>Ga0207878_100042_pt1 | contig 206834 bp, 183 predicted proteins | sample LinPmetageLP41_FD_184053 | JGI IMG/M metagenome (GOLD analysis project Ga0207878, IMG submission 184053) | Marine viral communities from the Pacific Ocean - LP-41 (SPAdes) | ecosystem: Environmental > Aquatic > Marine > Oceanic | place: Pacific Ocean | collected 2010-08-27
CTTCACTGACATGCCCCCGGCCATCGATAAAAGCGGGGGACAGTAGCTGGTTCTGTGGCCTGACGGCCACTCGGAGGTGGGTCAAAATTAATGGCCAGTAGTGGGTCATTTTAATTGGCCACTAACAATGCCAAAGATGCTCGAGATGTTTATCACGTGGCCGTCGCCGGATTGCTTGAGGTAAGGCAGAAAGGCCTTGGTTCCGTATACCACCCCCCAGAAGTTAATGTTCATAAGCCATTCGAAGTTGTCATAGCTCATGGCATCGACGGTTTCTCCGAGTCCAACGCCGGCATTGTTCATTATCAAGTTAACCTGTCCGTGCTCCTTGACACATTGATCCGCATACCGATAGACCTCATTCCTTCGGCTTACATTAACAACATGGGTGGTGACTCTGACCGGGTAGTCGCGCAGGTCGATGGCGATGTCTTTTAGACTGTTTTCGTCAATATCCGACAGAGCCAAATGGCAGCCTTTTTTAGCCAGCAGCATGGCGGTCGCTCGACCTATGCCTGAACCGGCACCAGTAATCGCAGCGACTTTCCCGTAAAAACGTTTCATAATATGCTCCAACAGGTAGGCGGATCAGGCACTCAGTAACTTGCGAAATACGCTGTTCCTTCCGCGCTTGATGCTACTTCCCTCAAAACGAAGGTGGCCATCCTCGAGATTGCCATAGCGTAATGCGGGCAGGTCACGCAAATAGTCATCAAGATTCTGCCAGGGGGTCCTGCTGCCCTGACGAGGGAGGCGGTCGTTGGCGCGAAGAACATATCCGGAACGTAAATTAAGAAAGTTCATCTGGGTCTTGCTCCCTTGTCCATCGACGGGTGTGACCACCCGGGCGCCAATATCGCGCATGTGATTCAGGAGGCGGCAGACGAATTCAGAGGCGATGTCGGCCTTCAGCGTCCAAGAAGCGTTGGTGTAACCGAACACCAGGGCCATATTTGGTACCCCTTCGAGCATCAGTCCCTTGTACATCAGGGCGTCCGCCACATGAACCTCACGGCCGTCGACTTCCAACCTCGCGCCACCGAATAGCTGCAAATCAAGGCCAGTGGCTGTGATCAGAACATCAGCGTCGATATGAGCGCCGGACTTCAATTGGATCCCGGTTTCGGTGACCGCTTCGATGTGGTCGGTGACCACGGAGGCCTGGCCTTCGCGGATAACCTTGAAGAGATCACCCTTGGGAACGGCGCACATGCGTTCTTCCCAGGGATTGTAATGGGGTTGGAAATGCCGCATATCGACCTCCGGGCCGAGCTGCCGGCGCGCTGTCGCCAAAAGCAGGCGTCGCATCGCCTTGGGCTTACTCAGAGAAAGTCGATATACCGCTCTTTGCAACAGAATATTGCGGGTCCGGGCCAGCCGGTAAACGGCCATCTCCGGCAGAATGCGGCGCAGGTTCCTGGATATCAGATCCTGCTCCGGCACGGTGGCTACATAGGTGGGCGAGCGCTGCAGCATCACTACATGATCCGCCTTGTCGGCCATAGCCGGAACCAGCGTCACGGCAGTGGCGCCACTGCCAATAACCACCACCCGTTTGCCAGTGTAATCGTAGTTTTCCGGCCAGTGTTGCGGATGGATTACGTCACCGCGGAATTGGTTGATCCCCGGAATCTCCGGTGTGTAGCCGGAGTCGTATTTGTAGTATCCGGTGCAATGGAATACAAAGCCGGTGCTGAACTGGTGCTCTTCATCGGTTGCTTCGTCGATGGCTTTGACGATCCAGTGTTTTTTTTCGCTATGCCAGGATTGCGAGATCACTTTCAGACCGAACTGGATTCGGCGTTTCACATCGTATTCGCGTGCGGTGTCGTCAATATACCGACGGATAGAAGGGCCGTCGGCAAGCATCTTGGTATCGGTCCAGGGCCGAAAGTTATAACCCAGGGTAAACATGTCGGAATCGGAGCGGATGCCGGGATAGCGGAATAAATCCCAGGTGCCTCCGATCCGTTTGCGTCGTTCAACGATTCCAAAACGGACGTTGGGGCATTTTTCCTTTAAGTGACACGCCGCGCCAATTCCCGACAGGCCCGCACCGACGATCAGAACATCAAGATAAGGGTGTTTCATGGTGTTGCTCCGTAGTGGCAGTGCGGCACGATTCCGGCTCAGTGGCGGCTGGCCGTTCTTTCAGAAATTGCAGTACCGCCTCGGTAAAAACACTGTTACGGTCTCCCGCGACCATATGGCCGGCCTGTTTCAGAACGACATAACGTGCCTCTGGTATTAGAGTGAGCAGCTCTGTTGCGCCCCGGTCACTAAGAACATCGCTGTAGTAGCCACGTATCAAAAGCACCGGTACGTCCAACTGGCGGGCCGCCAGCTCCAGCCTTGCTCGGTCGAACATGCTCCCGGCTTTGGTTGGCGCGTTCGCGTGGTTGAGAAAAGCTGGGTCCCAGTGCCAGTAAAACCGGCCATTACCGTGTTGACGCAGGTTTTTGCGTAGCCCGGAGAGGTCTTTTGATGGCGGGCGGCGCGGGTTGTAGGCGGTGATAGCATCGCGTACCTGCTCCAGCGTCTCGAATCCGTCCTGATGATGACGCATGAATTCGATGATCCGGCGGACGCCCCGAGGTTCCAATCTTGGCGCCACGTCGACCAGTACCAGTGCCTCGCAATCCAGGGAGGTGTCTTCGCCAAGCGTGAGCAAAGCGGTCAGGCCACCCATGGACGCGCCGACGATAACCGGCCGGGCCGGTAGCGAGCGAATCACCGCGCTGAGGTCCGCTGCAAGGGCTCGGGCACTGTAGTCGCCTTCTCGAGACCAGTCGCTTTCGCCGTGGCCTCGTGCGTCCAGGCTAAACGCGCAGTAGCCGGCATCGGCCAGTGCGATCGCCGTGTCGGACCAGGCATGGCGGGTCTGCCCGCCGCCGTGCAGGAGCAATACGGGGGGCGCCGTGTCTTCACCATGGCGGCTGGCCCACAGATTCAACCCCTCACTGCCAGTGAATCGCACCCGAACACTGCGTCGAAGGCCGCAATGCGCGGACGATGTCGTCGTCTGAGAGTCAGTCATAGTCAACTCTTCCGGCAATACATTTGGTCGTCCAACCAATATTACAGATTGAATATATCAACGGCAATGCTTCTCCAGCCCCTTTCAGATCAGTTTGTAACGGCCGGGGTATAACACGTTAAAAATCCTTCACCGGAAGGAACGTGAAGGTCAGGTCCACTCCCAAGGGAGGTGCTTCAAGTTCAACCGACGCCAGACCGATGCCGATCAGGTCGATGTTGGCGGGAATGGTCAGCGGGTCGGGATTGGAGACCTTGAGTATCAGTCTGCCATCGTCGACGAACCGAAGCGGTCCTTCGAGAGTGACGTTGTTAACCCGTTTGCTGCGAATATCGTGCCCAAGTTCAATAATCAGCCTGGGTTCCAGTTCAGGCGCGTCTATCAACAGGTCGAAGGTGGTGCTGAACCAGGGACCGTCCTCTGTCTCGGTGATGTAGCCTTCAATAAACGGTGAATCGCCCTCGGGTAGTAAACGCAGAACCAAGGGACCTGTCTCGAGACCAATGGTGATGAGGCCTAACGCTCTGGCTTCGAGAAAGACCTCCGTGGTGGTCAGCGTAGTTGGAAAGACGGAAACACGAACAGCGCCCGTGGTCCGATCATCCGTGTCCGGGTTATCGTCAATCAGTCTACGGTTGATGGAGACGGCGGAGTCGTATTCCCGGGGGCCGGCCTGCAACGCGCCGGTACTGACGAACGCGAAGCGTTTCTCCGGACAGTCCTCGCCAATTGAGCAGCCCAGGTTGGCGTTGGTAATCACGCCCCCGGTGTCCCGCAGCTCCAACCGCAGGTGGTTGGCGGGCGCCTTGATGACACCATTGTCGTCGGTGGCACCTTGTTCTGAATTGTCGACCTGTAGATTGGCATTTACGTCGACCGTCGGTAGGGAACGCAGGGATACGAGGGTATAACGCTGATCGTCACCGGTCACGACAAAGTGGTTTACCATATCGGGACCTCCCTCGCGCGGCGCTGGAGCCGTGTCGCTGCTCTGTGACAGTTGGCGTGTTTGCAAGGCAGCACCGTCCAGTGTGCAGATGGCGTTGTTTCCGCAGTCGGGACTGGTGGGCTCCGAGCGCAACGTATAGCGATATAGCTGACCGTCTCGCCAAGGGCTGTCAGGGAAAAACTCAACCCGTTGCGCCAGCACGTCGAGGTGGCCCGGCACCGGTTGCCAATCCCCACCGGCATCGCGACGCTCGACGAAAAAAGTGTCGCCGTTGACTGTTGCCGGATCTATACGGCGGTTGAAGATGACCCGTATAGGGTACTCTCGAAAAAGCCCGACCACGGGGAACAGGGGGTCGCTTCCCTGGCCGCCCTGGCAGCGTCCGTTACGCCATTGTGATCTTTCACCGATTAGCCGGGCGTCGGTCAGAGCACAGGGGTATCCGGGGAAAACAGCGGCTACCAAGGGCGCACGAAGGCTGTCGCGGTTGTCATTCGGCAAAAACAGATCGTCAAGGCGCATATCAAGGGTGTAATCCTTGCTCAGAGGGTTGCCCGCCGTGTCCCGTAGCTGGCTGGTCAGTATGATTTCGACGTCCTGGTTGTGCTCCACGATTCCGGTGCCTTCGAGGATGACGGTGGCGCCGTCGACACGCATCGAGACGTTTTCAGGTGGTAGCGAAGTGCCGTTAACCTGGACGTTGATAGCGCCATCAAGAAACGCCGACGCGGGATCAATCGCCTTGTTAAAGTTCAGAATGACCGGATCCCCCGGGCGTGTGTTGGCCTGGAAGTCCTCACCCGGCGACCAGGATTGTAATTCCAGAGGGCGTAGATCCGGCTCAGGCATTGGCGGGTTTCGCTGCCCGGCGAAGGACTCCATGCGGAAAGATAATTGGGCACCAGCCTTTTCAAGGCCGAGAATGTCGGGGTCGACCACGGAGATCGCATCCAGCACCAGCTTGCCATCCTCGACAATGGCGAGACCGACGACCTGGATATTGAGCAGATTCTGACTGAGGGCGGCATTGGCGATGGTTCCCTCCGCGGTCATGGCCGCATCCATTCTCAGCAGTGCATAGCGAGGCGCCGTCGCCTCGGTACTGAAGGGATTGGGAATCAGATAGCCGTTGGCGTCACTGAGAAGGGTAATTTGCAGGTCGCCGGTATCGATACCGGCGGGGATTTCCCCCAGAATGTTGACATCGACCGGCGCGCCTCGCAGTACCGTGCCGGCCGGCACCCGGAGGGGGACGGCATCGGCAAAGTCTGGGACAAAGCCCAGGTCCGCGGCCAGCGAGCCCGTCAGTTCGGTAACGGCGCTGTCACCGATGATAAAGCTGTCCAATGGCACCTGATTGACCGGTCTTCCCGTCAGCTGGGATTGCAGGTCCGGCTGTTGCTCGCCTAGGGAACCGACCTTGATGACCGTGGTTTCGCGCGGCTGTGTGCCCATGGGTGTGAACTGGCGTTCGACTTCCGGAAGTAGAGAACCATCACGACTGCGGAGCCCCGATAATGCTAACGTGTATTCCACCGAGTCCAGGTCCTGGCGCGGATCCAGTATCAAATAGCGCCCCTGCAGTAGCACGGAGGCGTCGATCAGCTGGCCCTGGTCGTCGACAAGCGTGATCTGCTTGCCATAAACGGTGGTGGCCGGGTCGAGCGGCCGGTTGAAGACCATGCGTAGCGTGCTCATATCATTTATTCTGGCATCCTCGATGCCGGCCAGCAGTGGATCGGGATCCAGAGGTGTGATGCCAAGTATCTTAAAGCCGTCACTGCCGACGGCGTCGGCGAACCCCGCATGGGCGCCCATCGTGTGAAATTGAAAATTTTTGAATACGGTATCGTCGATACGCCCCAGGCCCGCCTCGCTGACACTCAGCCGATAATGCGTATTGGGCGACAGTGAAGTCCGTGGTTTCAGTACCAGCCCCCGGCCGCCATCGATCACTTCGGGGGTAAAGGGCACGGCGTTTCCGGCGTCGTCGGCGAGCCGCAGACGGTCCTCGACATCGCCGCTCACCTCGTCACTCAGTGTGGTTGAGAAACGCAGCACGACATTGCCGCTCGTCGGCACCTCCTGCTGGCCAGGGTAGGGGTAAGCGAACACCAGTGTGTCCGAAGCGCGCCATGGATTGACGACTTTGCCTTCGTCATCGCCGCACGCACTGATCAACATCAGCCCGAACACCCAAAGGGCAAACGAAACGTACCGCGGCCGAATGTTTATTTGTTTATTCATCTCTACTCTCCTGAATTCAGCTCCGCCATCGCGGTCTAGAATTTGAGTGACAGGGAACCCGAGATGACGTGTATGTCGCCATCCACGCGAACGGTCTCGTAGGGGTTGGGATTGGTTGGCGAGTTGATGGATGTGAGGTTGAACTCTCTTTCATCAAGCTGCTGGTATTGATAAGCCAGGGACATCACAAGGGGCATATTGATTATCGGCGCGCGTTTCAGGCGGTAATCGGCGCCAACACCGACCACGATACGGTCGCTGTCGAGAAAGTTGACATCCTGGGACCGGGTCGATTGAAGTGGGGAATCCTCGACGGCCACACCCCCATAAAGTTTAAGAGCGTCCGACCACGTGTAACGGACGCCGATGCGGGGAACGGTGGTGTCATTAAAGCGCAGCCCAGCCTGGTCCCTGACCGTGTCACCGGCGAATTCACTCTCAAGATCGGACCAATACTGGCGCTCTACAGCCGCAACCAGCTCGAACTTACCTAAAGGCATCAGCAATCCGATTCCGTATACCTGGGGCTGGAACGTGTCGAGAGTGGCCAGCGCAAGATCAAGGCCCGGCTCGGGTATGACACCGGGAATCACCACGTTGGCGTCCACGCTGACGTCGTACTCCGACTCCCCTCGATAGAACAACGCCAGCTCCGGTTTAAGCGCGAAAGGCAGGCAGGCGCTCGAACCGCACAGCGTATCGCTCAGGTTGACGTTAATGCCCAGCGAGGGCGTCAATGTCGGTTCGGCTTCCAGAGAGAGCTCTTCGGAGTCGGTATTGCCGGACAGATCGGAGACCGCTTCAAGGCGGGCCTGGGCCGCCAGCGTGAGTCTTGCCGAGGCACCGATATCAACGCCGCGCAGGAGGTTGCTAACCGCCCCACCAAAAGCGAGATACAAGGGTTGCGACTCAAAACGCAGGAACTGGCCTTCCTGACTGGTATTGGCCGCGAAGGGCAGCGCGTTGGAGGCATACTCATCCACGCCGACGTTAATACCAAGATAGATCGGTGTGTCCAAGTCCGCCGCGCCGGCGACACGGGTCTTGATACCAAGAAGCAGTAACTCCGAACTCTGGTCCGTGAGCACATCGTTTTCGCGATCGAATGGTGCGGCTCCGCCAAGTGATTCGGCACGCAACTCCTGGTCACCGTGCTGAAAGACCACTGTGAGTTCACCTTCCGGCGAGCGCGCAAGTGCCGCCGGGTTGTAGTAGGTGGCCCAAGCACCGCTGTGGAAAGCGCTGAACGCCTGGGCCGAGCCGGCGTGAATGGGGCCCAGGCCGTAGGTGCTTGCTGCATCGCCCGCTCCGGCCATTACCTCGCATGGGAGCAGCACGACTATCAGAACGGCCAAGGCACGACGGACCCGAAGCCCCGCGTTGGGGAGGAAAAGATATCTGCGGGACTGATGGTGAGACCTGATTATTGTCATAGGGAATCATCCTTTTTGTTATTCGGGGGTGGCATTTGGCATGCTTTGTTTGGTCGAACAAACAATGCGCTGGACTTGGTTTTGAGGCAATACGAAAAATTGCTTATCAGTCAATGAAAATTTAAGGTTTTACGGTGTTGTCGTCGCCAGCAGCCGCCTTCCGCTCCAGCGAAAAGTCGCGCAGTTCGGTGGGTATGGTGCGCTTCTGGCCTTGCCGGTCCCGGTGCGGAGGAAGTCCTCGTGGATCTGGGCCACTTTCGGCACCTTGGAGCTGCCCGGCCACTGGCGGCGTGATGCTCCGGTTTCGCGAGCAGCACACGGGCTCGGGACATCGCGCGGACAGTGGTCCTTGACCGCTCTGGGGCGCCGTCGTTGGTGCGCTCGGGAGGGTATGGGCGAGCAAGGATCGCCGTCTTCCCGGTGCGTTCGGGGCCTTGGCCACGCCCGGTTACAATCGCGGGGCCTCCAGTGCGCTCAAAAATACTATTTTGTTCTGTCGACTGTTGCGGTTCCGAATACGCCATCCGACAGAAACCGCCAGAGAAAATCGACTGATTGAGGAGAGACAGATGCGTGGATTAATGATGGACCGGCCTTTGATGATTTCCCAGATCATCGAGTACGCGGCCGGCAGCTATCCAGAGCAGGAGATCGTGTCCCGGACTCCGGAAGGCGGCCTGCACCGTTACAACTACGAAGATGCGGCCAAGCGTAGCCGCCAGTTGGCCAACGCGCTCAAGTCGCTTGGCGTCCAGGCAGGGGATCGCATCGCGACGGTGGCCTGGAACACCTATCGGCACTTGGAGCTGTATTACGCGGTCTCCGGTATTGGGGCGATCTGTCACACAATCAATCCGCGTCTGCCGGTCGAGCAGTTCGGCTACATCGTCAATCACGCCAAGGATCAGTACATTTTCCTTGATCTGACCTTCGTTCCATTGCTGGAGAAGTTGCAAGGTCTGTTTGAAGGCGTGAAGGGCTACGTCGTCATGACCGACCGCGCTCATATGCCCGAAACCTCGCTGCCCAACGTGATGTGCTACGAGGAATTGGTCGGCGAGCAGTCCGATGAAATGGCCTGGCCGGAGTTCGACGAGCACACCGCTTCGTCGCTCTGCTATACCTCCGGCACCACCGGCAATCCCAAGGGGGTGTTGTACTCGCACCGCTCGACGCTGCTGCACGCCTTCTCGGTGTTGACCATCCCCGGAATGAATCTGGGCGAGGAGAGTGCCGTGCTGCCGGTGGTGCCGATGTTCCACGTTAACGCCTGGGGCGTCCCCTACTTCGCGCCAATGGTGGGCGCGAAGATCGTCTTTCCGGGGCCGAAGCTCGATGGCGAGAGCCTGGCCGAGCTGATTAATAACGAGGGCGTCACCGAGGCCTGGGGTGTGCCCACCGTGTGGCTCGGGCTTCTTGGTCATATGCGTAAGACCGAGCAGAAGTTCACCTCTCTCAAGCGTGTTCTTATCGGCGGCTCGGCCGCGCCACGGGCGATGATGCGCGAATTCCAGGAGAAGTACGGCGTCGAAGGCTTGCAGGGCTGGGGCATGACCGAGATGAGTCCGATCGGCACGGTTTCGATGATCCGTCCCAAGGACGCCGATCTGCCGCTTGATCGGCAGTTCGACATCAAGGCCAAGCAGGGGCGTGCGGTGTTCGGGGTGGAGATGAAGATCGTCAACGACGACGGTCAAGCGCTGCCGCGGGACGGCAAGTCCTTCGGTGAGCTGCTGGTGCGCGGCCCGGCGATCATCAGCGGCTACTACGAAAACCCTGAAGCCAGCGCCAAGGCCTTCGACAGCGAGGGCTGGTTCCGCACCGGCGATGTTTCCAAGATCGACCCCGAAGGCTACATGGAGATCGTCGACCGCACCAAGGACGTGATCAAGTCCGGAGGCGAGTGGATCAGTTCCATCGACCTTGAGAACGAAGCGGTGGGCCATCCCGAGATCGCCGAGGCAGCGGTCATAGCGGTGCATCATCCGAAATGGGACGAGCGGCCGCTTCTGGTGGTGGTGCGCGAGCCGGACAGCCAGCTCGACAAGCAGGGCGTGATCGACTATCTGAGCCAGCGGGTCGCGAAATGGTGGCTGCCGGATGACGTGGTATTCGTCGACGAACTGCCGCACGGGGCGACCGGCAAGCTACAGAAGGCCAAATTGCGCGAGCAGTTCAAGGACTATTCGTTGCCAGAGGTTGGTGGTTAAAAAAGGTTCATCGCGGTTTACCGGGAAAGGCGGCTTTGATCTTCAAAAAGAAGTAGTCGCTGTCCCGGTAGCCATAGGCAATGCGTTTGATGACCTTGATGCGGTTGTTCATGCCCTCCAGCACGCTGGTGTTAAGCCGATAGGTGGCGCTGGCGATGATGCCCTCGGCATAGGGCTTCAGACGCCGAGCGAAGCGGATCAACGGCGCCAGGCCACTCGCCTGAGCCATGTTGAACCATCGTGTCCAACGCCACCGGGCCGCTCGCTCGGTGCGGGCGTACCAGAGCTCCTTGAGCTGGCTCTTCATCAGGTACACCACCATCAACGGCTGATTCAGATCCAGTAACGTCCTCAGCTCGTCTGCCTGATCGGCCTTCAGGTTCTCAGCATTGCGCAGCAGCAACCACCGTGATCGCTTCACGGCCCGCCGTGCGGGCTTGTCCTGGCGCAGTTGGTTGGCCTGATCCACCCGGACCCGGTCGATTACCTCCCGACCGAACTTGGCGATCACATGGAACAGGTCGTAGACCACCCGTGCCTTGGGGCACCAGGCCTGTACCTCCAGGTCCATAGCGGTGTTCATATCCATGGCCACCGCCTCAATGTGCTCGCAATGAGGCCCCAGCCACTCGAAGCAGGGCCGGACCGCCTCGCGGGATCGACCTTCGCCCACCCACAGCACCTGCCGGGTCTCAGCGTCGATGACCACGCTGGCGTAGCGGTGGCCCTTGAACAGGGCGAACTCGTCCATCACCAGATAGCGGACCAGACTGAGGTCCGGCTCGGGCAGGTCCCGGGCCAGCCGGGCCTTGTCGATGGTCTTAAGGGTGTGCCAGTGCAGCCCGGTCAGGCCGGCGATTTGCTTGAGCGGCAGGAGGCTTAACAGAACCTCGACGTGCTGGCGCAGTCGGTGGGTCAGCCGAGCTCGCGGGGCCAACCAGGACAGCGCCTCACGCCCGACACCGCAGCGGGGGCAGCGCACCCGTCGCACCGGCACCTCCAACCAGACCCGGTACTCGAACAGATCCCGATCTCGGACTCGCCGCGTCGTCGTGTCATGGATCAAGGAGCAGGAACGCCGGCAGCCTGGGCAGCAAGGCGGTACTTGAGGGTCAGGAACCAGGTAAATCAGGCACTCGAAATCAGAGATCGGAACGAACCGGGTGGCTATAAAGCCTTCCCAGCCCGAGCCGGGGAACGTAGCATCGCCCATGGCGGCAGTGTCCTTGTGTGGTTGCTTGCTCGCACAAACAACTTAACTCGGTTCACTGTCCGCCCCTACCTCTTACTCCTTCTGGTTCCAGATCTCGATATCGGCCCGTAGCACTTAAGCTGGCTGCTGAGCGGTTCTGCTGGGGAACCACTTCCCGCTAAAGCGCGATGAACCTTAAAAAAGGCCTCAATCCGCGCCTCGTCGGCGGAGTGAGCTCGCGGTATGCCAACCGGCGTTGGCTCAGGTCTTTGAACACAGCTGGAGTAGTGGAATGAAATGCGTGCAAATCTCCAACTATCCCCACCGGATGGGTGGGCACTGCGGCTCGGGCGCACTGCGCGACCTGTTGGAATGGGCCGGGCTTGGCTGGGACGGGCCGCCGGGCGAGGGGCTCGTGTTCGGCCTCGGCGGCGGGTTGTCCTTTATGTATATGAGAGTATCCGAGCTCACGCCTCCCATCTACCTGGTAGGGCGCAACGGTGACATGGAGCTCGACTTCTGCCACCGCCTCGGCATTAAAACCGAGCGTCGCCAAACCGACGATCCCGACGAGGGTTGGCGCTGGGTCGCCGACGAAATCGACGCCGGCCGTCCCGTGATGATCTGGGCTGACATCGCCGAGCTGCCGTATCTCAGGGTACGTTTATCCAACACCCGTCATGACATCGTCGTCATCGGCTACGACGAGAGGCGCGGCGTCGCCCGGGTGGTGGACAACGATCGCGAGGAGGTGCAGGAAGTCCCCCTAAAAGCTCTGGCGCGAGCTCGTGCCTCCCATGGCTTTCCCGATCCCAATCGCCACGCGACTTACCCGATACGCTTTCCTGATCGGCTGCCTGAGCTACTGCCGGTGGCGCGCGATGCAGCGGCAAGCGCGGCGCGCAATATGCGCGGCACGGATGCGACGCTGTTCGATCCGGCGGACCTGCCCGCCGATGGTGTGGTCGCCTCCGGCCTGAAGGGCGTCAATATCTTCGTCGACGATCTGGCCACCTGGGGAGATAGACTGACTGATGACCAGCTTAACGCATCGCTAAGGGTCTTACCGGTCTTCGTCGAGAAAGCCGGCACAGGCGGTGGCTTGTTCCGCCGCCTCGAAGCGGAATTCTGCGCCGAGGTTGCCCGCCTCACGGGCGATCGATCCTTTGCCCGTGCCGCCGACGTCCTGCTCGACTGCGCCAACGCCTGGAGCCGTCTTGCTACATATGCCGCCGCCGATCAGCTTGACTGGCGGGCGCTTGTCGTCCATGCCGAACAACTCCCGTCATCCGAGCAACGCGCGGTGCAGGCGCTGGAGGAGGCGGCAAGCCCGTAGAGTCGGCGGTGAGCGCCGGCGAGACCCGACCCGCCGCTCGCGGATGCCGTCCATGAACCACAAGGCGAGCGAGCGCGGACTCGGTTGGGGCCAATAAGCTTGGAGGAATAGGGTAAATGATCTTACACGAACCTGAACTGATCGAGGCATACTCCGATAAAGGCTACTGGGGTGACAGAACCCTGCTGGATCGCTTTGCCGCCAATCGTGCCGCCTACCCGGACCGGGAAGCGGTGGTGGATCCACCCAATCGTGACGAGCTGGTCGGCACACCGCCCCAGCGGCTCAGCTGGGCCGAGTTTGGTCGGGCCGTGGACGCCACCGCCGCCGAGCTGGCACGCCGGGGCTTCGGCAAGGACGACCTACTGGTGGCGCAGTTGCCGAACATCTGGGAACTGGCCATGCTCTATCTGGCGGCGGCCAAGGCCGGCGGTCTGCTTTCCGCGTTGCCCCTGCAATGGCGAAGCAAGGATGTGGGCTATGTGAAAGAGATCACCGGCGCCAGATTCTACGCCTCGGTGGAAAGCTTCCACGGCTTTGATTACCGGGCCCTGGGGCAGGAGCTGGGCTTCGAGCACTACATTGGTCTGGCGGCGCTGACCGATATCGCCCATGGAGATCCGGGCCGGGTCCCGGAGGTGCCGGTGGATGCCAATGACATCTTCACCCTGTGCTGGACTTCGGGCACTGAGTCAAACCCCAAGGGCTGCCCCATGAGCCACAACAACTGGGAGTACATGACCAACCTGGTGTTCACCACCTGTGGCCTGCGCGAGGGTGACCGTATCCTGTGTGTGGCACCGCTGGTGAACATGACGGCGGTAGGGGTGAACTACCTCCCCTGGCTGGCGGCGGGGGGCACCCTGGTGCTGCATCACCCGATTACGCCGGAAATCCTGTTGCGCCAGCTGACCGAGGAGCACATCGAGTACACGATTCTGGTACCGGCAATGCTGAACATGATTGTCAAGCTGCCCAACGTGGACCAGCTGGATCTCTCCAGCGTGAGGACCATCACCACTGGTTCGGCGCCCCCCTCGGCCTGGTCGATGCAGGAGTTCAAGCGCCGCTGGGGCATCGAGATCGTCAACATCTGGGGCCAGAACGAGGGCACCAGTCTGGTAGCCGGCCCGGCCGATGTGCCGGACCTGGAGATGCGGGTGGATCACCTGCCCTGGTGGGGCAAGGCAGGAGTCCAATGGCCTTCCGGCGTCAGCGGGGTCGAGCTGAAAATTCTCGGCGATGAGGATGAGGAGATAACCGAACCAGGTGGCATCGGCGAGCTTTGCTATCGCAGCCCGGGTGTGTTCGCGGGCTACTTTCAGCGCCCGGATATTACCGCGGCTTCGTTCACTTATGACGGCTTTTTCCGCACCGGCGACCTTTTCATCGTGCGGGATGACAGGCACCTAGGGTTCTATGACCGCAAGAAGGACATCGTGATTCGGGGTGGTTACAATATCTCCAGTGTGGAGGTGGAGAACGCGGTGCTGGGCTTCGGCAAGGTACGGGACGTCGCGGTCATACCCCAACCGGACGAGATCATGGGCGAGCGGATCTGTATCTGCGTGGTGCCTGTTGACGAGGATAACCCGCCGACCCTGGAGGAAATCAACGACTACTTGAGGGAGCAGGGCATGAGTGTCTACAAGCTGCCGGAAAAGATGAAACTGATCAACGCCATTCCCCGCAATCCGGTGGGCAAGATTCTGAAGAAGGAATTGCGAGCCCTGTAGCCGGTTCGCCGTCATGCCTCTCATAGGGTGTCTCCAAATGACCCCGTATTGTCAAAAAATGACCTCGCTAGGCTGCTGTCACGCAACCATGGTCGGGAACAGATGGTGCTGCTGAAACTTCCACCGTTGCATAGACAGCCGGCTGGCCTAATTGCAACCGCGCATCCTGTGGGAGGAACTTTTAAGCGTTTCGACAACACCGAAATCGTCGACGAGTTTGAACGGGTTGCGGTCCAGTTTCGCGCGCGTCCGGTTCGGTGGAAACCACGGAAACGGGCGGGTTACCAACCCCGTCTCGCGCCTGCCATAACAACATAACACCAGTCAGGAGATCTTCGAAATGTCCGCTATAGCCCAGCTGAAAGCAATGCCCGAAGCCCGTGCGGCCCTCAGGGAGATTTTGGGCCAGTTTGGTTGGGGCGCGTTGGCGATTGGTGGCGTCCGGGCCGCGTGGCGTAGCCGGCTTAAGCGACAGGAGCTTCCGCGGCAATTCCTGCTTGCTCTATGGGAGCATTGGGGAGATCGTGAGGCGATTGTCGACGGTGATCGTCGGGTCACCTTCGGTCAATTCAGGGATCGAGTTCTCCGCCTGACCAATGGCCTGCACCGGCTGGGTATCGGCGAAGGCGAGGCGGTGGCCGAGGTGATGCACAACGGCGCGCCATGGTTCGAATTGATGCTGGCTTGTACGCTCAGGGACAATCCCATGCCGATGCTCAATTGGCATCTCCAGCCCAAGGAGTTGGCGGAATGTATCAACAAGGCCTCGCCAAAGGCTCTGGTATTGGGGGGCGCCTTTGTGGAACCGGTACAGTCGGTTCGTGATCAGTTGACCACCGTCGAACACTTCATCGTGGTTGATGCTGACGAGTTGCCCGAGGGTATGATCGCCTACGAGTCACTGATCCGGGACAGCCGGTCCATACTCCCAAGCGGCAAGCTGGGCATGGCCCCAAAGACCTACAGCGGCGGTACCACAGGGACGCCGAAATACATCAACATCGACCGGGACCGGCTGACATCGGATTCGGCCGAGGCGCGGCGGGGCGCCTCCAAGGAGGAGGTGACCCGGTTGGGGTTGATGCAGATATCGGCCTTTCATTTCTACAAGATCGGCAAAATCCGGGATCCGATCAGCAACAACATCCGCACGCTGATTCCGGGGCCGCTGTATCATGCCGGGGTACAGATCGCGGTGTTGCCGTTCTTTCTCGGCGGCACCGCGGTGCCCATGAGCAAGTTCGATCCCGAGCTCATGCTTAAACTTATTCAGGACGAGCGTATCAACTGGACCTTCGTCGCCCCGACCATGCTCGAGCGCATCCTGGCACTGCCCGAGGCTCTGAAGTCCCAATACGACCTTTCCAGCATGCGGGTAATCATTTGCGCGGCGGCGCCTTGTCCGCCCAAGGTCAAGCGCGAGATCAACACGCTGTTCCGCCGCCAGGGAGCGTCGGATGATGTCTTCCATGAATACTACGGCGCTTCGGAGAGCGGCCTGATCAGCGTTCTCGCCAGCGAGGACTACCAGGAGAACCCAAAGCGCTACGACAGCGTTGGCAAGCTGCGGGCGGCGGAATGCCGGATCTATGACGAGGAGACCGGCACCTGGACCCCACCCGGCAAGGAAGGGAAGGTGCTCGTGCGCTCCCCGATGGCCCTTGCGCTGAACTACGTCGGCCTCAGCGAAGAGAAGATGAAGGAGAATTATATCGGGGTCGAGGGCAAGCTCTGGTACGACGATGGTCTGATTGGTTATGTGGACGAGGATGGTTTTCTGTACCTGACTTCGCGGATCAAGGAAATGATCATCTCCGGCGGGGTGAATCTTTTCCCCAATGAGATCGAGACGGTTATCAAGCGGCATCCGGCGGTTCTTGACGTTGCCGTGGTGCGGGCGCCGGACAAGGACCTGGGCGAGGTGCCGGCGGCGGTAATTGAGCTCAAAGAGCACCAGCAGGCCACTCGCAAGGAGATCATCGAGCACTGCAAGACGGAGGGGTTGTACGGTTTCAAGCTGCCGAAGATCGTGGACTTTGGCGAGCTGCCCCGCAACTTGGCCGGCAAGCTACCGAAAAAGCAGCTTGAGGAGAAATACTGGAAAGGTGTCGCCCGGCACGGTTAGCGGGCTGTTGGAAATGCCTTGCGCGCTCTGGCTGTTACCGACCTGTCAATCTTGTATAGGATCCGGCCGGCTCCCGGCTGATCATGGAGAACGTCAACCACGGGCGCATCTATCGCGAGGTGGGGTCAACGCCAGCGGCGGCGGCCCCGGGGACTGGCGATATCGCCATCCGGCTGACGGAAGCCCGGTGACGTGAATCGCATTCAATCGAGCCCCCGCGCAATCAGCTCCTTCATGATCTCGTTGGTGCCGCCGTAGATCTTCTGTACCCGGGCGTCGGCGTACAAGCGCGCGATGGGATACTCGAGCATGTAGCCGTAGCCGCCGAAGAATTGAAGGCACTCGTCGACGATCTCGCACTGCTTTTGCGTGCACCACCATTTGGCCATTGAGGCCGTCTCCGCGTCGAGTGCGCCGGCGATCAGGCGCTGGATGCAGTGGTCGATGAACACTTGGCCGAGAGTCACTTCGGTGCGCCGCTCGGCGAGCCGGAAGCGCGTGTTCTGGAAGTCGAGCAGACGCTTGCCGAAGGCCTTGCGCTCGCGCACGTAGGCCAAGGTGTGCTCCAGGGCCGCCTCGGCGGCAGCGATGGCGCCGAGGCCGATGATCAAGCGCTCGCGTGGCAGTTGGTTCATAAGTTGGTAGAAGCCCTGGCCCTCTTCGCCGCCGAGTAGGTTCTCGGCCGGCACCCGCAGATCATCGAAGAACAACTCAGCGGTGTCCTGACCTTTCTGGCCGATCTTGTGCAGAAGCCGGCCGCGGCGGAAGCCGGGCTGCTCGCCCGGCTGTTCGACGACCAGCAGCGAGACGCCCCTGGCGGCCTCGGCCGGATTGGTCTTGCAGACGACGATCAGCAGGCCGCAGTGATGGCCGTTGGAGATGAAGGTTTTCGACCCGTTGACCACATAGTTCTCGCCTTGGCGTTCGGCCCGCGTGCGCACGGCCTGTAGATCCGAGCCGGTGCCCGGCTCGGTCATGGCAATGGCCCCCACCCACTCGCCGGAGGCGAGCTTGGGAAGCCAGCGATGCTTCTGCTCCGGCGTGCCGCAGCTGACGATGTAGTGGCTGACGATCTCATGAACGCCCTTGGCCCAACTGGTATTGCCGGCACGGGCCTGCTCCTGGAGGATCACGGCCTCATGGGCGAAGCTTCCCCCCGCCCCGCCGTATTTCTCCGGCACGTCGGTGCACAGGAGGCCGGCGGCGCCTGCCCTTGTCCACAGCGTGCGCTCGACGTGCTGCTGGGAGTCCCAGTGTTCTTCGAAGGGGGTGATTTCGGTGGCGATGAACTTCCGGACGTTGTCGCGGAACAGCGTTAGTTCTTCGTCCATCCAGGGTGATTGATTAAACGTCATGGTGTCCATGGCCTCACATTGAGAACCCGCCGCCACAGAGCAGCGTCTGACCGCTGATGTAGTTCGACTCCGGAGTGCAAAACAGATAGACGGCCCCGGCGGCCTCGGCCGGCGTGCCGGCGCGACCGAGCGGCACCATGGCCTCCATGGTCTTGAGCAGATCGGGGTTGACGCCCACCTTGATCTTGCGGCCTTCCACATCGATGCTCGCATCAGAGCCTGCTTCCGCCTCTGTGAGGCGCGTTTTGATCAGTCCGAAGGCCACGCAGTTGACGTTCACCTTGAGCCTGCCCCATTCCTTGGACATCGCCTTGGTCAGGCCGATCACCGCCGCCTTGGCGGCCGAATAGTTGGCCTGTCCAGCGTTGCCGCCGGTGCCGGCGATCGAGGCGATGTTGACCACCTTACGGAATACCTCGCGCCCTTCGGCGGCTTCTTTCTTGGCCTGCACGCGAAAGTATTCGGAGGCCGCGCGCAGAATGCGAAAGGGCGCCGTGGCGTGCACGTCCATGATCGCCTGCCACTGCTCATCGCTCATTTTCTGAATCACGTTGTCCCAGGTGTAGCCGGCGTTGTTGACGATGATGTCCAGACCGCCCAGCTGTTCGATTGCCGTGTTCACAAAGCGTTCGGCAAAATCCTCCTGTGTCACGCTGCCGATGCAGGCCACGGCCCTGCCGCCGGCGTCCTTGATCGCCGCGACCGTTTCCTCCGCCGGGGCGGCATCAAGATCGTTGACTACCACGCTGGCGCCTTCGGCGGCGAGTTTGAGGGCGATTTCCCGGCCTATCCCGCGCCCTGAGCCGCTGACGATGGCCACTTTATCTTGAAGTTTCATACGCAGTCCTGCTTTGTTGGTGATGGAAAGGACGTGTTTCAGGCCAGCGCCACCAGGGCGTCGCCGGCGAGCTTGACTTCACCCTGTTTATCGACCACGCCGATCTCGAGCCGGGCCAGTGTTTCGTGGCCGTCCTCGGTGATTTCAACGATCTTGCCGGTGCAACTCAGCCGTGCGCCGACTGGCGTGATGGCGGCGAAGCGGACCGAGAACCGGCGCAGCCGGGTCTGCGGTGCCCACTGGGTCAGAAAGCGGCCCAAATAGGCCATCGGCAGCATGCCGTGCGCGAACACGTCCGGCATGCCAGAGGCCTTGGCAAAGTCGATGTCAATGTGGATCGGGTTGTGGTCACCCGAGGCGCCGGCGAACAGTGCCAGCGTCGCGCGCGTGATGGGCGGAAGCTCGAGTGGCGGAAGCGCCTGGCCGACCTTGACCTGGTCACGAGTGGGGGCGTTCATGCTGCGTTCTCCTGCGGGTTGCGGACGACGATCACGCTGCGTGCCTCGAGCACGGTCTCGCCAGTCGCGTCCTTGATCAGCGAATCCTTGACGATGAATTCGAGCGCACCGCTCTTCTTGCCGTAGATGTCGCTAATCTTTGACTCGACGCTGAGCACGTCGCCGGCACATACCGGCGCGTGATAGGTGAAGCTTTGCTCGCCGTGCAGGATGCGTCCGATCGGCACGTTCAGCGTTTCGAGCAACGTGGTCATGGTTCCGGCATCGAGGTCGGCGCCCATCAGAAAGGTTGGTGGTGCCGGCAGGCTACGGTAGCCGGCTGCCCGGGCCGCAGACTCGTCGAGGTACTCGGGCCGCGTTTCGCCGGTGGCTTTGGCGAAAAAACGTAACCGCCCCTTCTCGACCTCGAAGCTGACGGTCGGCAGGCGCAGCCCGATGTGTTTAGTGTCGATCATAGTTCGTCCTCTTCAGGTGGCCTGGTACATCGTCACCACGCAGGCGCCGCCCAGGCCGAGATTGTGTTGGAGCGCAATGCGCGCGCCTTCGACCTGGCGGTCCGCGGCCTGTCCTCGCAGCTGTTGGACCAGCTCGGTGCATTGCGCCAACCCGGTGGCGCCCAATGGATGACCCTTGGAAAGCAGCCCGCCCGAGGGGTTGGTAACCACGCGCCCACCGTGGGTGTTGTCGCCGTCCTCGACCATCTGCTCGCCGCCACCTTCCGGCGCCAGCCGTAGTGCTTCATAAGTCAGCAGCTCGTTGGTGGCGAAGCAGTCGTGCAGTTCCACGGCGTCGAGCTCCTCCGGACCGATGCCAGCGGTCTCGTAAACCTGATCGGCGGCGGTGCGCGTCATGTCATAGCCGACCAGTTGCATCATGTTGCGCGCCTCGAACGTGCTCGGTGTGTCGGTGGTCATCGCCTGCGCCAGGATGCGCACTCGGTGATCGAGAGCGTTGGCCCTGGCGAAGGCTTCGGAGCAGACGATGGCCGCCGCCGCGCCGCAGGTCGGCGGGCAGGCCATCAGGCGGGTCATTGGGCCGATCAACACCGGGGAGTCCATCACTTCCTCCACTGTCACTTCCTTGCGGAACAGCGCCACCGGGTTGCGCGCGGCATGCCGGCTCGCCTTAGCGCGTATTTTGGCGAAGGTCTCCGCCTTGGTGCCGTACTTGTCCATGTGCGCCATGCCCGCGCCGCCAAAATAGCGGATCGCCAGCGGCACCTCGGGCTGTCCCACCAGGTCCTCGCAGATCCGGTCAAAGGGTTCGAAGGGGGTCGGCCGGTCGTTGTAGTAGCTGCCCAGCGCTCCCGGCTTCATTTGCTCGAAGCCCAGGGCGATCACGCAGTCGGCGGCGCCGGACTCCACCGCCTGGCGCGCCAGGAACAGGGCGGTCGAGCCGGTGGAACAATTGTTGTTGACGTTGATCACGGGAATGCCGGTCATGCCGATTGGATAGAGCGCTCGCTGGCCGCAGGTGGAATCGCCATAGACATAGCCCACGTAGGCTTGCTCCACCTTGGCGTAGTCCAGCCCGGCATCGGCCAGGGCCTGACGCGCCGCCTCGGCACCCATCTGGTAGTAGGGCGCGCTGGCGCCGGGTTTCGCGAACGGCACCATGCCGACGCCGCTGATCACCGCTGTGTGTTTCATGCTTTTCTCCTTACCCTCTAGGTATCACCGTGCATTGCTTGTCGCACTGCATCCCGCACCACTTCCGGTCGCTCCATGGGCAGAAAATGGGTTGTTCCAGCCAGAACGTTCAACTCGGCGGAGGGTAGCAAGGCATGTAGGCGCCGGCGCGCCCTTGGCGAGAAGGTTGAGGCGCGTTCCGCGGCCAGTACGACCATCGGACACCGCAATCGTCGGACGGCGGGCCAGGGGTTGTGTTCGGTATGGGCAAAGGTGGTGCTTTCCCATTCCGGCGTACAGGCCAAGCGAAAACGATCATCATGGGCCACGAGGCCGTGCTCAACATAGTTTTCCAGCCATGCTTCCGGCCAGGTTCTGAAGCCACCACGGCCACGAAAGTTCTCCAGTGCGGCGGCGCGCGAGTCAAACACCCTGCGGCGACGTGCCGCTCCGGCGGCCAGTGAAAACCGCTGTGACTGGCGTAGCAGCTTGGCCGACCACAATCGCCAGCCCTGCCAGGGATCCATGATCACCGGTTCCGCCAGGATCAAGCCCCGCACCTTGTCCGGTCGTCGGGCCGCGGCCATGATACTGGTCGTGGCACCGATCGAATGACCCGCAAGCCAGACAGGCTCATCCAGACTTTCCAGCCAAGCGACAAGGTCTTCGTAGTACGTTTCCCAACCGCGGAATGTTTTAATATCGGCCGCCTCGGCGCTGGCCCCGTGGCCCCGCATATCCCAGGCCAGCACGTTGCAATCGTCAGCCAATTCGTCGAGCAGCGAGCGGTAAACCTGGCTATGGAAGCCCGTCGCATGGGCCCAATGCAGGGTGGGGCGTTCGCGCGATCCGGGCCAGCGCCACAGCGCGATTTGCCGCCCGTCCGGGGCAGTGAATCCGTCACGCTCGATCACGTCACGCGTCTCAGTAGGATTTGGGTAAGCCAAGGACATGTTCTCCGATGTAGTTGAGCAGCATTTCGTTGTTGATTGGTGCAACCTCCATTAACCGTGCCGAAGGCCATAGCGTGATGATGTCGTAGTCCCGGTCGAAACCGTAGCCGCCGTGGGTCTGCAGGGCGGCCTCGACGGCTTTGACCGCCGCGCGAGAACCCAGCAATTTCGCCATGTTGGCATGAGAACCGGCATCGCCACCGGCGTCGAACGTCGCAGCCGCGTGGATCATCATCAGCCGTGCTGCCTCCAATTCGGCCTTGGCCTCGGCCAGCCGGTGCTGTATAGCCTGATAACCCCCGATGGGGGTGCCGAAAGGTTTGCGTTCGTTGGCGTAGGCCACTGCCTTTTTGAGAGCGTAATTGCCCAGGCCCACGGACATGGCGGTGACCAGCAGGCGCTCCGAATTCAGCGCCTCGAACATTCCGGCCAGGCCCTGTCCCGGGTTGCCGATCAAGCGACCCGCGTCGAGTTTGACGTCATCGAAAAAAACCAGGTATTGCCGCTCCGGCCAACCGACGTCGATATTCAGGGGCTGTAGTTCCACGCCGGGCGCGTCGGTATCCACCACGAACAAGGACATACCCTCAGTGCGTCGTTTGACTTCGCCGGCTTTTTGGGTGCGGGCCACGACCAGCATTCGATCGGCGTCCGCCGCACCGGAAATAAAAACCTTGCGCCCGGTCAGCCGATAGCCGTCACCATCCGGTGTCGCCAGCGTGGACATCGCGAAGCTGTTGGTCCCGGCATCCGGCTCGGTGATTGCGAAGCACAGTTTCTCGGCCCCGCTGATTGTCGGCTTGACGAACCGCTCTATTTGCCCGGGTGTGCCATTGCGGATGATCGGCACTCGCGCAAACCCAGTGAGCAACAGCATGGGCAGCACCAGCCCGGCCTCGGCCAGCGTTTCCATCAGCGCGACCAGTTCCACCTGGCCGCCGCCCGAGCCCCCCAGGTCCTCGGGAATGGTGATGCCAAGCAGCCCATATTCGCCCAGCGCTTCCCAGGCCTCCTGAGGGAATCGGTGATTATCGATGCATTCGCGCATGTATTCCCGGGAAAAGCCTTCGCTCACGACGCGGGTGGCCTCGCGAATGTCACGCATGCGTTCGGCTACGCGGGCTTGGTCGAACTGGGCTTCGGACGCGATGCTCATTATCGTCTCCTCCTTGCGCTCACCCCTCCGGGGTAAATAGGTTGCGTTTGCCATCGTGGTGCACGCGGCCCGTGCGATTGAGAAATTCCTCGTTCGTCATGGCATTGAGCAGGTCCGTGTCGGTGGGAGTGTTGGCAACAAACCGCCGGCCATCGCTCAGGCGGCCCAGCACAATACCCTGGACCGGGCGGTCGGCGCGGTCGTGCATGACAGTGTAGGTCTCGATGCGGGCCTTGCCCTGCGCCTGCTCCACCAGTTCCACGACGGGGCCGGCGTCGATCTCGGCTTGCAGCCCGGCCGGATCGATCGGCCGCCAACCGCCGACGGGCGGTCTTCCGCCGTAGAGCCCCAGCGAATGCTTGCTCATGTACCAGCCCACGCCGCTGACCAATCCGTTGGTGCTTCGGTCGGCGCGGATACGGTTCATGATCTCGGCGATGGCGTGGGTGCAATAGTTGTTGCCGGGCCCGCCATGGTAAGCCAAGCCACCTGTGACGGTCAGTGGCCGGGGATCATGCACGGAGATACCCAGCGCATCGCGCGCCATCTGTACAGCGCTGGGGAAACAGCTGTACAGGTCCAGGTGATCGATCGCGTCGATCCCGAGTCCGCTGGTCGCTGCCAGCCGCTCGCCGCAGGCGGTGATCGCCGGCGAGCGGGAAAGATCCGCCCGCTGGGAGACGAACCAATGATCGTGGCCGTTTGCCGCGGCCAGGGGGTACACCCAGCGTTCAGGGTCGATGCCCAGCCGCCGGGCCTTGGCCACGGACATCATTACCAGCGCGGCGGCCTGATCCACCGCGATGAGGGCGTTCATGTGCTTGGTGTAGGGCGCGCCGACCATGCGATTTTTGGGTGAGCGCTCGGCGATATCGGCCGCCGATAAAGGGTCGCGGCGCCAGGCTCGCGGATTGTCGACCGCGACGGCGTTGAATCGGGCATAGAATTCGCCCAGCATTCGTCGGTGCTCGGCTGGGTCAAGGCCGTAGCGACCCCGCAGCGCCTGCTCGAATAACGGATAGATCTGGATGGGCAGATTGAGCCCGTGGCGTTGTTCCGCCGAATTGGTCGGCTCGCGGTCATCGCCGAGCAGTCGCGGACCCTCGCCGGTGGCGGTGTCCAGCACTCCGGACAGGCCGGCGCCCTTGCCGCGCATCTGTGTGGCAAGCGCCTCGCCGCCCGCGATCAAGATACAATCGAGACCACCGGCGGCGATGCGATCGGCATAGTAACCGACCAGCCATTGACCCATGTTCCCGCCTATGGGTGTGTAGAAGCGCTCGCCGGGGTCGATGCCCAGATGCCGCGCCAGGGTGGACGGGGCATCGGAATAAGACGGCGCCAATATGTTGAGACACGTTAACGACTGGATCTGACCCAGAACCCCGGCCACACCGCAGTCCGCCGCCGCGGCTCGGGCAGCCTCGGCGACCAGGCCTATGGGGGTGCGCTCGGTATCCGGTTCGCGCGCGCTGATCTGGCCGGCGCCGACCAGCACCGGTGTTGTTTCCTCATGAGTCGTCATCGGCGAATAACCTCCGCAACGGTATCATCTCCGGGAAAAGGCCTGCTGTTGGACGTCAGCCTTGAGTCATCTGATAGCCATCCTGCCGGATAGGCCTTTTTGAAATGGTAATGAGCCATGGGCAGGTGTTTCGCTCGCCAAAGCATCTCGAAAGAGGTAGAAGGTCGAAGCATGGGCGCGTCGCCATGATGATCGAAGTAATAGCTGTTAGAGGCCGCGCAATTGTGGTTAAGGAACACCGTCCCTTGTTGGCGTCGTTGGATATTCCGGAAGTAGCGATCGTGCACGTCTTGACGAATCTCCACGCAAGTCGCGTCCCGCTTTCGGGCGGCCTGGATGCAGCGCGCCACGTGAATGGCGTTACCCTCGACCATTTTGAAATAGGATGAACCAATCAGCGCGTATGGACCCAGCATGATGTAGAGATTGGGGTAGCCGGGTACTGTCAGGCCCTCATAGGCCTGGTAACGGTTCCGCTCCCAGAATTCGCCCAGATCCACACCGCCGCGTCCCACGACTTCATAGGAGGGCAGATTGCCCTTTTCGAAAACCTTGTAGCCGGTCGCCAGGATCAGCACATCGATCTCGTGCTCAATGCCGTCGATGGTCTCGATGCCCTTGGGAGTGATGCGTTGGATAGGGGTGGTGATCAGATCGACGTTGCTACGGCTGAAGGTGGAAAAGTAGTTGTTGGAAAATGTCGGCCGCTTACAGCCGAAGCCATATCGCGGGGTTAATTTGCCCCATAACTCCGGGTTATCGGGCAATTGCTCGCGCATGTTGTTGACGCCGGCGCGCTGGGCCCATTGCACCAGCCAAGGAAAGCGCCGATAGTAAACCGCCGCGATGATCATCAACGATTCGGTCAGCGCATCGGTGGTGGTACGTACTCCCTGCTGGGCCAGGCTCGACCAACGAAAGACGGTGCGCATCCAGCCGGGCATACGGACATCCGGTTTCTTGAGTACCCAGATGGGCGTGCGCTGATAGACATCCAGATGCGCCACCCGCGGGGCGATTTCGGGAATCAGCTGCACCGCGGTGGCGCCGGTACCGATCACCGCCACCCGCTTGCCGGTGAGATCCACTTCGTGGTCCCAGCGCGCGGTGTGCATGCGCTCGCCCTGAAAATCCTCGACCCCTTCGATATCCGGCATCTTCGGCGAGATCAACCCGCCGGTGGCGGACACTAGGTGGCGTGCGGTGACACATCCCTTGTCGGTTGTCACCCGCCACAAGTGCTCGCCTTCATCGAACTCGGCACGCTTCACGCTGACGCCGAAACGTATGTAGGGATAGAGGCCGTATTTGCTGGCCACACGGCGGGCGTAGTTCTGCAGCTCGTCACCCGGCGCGAAGACCCGCGACCAGTTCGGATTCTGCTCGAAGGAAAAAGAGTAGACGAAAGAAGTGATGTCCACCGCCACGCCGGGGTAGCGGTTGTCGCGCCAGGTGCCGCCGACATCGGCGGCACGCTCGATGATCGATAAGGATTTCATGCCGCGGCTGAGAAGCTCGATGGCCGCGCCCATTCCGGCGAAGCCGGCGCCGATGATCAAAATCTCGTGGTCGGGTTCAGCGCTCCCGTGGCGCGGCGCCCGCTGGCCACGACGGCTTTGTTGAATCCGGTCCTCCGCGACATTCATAGTGGTCCTCCTTCCAGTTTTTAGCAGGCCGCTTAGCCGCTATGCGCGAGGCGCAGTTTCGTCCGTGCCACGGCCCGGGTGCATGCTACGGGCGCCGACAAATGCCGGCGCATAAAGCCGACTATTTCGGTAACGTCCTGGCGCGCCTCCGGCAACATGGAATGAAACACCGGCCACACATGTGGCATATTCCAGCGGGCGCGCAGGGTCACGGCCACGCCGGCCTGGCGCGCACGGTGCGCTACCCGATAGGCATCATCACGGAGGGCCTCGGATTCGCTCACAGTGAGCATAAGAGGCGGCAGGCCACGGAAATCGCCGTATATCGGTGAGACATAGGGATCCCGGGGATCATGGCCGGCCAGATACAGATCGGTGGCCATCTTGATCATGCGTGGAGTCAGCATGGCATCGCTGGCCGCGTTGGCCTGGCGCGACGGTGTATCGCCAACCGCATCGGCGCCGGGTGAGATCGACACGGCGCAGGCTGGCATGCGGGGGGAGGAATCGGGCGAGGCGGCCTGCGCATCGCGCAGCCTCAGCAGCGTGGCCAGAGTGAGGTTGCCACCCGCGGAATCTCCGATCAGGGCCAGCGGCTCGTCAGGATAGTCCTCGGCCAGCGCCCTGTAGGCATGGTGGGCATCGTCGAGGGCGGCCGGGTAGGCCGCCTCCGGCGCTAGGCGGTAGTCGATCCAGAACACGCGTGCGTTCAGTCTCTTGGCCAGCTGCCCGCAAAGCTCAGCATAAGTAGGGAAACGGCCACTGATAAAGGCGCCACCGTGGAGATACAGCACGGTGGCCGTGGGCTGACTGGGACTGACACGCACCGCCGGCACGCCGGGTGGTACGGCCGGTTCATTGCCAATGGTGGTCTTGCGCGCGGTGACTCCGGACGGCAGCCCGCCCGGCAGGCGGGCCATCGCGGCGATGCGCCGTAACCGCATCACCAACTCGTCGGGACTAGCCGGCTCGCGTTTCATCAGTAGCCGAAAACCACGGTCGGCAACTCTTGCCGAGAATGATGTCATGATTTGCCTCCTGCCGGATATCAGCCCCCGGCCAGGCGATACGCCTCGCCCAGCGCGCGAGCGTATAGCCGCGGCGCGTAGCGCTTGAACCGCCACATGAAACGCCCGTCGAACTGCGGCACCACATAAAGTTGCTTTCGATCGAGGGCGTCCAGGGTCCGGCGTGCCACCTGGTCGCTGGTGGCGAAGGTCCACTTGCGCATGGCGGCATGGGCGAAATCGCCGCGGTGCTCGGGCAGGCGCGCCTTGTCCAGAATGTTGGTGGGTACCACGGTGGGACACAGGGCCGAAACATGCACGCCGGTGCCGGTCAGCTCGGCCGCCAGAGTTTCGGAGAGTGAAAGGACCGCGGACTTGGTCACGTTATACGCACTCATCTCCGGCGCCGCGCCGAAACCGGCGGCCGAAGCCACGTTGACAATGCCGCCGTAGCCCAGTGCGCGCAGCTTGGGTGCGAAGAAGTGACAACCATGAATGACGCCCCAAAGATTGACTTTGAGGCACCAGCGCCAATCGCCAAGCGGCACTTCTCCGATGCGGCCGCCTACGCCCACCCCGGCGTTATTGACCACCAACGTCATTGGCCGTCCGAGCAGCGATTCGGCCTTGTCGGCGAGCGTGGCCATCTGCTTTTCACTACCTACGTCGCAGCGGTAGGCGACAGCCCGACCTTCGCCCAATTCCGAGAGTATGCTGGCGGTTTGCTCGGCGCGCTGGCGGTCTATATCCGCGCAGATCACTGATCCGCCACGGCGCACGATCTCATAGGCGAAGCTGCGGCCGATGCCGCTGCCCGCCCCAGTGACCAGGGCCGCCGCCCCCTCGGAGGGTTTCAGTGTTTTACGCTTGGCACCGCTCACGCCGCCGTCACTCGTTCCGCTGTTGTGTCACGCCTGTTATCGTCATGCCATTGTCGGAATGCTTGGTAAGCCTGCTGGGCATCACCGGTTTCCTCGTAGGCGCGCTTCCAGGCGTGGATGACTTCCCGGTTATCGGCGTCCCATGGATGGAAGCGGGGGGAGAGAAAAGGCAGCGTATCGATCACAAAAGCTCGGGTGAAGATTCCAGGTGCGAAGTACAACCACTTAATGGCGCGCAGTGCCGAGGGGATGTTCGTGAGCTGCCGATCTTTCCAGAGGAAATACAGCCAGTTACCGTGCACCAGAGGCAGGAAAAGGGCTGTACCCAGAGCGAGCGTCGCCATGCGGATTGCGTAAGCGCGGACGCCGCCCCCGCTTACCTCTCCGAACACGTCGAAGCTGACTGACTTGTGCTCCGTCTCCTCCACGAAGTGCCAGAACAGCATGGCGGCGACTTCCTGCCTGGTATCGTCCCACAGTTCCGGATGATCGAGCATTACCTGGGAAATCACGGCCGTGAAATGCTCGAAGTTCGCGGCCATGGCGCACTGGGTGGCGCCGCCCAGGTAGCGTTGAAGGGGCTTTCTGATCGCCTTGAACACGGCCTCCGCCCGGTCTATTGGAATGCCGTGCGCGACCATCGCTTCATTCATGGCGTCATGCTCCCGTGCATGGGAGCGTTCCTGTCGAATAAAGCTGATCGCGGCTTTGCGCACTGACGGATCGTGAAGATTCTCGAGTTGCTTGCTCGTGGCCTGCATGACCCAGCGCTCGCCGTCCGGCACCGCGGCCAGGATCGCGTTCATCCAGTGAGTGATCCACGGATCGTTGTTGAACCAGTGGCGCGGCACCGTCTCCGGGCTCATGCCGAAATTCAAATCCCTGTGTTCGACTTCATCGTAACCAATCTTGCGGCTCGCGATCACCATGTCGACCTCCTGAGTAGTTCGACTGTTGAGTCACTTTATTTGGGCGATTGACCAAATGTCAAGGCCCGAAAAAGCAGTCAGTGGATATCTTCGCGCGCCGGGAAACAGATCGCGTCGGATCGGCGGGAAAGGCCGGTCGAGATACGGTACAAAAGAAAGGAAACGGAATGCCGGAGCGTGGTACCGGGCGACCCTAGGGGGCAGGGGGTAGGGTGTGCCGGGAACCGGCGTGCTGCCGGTACTGATCGGGTGAAAGACCGAACCAGCGCTTGAAGGCACGCCTGAAATTGGCTCCGTCATGATAGTTCATCAACGCGGCGATGGCTTCGATCGAAAGCTTGCTGTCACACAGGTAGCTGATCGCTTGCCGGGATAGGATTTCGTCACGAATTTTCCTAAAACTACTGTTTTCCTCCTTGAGCTTGCGAGCGAGAGTGCGTTTGCTCATGAAAAGGGAGGCCGCTGCTTCGTCTTCGCTGAGCGAACCGGGGGGTCTCGATAGCATCATCTTCTTAAGCCGGGTCTGGTAGCTGGGCTTGTGGTTCTGAAGCTCGGCAAGCATTGATTCACATTGCTCAAGAGCCAGGCGGTAATTTTCATGATTGGCGGAGGCGTTCGGTTCCCGGCACAGTGCCATCGGCAGTTTTAGTGTGAACTTATCGGAGCCAAAACGAATGCGACCGGGCAAGTAGTCCGAGTACATCGCGTGGTACTCAGGTGTCCGGTGGGTAAAACAAATTTCAGCCTCATGTAGTGGGCGACCGACAACGAACTCGCCGAATTCAAGCAGCACCACGATCATGGTATCCGCCAGGCAACGCTCGATATCCGCGTCCAGCGGCACTTGGAAGTCCAGTCGGCATTCCAGGTGTTCTTCAGCTTCCTGCAGGTGTAGCTCGACGATGCTTGCGCGAGTAGGTAGGAATGTCTGAATCGCCTGTAGCGCGGTGAGCAGGTCCGGACTGCTCGAGGCGGCAAAACCGATGGCGCCGTGGGTCGCCGGGGTCAGACGCTTACCCAGCCGTAAGCCGAACTCAAACTGGCCCGACAACGCCAGTGCATTGCGTAAAATCCGCACCTGGTGAGCTGGCGTGAGCAGACTGTCCTCGCCCAGAAATTGCGCGATACCGAGACCGGTACCTTGCAGCAACGAGGGTAGCTGGCTGACGGTTAAGTCCAGCTCGCGGGCAATAAGTCGTGAATAGTTCGACGGAATGCCGCCTTCCGAAGCTTTCGGTTCACCTTTCCGCTGTGTCATTGATACGGTCCGTTGATAGGCATGCCTGTCTTTAAATGACCCCAGTGTGTCAATAAATGACCTCCCCGGCAAGCCAATCAACAACCACGATGCAGTCATTAAGTTACTTGCTGGAGAAAGGTCTTGGGTAAGATTACGTTCATTGAGCATGACAGTACCGAGCACATTGCCGAGTTTGAAGCTGGTTCCTCGCTGATGCAGGTTGCTGTTAATAACGCTGTGCCCGGCATCGACGGAGACTGCGGTGGGGAATGCGCCTGCGGCACCTGCCACGTGATAGTGACCGATGAATGGTTCGGGAAAACCGGGGAAATAAATGATGCTGAAGAGCAGATGTTGTCCATGACTCCTGAACGGGCAGAAACTTCTCGGCTGGGCTGTCAGATTCGAACCACAGAGGCTATGGACGGTATGACCGTTCTGTTGCCTGAATTTCAGATGTAGCGGGAGGTCACCATGTCAACCAAGTCAGGCACGAACGATGCCATGCAAACAAAGATGATTAATGCCACATCGAGATTGGTGCCTATGCACTTACAGATCAAGGCACTCAAATCTCTAATGAAAGCGAAGAAAAAGGCACTGGGGTCAACACGCCCACAGGTCAAGTTTCTCGAACAGCCCGTGCCTGACGTCAATACCCTGGCACTTGAGGATATTGACACCAGCAACCCTTTTCTGTATCGGCAAGATCAGTGGGGTGCCTATTTCAAGCGGTTACGTGATGAGGCACCGGTGCACTTCCAGAAAAGCAGCCAGTTCGGGCCATTCTGGTCGGTGACACGCTATGAAGACATTTTGTTCGTCGATAAGAATCACGAGCTCTTTTCCTCCGAGCCACAAATCATTCTGGGTGATCCTCCGGAAGGGTTGTCGGTGGAAATGTTTATCGCCATGGATCCGCCAAAACATGATGTGCAACGCCGGGCGGTCCAAGGTGTGGTGGCACCCCAGAATCTCAAGGAAATGGAGGGGCTGATCCGGCAGCGCGCCGCCGAGGTGCTCGACAGTCTGCCCCTGGACAAGGCTTTCAACTGGGTGCCGGCAGTGTCCAAGGAGTTGACCGGGCGTATGTTGGCAACGTTGCTGGATTTCCCTTACGAGCAGCGTCACAAGCTGGTTGATTGGTCGGACCGACTGTCCGGAGCATCTTCGGCGACTGGTGGCGAGTTTACCGACGAAGACATCATGTTTGACGATGCCGCGGACATGGCCTGGTCATTCTCGAGGCTTTGGCGAGACAAGGAGGCACGACGCAAGGCTGGCGAGCCTCCGGGTTTCGACTTGATCAGCATGCTACAGAGTAACGAGGATACCCGGGATTTGATTAACCGTCCGATGGAGTTTATCGGCAACCTGGCGCTGCTGATTGTTGGCGGCAATGACACCACCCGCAACTCCATGAGCGGCGGTGTGCTGGCCCTGAATCAGTTCCCCGAGGAATTCATCAAGCTGAAGAAAAACCCGGAATTGATTCCGAACATGGTTTCGGAAATTATCCGCTGGCAAACTCCACTCGCGCACATGCGCCGGGTTGCCACGCAGGACGTGGAGCTGCGTGGTCAGACCATTAAGAAAGGGGACCGCGTGTTGATGTGGTATGCCTCCGGTAATAGAGACGAACGAAAGTTCGAAAATCCCGACCAGCTTATTATTGATCGAAAGGACGCGCGGAATCATATTTCCTTTGGCTACGGCATTCACCGTTGCATGGGCAACCGTCTGGCTGAGTTGCAATTGCGGATTTTGTGGGAAGAGTTACTCAAGCGCTTTGATAACATAGAGGTCGTGGGTGAGCCCGAGCGTGTGCAGTCCAACTTTGTGCGGGGCTATTCCAAGCTAATGGTCAAGTTGACCGCAAAAAATTGAATTCACGTCCGGAGCCGATGTCATCCGAACAGTTCGATTATGTCGTGGTTGGGGCGGGCTCGGCCGGATGCGTCGTCGCCAACCGTCTATCCGAATGCGGCCGCCATTCGGTGCTGTTGCTTGAGGCCGGTCCGGAGAGTCGCCGCAATCCGTTCGTGAATATGCCGCTGGGCTTTCTGCAGCTGATCTTCAGTCGTCGCGTTAACTGGCAGTTCAATACCGAGCCGCAACGGCACATGTATGGCCGTGCCTTATATCAGCCACGAGGCAAGATGGTCGGCGGGTCCAGCGGCATGAACGCGCAGGTCTACATTCGCGGACATGCCCGGGACTACGACGAGTGGGCACGGCTCGGTTGCGAGGGGTGGTCGTATGCCGATGTGTTGCCTTACTTCCGAAGATCCGAACATTTCGAGCCGGAGTTGGCGGCTCTTGAAACGGCGTTTCATGGTCGGGGTGGCCCGCTTAATGTTGCCGAGCGCCGCTATACCAATCCGCTAAGCACGGCGTTCGTCAAGGCGGCGATGCAGGCGGGCCACCGGCGCAACCCGGATTTCAACGGACGTGAACAGGAAGGCGTGGGCTACTACTATGTTTATCAGAAGGACGGCGCGCGCTGTAGCAATGCGCGTGCCTATCTCGAACCCGCGGCGTTTCGGTCCAACCTGACTGTCCGCAGCGGAGCGCACGTCACGCGTGTGTTGCTCCAGGGCGGCCATGCCACCGGTGTCGAATATCGGAGCGGGAAGGGGCTGGCTCAGGTCCGTGCCCGGCGCGAAGTAGTTCTCTGCGGCGGCGCGTTTAATTCTCCGCAGCTGCTGATGCTTTCTGGAATCGGGCCGCGCGGTGAACTGTCCCGGCACGGGATTGAATTGCGTCATGAGCTGGAGGGCGTGGGACGGAATCTGCAGGATCACATCGACGTGTTCGTGCGTGTTAGAGCGCGCGACCGCCAGAGCATTTCCATGCATCCGAGCTACTGGTTCAAGGGCCTTCGGGCCCTGCTGCAGTATCTGAGCGGTCGTCGCGGTTTACTGTCGAGTAACGGCGCCGAGGCCGGTGGGTTTATTCGTTCCCGTGCGGAAGAGCCGATCCCCGACTTGCAACTGCATTTCGGGCCGATGCTGTACGCTGATCACGGGCGGGATATGAAGACCGCGATGAGCGGTTATGGTTACATCGTGATGATTTATGGGCTCCGGCCTTTGTCGCGCGGCCACGTCGGTTTGCACAGTGCCGATCCCTTCGCGGCACCGCTGATAGACCCCAATTATATGGCTGAGCCCGCCGATGTCGAGAGACTCGTTCGGGGGGTGCGTTTAGTCCGCAGGATTCTGGAGCAGCCGGCTTTCGCGTCTCACCACGAGGTCGAGATATCGCCGGGACCGACGCTGCGCGGTGACGAAGACCTCGCCAGATGGGTGAGGCGTAGCGGCGAGTCGGCCTACCACCCTGTAGGTACCTGTAAGATGGGGTTGGATCCAATGGCGGTGGTCGATCCCCGACTGCGCGTGCATGGCCTCCGGTCCCTGCGGGTGGTTGATGCTTCCGTTATGCCGACCCTGGTGGGCGGAAATACTCATCAGCCGGCGACCATGATTGGCGAGAAGGGGGCCGAGATGATTCTCGAGGATTTCAAGGTTTCCCGCGGCCGATCGCGGTATTGAGTGCGGCGTGCTCGTCCCCATGGCGTTTGTAATCGTGAAATCGGACCCCAAGGCACAGTAGAAAAGAGATAGGCTATGACGAACAATCAGAAACAAACGACGGTCATCGTTGGCGGCGGGCACGCGGCGGGAGCGCTTTTGACAACACTGTTGCAAAAGAAATATCAGCATAAAGTGATTCTGGTGGGCGAAGAGCCCCACCCACCCTATCAGCGCCCGCCTCTGTCCAAGAATTACCTGACAGGCGAAGTTGATCAGGGTTCATTGTATTTGAAGCCAAGCTCAATATATGAAAACGCGGGTCATCAGTTGCGGCTCGGTGTGCGAGTCGTGCAAATCGATCGAAACAACAAAATCATCCGGTTGTCGGACCAGAGCACCTTGAAATACGATCAACTTGTCCTGGCCACGGGATCGCGTGTTCGGCGTTTGAATGCGCCGGGAGCGGACTTGAAAGGCATTCACTATTTGCATGATATAGCCGATGCGGATAACTTGCGCCAACAATTAGTTGCAGGGAAACGTTTGGTCATCGTGGGTGGCGGCTATATCGGTCTCGAGGTCGCCGCCAGCGCAAACAAGAGCGGCGTCGATGTCACCGTACTGGAAGCCTCTGATCGGCTTATGCAACGGGTTACTGGGCCGGAAATGTCCGCATTCTTTTACGCCAAGCATACCGACGCCGGCGTGGACGTACGTTTGAACACCGCGGTTACCGGCTTCGAAGCGGGAGAGCAAGGTTGTGTGACGGGCGTGAGATTGGCGAACGGCGGTATCGTGCCGGCCGATATCGTGCTTGTTTCCATCGGTGTTCTTCCGGAAACCGCTCTGGCCGAGGCCGCGGGCCTGCCCTGTGATGACGGTATTGTCGTTGACGAGTTTACTCGTACCGCGGATCCCGCTGTCCTGGCGATCGGCGACTGTACCCGCCACCGGAATCTGTTATTTGAAAAGATGCAACGACTTGAGTCCGTGGCGAATGCCGTCGATCAGGCTCGTACTGCGGCGGCGACGCTTATGGGTGAGCGCGTGCCCTACACAAGCGTGCCGTGGTTCTGGTCGAACCAGTTTAACGTACGCTTACAAATGGTGGGGTTATCTCAAAACCACGATCAGCGGGTGGTTCGCGGCGATCCCTCGGATGAAGCGTTTGTGGTATTCTATTTACGCGGAAGCCGGCTGGTGGCCGTTGACGCGGTAAATCTGCCCATGGCCTTCATGGTCGGGAAGAAGCTTGTATATCAAGGCAAGGACGTCGATGTTGAAGCATTGAAAGATCCGAGCACCGAATTGAAATCGTTGGTATAAGGCATGATACCGAAGCAGCATCGGCATTCGGTGCGACGCAGACCGTACACGGCCCGGACCTCCTCCCTGGCCAGCTGACCAAGGCCGGTGGTGCTTAGCCGATGACTTGTGAGAAAATCAGCGGGCCGCGCGGATCTTCGGCGTGACGAGCCATTACGGGGAAGTCGTCGGTCTGACGCAGGCAATGGACTTTCGCAATTCGGATTCGCGCCGTACCCCGAGGCCGGAGGAGAAAAACCATGAGAAAAAAGCGCCCGGCCGGTCCGGCCCGGTCTGATCGTCAGTTTGTATTGACATCCGCCGCTCGACTGTTTCGTGAGCAGGGCTATGACCGGACCACGGTGAAAGAAATCGCAAAAGCGTGTAATTTGCTGCCCGGCAGCCTTCATTACCGGTATCAGGCCAAGGAGGATATTCTTGTTGATCTGATGCGCCTTGGTTTGGAGCAAACCTCGACTGCTGTCTCCGAAGCCGTGGCCGGTGCGGCGGAACCCGTGGAGCAGTTGCGTAGAGGCATCAATGCGCACCTTCAGATGCTGGTCAGCGGCTCGGACATGGTCTATGTACTGTTGTTTGAGTGGCGTTCTCTGCGCGGCGAGGCACGTAAGGAGATGATCAAGTTGCGCGACCGTTATGAGTCCCTCTGGGCGACTATGCTCAAGTCACTGGCGGAGAAAGGGGTAATTCGAAAGGAAGTGGATCTTGATTTGCTGCGGCTTATAGGCCTCGGTGCGCTCAACTGGGTAGCCACCTGGTTTAGCGACGATGGTCGCTACACGCTAGAGGAGATAGGTGATTTTGTCTGGCGCATGATCCGGGACGCGGTGCTAAAGGAGCGCCGGCACGATATTCAGGTGTGTGATTCATAGTATTACCGCAAACCAGTGACATCTGCGAGCGCTTCCATAAGAAGGCTCCCCAAGAAGTTTCATCATTATGCTGGCAGGTATTACAGCCTATAACAGTCCGTGCAGCCGAGCTTCAGTAACTGCCTGAACCCGGTTGGTTACCTTAAGTTTGCTAAAAATTTTCTTCATATGCCATTTTACGGCATCCTCCGTCACATAAAGCCGCTCAGCGATCTCTCTGTTTGTCATTCCGTTGCTTACACATTTCAGCACGGAAATCTGTTTCATCGTGATGCTTGAGTGGCCATTATCTAGTATCGGGCGCGTACTGTGGTTCTCTGTCTTGGCTTCGAGTTCCGTTGTGGTTTTAGACTCAGAGCCTAGGTCGTCTGGGACCTGATCAAAAAGATCCTGAGCAATGGGGCTAAGAGAAAGTAGCGCTTCTTTAATCCAGAGCCTCGTGAAGTGACAATTCAGATGTTCCGCAAGTAGGTTGGCATCAAGGATCATGCGCTTCGCTAATTTTGACGAACCAAGGGCAAAGGCTGCCAGTGCCTGGCAATATTGGGCGGCGACTTTGGTTCTAGCATCTGAAACTGCACTGGCGCTTTGTAGTGCTTGTCTGGCATATTTCTCGGCCACACCGAACTGTTTACCAAGCCTTAATCTATGCATTGCTTTTAATAAGGTAATACGTGCTCGAATGACCTGATTCTGATTCGGCAGAAATGTCAGTTCACCCTCATCGGGAAGGGTGGCTAGATCCAATTCCTCGTTGTTCAGGAGAGCAAGCTCAGCTAACTGAATCCTTGCCAGGATGTTGAGGCGGGAGAGACCTCGCTGGCGGGCGGCTAAGCGAGATTGTTCCAACAAGGCCATGGCTCTATCTCGGAACCCTTGGTGGTACAGAAAACGACTGTAGGTTTGTGTATATCCCCACAGAATATCTGTAACGCCATAATTCAAAGCGAAATCGAACGAAGCCTGCGCGGATTCGTGGGTAACCAGATGATGGTTCTTTTCGTGTAGAATCTGTAACTCAAGAACACCAAATATCTTGCTTAAGAAAACATTTGACAGTTGAATATATTCTGCTTCCTTCTTTCCCTGAAGCAGCACACTCGTCGCTCGGACCATGTCACCTCTAAAAAGTTCAGCCTGAACTTCCGCGGTTTTAAGCCAGATAAAGGCATAAAGCTGATTGGACGATTGAATGGCCACAGCCGCTTTATGCGATAATCGCTTAAAATCCTCGAAGCGGTGGTCACTGGAGGCAATGAATGTCTGGCACGTAAGTGCCGCACCTTTACCGACTATATTGCGCTCACCATAAGAGTCGATCCATTTTTGACAGAGAGTCTGGCTCAGCTGCATGTTATCCTGTGTAGCTTTGCCTATCGCATTAACCAATTCCCGCCATCCTTCCTTATCGAGGTCGTCCAGTCCCCTGGAGTTCGGATGGATCGAATTAACTAGTATTTCATCTGCTTGACAAGATTGCTGGTTGAAATACAGGACCCACGCATAACCTATACTCAGAGACGCAATTTTTTTTATCGTACGAACCGGTACTTTTTTAAACCATGTGCGAAGGGCTTCGATTTCTCCTTGTCTGAGTGCCACGTCCAAGATGATACTATCGCTCATCACGTGAGCCCAGCGGTGGTCGCTGGCCTCCAGAGCTGCGTTGATTGAATGGAGGTACTCGCCTCTACGCCAATGCCAGAACGCGACGCGTTTCAGCACATACGAGCAACGGTCTCGTTGAGTGGTGTTAAATAAACCACGTAGATACTCTCGCAACACGGGGTGCACAATCTTGTAGTCGCCGGAAGATCCGATGGGAGATAAAAGAGCATAATTTTCGTCAAGAAACGAAATTTCCTGATCGGCCTCCTCTGTTTTAAATACATAGCCATAACATTCCGCACTGATCACCTCGAGCATCGCCGCATTGAAAAGAAAGGTCCTCGTACTATTTGGCAACACTGTCAGGAGGTTTTCTCTGAAGTAGGAGCAAGTTTCCGGCCAGGTCGCTACGGGAAGATTTGGGCTTGAGGTTTGGCACATAAGCCTGACAAGTGCTGGCCATCCATCGGTAGCTTTTATGATGTTGCTGGCTTCGAGGTCACCTATGCCCGATAATTCACTAACCTCCTCTTCTGTAAATGCAAGCTCATTAGCGCCGTACCTTACTACACCTACCATCATAGACAGACGTGCCAACGCCCCAGCGCTACGTGGAGCAATGAAAAATTTTACATTGCTGGGAGTTTCACATATTAAATCCTCGATCAGATCCGCAGTATGTTTAGCCTTATCAATCCCATCAAGGCAAATTCTTATTGTCTTTTTTGCACTACACAGTGCGTTTCGAAGAGCTTCGATGGTGTCGATGCCATTTTTTAGCCTGCGCCAGGATTCAAGACCTTTGATTTGATATAAAACCAACGCAGCAAACAAACCGTCAATAACTTCGCCTGAATCAGGGTAGGAGCGAGCATTGATGTAGACGGCGTTTTCAAGTTCCGGGTCGCGAGTGTTTGCTGCCAAGGCCACCTGTACAGATTTTCCATAGCCGAACGGGGCCCGATAAAGAACGACCTTTGATTCAGGCGTAGCAGAAGCGCTCAGACGATAGCGGTCTATACACCCTTGAGTAATGAAACACTGACGAGCCCACATCCTGTCAGACATCCTTCGACACCAGTTCTCCAAGCTATGGTGTGTCATCACAATCCAGTCTCCTGCTTTGTCTCCCCGAAACGTGGAAGGCGCTTCGGAATGAAAGCATATTGACAGATGTCTAGGGCAAAAACTACCCATTGGAGTAGTTGTATGATCGTCAGCTCTGGCGAAGCCTGTAGATGCGTACAACTAGTCCGTTCACCTGAATCATGCGTGTTCGTACAGTATAAAAAATGTTTATCCTGAAAATAAAAGGTGACCCCAATGTCAATGCCGGAAAATGTTTTAACGGAGTCTCCACAGAAAGATCCTGATACCGAGGGTTATGTGGACAGGAAACGCCATCTGTGGGTTCTTTCTGTGCTGTGGCCAGCGACGCCTCTTATTGGCCTTTATTTGGTATCCCAGACTGGATGGAGCATCTGGTACGGGTTGGTGTTAATCTTTTGGTATGGCGCAGTTCCCTTGATGGATGCCATGTTCGGAGAAGATTTTTCAAACCCCCCTGAGTCGGCTGTGCCTCGGCTTGAACAGGATCGTTACTATCGGGTGCTGACCTACTTGACCGTTCCTATTCACTACGCATCCCTGATTGTCAGTTGCTGGTGGGTGGCCACGCATTCGATGAATGTTTTCGAGTTCCTCGCACTGGCCTTTTCCCTGGGTATCATCAATGGCCTGGCTCTGAACACAGGCCACGAACTCGGCCATAAAAAAGAAACGTTTGACCGTTGGATGGCCAAGCTTGTCCTCGCCGTGGTCGGATATGGTCATTTCTTCATTGAGCACAATAAGGGGCATCACCGTGATGTGGCTACGCCGATGGACCCGGCGACATCCCGCATGGGTGAGTCCATCTACTCGTTTTCACTGCGTGAAATTCCCGGTGCTTTCAAGCGGGCATGGGCGTTGGAGGGACAGCGCCTCAACCGATGTGGCAAAAGTGTCTGGAGTCTGGATAACGAAGTTCTTCAGCCCATGCTTCTAACAGTTGTACTCTATGCCACATTGCTGGCGTTTTTTGGTCCGTTAATGCTGATCTTCTTGCCCATTCAGATGGCCTTCGGCTGGTGGCAGCTGACCAGCGCGAACTATATTGAGCATTATGGCCTGCTGCGTAAGAAGATGCCGGATGGACGTTACGAGCGTCAGCAACCGTACCACTCCTGGAACTCGAACCATATTATGTCGAACCTGATTCTGTTTCATTTGCAACGACATTCCGACCATCACGCCCATCCTACGAGGTCCTACCAGTCGCTTCGCGATTTCAAAGACCTGCCGTCCTTACCTTCGGGTTACCCTGGAATGTTCCTGGCCGCAATGTTTCCCTCATGGTTTCGCTCGATGATGGACCACCGGGTGGTGGAATGGGCGAAAGGAGATCTCGACCAGATTCAGATCCAGACGGGTAAGCGTGAATTCTATGAGCGTAAATTTGGTGTGGCTGGTTCTGAATCAGCCGATACCGTAGCGCATAAATGATCGGCTAGTCGAAACTTATATACCTCATTTGATTTATTTATGTTGCAAAAAGAGCCTCTGACGTGCCCTTGAAAGAGGGTGCGCGTCGGTCGCTACCAAAACAAAGACAATAATATCGTTTGAAAGGTGTGCCAAATGGCTAAATATCAATGCCCGGATTGTGGCTATTTATACGATGAAATGGCTGGTGATCCGCACGAGGGCTTTCCTCCAGGGACGACATGGAAAAACATTCCCGAAGACTGGGCTTGTCCGGACTGCGCAGTAAGGGATAAAATTGACTTCGTAACGCTCGGGAGAGCCGATTCCGAACCTTCGGCCTCCGAATCCGATATGCCAGCGGCCCGCCCTGCCGGCCAGAGCAGCGCCGGGGAGGCATCCCGGAAAGCAACCAAGGCATCCAGGCCTTCCGCTAAAAATAAATCAGACTCCAAAGCAAAAGCCAGACCTACCAACTCCCCGAAAGACCCGGCGCAAAATACCCCCTACCGGAAGTGGATCTGTGCTACCTGCGGGCATATCTATGATGAAGCGCTTGGAGATGAAGCCGAAGGGTTCCCGCCCGGCACCCGTTTTGAGGATATTCCGGACGACTGGTGCTGTCCGGACTGCGGTGCCGCAAAAGAGGACTATGTCCTCTATAAAGAAGAGAACCTCTGATCGAAAATAATCATAATCCCGTTTAGCAAGAGGTAATTTCATAATGCACACTGCCAGCCTGGCTGAGGTCGGGGCCACCAACAGACCAACCACCGATACAATTGAAGCAACTTTTTCGGCCCTGCAGCGGGCACAGCTTGCACGTCGCGGCAGCTTCACCCTGGAAGCCCGGGTAGCGCAGCTCGACCAACTGCGGGACGCGGTTAAACGCCACGAATCAAAAATCATTGCAGCGTGCGCGGCAGACTTCCGGAAACCCGTTCCGGAAGTCAAATTAACCGAAATCCTGCCGGTGCTTCAGGAAATTCGACATGCCAAAAAACACCTGCGTAAATGGATGCGCCCGAAACGGGTGGCTGCCTCCGTTGGCGTTCTGGGCACCAAATCTTATGTCCGGCCAGAGCCAAAGGGGGTGTGCCTGATTATTGCGCCGTGGAATTATCCGCTCAATCTCGCGCTGGGGCCTCTGGTCTCAGCGTTGGCTGCGGGAAACGGTGCGATCATAAAACCCTCGGAAATGACACCTCACACCTCGGAGGTGATTGCCAGTATTGTGGCCGAAACCTTCCCTCCCGACCTGGTTTCGGTGGTTGAGGGCGATGCCAAGGTAGCACAGAAACTGTTGGCCTTACCTTTCGATCACATATTCTTCACTGGCAGCCCTGCGGTCGGCAAGCTGGTCATGGAGGCTGCGGCCAGGAACCTCTCCTCGGTGACACTGGAACTGGGCGGAAAATCCCCAACCATTGTAGGATCAGATGCCAACGTAAAGAAGGCTGCCAGATACATTGTCTGGGGGAAGTTTGCCAATAACGGCCAGACCTGCATCGCTCCGGACCATGTTTTTGTACACAGAAGTATCGCGGATCAATTCAATGAAGCACTTAAACAGCAAATCCGACGCACCTATGGAAAAACACCCGAAGCCCGGAAATTGACGGCTGACTATTGCCGGATTGTAAATGCCCGTCATTTTCAGCGCTTGTTAAGCCTGATAGATGATGCCAAAAGCAAAGGCGCAAGAGTCTTTGAAGGTGGTGTTACAGATGCCGAAGAGAATTTTATTGCTCCGACTTTGATTGCCAACGTATCCAGCGACATGGATATCTCGCGTGAGGAGTTATTTGGCCCGATATTACCGGTTATTGAGTTTGATGATATTGATTCGGTTATCAATAAAATAAACGATAACCCCAAGCCGCTGGCGCTTTACGTATTCGACCAGAACAAAGCTTTTGCCAGAAATATTATCGAACGGACGAGTTCCGGCGCTGTAGGGGTTAACCTTACAGTCGTGCACTTCCTGCATCCGGACCTGCCTTTTGGTGGCGTGAACAATTCGGGGATAGGGGCGGCACACGGTGAATACGGGTTCCGTGCTTTTTCGCATGAAAAGGCGTTGATGGAGGATCAACATTCTCTTATACATCTTCTTTTCCCGCCCTATACAGCTTGGGTCCGGCGTCTTATAGATACTGCTGTTCGCATTCTGGGCTGAGCATAATCAAATAATAGGTGAGTTATTATGTACGATTACATTATTGTCGGCGCCGGGTCGGCGGGCTGTGTGTTGGCTAACCGGCTGACTGCCGATCCCTCCAAGCGAGTAGCGTTGCTTGAAGCAGGGCCAAAGGATAGGAGCCCGCTCATACATATGCCTGTGGGTATTGCACTTCTTGCCAATAGCAAGAAGGTGAACTGGGCTTTCGAAACCGAGCCTCAGGAACATCTCAAGGGGCGCCGTCTGTTCTGGCCCCGGGGTAAAACTCTTGGCGGCTCCTCCTCCATCAACGCCATGGTCTATATGAGGGGCCACAAAGCCGACTATGAACACTGGGGTCAGGCTGCCGAAACCGAACTTTGGGGATGGGACCGCGCATTAACACTGTTTCGCCGACTGGAAGATAACGAACGTTTCGGTCCGGATGCTTACCATGGCAAAGGCGGTGAACTCAGCGTAAGCGAACTCAAATCAGTCAATCCGTTGAGTCGAGATTTTGTTCGAGCGGCTCCTCATGTAGAGCTCCCGGTGAACACGGATTTCAATGGAGAAACGCAAGAGGGGCTGGGCCCCTACCAGGTGACACAAAAAAATGGTCGGCGCTGGAGTTCGGCGCAGGCGTTTCTGCGTGGCGCAGAGAAACGGTCTAACCTCGATGTGCTGACGGACGCACGGGTAACCCGGGTGGTAATGGATGGCCAGCGGGCGGTTGGGGTGACACTGAACCAGGAGGGCGAATATCGCCAGCTCAGACTCAACAACGGCGGTGAAGTCATTTTGTCCGGCGGGGCGGTGAATTCACCACAGCTACTTTTGCTTTCCGGAATCGGTGATCGTGAAGAGCTTCGGAAACACGGAATCCCTCTGGTCCATCATCTTCCTGAGGTGGGCAAGAATCTGGTTGATCATTTGGATATTACGCTGATGCACGCGGCGAACTCACGTTTGCCTATTGGTGTTGCCCCCAGCTTCCTGCTTCGGGGAATGAGCGCACTTTTTTTCTATATTTTCGCGCGACGCGGGTTTCTCACCAGTAATGTAGCCGAAGCAGGGGGTTTTGTTAAATCCAGCCCTTCGGGTGAACGGCCGAATGTGCAATTCCATTTTTTGCCAACTTTTTTGAAGGATCATGGGCGAAAAGTGATGACCGGGTATGGCTACACCTTACACATTTGCGATCTGCTGCCCAAAAGCCGGGGTTTTATTGGACTGAAAAGCCCGGATCCATTAGCCGATCCGTTGATTCAGCCCAATTATCTGAGTGACCCCGAAGACCTCAAGACAATGATTTCCGCCGTTAAATTTGGACGACGAGTACTGGCGGCGCCGACAATGGCCTTGCATAGTAAGCGAGAAGTCATGCCCGGAAACTCTGTGTCCTCGGACGATCAGATTGCGGACTACATCCGGGAAAATGCAGAGACTATCTACCACCCCGTTGGTACTTGCCGTATGGGCGCGGATCCGGAGTCAGTTGTTGATCCAGAGTTGAAAGTCAGAGGCATTGAAGGGCTGAGAGTCGCCGATGCCTCGATAATGCCCAGTTTGGTTGCCGGTAACACCAATGCGCCCACTATGATGATTGCGGAAAATGCAGCTGACATCCTACTGGGAAGCGTCAAGACCTAGACTCCGGTTATCATGCCCACCGCAGACATCTGACGTGCAACAGAAATGAAGAGCGTGGATACGTTCGGGCATGCGGCAAGCTAGAATAAAAAATATTTTACTACCCAAACCCGTGCTTTATTTAAAGACAATTAATACCGAAAGGCCGTTATGATAACCCAACCTCCCATGAAGCGCTTGGCGCAAAGAGCCAGGATGGCACCGCCGCAAGGCGTTACCTTGTTTGCGCGCAACATCGCGTTACTAGGTGGCTGGTCCCACCGCACTGTGCCTCTGATTCTGATAGTGACTCCGCCCGGCTACGGCAAGACCTCGCTGATGCGCAGCGGCTATCAGTGGCACTGTCGCCGTGGCGATCCGGTGGCTTGGCTAACCCTTACCGCCGCCGACAACCACCCGCCTGCCCTGCTGAAGGCGCTGTGTCAGGCGTTGGGCGTGCCTCCCTGCGATAGCCTTGAAATCCTGTTGACGGAACGCGCCGCCATGATCCCGCGCGTGGTACTTTTCCTCGACAACGTTGAGGAGTTGTGCAGCCGGAACGCCATTGCGTTGTTAGAACAGTTACTGACTCAGCACCCACCGGGTTGGTCTCTTGTGATGGCCGCCCGCTGCGAACCGGCGCTGCCGCTGGCCAGATGGGTGTTCGATGATCAGCTGCAACGGCTCGACAGCTCGCAGCTGCTGCTCGGCGCTGCGGAACTCGACCGACTGTTGCCGTCGTCGCTGGGCGCCGCCGAGCGCAACTTGTGGCAGCAGCTGCGTCAGCAGATGGAGGGCTGGCCGCTGCCGCTGATGTACGGCCTGCGTGCCTTGCGGAGCGACCAATTGAGCGGTGTGGAAGAGCTTCGCGAGCAGCTTGCACCGCTACTGGAGCATTACTTTGAATCCCTGTTGCAGAGCAGCTGCAGCGCCGAGGAGCGCCAGTTGTTGACCCTGGTGGCGTTGTTGGACAGCGTGTCGGCGGCCCAACTGGACGCGCTGCGTGGCCGCCCCCACAGCGGTCCGTTGTTGGAGTCCCTGCGTCGCCGAAACCTGTTCCTGGAGCCCCACGAAGGCCGCGACGGCAACTACCGGCTGCTGGCGCCCTTTCGCACCTTTCTGCACCAACGATTTCTTTGCCGTCACCCGGATCAGGCGGTCATGTGTTATCGCCGCGCCATGCGCCTGTTTCGACGGCAGGGCTGCTTGGAAGAAGTCGTGCGTTACGCCTTGCTGGGACAGGAATACCGCCAAGCGGCAACGTTGATGGCCGAGTACGGCCACGAGCTAGTGCGACGCCGGGGCGATCACCATCGACTGCTGTCTTGGATCGACCGACTACCGACGACGGTGCGCCAGCAGGTACCCCAACTGGGCGCGCTGTTCGCTTGGTCGCTGGCGTTCACTAACCGCGTGAAGGAGTCTGAACAGATCGTGGCAGAAGTGGCGTCCGCCTGCAACCAGCCGGTGCTGCAATCGCAGTTGGAGGCACAACGCTGCGTCAACGCCGCGCTGGCCGACGCATTGACGGAGGCCGGGCGGCTGAGTGAAGCTTGGCTACTGTGTTGGAGCGATGCCGGCGCCATGGAGACCGGCACAGTATTGTGTGTTTCCGCCTTTGCACTGCTGCATCAGGGCCATGCCAGTGTGGCGCTGCGAAGACTTGACCGTGCTCAGCAATGGTTCCGGCAGGAAAGCTCCGCCTACGGCCTTAGCTGGGTGGCGCTGCTTCGCGCTATGGTGCAACTCGCGCAGGACGATTATCTCAACGTACTGTCTGATACCGCTGCTTTGCTGAATAATGAAGGCCCGTTGCCCGCTGATCAGAAAGACACGCTGGAGCAGGTGCTGGTGCTGCGTGCCGCGGCGCAGCTGGCTCAGAGCGACGGCAACGCCGCCCGTGCCACGCTTAGCCGCGTGCGTCCGGGGCTGGAACTGCATGCCACTGTGGACGTGGCGGCGCTGTGGTATGGCGCTCAGGTGGGGCTGGCGATGTGGGATGGCGCCGACCCGCAACCCATTTTTCAGCAGGGCCTGGCGCTAGCGGCTCGGCGCGGGCTGCAGCGGTTGTCTTGGCAACTGCAAGTTGAGCGCGTACTGCGCGGCCTCAGCCAAGACTTCCTGACCTTGCCGAATCGCTGCGAAAGCCGCCTGCTGACTTTGCGCGCCCAGTGCGCGCGGCTACGCCAACCCGACAATGACCAACCGCCATCACTGCCCCGGGGCAGCGAGGTTGGACGGTTGTCAGTATTGTTGGCTGGCGCGCTGGCCGCCCAATGCCGTGGTCAGTCTGCTGTTGCGCTGAGCACCGTGGCGCAGGCGCTGGAGCAGGTGGCCAACCACGGCGGCTTGCAATGCCTACGCGATGAGGCCAGCCTGCAACCGCTGTACCAGCGATTGGCCGATGAGGGAAACGCCTCGCCTCCCGTCACCGCACTATTGGCACAGTTGCTCGACGCACCGCCCCATAGCAGCAGCGGTCTGCTTACGGTACAGGAACAACACATCCTTGAACACTTAGCCAATGGCGAGCGCAACGGCGACATCGCCGGCCGGCTGCATATTTCCGAAGGTACGGTGAAGTGGCACCTACATAACATGTACCGAAAACTCGATGCGGCAACCCGCACCCAGGCAGTGGCGCGGGCAAGGGCGTTGCGGTTGGTGTAAAAATGCTGGTTTGCGGGCCTGTGAACGTGTGTCTCCAGAATGTGGGTTTCAGAGTGGAGGGATCATGCTAACGGTGTCATGGCGTCGAGTTAAAAGAGGAACGTTGGGAAGAAACACAATAAAGCCGCGCCTGACCGGATATCCGTCAGGCGCGGTAACGTCGTTCAATTCCCTAGCGCTAAGGGGACGTAAGCCACGAGCAACAGAGCGATGGCCATCACCGTCACCGGCATGACTAAGCGCTCATGACGCTGCCACCAAGTGTTTCCTGCCTGGCTTTCGGCCTGGGTCTGGTCCATTTCCTCGTCGCCAACGACTTGGCGGGTGAGGATTTGATTGAGGGCAATCGGCGGGGTTAGGTAGCCCAGTTCGAATGCTAACAGAACCACCATCCAGAAGTGCACCGGATCGATGCCGCTCTGGTAGGCGATACTAGCGATAGTGGCGGACACCAGGATAATGGCGCCGTAAGGTTCCATGAACATCCCTATCAGCACCAGCACCGCTACCAAAAAGGTCATCGCTATCCATACCGAGGTGAAGCCGGTGGGAAACAGCTCCATCACGCCGGCGCGTTCCATCACCCCGCCGAGCACCACCGACAGTGCCATTAACATCAGCAGCGCGCCGATGTGGATGCTGGATTCGGCGGTACCGGCAATCATTCGTTGCCAGAAGCCGCCTTGGGTGGGTACCGTGGGAGCTTGATCGCTGGCCGCAGCTTGTTTTTGCGGCTGGCGCTTGCAACTCCAGACGTCGTAGGCCAGCAGGAAGATCAGTGTCACCGGCAGGATAGTGGGTGCCGAGAATTCGTTGAAGCTTTGGTTCAACGCGATGTGGAAGAAAATCAGGCTGACGGTGGCAATGGCCACATAAGGCAGCAGCGGGATCAGTGCCTTCAGCGACGCTGGTAGCGCTTCCCGGGCTGGTGCGCAGCCCAGCGGACTGCGGCGGGTGAGCAGTACCATGGCCGAGAACAGTATTGCGGTCAGTATGAACACGTTGTGGCCGGTATCGAACAGCTGGGTGGTGGTCACCTGTTTGTTAAGTGACGCAATGATTACCACCATCAGACAGGGGTTGAGCACCACGCCCATGCTGCCGGACATGGCAGTGGCAGCAAACGCCAGCGGCCGGCGGGCGCCGCTCATGCGAATCTCGTGGTAGATAAGACCGCCAACGGCGATCAGAAAGATTCCCGACGCGCCGGTGAAAGCGGTGGGCAGCGCCGCCAGGAGCACCACAACAATGGTGATTAGCTCTGGCGCCAGCTTCCAAGGCCGGATAGCGTCGAAGAGCAAATGCGCCAGTCGGGTCTGCTTGAGCAACATACCCACCCATACATACAGCGCCACGTTGATGTAAAGGTCGGCATACTTAACCATTTTGATCAGCTGTACTGCCATGCCGGCTTCATAATGCTCGGCAAGCAGGAAATAGAGGCCGGAAATCAGTGCCATGTAGGTATACACTGGAATTGTCAGCAGGGTCCCCAGCCAGTTGCCGCCAACCGGTAAATAGCGGTCGCGGTGTAGCAGTTGCCATATCGCCGCCAGCGCCAATCCACTGAAGCCAATAATCCAGAACCAGTGTATCCAGGGCGTGGCAGTATCGCTCGAAGTCATCGCCACCGAACGCCAATGCAGGGCGCTGAGCAACAATAACAGGTTGGCGCCCACTTGGAACAGCGCGGACACTTGGGCGTCACGCCGGGTACGGATGGCGCGTAGGGAGATGTGACTGTGCTGCAACGTACCCACAAGAGCACACAACAGGATGATGCCTACCAACAGGTATTTCTGGGCATCGAGACCCATCTCCGCCACGCCGCCCACCGCCGACTCCACCTTGCTGTAGGAGACCAGAAGCAATGACGATTGGCGCAGAGATTGGTTGTGGGAGTAGGTCTGATGCCGCTCGGCGCATTGCAGCCGCTGGGCTTCCAGCGACCGGCGGATGCTGTTTGGGTTGGGTGGACGAGGCGGCAAGATGCTGTTCGTCGTCTGTTCTTCTGCGCGAGCGATCTGGGCAGCTATGCGTCGCTCTACATCGAAATCAACGTCGCAGCTGGGCTCCTGCATGGCGTGTCGCAGCATGCCGTAGTCGTTCCAGATCGACTGGCCTAACGTCAGCAATTGGGAATGCAGGTAAGAGCTGGTGCCGAAAGTGATCGCCAACAATAGAATTAATGAAGTGGGCAATACCGACCACAAGGGGTGTGAACGCGGCGCACTGTAGCCGTTCTTGGGGGTGTAAGTTTGATGGGTGGCTAGCATCGGGAAAATCCTGACAGACGTAGGGGCAGGGCAGAGCCCCGCTGCGTATGCAGTAGGGCCGGGGCTCAGATTGCCGGGCCGCCTTCGGTGTCCTGGGTGCACTCAGCGTTATCCGGTAGTTCGCGGCAGCGGATGGTCTTGAGCATGCGCTGCATGCGCCGTGAGTAGACTCTGTCGGCGTCATATAGTCGCTGGCGCACGTTGGAAAACATCTCGTTGTAGCGTGCTTCTTTGTTGGTGCTCAGGTTTACCCAGTATTTTGTGGGGATGGTAGCTTCCGCCTTTTTCACCAAGCGCATGCCAACATCCCACATGTTTTCGTAAACCCAGGCGCGTGAGTGCTGGGCGAAGCCAGTGGGGAAGCGGTCGTGGTTCAATGTTACCTGGAAAGTAAGGATGCCTAGATTGTAGCGCAGGATGCCGCCGTTCTCGCCGAGGCCCTTGTACATTTCCAGCGCTTGGTAGGCAAAGGCCGGTGCGTAGGAAAGGTCGGCGCTATTACTGTTGAACATGCCGGCGAAGGTGCTAACCGACGCCGGCATCACGGTGCCGCCGATGTACTTGATCATCTCTACTGCCTGCTCATCCTCAGAGATCACCGTGATGCGCTTGCCGGCCAGTTTTTCCCAGTCGTCCAGAATGTTGCGATCATGGGAAAACAGGTATACCTTCCCGCCGGGAATGATGCCGGCGTTCTCGTATCTGCCTTCCTTCATCAGCGGCGCCGCGTTTGGGTCCGATAGAGCCGCGACGGCGGTGCTGAGGCCGTCGTAGCTCGGCAGCGCCGCCATCATGTCCAACGATCCTGGGAATTTCAGAATGCTGCGGGTGGCGAGGCCGAATAGCTCCACCGCGTCACAGTGACCTGCCCTGAAGTCACTCTTTGCCAACGCTTCGTCGGTGTAGGGCTTGAGTTCGAAGTTCACGCCCCATTGCTGGGCAGCCAACACGTACTGTTTCATCATTTGGTATGTGTCGCCGTTGGCACCCACCACATCGAACACGCATAGGGTCCGATCAACCATGGCCGCAGCACTGTTGGAGAGCGCCAGAGCACCGGTGAGCAGGGCGGCGAGGGTCAATTTTTTCAGCATGTCTTTTCTCCTTTTTGTTCTTAAGTGGCAAAAGCCGGGCACAGTTACAGCAAATCCTGAATGTTGGGGGCCGGGCGGCGGCTCTCTCCTGGGAAAGTCCCCAGCGCACCGGCGGGTGTCCGCGCACCTGTCTGTTCGATCCAGATCTGGTCAGACAGGTACAGCAATTGTCCACGGGAAATGAAATCAACCAGCGCGTAAGGTTTCGGCGGCGCCATTTCCGCATCAAGGATGGCAGCGGCCTGGCGCAGCGCCTCGCGCAGTTCATCGTCATGGCCCTGGTTGCCCGCTCCTAGAGCAAACAGCGTCAGAGGCAGTGTGGCACCATTGCGTGCGGCGATGGCGCCGGCCTGACGGTAGGCCTGCCAAACGTCTGCACCGTCCGGCGCGCTGCCCGGCACGAAGGACCACACGGTGGCGCGGATTGCCTGCGGCACACCCCACCATCTTTCGTTGTCCAGGCAAGTGGACGCGCGCATGGCCTGCACTGCCAGATCACGCGGCACGCCTACTTGCCCGCCGGACAACAGATCACTGCGCACTGCTTGCAGCGCCGTGACCAAGCCCACCATGTACGCTAGCTCGTCATTACGGCTGCGCAGGCGTGGGCAGCGGGGCTCATCCAGATCACCGTAACGGCGGGTCAGCGCAGTTACTGAATTCATGCGGCGTTCCGCAGCCAACGCATGCCAGCGCTGGGCCTGCAACAGCTCGTCGCGAGCGATCACGGGTTGGCCCTGCTGGCGTGCACGCCAATATCGCCGATCTGCTTCGTAGGCATGCTCTTCTGCGCACAGACCAGTTAGTAGATGGGTGTAAAACAATACGTAATCTGGGCTCTCCACCACGCGGCTGAAGGAGGCCATCAGCTGCGTCAGGCCATTGCCGGTACCGCATGCCGCCAGATTGGGGTCATCCTCACTGAGGACATAGGGCGTCACCTCGTCTTCGGCATAAGCTCCCAGCGTCCAGCCAAGCGGCGGGTACACGGTGGCACAACCGGACAGGACCAGGGTGGCGGCGAGGGTGATAACACGGGACAGCGACAGGAGTGGGACCTTCATGATGCACGCTCCGGAAATAGGTGTGTTTTTATTGTTGGAGGCGGATATAACCCGCCAGCATGGCAGGCCATGCGAGGACATAGTATAAGAGCGGGTAGGGGACGGGGAGCCTATCAAAAGTTGGGTCTGTGTGGGTGATTTGTAAAGAAGGTGACGGTGATCCTGGTTCGCGGCGTGCAGTGCCACTAAAAGCGCCCGGCCGGTCCGGCCCGGTCTGATCGTCAGTTTGTATTGACATCCGCCGCTCGACTGTTTCGTGAGCAGGGCTATGACCGGACCACGGTGAAAGAAATCGCAAAAGCGTGTAATTTGCTGCCCGGCAGCCTTCATTACCGGTATCAGGCCAAGGAGGATATTCTTGTTGATCTGATGCGCCTTGGTTTGGAGCAAACCTCGACTGCTGTCTCCGAAGCCGTGGCCGGTGCGGCGGAACCCGTGGAGCAGTTGCGTAGAGGCATCAATGCGCACCTTCAGATGCTGGTCAGCGGCTCGGACATGGTCTATGTACTGTTGTTTGAGTGGCGTTCTCTGCGCGGCGAGGCACGTAAGGAGATGATCAAGTTGCGCGACCGTTATGAGTCCCTCTGGGCGACTATGCTCAAGTCACTGGCGGAGAAAGGGGTAATTCGAAAGGAAGTGGATCTTGATTTGCTGCGGCTTATAGGCCTCGGTGCGCTCAACTGGGTAGCCACCTGGTTTAGCGACGATGGTCGCTACACGCTAGAGGAGATAGGTGATTTTGTCTGGCGCATGATCCGGGACGCGGTGCTAAAGGAGCGCCGGCACGATGTGCGGACTGAATACGGTTGATCGGCGCCCCTATGGCTCTAACGTCAGGCCCCGGAGCATCGGCGCCTCGGTGAACCCCGCTCCGGCAAGGCGCGGTCTTTGGATTGATCACGACAGAAAGTTCGCCAGAAGTGGGTCTGGGCAAGAGGCGCCCGGTGGCGGATCATTGGCGGTTTTGAATCGGTTTCTGCTACACTCGCGCATCGGGCCAAGTCCCGCTCTGCTACCCAGCATGAAACGAAGCTCCCGCTAAACGCGGGCTTTTTATTCCGTATCCGTTCGTCGCCAGACGCTGGTCCGCCCGTCGGAGCCCCCATGATTGAAGACGCCAAACCCGCCGGTTTGCTCAAACGCTTTATGGCCCTGGTTTACGACGGCTTCCTGGTGATCGCCCTGTGGTTCGTCAGCGCCGGCCTGTTCGTGCTTCTCTATAACCACACCGGCCTGCCGGTGCAGGACATCAACGGCGTCACCCGCGCCGACCCGATGGTGCTGCGCGGCGTGCTGTTTCCCCTGCTGTTGCTGGAAACCTGGGCCTTTTACGCCTGGTTCTGGCTGCATGGCGGCCAGACCCTGGGCATGCGGGCCTGGCGCCTGCAGGTGCGCGACTACCGGGGCGGGCCCATGCGTTTCTGGCAGACGGTGGCGCGTTTCGCCGCCGCCGGGCTGTCCTGGCTGACCCTCGGCGCCGGCTATCTGGTGGTGCTGGTGCACCCGCACCAGACCCTGCATGACCGCCTGTCGCTCACCGCCACCGTGGTGTTGCCCAAGGGCGCCAAGGCGGTCTGACCGGGGTGGAGGAATAACCGCGTGAGAGTCGACGACTTTGATTTTGACCTGCCGGAAGCGCTGATCGCCCGGCATCCCCCGGAGCGGCGCCGCGACGCCCGCCTTCTGGCACTCACCGTGGACGACCTGAAACATCAGCGGTTCCCGGACCTGGCCGGCCACCTGCGCCCCGGCGACCTGCTGGTGTTCAACGACACCCGGGTGATTCCGGCCCGCCTGTTCGGCCACAAAAGCTCCGGCGGCCGGGTGGAAGTGCTGATCGAGCGGCTGCTGGAGGGCACCCGGGCGCTGGCCCATGTGCGCGCCTCCAAGTCGCCGAAGCCGGACACCGGGCTGGTGTTCGAGCAGGGCATCGGCGCCCGGGTCGAGGGCCGCCGGGGTGAACTGTTCGAGCTGGATTTCACGGGCTGCGAGACCGCTCTGGAGGCGCTGGAACGTATCGGCCATGTGCCGCTGCCGCCCTACATCGACCGCCCCGACGAGGGCGCGGACCAGGAGCGCTACCAGACCGTGTACGCCCGCGAGCCCGGTGCCGTTGCGGCGCCCACCGCCGGCCTGCACTTCGACCAGCCGATGCTGGACCAGCTGCAGGCGATGGGGGTGGAAACCGGCTTCGTGACCCTGCACGTGGGCGCCGGCACCTTCCAGCCGGTGCGCGTGGAGCGGGTCGAGGACCACCCCATGCACAGCGAACGGTTCCGCGTCGAGCCCACCCTGGTGGAGCAGGTCGCCGCCACCCGCGCCCGCGGCGGCCGGGTGGTGGCGGTGGGCACCACCGCCCTGCGCACCCTGGAGGCGGCCTCGGCCGGCGGCGCGCTGGAGGCCGGTGAATCGGAAACCGACATCTTTATTTACCCGGGCTATCGGTTCCGCCAGGTGGACGCGCTGGTCACCAACTTCCATTTGCCGCGCTCCACCCTGCTGATGCTGGTGAGCGCCTTCGCCGGCCGTGAGCGGGTGCTGGCGGCGTATGAGGAGGCGATCCGTGAACGCTACCGCTTCTTCAGTTACGGCGACGCCATGTTCATTGAAAGAGCGCCCGACGCGCAGCGAGGCTTGTCATGTCCCGAATGACCTTCCAGCACCTGGCCAGTGACGGCGCCGCCCGGCGCGGGCGGCTGACCTTCCCGCGCGGCAGTGTGGAAACCCCGGCGTTCATGCCGGTGGGCACCTACGGCACGGTCAAGGGCATGCTGCCCCGGGACCTGGAAGACATCGGCGCGGAAATCTGCCTAGGCAATACCTTCCATTTGATGCTGCGCCCCGGCACCGAAGTGATCGGCGCCCACGGCGGGCTGCACGGCTTCATGCAGTGGCAGCGGCCGATCCTTACCGATTCCGGCGGCTTCCAGGTGTTCAGCCTGGGCGAGATGCGCAAGATCTCCGAGCAGGGCGTGGTGTTCCAGAGCCCGATCAACGGCGACCGCATTGAGCTCAATCCGGAAATCGCCATGCGCGTGCAGGCGGACCTGGACAGCGACATCTGCATGATCTTCGACGAGTGCACGCCGTATCCGGCCACCGAGACCGAGGCCGCCGACTCCATGCGCCTGTCGCTGCGCTGGGCGAAGCGCTCCAAGCAGGCCCATTTCGACGATCTGGGGAACGATGCGGCCTGTTTCGGCATCGTACAGGGGGGCATGTACGACGCCCTGCGCCGGGAATCGCTGGAGGGGCTGGTGGATATCGGCTTCGACGGCTACGCGGTGGGCGGCCTGAGCGTGGGCGAACCCCAGGAAGAAATGCTGCGCACCCTGGGCGTGCTGACCCCGCACATGCCCGAGGACCGGCCCCGCTATCTGATGGGGGTAGGGCGGCCCGAGGACATCGTCGAAGCGGTGCGGCGCGGCGTGGACATGTTCGACTGCGTGATGCCCACGCGCAATGCGCGCAACGGCCATATCTTCGTCGGCGAAGGCGTGCTCAAGATTCGTAACGCCCGGCACCGGCACGCCCTGACGCCGCTGGACGAAAACTGTGATTGCTATACCTGCCGGCATTTTTCGCGCAGCTATCTGCACCATCTGGATCGCTGCAACGAGATGCTCGGCGCGCAACTCAATACCATCCACAATCTGCGCCATTACCAGCGGCTGATGGCCGGATTGCGGGGGGCTATCGAAGCGGGTACATTGAGCGCCTTTATTAGCGACTTCTACGCGGCTTTGGGCCGTCCCGTACCCGCGATTTAACGACGATAACGTGGAGTAACGTCATGAACTGGTTGATTTCACCCGCGCACGCTCAAACCGGTGGGGCCGCTCCTGGCGGCGGCGGTATCGAGCTGATCATGCTGGTGGTAATGGTAGCGGTGTTCTACTTCTTCCTGATCCGTCCGCAGCAAAAGCGCGCCAAGGAACACAAGAATCTGGTCCAGAGCCTGAACAAAGGCGACGAAGTGATCACCAGCGGCGGCATTCTCGGCCGGGTGACCAAGGTCACCGATGATTTCGTGGTACTGGAAATCAGCGGCAACCTCGAGATCAAACTGCAGAAACAGAGTGTCCAGGCCACGTTGCCCAAAGGCACCATTAAATCCATATAAGTCCTCGCCGGCCGAACCGGAAGACCATTATGACCCGCTATCCGCGCTGGAAATTTTTCCTGCTCCTGGCCGTGCTATTGGGGTGCGGCCTCTATGCGCTGCCCAATCTTTATCCGGACGTTCCGGCCATTCAGATCAGTGCCAACGACGCCGGCGGCCAGGTGCCGGTGCCGGTTCGTGACCGGGTGCTGGGCGCCCTCGACGACGCCGGCATCGAACACGGCGAAGGCGAAACCATCAACAATTCCTGGATGGTGCGCCTGGAGAGCACGGACGCGCAGCTGCGGGCCCGCGAGCGTATTTCCAGCCTGCTCGGCGAAGAGTACGTGGTGGCGCTTAATCTGGCCCCCACCACGCCGGACTGGCTGCGCGCGGTGGGCGCCTCGCCCATGAACCTGGGCCTGGACCTGCGTGGCGGGGTGCATTTCCTGCTGCAGGTGGACATGGCCACGGTGATCGAGCAGCGCATGGACGCCTGGTCCGGCCAGGCCAAGCTGACGCTGCGCAACGAGGGCATCCGCTACCGCAGCGTGGACATCGAAGGCCAGAAGCTGGTCATCACCCTGGACGACCAGATCGCCGCCGACGCGGCGCGGGCGCCGCTGCGCACCGCGCTGCCGGAGTTCACCCTGGATCAGTCCGAGGAGCGGCCCCGGCTGACCCTGACGCTGAACCAGAGCACGCTGGATGAGCTGCAGGATTACGCCGTCGACCAGAACCGCACCGCGCTGAACAACCGGGTCAACGAGCTGGGCGTCGGCAACGCGGTGGTGCAGCGCCAGGGCGCCGACCGCATCGTGGTGCAGCTGCCCGGTGTGCAGGACGCCTCCCAGGCGCGCCGTATTCTCGGCCGTACCGCGACCCTGGAATTCCGTCTGGTCGCCGACCAGTACTCCTCCAGCCGGGCCAGCACCGGCATCGCGCCGCCGGGCACCGAGATTTTCCCGTTCAAATCCCAGAACGACCGGCCGGTGATTCTGGAGAAATCCAAGATCGCCACCGGTGATCAGGTCACCAATGCGCAGATGGGCTTCGACCAGCAAAGCGGCACGCCCCAGGTGAACGTGGAGCTGGACTCCACCGGCGCGCGCAGCATGCAGCGCGTGACCAGCAAGAACGTGGGCAACCCCATGTCGGTGCTGTTCATCGAGACCAAGACGGTGATGAAAACCGTCGAGGGCGAGGACGGCGAGCGCCGTCAGGTGCCGGAAAGCACCACCGACCAGTACGTGATCAACGTGGCCACCATCCAGGACACCCTGGGCAGCCGCTTCCGGATCACCGGTCTGGACAGCCCGGCGGAAGCCTCGGAGCTGGCCCTGCTGCTGCGCGCCGGTTCCCTGGCGGCGCCGGTGACCATCGTTGAAGAGCGCACCATCGGCCCCAGCCTGGGCCAGGAAAATATCGAGGCCGGCCTCAAGTCGATGGCGCTGGGCATGGCCCTGGTGCTGCTGTTCATGGTGATCTGGTACAAGGTGTTCGGCCTGTTCGCCAATGTGGCGCTGCTCGGCAACCTGGTGATCATCGTCGGCGTGATGTCGTTGATCCCCGGCGCCACGCTCACCCTGCCGGGCATCGCCGGTATCGTGTTGACCGTGGGCATGGCGGTGGACGCCAACGTGCTGATCTACGAGCGTATCCGCGAGGAGCTGCGTAACGGCCGGCGTCCGCGCGAGGCGATCGAAGAGGGCTACGGCCGCGCCTTCACCACCATTCTGGACGCCAACATCACCACCATGATCGTGGCGGTGATCCTGTTCTCCGCGGGCACCGGCTCCGTGCAGGGCTTCGCGGTGACGCTGTTCATCGGCATTCTGTCCTCCATGTTCACGGCCATCATCGGTACCCGCGCGCTGGTGGAAATGACCTACGGCCGGGGCGCCCGCGCGCCGGCCAAACTGAGTATCTGAGGCGGTTATGAGTAAGGCTCCCGCGAAGCACATCAACTTCATGGCGCCGCGCAAGGTGCTCGGCATACTGTCGATCGCCCTGGTGGTGATTTCCATCGCGCTGTTCGCCACCCGCGGCCTGAACCTGGGCCTGGACTTCACCGGCGGCACCTCGGTGGTGGTGAAGAGCGAGCAGGATCTGGACCTCGACCAGGTGCGCGGCGCCGTCGCCGAGCGCGGCTTCAGCGACGCCATTGTTCAGCAGTACGGCTCCGCCCGGGAAGTCAGCATCCGCGTGGCGCCCACCGACGGCGTGGAAGCCGACCAGGTGGGCGGCATGGTGTTCGAGGCCGTGAACGCCGAGATCAACGATCTGGAGTTGCTCAAGGTGGAGTTCGTCGGCCCCCAGGTGGGCGACGAGCTGCGTGACCAGTCCGGCCTCGCCATGCTGATGGCACTGGGTCTGATGCTGGTCTATGTGTGGTTCCGGTTCACCAACAAGTTCGGTGTCGCCACCGTGGCCGCGCTGCTGCACGACGTGATCATCGTGCTGGGCCTGTTCTCCCTGCTGCAGTGGCACTTCGATCTGACCGTGCTGGCGGCGATCCTGGCCCTGATCGGCTACTCGCTGAACGACTCCATCGTGGTCGCCGACCGGATACGCGAGAACTTCCGCAACACCCGGGAAACCGACCCGGAAAAGATCGTCAACGACGCCATCAACGAAATGCTCACCCGGACCATCAACACCTCCTTCACCACCGCCCTGGTGTTGCTGGCGCTGTTCTTCTTCGGCGGCGAAGTGATGCGCTCGTTCTCGGAAGCCTTGCTGGTGGGCATCGTCGTGGGTACCTACTCGTCCATCTACGTGGTCGCCAACCTGATCTTCACCCTCAACGTCACCAAGGAAGACTTCCTGGTCGTCGAAAAAGAAGAAATCGACGAAATGCCCTAAAAGCAGTTAATAGTTAACAGTGAACAGTTAATAGTTGGCCGGCATAGCCGGCCCTGGGGAAAACAGAAAGGCCGTGCCAGCGTTCATTCGCGGGCACGGCCTTTTTGTTTATGGCGACGCTCGTCGCGTCTTTTAGCTGTTAACTATTCACTGTTAACTATTAACTGCCCTCCTCACCAATCTTGTTTTTCCATCCAGGGGATGATGCGTTCGAAGGCGGCTTCGATCTGGTCCAGGGAGGTGGAGTAGCTGATGCGCAGGGCGTTGCTGCAGCTGTCGCCGAAGGTTTCCCCGGCGACCGTGCAGACGCCGGTTTCGCGCAGCAGTTTGAGGGCCACGTTGCCGCCGTTGACGCCCTCCGGCAGCGACGGGAACAGGTAGAAGGCGCCGTCCGGCCGGTAACCGGTAAGGTGCGGTGTGGCCTTCACCAGGTCCACCAGCCGGTCGCGGCGGCGCTGGTATTCCACCAGCATGTTGTCGATAAAGGTGCGCTCGCCGCGCAGCGCCGCCACCCCGGCCCATTGGCAGGGGGTGTTGGCCACGGTGGTGGTGAACATGTGGTAGCGGCGCAATTTCTTGATCGCGCCCTGGCTGGCCATCAACCAGCCGATGCGCATGCCCGCCATGCTGAAGGTTTTCGAGAAGCTGGAGATCACCATCACATGGTCCAGGTCCGAGCAGCAGGACAGCACGCTCGGGTACTCCTTGCCGTCGTACAACAGGTGGTCGTAGACCTCGTCGCTGATCACGTACACGCCCCGGTAGGCCGCTTCCTGCACGATCGCTTCCACGGTGTCGCGGGGATAGATGGTGCCGGTGGGGTTGCTCGGTGAGTTGAGCACGATGGCGTAGGTGTTCGGGCCGATGGCGTCGATCACTTCCTGCGGGTCCAGCTGGTGCTGGTTCTCCGCATGGGTGGGGATCGATTTCACCACGCCGCCGTTCATGCGGATCAGCGGCGCGTAGAGCATGAACGAGGGCTCCGCCACGATGAACTCCCGGCCCGGCGCCGAGGTGGCGGTGAGCGCCAGGTACAGCGCCTCGGTGGCGCCGGTGGTGATCATGATGTTTTCCGGCACCAGGGTGCGGTTGTAGCGTTCCCCGTAGTATTCCGCCAGGGCTTCCAGCAGCTCGGGCAGGCCGGCGTCCATGGTGTAGCCGGTCTGGCCCGCGTGCAGGGCGTTCACCGCCGCTTCCACCACATGCTCCGGCGGCTTCAGGTCCGGCTGCCCGATGGACAAATGGATCACGTCCTCCATGGTCGACGCCAGGTTCACCATGCGGCGGATGCCCGGCACCGGGATGGTCAGCAGGGCCGGGTTCCAGATCGGGTCTTCGGTTTCGTAAAAGTCCGTGTCCAGGTTGATGCTGCTCATATCACCGCTCCCTTGTTAAAGACGGTTCATGCGGTCGCGCCGGCCAGGGCCAGCGATGGACGGTCGGTGAAAGGACGGAGCTGTTCGAACAAATGCCCGGCCTTGAGCACCTGTTCGTCCGCGAAGCGGCGGCCGACGATCTGCAGCCCCATGGGCAGGCCGTCGCCGGCCAGTCCCAGTGGCACGGACAGCGCCGGCTGGCCGGTCATGTTGAAAGGGTAGGTGAACGGCGTCCAGGTGGGCCAGCGGGTGTTGGGCCAGTCCGGCGGCACCTCCCGGTTGGTCTCGAAGGCGGTGATCGGCAGGGTCGGGGTGATCAGCAGATCGTACTTCTGATGGAACACCGCCATCCGCTCCGAGAGCGCCATGCGTTCGTTCACCGCCGCCAGGTAGTCGAGCATGGAAAGGCGCTCGGCCTTGGCCACCACCTGCATCAGGCCCGGGTCCATCTGCTCGCGCTGGCGCGGCGTCAGGTCGCGGCAGGCGTTGGCGGCGCCGCCGTAGAACAGGTGGCCGAAGGCGGCCAGCGGGTTGCTGAAGCCCGGGTCCACTTCCACCACGGTGGCGCCCAGGTCGCGGAACACCTCCACGGCGGCGGCGCAGGCCCGTTCGATGTCCGGGTCCACGTCCACGTAACCCAGGTTATTGCTGTAGGCGATGCGCAGCCCGGACAGGTCGCCCTCCAGGGCACCCAGATAATCGGTGCCGCGCCGTGGCGCCGCCTGGGAATCGCGCGGGTCGGTTTCGCAGAGCACCTGCATCATCAGCGCGGCGTCGGCCACGGTGCGGGTCATCGGGCCGGCGTGGGCCAGAGTGCCGAACGGGCTGGCCGGCCAGTGCGGCACTTCACCGAAGGTGGGCTTGTGGCCGACGATGCCGCAGAACCCGGCCGGAATACGGATCGAGCCACCGGCGTCGGTGCCCAGGGCCAGGGGCGCCATGCAGGCGGACACCGCCGCGGCGGACCCGCCGCTGGAGCCGCCGGCGGTTTTGGAAGGGTCCCAGGGATTGTTGGTGGGGCCGCACGCCGGGCTGTCGGTGACCCCTTTCCAGCCGAACTCCGGGGTGGTGGTCTTGCCCAGCGGCACATAGCCGTGGCGCTCCAGAGCGGCGGTGGCCGGCGAGCGCTTGTTCAGCGTGCTGGCGCCGTCGATGGTGCGCGAGCCTTTCAGGGTGGGCCACATGGGCGTGAGAAACACATCCTTGACCGCCACCGGGATGCCGTCCAGCAACCCCTGAGCCTCGCCTTTCAGGTAGCGTTGCTCGGAGGCCTCGGCGATCTCCAGCGTGGTCTCGCGGTCGATCAGGCACCAGGCGTTCAGGGCATGGTCGTGATGCTGCACGTGGTCGAGCAGGTCCGCCGCCACCTCCACCGGTGACAGCTCCCGGCGTTCGAACGCCTTCTTCAGTTCCAGCGCACTCAGGGTCCGCAGTTCCTCACTCATGGATGTGCCTCCTCTCTCAGCCTCTCAGCGGCGACCGTAGCCGCGTGCCTTATCCACCGGGTTGGCCAGCGGCTGCCCGCGCCGCCAGCGTTGAAAGTTATCGACGAACTGGTCGCCCAGCGCCCGCCGCCAGCCGACGAAATCGCCGGCCATGTGCGCGGACAGCATCACGTTGGGGTAGCGCCACAGCGGATGCTCCGGCGGCAGCGGTTCTTCCTCGAACACATCCAGGGCGGCGCCGGCCAGCCGGCCGCTGTCCAGCGCCCCGAGCAGGGCGCCGGTGCGTACCACGGCGCCGCGGCCCACGTTGATGAACACCGCGCCGGGTTTCATCAGGCGGAAATGGCGGTCGTCGAACAGACCACGGGTGTCGTCGGTGAGCGGCGCCGCCACGATCACGTAATCCGCGTCGCCGAGCAGGGCCGGCAGGTCTTCCTGACGGTGTACCCGGGCGAAGGCCGAATCCTGGCGGGCCCGGCGCGCGGTGCCGACCACCTCCATGCCCAGGCCGCCCAGCACGGTGGCGATTTCCCGGCCGATCGAACCGGCCCCCACCACCAGGGCCCGGGCGCCACGGATCATGGCGGTTTCCCGGTGCTGCCAGCGCCGCTCCCGTTGCAGGGCGAGATTGGTGAGGGTGTCCTTGGCGAACAGCAACACCGCGCCGAGCACGTATTCGGCGATGCCCCGGTCGAAAATGCCCGAGGCGTTGGTGACCGGAAAATCGCCGTTCTGGATCGGCGGGATCATCAGGGCGTCCACGCCCGCGCTGGTGGCGTGCACCCAGCGTATCGGGCAGGGGTCGGGCCAGGCGGCCTCCAGGGCCTCGACGCGGAAATCGGTGACCACCAGGATGTCCGTTTCCGCCAACGCCTCGGCGAGACCGTTGTCGCCCCGCACCTCGCGGAGTGTGATTTCCCCGCGCAGCCGGTCCAGGCCGGGCAGGGCGGGCTCGTCCTCCGCCAACAGGACGGTGACCCGGGGTTCATGCAATGCGCCTGCGCTCATGGCGTCTCCTTCTCAAATCAGCGTGTTTCTTCGAGCGCGTCCTGGAACAGGTTCACCGCTTGATCGATCTCCTGCCGGCTGGCGGTGAGCGGCGGCAGCCAGCGCACCACCTGGCCGTGGATGCCGCAGCGCAGCAGCAGCAGGCCGCTTTGTTCGCAGGCCTTGAGCAGGGCGGCGGCGCGCTCGCCATCGGGCTGGCCCGGCGCCTTGACGATTTCCATGCCCAGCATCAGGCCCATGCCGCGCACCTCGTCGATGCAATCGTGACTGTCCCGCAGCGTGCGCAGACGTTCGAACAGGTAGGCGCCCTCGGTGGCCGCGTGGCTGACCAGCTCCTCCTGTTCCATCACGTCCAGGGTGGCCAGGGCGGCGGCGCAGGCCACCGCGTTGGCGCCGTAGGTGCCGCCCTGGGAACCCGGCGCGCCGCTGGACATCAGGGCCCGGCTGGCGGCCACGGCGGACAGCGGGTAGCCGCTGGCCAGCCCCTTGGCGGTGATCAGCATGTCCGGCTGAACGTCGAAATGCTCGTGGCTCCAGAACCGCCCGGTGCGCCCGTAGCCGGCCTGGATTTCATCGGCGATCAGCAGGATGCCGTGCTTGTCGCAGCGCTCGCGCAGGCCCTGCATGAAGCGCTTGGTGGCGGGGTAGTAGCCGTATTCCCCCTGCACCGGCTCGATGATCATGGCGGCGGTGTCCGAGGGCGCGGACTGGGTCATCAGCACGTGGTCCAGCTCGCGCAGGCAGAAGTCCACGGTGTCGTCCTCGCTCCAGCCGTAGCGGTAGCTGTGCGGGAAGGGGCTGAAGCTGACGCCGGCCATCAGCGGCTGCCAGCCGGTGCGCACCTTGGTGGTGGAGGTGGTCATCGAGGCCGCCGCCAGGGTGCGGCCGTGAAAGCCGCCGGTGAAGGCGATGATATTGGGCCGGCCGGTCGCCTGGCGGGCCAGACGCAGGGCGGTCTCCACCGCTTCGCTGCCGGAGTTGGAGAACGCCACCGCGTCGAGGTGCCGGGGCAGATGCTCGTAGAGCCGGTCGGTGAGACGCAGCATATTGGGGTGGGTGACGGTGGCGTACTGGGCGTGCACCAGCTTGCCGACCTGATCGCGGGCGGCTTCCACCACCTTGGGGTGGCAGTGGCCGGTGGCGGTAACGCCGATGCCCGATGTGAAATCCAGCCAGCGACGGCCTTCGCCGTCAAACAACCAGCTTCCTTCGCCCCGTTCCGCGCAGATCCCGCTGGACTGCACCAAAAGTGGAGACAGATGATTCATGGCTTGCTCCTCCATACCCGATTCCCGGGGGAGGTATCCGCTGAGATTCAGCGGCCCCCGCCCAGGGCGCCTTGAATCCGCGCACCGATTTGGTCGGTGCCGCACGCCGAGTGCCCGGCGGCGAGGTCCGACACCAGCGTCTCATGCAAATGCTGGGCCGCGCTAGAAAAAATCGGCTCTTTTTCGCCCATCCAGTCGAGCATCAACGCCAGGCTGAAAAGGGTGGCGCGGGGGTCGGCCAGACCCTGGCCGGCGATGTCCGGCGCCGAACCATGGGTGGGCTCGAACAGGGCCGGCTGCGACGGATCCGCCGGGTTCAGGTTGGCGGACGGCGCCACGCCCAGGCCGCCGGCCAGCACCGCCGCCAGGTCGGTGAGAATGTCGCCGTGCAGGTTACTGGCCACCACCACGTCGAAGCGCCATGGCGCCTGCACGAATTTCATCGCCGCCGCGTCCACCAGTTCATGGTGGGTGGCCACATCGGGGTAGTCGGCGGCCACTTCCTCGAACACCCGGTCGTACAGGGTGCCCCAGAACGCTTGGGCATTGCGTTTGGTGATCAGGCATACCTGCGACTCGCGCGGCTCGCCGTCGGCGCCGTCGAAGCGGCGCGGGCTGTCCGAGCCGGCCCGTTCGGCGGCCCGTTGCCGGGCGCGTTCGAACGCGTGGCGTATCAGCCGCTCGGTGGCGGTGTAGGTGAACACCTCCAGCTGCGTGGCGATTTCCTCGCGGGTACCGGCGCGCAGGCGGCCGCCCTGGCCGACGTACTCGCCTTCACTGTTTTCGCGGATCACCAGCATGTCCAGATCGCGGGCGCGATCATCGGCCAGGTACTGGACGGTGCCAGGGTAGAAGCGGGCCGGCCGTTCGCAGGCCCACAGGTCGAGACCCTTGCGCAGGGTCAGCAACGGCGCCAGGGAGACGCCGTCGGGAAGACAGTAACGTTGCGGGTCGCTGAGCGGCCCCGGGTCGCCCAGGGCGCCCAGCAACAGGGCCTGATACTCACGCAGCCGGGGCAGTGCGTCCTCCGGCATCATGGCGCCGTGGCGCCGGTGCCAGTCGGTGGCCGGCCACGGCAGCACATCGTACTCCAGGGGCAGGTCGTGGCCGTGGATCAGCGTCTTGAGCACCGCCTCGGCCACGGCCATCACCTCCGGGCCGATGCCGTCGCCGGGTAGCAGCGCAACGCGCGCGGAAGTCGCCATAACGGCTCCTGTCGGATGAAGGGGGTATCAGCCCATGCAGAGGTACTTCACCTCCATGTACTCTTCCATGCCCTGGTGGGAGCCTTCGCGGCCCAGGCCGGATTCCTTGACGCCGCCGAACGGCGCCGCCGCATTGGAAATCAGGCCTTCGTTAATGCCCACCATGCCGGCTTCCAGCGCCTCGGCCACGCGCCATACGCGGTGGATGTTCTCGCTGTAGAAGTAGGAGGCCAGACCGAACGGGGTGTCGTTGGCGATGCGGATGCCTTCCTGCTCGTCCTGGAAGCGGATCACCGCCGCCAGCGGGCCGAAGGTTTCCTCGTGGCAGAATTCCATATCCGCGGAGGCACCGGTGATCAGCGTGGGCTGAACAAAGTTGCCGCCGCGTTCATGGGCGCCGCCGCCGAGCACCACCTTGGCGCCCTTGGATTTGGCATCCTCGATGTGCTCAAGCACTTTCTTGGCGGCGCCGGCGTTGATCAGCGGCGCCTGGGTCACGCCTTCCTCGAAGCCGTCGCCCACCTTCAGTTTTTCCATCGCCGCCTTGAGTTTTTCCACGAACGCATCGTGTACGCCGTCCTGCACCAGGAAGCGGTTCACGCACACACAGGTCTGGCCGGTGTTGCGGAACTTGCTGGCGATGGCGCCTTCCACCGCCTTGTCCAGATCGGCGTCGTCGAACACCAGGAAGGGCGCGTTGCCACCCAGCTCCAGGGACACCTTCTGGATGTGCTCGGCGCAATTGGCCATCAACTGGCTGCCCACTTCGGTGGAGCCGGTGAAGCTCACTTTGCGCACCACCGGCGAGCTGGTGATGGTATCGGCAATGGCCGCGGCGGAGCCGGTGATGACGTTGATGACGCCGGCGGGGATGCCGGCCCGCTGGGCCAGCTCGGCCAGGGCGAAAGCGGAATAGGGCGTGGCGCTGGCGGGTTTGACCACCATGGTGCAGCCCGCCGCCAGGGCGGCGCCGGCCTTGCGGGTGATCATCGACGCCGGGAAGTTCCATGGCGTGATCGCGGCGGTGACGCCGATGGCTTGTTTGATCACGATAATGTGCTGGCCGGGCTTGGCGCCGGGAATGGTGTCGCCGTAGGCGCGGCGGGCTTCCTCGGCGAACCACTTGATAAAGGAGGCGGCATAGGCGATTTCGCCTTTGGATTCCGCCAGCGGCTTGCCCTGTTCCAGGGTCATCAGCGCGCCCAGGTCGTCCTGGTGCTCCATCATCAGGTTGTACCAGGCGTACAGCAGGTCGGCCCGCTCGCCGGCGGTCTTGGCGCGCCAGGCCGGCAGCGCGTTGTCGGCGGCGGCGATCGCTTGCAGGGTGTCCGCTTCCTTCATGCGCGGCACGGTGCCGATGATCTCACCGTTGGAGGGATTGTCCACGTCGATGGTGGCGCCGTCCTCGGCGTCGCACCACTGGCCGTTGATAAAGCACTGCTGGCGGAAAAGGGACGGATCCTTGAGGTTGAACTGGGTCATCGGGAGCTCTCCTGAAAGCGTTCTTAGCGCGAAAAAAATCAATGCTTCAACGCTAGCAGAGCTCGGCGCCCAGGCCTATCCCTTATGGATGGGTTTTACGCATCGGGGCGAGAGGAAGAAACAGCTGCAAGCCTCAAGCGGCAAGCAGGTCGTGCTACGGAGTGGCTTGTAGGAGCGGGCCTTGCCCGCGAAAGGGTGGCCCTGGCCACCCGGCGGGATACCAGAGGCGTTGTTGGCACCACCGTTAGAGACGCCTCTGGGATCCTGCCGGCCGGCTTTGCCGGCCTTTCGCTTGCAAGCAAGCTCCCACAGCCCGCTCCCACAGGCCCGGCTCAGCCGCGCTTAAGACTGTCGGTCAGGTGCGGTTTGATCTTCTGCAACAAGCCTTTGAACACTTTCGGGGTGCCGGCCACGATGTTGCCGCGCTGCAGGTGGCTGTGGCCGCCGGCCACGTCGCCCACCAGGCCGCCGGCCTCGGTGATCAGCAGCGTGCCCGCCGCCATGTCCCATTCCTGCAGGCCCAGCTCGAAGAAGCCGTCCAGGCGGCCGGCGGCCACCCAGGCCAGGTCCAGCGCCGCGGCGCCGGGCCGGCGCAGGCCGGCGGTGGATTCCGCCACCGCCCGGAACATGCCCATGTAGGCGTCCATGTAGGCCATCTGGTCGTTGCGGAACGGGAAACCGGTGCCGATCAGAGCGCCGTCCAGGCCGGCCCGGTTGGTGACGCGCAGGCGGCGGCCGTTGAGAGCCGCGCCGCGGCCCCGGCTGGCGGTGAATTCTTCCTCGCGCAGCGGATCGTACACCACCGCGTGCTCCACCTTGCCTTTGACTTTCAAGGCGATGGATACCGCGTACTGCGGCAGGCCGTGGATAAAGTTGGTGGTGCCGTCCAGCGGATCGATCACCCACAGGTAATCGGCGCCGGCGCCGGTGCCCGGCTGCTCGCCGCTCTCCTCGGCGAGGATGCCGTGCTCGGGGTAGGCTTTGCGGATGGCGTCGATGATGCGTGCTTCCGCGGCCCGGTCCACCTGGGTGACGAAGTCGTTGGCCGCCTTCCGGTCCACGGACAGGGGGTCGTTGTTCTCCGCCGCGCGGCGGATCAGGTTGCCGGCCTGGCGGGCGGCTCGCAGGGCAATGTTCACTTGCGGCGCGTGCATGCAATCATCCTGTCGGGTTCAAAGAGCGCGATCACCCGCTGCGGCGGGGCCGGCGGGCGTTTCGGGAGGCGGATTGTAACAGAGCCGGAGGGAGGAGGGCAGATCAGAATCTGCTAGACTAACGCGCTCTCCATTCCCGGATTCGGATACCTCATGTTAGAGAACGTGCGCGTGGTGATGGTGGAAACCACGCACCCCGGCAACATCGGCGCCGCCGCCCGCGCCATGAAGACCATGGGGCTGGCGGACCTGCGCCTGGTCAGTCCGGCGGTCTACCCCAGCGCCGAAGCCACCGCTCGCGCCTCCGGCGCCGGCGATGTGCTCAGCGCCGCGCGGGTCTGCGCCGACCTGGACGAAGCCCTCGAAGGCGCCACCCTGGTGATCGGCACCAGCGCGCGTCAGCGGCGCATTCCCTGGCCCTGCCTGACGCCGCGCCAACTGAGCGCCCAGCTGCAGCGCGAGCCGGAAAGCACCCGCATCGCGGTGCTGTTCGGGCGCGAGGATCGCGGCCTGACCAACGACGAACTGCGCCGCTGCAACCTGCACGTGACGGTGCCCGCCAACCCGGATTACGGCGTGCTCAACGTGGCGTCGGCGGTGCAGTTGATCGCCTATGAACTGCGGCTGGCGCTGGTCGGCGAGGACGCCGACCTGCCCGAGGCCCGCGCCCGCCGCGAGGCCATGCCGCTGCCGGAAATGTTCTGGGACGAGCCGCCGGCCAGTAACCAGGCGGTGGCCGGCTTTCTGGATCACCTGGAACAGGTGATGACCGAGAGCGGCTTCCTGAACCCGGAGCAGCCGGGCCAGGTGATGACGCGCATGCGGCGATTGTTCCTGCGCGCTCGTCCGGACAAAATGGAAATCAGCATCCTGCGCGGTACGCTGGTGGCGATACAGAAGCACGCCGCTCGCCAGGCGGCGGACACGCCCCGCGACGACGAGCCGGGGACCAGGCAGAGGTAATTATGTTCAAGCAAGTGAAAGAGGACATCGCATCGGTTTTCAGCCGCGACCCGGCGGCGCGCAACACCTTGGAAGTGCTGCTCAACTATCCGGGCCTGCACGCGGTGCTGTTCCACCGTCTGGCGCACTGGCTGTGGCACCACAACCTCAAACAGCTGGCCCGGGTCCTGTCCACCTTCAGCCGCTGGCTCACCGGCATCGAGATTCACCCCGGCGCCAAGATCGGCCGGCGCTTTTTCATCGACCACGGCATGGGCGTGGTGATCGGTGAAACCGCGGAAATCGGCGACGACGTCACCCTCTACCACGGCGTCACCCTGGGCGGCACCAGCTGGGACAAAGGCAAGCGCCACCCGACCCTGGAAGACGGCGTGGTGGTCGGCGCCGGCGCCAAGGTGCTGGGCCCGTTCACCGTGCACAAGAACGCCAAGATCGGCTCCAACTCCGTGGTCACCAAGGAAGTGCCGGAAGGCGCCACCGTGGTCGGCATCCCCGGCCGGGTGATCGGCCGGCCGGTCAGCGAGCAGGAGAAGAACCGCCAGGAAATGGCCGAGAAAATCGGCTTCCAGGCCTACGGCGTCAGCAACGACATGCCCGACCCGGTGGCCGAGGCCATCGGCGCGCTGCTGGACCACATGCACGCGGTGGACGGCAAGCTCGACCGGGTGTGCGACAACCTCAAGCGCCAGGGCATCCAGGGCTGCGATGAGAAGCTGCCCGAACTCAACGCCGAAGACTTCGAGCCGGTGAAGGCGCGCGGCGGCACCGACTGACACCGCGGTTGAAGTGGGGCTCTCTACGAAGCTGGATTTGTGGGAGCTTGCTTGCAAGCGAAAGGCCGGCAAAGCCGGCCGGCAGGATTCCAGAGGCCTTACAGTGGCGTGCTTGGAGGTGTCTCTGGGATCCTGCCGGGAGCTTCGCTCCCTTTCGCGGGCGGGGCCCGCTCCCACAAACACTGGGCACGACCGATGATTCAGACTCTTACCCGATTGTTTCCACTGTGGGCGGTGCTGTTTTCGGTGTTCGCGTTTCTGTTTCCGGGCGGGCTGGCGCAACTGAACTGGGCCATCGTGCCGCTGCTGATGCTGATTATGTTCGGCATGGGCATGACGCTCACCTGGGCGGATTTCGCGGACGTGGCGCGTCGCCCCGGCGTCATCGGCGCGGGCATGCTGCTTCAGTTCTTGGTGATGCCGTTGGTGGCTCTGGTGGTGGGCCAATTATTGGCGCTGCCGCCGGAGCTGTTGCTGGGCCTGGTGATCGTCGGCGCCTGCCCGGGCGGCACCGCGTCCAATGTGATCTGCTATCTGGCGCGGGCGGACGTGGCGCTGTCGATCACCATGACCTCGATATCGACCCTGGTGGCGGTGGTGGCCACGCCGCTGCTGGTGTGGGTCTACCAGGGCCAGAGCATCGAAGTGCCGGTGATGTCCATGCTCGGCTCCCTGGTGCAGATCGTGCTGCTACCGGTGATCGCCGGCACCTTGCTGAACTCCCTGTTTCATCGCCCGCTGGAGCCGGTGCGGGCGGTGTTCCCGCTGCTGTCGGTGGCCGCCATCGTGCTGGTGATCGGCGTGATCGTGGCGCTCAACCGGGACCGCATCGCGGTGGGTGGCGCGGCGGTGATGCTGGCGGTGGTGCTGCACAACGGCCTGGGGCTGGCGCTGGGTTACGGCGGCGCCCGGCTGATGCGTCTCGACCCGCGCCGTGCCCGCACGCTGGCGATCGAAGTGGGGATGCAGAATTCCGGCCTGGGCGTGGCCCTGGCGGTGAAGCACTTCTCCGCCGGCGCCGCGCTGCCCGGGGCGCTGTTCAGCGTCTGGCACAATCTGTCCGGGTCGGTGCTGGCCTGGTACTGGCGGCGCCGGCAACCGTAAAAGACGGTAATGCGGCCTGCCGGAGCGCCGCCGGGCTGGCAGACTGACCCTTAATGAAACGTCTCTCCCAAATCCTCGTGCTGTTGCTGCTGATCGCCGCGCCGCTGTTCGTGCTCGGCCTGCACCAGCAGTGGTGGTCGGTGCCGCGTCACTGGAACCCCTTCATGCCGCTGCACGTCACCGATCCGGTGACGCCGGTGACCGGCTGGAAGCTGTCGCGACTGGAGGACCGGCCGCAGGCCTGCCTGGACGCGTTAAACACCGCGCCGGAGGACGCCCTCGACCACCTGCCGCTGGAGGACTACACCCCGGTGGAGAGTTGCCCGCTGACCAACGTGGTGCGGGTGCGCCGCACCGGGGTCACCTTCAACAACAGCTTCGTGGCCCGCTGCCCGCTGGCGCTGGCCTGGGTGATGTTCGAGCGCCACGGCCTTCAGCCCGCCGCCCGCGAACAGTTCGGTCAGCCGGTCCGGACGGTGTGGCACTACGGCACCTTTTCCTGCCGCAATATTTACAACCGGGAAGAGGACCGGCGCAGCGATCACGCCACCGCCTCGGCGCTGGACCTGGCCGCGCTGACCCTGGCCGACGGCACCCGCATTTCAGTGCAGGACGACTGGGACGGGGAGGGCGACAAGGCCGCGTTCCTGCGCAGCCTGCAAAACCGGGCCTGTGAGTACTTCGGCACCGTGCTGGGGCCGGACTACAACCAGGCCCACGCGGACCACTTCCACCTGGGTCTGAGAGGTTTCCGGATCTGCCGCTAGCCGTGCCGTTCGCGGGGCAGCGTCAGGTACACCCCGACAATCAGCAACGGCGCGCCCAGCAGATGGTGCCCGCCGAGCGCGGCGCCGAGCACCAGGAACGCGAACAGGGCGGTGAAGAACGGCGTGGACAGGCGCACCACGGTGGCGGCGGTGGGGGTGATGTGCTGGCACGCCAGCGGATAGAGGTAGCCCGGCGCCAGCGTCGACACCGCCGCCAGGCCCAGGAACAGGCCCCACTGGCCGGCATCGGGCACCGCCGCCGCCGGGCTGGCGAACGGCACGCTCACCAGCAGGCCGAGCACGCAGCCGATCAGCACCACGCTCCAGCCCTGGCCCTGCAGCCGGGTGCCGGCCTGCGAGTACAGCGCCATCGCCGCCGCCAGCCCGCAGGCGTCGCCGATCAGGCGGCCCTGGTCGGCGTCCGGGGCCGTCACCGGCCCGCCCAGCAACACCACCGCCAGCCCGGCGAACGCCAGCAGACCGCCCAGCACCTCGCGGCCGGCCACCGGCTGGCGGCGCAGCACTCGCAGCAGCATCACGAAGAACGGCGATGTGGAGACCAGCAACGACACGCTCACCACGTCGCTGAGATAGAACCCCACCGTGGCCAGCACATAGTAGGCGGCGAGCAGCACACCGCCGTACAGCGTCCGCTGATTGGGACGCTGAAAACCCCGGGTCAGGGTGAGCAGGACGGTGAGCAGCAGCGCGGCGGTGAGAAACCGGAACACCAGGGTGGTGCCGGTGGGCAGGTCGCGCAGCAGCGCCACCCAGATGCCAGTGGCGCCCCACTGGGCGCTGGCGAGCAGGGCGAGGGCAGTGCCTTTTTGTGTGTCGGAAGCCATGCCCCGCCCTCCGGAATGGGGTGTGTCAGACGTTGAACAGGAAGTTCAGCACGTCGCCGTCCTTGACCACGTAGTCCTTGCCTTCAGCGCGCATCTTGCCGGCTTCCTTGGCGCCCTGTTCGCCGTTGCCGGCGACGTAATCGTCGTAGGCGATGGTTTGCGCGCGGATGAAGCCCTTCTCGAAGTCGGTGTGGATCACGCCGGCCGCCTGCGGCGCGGTGGCGCCGATCTTGACGGTCCAGGCGCGCACTTCCTTCTTGCCGGCGGTGAAGTAGGTCTGCAGGCCGAGCAGCTCGTAGCCGGCGCGGATCACCCGGTTGAGGCCGGGTTCTTCCATGCCCAGGTCGGCCAGGAAGTCGGCTTTTTCCTCGTCGTCCAGTTCGGCGATCTCGGATTCGATCTTGGCGCAGATCGGCACCACCGAGGCGTTTTCCTTCTCCGCCTGTTCGCGCACCAGGTCCAGCAACGGATTGTTGTCGAAGCCGTACGTAGCCACGCCGGCCTCTTCCACATTGGCGATGTACATGGTGGGCTTGAGGGTGAGCAGGTTGAGGCTGCGGATCGCCTTGCGCTCGTCGGCGCTGAGATCGGCGGCGCGGGCGGGCTCCCCCTCGTTGAGCAGCGGCAGCAGCTTTTCCAGCACCGGGATCAGCGCCTGGGCGTCCTTGTTCTGCCCCTTGGCGGCTTTCTGGGCGCGCTGCAGGGCGCGGTCCACGGAGTCCAGGTCGGCCAGCGCCAGCTCGGTGTTGATCACGGAAATGTCATCCAGCGGCGATACCTTGCCGGCCACATGGATCACGTTCTCGTCGTCGAAGCAGCGCACCACATGGGCGATGGCGTCGGTGTCACGGATGTTGGCCAGGAACTGGTTGCCCAGGCCCTCGCCCTTGGAGGCGCCCGCCACCAGGCCGGCGATATCGACGAACTCCATGGTCGCCGGAATCACCTTCTCCGGGCTGACGATGGCGGCCAGCTTGTCCAGCCGCGGGTCCGGCACCGGGACCACGCCGGTGTTCGGCTCAATGGTGCAGAACGGGAAGTTCTCGGCGTCGATGCCGGCCTTGGTCAAGGCGTTGAAAAGGGTGGATTTGCCCACATTGGGCAGGCCCACGATACCGCACTGAATACCCATAACTGCACCTCCGTTTTCGAGGGCGCAATGCTACTCAAGCGCGGGCCAAAATGCGACAGCCGAGGAACGGCGGGTTGCCAGGGAGCCGGCCCCGGGGGGCGCTGCCGCCGCTCAGCGCGGCCGGGGGCACCGCTAGACTGGCGCCATAAAGGAGGGAAGGACACCATGACCGAACGCATCCTCTATCAATTTCCGATATCCCATTACTGCGAAAAGTCCCGCTGGCAGCTCGACTATAAAGGCCTGGCATACCGCACCCGCAACCTGCTGCCGGGGCCGCACCGGCTGCGCACCCAGTGGATGGCGCGCATTAACACTCTGCCGGTACTGCGTGACGGCCAGCGGGTGGTGGGGGATTCCACCAAAATCGCCTACTACCTGGAAAAGCACTACCCGGAACGCTCGCTGATCCCCACCGACGCGGAGTCCCGCGCCCGGGTCATCGAGCTGGAACAGCAACTCGACCGGGTGGCGGTGCACGTGCGCCGCTGGCTCTACGGCCAGATTATCGACCGTCCGGAAGTGATGGACGCCATGCTCGACCCCTACCGGCTGCCGTCACCGGTACAGAAGGTGCTGGCGCCGGTTACCCGGGAAGGGGTGCGCCGCCTGTACCGCATCGAACCCAAGGCGGTGGCCCATTCGGGGCAGCGGCTGGAAGAGGGGCTGGAACTGGTGGAGCAGACGTTGAAGCGCGGCAACGGCCGCTATCTGGTGGGCGAGCGGCTGACCCTGGCGGACATCACCGCCGCCGGCCTGCTGGCGCCGCTGGTCAGCCCGGCCGGCACGCCCTGGGACATGTTCGAGGAGGGCTCGCTGCCCGCCGCGCTGCAAAAGCAGCTCGATGATCTGCGCACACGACCGGCCGGACAATGGGTGCTGGAACGCTACGCCGAGGACCGGTGAACCTTGTGGGAGCGGGCGGGGCCCGCTCCCACAAGTTCGCTTAGGCGCGGAAGCCGTTGAGGCCGTTCATGGCGTGGCTGAATTCGCCGCGCAGCATGTCCGGGGTAAACCGCACCGCTTCGTCGATGGCCCGTTCGATCAGCTCACGGTCGGCGGCGGAGGGTTTGTTCAATACGTGGGGGGTGACCAGCTGGGCGCTGCCCGGGTGGCCGATACCAATACGCAGGCGGTAGAAGTCCTTGCTGTTGCCGTGGCGGGCAACGATATCGCGCAGACCATTGTGGCCGCCGTGTCCGCCGCCCTGCTTGAAGCGGGCCACGCCCGGGGGCAGGTCCAGTTCATCGTGGGCCACGAGCATCTGCGTGACGGGAATCTTGAAGAAGTTCGCCAGGGCCGAGGTGGATTGGCCGCTGCGGTTCATATAGGTGGTGGGCACCAGCAGGCGGATGGTTTCGCCTTCGAAGGTGAAGGTGCCGGTGGCACCGAAATATTTCTTGTCTTCGTTAAGAAAGATGCCCTGGGCACGGGCCAGGGCATCCACATACCAGACTCCGGCGTTGTGGCGGGTGGCGTCGTATTCGGGGCCCGGATTGCCCAGGCCCACGATCAGTCGTACCGGTTCCGCCATCATCGCTCTCAGTCTTCGGACGGCTTCTCTTCGCCTTTACCACCGTCTTTCTCGGCGGCGTCTTCCTGACCGTCCTCGTCCTCATCGTCTTCGCTGGCACGTACTTTCGGGGTGTGCACGGCAACGATGGGCTGGTCGTGGTCTTCACCGTAGGCCAGCTGAGTCAGCGTCACGCCGGTGGGCAGCTTGATGTCGGACAGGTGCAGCACCTGGTCCAGCTCCACGGCGCTCATGTCCACCTCGATGTATTCCGGCAGATGCTTGGGCAGGCAGCTGATTTCCACTTCGGAAATGTTGTGGTGGATTTCGCCACCCTGCTTCTTCACACCGATGCAGGCTTCTTCGTTGGTGTAGTGCAGCGGCACGGTCATGGTGATTTCGTGGCCGGCTTCCACGCGCATGAAGTCGGCGTGGATCGGGAAACCGCGGGCCGGATCGCGCTGCAGATCGCGCAGAACCGCCTGCTGCTTTTTGCCGTCCAGCTTCAGCGTCAGGATGTGGCTGTAGAAGGCCTCGGTTTCCAGGGCTTTCTTCAGCTCACGGGTCTCCAGTGAAATCATCACGGGGTCGGCGTGGCCGCCATAGATAATGGCCGGCACGCGACCGTGCAGACGACGCAGGCGGCGGCTCGCACCTTTCCCCGTGTCGCTGCGGCTTTCAGCGGTCAATTCGAATTCGTTGGACATGGTCCTGTCTCCATTAAGCTCTCCGGCACCCCGCGACCAGGCGCACCGAAAAGGTTGCGATAAGCCCGAAACGGGCGTCCCCGGAACGGGGAGGGGGCGGATTATGCCGGAAATCCCCGGGCTACACCAGTTCCAGGCGGTCGAACATGGCGGACAACGATTCCTCGTTGTTCACCCGGCGGATGGTTTCCGCCAGCATCGGCGCCAGGCGCAGTACGCGGATCTTGTCGCACTGACGGCCCTGCTCGGACAGCGGGATGGTGTCGGTGACCACCAACTGGTCCATGGCGCTGTTGCTGATGTTGTCGATGGCCGGGCCGGACAGCACCGGGTGGGTGCAGTAGGCGATCACCTTGGCGGCGCCGTGGTCCTTGAGGGCCTGGGCGGCTTTGCACAGGGTGCCGGCGGTGTCGACGATGTCGTCCACCAGCACGCAGGTGCGGCCTTCCACCTCACCGATGATGTGCATCACCTGGGATTCGTTGGCCTTGGGGCGGCGCTTGTCGATGATCGCCAGATCGGCGTCGTTGAGCTGCTTGGCCAGGGCGCGGGCACGGACCACGCCGCCCACGTCCGGGCTCACCACCATCAGGTCGTCGTGCTTCTGACGCTCGATGTCGGCCACGAACAGGGGCGTGCCGTAGACGTTGTCCACGGGGATGTCGAAGAAGCCCTGGATCTGGTCGGCGTGCAGGTCCACGGTCACCACCCGGTCGATGCCCACGGCGGTGATCATGTCGGCAACCACCTTGGCGGTGATCGGCACCCGCGCGGAACGCACCCGGCGGTCCTGGCGGGCGTAACCGAAGTAGGGGATCACGGCGGTGATGCGGCCGGCGGAAGAGCGCCGCAGGGCGTCCGCCATCACCAGCAGTTCCATCAGGTTGTTATTGGTGGGCTGGCAGGTGGACTGGACGATGAACACGTCCTTGCCGCGCACGTTTTCCTGAATGTCCACGGCCACTTCGCCGTCGCTGAAAACGCCGACGTCGGCATCGCCGAGGGGAATGTTGATCTGCTCGGCCATGGAGCTGGCCAGTTCGGGATTGGCGTTGCCGGCGAAAATAACGAGTTTGGACACTGGCGTCCCCTGGCTTTCAAGTAATGAATTTAGGGTTTGTCCTTACGGAAAGAAATGGCTGGGGTACCAGGACTCGAACCTGGGAATGACGGGATCAAAACCCGCTGCCTTACCAACTTGGCTATACCCCAACACTAACTTGCTCAGGTGGCGTGTCACGCCGGCCCTGAATTCTGTCTGGCTCGAAGCGTCGCCAGTGCCTCATGGAGAGGTGAGATTTCAGTGCTTCGAGCCACAAAACCTGTCCAGTATTCCGGCAAGTGCCGCAGTGCGTTATGCGCGTCTTGCTGGTCGGCGAAGTGTGCGAAACAACAAGCGCCGGTACCGGTCATGCGGGCGTTGCCCGCTTCGCTTTGGAGCCAGTCGAGCGCTTTATCCACGGCGGGAAAAAGGCGCCGGGCCACGGCTTCGCAGTCGTTGTGCCCTTCCTTCAGGAAGGCCTCGAAAGTGGCCGCCCCAAGCGAGGCCGGTAATGTAATGGCGGGGGTGTGCCTTGTCAATTCCCCGTCGCCGAAAATTCGAGCGGTTGAAACGGAGACCCCGGGATCGACCACCAGAAACCAGAGTGGCGGCAATTCAACGGCTTGCAAGTGCTCGCCCACGCCCTCCGCCCAGGCGTTGCGGCCGCGCACGAACACCGGCACGTCCGCGCCCAGGCTCAGCCCCAGCCGCGCCAGGGTGTCCACGTCCAGGTCCAGCCCCCAGAGCAGATTCAGCCCCCACAGCGCGGTGGCGGCGTCGGAGGAGCCGCCGCCCACGCCGCCGCCGGCGGGCAGCCTCTTGCGCAGATGCAGGCGCGCGCCGGCGGCATGGCCGGTCTCCTGTTGCAGCAGCCGGGCGGCGCGCAGCACCAGATTGTCGTCGTTCACCGGCAGCGCCGGGTTGTCGCAACGCAAGCTGAGGGTGTCGGCGGGGGCGAAATCCAGGGTGTCGCCGTGGTCGAGCAGCACGAACAGGGTCTGCAGCAGGTGGTAGCCATCCTGGCGCCGGCCGTTGATGTGCAAAAACAGGTTCAGTTTGGCCGGCGCCGGCAGGGAGAACGGAGCCATGATCAGGGCTGGCTGGGCAGCGGCTGCCACTCGCGGATCAGCAGGGTAAAGCTGTCGGCGCCCTGGCGCGCCTTGATGCGGTGGGGCAGCGCCACCCGGCCCACGGTCTCGTAGCGGTCGAATTCCAGGTCCCAGCCCAGCTGGCTCAGCTGGCTGAGCCGGCCGTCGTCGTTTTCCTCCGACTGCGCCGGCGCCCCCGGCCAGACCAGCCCGCGGCTCCAGTATTCCAGGGCCGACACCGGCAGCCAGAAACCGGTCAGGTGCCAGGCCAGTTCGCCCGGGGTGCGGGCCTGCCATTCGCCCTGGGAGGTTTCCAGGCGGGCCATGCCCGGCTGCCAGGTGAGTTCCGCGCTGCCGAAACCGAGCGGGCCGGAAAAGCGGATTTCCCCGTAGCGCGGCGCCTGCTGCCAGTCGAAGCTGGCGGAGCCGCCGTCGTCGGCGGTGCGATAGCCGAGCTTGCCGCTCATTTCCCAACGCTGGATCTGGTCGGCGCGGGTGAAGTCCGTGGGGGCCACCGGGGCCTGTTGGCAGGCGCTCAGCAGCAGCGCCAGGGGCAGCCACCAAAAACGGCTCGCATTGCTCAAAGTGTCACCTCCAGGCGTTGCAGGGTTTCCATGATCGGCTCGGCTTCCGGGCTCTGCTCCAGCGCCGTGGCCCAGACCCGGCGGGCATCATCTTCTTCCCCCAGCACCCACAGCACCTCGCCCAGGTGGGCGCTCACTTCCGGGTCCGGGAACTGGGCGTAGGCGCGGCGCAGGAACGGCAGCGCGTCCTCCGGCCGGCCCAGCCGGTACAGCACCCAGCCCATGGAATCGAGAATCGCCGGGTCGTTGGGCTGCTGTTCCAGAGCGCGGTGGATCATGTCGCGGGCCTGCTCCAGGCGCACGCCCTGGTCCGCCCAGGTGTAGCCCAGAGCGTTCAGCGCCGCCGGGTCGTCGGGCTGTTGTTCCAGCACCCGGCGCAGGTCCGCCTCCATGGCTTCATAGTTTCCCAGGCCGCCGGCGGTCATCGCCCGGGCGTAGAGCAGTTCCGGGTTGTCCGGGGCGGTTTCCAGGGCCCGGTCGAGCAGTGCCAGGGCGGATTCCGGGTCGCCGTTGGCGGCGCGCATGTCCGCCTCGCTGATCCACAGCAGGGTGGCCTGTTCCGGGTACTGATGGGTGAGGCTGGTGATCAGCGCGTGGGCCTGATCGCCGCGGCCTTCGCTGTACATAAGCCGCGCCGCCTGCACCTGGGCCTGCAGGCTTTCGCCGCCCTTGACCTTCAAATAATAGTCGATGGCGCCTTTGCTGTCGCCGCGCTGCTCCGCCGCCTGACCCAGGTGCAGGCGCATTTCATTGGGGCGATACCCCTGGCGCAGCAGCCGCTGCAGGATCGCTTCGGCGGAATCCATGGCGCCGGATTCCAGCGCCAGCAGGGCCAGCGAATACTGCAGGTCCAGGTCGCGAGGGTTCTGTTCCGCCAGGATGGTCAGCTGCTCGCTGGCCCGGTCGTAGCGGCCGGCGGCCAGCAGCAGGCGCACATAGGCGACCCGCGGGCGGCGCGCGTCGGGGGCCTCGTCGACGATATCGCTGAGCTCGCTCAGCGCCTTGTCACGGCGGCCCTGCTCAAACAGGATCTGGGTGCGCAGCAGCGCGGCTTCGCCGTGGTCCGGGTCCTGGTCCAGGGCGGTGTCCACCGCCTCCAGGGCGCCGTCCAGATCGCTCTGCTGACGCCGGTCCAGGGCGCGGGCGTACCACAGCGGCGCCTGCTCCGGGTAGCGCTCGGCGAGTCCGGACAGAGCGTTGAGCAGCCGTTGGTTGGCGCTTTCGTCCAGGCCGCGCGCCTCCGCCACCAGCGGGATCAGCGCTTCGCTGCCGTGCACCGCGAGCAGCCGGTCGATGGATTCGGTGGCCTGTTCCGGGCGTTCCAGCTGGATGTCGGCCAGCGCCGCCAGGCGCAGGGCGTCGGCGTTATCGGGCTGGCGCTCCAGCCACAGGCCGGCCAGGTGCCGGGCCTGTTCATGCTCTTCCAGGTAGGTGGCGAGCTTGGTGGCCTGAGCGATGATTTCCGGGTCGTGGGTGGTTTCCGCCGCCCGCGCGTAATAGGCCATGGTGACGCGCAGGCTTTGCCGTTGGGCGGCGCTTTCCGCCACCAGCAGATCGCCCAGGGTTTCGCCGTCGTATTCGATCGGCGGGAGGTCCCGGGGCGGCGCGGCCGGGGCGGGGTCTTGCGGTGTGGACGGCATCTGCGAGCAGCCGGCCAGGGCGAACAGGGCGGCGGCGAGGAGCGATGGGCGTGATTTCATCGGCTGGCTATCAAAGGACATTGAGCCGCTACTATCGCACAGCCGCGCGCCGGCCCCAAGGGCGGGGGCGACGTTGTTTTGCGGGGCGCTTTCGCGCAAAATGCGACACCCTTGCGCGTATCAGGGCCTAACCCCATCGGGTCGTCATCATTTCTTATGAATCTCATCGCAGTCGGCGTTAATCACACCACCGCGGATGTGGAGCTGCGCGAGCAGCTGGCATTTTCCGCCGCTCAAGCGGATGACGCCCTGGTTGCCCTGCGCGAGCTTCCCGGTATCCGCGAAGCGGCACTGCTGTCCACCTGCAACCGTACCGAAGTGTACTGCCTGATCGACGGCGAAACGCCGGATTTCGGGGAGTGGCTGGCGCAGGCCCGGCGCATGCCGGTGGAGACCCTGCGGCGGGTCCTTTATACCCACCGGGACGAAAAAGCCCTGGAGCACCTGATGCGGGTGGCCGGCGGCCTGGATTCCATGGTGCTCGGTGAACCGCAGATTCTCGGCCAGCTGCGCGAGGCCTACGCCCGCGCCCACGAGGCGGGGCTGATCAACGGCGAGCTGGGCCGGGTGTTCCAGGACGTGTTCTCGGTGGCCAAGCGCATCCGCACGGAAACCGGCATCGGCGCCAACCCGGTGTCGGTGGCCTACGCGGCGGTGTCGTTCGCCCGGCATATCTTCGCCGACCTGAAACAGAGCCGCGCCCTGTTGATCGGCGCGGGAGAAATGATCGAGCTGGTGGCCCGGCACCTGGAAGAACAGCAGGTGCACGAAATCGTGATCGCCAACCGCACCCAGGGCCGCGCCGACGACCTGGCCGCCCAGGTGGGCGGGCGCGGCATCGGCCTGGAAGAGCTGCCGGTGGCGCTGGAGCACGCGGACATTCTGATCTCCTGCACCGCCTCGCCGCTGCCGGTGCTGGGTAAGGGCACCGTGGAGCGGGCGCTCAAGCGCCGCCGCCACCGGCCGATGTTCATGGTGGATATCGCCGTGCCCCGCGACATCGAGCCGGAAGTCGGCGAACTGGACGACGTCTACCTGTACACCGTGGATCACCTCCAGGAGGCGATCCAGGAAAACGTGCGCGCCCGCCAGGAAGCCGCCGAGCAGGCCGGCGCCCTGATCGACGAGGCGATTCGCCGCCACCACCGCAGCCGCCGCGAACAGCGGGCCGTGGGGGTGCTGCGTGACTACCGGCGCCAGGGCACCGAGCTGGCCGACCAGGAGCTGCAGCGGGCCCTGGCGCAGTTGGAAAAGGGCGGCGACCCGGAACAGGTGCTGCGCCGCTTCAAACACAGCCTGGTCAACAAATGGCTGCACCAGCCGAGCGTGGGCTTGCGCCGGCTGGCCGCCGAAGGCCGCGCCGAGGCGCTCGCCATGGCGCGGGAAATACTGCTCGACCAGGATAACCTGGACGATCAGCCATCCGATCAGGAATCCGATCAAGAATAGCGGGAACCCCATGCAAGCATCGCTGAACGGCAAACTGGAAAAACTGATGGAGCGGTTCGAGGAGGTCAGCGGCCTGCTTTCCGATCCGGATATTATTGCCGATCAGAAGCAATTCCGGAGCCTGTCCAAGGAGTACGCCGAGCTGGAAGCGGTGGTGAAAGCCTACCGCGCCTACCGGGCCAGCGAACAGGAACTGGAAAGCGCCCGCGCCCTGCTCGACGACGGCGACCCGGAAATGCGCGAGATGGGCGCCGAGGAAGCCCGCCACGCCCAGCAGCGCATCGAGGAGCTGGACGAAGAATTGCAGCGCCTGATGTTGCCCCGCGACCCCCGCGACGGCGCCGACGTCTATCTGGAAATCCGCGCCGGCACCGGCGGCGACGAGGCGGCGCTGTTCGCCGGCGATCTGTTCAAGATGTACTCCCGCTACGCCGACCAGCGCGGCTGGAAAGTGGAGATCGTCAGCGCCAGCGAGGGCGAGCACGGCGGCTATAAGGAAGTGATCGCGCAGGTGTCCGGCGACGACGTCTATTCGCGCCTCAAGTTCGAGTCCGGCGCCCACCGGGTGCAGCGGGTGCCGGCCACCGAATCCCAGGGCCGCATCCACACCTCGGCCTGCACGGTGGCGGTGCTGGCGGCGGCGGAGGACGCCGGCGACATCGAGATCCGCAACGAGGATCTGCGCATCGACACCTACCGCTCCTCCGGCGCCGGCGGCCAGCACGTCAACACCACCGATTCGGCGGTGCGCCTGACCCACCTGCCCACCGGCGTGGTGGTGGAGTGCCAGGACGAGCGCAGCCAGCACAAGAACAAGGCCAAGGCCATGTCGCTGCTCAAGGCGCGGCTGCTCGACGCCCGCGAAACCGCGGCCCACGCCGAACAGGCCGCCGAGCGCAAATCCATGGTCGGCTCCGGGGACCGCTCCGAACGCATCCGCACCTATAATTTCCCCCAGGGCCGGCTCACCGATCACCGCATCAATCTGACCCTGTACCGGCTCAACGAGATCATCGCCGGCGACCTGGACGAAGTGATTGGTGCCTTGCTGTCCGAGCACCAGGCCGGCCAGCTCGCCGCGCTCGCCGACGGGCAGGGCTAGGCGGTCGCCGTGCGACTGGACGACGCCCTGCGCCAGGCCCGCGAACAGCTGGCCGCTTCGCCCAGCCCGGGCCTGGACGCGGAACTGCTGCTTTGCCGCGTGATCGGTGAATCGCGCACCTACCTGCGCACCTGGCCGGAGCGCACCCTCAGCGACAGCCAGCAGCGGGTGTTCCAGGCACTGGTGCGGCGCCGCGCCGAGGGCGAACCGGTGGCCCACCTCACCGGCGAGCGGGAATTCTTCGGCCGGCCGTTTCTGGTCAGCCCGCACACCCTGATCCCGCGCCCGGACACCGAAACCCTGGTGGAAGCGGTGCTGGAAACCCTCCCCGAGAGCGAATTGCGGGCGGTGGACCTGGGTACCGGCAGCGGCGCCATCGGCGTCACCCTGGCGCTGGAACGCCCGGCCTGGAGCCTGACCCTCACCGACGCCAGCCGGCCGGCCCTGGCGGTGGCGCGGGACAACGCCGAGCGCCTGGGCGCCCGGGTCGGCCTGGTGTGCTGCGACTGGCTCGACGGCCTGGGCGGCCCCTTCGATCTGATCGTCAGCAACCCGCCCTACATCGATCCGCAGGACGCGCATCTGGAGCAGGGCGACCTGCGCTTTGAGCCGCGCTCGGCGCTGGCCGCCAACGATCACGGCCTCGCCGACCTGCGCGTGATCGCCGCCCAGGCCCACGACACCCTGGCGCCGGGCGGCTGGCTGGTGCTCGAGCACGGCTTCGACCAGGGCGGCGCGGTGCGCACTTTGCTCGGCGAACGGGGTTTCCAGGACGTGACCACCCGGCAGGACCTGGAAGGCCGCGACAGGGTAACCTTGGGCCATGTCTGACTACCACGGCGACGCCCTCAACGACGATCAGCTGCTGCGCTACAGCCGGCAACTGCTGCTTCAGGAATTCGATCTCGACGGCCAGCAGGCGCTGGCCGGCGCCACCGTGCTGCTGGTGGGCTGCGGCGGCCTGGCCAATCCGGCGTCGCTGTATCTGGCCGGCGCCGGGGTGGGGCGGTTGCTGTTGGTGGATGACGACCGGGTCGACACCAGCAACCTGCACCGGCAGATTGCCTTTCGCGGCGACCAGGTGGGCGAGGGCAAGGCCGGCGCACTGGCGGCGCAGCTGCGCGCGCTCAACCCGGACGTGATGGTCGAGCCCCACACGGCCCGCGTCGACCGTGAATGGCTGGACCGGCACCTGCCCGACGTGGACCTGGTGCTGGACTGCAGCGATAACTTCGCCGCCCGCCAGGCCGCCAATGCCGCCTGTGTGGCGCACCGCAAACCGTTGGTGAGTGGCGCCGCCATCCGTCTCGACGGCCAGCTCGCGGTGTTCGATCTGCGCCGCCCGGACAGCGCCTGCTACGCCTGCGTCTACGGCGCCGGCACCGACGGCGACCTGGCCTGCAGCGAAGCGGGCATCCTCGGCCCGGTGGTCGGCACCGTGGGTACCCTGCAGGCGCTGCTCGCCATCCATCTGCTCACCGGTACCCCGGTGGCGCCGGTGCTGAGAGTTTTCGACGGCCGTACCCTGGGCTGGCGCGAAGTGGCCTTCAAGAAGGACCCGGGCTGCCCGGTGTGCGGGGAGACGACATCGCCACCACCTGAGCGTTCAACGCGGTAATCTGGCGCGCCATGTCGGTCATCAGGCCGTGGATCAGCGACGGCTTGGCGCGGATCAGGTGGTGGAAGCCGTCGCTGGGAATGTGCATCGCCGCGCAGCGGCTGCGGGCGCGCACGGTGGCGCCACGGGGCGCGCCGGTGAGCACCGCGATGGCGCCCAGCAGCTCGCCCTCGGTGACCCGGCCCACCACCACGTCGTCGACCAGCACATCGGCTTCGCCCTCGAACAGGTTGTAGACGCCGTCGGCGCGGTCGCCCTGGCGCAGTATCAGATCGCCGGGGTGGAAATAGGCGAAGCGCGAGCCGGTGTGGTTTTCCTCCGGCGTCAGCGCGGCCAGGCAGCGGGTCAGCAGCGCCTGCTGCGTGATCAGCAACTCGCTCCAGCGGCGCGCCCGTTCGGGAACGGCGAGGATCTCCTCAAGCAGGTCGCCGAAATCATAGCCGGCCAGCAGCACCGCGCCGTCCGCCTGAAAGGTGACGCCGTCGTCCGGGTCCGGGACGATCACGTCGCCCTCGTCCCACAGCAACAGGCGCCGCCCCTGGCAGCAGGCCGCCAGGGTGCCGCCGCGCACCACGTACAGGCGCTGCGCGGCCAGGCCATCGCGGCGGGCGTCGGTGGTGGCGGGCAGCGACAGGCTCCGTGGTGTTTGGCGCAGGCCGCGGATCACGGCGTCGCCCAGTTGTTTGTAGTGTCGGGCCAGAGCGGGCAGGCCTTCCAGCGGTTCGCCCAGGGGTATCATGCGTTGCGTACTTCCACGGCTTGCGGCGGGTTGAAAAGGCTAAGCAGAGATTATGCCATCTTGATGACCCGGGTGCGGCGCGGCGACGGGGTGGGCGTCAGTAGTCCCGCTGGCGGGGCCGGAAGCGGGGCTCGCGCTTTTTCAGGTTGGCGGCCATGGCCTCGCCCTGATTGCGGCCGCGCAGCAGCTTGAACTGCAGGCTGGATTCCCGGTCGAAAGCCTGGTCCTCGGCGGCATGGCGGGTGCTGTGGAACAGCGCCTTGGTGGCGCTGACCGCGTCCGGCGAGCGGGTGAGGATGGCGTCGGCCAGGGCCCGCGCCGCCTGTTCGGGCTGTTCCGCCACCTGCGTGACCAAGTGCAGGGTTTTGGCTTCCACGGCGTCGAAACGGCGGCCGGTCATGGCCAGTTCCTTGGCCACATCCATGGGCACTAATTCGCGCAAAGTGACGGTTCCGGTCATGTCCGGGATCAGCCCCCATTTGCTTTCCATCACCGACAGCTCGCAGTCCGGCGTGGCGATGCGGAAATCCGCCGCCAGCGCCAGCTGCAGGCCGCCGCCGTAGCAGTAGCCGTGCAGCACCGCGATCACCGGCACCGGCAGTTCCCGCCAGGCCCAGCAGGCCTGCTGGAACAGGTTGGTTTTCTTGACGCCGAACTTGGTGAACGCCAGCAGCATTTTCAGCGGCGTTTTGGTAACGGTGGCGAAGTCGAGCCCGGCGCAGAACGCCTTGCCTTCACCGCGCAGAATCACCACCCGCACGTCACGGTTCTTTTTTACCGCCTTGGCGGTGCGAACCAGCGCCTGGAGCATCTCCAAATCAAGACCGTTGTACTTTTCCGGGCGATTCAGCGATACCGTCGCGATGTGGCCTTCGATCGAAAGTGTGACGCGGGATTCGTTCATGGCAGTTCCTGTTGGGGGCGGCAAGTTGAAAGCTGAAAGAGCGCGCCTGTGGGAGCGGGCTTGCCCGCGAAAGGCAAGCGCAGCTTGCCGGCAGGATTCCAGAGACGTCTATAGCAATGGCTTCAACGACGTCTCTGGTATCCTGCCGGGCGGTCTCCGCCCTTTCGCGGGCAAGGCCCGCTCCCACATTCAGCTATAGCTTTTGCTGCAGAAGTTGGTTGACCTGCTGCGGGTTCGCCTTGCCCTGGGTGGCTTTCATTACCTGGCCGACGAAGAAGCCGATTTTCTTTTTCCGTTTGGCGTCGTCGGCGTTGCGGTAGTCCTCCACCTGGGCAGGGCTGTCGGCGATGACCTGATCGACGATTTTTTCCAGCTCGCCGCTGTCGCTCATCTGCTTGAGACCCTGCGCCTCGATGATCCGGTCCGGGCTGCCGTCACCGTTCCAGCAGGCTTCAAAGACCTGCTTGGCGATCTTGGAACTGATGGTGCCGTCCTTGAGACGCTGGATCAGCTCACCCAGGTGCTCGGCGGACACCGGACTGTCGTTGATGTCCTTGTCTTCCGCGTTGAGCTTGGCGGCCAGTTCGCCCATCACCCAGTTGGCGGCCAGCTTGGCGTCGCCGCCGTGCTCGGCGGCGGTTTCGAAGTAGCGCGCCGTGGCGATGGAGCCGGACAGCAGGTCGGCGTCGTAGGCCGACAGCTGATACTGCTCGATGTAGCGCGCCTTGCGGGCGTCCGGCAGTTCCGGCAGCTCATCGCGCAGGGTTTGGATGTCCTCTTCGCTGACCATCACCGGCAACAGATCCGGGCACGGGAAGTAGCGGTAATCGTTGGCGTCTTCCTTGGTGCGCATGGAGCGGGCGGTGTTGGTCTCGCCGTTATAGAGCCGCGTTTCCTGAACGATTTCGCCGCCGTCCTCGAGCACGTCGATCTGCCGTGCCACTTCCAGAGCGATGGCTTTTTCCATGAAGCGGAACGAGTTCAGGTTCTTGGTTTCGGTGCGGGTACCGAGCGGCTCGCCGGGGCGGCGCACGGAAATATTGACGTCGAAACGCATGTTGCCCTGGGACATGTCGCCGTCGCAGATGCCCAGAGACGTGACGATGGAATGCAGCTTGCGGGCGAACGCCACCGCCTCTTCGGCGCTGCTCATGTCCGGCTCGGACACGATTTCGATCAGCGGCGTGCCGGCGCGGTTGAGGTCGATGCCGGTCTGGCCATGACCCATATAGTCAGAGAAAGCCTCGTGCAAAGACTTACCGGCGTCCTCTTCCAGGTGGGCGTGGTGAATGCGTACCACCTTTTTGTCGCCGTTTTCCAGTTGCACTTCCACTTCACCGGCACCGACGATGGGCTCCGCCAGCTGCGTGGTCTGGTAGCCCTTGGGCAGGTCCGGATAAAAATAATTCTTCCGTTCGAACACCGAGCGGCGGGCGATGTCCGCGTTCACCGCCAGGCCGAAACGGACGGCGTTGCGGATCGCTTCCTTGTTCACCACCGGCAGGGTGCCGGGCATGCCCAGATCGATCAGACTGGCGTGCCGGTTGGGTTCGTCGCCGGTTTGCGTGCTGGTGCCGGAAAAGATTTTTGATTGGGTGGCCAGCTGCACGTGCACTTCCAGGCCGATCACCACTTCCCAGTTTCCTGAATGGCTCATGCGAAACCTCCCGGCGCCTGTTGATGCCAGTCCGTGGCCATTTGATAGCGGTGCGCCACGTTCAGTATGCGACCTTCCTGGAAATAGTTGCCGATCACCTGGGTGCCCGCGGGCAGACCGTTGATAAAGCCGCTGGGCATCGACAGCGCCGGCAGGCCGGCCAGGTTCACGGCGATGGTGAACACGTCGGCCATGTACATGTTGACCGGGTCGTCCGCCTTGGCGCCCAGCTTGAAGGCGGTTTCCGGCGAGGTGGGGCCCATGATCACATCCACGTCCTTGAACGCCCGGGAGAAATCATCGCGGATCAGACGGCGTACTTTCTGCGCGCGCTTGTAGTAAGCGTCGTAATAGCCAGCGGACAACGCATAGGTGCCCACCAGGATGCGGCGCTTCACTTCGGCGCCGAAGCCTTCCGAGCGGGAGCGCTTGTACAGGTCTTCCAGATCCTTGGGATCCTCGCAGCGGTAGCCGAAGCGCACGCCGTCGAAGCGCGACAGGTTGGAGCTGGCTTCCGCCGGCGCGATCACATAGTAGGCCGGCACCGACAGCTTGATGCTGGGCAGCGACAGCTTGACCAGCTTGGCGCCCTGTTTTTCCAGTTCGCGCATGGCTTCGCGGGCGTTATCGGCGATCGCGCCGTCCAGATTGTCGGGGAAAAATTCTTCCGGCACGCCGATTTTCAAGCCGTCCACGCTCTGATCCAGAGCACCGAGGTAATCGTCCACCGGTTCGTTCAGGCAGGTGGAGTCTTTCTCGTCGTGGCCGGCCATGGCCTGCAGCATCAGCGCGCAGTCGGCGGCGGACAGGCCCAGCGGGCCGGCCTGATCCAGACTGGAGGCGAAGGCGATCATGCCCCAGCGGGACACCCGGCCGTAGGTGGGCTTGAGGCCGGTGACGCCGTTCAGCGCCGCCGGCTGGCGGATCGAGCCGCCGGTGTCGGTGCCGGTGGCGCCGGGGGCCAGCCGCGCCGCCAGGCCGGCGGCGGCACCGCCGGACGAACCGCCGGGCACCCGCTCGGTGTCCCAGGGGTTCTTCACCGGGCCGTAGAAGCTGGTTTCGTTGGACGAGCCCATGGCGAATTCGTCCATATTGGTCTTGCCCAGCATCACCGCGCCTTCGGCCGCCATTTTTTCCACCGCCGTGGCGGTGTAGGGGGCGATGAAATTATCCAGCATCCGCGAGCCGCAACTGGTGCGCACGCCCTCGGTGCAGAAAATATCCTTGTGCGCGATCGGCAGGCCGGTGAGCAGGCGATGGTCGCCGGCGGCGATCGCCTGGTCGGCGGCGTCCGCCTGCCGCAGGGCCTGCTCCTCGGTGACGGTGATAAAGCTGTTGAGCTCGCCGTCGTGCCGTTTGATGCGGTCCAGGAAGTGCTCGGTGAGCTCCCGGGAGGAAAAGTCCCCGGCTTGCAGGCCGGCTTTGAGTTCGGTCAGTGTTTTATCGTGCATGTGGTTACTCAATCACCCGGGGTACCAGGAAACAGCCGTCCTCGCTGGCCGGCGCGAGAGGCAGGACCTTGTCGCGCACGTCCGGTTCGGTGACCCGGTCGTCGCGCAGGGGCTGGCTGACCTCGAGGGGGTGGGCCAGGGGTTCGACCTGGTCCACGTCCGCCTGCTGGAGCTGGTCGACCATGCCGAGGATGTCGTTAAGGCGGGCGGACAGCTCCGCGGTCTCGCTGTCGTCCACCCGCAGGCGGGCCAGGTGGGCCGCGCGCGCCACCACCTTGGAATCAATGGCCATGGGCGTTCTCCGCAAAGGCTGGGGAAGGGCGCAAAATTACCACAGACCGGGGCGCGGACAAACCGTGAAGAGCGTATGGGACCGGGTTCGCTTGCCGAAACCCGGCGCCGTTGCTAGAGTTGCGCCATTCTGTTGCAAGGGCGTGAACAGGCCCGCCGGCAACACCCTCTTTTCTCCACGACCCTCAGGAAACAGGCCAGGATGTCCGTGATTAAGCGCATTCGGGGGATGTTCTCCACCGATCTTTCCATCGACCTTGGCACCGCCAACACCCTTATTTACGTTCGCGGGCGCGGTATCGTACTGGATGAGCCCTCGGTGGTGGCCATTCGTCATCATGGCGCGCAGAAAAGCGTCGCCGCCGTGGGCGCCGACGCCAAGCGGATGCTGGGGCGCACCCCCGGCAATATCACCGCCATCCGCCCGATGAAGGACGGCGTGATCGCGGACTTCGACGTCACCGAGAAGATGCTGCAGTACTTCATCAAGAAGGTGCACGACACCGGTTTCTTCCCGCCGGCGCCCCGGGTGCTGGTGTGCGTGCCCTGCAAATCCACCCAGGTGGAGCGCCGCGCAATCCAGGATTCCGCCTTCGGCGCCGGCGCCCGTGACGTCTACCTGATCGAAGAGCCGGTGGCGGCCGCCATCGGCGCCGGCCTGCCGGTGGAAGAGGCGCGCGGCTCCATGGTCGTGGATATCGGCGGCGGCACCACCGAAATCGCCCTGATCTCCCTCAACGGTGTGGTCTATTCCGAATCCGTGCGCACCGGCGGCGACCGCTTCGACGAGGCCATCGTCGCCTTCGTGCGCAAGGAATACGGCTCGCTGATCGGCGAATCCACCGCCGAGCGCATCAAGCACGAGATCGGCACCGCCTACCCCGGCGGCGAGATCCTCGAGATCGACGTGCGCGGCCGTAACCTGGCCGAGGGCGTGCCGCGCCAGTTCACGCTCAACTCCGAGGAGATCCTGGAAGCCCTCAAGGACCCCCTCTCGGTGATCGTCAACGCGGTCAAGAACGCGCTGGAAGCCTCGCCGCCGGAGCTGGCGTCGGACATCGCCGAGCGCGGCCTGGTGCTGACCGGCGGCGGCGCGCTGCTGCGCGACATCGACCGCCTGCTCACCGAGGAAACCGGCCTGCCGGTGATCATCGCCGACGACCCGCTCACCTGTGTGGCGCGGGGCGGCGGCAAGGCCCTCGAGCTGATGGATACCCAGGGTCTGGACATGCTGGCCATGGGCTAACGGTTCCCACCGCCGCCCATGTATTCCTCCAACCCCACCTACCGCCTGCTGATCGCGCTGGTTCTGGCCGTCGTTCTGATGGCCCTGGACCAGCGCAGTAAGTGGGTGGAGCCGCTGCGTTACGGCGTCGGCTACCTGACCGCCCCGGTGCACTACCTGGCCCATCTGCCGGTGGATTCCGCCCGCTGGCTGGGGCGTCTGTCCGAAACCCGCTCCAACCTGATGGAATCCCGCGAGCGCCTGGAGCGCCAGGTGCTGATCCTGGAGCAGAAGGTCCAGCGTCTGGCGGTATTGCAGGCGGAGAACGTGCGCCTGCGGGAATTGCTCAATTCCTCCGCCAATCTGGACGCGTCGGTGCTGGTGGCGGAAATCATCGGCGTCGACCCGGACCCCAACCGCCAGGAACTGGTGATCAACAAGGGCGGCCAGGACGACGTGCTGCAGGGCCAGGCGGTGCTGGAATCCCAGGGCCTGATCGGCCAGGTGGTGGAAACCGGGCCGCTGTCCGCCCGGGTGCTGCTGATCACCGATGCCAGCCACGCCATGAGCGTGCAGGTGAACCGCAACGGGGTGCGCGCGATCCTCGCCGGCACTGGCCAGGGCAGCCGCCTGCGGCTGCTGTACGTGCCCGATACCGCGGACATCAAGGAGGGCGACCTGCTGGTGTCCACCGGCCTCGGCCAGCTCTACCCGCGCGGCTACCCGGTGGCCCGGGTGAGCCGCGTGAGCCACCAGTCCGGCGCCGCCTTCGCGGACATCGAGGCGCGCCCCACCGCCCGCCTGGACCGGGTCAGCCATGTGTTGCTGGTGCAGTCCATGGAACCGGTGTCGATCCCGGACGTGGCCTCTGAAGCGCCCGCCGATGAGCCGACGCCCGAGGAGCTGCCCGATGATGAATAACGAGCGGCCGGCCGGCACCGGCGTGATCCTGGTGACCTTCGTGGTCGCCGCCCTGCTGGAAGTGATCCCGCTCAACCAGACGCTGGACTGGGTGCGCCCGGAATGGATGTTGCTGGTGCTGCTGTACTGGGTGCTGTCGCTGCCGCACCGCATCGGCGTGCTGTGGGGCTTTCTGGTGGGGCTCTATCTGGACGTGCTGGTGGGCGCCACCCTGGGCCAGTGGGCCCTGTCCTACGCCTTCGGCGCCTATTTCATGCTGGCCGCCTACAAGCGCATGCGGGTGTTCCCGCTGTTGCAGCAAAGCGCCGTGGTGTTCCTGCTGGTGGGCTCCGCCAATCTGATCGCCTACCTGGTGCAGGAGTCCGTCGGTCGTACCCTGTATCCGCCTTACACGATCCTGTATTCCGCCGCCGCCAGCGCGGTGCTCTGGCGGCCCTTGTGCACGGCGTTGCGCTGGACCCAGCACCGCTTTCTGGTGCGCTGACGCCGCACCCGTTCAGGCCACCGAACCAAGGAGCGCTCCATGCTTTACCTCGCATCCGGCTCGCCCCGGCGGGCGGAACTGTTGGCGCAAATCGGCGTGCCCGTCACGGTGCTGACAGCGCCGGGCATCGACGAAAGCGTCCACGCCGGCGAAGCCCCCCGCGACTATGTCGCCCGCATGGCGCGGCAAAAAGCCGCCGCCGGCCGCGCCGCCGCGCCCGGCCCGGAGCCGGTGCTGGGCGCCGACACTGCGGTGGTGCTCGGCGATCGAGTGCTGGGCAAGCCGGCCGACGACGGCCAGGCGCTGGCCATGCTCCGCGACCTGCAGGGCCGGGAACACCGGGTGCTCTCCGCGGTCTGCTTGATGGCCGGCGACACCCCGCGTCTGGCGCTCTCCGAGACCCGGGTGCGGCTGCGCGCGCTCGACGATGAGCGCCTGCGCGCCTATGTGGCCACCGGTGAGGGGCGCGACAAAGCCGGCGCCTACGGCATCCAGGGTCTGGGCGCGGCCCTGGTGGCCTCGCTGAGCGGCAGCTACAGTGGGGTGGTCGGCTTACCCCTGGAAGAAACGGTGCCGCTCCTGGAATGGGCCGGCGTGCCCTACTGGCAACCCTGTTGATCGACTGAGGCCGCGGTGAAAAACGAAAGCCCTCGCTGGAGATCCCCTCTGCGTGGCCGGCTATGGTGGCTGGTGGCGATTCCAGTGCTGTTGCTGGCGGCCTACGTGGTGGTGGCGCGCCAATTGATGCTGCTGGTGCCCGATTACCGGCAGGAGCTGGAAACGGTGCTCGAGGAGCATCTCGGCTTCGCGATTGTCATCGAACAGCTGGACGGCAGCATGGACGGCCTGACCCCGCGCTTCGAAGTGCGCGGCCTGACCCTGCCGCACGCGGAAGGCGAGCCGGCGCTGCGCCTGGACCAGGTGTCCGCCAGCGTGTCGATTCTGCCCACCTTGTTCCACCGCGACCTCTACCTGCGGGAATTGCGCATCAAAGGCGTGGACGTGCATCTGGTCCGTGGCGAGGACGGCGGCATCCGCCTGCGCGGCCTGGAAGTGCTGCAGGACCGGGAGCAGGGCGACCCGGCCGACAGCCTGCGCGCGCTCTACCGTCAGCAGCGCATTCTGGTGGAAGACGCGCGCTTCTCGCTGGACTGGCCGGGCCTGCCGCCGCTGGCGGCGTCCTCCCTGACCCTGGCCGTGGACAACAGCGGTGACGGCCATGCGGTGTCGGTGCGGGTGGAAGCCCGCGACCGGCCGTTCTCGGTGGACGCCCGCCTGCGCGTGGACGGCGACCCGCTGAGCCTGGACCAGCTCAATGCGCGCGGCTATCTGGACGTCAACGGCGAGCGCCTGCACGAATGGTTGCCCGAAGCGCGGGACTGGCCGCTGGATCTGGCCGGGCTGGACGGCCGGGTGCGCGCCTGGACCGCCATTTCCGGGGGGCAGGTGCGCTCCGCCCAGGTGCGCCTGGGCGCGCCGTCCGTCACCCTTACCGACGGCGACCAGCCGTGGCCGCTCACCGATATCAATCTGGACGCCCAGCTGAGCCGGCGCCCCAACGGCGACGGCCAGTTGTCGGTGACCGCGCTGAGTGGCCAGACGCCGGCCGGCGCGGTGGCGCCGGGGCCGGTGGCGCTCCGTTGGCGGATCGCCGAAGGCGGCGCGCACTGGCGTTTCCAGGGCGAGGACCTGGCGATCCACGCGCTCAGCCGGCAACTGTCGGAGTGGCCGTTCGTGCTGCCCGAGGGGCTGGGCACGATCCGCGACCGGTTGCGCGAGCATCAGCCCCGGGGGGTGCTGCAGCAGCTCTATCTGGCCGGCGTGGAAGGCCGGGTGGACGCCATCCAGGCCCGTTTCGCCGGCCTCGCCGCCGACGCCCTGGACCGGGTGCCCGGCGCCCGCGGCCTGAACGGCTGGGTGGCCGGCGGCCCCCGCCACGGCGTGGCGCGCGTCAACGGCGACCCGCTGCAGCTCACCGTGCCCCGGCTCTACGATCACCCCCTGAGCACCCGGTTCAACGGCGTGCTGCGCTGGTTCAGCGACGCCGGCCGCTGGTCGGTGGAGACCGGCACCCTGATGGCCGCCAACGCCGACGCCCGGGGCGTCGCCATGTTCCGGCTGGAGGGCGGCGACGGCTTGCCGGTGCCGGAGCTGCGCCTGCTCGCCGACCTGCACGACGGCGACGCGGCGCGGGCGGCGCACTACATTCCCATGGAAAGGCTGCCCGACCCGCTCAGTGAATGGCTGGCCCAGGCGTTCCGTGGCGGGCAACTGGACGAAGGCCGTTTCCTCTACCGGGGGCCGATTAAAATCGACCCGCAACGGCAGCAGGACCGCACCTTCCAGATGCGCTTCCAGGGCCGGGATATGGCCCTGTCCTTCCTGCCCGACTGGCCGGTGGCCACCGGCATTCAGGCGGACGTGCTGATCGACGGCCGCGAAGTCAGCGGCCGGGTCGCCGGTGGACGCCTGTTCGACAGCGAACTGAGCCGGGTCACCGTGGACCTGCCGGCGGTGGACGATCCCTCGCGCCGGCACCTGGTGATCCAGGGGCAGGTGCAGGGCCCGGCCACCGATCTGGACCGTGTTTTCCACGACACGCCGCTCGCCGGGCAGCTGCCCGACGGGCTGCTCGACTGGCGGTTCCGCGCCGGCCAGGTGGGCGGGCACCTGCTGCTGGATCTGCCGCTCACCAAAAACGGCAGCGAGCCGATGGTGATCGTCGACGGCCGGGGCGACGGCGTCACGCTGGCCAATGAGTCTCTGGATCTCACCGTCACCGATGTCACCGCGCCGGTCTATTTCCACCTGCGCGAAGGCATCAACATGCCCCGCCTGGAGGGCAAGGCGTTGGGCGGCCGCTTCACCGGTTCCTGGCTGACGCGGGGGCCAGACAGCCAAATGCAGCTCACCGGCGCCTTGCCGGTGGCGCGGCTGCGCGACTGGTCGGGGATGGACTGGCCGGTGCCGGTGAGCGGCCGGTTGCCGCTGGAGCTGGACCTGGGCATGCCCTGGCGGGGCATGCCGCTGCGCGTGGAGGCGCGTTCCACCCTGGAAGGGGTCAAGGTGGACGCCCCCACGCCCCTGGGCAAAAGCGCCGGCAGCGTGCGCGGCAGCCGGCTGGTGTGGCGCGCCGGCCGCGAGCAGAGCCTGAGCGTCAACTACGGCGAGGTGGCGCGCGGCCGCTTCCGCACCGGCGACAACTTCGCCGGCGCCCTGGGCCTGGGCGGCGTGGCGCCGCCGGCGCTGCCCGAGCGGGGGCTGGTGATCGAAGGCCGGGCGGAGCGCGCCAGGGCCGCCGACTGGCTGGACTTCGTGCAAGGCCTGAACCAAGGCGGCGGGCAGGGCGACGGTGGCCCCGTGTCGCCGTCGTTGGTCCGCCGCGTGGCGGTCACGGTGGCCGACTTGGACCTGTTCGGCGTGGCCCTGTCCGACGCCCGGTTCATCGCCGCGCCCCACCAGAGCGGCTGGGAATTCAATATGGCGGCGCCGGCTCTGGCCGGCACGCTGCGCCTGCCCGCCAACTACCGGGCCCGGGGCGATCGGCCGATGACGCTGTCCATCAGCCGTCTGCGGCTGCCGGATAATCCGCTCACCGGTGGCGCCGACGGCGAGGCGGGCGACAACGGCCGGCGCCCGTCGCCCACGGACGTACCGGTGATGGACGTGACCCTTACCGACGCCCGCATCGGGCGCGAAGTGCTGGGCGACTGGTCCACCCGCATCCGCCCGGTGGACGGCGGCGCGCGCGCCGAGGCTTTGCGCGGTGAATGGCGTGGCGTCCAGGTGGACGGCAACCTCACCTGGACCGAGACCGGAGCGGGCAGCCAGCGCACCCGCTACCAGGGCAGTGTGGTCTCGGGCGATCTAAAGGACACCCTCACCGCCTGGGGCCTGCCGGTGTTGCTGGAAAGCGACGACGCCCGCGCCACCCTGGATCTGTCCTGGCCGGACTGGCCGCTGAGCCCCGACTATCTGGCCCTGACCGGCGACGCCCGGCTCGACATCGGCGAGTGCCTGATTCCTGATCCGCAAAAGCGCACCTCGGTGCTGCGCGTGCTGGGGGTGCTTAACGTGGCCAACATCCAGCGCCGGCTGCGTCTGGATTTCTCCGACCTCTACCAGGACGGGCTGAGCTGCGATTCGATCAAAGGCGACTTCGTGTTCGACGGCGCCGCGCTCACCGCCCGCGACGTGTCCATCGAATCGCCGTCCGCCGCCTTCGAGATCAACGGCCAGGCCGATCTGGCCGCGCAGACCCTCAATCAGGAAGTGGCCATGACGCTGCCGCTGTCCAGTAACCTCTACGCCGGCTGCATCGCCGGCCCGGCGGTGTGCGCCGGTATCTTTGTGGTGGAACGCCTTTGGGGTGATAAGCTGGATAAAACCACCACCATCACATACCAGGTATCCGGCCCCTGGCAGGATCCCCAGGTGAAGGAGACGGAGGGCTTTCTTGAGTAACAGGCAGGACGCAACGGCGCGTTGTCGCGTGGCCGCCGTGCAGATGACCAGTGGCGCCGACACCGACGCCAACCTGCGCGCCGCCGGCGAGGCCCTGGCCCGGGCCGCCGAGGGCGGCGCCGAGCTGGCGGTGCTGCCGGAGAATTTCGCCGGCTACGGTGTCGACTACCGGGCCCTGGGCGAGCGTTACGGCGAGCTGTGCGGCTGGTTGATCGAGCGGGCCCGGACACTGGGTCTGTGGGTGATCGGCGGCAGCATGCCGGCGCTGACCCGGCCCGGCGGCGAACCGGTGCCGGCGCCGCGGGTGCGCACCCGCAGCGTGCTGGCCGGCCCTGACGGCGAGATCACCGCCCTCTATGACAAACTGCATCTGTTCGACGCGGACGTCAGTGACCGCCAGGGCCGTTACCGGGAGTCGGACGTGTTCGAGCCCGGCGAGCAGGCGGTGGTCGCCACCGCCGCCGGCCTGCAGGTGGGTCTGGCGATCTGCTACGACCTGCGTTTTCCGTTGCACGCGCGGGTGCTGGCGGACCGGGGCGCCGGTCTTATCGTTTATCCCAGCGCCTTTACCGCCACCACCGGCGCCGCCCACTGGGAATTATTACTGCGCGCCTGCGCGGTGCAGAACGGCTGCTACGTGCTGGGCGCCAACCAGTGCGGCCGGCACAGCGAAGCCCGCGCCAGCTTCGGCCACTCCATGCTGGTGGACCCCTGGGGCCGGGTGGTGGCCGGCGCCGAAGGCGACCGGGCGGACCGCCCCGGCGTGGTGTTCGGCACCGTCGACCCCGCCGTGCTCGATCAAGTACGCTCCGGCCTGCCGGTGCACACCCATCAACGATTCAAGGTGAACGGTCCTTATGATCTCTAACCAACGGACCTCCGACAGCGAGCGGCTTTCGCTGGCCTCGGACATTTTGCTGGCCCCGGCCCAACTGGGCACCGACCAGCTGCAAAGCCTGCTCGGCGGCAAGCTGGCCGGCCGTGCCGACTACGCCGACGTCTATTTCCAGCACAGCCGCCACGAGGCCTGGATTCTCGAAGACGGGCTGGTGCGTGACGCCAGCTTTAATCTTGAGCGCGGCGCCGGCGTGCGTCTGGTCAGCGGTGACAAGACCGGTTTCGCCTACAGCGACGACATTTCTCTGGACGCGCTCACCCAGGCGGGCAGCGCCGCCGCCGCCATCGGACGGCAGGGCAAGGACCAATCGGTGCGCATCGGCGCGGCCAAGACCATGCCGGCCCGTTACCCGGCGCTGGATCCGCTGCCCGGCTGGAGCAGCGAAATGAAAGTGGCGCTGTTGCAGGAGATGGACCGCCTGGCCCGCTCCCTGGACCCGGCGGTGAAGGAAGTCACCGTCAGCCTCAGCGGCGAGCAGGACGTGGTCCTGGTGGCCGCCACCGACGGCACCCTGGCCGCCGATGTTCGGCCGTTGATCCGCTTTAATATTTCCGTGATCGCCGAACGGGGTGGCCGCCGTGAGCGCGGCAGCGCCGGCGGTGGCGGCCGGGTGGCCTACGACTGGCTGCGCGAAGACGGCCGGCTGGAAACCTGGACCCGGGACGCGGTGCGCCAGGCGCTGCTTAACCTGGACGCGGAACCGGCGCCGGCCGGCACCATGCCGGTGGTGCTGGGCCCGGGCTGGCCCGGCGTGCTGCTGCACGAAGCGGTGGGCCATGGCCTGGAGGGCGACTTCAACCGCAAGGGCACCTCGATGTTCGCCAAGATGATGGGCCAGCAGGTGGCGTCCAGCCTCTGCACCGTGGTCGACGACGGCACCCTGCCGGACCGGCGCGGCTCGCTCACCGTCGACGACGAGGGCACCCCGGGCGGCTACAACACCCTGATCGAAAACGGCAAGCTGGTTGGCCACATGCAGGACAAGACCAATGCCCGCCTGATGGGCGTGGCGCCCACTGGCAACGGTCGCCGGGAATCCTACGCGCACCTGCCGATGCCGCGCATGACCAACACCTACATGCTGCCCGGCGAATCCGACCCGGAAGAAATCCTCGCCAGCCTGGACCGGGGCATCTACGCGGTGAACTTCGGCGGCGGTCAGGTGGACATCACCTCAGGGCGCTTCGTGTTCTCCACCAGCGAGGCCTATCTGGTGGAGAAGGGCAAAATCGTCTGCCCGGTTAAGGGCGCCACCCTGATCGGCAGCGGCGCGGAGGTGATGAACCGCATTTCCATGGTCGGCAACGACCTGGCATTGGATTCCGGCATCGGCGTGTGCGGCAAGGACGGCCAGTCGGTGCCGGTGGGCGTTGGCCAGCCCACCCTGCGGGTGGACGCGTTGACGGTGGGCGGCACCGCCTGATGCCGGTATCGGTGTCCGAAGTGCTGGCGCGCATGCGCCTGTTCGACGGTCTGAATGCCGACGAGCTGGCGGTGGTGGAGAAGCTGGTGTTCGTCAACCGCGCCGCCGCCGGCGACACCGTTTGCCGCGAAGGTGACCGCAGCGACTTCCTCTGTTTCGTGGTGCGCGGCCGGCTGGATATCCTCAAGTCGCAGAACGCCAGTGGGACGACGGCCGGCGCGCCGGCGGCTGGCGCACCGGTGATCGCCCATCTCAATCCCGGCGATTCGCTCGGCGAAATGGCGCTGGTGGACCACCAGCCCCGTTCGGCCACGGTGCGCGCCGCCGAGGACACCACCCTGGTGGTGCTCACCCGCAAAGGCTTCGAGCAACTGCGCCGCCGCGAACCGCGCGCCGCCGCCGTGCTGATGGAAAACATCGCCCGTCTGCTGTGCGACAACCTGCGCCAGACCTCCTCCCGCCTCGCTCAGTTCATGCCCCCACTCGGCTAGCGAGCCTTGTAGGAGCTTGCCTAGCAAGCGAAAGGCCGGCTTCGCCGGCCGGCAGGATGCCAGAGACGCGCTTTAGTACAGCGGCGCGTTCTTCTCGAGATCGTTGAGCAGGCTCTGGAAGCGTTTGCGCTCGCGCTTGAAGCGGGCGCGCTGGTCGGCGTCGGCAGCGTCCGGGTCGGCTGGGCGCGCCTTGATCAGGTTGCGCGCCTGGTTGCGCAGCGCCTGGCGGTCGCCCTGGGGGTACTCGGTGAGTACCTGCTGCACCAGCGGCTCCGCCTCCTTGGGGCCGTCGCAGGCGGCGATCTGCTCGGTCCAGTGCTGCAGGCGCTGTTGGCGCAGCGGGTTCTGCAGGGCTTCCACGGCGGCGACGATCTCCTCGCTGTTGGCGTCGTAGATCAGGCGGCCGATAAACAGCGCGTGGCGGCGGCGTGCGTCCAGGTTGGTAATGCGGCGCGCTTCGTCGAGCGCTTTCTCAAGGCCGTCGGTGAGCGGCAGACGCGCGCGCTGCTCCGGTTTCAGGCCCATCAGGGTCAAGCCCACTTCCTGGAGTGCCTGCATATCCTGCTTGCGGCGTGTTTTGCTGGCGGGGGTATCGTTATACTCGGTCATGATTCCAGGGAAGCCGCGCTTCCAATAATGCATTGAATGGAAAACGTATTTTATGTCCGAAAACGCCAGCGTGACAGCGAATCTCGGCCCGCAGCATCTGGGGGCCGCCCGCGACACCGTGGCACAGGTGCTGGAAGAGGCGAAACGCCAGGGCGCCAGCGCCGCCGAAGCCCAGCTGAGCCTGGCCCAGGGCTTGTCCGTGGACGTCCGTCTGGGCGAAGTGGAAACGGTGGAATTTCACCGCGACCGGGGCCTGGCGGTGACAGTGTTCTTCGGCCAGCGCAAGGGCCAGGCGTCCACCTCCGACGACAGCCCGCAGAGCCTGCGCGACGCGGTGGCCGCCGCCTGTGCCATCGCCCGCCACACCGAGGAGGACCAGTACGCCGGCATCGCCGGCCCCGAGCAGCTGGCCGACCGGGTGCCGGACCTGGATCTCTACCACCCCTGGGCGCTGAGCACCGAACAGGCCATCGACGACGCCCTGCGCTGTGAAGCGGTGGCCCGAGACGACGAGCGCATCGTTAATTCCGAAGGCGCCTCGGTGTCCACCGGCAGCAGCCTGCGGGTGTTGGGCACCAGCGCCGGTTTTCTGCAGGGCTACGCCGGTACCATCCACTCGCGCAGTTGCGCGGTGGTGGCGGAGGACGCTCAGGGCATGCAGCGTAATTTCTGGTACGACGCCGGTCGCCGCGCGGACCGGCTGGCGTCCGCCGAGCAAGTCGGCGAGCGGGCCCGCGAGCGCACGCTGGCGCGGCTGGGCGCGGACATTCCCGATACCGCCGAATTGCCGGTGCTGCTGGCGCCGGAGATCGCCGCCGGACTGCTCGGCCATTTTATCTCCGCGATCAGCGGCGGCAGCCTGTACCGGCGCGCCTCGTTTCTGCGCGACCGGCTCGGCGAGCGGCTTTTCCCGCAGGGCATCGATGTGCGCGAGCAGCCGCTGGTGCCGGGTGCCAACGGCTCGGCGCCGTTCGACGGCGACGGCCTGGCAACGCGGGATCAGGCGTTCGTGGAAGACGGCGTGCTGCGCCGCTACGCGCTGGGCTTATACGCCGCGCGGCGGCTCGACATGGCGCCCACCGGTAACGGCAGCGGCGTGCACAATCTGTCGATTTCGGACACCGGCGAGGATTTCGACGCCCTGGTGCGGCGGATCGACCGGGGCATTCTGGTCACCGAGGTGATGGGCCAGGGCGTCAATCTGGTCACCGGCGACTACTCCCGGGGCGCCTCGGGTTTCTGGATTGAGAACGGTGTCATACGCAAACCGCTGCAGGAGTTTACCATTGCCGGGAATCTGGGGGAGATGTTCGCCGGTATCCAGGGTAGTGGCACGGACGTGGATCGTCGCGGCAATATCGCGTGCGGCTCGCTGTTGCTGGGCCCGTTGAAAATCGCCGGCGCCTGAGGTCGCCGGCGGCGTCGCCCGCCATTTTTTTATTGGTTGTTAATTCGTTTGAAACTTAGGGGAGTATCCATGACGGAAGTGAATCCTTACCAAGGACCGGAAACCAATGTAGCGAGCCCGCAAAGCGAAGGTGTTTTCACGCTGGACGGCCCGCATAAAGTTACCGTGGGGCAGGCGCTGGGCTGGCTCGGTGAGGGCATGAAAATGCTCAGTGGTAACTGGGGGGTGGTGATCGGCGCGCTGGTGCTGGTGATGGTCATCACCATGGGGCTGCAGTTGATCCCGTTTCTCGGGCCTTTGGCTCAGCCTTTCATTACCACCCTGCTGTACGCCGGGCTGGTAAAACTGTTCCACCGCATCGCTACTGACGGTCGCTCCGAGTTCGGTGATCTGTTCGCCGGGTTCTCCGAGCGTACCGGTGCGTTGTTGCTGCTGGCGCTGGTGCAGATCGGTGTCTATCTGGGCGCGTTGCTGGTGATCGGCGGTCTTATGGCGATTTCCATGGGCGGCTCCCTGTCGCTGCAGTCCATGGACCCGCAGGCAATGAGCAGCGGTATGGGCGTGATGATGGCGATCATGCTGCCGTTGTTCCTGATCGTGTTCACCCTGGTGATGTTCCTGTTCTACTTCGCCGTGCCGCTGATCATGCTGGGTGGCATGGGCCTTGGCGGTGCCATGGGCGTCAGCTTCCGGGCCTGCATGAAAAACCTGCTGCCGCTGATCGTGTACGGCGTGGTGGTGATGCTGATCGTCATGGTGGCGGCCTTGCCGCTCCTGCTGGGCCTGCTGTTCGTGATGCCGATCCTGGCGGGCGCCTACTATGTGTCGTTCCGGCAAGTGCTCACCAGCCCCGCCGACGGTACGGAACATGGACCCGAATAACCCCTACCAGGGGCCACAAGCGGCGTTGCTGGAGACGCCGCGCCCCGGCGAGGCGACGGTGGGCCGCGCCCGCCGCCGTCCCGCGGGGCACGGCTGGCTGTGGTGGAAGCGGGCCTGGTCGCTGGTGGCCACCAACTGGGTGCTCTGGTGTCTGGCCGTGCTGGTGTTCTTCGCGGTGATTTTGGGCATCAGCCTGTTGAGCCTGTTCGTGCCGGTGTTGGGCAGCTTCGTGCCGACCCTGTTTTCGCCGGTGCTGGCGGCGGGGCTGTTCCATCTGGCCTGGCGGCGCTGGGGCGACGACGACTTCGAGTTCGGCGATCTGTTCGCCGGCTTTTCCAACCGCACCGGGGCGTTGTTTCTCGCCGGGCTGATGCAGCTGCTGCTGCAGATCGGCTTCACCGCGCTGATGGCGGCCCTGGTGTGGGTGGCGTTCGGCCCGGATATCGCCGCCTTCTTCAGCTCCGCCTTCGGCAACGCCCTGGAGCCGGTGCCGGAGATCAGCGCCGGTCTGGACGGCGTAAAGATGGCGCTCACCGGCTTGCTGGTGACGGCACTGTCGCTGCCCTATATGGCGCTGATCTGGTTCCAGGCGCCGCTGGTCTACTTCGGCGGGCGCAACGGCTTCCAGGCGCTGGGGGAAAGCCTGATCGCGGTGCTCAAGAACTGGGCGCCGATGCTCTGGTACAGCGTGGTGGTATTGCTGGTGATGCTGGCGGTGGGCGGCGCGCTCGCGCTGCTGTTCGTGCTGGCCAGCACCCTGCTGGGCCCGGGTGTCTCCGGGGCGCTGGCCATGGTGCTGCTGAGCCTGCTGGCGCTGGTGCTGGGCCTGTTCCTGATGGCGGTGCTGACGGTGTCGGTGTACGCCTCGTTCCGGGATATCTTCGGCGCCGACGATGAGCCGGAAGCGACGCCCGAACTCGCTTAGACCACCAGGTTGGCGTAGAGCAGGGTGGCGAGACCGAGGAAGGCCATGAAGCCGACGATGTCGGTGACGGTGGTCAGCACCACCGACCCGGCCAGGGCCGGGTCGATGCCCATCCGTTTCATCACCATCGGGATCAGGGCGCCGGCGCCGGCGGCCACCACCAGGTTGAGGATCATGGCGCAGCCGATGATCACGCCCAGGCTCGGGTCGTCGAACCAGAGCGCGGCGGTGGCGCCGATCACCAGCGCCCAGAGCAGGCCGTTGAGCGCGCCCACCGCCAGTTCCTTGGTGAGCAGATAGCGGGTGTTGCCCGCCTGCACCTGTCCCAGCGCCATGGCGCGGATCACCAGGGTCAGGGTCTGGCTGCCGGCGATGCCGCCCATGCTGGCGACGATCGGCATCAGCACCGCCAGGGCCACCACTTTCTCCAGGGTATCCTCGAACAGGCTGATCACCGCCGAGGCGGCCAGGGCGGTGAGCAGATTGATGCCCAGCCACAGCGCCCGGCGGCGCACCGTGTGCCAGACCGAGCCGAAGGTGTCTTCGTCCTCGTCCAGGCCGGCCATGCCCATCAGCGAGTGCTCGGCTTCTTCCATGATCACGTCGACCACGTCGTCAATGGTGATCCGGCCCACCAGCATGCCGTTGTCGTCCACCACCGGGGCGGTCACCAGGTCCAGCCGTTCGAACAGCTTGGCCACTTCGTGGGCGTCCTGGGTGGCGGGGATCGCTTCCACATCGGTGATCATCGCTTCGCGCACCGAGGTGCCGGGGTCGGATATCAGCACCCGGGTCAGCGGCAGCACGCCGACGAACTGGTTCTTGCGGTTGACCACCAGCAGGTTGTCGGTGGTCTTGGGGATATCGCCCAGGCGCCGCAGATAGCGCTGCACCACGCTGAAGGTGATCTCCGGGCGCACCGTGATCACGTCCGTGTTCATCAGGCCGCCGGCGGTGTCCTCCGGGTAGTTCATCACCTGTTCCAGGCGTTCCCGGTTCTGCGCGTCCAGGCCGGCCAGCACGCGGCTGGTGACCTGTTCCGGCAGTTCTTGAAGGAGGTCGGCCAGATCGTCGGTGTCGAGGTCCTCGATCAGCTCCACCAGCTCTTCGGTGGGCAGGTCGCGCAGCAGCTCCACGCGCACTTCCTCGCCGAGATACTGCAGCACCTCGGTTTCCTGCTCCTGGCTGAGCAGTTGCCAGAGGATCTCGCGTTCGCGGGGCGGGGAGGACTCGATCAGGTGCGCGGCTTCGGCGCCGGGCAGGTTGTTAAGCACCTGCCGCACTTCCGAAAAGGTGCCGCTGGCCAGGGCACGGTTGACCGTTTTCAGATTTCGGCGGTGGCGGGTTTGTTCTACGGTCATGGTTCCCTCCTTAAGCGGCGTAGTTTACACCACCGCGCATTACCGGAGGATCAAAGCTTTAAAAACGCGGCCTACTCGCCTTCGTCGAACTTGCGCTCGAACAGATCGGTGAGCTCGTCCATGGCCGGTTGTTCGTCCTCGCCGTCCACGCACACCCGCAGGGTGGTGCCTTTGGCGGCGCCCAGCGTGAGCAGCCCCATGATGCTCTTGGCGTCGATGCGGCGTTCCCCGTGAATCACCTGGATACTGCAGCTGTAGCGCGAAGCCACGCTGACCACCTTGGCGGCGGCGCGTGCGTGCAGGCCCAGCTTGTTGGTGATGGCCAGGTCCTGTTCAATCATCCATCCAGCTCCCGGTGGCGGACATGCAAGGGCACGCCCTGGTTACGCAGCCGGTGGGCCAGCTGCTCGGTGATATAGACCGAACGGTGACGGCCGCCGGTGCAGCCCACGGCCACCGTCACATAGCTGCGATCGTTGGCCGCGTAGGTGGGCAGCCAGCGGTTCAGAAAGTGGAAAATATCTTCCAGCATCAGCTCGCTTTCCGGGTGCCCGCGCAGGAATTCGGCGATGCGTTCGTCGCGGCCGGTCAGCGGCCGCAGTTCGTTGTGCCAGTGCGGGTTGGGCAGGGCGCGCACGTCGAACACCAGGTCGGCGTCGCGGGGCAGGCCGTTTTTATAGCCGAAGGATTCGATCAGCAGCGACAAATTGACATCGCGGCGGGCCACCCGTTGCCGGATCAGGTTGCGCAGCGTGTGCACGTCCAGGCTGCTGGTGTCGATCACCAGGTCGGCGAGCATGCGGATGTCGGCCAGCAGGTGCGCTTCGTATTCAATCGCGTCGGCCAGGGTGCGGTCGTCGTCGCTCAGCGGGTGGCGGCGGCGGGTGGCGCTGAAGCGCTCCAGCAGGGTGCCCGGGTCGGCGTCGAGGAAGATCACCTCGGTCTCCACCTGCTGGTTTTTCAGCGCCTTGATGATGCTTTTGAACGCCAGCAGCTGGCGGGGCAGGTTGCGCGCGTCCACGCCCACCGCCACCCGCTCGGGGGCGTGTTCCTCGGTGTCGAGCTGTTCGGTGAGGGTGGGCAACAGCCCCAGGGGCAGGTTGTCCACGCAATAGTAACCGTGGTCCTCCAGGGCCTGCAGGGCAGTGGTTTTACCCGACCCGGAGCGGCCGCTGAGAATGGTGAGCTTCATAAGGGGGCAACCGGTAAGGGCTAGGACGCGAGGCGTAGTTCCGCTTCCGATTCCACCGCCACCTGGAACAGCTGCTGGTTGCTGTGGGCCCGTCGCAGGTCGCTGCGGTAGTCATCGTCGTTGAACAGGCTGGCCAGATGGCTGAGTGTCTTGAGGTGCTGTTCCGGGTTCTGCTCCGGCACCAGCAGCACGAACACCAGATCCACCGGGCGCCCGTCGACGGCGTCGAAGTCCACCGCCTCTTCCAGCTTCAACAGCAGGCCCACCGCGCCCTCGCAGTGGCCCAGCCGGCAGTGGGGAATGGCGATGCCCTCGCCGATGCCGGTGGACCCGAGTTTTTCCCGGGCCACCAGGGCGTCGAACACTTCCTGCTCGTTGAGGCCGCCGCAGCTGGCCGCGGCCAGCTGGGCGATCTGATCGAGCAACCGTTTTTTACTGGTGACCGACACGTCGTTATAGGTGCGGTCTTCGCTGAGCAATTCACGTACTCGCATAGGGTTAATGACCGTGTTTACGGTCCACCGTCTTCTCTTTGTGTTTGAGGATTTGCCGGTCCAGCTTGTTGGTCAGCGCATCAATGGCCGCGTACATGTCGTCCGCGTGGGCGGTGGCGAACACGTCGGCGCCGGAGATGTGGATGGTGGATTCGGCCTTGTGGGATTTGGGCTCCGGAGACAGGATCACCTGAATGCTGGTGATCTGATCGAAATGGCGCTCCAGTTTGGCGAACTTTTCGTCCACATAGTCACGCAGGGCGTCGGTGATATCCAGGTGGTGACCACTGATGTTTATTTGCATGGCTGGCTCCTATACCTCGTTAAGACCCATCCTCCGCGCGCCTACACCAAACGCTTGCGGGCGCTCGAGGACGGGATGCGCATCGCCTCGCGATATTTGGCGACCGTGCGGCGCGCCACCTTGATCCCCTGATCATTCAGCAAGCTCGCCAGCTTGTTGTCGCTGAGCGGCTTGCGAGGACTCTCGGCGGCGACCAGCTTCTTAATGATGGCACGAATGGCGGTGGAGGAACACTCACCGCCGCCGTCCGTGTCGACGTGACTTGAGAAGAAATATTTCAGCTCGAACACGCCCTTGGGCGTGAGCATGAATTTCTGGTTGGTGACCCGGCTGATGGTGGACTCGTGCATGCCCACGGCCTCGGCGATGTCCGCCAGAACCAGCGGTTTCATCGCCTCTTCACCGTAGTTGAAGAAGTCCTGCTGCACCTCGACGATGCGGCTGGCCACTTTCAGCAGGGTGTCGTGGCGGCTTTGCAGGCTTTTCAGGAACCATTTGGCCTCCTGCATGCAGTTACGCAGGTACTGGCCGTCCTCGCCGCCCACCTGGCGGGCCATCTGCGCGTACTGGGCGTGAAGATTGACGCGCGGCAGCACCGCCTCGTTGAGCGCCACCCGCCAGCCGCCCTTGTGGGCGCTGACCACCACGTCGGGGACCGCGTAATCGGCGCTCTCGCCGCCGATCTGCTGGCCCGGGGCCGGGTCCAGGCCGCGCAGCAGGGCCATGGCCGCCAGCAGCGCTTCCTCGGTGGCGCCCAGGGCGCGCCGCAGGCCGGCGTAATCGTGTTTTTCCAGCAGCGTCTGGTGCGCCAGCACCGCCCGGGCGTGGTCCAGATGCGGGGTGTCCTCGGGCAGCTGGGCCAGCTGCACGCCCAGGCACTCGGCCAAGTCGCGACTGGCCACGCCGACCGGGTCGAACTGCTGCAGCCGGTGCAGCACCGCCACCACTTCATCGTCTTCCACCGGGTCGTCCGGGTCGGCGATTTCGTTATTGGCGGTGGTGACCAGGTCTTCCAGGGGCACGGTGACGAAGCCGCGCTCGTCCAGGGCTTCAATGATGATCTGGGCGATCACCCGGTCCCGGTCACTCATCGGCGTCAGATTGAGCTGCCACTCCATGTGGCTGATCAGGGTGTCGGGGTTGGCGTGGCGCTGCTGCCAGGCGTCGGCGTCCTCGCTCTCGCCGCCGGGGCTGCTCTGGCCCACGTAGAGGTCGTCCCAGTCGCTGTCGGTCTCCACCGGGCCGTCCACCAGGTCTTCCAGGGCGTCGCTGCGCTCCACGTCCAGGTCCGCGTCGGCGTCGAACTCTCCGTCATCGGCGCTGAAATCCTCGGCGCCTTCCTCCATTTCCAGCAGCGGGTTGGTCTCCACCGCCTGCTGGATCTCCAGGCGCAGGTCCAGCGTCGACAGCTGCAGCAGGCGGATTGCCTGCTGCAGCTGGGGCGTCATGGTCAGCTGCTGGCCGATTTGAAGCTGTAAGGAGGGTTTCATGCTGCGTGTCTGGTTGCTCGATCCCGAGGGTTGGAGCATAGCAGCATCAATCGAAATTAAGCAATAATCATGCCAGCTATTGTGTTGTCCGGCGGAAGGGTGTAGGGCAATGCGGCGGGAAGGCGTCCACTATATGCAAGGGTTTGGGCGGTGCGCAAGGCGCGGCGGCGCCCGCCGCCGCTTTTGTCGCCACTAGAGCCGGAAATCGGCGCCCAGGTAGACGTCGCGCACCTGCTGGTTGCCGAGAATGGTGTCGGCGTCGCCGTCGGCGATGATATGGCCGGTGCTGACGATATAGGCGGTGTCGCAGATATCCAGGGTCTCGCGGACGTTGTGGTCGGTGATCAGCACGCCGATGCCGCGGTCCTTGAGATGGCGGATGATGCTCTTGATGTCGTTCACGGAGATCGGGTCGACCCCGGCGAAGGGCTCATCCAGCAGAATAAAGTCCGGGTCCGTGGCCAGGCCGCGGGCGATCTCCGCGCGCCGCCGCTCGCCGCCGGACAGGCTCATGCCCATGCTGTCGCGAATATGGTCGATGTGGAATTCCTGCAGCAGTTTCTCCAGCTGCTCCTTGCGCTCCGCCTTGCTGAGGCTCTTGCGCGTTTCCAGGATCGCCATGATGTTCTGCTCCACGGTGAGGCGGCGGAAGATGCTCGCCTCCTGGGGCAGGTAGCCGATGCCGCGCTTGGCCCGGCCGTGCATGGGCAGGTGGGTGATGTCGTTGCCGTTGATCTCGATGCGGCCGGCGTCGGCGGCCACCAGGCCCACGATCATATAGAAGCAGGTGGTCTTGCCGGCGCCGTTGGGGCCCAGCAGACCGACGATCTGGCCGGCTTCCACTTCCAGGGAGACGTCCTCGATGACGCGGGTGCTCTTGTAGCTCTTGGCCAGGTTATGGGCGCTCAGATGTGCCATCTCAGGGGGTCTCCGCATTGTCGGGTTGCGCGGCCGGGGCGTCCTGGGCCGGTTCGCCGTTGTCCTGCTCCTCCGGCTCGGCGTCCTCGCTGGCCTGCTCGGCGTTCTTGGCCGGGATCACCAGGCGGACCCGCTTGTCGCCTTCGCTGCTGGCGTCCACGCGGCGCGAATCCAGGTTGTACTCCACCTTGGCGCCTTCGAAGGTGTTGCCCTGGTGGGTGACGCGGGCGTTGCCGGTGAGCACCAAGCTGCGCTGCGCCAGGTCGTAGACCAGCTTGTCGGCGCGGGCGTTCAATTCCTTGCCTTCCACCATGCGCACCGGCGACCCGGTGGCCTCCACCCGCATCAGTTCATTGTTCTCGGTGAACAGGCGGATCACATCCGCGTTCAGGCGCCGCTTGCCCTGGACCAGCTCGGCGTTGCCGCGATACACGCCGGTGCCGGCGCTCTGTTCGAAGGTGGCCTCATCGGCGCTCACCTCCACCGGGCCGGTGGGCTGCTGGGCGGCGGCGCCGGCGGTCAGCGCGGTCAACGCCAGAGCCAGCAGAGCCTTGCCCAGGGCGGACCTATTCCGTGCTGCCTGTGAATTCACTTACCACTCCTTGCTTGAGTGTCATTTCGCCGCTGGTCAGATCGCTTTCCATGGCGCCGGCGCGGGTGCGGCCGTCGCGGTGGCGCATGGCGAGCTCGCCGGGGGAGACCACGCGGTTAGTGTCGTTGTGGTACTGCAGTTCCTCGGTGTCCAGGGTGACGCCGTTGCTTTCGCTGCGCGCTTCCACCTGGTCCGTGAAGACAATCAGGTCACCGTTGTCGCGCACTTCACCACGGCGGGACTGGATCGTCCACAGGCCGTTACTGTTGTCCATGCGCAACACCGGTTCGGTGAGGGTGGTGAGCGCGTCCCGTTCGTACTGCTCGAGATGATCCGCCACCAGGCGGTATTGCACCCGGCCGTCCTCTTCGTCGTAGGCTTTGGCGACGATCCGGTCGGCGATGATCATCGGCGCGTTGAGAAACGCCTCGCGGTCTTCTTCCAGAGGGTTGTCCCACTCGTGCAGGGTCATCAGCACGATCAGCCCCAGCAGCAGGATGCCGGAGGCGCTAAGCAGGCCCTGGCGTTTCACGCGTCACCCCGGTGTTCGAGAAGGGCGTCGCAGATCTCGCGCACCGCGCCTTCGCCGCCTCGGTTGCGGGTCACGTGGTCGGCCGCCGCCCGCGCGCAGTCGTGGCCGCTGGACGGTGCGAAGGCGATCTGCGCCCACTGCAGGGCCGGCACGTCCGGTTCATCGTCGCCGGCGTAGCCGGTTTCGCGGGCGGTCACGCCCAGCGAGGCGGCCAGGTCGGCCAGCGCCACGCCCTTATCCTCGCGGCCCTGGATCACGTGCTGAATGCCCAGCTCGGTGGCGCGGCGGGCCACCATGGGCGTGTCGCGGCCGGTGATCAGCGCCAGGGTGACGCCGCTGGCGGCCAGTTTCTTGAGGCCGTGACCGTCCAGGGTGTTGAACACCTTGAGCGCTTCGCCGTCGGGGCCGTAATAGAGGCGGCCGTCGGTGAGCACGCCGTCCACGTCGAAGGCCATCAGTTTCAGGTTGCGCGCGTCGGCGCTGGACACCAGCAAGGTCACTACATCACCCCCGCGCGCAGCAGGTCCTGGGTGTTGAGGGCGCCCACCGGGCGCTGGTCGGCGTCACACACCACCAGGCCGTTGATCTTGCGCGTCTCCATGATTTGCAGGGCCTCGGCGGCCAGGTGCCCGGGCGGCATGGTCACCGGGCGCGGCGACATCACGTCGGCGATGCCGGCCTGGCGGATATCCAGGCCCTTTTCCAGGGTGCGGCGCAAATCGCCGTCGGTGAAGATGCCGATCAGGCGGCCGTCGTCGTCCACCACCGTGGTCATGCCCAGGCCCTTGCGGGTCATTTCCAGCAGGGCGTCGGACAGGCTGGCGTCGCGGCTCACCCGGGGCAGGCGCTCTTCCGCGTGCATGATGTCGTCGACCTTGAGCAGCAGGCGCCGGCCCAGGCTGCCGCCCGGGTGGCTGAGGGCGAAGTCCTCGGCGGTGAAGCCGCGCGCCTCGAGCAGGGCGATGGCGAGGGCGTCGCCCATGGCCAGCGCGGCGGTGGTGGAGGTGGTGGGCGCCAGGTTGTGCGGGCAGGCCTCTTCTTCCACGCCCACGTCGAGATGCACGTCGGAGAGCTGCGCCAGGGACGAAGAGGGGCGGCCGGTCATGCTGATCAGCACCGCGCCCTTGCGCTTGATCACCGGAATAATGGTGAGGATTTCGCCGGTTTCGCCGGAATTGGACAGCGCCAGCACCGCGTCCTCGGTGGTGATCATGCCCAGGTCCCCATGGGACGCCTCGCCGGGGTGCACGAAGAACGACGGGGTGCCGGTGCTCGCCAGGGTGGCCGCCAGTTTGCTGCCGATATGGCCGCTTTTGCCCATGCCGGTCACGATCACCCGGCCCTTGCAGGCCAGCAGCAGCTCGCAGGCCTGCTCGAAGGTGTCGCTGACGCGCTCGCCGAGCGCGGCCACCGCGCGCGCTTCCACGTCCAGAACACGGCGGGCGGTGGCGATGTGGTTATGACTCATAATGATTCGTGTCTCCTCGCTGGCGGAGATTATACACTGGCCGAAGCGCCGCTGACTGCCCTTGGAACCCTTAAGCGTTCGGATGTTCCAATTGAATGCGTGGCCGGGCTTGTAGGTAACCGCCTTGTGGGAGCGGGCCCTGCCCGCGAAAGGCCGGCAAAGTCGGCCGGCAGGATTCCAGAGGCCTATATAGTTGTCTCCTGGAACCGCAAGGGGTATTAAACAGGTCTCTGGTATCCCGCCGGCAAGCTCTGCTTGCCTTTCGCGGGCGGGGCCCGCTCGCACAAAACGTGCTTCGTAGAGGCCTTGGCTGGACAGGTCGGGACCAAGGCCGTAGAAACGAACATCCTCAGACACGACAGGGAGTGACGTATGATCTTCAAACAAGGCTTGGCGGCCACGCTGGCGCTGCTTATGCTGGTCTCGGCCGGCTTCGCCCAGGCCGCCCAGGACCCCCGCGATCTGGTCCAGGAGACCGTGGAGCGGATGACCAGCCGTATCGACGCCGAGCGCGAGCGGCTGGAAAAGGACGAAAGCTACGCCCGTGAGCTGGTCCGCGAGGAGCTGGTGCCGCTGGTGGATTTCAAGCGCATCACCCGCATGGTGATGGGCGAGCACTTCGACCAGGCCAGCCGGGACCAGAAGTACGAGTTCCTGGAAGTGTTCAAGAACAGCCTGATCAACACCTACGCCTCCGGCGTGACCCTTTACCAGGGCCAGGAAATCCGCGTGCTGCCGATGCGCGAGGAAGACCGCAAGGGCAACTACGCCCGGGTGCGGCTGGAAGGCACCACCAACGACGGCAAGGTGATTCCGGTGTTCTTCACCCTGTTCCAGTCCGATGACCAGTGGAAAGTGGTCAATGTCTACGTCAACGGCCTGGATCTGCGCGACGTGTACCGGGCCCAGTTCGCCCAGTCCATGCAGCAGCTCGGTGACCTGGACAAGGTGATCGACAGCTGGTCCGCGGAAAGCGCCGACCTGGAAGAGAAAGTGGACGTGGAGACCGGCAGCGGCGCCTGACCCCGCCGCCGGGCGGCCGGCCCCCGGAGCGCCGGCCGCCGGATGGCCGGCCGTCACAATGACAAGCCACCGCGCCCTCGCGTATCATTACCCGTTCATTGAAACGAGGAGTGATCATGAAATCGGAAGACGTGAAGGCGCTGGTGGAAGCCGGTTTCGAGGATGCCGATGTGGCCGTGGAAGGGGAAGGCGACCGCTTTCTGATCCGCGTGATATCCGATGCCTTCGAAGGCCTGATGCCGGTGAAGAAACAGCAGCTCGTGTACAGCTGCATCAACCCGCAGATCGCCGATAACTCCATTCATGCCGTCTCGATCAAGACCTTTACCCGTGCCGAATGGGAAAAAGCCCAGAAAATGGGCCTTGCCTGACCGTACCGTCTTTTCCGCGTAGGAAGCTCCATGGACAAATTGATCATCACTGGCGGTCGGCGTCTCGACGGCGAAATCCGCATTTCCGGTTCCAAGAACTCATCGCTGCCGATCCTGGCCGCCACCCTGCTGGCCGGGGAGCCGGTCACGGTGGGCAATCTGCCCCACCTGCAGGACGTGACCACCCTGATCGAGCTGCTCGGCCGCATGGGCGTGCACGTGGTGATCGACGACAAGCTCAACGTGGAGGTGAACCCCACCACCATCCAGGAGCTCACCGCGCCCTACGAGCTGGTTAAAACCATGCGCGCCTCGATCCTGGTGCTGGGGCCGATGGTGGCCCACTTCGGCGAGGCCTCGGTGTCGCTGCCCGGCGGTTGCGCGATCGGCTCGCGGCCGGTGGACATCCACCTGCGCGGCCTGGAGGCCATGGGCGCCGAGATCGTGGTGGCCAACGGTTACGTGCACGCCAAATCCAACGGCCGCCTGAAGGGCGCGCGCATCGTGATGGACACGGTCACCGTGACCGGCACCGAAAACCTGCTGATGGCGGCGGCGCTGGCGGACGGCACCACGGTGCTGGAAAACGCCGCCCGCGAGCCGGAAGTGGTGGACCTGGCCAACTTCATCAACCGCATGGGCGGCAAGGTGAGCGGCGCCGGCACCGACACCATCACCGTGGAAGGCGTGCCCAAGCTGGGCGGTTGCCACCATGACGTGATCGCCGACCGCATCGAAACCGGCACCTATCTGATCGCCGCCGCCATCACCGGCGGCCGCATCAAGTGCAAGGACACCGACCCGAGCCTGCTCGACGCGGTGCTGCACAAGCTCAAGGAAGCCGGCGCCAAGATCGAGACCGGCGACAACTGGATCAGCCTGGACATGGAAGGCCGCCGGCCCAAGTCGGTGAACCTGCGCACCGCGCCGTACCCGGCCATGCCCACCGACATGCAGGCCCAGTTCACCGCCCTGAACACGGTGGCGGAAGGCACCGGCACCATTGTCGAGACGGTGTTCGAAAACCGCTTCATGCACGTGCAGGAAATGAACCGCATGGGCGCCGACATCGAAGTGCAGGGCAACACCGCCATCTGCCGTGGCGTGGCCAGCCTCACCGGCGCGCCGGTGATGGCCACCGACCTGCGCGCCTCGGCGTCGCTGGTGATCGCCGCCCTGGTCGCCGAGGGCGACACCACCGTGCAGCGTATCTACCATATCGACCGGGGGTACGAGTGTATCGAGGAAAAACTGCAATCGCTGGGCGCCGTGATTCGCCGCGTACCCGGCTGAAGCGTGGCGCCGATGGAAACCGACATGTCCGAAAAACCGCTGATTATCGCCCTCTCCAAGGGCCGCATACTTGACGAGACGCTGCCGCTGCTCAAGCACGCCGGTATCGAGCTGCTGGAGGACCCGTCCGCGTCCCGCAAGCTGATCTTCGACACCACCCGCGATGACGTGCAGATCATCATCATCCGCGCCACCGACGTGCCGCCCTATGTGCAGCACGGCGGCGCCGATATGGGCGTGGCCGGCAAGGACGTGCTGATGGAAAACGGCGCCGAAGGCATCTTCGAGCCGCTGGATCTGGAGATCGCCCGCTGCAAGCTGATGGTGGCCGCGCTCAAGGACGCGCCGCCGGTGAGCGGGCGCCTGCGGGTGGCCACCAAGTTCGTCAACGTGGCGCGCCAGTATTTCGCCCAGCAGGGCAAGCAGGCGGAGATCATCAAGCTCTACGGCGCCATGGAACTGGCGCCGCTGGTGGGGCTGGCGGACCGCATCGTGGACATCGTCGACACCGGCAACACGCTGCGCGCCAACGGCCTGGAGCCCACCGAAACCATCGCCGACGACATTTCCTCCCGGGTGGTGGTCAACCGGGCCAGCATGAAGACCCGTCACGCCGCGATTCAGGCGATTCTTGATAAACTCGAGCAAGCCGTGGAGCAACGCCGGGAAACAGCATGAAGACCAACCGTTTAAACGCCAACGACGCGGATTTCGTTCCCCGCCTGATGGCGCTCACCGCCTGGAGCGAAGAGCGCGATGAGGAAGTGGGCGAGCGGGTGCGCGGTATCCTGCGTGACGTGGCCGGCCGGGGCGACGCCGCGGTGGTGGCGTACACCAACCGCTTCGACCGCCGCGACGCCGCTTCCATGACGGACCTCACCGTGGAGCGGCCACAGCTGGAAGCGGCGCTTGAGCGCCTTCCCGCCGACCAGCGCCAGGCCCTGGAGGCCGCCGCCGAGCGGGTCAGCGATTACCATGCCCGCCAGAAACAGGATTCCTGGGACTACCGCGACGCCCACGGCACCTTGCTGGGTCAGCAGGTGACCCCGCTGGACCGCGCCGGCATCTACGTGCCCGGCGGCAAGGCCGCCTACCCCAGCTCGGTGCTGATGAACGCGCTGCCCGCCCGGGTCGCCGGCGTGGCCGAAATCGTTATGGTCAGCCCGGCGCCGGACGGCGAGCTCAACGACATGGTGCTGGCGGCGGCGGCGGTGGCCGGCGTGGAGCGCTTCTTCACCCTGGGCGGCGCCCAGGCGGTGGGGGCGCTGGCGTTCGGCACCGAAACGGTGCCGGCGGTGGACAAGATCGTCGGCCCCGGCAACATCTACGTGGCGGAAGCCAAGCGCCAGGTGTTCGGCAAGGTGGGCATCGACATGATCGCCGGCCCGTCGGAAATTCTGGTGGTCTGCGACGGCAAGACCGACCCGGACTGGATCGCCATGGATCTGTTCTCCCAGGCCGAGCACGACGAAGAGGCGCAATCCATCCTGGTCAGCCCGGACGCGGACTTCCTCGCCCGGGTGGAAGAGGCCATGGAGCGCCTGGCGCCGACCCTGGAACGGGAAACCGTGATCCGCACCTCGATGGCCAACCGGGGCGCGCTGATCCTGGTGGATGATCTGGACCAGGCCATGGAGGTGATCAACCGCATCTGCCCGGAACACCTGGAGCTGTCCCTGGACGACGCCGAGGCCTGGGCGAAGAAAGTGCGCCACGCCGGCGCCATCTTCCTGGGCCGCCACACCCCGGAGGCGCTCGGTGATTACTGCGCCGGGCCCAACCACGTGCTGCCCACCAGCGCCACCTCGCGCTTCTCGTCGCCGCTGGGCGTGTACGACTTCCAGAAGCGCAGCTCGCTGATCGGCTGCTCGCCGGAAGGCGCCAGCGAACTGGGAAAGATCGCCTCGGTGCTGGCCCGCGCGGAAAGCCTCACCGCCCACGCCCGCAGCGCCGAAATGAGAATCAAGAAGCCGCTATGAGCAAATTCTGGAGCCCCTTCGTCCGCGATCTGGAGCCCTATGTGCCCGGCGAGCAGCCGAAAATGGCGCGGCTGGTGAAGCTCAACACCAACGAGCACCCGCTGGGGCCCTCGCCGAAAGTGATCGAGGCGATCCGTGACGCCGCCGACGACCGGCTACGCCTCTATCCGGACCCGGACGCCAGCGAACTCAAGGGCGCTATCGCCGATTACCACGGTGTCAGCCACGCCCAGGTGTTCGTCGGCAACGGCTCCGACGAAGTGCTCGCGCATATTTTCTTCGGCCTGTTCAAGCAGGACCAGCCGTTGTTGTTCCCGGACATCACCTACAGTTTTTATAAGGTCTACTGCGGGCTCTACGACATCGACTATCGTCCGGTGCCGCTCGACGACGATCTGGCCATCGAGCCGGCGGACTACAGCGCCCCCAACGGCGGCATCATCTTCCCCAACCCCAATGCCCCCACCGGCCGGCTGTTGCCGCTGGACGCCATCGAGACCGTGCTCGCCGCCAACCCGGAGTCGGTGGTGGTGATCGACGAAGCCTACGTGGACTTCGGCGGCGACAGCGCCATTGCCCTGGTGGACCGCTACCCCAACCTGCTGGTCACCCAGACCCTGTCCAAGTCCCGGTCACTGGCCGGCGTGCGCATCGGTTTCGCGGTGGGGCACCCCGAGTTGATCGAAGGGCTGGAGCGGATCAAGAACAGCTTTAATTCCTACCCGCTGGACCGTCTGGCGATCGCCGCCGGCAAGGCCGCCTTCGAGGACGAAGAATACTTCCAGCGCGGCCGCGAGCTGGTGATTGAAGAACGGGAAACCTTGCGCCGTGGCCTGGAAGCCATGGGGTTCCAGGTGCTGCCCTCGGCGGCCAACTTCCTGTTCTGCCGCCACGCCACCCGCCCCGGCGCCGACCTGGCCGCGGCGCTGCGCGAACGCGGCATCATCGTCCGCCACTTCGGCAAACCCCAACGCATCGCGGACCACCTGCGGATAACGGTGGGGCGCCCCGATCAGAATCGGGAGCTTACCGAAGCCCTGGAAGACATCCTGTAGGAGCGGGCCCTGCCCGCGAAAGGGAGCGAAGCTCCCGGCAGGATCCCAGAGACGCTGTTTGTGCCGCTGTTAGATAGGCCTCTGGTATCCCACCGGGTGGCTATAAGCCACCCTTTCGCGGGCTAGGCCCGCTCCTACAACTATCCGTTTGCTGGCGGACGCGTGCCGATGGTCACCTCAAGCCCCAGCTCCTGGGTATTGCGCCGCACGTTGAGGGTGAGCGTTGTGCCTGGTTCGGTGCCGGCGATGCGGTTCATCGCCTCGTAGCCGTCCTTCATGGTGTTGCCGTCGATGCCGATCAGCACGTCGCCGGCTTGCAGGCCGGCGTCCTGAGCCGGGCTGCCGGACACCACTTCGGTGACCACGCCGCCCACCACGTTTTCCATGCCGAAGGTTTCCGCCAGGGTGGGATTGATGTCCTGGACGGTGACGCCCAGGTAGCCACGGATCACCCGACCGTGTTCGATCAGGTCGGACATCACTTCGCTGGCGATCGACGCCGGTGTGGCGAAGCCGATGCCCTGCCAGTTGCCGTCCGAGGACAGAATGGCGGTGTTGATGCCGATCAAGTGGCCCCGGGTGTTGATCAGCGCGCCGCCGGAATTGCCCCGGTTAATGGCCGCGTCGGTCTGGATGAAATTCTCGAAGGTGGCGATGCCCAGGTGGGTGCGGCCGGTGGCGCTGACGATGCCCATGGACACGGTCTGGCCCACGCCCAGCGGGTTGCCGATGGCCAGCACCACGTCGCCCACGCTCACCGGTTGCGGGCCGTTCAGTTCGATTTGCGGCAGGTTTTCCAGGGCGATCTGCAGCAGCGCCAGGTCGGTTTCCGGGTCGGTGCCCACCACCCGCGCCGGCGCGTCACGGCCGTCGCGCAGGGCCACCAGGATTTCATCCGCGTCGCGGATCACATGGTAGCTGGTCAGTACATAGCCCTTGGACGACACCAGCACCCCGGAGCCCAGGCTGGCCAGCGCGCGCTCGCGGCGCGGCCGTTCCATGAAGCGGTTGAACAGCGGATCGTCGCTGAGCTGCTCGCCGCCTCGGGTGACGATCTGCGTGGTATAGACGTTGACCACCGCCGGCGCCGCCCGGGCCACCGCGTCCGCGTAGCTGTCCGCGCGGGGGGCCGTGGCAGTGACCGGCGCGCCGGCGTCGCGGGCACCGGGCCCGTGCTCGTACCACCACAGCACCGACAGGCCCACGGCCAGGCCGGCGGCCACCGGCAACGCCAAAAATCGAAACAGTTTTAATAACGGGCCTGTTAACACTTATCCAAGCCTCCGCCCCCGCGAATCATGTAGACTGCGCGCAATAGTAGCAGGGAGACCTCCATGCTGAAACGCGATCATTTGCTGCGTGTGCTCGACGACGAGCTGCAGCCTCATCGTTTCCGCGACTACAGCCCCAACGGGCTTCAAGTCGAAGGCCGCGAGCAGGTGCGGCGGCTGGTGACCGGTGTCACCGCCTGCCAGGCGTTGATTGACGCGGCCATTGTCGAAGAAGCGGACGCCATCTTCGTGCATCACGGCTACTTCTGGAAAAACGAAGATCAGCGTGTGCGCGGCATGAAAAAGCAGCGGCTGCAAAGCCTGCTGCGCCACGACATAAGCCTGTTCGCCTACCATCTGCCGCTGGATGCGCACCCGCAACTGGGCAACAATGCCCAACTCGCGCGGCGGCTGGGGCTGCGCACCGAGGGCGGTATGGAAGTGGACAACCCGCTCTCCATTGGCAACGTGGGGCGCCTGGACGATCCCATGAGCGCCCGCGATTTCGCCGTGCACGTGGAGTCGGTGCTGGGGCGCGAGGCGCTGCACATCGGCGACGGCGAGGACGAAATCGAAACCCTGGCCTGGTGCACCGGCGCCGCCCAGGGCTTTATCGAACAGGCCCAGGCGCTCGGCGTGGACGCCTACTTGAGCGGTGAGATTTCCGAGCCCACCACCCATTTCGCCCGCGAAACCGGCATTCATTATTTCGCCTGCGGCCACCACGCCACCGAGCGCTACGGGGTGCAGGCGGTGGGGGAGTGGCTCGCCAATGAGTACGGGCTGGAACATACCTTCATCGATATCGATAACCCGGTGTAGGGCGGCATCTCTTCGGCAGTACGGGAACGCATGAACATCACGGTGATTTACAACCCTACCGCCGGGGGCGGCAGGGAGCGACGGCTGCGCCATTTCGTGCGCGCGCTGGAAGAGGGCGGGGGCAAGGTGCGGCTTTACCACACCCGCGCACCCGGCGACGCCACCCGCTATCTGCGCGGCCTGGCGGACCAGGGCGAGGTGGTGGTGGCCGCCGGCGGCGACGGCACCACCAACGATGTGATCAACGGCCTTAACCCGGGCGTGGCGCTGGCGCTGTTTCCGATCGGCACCGCCAATGTGCTGTCCCGGGAGCTGTCGATCCCGCGCCGCCCGGAGGCCGCCGCCAAGGTGGTGCTCGACGGTCGCACCCTGAACGTGACGCCGGCGCGGCTTAACGGTCGCCGTTTCATGGTGATGGCGGGCATCGGCTACGACGCCTGGGTGGTCGATCAGGTGGACCTGATTCTGAAGCGCCGGGTGGGCAAGCTCGCCTACGTGATCAGCATGATCCGCCAGCTGTTCCGCTACGGCCAGGTGCAATACCGGATCACCGTGGACGGCCGCCCGCTGGACTGCTTTTCCGCGGTGATCACCAATGGCCGCTATTACGGCGGCAGCTTCGTGCTCAGTCGCGATGCCGGGCTGTCCAAGCGCAGCCTGCAGGTGTTGATGTTCCAGCGCCCGGGCCTGGGCTTTCTGCTGCGTTGTCTGGCGGCGCTGGTGGTGGGGCGCATGGAGCGGGTCGACGGCGTCGCCTCGTTGAGCGCCGAAAAAGTCACCGTCACCGCCCCGGGCCTGGAGCCGGTGCAGGCGGACGGCGACCCGGTCGGCTGGCTGCCCGCCGAGATCGAACTCGAGCAGAACCCGGTTAAGCTGCGGGTTCCGTGGGCCTAGCGGCCCGCTGCAAGCTACAAGCCTCAAGCTGCAGGCACGGCCTTTCTTCCAGCACGGCCAGCTTGCCGCTTGGGGCTTGAAGCCTGCAGCTTATCTTATAAGCACCAAACCGAAAGTTCTTAGCAGCGGTGGAGGGCCCCGGACGCGGGCCGGTATAATCCGCCGCCATCACAGACACAACCGACCATCTAGGGAGTGAACATGTCGCAACTGGTGAAACCCCACGGCAGCGAGACGCTGAACATTCTGCTGCTGGAAGGCGCGGAGCGGGAAAGCGCGCTGGCCGCCGCCGAGGCGTTGCCGAAAATCACCCTCAGTTCCCGCGAGCGCGGCGACCTGATCATGCTCGGCATCGGCGGTTTCACCCCGCTGGACGGGTTCATGGGCAAGGCCGACTGGGAGGGCGTGTGCGACAACATGGCGCTGGCCAACGGCGTGTTCTGGCCGATCCCGATCACCCTGTCCACCGACCAGGCCACCGCCGACGGCCTGTCCGACGGCGCCGAAGTGGCGCTGGTGGATGACAACGGTGACATCATGGGCTCCATGGTGGTCAACGAGAAGTACACCATCGACAAGGCCCACGAATGCCAGCAGGTGTTCAAGACCACCGACGAAGAGCACCCGGGCGTGAAAATGGTCCTCGCCCAGGGCGACGTCAATCTGGCCGGCCCGGTGAAGGTGTTCAGCCAGGGCGACTTCCCGGAGAAGTACGCCGGCATCTACATGACGCCCACGGAAACCCGCGCCATGTTCGAACAGCGCGGCTGGAAAAGCGTCGCCGCCTTCCAGACCCGCAACCCGATGCACCGCTCCCACGAGCACCTGGCTAAGATCGCCATCGAAATCTGCGACGGCGTGATGGTGCACTCGCTGCTGGGCAACCTGAAGCCCGGTGACATTCCGGCGGAAGTGCGCCAGGAAGCGATCAGCACGCTGGTCGAGCATTACTTCGTGGAGAACACCGTGGTGCAGTCCGGCTACCCGCTGGACATGCGTTACGCCGGCCCCCGCGAGGCGCTGCTGCACGCCCTGTTCCGTCAGAACTACGGCTGCTCGCACCTGATCGTCGGCCGCGACCACGCCGGCGTGGGCGACTACTACGGCCCGTTCGACGCCCACCACATCTTCGACGAGATCCCCAACGACGCGCTGATCACCCAGCCGCTGAAGATCGACTGGACCTTCTGGTGCGACAAGTGCGGCACCATGGCCAGCATGCGCACCTGCCCGCACACCGCCGACGACCGCGTGCTGGTCAGCGGTACCAAGCTGCGCAAGCTGCTCAGCGAAGGCGGCGACGTGCCGGACAACTTCAGCCGTCCGGAAGTGCTGGAAGTGCTGCGCAACTACTATCAGGGCCTGCAGGAACACGAAAAGGTGAAAGTGGAGCTGAAAGGCCACTCGGCCCGCTAAGCCCCGCGCACTTCAAGCAAATAAAAAACCCGGCTCAAGGCCGGGTTTTTTTATGCCTCCGCTGTGGGAGCGGAGAGTTGTGGGAGCGGGCCCAGCCCGCGAAAGGTCGGCACAGCCGGCCGGCAGGATCCCAGAGCCCTATCTAACCCGCTTCATCAGCGCGGCTTATCACTGTCGTCATCATCACTGCCCACATCCGCGTAATCCCGCGGCGGCGCCACCACCACGGCGGGCTCGTCCTCGTCCCGGCCCACCGGGCTGTAGGGGCCATCGGCTTTCTTCTTGCCCAGCCCGAAATCCTCGGACAGGGTGCCCTGGGCCTTGGGGGCGTAGTCGAGCGGCTGCGAGGCCGGCGTATCCGGCTCGAACGCCGCGTCCAGGCTCTTGGCCGCCGCCTTGCGCCGGCCCGCTTCGCTGCACAGACCGTGGGCGCCCTGGGACAGATGCTGATGCACCGCCCGGTAGGACTGGGTCAGGTCATTGACCAGGTCGGCGGTTTCCAGGAAATGGCGGTCCACCTGGTCGCGGTAATGATTCAGCGCATTGCGGGCTTCATCGCGTTCGCGAATCAGCTGGCTGCCCTGACGCCGCGCGGGCATCAGCCAGTATAAAACACCGGCGCCGGCCACCAGGCCGGCGAGGAAAGAGAGCAGGTGGGTTGTCAGCATATCCATGTCATACTCCTTAGCCAGCACATTGCAGCACAGTCCTAGTTGCCGCGCCAAGAAAAGCGGCCCGGAAATTGTATCGGGAGGAAACCATGAGTCGTGACCGGCTGGCCCTGGAGGGTCCGGAAGGCACCCTGGAAGCGGTGCTCGAAGGGGAAACGGACAACCCTGCCATGATCGCCATCGTCTGCCACCCTCATCCCCAATTCGGCGGCACCATGGACAACAAGGTGGTGACCACCTTGATCCGCGCCGCCCGGGACGCCGGCGGCGCCGCCCTGCGTTTTAACTTCCGCGGCGTCGGCGAAAGCCAGGGCGCCTACAGCGACGGCATCGGCGAAGTGGAAGACCTGATCGCCGTGCACCGCTGGCTCAGCAAAAAGTATCCCAACACGCCGCTGTGGCTGGCGGGCTTCTCGTTCGGCAGCTTCGTGGCGGCGCGCGGCGCCGAGGTGCTGGCCGCCAACGGCGAGGCGCCGGCGGCCCTGTTCCTGGTGGCCCCGCCGGTGCATCACTACGGCTTCGAGACCATCGAGAACGTGGGCTGCCCGGTAACCGTGGTGCAGGGCGAGGACGACGAGGTGGTGCCCGCGGACAAGGTATTCCGCTGGGCGGAAAGCACCGCCCTGGCCCCGGATCTGATCCGCTTCCCGGACAGCGGCCATTTTTTCCACGGCCAGCTGGTCAACCTGCGCGAGGTGGCGACCTCACGGCTGCCTTGAGCCGGCGCGTCCCGGGCCGTCTTGTCACCGGTGCCCGGGAACGCTACATTGACCCGCCGTTCACCATCCCGGGACATCATGACGCCTCTCGAGAAGTATCAGGCCGATCTGGCCCGCCCCGAATTCGTGCGCGACCCGGCCCAGGAAGAGGCGGTCCGCGCGCTCGATCATCTGTACCACCGCCTGCTTCAAGATCAACCCGCCAAGGGGCTGCTGGCGCGCCTGCGCAAGAGCAAGCGCCAGCCCTACAAGGGCCTGTACATGTGGGGCGGCGTGGGGCGCGGCAAAACCTACCTGATGGACGTATTCTTCGAGTGCCTGCCGTTCGAGGAAAAGCGGCGCATGCACTTCCACCGCTTCATGCAGAAAGTACACCGCCAGCTGCGCGACCGCCAGGGCGAGAAAAACCCGCTGACCAGCATCGCCAAGGAGTTTGCCGACCGTTACCGGGTGCTCTGTTTCGACGAGTTCTTCGTCACCGACATTACCGACGCGATGATTCTCGGCACCCTGATGCAGACCCTGTTCGATCAGGGCGTCACCCTGGTGACCACCTCCAACATCGAGCCCGATGGCCTGTACAAGGACGGCCTGCAGCGGGCCCGCTTCCTGCCCGCCATTGAAGCCCTGAAACTCCATACCCGGGTGATGAACGTAGACGGCGGCCACGACCACCGCCTGCGTCTGCTGGAGCAGGCGGAGCTGTTCCATTGCCCGCTGGGCGCCGAGGCGGACCGCTTCATGGCCGAGCGCTTCGCCGCGCTCGCGTCGGAACACGGCCGCCACCGCAGCCAGGGCAATATCCTGGTGGAAGGGCGCAAGATCGCCACGGTGAAATCCACCGACGACGTGGTCTGGTTCGATTTCCGCGCGCTCTGTGACGGCCCGCGCAGCCAGAACGACTACATTGAAATCGCGCGCGAGTTCCACACCGTGCTGATCTCCGGCGTGGAACGCATGGGCGCCGGCAGCGACGACCGGGCGCGCCGTTTCATCAATCTGGTTGATGAGTTCTATGACCGGGGCGTGAAGCTGGTGGTGGCCGCGGAAACGCCGATCGAAGACCTCTACGCCGGTGGCCGCCTGGAGTTCGAGTTCGAACGCACCCGCTCGCGTCTGCTGGAGATGCAATCGCAGGAGTACCTAGCGCGAGAGCACCTGGCCTGAGCGTTTTGGTCATTGCCCCCGGTTCCCGGGGGCTAGACACTCTGTCTCCAGTTCGAGTCAACCGGAGAGCACAATGATCCCCCGTACCCTGTTCAGTTCCGACCACGAGACGTTCCGCGACACCGTCCGCAAGTTCCTGGAAAACGAAGCCGTCCCCCACCACGAAGAATGGGAGCAGACCGGCCAGGTGCCCAAGGCGCTCTGGCGCAAGGCCGGCGAGCAGGGTTTCCTGTGCCCCATGGTGAGCGAAGAGTACGGCGGCATCGACGCCGACTTCCTCTACAGCGTGGTGGTCAGCGAGGAAATCTCCCGCGCCGGCCTGACCGGCATCGGCTGGGGCCTGCACACGGAAATCGTGGCGCCCTACATCGAGCACTACGGTTCCGAGGAAATGAAACAGCGCCTGCTGCCGAAGATGGTCAGCGGCGAGCTGATCGGCGCCATCGCCATGAGCGAACCCGGCGCCGGCTCAGACCTGCAGGGCGTGAAGACCAACGCCGTCAAAGACGGTGATCACTACATCCTCAACGGTTCCAAGACCTTTATCACCAACGGTCAGAACGCCGACATCGTGATCGTGGTCGCCAAGACCGACGTCAGCAAAGGCGCCAAAGGCATCAGCCTGCTGATCGTCGAAGAGGGCATGGAAGGCTTCCAGAAAGGCAAGAACCTGAAAAAAGTGGGCATGAAAGCCCAGGACACCTCGGAGCTGTTCTTCCAGGACGTGAAAGTGCCGGTGGAAAACCTGATCGGCCAGGAAGGCATGGGCTTCGTGTACCTGATGCAGGAACTGCCCCAGGAACGCCTCGGCATCGCCATCAACGGCCTGGCCATGGCGGAGAGCGCGTTCGAGCACACCCTCGACTACGTGAAAGAGCGCAAGGCGTTCGGTCAGCGCGTCGCCGACTTCCAGAACACCCAGTTCAAACTCGCCGAGCTGCGTACCAAGCTCGACGTGGCCCGCGCCTACGTGGACCGCTGCCTGGAGATGCACCTCAAGAAGGAACTGGACATTCCCACCGCCGCCGGCGCCAAGTACTGGGTCACCGACCTGCAGTGCGAGATCATCGATGAGTGCCTGCAGCTGCACGGCGGTTACGGCTACATGTGGGAATACCCGATTGCCCGCATGTACGCCGACGCCCGTGTACAACGTATTTACGGCGGCACCAACGAGATCATGAAGACCATCATCGCCCGCGCCCTGCTGGCCGGTTGATGATCGGCCGCCACGGCCCCGCCCGGGGCCGCGGCGGCAGTTCCTTACTTAAAAAGGCGACTGACCGGTCGCCTTTATTTCATGAAAAACCGCCAGTTTTACATTCCCCGTCTTCTCCCTACCCAGGTGCGAGTTTATTCTTACGCCACCGGTGTAAAACCCGGTAATTTTATGGCGTCCCGCGCCAGCGGAATGACGGGGCAGGGCGCCGTTTTAGGCTCGATTTGATGGAGAACATTATGAAAATAAGAGGCGCATTGATCGCCGGTTCCGTGCTGTCACTGGCATCCGGTACCGCCGCCGCTTCCGGTTTTGGCGTGTCGTATCAGTCCGTATCCGCCATGGGCACCGCCTATGCCGGCTCCGCGGTACTCAGCGAGGACGCCACCAACCAATGGTACAACCCCGCCACCCTGGCCGGTCTGCACACCGCCGAGGTGTCCATCGCCGCCCACCAGGTCTGGATCGACACCACTTTTAAAGCCGACGGCCCCTCCGGCCCGGGCGACTTCGAAGACGTGGAACCCTTTGTCGGCAGCGTTTTCATGGCCATGCCGTTCAACGACCGCGTTACCTTCGGCCTGGGCATCAACGCCCCGTTTGGCACCAAGATCGAATACGAAGACAACTGGGGTAACGCTCTGTCGCCGACCGGCGTGCCGGCTGCCGGCGACTTTTACGCCCAGACCTCCGACGTGCAGACCATCAACGTCAACCCGGCGGTGGGTATTCAGATCACCGACAACCTGCGCCTCGGCGCCGGCGTGAACTACCAGCAGATCGAAGCGGACATCGAAAACGCCGCCACTCGCCTGGAGGGTGACGACGACGCTTATGGCTGGAACGTCGGCCTGACCTACAGCCCCGACGAGTACAACCACTTCGGCGTGGCCTACCGCTCCGAGATCAGCTACGACATCGACGGCGACATCACCTTCAAGCCGGCCTCCGCCGGTCCGTTCGCGGGTCAATACTCCGGCAAAACCAGTCTGGATCTGCCCGCCGTGTTGCAGCTCTCCTACGCCGGTGACCTGACCGACCGCACCCAACTGCTGCTGGGCGTGGAACGTACCGATTGGAGCAGCCTGGACCGCCTGGTGATCGACCACTCCGGCCCCGCGCCGCTTCCCAATCCCGCGATTGAGGAATTCGGTTGGGACGACACTACCCGTTACTCCGCCGGTGTGCGTCACACTCTGCACAATGACACCGTGCTGCGTTTCGGCCTGGCCAAGGAAGAGTCCACCCAGAGCAGCGACAACCGCTCTGCCATCTCACCGGACTCCGACCGTATCTGGGCCACCATCGGCGCCGGCTTTAACCCGACCGATAACCTCAGCATCGATGTCGCCTACGCTCACATCTTCGTGGACGACGCCGACATCTATAAAGATGGCCGTGCTCCTGCCGTTCTCAACGGCACCTACGAGCTGGATGCCGACATCATCGGCGCGCAGTTGAATTACCAGTTCTAAATCGCTCCGCTACAGGCCGTCCGGTATGCTTCGCGTGCCGGACAACAAAAAAAGGCGAACCCTCGGGTTCGCCTTTTTCGTTTATACCGGTCGGCACCGCCTACACCGCAGTGTGAATGTCCTCGGGCTCCCCCTGCTGACGGGCCTTCCAAAGATCGTGCTGCATCTGCTCATGTAGCCACGTTTCTGCGCGGGCGCCACGCTCCGGCCCGCCGAGCCAGATCTCAAGGCGTCGGGCCAGATCAATGGAAACAGCCGCTTTGCCGTTGAGGACGCGAGACAAGGCCACCCGGGACACACCAAGCTGACGCGCCGCCTCGGTAACGCTGAGGCCCAAAGCTGGAAGAACATCCTCACGCAGGGTTTCCCCAGGGTGGGGAGGATTGAACATGTCCATGGCGACCTCCTAATGGTAGTCCTGATAATCGACGAGGATGGCGTCGCCGTCCTCGAATTTAAAAGTTAGCCGCCAGTTACCACTGACCCAGACGGAGTAATGACCGGCCCGGGTGCCTTTCAGAGAGTGAAACCTCCATCCTGGAGAATCCATCTCCTGTGGCGAACCACAGGCGTTGAGTCGGGCCAGCTGACGGCGGAGTTTCGGGGCATGGTTTGCCTGAATGCCGGCAGTGCTGCCCGTGCTGAAAAACATCTTCAGGCCTTTATGGCGGAAACTCTTAATCATCGACCTTCCTTATCAATGTTGAGGTGATTGTATCGCGTAGCGCATCGCGATACAAGCGGAGCCTCCCCACGTCTATGGGGAGGGGGTGGGGTCAACAACCGCCCGTTGCCGCATAGGATCTAGACATCTTTAGCCGGATACCGGGCTGATCAGGCGGGGGCTTTCAATTCACCACAGCGGTGAGCACGATCCGGCCCTCACTCACCTCCACGTCCAGCAACGTGTCCGCGCCGAAGCCTGCTTCGCTCAGCCATTGCCCTCTCAAGAGCACGCGGGGCACGGCCGGCGGTGCCGGCTGGAAGCCTTGATAGGGTTTGAGCGGCACGCTGTCGCGGCTGCGGTGCACTTTCAGCGTGCGCCAATAGGGAAAGGCGCGTGCCGGCTTCCCGGCGGGGCTTTCGGTGGCGCGATACTCTGGCATAACATTGCGCTCAGCCATAATAGACTCCTGGTTAGTCTGTTGTGGTTAGCTGCTTTCGGGTGGGCCAACACCCGGAGGCAGCGCTTCTCAATAACTCGCACCCCCATCCAACACCAGAACACTGTCCGTATCAACAGTAGTTTCGGTAGCCTATTCTTATTCTTTGCCGAAATCGCACATCCGCTTTACTCCGCCTGCCGTGCTCTGCGAGTCTTTGAGTGCCCTTAAAACGGCGATTTCGGCCGTGAAAAAAGGGGACGTATAACCAACGGATGACAACGCGCGAGGAAGGGAGCCCAGGGATGAAATTGAAGTGTTGCAGCGGCTGCCGGTACGGCAACGCCAAGGCGAGACGCACGCCGTATGGGCCGGGCATCTGGTGCGCGCACCCGGAGAATCAGGACGGTGTGCCGCAGGGTGTGCTGGACGCGGAGTCGGCGAGTGTGGTGTGTGCTTTTGGTGAGGCGTCTTCCGGTGGCGACCGGGAAGAGCCCGCCCGCGAACCGGTGGTGAAAGTGCGCCGGCGTGTGCCGGTTACGGCGACCTCGTGACATCCGCTCCGGCGCCGCTGACCGTCGTCGGGCGCAGCTGACGGGCCACCTGTTCCGCGATGTACGCGTAGCCCTTCTCGGAGGGATGGTAGCCGTCCTCCGCCAGGTAGGCGGGGTCGGCGATTACGGGATAGGCAAGGTGGTGCACGCCGGGAAGCTGCGCGGCCAGGGTCTGCTGGGCGCGGTCCAGTTGCGCGGCGCGCTGGCCGAGCAGGTCGCGCAGGGGGCGGGGCAGGGCGGTGAAGTGCTGCATGGGCGGCACCGCGAGTAGATAGACCGGCAGGTCGGGCCGGCCCCGTCGCAGGGTGCCTATCAGGTCGGTAAGGTGCTGGCGGTAACGGGCCGGGCGGGTGAAGCCGGTGGTGTCGTTGACGCCCAGGCTGATGATCGCCAAATCCGCTTCCGCTGGCGCGCCTGCCAGGTGCTGGTTAAGGCCCTGGGCGCGGATGCCGTTGACGCCGATGGTCCGCCAGGTGGCGCTGGTGTCGCGGTTCTCGGTCAGGGTGCGCGCCAGGTGGGCGGCAAGGCCCTGGCGATGTTCCTTGACGCCAACGCCGGCGGCGGTGGATTCGCCCACCACCAGCAGGCGCAGCGGCGGTCCGCTGCCGCTGCCCTCCCGGCCCCGGTCGGCGCCGCCGGCCTCCGGCAGGCGCGGGGTATCGCGGCGGGCGCGCCGCGCCTGGGCGATCAGCAGCGGTGACAGCAGCGCGAACAGCAGCCAGAAACGCACTAATCAGGGCGCCGGGTAGGTGAAGCGGGCGTGGATCGCCTCCAGCTCTTTTTCCAGGTCCTTGTCCCAGGCCATATCGACGCTGTCCAGGTTCTCGCGCAGCTGGTTGAGGTTGGTGGCGCCGATGATGTTGCTGGTCACGAAGGGCCGCGTGGTGACGAATTGCAGCGCCAGGTGCGTGGGGCTGACGCCGCGCGCCTCGGCCAGACGGCAATAGGCTTCGGTGGCGTCGGTGGCCTGGTCGTTGGTGTAGCGGGCGAAGTGCTTGAACAGGGTCAGGCGGGCGTTGGCCGGCCACTGGCCGTCACGGTATTTGCCGGTGAGCATGCCGAACGCCAGCGGTGAATAGGCCAGCAGACCCACGTTTTCCCGGTGCGCCACTTCCGCCAGGCCCACTTCGAAGCTGCGGTTGAGCAGGGAGTAGGGGTTCTGGATCGACACCGGCGGCGCCAGGCCGATCTTCTCCGCCTCGCGGATAAAGGCCATGGTGCCCCAGGCGGTTTCGTTGGACAGGCCCCAATGGCGGATCTTGCCGCTGTCCACCAGCTTCTTCAGGGCGGCCACGGTCTCGGCGATGGGCACCGCGTCCTGGTCTTCACGGTGCTTGTAGCCCAGACGGCCGAAATAGTTGGTGGTGCGCTCCGGCCAGTGCAGTTGGTAGACGTCGATGACGTCGGTTTGCAGCCGCTTGAGGCTGGTTTCCACGGCGCGCTCCAGGTGGTCCTGGTTGAGGCGCGGCCCGCCTCGGATGTGTTTCACGTAGTCGCCGGGGCCGGCGGCCTTGGTGGCCAGCACCACTTTGTCGCGGTTGCCGGTCCTGGCGAACCACTGGCCGATGATCTCCTCGGTGCGCCCGGAGGTCTCGGCGCTGGCGGGCACCGCGTACATCTCGGCGGTATCAAAGAAGTTGATGCCCCGGTCCAGGGCCAGATCCATCTGCGCGAAGCCTTCCTCGGCGCTGTTCTGGTTGCCCCAGGTCATGGTGCCCAGGCAGAGGCTGCTCACCTGCAGGTCGGTGTTGCCCAGCGGACGGTATTCCATTGCTCTCTCCTGCGATTCAACGGCGCCGGCAAGCGGCGGAGGGCGGCTTTGCCGCCCGATGCAGGATGCAGGATACAGGATTCAGGGGCGCGGTCGGGAGTGTGCTACGAGGTCTGGCGTCCTGCGCGGCGCCGGGTGCCATAAGGTACCGGCGCGGAGCGAAAGCCTCTCCGCGTCTAGCCCGGTCAATCCGCGCTGTATCCTGCATCCTGTACCCTGAATCGCGGTATGCTCCGTCGCCGTCCCTCTGGCATGGCCTGCGTGCAGCTTGCAGCCTGTAGCTTGCGGCTGTCTTTACGCTTGTCTTTGCCGGGGGCGTTAAGTACAATTCGCACCCTCTTGCCCGGCGGGCTCTCGCCGGAGGGTTGGTATTACCCGTAACGTTATGAATTCAGGGCACAATTTTAGGGAAGACTCCCATGAAGACCTACAGCGCCAAACCGGAAAGCGTAAAGCGCGACTGGTATGTGGTAGACGCCTCCGGCAAAACGCTGGGCCGGCTGGCCTCAGAAGTCGCCACCCGGCTGCGTGGCAAGCATAAACCGGAATACACCCCGCACGTTGATACCGGCGATTACATCGTTGTGATCAACGCGGAAAAGGTGGCGGTCACTGGCAAAAAAGCCACCGATAAGATGTACTACCGCCACACCGGATACCCGGGCGGCATCAAGGAAGCCAACTTCGAGACGCTGATCAATTCCAAGCCTCAGTTGGTGATCGAGAAAGCCGTTAAAGGCATGATGCCGCGTAACCCCCTGGGTCGCGACATGTTGCGCAAACTCAAAGTCTACGCCGGCACCGAGCATCCGCACACTGCTCAGCAGCCGCAGCAGCTGGAAATTTAAGAGGTCAGTCGATGGCAACTGCAAACGCCGACTACGGAACAGGTCGCCGCAAAACGGCCGCCGCACGTGTTTTTCTTCGCCCGGGCAGCGGTAACATCACCGTGAATGGTCGTCCGCTTGACGTTTATTTCGGTCGCGACACCAACCGCATGGTGGTGCGTCAGCCCCTCGAGCTGGCCGACGCGCTGGACCGGTTCGACGTCTACGTGACCGTCAGCGGCGGTGGCAACAACGGCCAGGCCGGTGCCATCCGTCACGGTATCACCCGTGCGCTGATGGAGTACGACGGCGAGCTGCGCGGTTCCCTGCGCCGCGCCGGGTACGTCACCCGTGACGCCCGCGCCGTGGAACGTAAGAAGGTGGGTCTGCACAAGGCGCGTAAGCGTCCGCAGTTCTCCAAGCGCTAAGACGGCCGTCCAGAGCCGTTTTACGCCCGAAAAAAGCCCGGCTTTGCTGGGCTTTTTTGTGTGCAAATCAGGGGTTTAGCGGTTTGCCCGTGGGGAATAACCGGTTGTCAGATGTGGGCTTTTTCATTAACATTTGCGCCGCCTTACTCCGCCCGGAGCACGAGGACCGACCTCGAGTCTCGGATCACCCCCCGAGCGTGGGATTTAAGGGGAGAACTTCTCAATGAGCAATGACGGCGTAAACACCAGCCGCCGCACCTTTTTGATCGGCCTGACCTCAGCAGTCGGCGCCGCGGGTGCATTAGGCGCGGCGGTTCCTTTTGTTAAATCCTGGCAGCCCAGCGCCAAAGCTGAAAACGCGGGGGCTCCGGTCCAGGTGGATATCAGCAAGCTGGAGATGGGCCAGCGCGTGGTACAGGAATGGCGAGGCCAGCCCGTGTGGGTGATTCGCCGCTCCGAAGAGACGGTCTCGGCGCTCGACGCGCTCAACGACCAGCTCAAGGACCCGCAATCCGAACAAGACCAGCAGCCTGCCTACGCGTCCAGCCTGTGGCGTTCGATCAAAAAAGAATATCTGATTCTGATCGGCATCTGCACGCATCTGGGGTGTTCTCCTCTGTACGAAGAAGAACCCACCGTGGAACTCAAGGAGGGTGGTTTCTTCTGTCCTTGTCACGGTTCCAAGTTCGACCTGGCGGGCCGCGTCTACCAGGGCGTACCGGCGCCGACCAACATGGTGGTGCCGCCCCATTCCTACCTGAGCGAGTCCGTGGTTATCGTCGGCTCTGAAGAAGGGGAGACCAAGGCATGAGAATGGTGAACGGTCTGATCGACTGGGTGGATGCGCGTCTCCCCGTCGTCAACTCTTATAAGAAGCACATGTCGGAGTACTACGCTCCGAAGAACTTCAATTTCTGGTACTACTTTGGCGTGCTGTCCATGGTGGTGCTGGTCAACCAGCTGCTCACCGGCATCTGGCTGACCATGTTCTACTCCCCCAGCCAGGGCTTCGAGTCCGTCGAGTTCATCATGCGCGACGTGCAGTGGGGCTGGCTGATCCGCTACATGCACGCGGTGGGCGCGTCCGCCTTCTTCGCCGTGGTCTACCTGCATATGTTCCGCGGCCTGCTGTACGGCTCCTACAAGCCGCCCCGCGAGCTGGTGTGGATCTTCGGCATGCTGATCTACGTGGCCCTGATGGCGGAAGGCTTCCTCGGCTACGTGCTGCCCTGGGGCAACATGTCCTACTGGGGCGCCCAGGTGATCATCTCCCTGGCCGGCGCGATTCCGTTCGACATCCTGCCGTTCATTGATGCGAAGGACGCCAAGGAGATCGGTGACGCCCTCACCACCTGGGTGCGCGGCGACTACCTGCTGTCCACCGCCACGGTGAACAAGTTCTTCGCCCTGCACGTGGTGGCGATTCCGCTGGTGCTGGTGGCGCTGGTGTTCCTGCACATTCTTGCGCTCCACGAAGTGGGTTCCAACAACCCGGACGGCGTGGAAATCAAGCAGAACAAGGACGAGAACGGCATCCCGCGTGACGGCATCCCGTTCCATCCCTATTACACCGTGAAAGACCTGCCGGGCGTGATCGTGTTCCTGATCATCTTCGCCGTGGTGGTGTTCTTCTTCCCCACCGGCGGCGGCTACCTGATCGAGAAGCCCAACTTCGTGCCGGCCAATCCGCTCAAGACGCCGGATCAGATTGCGCCGGTGTGGTACTACGGCCCCTACTACGCCATGCTGCGGGCCACCACCATCGACTGGTTCGGCATGTCGTCCAAGGCCTGGGGCCTGATCGCCATGGGTGGCGGCATCGTGGTGCTGTTCCTGCTGCCCTGGCTGGACCGTCACCCGGTCAAGTCGATTCGTTACAAAGGCTGGTTGAGCAAACTGCTGTTGCTGGCATTCGCCGCCGACTTCGTGCTGCTCGGCTACCTGGGGACTCAGCCGGCGACCGGTCTGGCGAAGACCCTGGCGCAGATCGGCACGGTCTATTACTTCGCCTTCTTCTTCTTCGGGCTGCCTCTGGCGCACCGATTCGAGAAAGCGAAGCCGGTTCCTGAACGCGTAACGGGGGGTCACTGATGAGAAAGCTAGTCGCGGTAATGCTTTTCAGCTGCCTGCCGGTAATGGCGTTCGCCGCCGGCGGCGGCAACAATAAGTACATTGTGGACGCACCGGTCAACCTGCAGGACAAGGTGAGCCTGCAGAACGGCGCCAAGTTGTTCGTCAACTACTGCATGGGCTGCCACGGTATGGAGTACCTGCGCTACGGGCGCATGGCGGAAGATCTGGGCATCCCCGATGACCTGGTGCTGGAGAATCTGAACTTCACCAGCGACAAGATCGGTGACCCGATGGAAAACGGCATGGCCGAGGAAGACGGCAAGCAGTGGTTCGGCGTTACCCCGCCGGACCTGACGCTGGCCGCCCGCCACCGCTCCGCCGATTGGGTGTATTCTTACCTGATCAACTTCTATGAGGACGAATCCCGTCCTTATGGTTACAACAACCATGTGTTTCCCAACGTGGGCATGCCCCACGTGATGGCCAAAATGCAGCAGGAGTTGAGTGAGGAAGAGTTCAAGTCCAATATGGGCGACATTACCAACTTCCTGACCTACGCGGCGGAGCCCATGGCCCCCACCCGCGAGCGCATCGGCGTGTACGTGCTGGTGTTCCTGGGTATTCTGCTGATTCCGGCGTACCTGCTGAAGAAAGAGTACTGGAAAGACGTTCACTAAGCGGCGATTACCGCCGGGAACGCTTTTCAGCGAGCAACAGGGTACCCGCGCGAGCGGTTACCCTGTTTGTGTTATATAGAGACGTAGCGTGGAGATGATTCAACCATGGGTGTGGTGACAAAACGTTCCTCAATGACTTTCTTTTCCTCGCCGAACGACCATTACTGCCATCGCGTGCGGATCGTTCTGGCGGAGAAAGGCGTCACCGTGGATATCGTCGATGTGGACAATGGTGACAAGCCGGAAGACCTGGCCTCACTGAACCCTTACAACGAAGTGCCCACCCTGGTGGACCGGGAGCTGACCCTGTATCAGTCCACGGTGATCATGGAATACCTGGACGAGCGCTTCCCGCATCCGCCGCTGTTGCCGGTGTACCCGGTGGCCCGGGCGCAGAGCCGCCTGCTGATTCACCGCGTCGAGCGCGACTGGTGCGCCCATGTGGACGCGCTGCTGGCGGGCAACGAGAAAGAGGCCGCCCTGACCAAGCGTCGTAAGGAACTGCGCGAAGCGATGATCGCCACCGCGCCGATCTTCAGCGAGCTGCCGTTCTTCATGAGCGAAGAATTCACCCTGGTGGATTGCGTCGTGGGCCCGATCCTGTGGCGGTTGCCGGCACTGGGCATTGAACTGCCGCCCAAGCAGGCCAAGCCGCTGCTGGACTACGCCGAGCGGTTGTTCGACCGTGACGCCTTCCAGGCCAGCCTTTCCGAAGCAGAGCGCGAACTGCGCCAGCTGTAAGCCATGAATGATGACATGACCCCCAATCGCCCGTATCTGATACGGGCGATGCACGAATGGATCTGCGATAACGGCCTGACCACCCATCTGGCGGTGGACGCCCATTTTCCCGGGGCGGAAGTGCCCCAGGAATTCGTGCAGGACGGCCAGATCGTACTCAACATCGCCCCGCGGGCGGTGACCAATTTCGAGGCCAGCAATCAGGAAATCACCTTTTCCGCCCGCTTCGGCGGCGTGCCGCGCACGGTGCGCGTGCCGGTGGAAGCGGTGATGGCCGTGTTCGCCCGCGAAAACGGCCAGGGCATGGCCTTCGAACCCGAAGATCCGCCGCCGCAACCCAGCCCCACGGATCCCGGCGACGACGATAAGCCAGCCTCCAAGGGCAGTCACCTGAAAGTCGTGAAGTGATTAATCAATATACTCAATAATCTTAACGATCTTCTGCACACCCCCGACCTCACGGGCCTGCGCCACCACGGCGTCGGCCTCGTCGCGGGTGAGCAGCCCCATCAGATAGACAATACCGCTTACCGTCACCACCTTGGTGCGCATGCCCGGCGCATCGCCGTCCACGAACAGGCGGGTTTTCAACTTGGTGGTCAGCCAGCCGTCGTTGACCCGGGATAACACCCCGCTGTCGCCGGACAGCTTCAGTTCGTTGTGCACGTGGCGCACGTGACGCACCCGCGCGGCGATGTTTTCCGCCTGCACGCGCAGCTCGTCGCTGGCCACTTCCCCGGCCAGCAGCACATTGCCGTTAAAGCTCACCACCACGATGTGGCTCTGGTCCAGGGCCTCGCTGGCGCGGGCCAGATTGACCTTGATCTTGCGCTCGATATTGCCGTCTTCCACGAACGCGCCGAAGGTGCGCGAGCCGTGGTCCCGGTCGACCGGTTCCTGGGCCATGTTCTTGGTCAGGGCGGCGCAGCCGGACAGGGCGAACAGCATCACAAGCAACGCCGGCAGGGCAGGGTGACGCATCAAGAGCCTCCGAAAAGCTGTTGATCGATAAAGTCGCAAAGCGCATGGATCACCAGCAGATGCACTTCCTGAATGCGCGCGGTGGAAGTGGCCGGGACCCGTACTTCGATATCGCCGGGGCCGTAAAGGTTCACCATTTCGCCGCCTTCCTTGCCAGTCATCGCCACCACCTTCATTTCCCGGTCGTGGGCGGCCTGGATCGCCTGGATCACGTTGGCGGAATTGCCGCTGGTGGAAATCGCCAGCAGCACATCGCCGGGGTTGCCCAGGGCGCGCACCTGCTTGGAAAAGATCTCGTTGTAACTGTAGTCGTTGGCGATCGAGGTGAGCGTGGAGGAATCCGTGGTCAGCGCCACCGCCGGCAGAGCCGGGCGTTCCATCTCGAAGCGGTTGAGCAGCTCGGAAGAGAAATGCTGCGCGTCACCGGCGGAGCCGCCATTGCCGCAACTGAGAATCTTGCCGCCGTTGAGCAGGCATTCCACCATCACCTGGCCGGCGGCGGCGATCACCTCGGGCAGCACTTCGCCGGCCTTGGCCTTGGTTTCCATGCTTTCGGCGAACAACTGTCTGATGCGGTCCACACTCATTACTGGTCTCCGTAAAATGCGTTTTGCACCCAATGATAACGGACTTCGCCGTCGTCATCCGGTTCCAGGCCCAGCACGTCGAAGCGGCAGGGCCGTTGTGCCTGATAAGGGTAGCGGCCCAGATAGTGCCGCGCCGCCAGAATCAGACGGCGTTGCTTGCGCCCGTCCACCGAGGCAAGGGCGCCGCCGTAGCGGTTGTAGGCACGCCAGCGGACCTCCACGAACACCAGCGTCTCGCCGTCGTCCATGATCAGGTCCACCTCGCCGAGGCGGCATTGATAATTGGTGATCACCGGCACCAGGCCGCGCTGTTCCAGCCAGCGTCGTGCCCGGTGCTCGGCCCGCTGGCCGCGTTCCTTGCGCCAGTACATAGAGGCCTCCGTGCGAGCGGGCCATGCCCGCGAAAGGCCGGCAAAGCCGGCCGGCAGGATACCAGAGCCCTTTCTATCGTTTAATACTGCGTACTATCCAGCCGCCCCTCACCAACCCGGGGCACTGGCACCGCTTCGCCATTCCGAAACAGGGCCCAATCCGACTCACGCACCAGCCGCGCGCCGTCCAGCCGCAAAGTGCCGGTGACGCCCGGAAGGGTGCTGTCCTGCAGATTGCGCAGCAGGTACAGCCGCGCCTGCAGCCGGTAGGCGTCCACGCCCATGGCGAACAGACGCGCGTAGCGTCCGTGGCCGTCCGGCCAGGTTTCCTCGGCCATACGGTGCAGCTTGGTGCCTTCGTAAAGAATCCACGGCATGTCCAGGAAGTAAACGCCGTCCAGGTCCTGGTCGCGGCGCGGCGCCGGGGTGCCGTTATAAAGATGGGAGGTGGCGAACACCGGCAGGTCCCGGGCGTAATGGAAATTCAGCGCCGGTTTAATCTGCCGGCCCTCGTTCGGGTCGGCCACCAGGAACAAGAAATCCAGGCTTTGCGGCCACTCCTCCGGCCGCTCGGAGTCCAGATCCGAGAACGAAGGGTCGCGGCGCAGGTCCTTTTCGGCGCGGGCGGTGTCCAGCAGGCTCTCCACGGTTTCACCGATGGTGTCGTCGGTGAACGAGCTTTCCACCACGATCCGGCCGCCGCCGTCCTGCCAGGCGGCCACGAACGCCTCGGCCACGCGCTGGCCCCAGGCGCTGCGGGGATAAAGCACCCCGGCCAGCCGGTCGCCGGCTTCCAGGCTCTGCCGGGCGATCTGCCGGGCCTCGTCCTCCGGCGCCAGCCCGAACTGGAAGATCGGCGCGTCCTCGCTGTCCTGATCCAGATAGTTCAGCGCCAGCACGGTCACCGGCGGCGTACCCATACGGGCCAGCTCGGCCACGTTGTCCTTGGCCAGCGGCCCGACCACAAACTGCGCGCCGTCGTCCACCGCCTGCTGGAACACCGAGCGCACGTCCGCGTCGCTGACGTCGTAGAAACGCAGGTCCGGGGTCGGGTTGCCCGCTTCCTCGGCGCTGTAGTAGCCGGTCATCATGCCGTCGCGGATCGCCTCGGCGGCGGGCGCCAGCGGGCCGCTCTCCGGCAGCAGCACGGCGACCCGCTGGGGGCGCTCGCGGGCGGCGCGCTGCAGGGCCCGCACCGTTTCCGGCAACTGGCGGGCGGCCGGATGGTCGGGCCAGTCCTCGCGCCAGCGCGACAGGCGCTGCACCTGGCTGTCGATGTTGGCCTGCGGGTCGCGGTACAGCAGCGCCAGCTCCAGCCAGCCGCGCAGCTCGCCGGAGGTGTCCTCGGCGCGGGCTTCCAGGGTTTCCAGCGGCAAGCGCATCAGCGCTTCCCAGGTCAGCTGGCGGTTGTATTCCTGGTCGTCGTCATTGAGCAGCGGGTCCACCGCCACGCGCTGGCGCAGGCTTTTCATCAACTCGCCGTTGAGCGCCTGGGCGTCGGCGCGCAGCAGGTTCAGCTTGGCGCGGCGCTGGGCGTCGAAGCCGTCGATATCGCTCCGGTAGTCGTCCAGCAACGCCACCGCCCGGTCCGGCTGCTGCTCGGCCATCCAGGACTGGGCGCGCAACTGCAGCCAGCGGAAGCGCTGATCCCGGGACAGGGCGCCGTCGCCCACCTGGTCGAGCAATTCGCCGGCGTCGTCGGCGCGTTCATTGACCAGGTAAGAACGTGCCCAGGCCAGGGCGGTGTCGGTGCGCACCGGTTCCGCCAGCTCGGCCAGCTGGTCGCTGGCGTTATCGACCTGTTGCGGCGCATCGCGAAGGGGTGCCGGTTCCTTGGCGGTCGAGCCGTTCGGGCTCGGTAATTGAGAACAGCCGGCAAGGACCAGAACGAGGGCCATTGCGGCCAGGCGGGCCTGTCGTAATTCCATGGCTCTAGGGTAACCCCTTTGCTACTTCGGGAAAGAAGCCGCTATTGTAGGCGTTTTGCAAGTCGCGAATCACCCCCGACGGTCCACGATTGCGGAACGGATCGGTGGCATCACACAACTCTTTACACCCAATCAGGAAAACGCCCCCCATGAGCGGCTCTTTGTATGTGGTCAGCACACCGATCGGTAACCTGGACGACCTGTCCCGTCGCGCCCTTGAGGTGCTCGGCCAGGTGGACTGGGTGGCCGCCGAGGACACCCGGCACAGCCAGACGCTGCTCAACCATCTGGGCATCAAGGCCCGTCTGATCAGCTGCCACGACCACAACGAAGCCGAGCGCAGCCCGGAACTGGTGGCACGCCTGCGCGACGGCGAAAGCGGCGCTTTGATCAGCGACGCCGGCACGCCGCTGGTCAGCGACCCGGGCTACCGGCTGGTGCGCGCCTGCCAGGACGCCGGCGTGGCGGTGGTGCCGGTGCCCGGCGCCTCCGCGCTGCTGGCGGCACTGGCGGTGTCCGGCCAACCCAGTGACCGCTTTCTGTTCGAAGGCTTCGTGCCGTCCAAGGGCGCCGCCCGCGAAAACGCCCTGCGCCGCCTGGCGGGCCTGGACGTCACCAGCGTGATCTTCGAGGCCCCGCACCGCGTAGTGTCGCTGCTGGAAAGCCTGGCCGGCCTGGTCGACGCCGACCGCGAACTGACCCTCTGCCGGGAACTCACCAAACGCTTCGAGACCGTGCGCCGCGGCCCGGTGGCCGAGCTGCTCGAGTGGGTGCGCGGCGACAAGGACCAGCGCCGCGGCGAGCTGGTGCTGGTGCTGTCCCCCGCCGCCCGCGGCAAACAGCTCAGCGAACAGGACCGCGCCCTCGCCAAGGCCCTGCTGGCGGAACTGCCGGTCTCTCGGGCGGCGCGGGTGCTCGCCGCCCACACGGGGTTGAAGCGGCAGGAGCTCTACAACTACCTGGAAGGAGTTAATAGTTAACAGTGAATAGTTAATAGCGAAAACAGTGCGCCCTACGAGAGTTGCGTATTGGCATAGAAGGTTTGCGCTCACGCAATGAGCGCGGGCACGGCCTCCACGACACCCCGGCCCCACCCGCGAACTATTCACTATTAACTGTTCACTGTTAACTGTCTCCGCTAGAATCCGCCCCGGGTCGGTCAGGCAGCCGCTGGCGGTGCAAGCCGCTGGAGGAAAGTCCGGGCTCCATAGGGCAGGGTGCCAGGTAACGCCTGGGGGTCGCGCTGGTGACGGCGCGGCTACGGAAAGTGCCGCAGAAAAGGTACCGCCCGGCGGCTTTCGAGCCACCGGGTAAGGGTGAAAAGGTGCGGTAAGAGCGCACCGCGCCGCTGGCAACAGCGGTGGCAGGGTAAACCCCACCCGGAGCAAGACCAAATAGGGACCCATGGGCGTGGCCCGCGCCGGGTCCGGGTAGGTCGCTTGAGGCCCGTGGCGACGCGGGTCCCAGATGAATGGCTGTCCACGACAGAACCCGGCTTATCGACCGATCCACCTTATTCGAAGCGACATTCCGCTCCCTGTGGGAGCGGGCCTGTGCGAGCGGGCCTTGCCCGCGAAAGGGTGGCTCTGCCACCCGGCAGGATCCCAGAGACCTCCATAATGCGCGAACCAAGGCCTCTGGCATCCTGCCGGCAAGCTTTGCTTGCCTTTCGCGGGCTGGGCCCGCTCCCACAGGCCAGTTGACCGCCATCAGTGGGCTGCGGCGAGAGTCAGCACTCACCCTGAGTATGGCATTCCCTTCATTTATTGCGCCTTCTTTATTCCAAAATAGTCTAACTCTTAAAGTGATTCCTTAGCTGCGCCCCGCAGCGCCCTGATTACGTTGACAACTCCTCTTCCCCCGCCTTGCTCATCCCCAGTGTGACGCAGCTAACAAACTGATTTGCAAAGACTTTCTTTTACATTGGCCGGTTTCGCCGAGCTTGACTTGGTAATTCCCGTGGACCTAGAGTGTCGCATTGTGGTGGAAAGTGGGATGAAGTGGGAAAAATCCTCCATCCCGCCGCCAGAAACGCACAAAGTGGGACGGATCCCAACGCAAGGGGAAGGCCAGTGTTCAACGGGCGTACGGCGCTCAATCTAGATGCCAAGGGTCGGCTTACCGTGCCGACCCGCTACCGCGAGTCGCTGAACAGCGCTTGCGGCGGTCGCCTTGTGCTCACGCAACACCCCTACGACGCCTGCCTGGTGATGTACCCCTTCCCCGAGTGGCGTGACATCGCCCGCCAGGTGGCGTCGCAAAGCGATTCCCACTCTCAGGTGCGGGCGCTCAAGCGCCGCTTCCTGGGGCAGGCCGTGGAAATGGAAATGGACGGCAACGGCCGCCTGCTGGTACCGCCGGAGTTGCGGTCCGTGGTGGGCCTGGAAAAACACGCCATGCTGGTGGGTTTGATGCACCGGTTCGAAATCTGGGCCGAGGAAACCTGGAATCAGTTGGAACAACAGGATCTGGATCAGGACGCCATGCCCGAGAGTGTGCAGTCCCTCTCGTTCTGAATTTGGCAGCGAACAAGCGAGGGCAACCGGCCATGGCGAACAGCGACAACAGGCAGTACGAACACCAGCCGGTAATGCTGGAGGAGGTACTGGAAATGTGGCCCACCCGAACCGACGGCCTGTACGTGGACGGCACCTTTGGCCGCGGCGGTCACAGCCGCGCGCTGCTGGCCCGGCTGGACGCCGGCGCCCGTCTGGTCGGTGTGGACCGCGATCCGGAGGCGGTACTGGAAGGCGAGAAGCTGGCCCTGGAAGACACCCGCTTCCGGATTCGCCGCGCCCGCTTTGATTGCCTGCCGGAGCTGGTGGCGGAAGAGCACCGCCAGATCGACGGGCTGCTGCTGGATCTGGGCGTGTCCTCGCCGCAGCTGGACGACGCCGAGCGCGGCTTCAGTTTCCTGCGCGACGGCCCGCTGGACATGCGCATGGACCCGGACAGCGGTGAAAGCGTCGCCGACTGGCTGGCGCGGGCCGGCGAGAAGCAGATCGCCGACGTGCTCTACCAGTACGGCGATGAGCGCAAATCACGCCGCATCGCCCGGGCGATCTGCGAGCGCCGCGATCAGCAGCCGATCCGCACCACGGCGCAGCTGGCCGGCCTGATTCAATCGGTGATGGGACGCGGCGAGCCGGGCAAGCACCCGGCAACGCGCAGCTTTCAGGCGTTACGAATACATATAAACGGGGAACTGGACGCGTTGCGCAACACGCTGGACCAGGCCCTGGAGACGCTCGCCATCGGCGGGCGTCTTGTCGTTATCAGCTTCCATTCCCTGGAAGACCGGGTGGTGAAGCGCTTTATCCGCGATCACTCCGGCCAGGCGCCGAAAGGCCGGGGCGGGTTGCCGATGATGGACGAACCGCCGGAGCGGCTGAAGCCGCTGGGCAAGGCCCGCTACGCCGGCAAGGACGAACTGCGCGTCAACGTGCGCAGCCGCAGCGCGGTGCTGCGGGTGGCGGAGAAAGTGGCATGAGCGCGGCCCGCGGCCAGGCCACGGGCTCGGTGCTCGCCGCCGGCTGGTTGCCGCCGCTGTTGCTGGTGCTGGTGGTGGCGTCCGCGGTGGGCGTGGCCTACAGCGTGCACGAATCGCGCCGCCTCACCGACCGCGCCCAGCAGGCGCAGCGGCAGCAGGCGCAGCTGGAAACCCGCTGGGGCCAGCTGCTGCTGGAACACAGCACCTGGGGCAGTTACGCCCGGGTGGAGCGCCTGGCTCGTGAAGAGCTGGGCATGAAATTACCGAAGACCGACGAGCGAGTGTTGATACGGCCATGAAAGGCGCCCGTAGAACCACACCCAAGGCAACGCGCAAAGCCGCCACCAAGGCGTCGGCGCGCCAGGCCAACAGCTCCCTGCGCTGGCGTTTCATGCTGGTGTTCTGGGCCGGCTGTGCCTGTGTTTTGGTGGGGCGCGCGGTGCAGCTGCAGGTGGTACAGCACGACTTCCTGGCCGACCAGGGCGACATCCGCAATCTGCGGGTGGAGCCGGTGGCCGCCCACCGTGGCGTGATCCAGGACCGCGCCGGCCGGCCGCTGGCGGTGAGCACCCCGGTCACCACCCTGTGGGCCAACCCCGGCGAAGCCCTGGAGCACCAGGAGCAGTGGGCGCGCCTGGGCAACAACCCGATCATCGACAGCCGCGCCTTCGCCAGCCGGGTCAACAGCCACAAGGGCAAGGAATTCATCTACCTGGCCCGCGGCCTGGCGCCGGAACAGGCGCAGACCGTGCTCGCCAAACAGGTGCCCGGCATCCACCCGCTCACCGAATACCGCCGCTACTACCCGGCCGGCGAAGTGACCAGCCATCTGGTCGGCTTCACCGACATCGACGAGCGCGGCCAGGAAGGCGTGGAACTGGCCTTCGAAGAGCAACTGTCCGGCGAGCCGGGCCGCAAGAAAGTGGTTCGCGACCTGCTCGGCCGCGTGATCCAGGACATCGAAGTGCTGGAACCGGCGGCGCCCGGCCAGGACATCACCCTGAGCCTGGACCTGCGCCTGCAGTACCTGGCCTACAAAGAACTGCTGTCCGCCACCCGCCGCTTCAAGGCCCGGGGCGGCTCCGCCGTGGTGCTCGACATCAAGACCGGCGAAATCCTGGCGATGGTCAACCAGCCCGCCTACAACCCCAACAACCGGGGCAACCTGGACACCGGCAGCCTGCGCAACCGGGCGGTCACCGACCTGTTCGAGCCGGGTTCCACGATCAAGCCGTTCACCGTCGCCGCCGCCATGGAGCAGGGCCTGGTCACGCCCACCACGGCGATCAACACCCACCCCGGCTACCTGCGCGTGGGCAGCAAGACCATCCGCGACCACCGCGATTACGGTGTGATTGACGTCACCACCGTGCTCACCAAGAGTTCCAACGTGGGCGTCAGCAAGCTGGCGTTGTCGATGGATTCCATGGTGCTCCCCGGTTACCTGGAGCGCTTCGGTTTCGGTCAGGCCACGGACATCCAGTACCCCGGCGAGAGTGACGGCGTCCTGCCGCTGCGCGCTCGCTGGCGGGACGTGGAGCGCGCCGCGCTCTCCTACGGCTACGGCATCAGCACCACCGCGCTGCAGCTGGCCCAGGCCTACGCGATCCTCGCCAACGACGGGCGCCGGGTGCCGCTGTCCCTGCTCAAGGTGGACCAGCCGCCCAAGGGCGAGCAGATCATAGCGCCGGCCAGCGCCCAGTCCATCGTGCGCATGCTGGAAACCGTGGTCAGCGTCGAGGGCACCGCCAGCCGCGCGCAGATTTCCGGTTACCAGGTGGCCGGCAAAACCGGCACCGTGCACAAGGTCACCGCCAACGGCTACGCCGACGACCGCTACATCGGCCTGTTCGCCGGCATCGCCCCGGCCTCCAACCCGCGGGTGGCCGCGGTGGTGGTGATCGACGACCCGCGCGGCGAATCCTATTACGGCGGCCTGGTGGCCGCGCCGGTGTTCTCCGCCATCGTCGGCGGCGTTCTTCGCACCCTGCACGTGCCGCCGGACAAGACCGACGGCCTGATCGCCGGCAAACTGGACGGGGAGGACGCCACATGATCGCACTGCGGCATCTGCTCCCCGACCAGCCGCTGCCGGAACGGCTGCGCGACCTGACCATCAAGGCGCTGCGCCTGGACAGCCGCGCGGTGACCCCCGGTGACCTGTTCCTGGCGGTGCCCGGCCACAACGCGGACGGCCGCCAGTTTATCGACGCGGCGGTCCGCGCCGGCGCCACCGTGGTGGTGGAAGAGGGCGACGCCTTCGCCGTGCATCCGCACGACGGCGCCGTGCGCATCACCGTGCCGGAACTGCGCCGCCAGGTCGGCGTGCTGGCGGCGCGCTACTTCGGCGAGCCCGGACGCCGCCTGAAGGTGATCGGCGTCACCGGCACCAACGGCAAGACCAGCATCACCTGGTTCCTGCGTGACGCGCTCAACGCCCTGGGCCACGCCTGCGGGCTGATCGGCACCCTGGGCGTCGGCCTCAAGGGCCAGGAGGGCAGCACCGGCCACACCACGCCGGACCCGATTACCCTGCAAAAAGCGCTGCTCGACCTGTGCGACGCCGGCGCCGACAGCGTCGCCATGGAAGTGTCGTCCCACGCCCTCGACCAGCACCGCCTGGGCAGCACCCCGGTGCGCATCGCGGTGTTCAGCAACCTGAGCCGCGACCACCTGGACTACCACGGCGACATGGACGCCTATCTGCTCGCCAAGGTGGCGCTGTTCACCCGCCCGGAGCTCCAGGAAGCGGTGATCAACAGCGACGACGACGCCGCCCCGGTGCTGCTCGGCCGGCTCAACGACGGCGTGCGCTGCATCACCTACGGCGCCCAGGCCGGCGCCACCGTGCGCTGCGTGGCCTGGCAGCCGCACCCGGACGGCATGGACCTGCGGCTCACCGTGGGCGGCGAAGCCCTGAACGTGACCCTGCCGCTGTTCGGCGCCTTCAACCTCAGCAATGTGATGGCGGTGGCCGGGGCGTTGCACGGCAGCGGCGTCGAGCCGCACGCGCTGGCGGACGCCCTGGCCGCGATTACCCCGGTGCCGGGCCGCATGGAGCCGGTCCGCGAAGCGGGCAAGCCCACCGTCATCGTCGATTACGCGCACACCCCGGACGGCCTGGAAAAAGCCCTGGCGGCGGCGCGCGAGCACTTCCCCGGCCGCCTGCACTGTGTGGTCGGCTGCGGCGGCGATCGGGACACCGGCAAACGCCCGCTGATGGCCGCCGCCGCCGAGCGCGGCGCCGACCGGGTGCTGTTCACCAGCGACAATCCGCGCGGCGAGAACCCGGACGCGATCATCGACCAGATGCGCGCCGGCCTCGACGATCCCAGCGCCGTGCAGGTGGAAACCGACCGCCGCCGCGCGGTGGCGCTGGCGGTGTCCCAGGCCGGCGTCGACGACGTGGTGCTGGTGGCCGGCAAAGGCCATGAGGATTATCAGGAGGTGGCCGGTGAGCGCCACCCCATGGACGACCGCGACCTGGCCCGCGAGGCCCTGGCCGCGTGGCGAGTGCCGGCCGCCCCGGCAGGGGGGACCGCATGATGCGCCTGTCCCAGATCCGTGACTGGACCGCCGGCGAGATGCGCGGCAGCGACCGCACCCTGAGCGCGGTCAGCACCGACACCCGCACGCTGGGCCCGGACAGCCTGTTCGTGGCGCTGCGGGGCGAGCGATTCGACGGCCACGCCTTCCTGGCCCAGGCTCGGGACGCCGGCGCGGTGGCCGCGCTGATTGATTACGACAGCGAACAGGGCAGCGACACCGGCGTGTTCGACGCCGACGTGCGCGTTGCCGACACCCGCCAGGGGCTCGGCCGCCTGGCCGCCGGTTACGCCGCCCAGTTCCCGGTGCCGCGCGTGGCGGTCACCGGCAACGCCGGCAAGACCACCGTGAAAGAGATGATCGCCGTGCTGCTGGGCGAGGGCACCCTGGCCACCCACGGCAACCTCAACAACGACATCGGCGTGCCGCTCACGCTGCTGCGCCTGACCGCCGAACACCGCCAGGCGGTGATCGAGCTGGGCGCCAACGCCCCCGGCGAAATCGCCTGGACCAGCGGCCTGGTGAAGCCGAACGTGGCGCTGATCACCAACGTCACCGGCGCCCACCTGGAGGGCTTCGGCTCCATGGACGGCATCGCCCGCGCCAAGGCGGAAATCTTCACCGGCTGCGCCGCCGGCGGCACCGCGGTGATCAACGGCGACGACCACTACGCCGCCTTCTTCACCGACCAGGCCCGCGCCGCCGGCCTGAACATCGTCACCGTGGGCCGTGAGCAGGGCGACCTGCACGCCGAGGCGGTGCGTCTGGACGACCAGGGCTGCGACTTCGTGCTGCAGCCCCTGGGGCTGACCCTGCGCCTGCCGCTGGTGGGCGCCCACCAGATCAGCAACACGCTGATGGCGCTGGCCGCCGTGCAGGCGCTGGGCGTCGACCTGACGGAACGGGCGCCGCGCCTGGCACAGCTGAAGCCGGTCCCGGGACGCATGAACGTGATCGACTGCCAGGGCGGCACCCTGGTGGACGACACCTATAACGCCAACCCCGGCTCGGTACGGGCGGCCATCGCCTGGCTGGCCGGGCGGCCGTCACCACGCACTCTGGTGCTGGGCGCCATGGGGGAATTGGGCCCCAGCGCCGAGACGCTGGTGACTGAATTGGGCGCCAACGCCCGGGCCGCCGGCATCGACACGCTGATCACCCTGCCCGGCGCCGAAGCGGCCGCCCGCGGCTTCGGTGACGGCGCCGAGCCGGTGGAACATTTCGACCAGGCCGCCGAGCGGGCAGCGGGAACGCTGGCCCGGGGCGGCACGGTATTGGTCAAGGGGTCGCGCAGTGCCCGCATGGAGCAAGTGGTGCAACGGCTTACCGATAAGGGGAGGGGGCACTGATGTTGCTTTGGCTGGCGGAACTGCTGGGTGAGTTTTATACCGGATTCCTGGTGGTCCAATACATTACCTTGCGCGCCATTCTGGCGGTGCTGACGGCGCTGTTCCTGGCGTTCTGGATCGGTCCGATCATGATTCAGAAGCTGCAGGAAAAGCAGGTCGGCCAGGCGATCCGCGACGACGGCCCCAAGAGCCATCTCAGCAAGGCGGGCACCCCGACCATGGGCGGCGGCCTGATTCTGATCTCGATCGCCATTTCCACCCTGCTGTGGGCGGATCTGAGCAACCGCTTCGTGTGGATCACCCTGGGCGTGCTGGTGGTGTTCGGCGCCGTGGGCTGGGTCGACGACTGGCGCAAGGTGATCGAAAAGAACCCGCGCGGCCTGCCGGCGCGCTGGAAGTATTTTTGGCAGTCCGTGGGCGCGCTGGGCGCCGGCCTGGCCCTGTTCTGGACCGCCCAGAGCCCGCAGGAAACCCAGCTGATCGTGCCGTTCTTCAAGACCGTGGCGATCAACATGGGCTGGTTCTATGTGGTGCTGACCTATTTCGTGATCAACGGCACCTCCAACGCGGTCAACCTGACCGACGGCCTGGACGGCCTGGCGATCATGCCCACCGTGCTGGTGGCGGCGGCGCTGGGCATCTTCGCCTACGCCAGCGGCCACGCGGAGTTCGCCACCTACCTGCAGATTCCCTACATCGCCGGCGCCGGCGAGCTGGTGGTAATCGTCGCCGGTCTGTGCGGCGCCGGGCTGGGCTTTTTGTGGTTTAACGCCTACCCGGCGCAGGTGTTCATGGGCGACGTGGGCGCGCTGGCGCTGGGCGCGATGCTCGGTGTGATGGCGGTGATCGTCCGCCAGGAAATCGTGCTGTTCATCATGGGCGGTGTGTTCGTCATGGAGACGGTGTCGGTGATGCTGCAGGTGGCCTCGTTCAAGCTCACCGGCCGGCGCATTTTCCGCATGGCGCCGATCCATCACCACTTTGAGCTCAAGGGCTGGCCGGAACCGAAGATCATCGTTCGGTTCTGGATCATTACCGTAATTCTTGTACTGGTGGGTCTGGCGACCCTCAAGATTCGATAGGACGGGCGTAAACGTATATGGCGAAAGACGCGTTCGATCTGGTTATTGGCCTGGGTGTTTCCGGCCGCTCCGTGATCCGCTACCTGGCGGATCAGGGTATGCCGGTGCGCGCCCTGGATACCCGCGAAGCGCCCGCGGGTCTGGACGAACTGCGTGAGCAGCATCCCAAGCTCAAGATTCACACCGGCGGCTTCAAGGCGTCGTGGATGAAGCGGGCCCAGCGCCTTATCGTCAGCCCCGGCGTGGCCGTGTCGACCCCGGCCATCGCCGAGCAGATCGCCGAGGGTAAGGAAGTGATCGGCGACATCGAGCTGTTCGCCCGCGCCGCCAGTCGCCCGCTGGTGGGCATCACCGGGTCCAACGCCAAGAGCACCGTGGTCACCCTGCTCGGCGAAGTGGCGCGCGCCTGTGACGCCAAGCCGGGCGTGGGCGGCAACCTGGGTGTGCCGGCGCTGGATCTGCTGCGCGAGGAAGCGGAGCTGTACGTGCTGGAGCTGTCCAGCTTCCAGCTGGAAACCACCTACAGCCTCAACGCCCAGGTCGCCTCGATTCTCAATCTGTCCCAGGACCACCTGGACCGCTACGGCAAGTTCAGCGACTACCTGGCCGCCAAGCAGCGCATTTACGACGGCTGCCAGGTGGCGGTGTGGAACCGCGACGACCTGGCCACCCGCCCGCAGACCCAGGTGCCCCGGGAAATCACCTTCGGCAGCCACCCGGAAGCGCACTACCAGCTGGACACCGACAAGCAGATGCTCTGCCACCAGGGCGAGACCCTGCTGCACGTGGACGAGCTGGCGCTCACCGGCCACCACAACGCCATGAACGTGCTGGCGGTGCTGGCCATGGCCGACGCCCTGGGCTTCGACCGCGCCACCACCCTGGCCACGGTGAAACGGTTCAAGGGCCTGCCGCACCGCTGCCAGCTGGTGGCGGAGGACGCCCGCATCCGCTGGATCAACGATTCCAAGGCCACCAACGTGGGCGCCACCCTGGCGGCGCTCACCGGTATCGGCGAGGCCATCGAAGGCCGCGTGATCCTGATCGCCGGCGGCCAGGGCAAGGGCCAGGACTTCTCGCCGCTGGGCGAGCCGGCGCGCCAATATCTGCGCGCCGCCCTGGTGCTCGGCCAGGACGCGGACAAAGTGGCCGACGGCCTGTCCGGCGTGCCCTGCGAGCGGGTCGCGGACATGGCGGCGGCGGTCAAGCGCGCCGCGCAGCTGGCACAGCCCGGCGACGCCGTGCTGCTGTCACCGGCGTGCGCCTCCTTCGACATGTACGAAAGCTACGTGGCCCGTGGCGACGACTTCTCCGCCCGCGCCCGGGAGGTGACCCATGGCTAGCGCCCTGGTGGACGTACGCGATCCGGGCCTCGACCGCCCGCTGCTGTGGACCGTGGCGCTGCTGGCCCTGGCCGGCCTGGTGATCGTCACCTCCGCGTCCCTGCAGATCGCCGAAACCCGCCTGGACAGCCCCTTCCACTACGGCCTGCGCCACGGCATCTATCTGCTCGCCAGCGTCGGCCTGGGCGTGTTCGTGTACTGCTGCGTGCCGCTCACCCTGCTGGAAAAACTGCGCTTCGCCATGCTGCCGGTGGCGCTGGTGGTGCTGGTGATGGTGTTCATCCCCGGCCTCGGCCGGGAGGTGAACGGCTCCACCCGCTGGATCGCATTGCCGGGCTTGACCATTCAGGCCTCGGAAATCGTCAAGCTGTGCTTCGTGCTCTACCTGGCCGGCTACATCGCCCAGCACAAGGCGGCCCTGGAAAGCGGCTGGAAGGCCTTCCTGCTGCCGCTGGGCGTGCTCGCCGCGCTCACCTTCATGCTGCTGCTGCAGCCGGACTTCGGTGCCGTGGTGGTGTTGGGCATCGCCGCCATGGGCATGCTGTTCCTGGCCGGCGTGCCGACCCTGCGCTTCCTGATTATCGGCCTCGCCGTGGTGGCCCTGGGCGCGGTGGTGGCGCTGGCGGAGCCCTACCGGGTGGCGCGCCTGATGAGCTTCACCGACCCCTGGGCCGACCAGTACGGCGCCGGCTACCAGCTCACCCAGAGCCTGATCGCCTTCGGGCGCGGCCACTGGCTGGGCGTGGGCCTGGGCAACAGCGTGCAGAAGCTGTTCTACCTGCCCGAAGCGCATACCGATTTCGTATTCGCGGTGCTCGCCGAGGAATGGGGCCTGATCGGCACCCTGGCGATGATCGTCGGCTTCGCGGTGCTCGGCTGGCGTCTGTTCGTGATCGGACGCGGCCTGGAGCAGCGCGGTTTTCTTTACCACGCCTATCTGGTGTACGGCACCGCGCTGGTGCTGTGCGCCCAGGCGTTCATCAATGTGGGTGTGAACATGGGGGTGTTGCCCACCAAGGGACTGACGCTGCCGTTCGTAAGTTACGGCGGCTCCTCGCTGCTGATCTGTTCGGTGATGATCGCGCTGGTACTGCGCGCCAGCACCGAGCAATCGCGGCTGCAGGCACGCGGGAGGAGCAAACGATGAGCGCCACGGTATTGATCATGGCCGGCGGCACCGGCGGCCACGTGTTCCCCGCCCTGGCGGTGGCCCGGCAACTGCAGGACGCCGGCTACCGGGTGCTGTGGCTGGGCGCCGAAGGCGGCATGGAAACCCGGCTGGTGGAGCGCCACGGTTTCGAGATCGTCAGCCTGGCCGTCGGGCGCCTGCGCGGCGGCGGCGTCAAACGCAAGCTGCTCGGGCCGCTGCAGCTGTTGCGCGCAATGTGGCAGGCCTGCGCCGTGATTCGCCGTGAGCGCCCGGTGCTGGCGGTGGGCTTCGGCGGTTTCGTCAGCGCCCCCGGCGGCCTGGCCGCCAAACTGTGCCGCGTGCCGCTGGTGATCCACGAGCAGAACGCGGCGCCCGGGCTCACCAACCGCATGCTGTCGCGCTTCGCCACCGAAACCCTGGAAGGGTTCGAAGGCGCGCTGCCCGGCGGTATCTGGGTGGGCAACCCGGTGCGCCGCGAAATCGCCGAGCTGCCCGACCCGGCGGAGCGCTACGGCGTGCGCCAGGGGCCGCTGCGGATTCTGGTGCTGGGCGGCAGCCAGGGCGCCCTGGCCCTGAACCAGGACCTGCCGGAGCTGCTGCTGGCGTCCCTGGGCGCCCAGCTGCAGGTGCGCCACCAGTGCGGCGCCGGCCGCACCGGGGAAGCCGAGCCGGTTTACAAGGCGCTGGGCCTGGACGCCCGGGTCAGTGAATTCATTGATGACATGGCCGAGGCCTACGCCTGGGCCGATCTGGTGGTGTGCCGCGCCGGCGCCCTGACCGTGGCGGAAGTGGCCGCCGCCGGGGTGGCCGCGCTGTTCGTGCCGCTGCCCAGCGCGGTGGACGACCACCAGACGCTGAACGCCCGCTGGCTGGTGGATCGCGGCGCCGCCCTGATGCTGCCGCAGGCGGAAATGAACGCCGGCGCCCTGGCGCGCAGCCTGGCCGGAATGATGGAACGGGACGCCCTGGCGCAGATCGCGCGGCGTGCCCGCCAGCTGGCGGTGCCGGACAGCGCCGCCCGGGTGGCGAAACTATGCGAGGAGGTCGCCCATGGCGATTAAACATACCGTGCCTGAAATGCGGCGGATTCGCGGTATCCACTTCGTGGGTATCGGCGGCGCCGGCATGTGCGGGATCGCCGAAGTCCTGGCCAACCAGGGCTACGCCATCAGTGGCAGTGACATCAAGGAATCGCCGGTGGTGGACCACCTGCGGTCCCTGGGCGCGCGGGTGGAAATCGGCCACCGGGCCGAGAACATCGGCGACGCCGACGTGGTGGTGACCTCCTCGGCGGTCAACACCGAGAACCTGGAAGTGGCCGAAGCCCACGCCCGCCGGGTGCCGGTGGTGCCGCGCGCGGAAATGCTCGCCGAGCTGATGCGCTTCCGCCACGGCATCGCCGTGGCCGGCACCCACGGCAAGACCACCACCACCTCCATGGTGGCGGCGATTCTCGGCGAAGCCGGTCTGGATCCCACGTTCGTAATCGGCGGCCGCCTGAACAGCGCGGGCACCAACGCGCGCCTCGGCCAGAGCCGCTATCTGGTCGCCGAAGCGGACGAGTCCGACGCCAGCTTCCTGCACCTGCAGCCGATGAGCGCCATCGTCACCAATATCGACGCCGACCACATGCACACCTACGGGGGTGACTTCGCGCGGCTGGAAAACACCTTTATCGAGTTCCTGCACAACCTGCCGTTCTACGGCGTGGCGGTGCTGTGCGTGGACGACCCGGTGGTGCGCAAACTGCTGCCCCGGGTCAACCGCCAGGTGATCCGCTACGGCTTCAGCGACGACGCCGACCTGCGCGCCGAGAACGTGCGCCAGACCGGCATGAGCACCGCCTTCCGGGTGGTGCGCACCGAAGGCGAGCCGTTGGAGATCACCCTGAACATGCCGGGCCGCCATAACGTGCTGAACGCCCTGGCGGCGATCGCCGTGGCCGCCGACGAAGGCGCCGACGATGAGGCCATCGTGCGCGGCCTGAACGGCTTCACCGGGGTCGGCCGCCGCTTCGACGTGCTCGGCGAGTACCCCTGCGCCGACGGCGGCAGCGCCACCCTGGTGGACGACTACGGCCACCATCCCCGCGAAGTGGCCGCCACCATCGCGGCGATCCGCGACGGCTGGCCCGGCCGCCGGCTGGTGATGCTGTTCCAGCCGCACCGCTACACCCGCACCCGCGATCTTTATGAAGATTTCGTGGACGTGCTCGGCGGTGTCGATCAACTGCTGATGCTGGAAGTCTACAGCGCCGGCGAGGACGCCATCCCCGGCGCCGACACCCGCGCCCTGATGCGCAGCCTGCGCCAGCGCGCCCGGGTGGAGCCGGTGTTCGTGGACGACCCGGCCAAGCTGCCCGAACTGCTCGCCAATGTGCTGCAGGGCGGCGATCTGCTGGTTACCCAGGGCGCCGGCAACGTGGGCGGTATCGCCCGCGAACTGGCGGCGCGCATCGAACCCACCGACGGCAACGGAGGCGCCCATGGTCGATAGCGGCAAGGCGCCCGGCATGGCGCTGACCAGCGAAATGAAGCAGCGCCTGGCCCGCATCGGCCGGGTGGCGGTGCTCGCCGGCGGCGATTCCGCGGAGCGCTCCGTGTCCCTGAAGAGCGGCGCGGCGGTGCACCAGGCGCTGCGCCAGCTGGGCCTGATCGCCGAGTTGGTGGACCCGGCGGAGCGCGGCGTGGACACCCTCAAGGGCTTCGACGTGGCCTTTATCGCCCTGCATGGGCGGGGCGGCGAAGACGGCGTGATCCAGGGGCTGCTGGAGCATCTGAAACTGCCGTACACCGGCTCCGGCGTGATGGCGTCCGCCATCGGCATGGACAAGGTGCGTACCAAACAACTGTGGAAGGGCGCCGGCCTGCCCACGCCGCCGTTCTACGTGGCCGGCCTGGACGACCGTGATATCGGCTTCCCGCTGATGGTGAAACCGTCCCACGAGGGCTCCTCCATCGGCATGGCCAAGGTGGACAGCGCGGCGGAACTGAACAAAGCCCTGGAAGACGCCCGCGCCTACGACAGCGACGTGCTGGTGGAAGCCTGGGTGCGCGGCCCGGAGTACACCGTGGCGATCGTCGACGGCCGCGCGCTGCCGTCGATCCGCCTGAAGACGCCCAACGCGTTCTATGACTTCGAGGCCAAGTACCAGTCCAACAGCACCGAGTACCTGTGCCCGGCGGGCCTCGACGACGCCGACGAGCAGGCCCTGGGCGCGCTCGCCCTGAAGGCGTTCGAGGCGGTGGGCTGCCAGGGCTGGGGCCGCGTCGACGTGATGCGCGACGAACACGGCGACTGGCAGCTGCTGGAAGTGAACACCGTGCCGGGCATGACCGATCACAGCCTGGTGCCGATGGCCGCCAAGGCCGACGGCGACGATTTCGCCACCCTGGTGGCACGCATTCTGTTGGAAGCGGTGGACCGGTTTCCGCCGCGCAAGGCGAACAAAGCGAGCAAAGGGAGCAAGCCCCGTGGCTAAGGCCAGACGCCAGACACCGGACGCCCGCCGCACACGCGGCGCGTCCCCCAAGGCGACCCGCGCCAAGCGGCAGGCGCCCGCCGTGCCGATCCGCGAGCGGTTGGCGGCGGCGCTGCCCGGCGCGCTGGCCGGGCTGGTGGCGATCACCGTGGTGGCCGGCGTGATCTGGCTGCCGCGGGTGCTGGACCAGTACCCGATCCGCCAGGTGGGCGTGGACGGCGTCACCGACGTGCGCCGACAGCAGCAGGTGCAGACCGCGCTGGCCTCGCTGGTGCGCGACGCCAACTACTTCTCGGTGCCGCTGGAGCAGATCTACCAGCGCGCCCGCGGCCTGAGCTGGGTGTCGGAGGTGTCCGTGCGCCGCCAGTGGCCGGACACGGTGAGCCTGGACGTCACCGAGCGCGAGCCGGTGGCGGTGTGGAACGAAGCGGTGCTGGTGGCCCGCGACGGCGAGCCGTTCAAGGCGCTCAAACAATACGATCTGGCCGGGCTGCCGCGCCTCAACGGCCCCGACCAGCGCCTGGAGGAAGTGATGAGCTTCTACCACAGCATGGGCAAGCTGCTGCGTGACGTGGGCCTGGGCATCGAACGAATGGAAGTGAACGCCCGGCTGACCGCCCGGCTGACTTTGGACAACCAAATGCAGCTGGTGGTGGACCGGGAAAATTACGTGGGCAAGTTACGCCGTTTCACGCGCCTGTATCGCGGTGTACTGAGCACCGACAGCCGTGGCGTGGCGCGGGTCGATTTGCGCTATGCCGATGGCATCGCGGTGACCTGGCGCGACGCGGAAGCGGACAAGAATGCTTAAGCAGAAACAGAGGATGTACCTCTAATGGCGAATGCAGTGGACAACATGATCGTGGGCCTGGACATCGGCACCTCCAAGGTCGTGGCCATCGTCGGCCAGATCACCGAGGAAGGCGTTGTGGAGGTAGTGGGTCTGGGCTCCCAGCCTTCGCGGGGCATGAAGAAGGGCGTGGTGGTGGACATCGAAGCCACCGTGCGCTCGATTCAGCGGGCCGTGGAAGAGGCGGAGCTGATGGCCGGCTGCCAGATCCATTCGGTCTACGCCGGCATCGCCGGTTCCCATGTGCGCAGCCTTAACTCCCACGGCATCGTCGCGATCCGCGACCGGGAAGTGACCCAGGCGGACATCGACCGGGTGATCGACGCCGCCCAGGCGGTGGCGATTCCCGCCGATCAGAAGACCCTGCACGTGCTGCCGCAGGAGTACGTGGTCGACAACCAGGAAGGCGTGCGCGAGCCGGTGGGCATGAGCGGCGTGCGGCTGGAAGCCAAGGTGCACCTGGTGACCTGCGCGGTGAACGCCGCCCAGAACATCGAAAAATGCGTGCGCCGCTGCGGCCTGGAAGTGGAGGACATCATCCTCGAGCAGCTCGCCAGCGCGCATTCGGTGCTCACCGAGGACGAGCGCGAGCTGGGCGTATGCATCGTCGACATCGGCGGCGGCACCACCGACATCGCCATCTTCACCGAGGGGGCGATCCGCCACACCGCCAACATTCCGATCGCCGGCGACCAGGTCACCAACGACATCGCCATGGCGCTGCGCACGCCCAAGCAGCACGCCGACGAGATCAAGATCAAGTACGCCTGCGCGCTGACCCAGCTGGCCGGCGCCGACGAAACCATCAAGGTGCCCAGCGTCGGCGACCGGCCGCCGCGCACCCTCAGCCGCCAGAACCTGGCCGAGGTGGTGGAGCCGCGCTACGACGAGCTGTTCACCCTGATCCAGGCGGAAATCCGCCGCTCCGGGTTCGAGGACATGATTCCCGGCGGCATCGTGCTCACCGGCGGCTCCTCCAAGATCGAGGGCGCGGCGGAACTGGCCGAGGAAATTTTCCACATGCCGGTGCGTCTGGGCACGCCGCAGGGCGTGGCCGGGCTCACCGATGTGGTGCGCAACCCGATTTATTCCACCTCCGTGGGTCTGCTGCTGTACGGCCAGCGCATGGAGAAGGAAGGACGCAGCCCCCGTGCCCAGGCCGGCGGCGGCGAAGTGAACTGGATGGAACGCTTCAAGAAGTGGTTCCAGGGCAATTTTTAAAGGTTTCAGAAGCGGTCGGATGGTCCGGCCGGTTTTGGGAAAAGCAGTAAACAGGGAAGCATTAACGGGAGATCAACCATGCAATTCAAACTCGAAGATTCCGTACCCCATGGCGCGGTGATCAAAGTAGTGGGCGTCGGTGGCGGCGGTGGCAACGCCGTCGATCATATGGTGCGTTCCAACGTGGAAGGCGTGGATTTCATCTGCGCCAACACGGACGCCCAGGCGCTGCGCAACTCCTCCGCGAAAACCGTGATTCAGCTCGGCAGCCAGGTCACCAAGGGCCTGGGCGCCGGCGCCAACCCGGACATCGGCCGGCAGTCCGCCATGGAAGACCGTGAGCGTATCGCCGAGCTGCTGGAAGGCGCCGACATGGTGTTCGTGACCGCCGGTATGGGCGGCGGCACCGGCACCGGCGCGGCACCGGTGGTGGCCGAAGTGGCCAAGGAGCTGGGCATCCTCACCGTGGCCGTGGTCACCAAGCCGTTCCCGTTCGAGGGCAAGAAGCGCATGCGCTCCGCCCAGGAAGGGATCGAAGCGCTCAAGGAGCACGTGCACTCGCTGATCACCATCCCCAACGAGAAGCTCCAGTCCGTGCTGGGCGGCTCCACCACCCTGCTGGACGCCTTCAAGGCGGCCAACGAAGTGCTGCAGGGCGCGGTGAAGGGCATCGCCGACCTGATCGTCCGTCCCGGCATGATCAACGTCGACTTCGCCGACGTGCGCACCGTGATGAGCGAGATGGGCACCGCGATGATGGGCACCGGCGTCGCCAGCGGCGAAAACCGGGCGGCGGAAGCGGCCCAGGCGGCGATTTCCAGCCCGCTGCTGGAAGACGTGGACCTGCGTGGCGCGCGCGGCATCCTGATCAATATCACCGCCAACGAGTCCATCGCACTGGATGAGTTCTCCGAAGTGGGCGATATCGTCAGCGAACTGGCCAGCGAAGACGCCAACGTGATCATCGGCACGGCGATCGACCCGGATATGGGCGATAATATTTCCGTCACCGTGGTGGCCACCGGTCTGGGTGCGCAGCACCAGGAACTGAAAGTGGTGCGCGGGCGTCAGACCCCCATGGGCGCCGATGGCCGGGTGGACTATAACGATCTGGATCGTCCGGCGGTGGAGCGCAAGCGCGCCCAGCAACAGGCCGCGGGTGGCGGTGGTCGCCAGGCCGTGAACACCGCGGAAGACCTGGACTTTATCGATATCCCGACCTTCCTGCGCCGTCAGGCTGACTGACGGCGTTGGAAATATGGTGCGAAAAGGGGAGATTTGCTATCATCGCCCCCTTATTTCGCGTTGAGGATACCCGTATCCTCCGGGATACCGACGGATTTGTGACGGATCGATGATCAGACAACGAACTCTCAAAAATGTGATTCGCGCCACCGGCGTGGGTCTTCACACCGGTGAAAAGGTGTACCTGACGGTGCGCCCGGCGCCCGCGAACGCCGGCATCGTATTCCGCCGGGTGGACCTGGATCCGGTGGTGGAAATCCCCGCCGGCGCCGATAAAGTCGGTGAAACCACGCTCTCCACCACGCTGGTTCAAGACGGCGTCAAAGTGGGCACCGTGGAACACCTGCTTTCCGCCATGGCCGGTCTGGGCATCGACAACGCCTACGTGGAGTTGTCGGCGCCGGAAGTGCCGATCATGGACGGCAGTGCCGGTCCTTTCGTGTTCTTGCTGCAGTCCGCGGGCATCAAGGAGCAGGACGCCGCCAAGAAGTTCATCCGCATCAAGAAGGAAGTCACCGTCCGCGAGGACGACAAAGTGGCCACCTTCAAACCGTTCGATGGCTTCAAGGTGACGTTCTCGATCGAATTCGATCACCCGGTGTTCGAAGAGCGCAACCAGGTGGCCAGCATCGACTTTTCCTCCACGTCGTTCGTGAAGGAAGTGGCGCGGGCCCGGACCTTCGGGTTCATGCGCGACATCGAGTTCCTGCGCAGCCAGAACCTGGCGCTGGGCGGCAGCGTGGACAACGCCATCGTGGTGGACGAGTACCGCATCCTCAACGAGGACGGCCTGCGTTATGACGACGAGTTCGTCAAACACAAGATGCTCGACGCCATCGGTGACCTGTACCAGCTCGGCCACAGCCTGATCGGCGAGTTCGTGGGTCATAAATCCGGCCACGCGCTCAACAACGCCCTCCTGCGTGAGCTGCTCAAGCAGGAAGACGCTTGGGAACTGGTGACCTTCGAGGACGCGGAAAACGCACCGATTTCCTACGTGAAGCCGGTGATGGCCGCCGAATAACGGCCCGTCCCGAACACACCTCGCCGCGTGCCCGCGCGGTGTCGTGCCTCCCTGTGCGCCCCGACCGTTCTCCCGCGGTCGGGGCGCTCTCGTTTCGGACCTCTGGAATCCTGCCGGGTGGCTGGAGCCACCCTTTCGCGGGCGGGGCCCGCTCCCACCGGGCTACGGAGTGCTATTTGTGCGAGCGGGCCTTGCCCGCGAAAGGCCGGAAAAGCCGGCCGGCAGGATCCCAGAGACCTCGCTAACGCTAACTCTCCGCCCGCCCCGCCAACCGCCGCAACGCTTTCGCCAGCTCGTCGTCATCGACACAATCCGCCGCCTGCCGAATATGCGCGGCACTCCCCGCGTCCAGCGGCGGCCGCTCATTGGCGCGCAGCTTGTCGGCGGTGGCGGCGGGCGCCGCCCGGCGGCCGGTGACCAGGATCTTGATGCTCTTGCCCGGCGCCAGGCTGCGCTCCAGGCGCGGCAGGTGGAAGCGCAGCAGTTGGGCGGTGGCGCTGGTTTCCACCATCGCCAGCCAGCGGTTCTCTTCCTCCACCAGCGTCACCCGGTCGCGCAGCGCCGGCGGCAGACAGTCCTGGGGCGGGGCGGCCGGGCCTTTCGGGGCCGCCGCCTTGCGCCCGCGGGCGGCTTTCGCCAGCGGCGCCAGGGTGCTGTTTTGGCGCAACAGACCCTGCAATTCCTTGGGTAGGGACGGCTTGCTCATACCTTTTCCTTGGGCTACCCTGCGAATGTAAAAAATTATAAAGCTTGCCAGGCGAGAGCACACGGGGAAGGCGCTCGCCACCTCATTCACGGAAGAAAGGAACCCTTTGCCCCGCCGGGCGGTCTCGCCTCCGGCCAGGGTGTGTTTTTACTTGCGACAGCTGAATTGAGACAGGCGCGATACAACGATGAACATCATATTGTTGAACAGCAAGCGCGGCCACTCCCGCACCATTACTTTACCGCGGTTTTTGCCCGCGCTGGTGCTGGCGGTGCTGGTGCTGATTCCGATGGCCGCCGGTGTCGGCGCCTACTGGATCAGCTACCGGGTCGCGCCGCCGTCCTACAGTGAGGAGGTGGCGAAACGCTTCCAATCCTCCCTGGAGCGGCAGAGCGATGAAGTAGCGGACCTCAAGCAGCTCAGTGAAGAACAATTCCGTGCCCTGACCCTCAAGCTGGCCGACGCCCAGGCCCGCCTGGTGCGCCTGGACGCCCTCGGCGAGCGGCTGGTGGACGTGGCCGGCATCGAAAGCGACGAATTCGACTTCGGCGGCGGCGAGCTGGCCATGGGCGGCCCCGAACCCCAGGACAGCAGCGCCTTCGCGCCGCCCTCGTTCATCGAGGAGCTGGACGGCCTCACCGAGACCCTGGAGCGCCGCGAACAGCAGCTGAACATCCTCGAGAACCTGCTCGCCAACCGCAATCTTGAAAACCAGACCTTCCTGTCCGGGCGTCCCATTACCCAGGGCTGGATGTCGAGCCGCTTCGGCCGCCGCACCGACCCGTTCTCCGGCAAGGTGGCGTGGCACGAAGGGGTGGATTTCGCCGGCAAGGACGGCTCCGACGTGGTCGCCACCGCCGCCGGCGTGGTCACCTACGCCGGCGAACGCTCCGGCTACGGCCTGCTGGTGGAGATCAACCACGGCAACGGCATCAGCACCCGCTACGGCCACGCCAAGACCGTGGACGTGAAGGTCGGTGATATCGTGCGCACCGGCGATGTGATCGCCAAGATGGGCTCCAGCGGCCGTTCCACCGGCCCGCACGTGCACTACGAAGTGCTCAAGAACGGCCGGCAGGTCAATCCGCACCCCTACATCTACCGCGCCCGCCGCTGAAAACGCGATGCAGGATGCAGGATTCAGGATACAGGCGCGATAAACAACCATCCGGCGTTAAAGGCCGTGCCCGCGCTCAACCAAAGGCGCGGGCACGGCAACACCGACACCCCGGCCTCTCCCGCGCTGTATCCTGCATCCTGTATCGGCCGGGTGGTTATTTCACCCGGTCTTGAATAGTCGCCCTCCGCACCTTATCTCCTTGGTCTATTGTGTTTAGAATGGCTCTTTTTCGCCCCACCCATTGAGAATAAACGGACGTTTCATGCTGGCTACCATCGTCAAAAAAGTCTTCGGGACCAAGAATGACCGCGAGCTCAAGCGGATCAGCCGTCTGGTGGCCGGGGTCAACACCCATGGCGACGCCATGGCGGAATTGGATGACGGCGCGCTGCAGGCCAAGACCGCCGAGTTGAAGGCCGCGCTCGCCGACGGCAAGACCCTTGACGAGATACTGCCGGAAGCGTTCGCGGTGGTCCGCGAGGCGGCCACCCGGGTGATGGGCATGCGCCACTTCGACGTCCAGTTGATGGGCGGCATCGCGCTGCACGAAGGGCGCATCGCGGAGATGCGCACCGGTGAGGGTAAGACCCTGACCGCCACCCTGGCGGCCTATCTGAACGCCCTGGCCGGCAAGGGCGTGCACGTGGTCACGGTCAACGACTACCTGGCCGCGCGGGATGCCAACTGGATGCGTCCGCTGTACGAATTCCTGGGGCTGAGCGTGGGGGTGATCTACTCCCAGCAGCCGCAGCCGGAAAAGCGCGAGGCCTACGCCTGCGACATCACCTACGGCACCAACAACGAGTACGGCTTCGACTACCTGCGCGACAACATGGCGTTCCGCCTGGAAGACCGGGTGCAGCGCGGCCTGTTTTACGCCATCGTCGACGAAGTGGACTCGATCCTCATCGATGAGGCGCGTACGCCGCTGATCATCTCCGGCCCGGCGGCGGACTCCTCGGAACTCTACAAGCAGATGAACACCCTGATCCCCAAGCTGCAGCCGCAGCGCGAGGAAGAGGGTGAAGACGGCCAGCCGCCCGAAGGGCACTATTACATCGACGAGAAGCAGCGCCAGGTGGAGCTCACCGAGGACGGCCACCAGCTGATCGAGTCCATGCTGGTGGACAACAATCTGCTGGAAGCCGGCGAAAGCCTCTACGCGGCCCACAACCTGACGCTGCTGCACCATGTGCACGCGGCGCTCAAGGCCCACGCCCTGTTCCACAAGGACCGCCAGTACGTGGTGCAGAACGATCAGATCGTGATCGTCGACGAGCACACCGGGCGCACCATGCCGGGCCGCCGCTGGTCCGAGGGCATCCACCAGGCGGTGGAAGCGAAAGAGGGCGTGCGCATCCAGCAGGAAAACCAGACCCTGGCGTCCACCACCTTCCAGAACTACTTCCGCCTCTACGAGAAGCTCGCCGGCATGACCGGCACCGCCGACACCGAGGCGATGGAATTCCGTCAGATCTACGGCATGGACGTGGTGGTGGTGCCCACCAACCGGCCCATGGTGCGTAAAGACGCCAACGATCTGATCTACCTGACCCTGCAGGAAAAATTCGACGCCATCGTCGAGGAAGTGCGCGACTGCGTGGAGCGCGGCGCGCCGGTGCTGGTGGGTACCGCCACCATCGAGGCCTCCGAATACCTGGCCGAACGGCTCACCAAGGAAAAGATCAAGCACCAGGTGCTCAACGCCAAGCAGCACCAGCGCGAGGCGCAGGTGATCGCCCAGGCCGGCCGGCCCGGCACCGTGACCATCGCCACCAACATGGCCGGCCGCGGTACCGACATCGTGCTGGGCGGCAACGCCGAGGAAGAGATCAAGCACATGGACGAGCCTTCCGAGGAGAAGGCCGAAAAGATCCGCGCCGAGTGGGAAGCCAACCACAACACCGTGCTGGAAGCCGGCGGCCTGCACATCATCGGCACCGAGCGCCACGAATCCCGCCGGATCGACAACCAGCTGCGTGGCCGGGCCGGCCGCCAGGGCGACCCGGGCTACACCCGCTTCTTCCTGTCCATGGAAGACGACCTGATGCGTATTTTCGCCTCCGACCGGGTGCGCAACATGATGCGCTCACTGGGTCTCAAGGACGGCGAAGCCATCGAGCACCGCTGGGTGACGCGCGCCATCGAGAACGCCCAGCGCAAGGTGGAAACCCGCAACTTCGACATCCGTAAGAACCTGCTGGAATACGACAACGTGGCCAACGACCAGCGCCGCGTGGTGTACAGCCAGCGTGAGCAGATTCTCGAAGCCGAGAGCCTGGCGTCCTCGGTGGAGAGCATCCGCCGCGACGTGATTCCCGAGATGGTGCACAGCTACATGCCGCCGGGTTCCGTGGAGGACCAGTGGGACGTGGAAGGGCTCGAGAAAAGCCTGCAGGCGGAATACAGCAGCGATATCCCGGTGCGCCAATGGCTGGACGAAGACAACGGCCTGCACATCGAGGGCGTCACCGAGCGCATCATCGAGCAACTGGAAGCGGACTACGCCCGCAAGGAAGAGGAGATCGGCACCGAGACCCTGCGTCCGATCGAGAAGCACCTGATGCTGCAGATCCTCGACCGCCACTGGAAAGAACACCTGGCCAACATGGACCACCTGCGCCAGGGCATTCATCTGCGCGGCTACGCCCAGAAGAACCCCAAGCAGGAGTACAAGAAAGAAGCCTTCGAGCTGTTTCAGACCATGCTCAACCAGATCCAGCATGAGCTGGTGCGCGTGCTGCACAACTTCGAAGTGCGCCGCGAGGACGAAGTGGAGCGCCTGGAAGCCCAGCGCCAGGAAGAAGCCCGCGTGCAGGCCGAGAAAATGAAGGCCGAGCAGGAAGAGGTGGCCGCGCCCACCGCCCAGGGCGACGGCACCGGCCAGACCCAGGGGCCGCCGGAGAAGCCGCGCACCGTGGTGCGCGAAGGCCGTAAAGTGGGCCGCAACGAACCCTGCCCGTGCGGTTCCGGCAAGAAATACAAGCAGTGCCACGGAAAGCTGGACTAACCATGACACAGACCGAATGGTTCCCGGTGGCCGGCGTTAAACTCGCCGCCATCGCAGCGGGCATCAAAAAGCCCAACAAAAAGGATTTGGTGGTCATCGAGCTGGCCGAGGGCAGCCGCGCCGCCGGCGTGTTCACCACCAACCGCTTCCAGGCGGCACCGGTGCAGGTGGCACGCCGCAACCTGGCCGAGAAAGCGCCCCGCTACCTGATGATCAACACCGGCTACGCCAACGCCGGCACCGGCGACAAGGGCCACGCCTACTGCGAGGAAACCTGTCTGCTGCTGTCCGAGCTGGCGCACTGCGCGCCCTCGGAAGTGCTGCCGTTTTCCACCGGCGTGATCGGCCAGACCTTCCCCATGGAACCGTTCGAGGAAGGCCTGCCGCTGGCCCTGGACGACCTCAGCGAACACCACTGGGGCCGCGCCGCCGAAGGCATCATGACCACCGACACGGTGCCCAAGGTGGCCAGCCGGCGCATCGAGCTGGACGGCGACACCATCACCATCACCGGCATCGCCAAGGGCGCCGGCATGATCAAGCCCAACATGGCCACCATGCTCGGTTTCATCGCCACCGACGCCAAGATTGCCCAACCGCTGCTGGATCAGTGGGTGAAAAGCCTGGCGGACCGCTCCTTCAACCGCATCACCGTGGACGGCGACACCTCCACCAACGACGCCTGCATGCTGATCGCCAGCGGCCAGGTGGGCGCCGAGATCAACGACCGCGCCGACCGCAACGCGGAGCTGCTCTACCAGGCCCTGAAAGCCGTGTTCGTGGAGCTGGCCCAGGCGCTGATCCGCGACGCTGAAGGCGCCACCAAGTTCGTCTCCATCGAAGTGTCCGGCGCGCGCAGCGACCGGGACGCGCAGATTGTCGCCGAGACCATCGGCCACTCACCGCTGGTGAAAACCGCGCTGTTCGCCTCCGACCCGAACTGGGGGCGCATCCTCGCCGCCGTGGGCCGCGCGCCCATCGAAAGCCTGGACGTGGACAAGGTGGCGGTGTGGCTCAGCGAAGTGGAGCTGGTGCGCGAAGGCGGTGTCGCCGACAGCTACACCGAAGAGCAGGGCGCCGCGGTGATGGCCCGCCCGGAAATCACCATCCGCGTCGACCTGGGCGCCGGCGACGGCACCGGCCAGGTGTGGACCTGCGACTTCAGCTACGACTACGTCAAGATCAACGCCGAATACCGCACCTGATCTTGTGGGAGCTTGCCTTGCAAGCGAAAGGCCGGCGAAGCCGGCCGGCAGGATTCCAGAGACTTCTATGATGGCACTAGTCAGGGCTCTGGAATCCTGCGGGGCAACCTTTGCCGGGAGCTTCGCTCCCTTTCGCGGGCGGGGCCCGCTCCCACAAGGCCCGCTCCCAAGAGACACACCCTGACACCGCGAGCCTATGTCTGAATTTCTCCCCGAAATTGTTGTGGTTGCTGCGATCATCCGTGATCGGGAGAATCGCCTTTGCCTGAGCAGACGCCCCGAGCACAAACACCAGGGCGGCCTTTGGGAGTTCCCCGGCGGCAAAGTGGAAGAGGGCGAGCCCCTGGAGCAGGCCCTGGCCAGGGAGTTGGACGAAGAACTGGGCATGAAAGCGGCCCGCTCCCAGCCCTTCATGACCGTGCGCCACCGCTACCCGGACCTGCGCGTGACGCTGCATTTCCGCGAAGTAACCGCTTACACCGGCGAGCCCCATGGCCGAGAAGGCCAACCGGTGGAGTGGGTGCCGCTGCAGGCGCTTTCCGGCCGCCAGTTCCCCGCCGCCAACCAGCCGGTGGTCACCGCCCTCAAACTGCCCCGGCAGCTGGTGATTCCCCCGGAAGGGCTCCATTACCAGGACGTGCTCGCCGGCATCGACCGGCTCGACCCCGACAGCCACGGCCTCTACCTGCGGCAATGGTCGCAAAGCGACGCGCTCCCCGAGCTCGCCGCCCGCTGCCGCGAGCGCGGCGTCCGCTTCTGGATCCGCGACGACGCCCACCTCGCCACCCGCGAACACGCCTTCGGCCTCCACCTAACAGGTCTTGATGGGAGCGGGCTCTGGCGAGAGCGGGCCTCTATGGGAGCGGGCCTTGTGGGAGCGGGCCCCGCCCGCGAAAGGGCGCGAAGCGCCCGGCAGGATCCCAGAGACCTCGAACAGGCCCTCCAAAACTACCCAGGCATCCTCTCAGCCTCTTGCCACAACGAACAGGAAATCGCCCAAGCGGTAGAGTGGGGCGCCCAAATGGCCACTCTCTCCCCGGTCCACGCCACCCCCACGCATCCGGACGCCCCACCCCTGGGCTGGGACCGCTTCCGCGCCCTGGTGGAAGGCAAACCGCTGGTGTTCTACGCCCTCGGCGGCGTCACCCCCCAGGACCTGGACACAGCGCTCCACAACGGCGCCTTCGGCCTCGCCGGTATCCGTGCTTTTTGGATAAATAACGGATAAGTTATTTATTGAATCCGGAATAACTAAAGTGATATAAATTGACCATCGTATAACGATGGAGTTATCTGATGATGTTGCTCCCGGTAGCCAAACAGGTCGCGGCGCTTCGTAAACGCCTGCGTATGGAGCAGCGGGCTCTGGAGCCGCTGACCGGTCTGAAGCAACCTCATATTGCTCGCATAGAAGGCGGGCAAGACGTCCGCCTTTCCACGCTGGAAAAGCTGGTTAAGGCGCTGGGGGCGGCGCTGGTGGTGGTCCCTCGTGATCGGCTCGCCGAAGTACAGGCCCTGTTGAATGCTGAGCCTGCTGACGCTCGGTATGATCGAAAAGTAGATACCTTTGACGACGAGGCGTTCAGCCCTTACACCGACCTCGAGGTCCGGGACGATGACTGAGGCCGTCCAAGTACTCGACATTCGTCTGCACGATACGCGGGTCGGCTACCTGGCCGGGGATCGAGGCGGGCGAAATGCGTTCACTTTCGCGCCTGAGTACGTCGCCATGGGTCCGGCGCGTCCCACCTTGGGGTTGGCGTTTAATCGCCTGCTTGCCGAAGGACCGCCGCCGCCACAGCGGAGCAGACATCGGTTGCCGTCCTGGTTCTCCAATCTATTGCCGGAAGGCGCTTTACGGGATCTGGTGGCCAGCCGACTGAAAGTTCACAGCGACAATGAGTTTCCGATACTGGCGGCGTTGGGCGCTGATCTGCCCGGCGCGGTGAGCGCCGCGCCGTTATCAGGCCAGGAAATTCCGGACATCGCCTTGCAAGGGTTTGATCGTGAGGCGCTGGCGGATCCACCGACCGAGTCGGCGGAGGGTAAAGGATTTTCCCTGGCCGGCGTGCAGATGAAGTTCTCCATGAAACGCCATGGCGGGCGTTACACCCTGCTGCACCCGCAGGAGCCCGGCGACTGGATCGTGAAGACACCCTCCGTTTCGCACCCGTTCGTGCCGGTTAATGAATTCAGTGTCATGCGATTGGCAGAAGCCGCGGGTATCCCCATTCCAGAGATTGAGCTGGTGCCCCTGGAACAATTGGAGGGGCTGCCCGCGCTCAGTTTGCCGCCGGACGAACAATGGGCCTACGCGATTCGGCGCTTTGATCGAGCCGGCGGGGGGAAAACCCATATGGAGGACCTGGCTCAGGTGATGAACGTGCGCGCCAACGACAAATACGGGCGCACCAACTATGAAACCCTGGGGCGCATTCTCGATGCCGAGTTACTGAACCCGGCCCAGGGCCTTCGGGACTATGTTCAGCGTTTGATGGTCAACATCCTGCTTGCCAACGGCGACGCCCACCTCAAAAACTGGAGCCTGCTCTATCCGGACCGGCGCACACCGATTCTGGCCCCGGCCTACGATCTTCTGTTCACACAGGTGTATGTGGAAGGGGAGGATGGTCTGGCGTTGAATCTGGCGAAGAACAAGCACTACTACGATTTTTCCCTGGATCATTGGCGGCGCTTCGCCGAAAAAACCGGGCTGGACGAAAAACAGGTGCTGGGCGCCGTACGCGGAGTGGTGGACAACGCGCGCGCGACCTGGCCCCATTTGCTCGGGACGCTGCCTATGGTACCGGAGCACAAGGAGCGCTTGATCGAACATTGGGCCAGGTTGCGACCTGAGTTTCGGATCTAAAGCACCGCGCCTCAGGTCAGGTTATCGAAATCATCCATCGGATCGGTGGGCTCGCCGGGAATCGCATGACGCTCCGACGCCCAGTCGCCCAGGTCGATCAGCTTGCAGCGCTCCGAGCAGAACGGCCGCCAGGGGTTATCGTCCCAGCGTGAGGGTTTCCGGCATTGCGGGCAGGGGTAAATACGGGTGGGCTGTTCGTTATCCGCCATGTCGTTGCGCGAGTTCCAAATACGTTTCATGTAAGGCGTCGAGCCGCTCATGCAGGTGCCGCAGCGGGCCGTGGTTCTCCACCACGTCGTGGGCTTCCGCCAGACGGCGCTGGCGGTCCATCTGGGCGCGCATGATCGCCTGCACCTGCGTCTCGGGCACGGTGTCCCGCGCCACGGTACGCGCCACCTGAAGCTCCGGCGGCACGTCGATCACCAGGATACGGTGCACCATCTCTTTCTGGCTACCCTCGAGCAGCAGCGGCGACACCAGCACCGTGTAGGGCGAATCGCTGGTGTGGATCTGCCGGTAGAGCTCGCGGCCGATGGCCGGGTGGGTGATCGCCTCCAGATCCCGGCGCGCCTGCTCGTCGCTGAACACGATATCGCGCAGCGCCCGGCGGTCCAGGCTGCCGTCGTCCTGCAGCACCGCGCCGAACCGGTCGGCGATAGCGTCCAGCGCCGGCTCGCCCGGCGCCACCACCGCCCGCGACGCCAGGTCCGCATCGACAATGGTCACACCGCGCCGCGCCAGATGATCCGTGGCCGCGGTCTTGCCGCTGCCGATACCGCCGGTCAGGCCGACAACAAACATAGGGACTCCGCAATCTGAGCGTGTTTGTGGGAACGGGCCTTGTGGGAGCGGGCCCAGCCCGCGAAAGGCCGGCAAAGCCGGCCGGCAGGATACCAGAGAAGCGCGTTCGGTGGGATTGACCGCTACCCGAGGTTAAACAGCCCCAGGTAGGAACTCACAATCACTTCCCCCCAAAGCAACGCGATCCACCCGGCGATCGCCAGATAAGGCCCGAACGGAATCCCCTGATCCCGCTTCACGCTGCCGCTGGCCATCATCGACACCGCGAACACCAGGCCCACCACCGACGACAGCAACACCACCACCGGCAGATACTGCCAGCCCAGCCAGGCGCCCAGGGCGGCGAGCAGCTTGAAGTCGCCGTAGCCCATGCCTTCCTTGCCGGTGAGCAGCTTGAACACCCAGTACAGGCTCCACAGCGCCAGATAGCCGGCCATGGCCCCGATCACCGCATCCGGCAGACTCACCGGGGAGATGCCCAGCACCGCCGCCAGCAGGCCCGCCCACAGCAGCGGGTACGTGAGATCGTCCGGCAACAGGGTGGTATCCAGATCAATCACCGCCAGGGCCAGCAGCGTAAAGCTGCCGTACAGCATGAAGATCAACCAGGGATCGTAACCGAAGCGCCAGGCGCACAGGCCCGCCACCAGCGCGGTGAGCAGCTCGATGATCGGATAACGCTTGCTGATCGCCGCCTTACAGCCGCTGCAGCGGCCCTTCAGCAGCGCCCAGCTCACCACCGGCACGTTCTCGTACCAGCGGATGCGATGATTGCAGTGCGGGCAGTGGGAGCCGGGCGTTACCAGGTTGAAGAGGGGCGGGGTCTCTTCCCCTTTGGGCGGGGGCTGCTCCAGCAACTCGCGCGCCTCCTGGCGCCAGGTGGCCTCCATCATCTTGGGAATGCGGTGGATCACCACATTCAGGAAGCTGCCCACCAGCAGCCCGAACAGCACGCAAACCAGGATCAGGGCGGCTGGGTTGGCCGCCAGGTAGTCGAGAAGCAGCACCGTTAAACCACCGCGCCGAGCTGGAAGATGGGCAGGTACATTGCGATGATGAGGCCGCCAATAAGCACGCCTAGGATGGCCATGATGAGTGGTTCGAGCATGCTGGTTAGGCCGTCGACCAGGTTGTCCACTTCGTCTTCGTAATAAGTGGCAACCTTGGCAAGCATGGCGTCTAGTGCACCGGACTCTTCGCCGATGGCGGTCATCTGCAGGGCCATAGCCGGGAACACACCCGTGGAACGCATAGCGAATTGAAGCTGTTGGCCAGTAGCTACATCCTCTTTTACTTGGAGTACGGCCTTGCGATAAACCACGTTACCGGTGGCGCCAGCACATGCATCAAGCGCTTCAATCAGGGGTACACCTGCGGCAAACGTCGTGGATAGCGTCCGAGCAAAGCGGGCCACTGTGGCTTTATGGGTGATTGGGCCGACCACTGGAATTCGAAGCAGCAGCCTGTCTACGGCGTCATGGAAGCCTTGGGAGCGCTTACGCGCTTCGGTGAAACCGATGATTGAAGCCGCGCCAACGATCAGCACCATCAGGAAGTTGGCTTGAAGCCCTTCTGACAAGCCGATAACGAATCGGGTAAAAGCGGGCAGTTCAGCGCCAAACCCTTGAAACAGTTCTTGGAAAGTGGGCACCACTTTCACTAGAAGAATACCGGTAACAATTACGGCTACACAGACAACGGCGATTGGGTATTTTACCGCTTTCTTGATCTTTTGCTTTAGTGCCTCGGTTTTCTCTTTATAGAGGGCGACGCGATCCAGCATGGTTTCCAGCGAACCGGAGGCTTCGCCGGACTCAATCAGGCTGCAATAGAGGTCATCGAACAGGCGAGGGTGCTGCCGAAGCGCCCCGGCGAAGTTGTTGCCGCTTTCCACGTCGGCTTTCAGTTTTAGAATCACTTCCCTCATGGCCGGATTTTCTAGCCCATCAGAAACGATCTCAAAAGCCTGAACGAGCGGCACGCCGGCTTTCATCATCGTAGCCATCTGGCGGGTAAATAGCGCGATATCCATGGGCTTGATCTTTTTCTTGCCGCCCAGGGTGATTTCGCGCTTCTTCACCACCTTCTTGGCCTGAATGCCCTGCTTACGCAATTCGGCGCGTACCAGAGCCGGCCCTTTACCGGTGATTTCCCCTTTGACCCGGCTGCCTTTGCGGTCGATGCCTTCATAGGTGAAGGTCGCCGGTTTTTGTGCTGTCGCTGTTTTTGCCATAGTCGAAATCCTGACCCACCGTATAGTTTAGTGCCCGCTGGTCACTCGGCTCACTTCCTCAAGACTGGTGACGCCGTGCATGACCTTGATCAGGCCGGAACGGTACAGATCGTTGAACCCCTCTTTGCGGCACTGGTCGGCGATCTGGATGGAATTGCCTTCCTCCATGATGATGCGCGCAATGCCGTCGGTGATGCGGACTACCTCGTAAACCCCCACGCGCCCCTTGTAGCCGCCTTTGCACTTCTCGCAGCCTTTGCCACTGGGGCCGTATACAGTAAACCCGGATTGGATGTCTTCGTCCGTGAAACCCATCTCAACCAGCGATTGCTTGGGCACATCCACCGGCTCCTTGCAGTGCTCGCACAGCCGCCGGGCCAGCCGCTGGGCGATAATCAGAATCACCGAGGTGGCGATGTTGAACGAGGGCACCCCCATATTACGCAGCCGGGTCAGCGTCTCCGGGGCGCTGTTGGTGTGCAGTGTTGATAGCACCAGGTGGCCGGTCTGCGCCGCTTTCACAGCAATCTCGGCAGTCTCCAGGTCCCGAATTTCCCCCACCAGGATGATGTCCGGGTCCTGGCGCAGGAAGGCACGCAGGGCAGTGGAAAACTCCATACCCTGCTTGGGATTCACATTGACCTGGTTCACCCCTTCCAGGTTGATTTCCACCGGGTCTTCCGCCGTGGAGATATTGCGCTCCGGCGTATTCAGGATATTCACGCCGGTGTAGAGAGATACGGTCTTACCCGAACCGGTAGGCCCGGTGACCAGAATCATGCCCTGGGGCTTGCTCAGGGCGTCCATGTACATCTTCTTCTGGTCTTCCTCGTAACCGAGATGATCGATGCCCATCTTGGCGCTTTCCGCGTCCAGGATCCGCAGCACGATCTTTTCGCCGTAGAGGGTGGGGCAGGTGTTGACCCGGAAATCGATGGCGCGGGTCTTGGAAATCTTCAGCTTGATGCGGCCGTCCTGAGGTACCCGGCGCTCGGAAATATCCATGCGCGCCATCACTTTGAGGCGGGCGGCCAGCTTGCTGGCGGTGGTGATTGGTGGCTTGGCCACCGTCTCCAGAATACCGTCTTGACGAAACCGCACCCGGTAGGTCTTTTCATAGGGCTCGAAATGCAGGTCCGAGGCGCCGCCTTTAATGGCGTCCAGCAGCAGCTTGTTCACGAAGCGCACGATAGGCGCGTCATCGGAACCCGCGGCCGCGTCTTCCGTGCCTGAAGCGTCCGCGTCCGCACTGGCCGTTTCCAGGTTATCGAGATCATCATCCAGATTGTCGAACGCCTTGCCTTCGTGCTCGGACTCAAGCTGATCGATCCAGCGCCGCAGCTTGTCATCCTCGGCGATCACCGTTTCCACATTCAGCCCGGTATTAAAGCGGATCTCTTCCAGTGCCGGCAGGTTGGTGGGGTCGGACACCGCCACGAACAAACGGCTGCCCCGCCGCAGCAGCGGCAGAATGGTGTGTTTGGTGATCAGCTTGGGATCGACGATGTCCTTGACCATCATCTCTTTCGAGAAGGTGTTCAGATCAATCAGGGGATCGCCGAACTCCTCCGCAGCGGAGCGTGCCACCACAGCTGCGCTCACATGGCCGCCAGCCACCAGATGGTGAACCAGGGCGACCCGCGCCTGCCGCGCTTCGGCAGCGGCGGTCTGCGCCGCTTCCATGGAAAGGTGGCCTTCCTTTACAAGACGGCGGGCCAGGCCGCTTAAAGACGCTGCGGAACTATTCATATGAAGTGATCATGGTTATTTATACTTACCCCCGGAGCAGATTGGCAGCCTTCCCGGCGGCTGTAAAGAGCCTGCGATCAAGGGGTTGGCTCCGTTAGTTGTATTGACACCTTAACTGACGGATTTGGTCATAAAGGGTCACAAGAGGTGACGCTCTATGTCAGCGCCTGACAAAAAACGGCAGTGACTTGGTGCAGAAAGTGGCCTCCAGAGCCGCAAATCCGGCGCGTGAAAGTTGGCCCAATAGCTGCATAGGTCCAGTGCAGGCGCTCGCCTCGGGGGTGAGCACATAATAAAGTTTCGAGTCTGGAGAAGCTGAAATGAAACAAGTGCAGAAGGGTTTTACTCTTATCGAACTGATGATCGTAGTTGCGATCATTGGTATTCTGGCGGCCGTGGCGATTCCGGCTTACCAAGATTACACCGTACGCACCAAGGTGTCCGAAGGTCTAAGCTTGGCTTCAGGAGCAAAAACAAGTGTCGCTGAAACTCGTCTGTCCAATGGAACTTGGCCCTCATCAAACTCTGCGGCGGGGCTGGCTGACGCTTCAAAGATCACCGGTAACAATGTTCAGTCAGTGGGCGTTAGTGGTAGCGGTATCGTCACTATTACTTACAATAATGACGCAGCAATCAATAATAAAACTGTGACGTTAACTCCGACAATCGCTTCTGGTGGCGGCTCAGTTACTTGGGTTTGCGCTGCAGGTAGTAGTGGTGTTGAAGATCGTTACTTGCCAGGCAATTGCCGTCCGTAACTGTTGGTTCGATAAAAAAAAAGAGCGCTAAGGCGCTCTTTTTTTTGAGGGCAATAAAATGCGCCATTATTTTAAGTGTGTGCTGGTCACTCTGCTCATATGGGGGATTTGGTATAAGGCGCTTTTCGATCTAGGTCTAGCGGCTGGTGTTGAAGATGCGCAAATTAGTTTTGCACGGATTTGGGAAAATTTTAAAAATACGTCCCTGATATGGGATTTGATTCTCTTTTTATTTGCACAGATGGTCCTCGTGGCCTTTTTTTCTTATGTTATATATGTCATTTCGATTAGTCTGCAAGCTCTTCTGAAGGTTAGAAAGTGGCTTGCAATAGCGGTAGGGGCTTTCTTTCCTACTATTGTAGTCTACCTGTTGAACAGTCTGTTTTATCCCTTGTCGTCTGTCTCTTTTGAAGTCAGCAGACGGTCGGGCGAACCGCTAATGTTAGCGCTGATGGCTCTAGCTCTATTGATAATCTTGCTTGCCTCCCTTAAGAAAGGGCTGGTTAGAGTTCATGCGATTGTTCTCATCTTTTTGTTCCTTGTTCCTTCTTTCTTTCCTGGCGCCGAGGTAAATGTATCTGGGGAAGATCAGATGGTATCTGATGCTAATCCAAATATTATTATTATCGGTGTCGATGCGCTCCGGCCCTCTAACCTGGCTTTTTTTGGGTCAGAAGAGTCGTATATGCCGTTCTTGGACAGCATGTTAAATGAGGCTGAGGTTTACGGGCCTGCTTATACGCCTGTGGCAAGAACGCATGCCGCTTGGGTTTCCATTTTAAGTGGGCGTTACCCTCTCCATAATGGTGCACGTTTTAATCTGGTTGACAGTAAGTATATCGATAAGAAAAATTTGATACATAGATCTTTAAAAAAATTAGGTTATGCGACTGTTTGGGGTTTAGATGAGCGCCGGTTCAATGATATAGATGAAAGTTATGGCTTTGATCACGTTGTTGGCCCCAAGATGGGTGCTGCAGATTTTGTGATTACAAAGTTATCCGATATTCCTCCGGTGAACATTATTGCCAATACCTCTGTTGGAAAATTTCTTTTTCCTTTTTTGTATATAAATAGGGGCAATTATATAACCTATGTGCCGTATATTTTTAATGATGAGCTAGTCTCTGCAATACCTCCAAAGAAGCCGGTTTTTTTGGCGGCTCATATTTGTCTGCCTCATTTTCCTTTTGTTAATAATCTAATGGAAAGAGTGCATGGGCCTGACGGTGCCCCAGACAGCTACCCGCGATACCTCTCCATGCTAAGTTTGGCGGATAAGCAACTGAAGAATCTTTTTGGATTGCTGCGTGAATCGGGGCGCCTTAATAATGCGATAGTCTACATCGTTTCGGATCATGGTGAAGGTTTCCCCGGTGTTGATAGGCCCTTAAGAAGTGGGAACCCTTATGCTGAATTCGAAGCGGAAATGTTTGGCCATGGTACGAGTGTGCTGACCGTTTCCCAATACAGTGTTTTGCTTTCGAAGTTGCGTTTTCGCCAAGGGAAGGTGGTGAGCCGAGCTCGTCGCTATGAGCGTTTAAGCGCGCTAATTGACGTAGCTGCAGACATTAATTTGGAGATGGGGTTAGAGTTTGATACAGACGGTGTGCCTCTCAATAAAACTCCGAAAGATCGAAAAATTTTTATAGAAAGTAGTTTTTCGACTAAGGCAGTGAGCGCCAGTCGTATCGATGAAATTGCGATTCTACAGCAGGCGATTGATGCCTATACTGTCAATGAAGAGGGCCAACTCCGACTTCAGCCTAGTTTATACGAAGTTTTGAATGCGGCTAAGCAGCGTGCGGTGATATCAGCCGATAAAATGGTTGCTCTTTATCCGGACGAGAAGAATAGTGCCTTTGTTCTTAAGCTCGGGGATAATGTTTGGTGGCCCTCGGCGGCGGCAGTGCCTCTAGAGAATGAAGACTGGAAGGAAGATCTGCTGGCACTATGCCAATTTTACAAAGGAGATGATAGTTTTCAGCATAGAAAAATGTGTAGACGTTATCAAAATGGTTTGAATTCAGAAGATATGGTCCAGTATTAGGAAGTCGCCATTATCGTAATGATTTAAATCGGGGAGCGCTGCTCGCGGATATGGGGGTTATATGGCTGTTTGAGCCGGCTTGAGCTGAGGAAACATATAATTTCTGACTTGCCCGGCAAGTTGGTAAAATAATCCATTAGTTCAAAACCCGATAACCCCGCCCCCGCATACAGTTCTTAACCACCTGGCTTTTCTCCTGCTCCGCGTCCCCGGCTTTGCCGGCGGCACCGATCACGGCGCCGCCGCCGGCTATGCGTCCGGCGGTGCCGGAGTTGCCGAAGATGGCGCCCAGGATGCCGCCGATGACAGCGCGGCAGTCGGTGGGGTCTTGCTGGTACTGGGCTTCGTCAATCCTTTGCTTGTCCACCACCACGCTTGGATGAGGCGCAGGCGGTGGTGAACAGGGCGGCGAGGGTAATCAAGGCTTAAGAGAGGCCGGCAGGTAGCCGACTCTTCTCAATGGTGAGTCGGCGGGGGAGGTCGTCTCTAAGCCGGTTATAGGTGTCGATCAGCATTAACGTGGCGGCTTTGGCTTGTTCCAGAGCAGCGGCGAAGTCAGAGGTGTCGCGCATGTACTCATGCACCAGGCGGTTGCGGAGCTTGCGGGCGATCAACCAGTTTTCGGTGCTTGATATCACGCCCAGGCGCTCGGCTTGATTGAGGTTCTCAATCTGGCTGCCCGGTGACTCGGCCAAGGCGTCAAGCCAGCGCGGTATCAGCTTGTCCGCCATGGTGTCCTGCATGCGGCCGAATCGGGATACAAAGGCCTCCAGCCGCACGGCTTCTTCGGGGCGTTCGTCCAGGGCCGCGACCCAGGTCGCGTCCGGCTGGGATTCGCCCTCAAAAATGCTACGCCAGCTGTAAAGCAAGTGCGCGCCCTCCCGGTGAACCACGTCTAATGTCCATATCAGGCGGTCCAGGGGCAGTGAATCGGCCCAGGGTTTGTGGTTGCTCATAGGGCGCGTGCCGTTTCGATGGCGTGGGCGTGGACGGGGTTGAGTGTAACCTCCGGGTCGACGACGAGCACATCGAAGGGCTGGTCGCCAAGGCGTAGCTGTAGACGGGCGGTCAGCCGCAGTTCCTTGCTCAGTCTGTCCTTACAGACGTGCGGCAATGAGATGAGAAGGTCGATATCGCCGCCGCCGATCCGGTCATTCAGCCGGGACCCGAACAGACGCACCTCGGCGTCGTCGCCGAAAACCTCGGCAACCGTCTGTTTTATGACCTTAATTTGCTCGGTAGTCAGGCGCATTTCATTCCGCCTCGCTAGATCGGTCCTTCGATGTTAACCGTTAGAGCCGTGGGTGTGAACGGAAGTGGGCTTTATGGCTTGTAACATGTATCGATACAGGTCACAGTTGACCGTGATCTCCAATGGAAGGCAGGGATTGCGAGCCGCGTCTATGTGTACAGGTGAGAGGTGAAGTATGGCTGAAACATTAAGAGTGCCGGCTCGTCAGCCCACCAGCGTTGGAATGATACTCAAAGAAGAGTTCCTTGCTCCGTTGAGCATCTCTCAGGGGCAGCTCGCCAAAGCCATGGGCGTGAGCCGGAAAACGGTGAACGAGCTGTGTGGTAATCGCCGTGGTGTGACCGCCGAAACCGCGTTCCTGCTTTCAAAGGTGCTGGGCACTACTCCGGAATTCTGGCTTAACTTGCAGGTTATAAACGATCTGTGGCTGGCCAAGCATAGCGAACGCTTGGCCGCCAAACTCAAACACGCACACCCGCTGGTAGCGGCTTAGTTCAACACCCGATAACCCCGCCCCCGCATACAGTTTTTAACCACCTGACTCTTCTCCTGCTCCGCGTCCCCGGCTTTGCCGGCGGCCCCGATCACGGCGCCGCCGCCTGCCATGCGTCCGGCGGTGCCGGAGTTGCCGAAGATGGCGCCCAGGATGCCGCCGATCACGGCACCGCCGGCGGCGCCTTCGGCGGCGTCGCGGCCGGTGCTGACTTCGTCGGCGACGGCGCGGCAGTCGGTGAGGTCTTGCTGGTACTGGGCTTCGTCGAGCCCTTGCTTGTCCACCACCACGCGCTTGGATGAGGCGCAGGCGGTGGTGAGCAGGGCGGCGAGGGTGATCAGGGCGATGCGGTGCATGGTGCCTCCTTGCCGGGTTGGCCGGTGCTTCATTGCGTTGGACCTTTTATAGCACGGCTTGGTTCGGAAGGTGAGGGGCCTGGCAGTAGCGCTGGACCTTGCGGTTTGCCCGGTCGCGGTCTTGATTGGAATAACTCGCTGGGCTACTTTTTATGCGTGTAATTGCTTATCGGGCTGTGTTGGCGAAAGGGGTATCTTTATGAGAAGCGCGTTCGAAGCTGGTGACGTATTGCATACGTCAGGCCGAGCGAAGCAAGCGCACTTGGTCTTCCGTCAGGTCGGTGAGCTCGGCAATAGTGGCGTCGTCCATGTCTGTTTCCGCGATTAAATTGCGAGCAGTCTTGAAACGCGCTTTTTCAATGCCTTTCTGAACGCCTTCCTGTACTCCTTCTTCCCGGGCGAGGCGTTCGAAGCTGGTGACGTATTGCATGTGAGTTTCTCCTTCGATGGCGGTGATTCGTTGCCGCAGGCTTTGTTCCAGGTGCGGCGGCAGCGCCATGAGCCAGTCGATGATGCGTAACAGTTGAATGATACGGCTTTTCGCCCAGCCCTTGCCATAGAGCGACCGGATCAGGCGGTATTTGGCCCGGTAGCGCCGGGCGCTCTGGTTTCGGGTGCCTTGGGTGCGCAGGTGAGCAAGGGTGACTAGACCGAAGGGATTATCGCTGCCGGCGAGGTCCTTCTCACGCCGACGGTAATCGAGCAGCTTCGCGTTGGGAAAGTCCAGAATCCATTGGCAGCCGAGCATCGACTGCCGGTAGGGCCCAGGCCGCCAGCCGGGCTGATTGTCGGCCAGCACGGCCAGGCTGGCCACAGGCCGGCGGAAGCGGTCGAAGATGCGGTAGTGGTAAATCATCATGCGTTCGGCGAAGTCGGATTCACGACTGCTTTGGATCTCGATGTGCAGGTGGATCCATTGGTCGCCGCCCTGCACCAGGGCTACTTCCACCAGTTTGTCGACGACGCGCCGCCCGATGCCGGACTCCGGCACGATTTTCTGCAGCTCCTGATCCAGGAAACGGTGGGGCCGTTCCCAGTCGATGGCCCGCCAGGCATCAGGAAAATAGAACGCCATGAAATCGGCCAACATTATCTCGATGGCTTCTTTCCAGGGCGAGTCGTAGTCGTCTTGCTGGGATTCTTCTGTTGTTGTCACTGGCTGCCTCCATACGCTGAGGAGCCAGGGTGTCATTAAGAGGCCCGGAATGGCTGTCAGCCTCCTCTGAAAAAGACGTCAGTGATTTCAGGCCATGGTGGTCAGTTCAACACCCGATAACCCCGCCCGCGCATACAGTTCTTAACCACCTGGCTCTTTTCCTGCTCCGCGTCCCCGGCTTTGCCGGCGGCACCGATCACGGCGCCGCCGCCGGCCATGCGTCCGGCGGTGCTGGAGTTGCCGATGTGGCCCGATTTTCTCAGCACCTTGGCGCGATTCTGGCGCGGTAGCGAGGCCGTTACTCCCAGACCTGATCAGGGTCGAGATGGTGTGCCAGTTCCATGGCGTCGTGCAGTACGCGCCCGACGACAACGCACTCACTGTCCAGCCGGCGGTAGATCAGGAAATGTCGGGGGCGTCGCACGATACCGGTGTCCATCCGAGCCCGGTCCCGGCTCAACGCCAAGTGCCAGGAGTGAATCTCCTCGCCCAGTTCGGGTCGCTCCAGGCTGCCTGGTCTGGCGGGCTGGTGGGCAATATCGCGCAGCCCGGTCACGATGAGCGCCTCGTAACGCTTTCTGGCCGCTTCTCCGAACTGCTCGTGAGTCCAGGCCAGAATGTCGATGATGTCCGCTCGCGCCGCGGCGGAAAGCCGATAATGCACTTAATCCGCCGTTTGATTCCGAGTGGCGGCCAGCCCCAGTTGGCCGATGTAATCATCAAGCTGGTCGTCCGCCACATCGTCGTATTGACCGGCGCCAATATCCGCCCAGCCTTTGGCGGCTGCCTCTTTCAGGACCTGAAGCTTGACCGCTTCCCGCTGGTCGCGTTGCTCGATAATGCGAAGGCCTTCACGCAGCACCTCGCTGGCATTTTGATAGCGACCTGACTGCACCAGGCGTTCTACCAAGGCGTGTTGAGAATCGCTAAGCACGACGTTGCGTGTCGGCATGGAAGGGCTCCTATCGGGACGGTTTATCGTAGCATATCGCCATTGGCATATTATGCCAATGGCAGTAGAGTCAGGTCTTGCTGGTACTGGGCTTCATCGGTTGTAACATGTATCGATACAGGCCACAGTTGGCCGTGATCTTCCAATGGAAGGCAGGGGTTGCGAGCGGCGTCTATTTGGACGCCCACGTGTACAGGTGAGAGGTGAAGTATGGCTGAAACATTAAGAGTGCCGGCTCGTCAGCCCACCAGCGTTGGAATGATACTCAAAGAAGAGTTCCTTGCTCCGTTGAGCATCTCTCAGGGGCAGCTCGCCAAAGCCATGGGCGTGAGCCGGAAAACGGTGAACGAGCTGTGTGGTAATCGCCGTGGTGTGACCGCCGAAACCGCGTTCCTGCTTTCAAAGGTGCTGGGCACTACTCCGGAATTCTGGCTTAACTTGCAGGTTATAAACGATCTATGGCTGGCCAAGCATAGCGAACGCTTGGCCGCCAAACTCAAGCACGCGCACCCGCTGGTAGCGGCTTAGTTCAACACCCGATAACCCCGCCCCCGCATACAGTTCTTAACCACCTGGCTCTTTTCCTGCTCCGCGTCCCCGGCTTTGCCGGCGGCACCGATCACGGCGCCGCCGCCGGCCATGCGTCCGGCGGTGCCGGAGTTGCCGAAGATGGCGCCCAGGATGCCGCCGATGATGGCACCGCCGGCGGCGCCTTCGGCGGCGTCGCGGCCGGTGCTGACTTCGTCGGCGACGGCGCGGCAGTCGCTGAGGTCTTGCTGGTACTGGGCTTCGTCGATGCCTTGCTTGTCCACCACCACGCGCTTGGACGAGGCGCAGGCGGTGGTGAGCAGGGCGGCGAGGGTGATCAGGGCGATGCGGTGCATGGTGCCTCCTTGCCGGGTTGGCCGGTGCTTACTTCATTGGACCGTTTATAGCATGGCTTGGTTCGGAGGGTGAGGGACCTGGCATTAGGGTCAGGTCTTGCGTTTGCCCGGTCGCGGTGTTGATCGGGACAGTTCGCTGGGCTACCTTTTATGCGTTTAATTGCTTATCGGCCGAGTTGGCGCAAAAGGTATCTTTATGAGAAGCGCGTTCGAACACATCAAGCAGGGGCTTGAAGAGGCCACTGCCCATGCGGAGGGCGATGAGTGTGATGTCGTAATGAGTGGTAGAAATCTCGGCGCGGAGATTCTTGACGGCATCAGTGAGATCAAGCAGTTCAAGAAGGGCAAACTGGTCCTTCTCACTCAGGAGCTCGACTAAACGCGACCCGCTGGTTAGTTTTGCTCGAAAACCTGTTCCAGCGAGTTGGCTTCCAATATGCGGTCGGCCAAGGTTTCAATCTCCGCAGGTGTGGCTCGCTCCAGGCGGGGGCGTATCTCGTCTGGTAAAGGCCCGAAGCGATGCGTGAGCTGGCGGATCAACAACTCGACTTGTCCTTGCTGCACGCCGTCCTGCTTAGCGAGGCGTTCGAAGCTGGTGACGTATTGCATGTGAGTTTCTCCTTCGATGGCGGTGATTCGTTGCCGCAGACTTTGTTCCAGGTGCGGCGGCAGCGCCATGAGCCAGTCGATGATGCGTAACAGTTGAATAATACGGCTTTTCGCCCAGCCCTTGCCATAGAGCAACCGGATCAGGCGGTATTTGGCCCGGTAGCGCCGTGCGCTCTGGTTTCGGGTGCCTTGGGTGCGGAGGTGAGCAAGGGTGACCAGGCCGAAGGGATTGTCGCTGCCGGCGAGGTCTTTCTCCCGCCGACGGTAATCGAGCAGCTTCGCGTTGGGGAAGTCCAGAATCCAGTGACAGCCGAGCATCGACTGCCGGTAGGGGCCGGGCCGCCAGCCGGGCTGATTGTCGGCCAGCACGGCCAGGCTGGCCACCGGCCGGCGGAACCGGTCGAAGATGCGGTAGTGGTAAATCATCATGCGTTCGGCGAAGTCGGATTCACGACTGCTTTGGATCTCGATGTGCAGGTGGATCCATTGGTCGCCGCCTTGCACCAGGGCTACTTCCACCAGTTTGTCGACGACGCGCCGTCCGATGTCGGACTCCGGCACGATTTTCTGCAGCTCCTGATCCAGGAAGCGGTGGGGTTGTCGCCAGTCGATGGCCCGCCAGGCATCAGGAAAATAGAACGCCATGAAATCGGCCAGCATTATCTCGATGGCTTCTTTCCAAGGCGAGTCGTAGTCGTTTTTCTGGGATGCTTCCGTTGTTGTCACTGGCTGCCTCCATCCGTTGAGGAGGCAGGGTGTCATTAAGAGGATCGGATTGGCTGTCAGCCGACTCTGAAAAACGCGTCAGTGATTTCAGGCCATCGCGGTCCGCTCAAAGCTCGGCCTGCCCTCAGCCGAGCCGCAGCGACAGGTCGACGGCGTGCACGTGCTTGGTGAGCGCGCCGGCGGAGAGGAACAGGTCGCGGGCGCCGGGCAGTTTTTTGACGTCGTCCAGGGTGCGGTTGCCGGACACTTCCAGGGCGCTCTGGCCGGCCAGGTCGAGGGCGGTTTCCAGCATTTCCGGGGTGAAGTTATCCAGCATGATCTGGTCCGGGGCCAGGGCGGCGGCTTCGCGCAGCTCGTCCAGGTTTTCCACTTCGATGATGATCTTCTTGCCGGGGCCCTGTTCGCGGGCGGCGCGGATGGCGGCGGTGATGGAGCCGCAGGCGGTGATGTGGTTTTCCTTGATCAGGAAGGCGTCGTAGAGGCCCACCCGGTGGTTCTGGCAGCCGCCGCACAGCACCGCGTATTTCTGCGCGGCGCGCAGGCCGGGCAGGGTTTTGCGGGTGTCGAGCACGGTCACGCGGGTGCCGGCCACGGCGTCGGCGTAGCGGCGCGCGGTGGTGGCGGTGGCCATCATGGTCTGCAGGAAGTTCAGGGCGGTGCGTTCGCCGGTGAGGATGCGCCGGGTGTTGCCGGTGAGCGTGCAGAACACGTCGCCGGCGGCGAGCCGGTCGCCGTCCCGGGCGTGCCATTCCAGGCTCACGCCGCCGAGCTGGCGGAACACTTCCTCGGCCCAGGCGGTGCCGCACAGCACCGCGTCCTCGCGGGTGAGGATGGTGGCGGTGGCGGTGTCGTCCGCGGCGATCAGGCCGGCGGTGAGGTCGCCGTCGCCCAGGTCTTCTTCCAGGGCGAAGGCGACCGCGCGGGTCAGGTGGTCGCCGACGTAGTCGGGCAGGGTGCTGTCTTTATCCATTCGTTTTGAAGAACTCGTTGCTCAGACGGACCACCACCGGCGCCAGCAGCAGCAGCGCGATCAGGTTGGGCACCGCCATTAGAATATTCATGATGTCCGCCAGGGCCCACACCAGGTCCAGCCCGACGATGGCGCCCACCGGCACCACCAGCACCCAGACTATCCGGAAGGGCAGCAGGGCTTTGTCGCCGAACAGGTACTGGGTGCAGCGCTCGCTGTAGAGGCTCCAGCCCAGCAGGGTGGTGAAGGCGAACACCGCCAGGCCGCAGGCCACCACCGCGTTGCCGAGGGTGCCGAAGGTGCTGGAAAACGCCAGCGCGGAGAGCGGCGCGCCTTCCTCGCCGCTGGTCCAGGCACCGGTGGCGACGATGGCCAAACCGGTGACGGAGCATACCACGATGGTGTCGATAAAGGTGCCGAGCATGGCGATGCTGCCCTGGCGGGCGGGGTGGTCGGTGTGCGCGGAAGCGTGGGCGATGGGCGCGCTGCCCAGGCCCGCTTCGTTGGAGAAGATACCGCGCGCCATGCCGAAGCGGATCGCCTCTTTCACGGCGGCGCCGGCGAAGCCCCCGGCGGCGGCGGTGCCGGTGAAGGCGTCGTTGAAACACAGCGCGATGGCGGCGGGCAGGGCGCTGGCGTGGTCGGCGAGCACGAACAGGCCGGCCAGCAGGTAGGTCAGCGCCATGAACGGCACGATGAAGGTGGCCACTTTGGCGATGCGCTTCATGCCGCCCAGCACCACCAGGCCCACCAGCACCGCCAGGGTCAGGCCGGTGGCCCAGGTGGGCACGCCGAAGCTGTCGTTGAGGCCGTGGGCCACGGAGTTGGCCTGCACGGTGTTGCCGATGCCGAAGCCGGCGAACATGCCGAACACCGCGAACAGCAGCGCCAGCCAGGCCCAGTTCTCGCCCAGCCCCTTGCGGATGTAGTACATCGGGCCGCCCACGTACTGGCCGAGGCTGTCTTTTTCCCGGTAGTGCACGGCGAGCACCGCCTCGGCGTATTTGGTGGCCATGCCCACCAGGGCGATCAGCCACATCCACACCAGCGCGCCGGGGCCGCCGGAGTGGATCGCGGTGGCCACGCCGACGATGTTGCCGGTGCCGATGGTGGCGGACAGCGAGGTGGCCAGCGCCGCGCCGGCGCCGATGGTGCCCACCCCGGTGGCCGGCGCCACGATCTGCCGGAAGCCGAAGCCCAGCCGGCGGATCGGCAGAAACGTCAGGCGGATGGTCAGGTAGATGCCGGTACCGGCGATCAGGATCAGCGCCGGCCAGCCCCACAGCAGGCCGCTGATCTGTTTTAGGAGGTCAACAAATTCGGTCATGCCCTTCACGCCCCGTCAACCGTAAAATAGCCAGAGTAGGGAAATTGACCGGTGAGGGGAAGCGGTTCAGATTGAGTCCGATCGCGGTTCTTTGTACGGTATTACCAGATATTCCCCGAATCGCGGATTGGTTCAAACTTCTTGGCACAGGGCGGTGCTAAGGTACTCTTCGTACGGAAATTCGTAGTGAGCTTCGTAGTTCACGTTTGTCGCCGCCAAGGTGTGTGCCATGTCCAAAGTTACCCGCCTCAAGCCGCTGGAAGGCGGTAAAGGCCGCGCGCTGAGCCTGCCCAGGCCGCTCGAGCGCGTGCGTGACCGCATTACCGAGCGCGCCGGCGGACTGCTGGCGGACATGCTCGACGGCGCCGACGACACCCTGTTCGATCTGGCCGAGAAAGAGACCGACAGCGAGCGCGACCGCTACTTCGACGCCATGCGCGAGCTGCGCCTGCAGCGCGGCGCCCTGGAGACCGGCTTCCGGCAGGCGCTGGGCAATCTGTTCCAGGACAGCGCCCGCCCCACGGACGACCGGGAGCGCGCCACCGGCAAGGTGGCGGTGGAAGACCTGGCGCTGGTCAAGCACGAAGAGCTGGAAACCACTGTCGCCCTGGACAACCTGGCCCGCCGCGCCCGCAAGGGCCACGACGAGGCCCTGCGCGCCTTCCAGCACCGCCTCGAGTACCTGTTCGAAAGCAAGGTCGACGTCACCGAACGGAACAACCCCCTGGAGCCGCGCAACCTGGCGGCGTGTTTCTCCGCCTGCCTGGAGCGGCTGTCCCTGGATATCCGCGCCCGCCTGATCGTGCTCAAACTGTTCGAGCGGGTGGTGATGGACGAAGCCGGCGCCATGGTCGACGAGGCCAACCAAGTGCTGGCCGACGCCGGCGTGCTGCCGGATATGAAAACCGTGCCCGTGCCCCGGGGCCGCCCGGCCGGCGAGGGCGGCGCGGGCGCCGGCACCTCCGGCTCGGGCGCTTCGGCGGCCCCGGAACAGTCCCGCGCCGCCGGCGGTGCGCCCTCGGCCGGTGATGCCCCCGCGGCCGCGCCGCCGGCGGATAACGCCATGTTCGGGCTGCTTCAGGAATTGCTCACCACCCTGCGCGGTCTGGGCCCCGCCGGCGGCGCGCCGGCTTCCGGTGCGTCCGCGCCCACCGGCGCCGGCGCGCCCGTGGCCGGCGGTGGCGCCGCGCCCACCTCCGGCATGGCGATCATGCACAACGGCGTGGCCCACCTGAACGGCGCCCCGCTCACCGCCGATGCGCCGGTGCAGGCGGTCAGCAGCCAGGACCTGTTCGGCCTGCTCACCCGCCTGCAGCGCCTTGAGCACGCTCTGGAGGGCGGCGCCGACGCCCAGGACCGCAGCGTTAAGGACGAGCTTTCCGACCTGCTCGAGAGCGAGAACAGCGAGGCCATCCACGCCCTGGATCAGGCCGACGACGACGTCATCAACCTGGTCGCCATGCTGTTCGACTTCATCCTCGACGACGAGGGCCTGCCCTCGGAAATCAAGGCGCTGATCGGCCGGCTGCAGATTCCTCTTTTGAAGGTGGCGATCGCCGACAAGACCTTCTTCAGCAACGAAGAGCACGACGCCCGCCTGCTGCTCAACACCCTGGCCCGCGCCGGCTGCCAGTGGGACCCGCAGCAGGGCTACGACGACGAGACCTACCAGCGCATCGACCGGGCGGTGCACGCCATCATCGACGATTACGACGAAGACGCCGCCCTGTTCAGCGAGCTGCTGGCGGAGTTCGAATCGTTCTTCAGCGACCAGCGCGCCCGCGCCGAGCGCGTCGCCGAGCGGGTGCGCGAAGCCGAGGAGGGCAAGGCCCGCGCCGAGCAGGCCGCCGACGCGGTGCGCCGTTACATCGATGCGCGCCTGGCCGGCCGCCAGGTGCCGGACGTGGCGGTGCGCCTGCTACGCCAGGGCTGGCAGCAGGTGCTCTACCTGACCTGGCTGCGCCAGGGCGAGGACAGCGACACCTGGCGCCGCTACGCCAAGGTGGTGGACGCGCTGGTGTGGAGCGTGATGCCCCACCGCGCGCCGGCGGACCTGGAGAAGCTGCGCGACCTGAGCCCGAAAGTGGTGCGCGCGCTGGAGCACGGCCTGGAATCCATTCAATACGACGCCGGCGAAACCCGTGCCCTGCTGGACGACCTGTTGGCCGTCCACGACAGCCTGATCAAGGGGCTTGAGACCGAGCGCGTGGCGGTACCCAAGGCGCCGGAGCCCGAGCCGCCGGCCCCCTCGGCGCTGCCCGACGACCACGAGCTGGTGGTACGGGCCCGCCGGCTGCGCGCCGGCCAGTGGCTGGAAATCGGCGACGGCGAGGACGCCCAGCGCGCCAAGCTGGCCGCCAACATCCGCGACGGCGCCAAGCTGGTGTTCATCAACCGGCGCGGCATCAAGGTGCGCGAATACGACGCCGCCGGCCTGGCCCAGGCGCTCCACGACGGCGAGGTCAAACTGATCGAGGACGGCGCCCTGTTCGACCGCGCCCTGGAAGCCGTGATCAGCGACCTGCGCCGCATGCAAAGCGCCTGACGTCCTGTGCGAGCGGGCCTTTGTGGGGGCGGGCCCTTGTGGGAGCGGGCCCCGCCCGCGAAAATAGCGCCATGCTGACACTCACCAATCACTGGGTGGACCAGGCGCGCAAAGTGCCGTCGCCCAACTTCAACGCCCGCCCGGACCCGGAAGACATCTCCCTGGTGGTGATCCACAACATCAGCCTGCCGCCGGAAGAGTTCGGCGGCCCCCAGGTGGAAGCCTTTTTCCAGAACCGCCTGGACCCGTCCGAGCACCCGTACTTCGAAGAGATCCGCGACCTGAAGGTGTCCTCCCACTTTCTGATCCGCCGCGACGGCGAGCTGGTGCAGTTCGTCGCCTGCGACCAGCGCGCCTGGCACGCCGGCGTCTCCCGCTGGCGCGACCGTGACAACTGCAACGACTTCGCCCTCGGCATCGAGCTGGAAGGCGCCGACCACGTCCCCTTCGAAGACGCCCAGTACGCTACTCTGCGGGCGTTGCTGGATAGCTTGATCGCCGACTATCCACGGCTCTCCAGAGACGCCATTACAGGCCACGAGCACATCGCCCCAGGGCGCAAAACCGACCCCGGCCCCGCTTTCGACTGGACGCGGCTGTGACGGCCTTGTGGGAGCGAGCCTAGCCCGCGAAAGGCCGGTGCAACCGGCCGGCAGGATCCCAGAGCCCCTTCTAAGACGACTATCAAGACATCTCTCTGGAATCCTGCCGGCAAGCATTGCTTGCCTTTCGCGGGCTGGGCCCGCTCCTACAATTCTCTGACCGACGTGGTATAAACGGGGATATGAAACTACTCGTCATTCTTCTTGTGCTCGCCCTGCGCCGTCGTGACGGCGGCTGGCCGCTTTGGTTGACCCGCGAGGAGCGCCATCAGCGCTTTATCGACCGGTTGTCGCCGGGCGGCGGCGCGCTGGCCTGGTGGCTGGCGGTGGCGTTGCCGATGCTGCTGGTGGCGCTGCTGTTCAGCTGGCTGTGCGGCCTGCTGGGCGCGCTGCTGACCCTGCTGCTGGGCGGCGTGCTGCTGCTCTGGCTGATCGGCGTGGAGAGCGAGTTCCGGCGCATGGACACCCTGCTGGTGCGCGGGCGCATGAACGACCGCGACGCCCTGGCCGGCAGCGCCGCCCGGGCGTTCGATACCGGCCCGCTGGATGACGGCCCGGACAGCGAGCGGGCCTGGTTCAACGATCTGGCCGACCGCTTCGTGCTGCGCGCCGGCGATCTGTTCGCGGTGCTGTTCTGGGTCACGGTGCTGGGCTTCGGCGCGGCGCTGCTGTTCGTGCTTAACCGGGCCTGGCTTCGCCGTCACCCGGAGCACAGCGACTGGGCCCGCAGCCTGGACATCGCCCTGGCCTGGATCCCGGCGCGCCTGACCGCCCTGGCGCTGGCCCTGGTGGGCCATTTCGGCATGGTCGCCCAGGCCGTGAGCGGGCGCATCTGGCGCCTCGACGACAGCCGCGGCCTGCTCACCCTGGCCGCCGACGCCGCCCTCGGCGGCGACGCCGACAGCGACGAGCCCGCCTTCCAGGCCGGCGTCAACCGCCTCGAAGCCCTCCAGGAGCTGATGCTCCGGGCGCTCGCCGTCTGGCTGATCTTCGCCGCGCTCTGGGCTGTATTGCCCACCTAGCTGGAGCGAGCATTGTGGGAGCGGGCCCTGCCCGCGAAAGGGCGGCCTCCTGGGCCGCCCGGCAGGATTCCAGAGCCCTCTCTAAAGGCGGCACAAACCACCTTTCTGGGATCCTGCCGGCAAGCAGAGCTTGCCTTTCGCGGGCGAGGCCCGCTCCCACAAGCAGTCTGCCCCTACCGTTCGAACCCGCGACCTTCATGGACATGAAGCTGTCCGTTCTTGCTGCTATGATCGGGTGACGAAACGGCCTATATACCCCGCGCCGTTTCCGTCGTTTACCCCGCCGTCGCGGCGATCCCGCGCCGGCCAGGCACTGCGAAAAAGGACGCGCGCCCATGCACAATAGAAACTTCTTTGAAGACGTGGACCCGGAAGAAACCCGGGAATGGCTCGAGGCACTGGAATCGGTGCTGGAGCAGGAGGGGCCCGAACGCGCCGGCTGGCTGCTGGAAACCCTCACCAATGAAGCCCAGGAACAGGGCGTTATCCGCACCCACCTCGACACCCCTTACCTCAACACCATCCGCCCCAAGGACGAAGCCCCGATCCCCGGCGACATCTACATGGAACGACGCATCCGTTCCCTGGTGCGCTGGAACGCGCTGGCGATGGTGATCCGGGCCAACAAGGACAACGACGACGAACTGGGCGGCCACATCGCCACCTTCGCGTCGTCCGCCACGCTCTACGACGTCGGCTTCAACCACTTCTTCAAAGCCCCCCACGAGGACAACCCCGGCGACCTGGTCTACTTCCAGGGCCATTCGGCGCCGGGCATTTACGCCCGTTCCTACCTGGAGGGGCGCATCACTGAACAGCAAATGGACAACTTCCGCCGGGAAGTGGACGGCGAGGGGCTGTCGTCCTATCCGCACCCCTGGCTGATGCCGGATTACTGGCAGTTCCCCACCGTGTCCATGGGCCTGGGCGCCATGCAGGCGATCTACCAGGCGCACATCATGAAGTACCTGCAGAACCGGGAGCTGATTCCGGACCGCAAGCGCAAGGTGTGGGCGTTCCTCGGCGACGGCGAGATGGACGAGCCGGAATCCCTGGGCGCGCTGTCCATGGCCGGCCGCGAGCAGCTGGACAATCTGATCTTCGTGGTCAACTGCAACCTGCAGCGCCTGGACGGGCCGGTGCGCGGCAACGGCAAGATCATCCAGGAGCTGGAAAGCCTGTTCCGCGGCGCCGGCTGGAACGTGATCAAGGTGGTCTGGGGCCGGCTCTGGGACCCGCTGCTGGAGAAGGATTCCGAAGGCCTGCTGCGCCGCCGCATGGACGAAGCGGTGGACGGCGAATACCAGGCCTACAAGAAAAACGGCGGCGCCTACACCCGCGAGCATTTCTTCGGCAAATACCCGGAGCTGAAGAAAATGGTCGAGCATATGAGCGACGAGGACGTTTATCGTCTCAATCGCGGCGGCCATGACCCGTTCAAGGTGTACGCGGCCTACCACGAGGCGGTGAACCACACCGGCCAGCCCACGGTGATCCTGGCGAAAACCGTGAAGGGCTACGCCACCGGCGCCGGCGAAGCGGTCAACAAGACCCACCAGATGAAGAAGATGGATCTGGAAAGCCTGAAGGAATTCCGCGACCGCTTCGACATGCCGTTCACCGACAAAGAACTGGAAACCGTGCCCTATTACCGGCCGGACGAGGACTCCGCGGAGCTGCGCTACATGCGCGAGCAGCGCGAAAAGCTGGGCGGCTATATGCCGGTGCGCCGCCGCCACGCCAGCAACAAGCTGACCATTCCCAAGCTGGAGTTCTTTGAATCCTTCCTGGAAGGCAGCGGCGACCGGGAGATTTCCACCACCATGGCGTTCGTGCGCATGCTCAGCACCCTGGTGAAGGACAAGAGCATCGGTGACCGGGTGGTGCCGATCGTCCCCGACGAGGCGCGTACCTTCGGCATGGAAGGCATGTTCCGCCAGCTCGGCATCTACTCGTCCAAGGGCCAGCGCTACGAGCCCGAGGACGCCGGCCAGGTGATGTATTACCGCGAAGACAAGAAAGGCCGCATCATGGAGGAGGGCATCAACGAAGCCGGCTCCATGTCCGGCTGGATGGCCGCCGCCACCAGTTACAGCGTGCACGACTTCACGCTGATTCCGTTCTTTATCTACTACTCCATGTTCGGCTTCCAGCGCACCGGGGACTTCTGGTGGGCCGCCGGCGACAGCCAGGCGCGCGGCTTCCTGCTGGGCGGTACCGCCGGGCGCACCACCCTCAACGGCGAAGGCCTGCAGCACCAGGACGGCCACAGCCACGTGCTCACCAGCACGGTGCCCAACTGCGTCAGCTACGACCCCACCTACGCCTATGAGCTGGCGGTGATTCTGCAGGACGGCCTGCGCCGCATGTACGAGGAGGAAGAGAGCGTCTTCTACTACCTCACGCTGATGAACGAAAACTACCTGCACGGCGCCATGCCCAAGGGGGCCGAGGAAGGCATCCGCAAGGGCATGTACCTGCTGCGCGAAGGCAAGGGCAAGGGCGGCAAGAAAGCCAAGCGGGTGCAGCTGCTCGGGTCCGGCACCATCCTGCGCGAAGTGGAAGCGGCGGCGGAGCTGCTGCGCGAGGACTTCGGCGTGGCCGCCGACGTATGGAGCGTCACCAGCTTCAACGAGCTGCGCCGCGAAGGCCTGCGCGCCGACCGCGACCGCCTGCTCAAGCCGGATATGAAGATCGCGCCCACCTGGGTGGAGCAGTGCCTGGACAAGCGCCAGGGCCCGGTGATCGCCTCCACGGATTACATCAAGGCCTACGCCGACCAGATCCGCCCCTGGATCAAAGCGCCCTACCGGGTGCTGGGCACCGACGGCTACGGGCGCAGTGATTCCCGCGCCAAGCTGCGGCACTTCTTTGAAGTGGACCGTTACTTCGTGGTCCTGGCGGCGCTCAGCGCCCTCAAGGACGAAGGCGAAGTGGACGCCGCCACCGTTAAGGAAGCGATCCAGAAATACGGCATCGACCCGGAAAAACCCTACCCGGTGATCTCATAAGGAGCCTGCCATGAGCAAGGAAACCATCCGGGTACCCGATGTGGGCAGCAGTGATCCTGTTGACGTCATCGAGGTGTCCGTCAAAAAAGGCGACAGCGTCGAAGCCGAAGACACCATTGTCGTGTTGGAGTCCGACAAAGCGTCCGTGGAAGTGCCGTGCCCGAAAGCCGGCACCGTTCTCGAACTGCTGGTGAAAGCCGGCGACCGGGTCAAGGAAGGCGACCCCCTGTTGGAGCTGGACACCGAAGCCGGCGACGGCGGTGCCGAAGACGACCAGTCCTCCGGCGACGAACCGGAAAACGAGCCGGCGGCGGAAAAGGATCAGTCCGGAGACAACGAGCAGGGCGAAAAGGAAGAGAAGGCCGAACCGAAAGCGGACCAGAAGCCGGCGAAAAAAGAGAGCGGCGGCACCCGCGAACAAACCATCCCCGCCCCGGACCTGGGCGACATCGACGAAGCGGAAATCATTGAGCTGTCGGTGAGCGAAGGGGACACCGTGGAAGCGGAGCAGACCATCCTGGTGCTGGAATCCGACAAGGCGTCCCTGGAAATCCCCAGCCCGGCCGCCGGCACGGTGAAAAAGCTGCTGGTGAAAACCGGCGACAAGATCACCTCCGGCACCGAATTGATGGTGCTGGAAACCACCGGCGGTGGCGAAGACGAATCCGGTGATGACCAGCCCGCCGAAGAGACGTCCGGCGACAGCAAGCCCGGTGGGAGCAAGTCCGGTGAAAGCGAGTCTGGTGGGAGCGGGCCTGCCCGCGAAACGTCCAGCACGCAGGATTCCGGAGGCATCGGCGAGCACCCGGCCAAATCCGGCGCCGCCGCGGCCGGCCGGCCGTCCAGGAACGTGCACGCCGGTCCGGCGGTGCGCAAGCTGGCCCGGGAAACCGGCGTCGACCTTGGCGCCGTGCCGCCCAGCGGCCCCAAGGACCGCATTCTCAAGGAAGACGTGCACGCCCACATCAAGCAGCGCATGGAACAGCCGGCCGCCGCCGGCGGTGGCGGCGCCCCGGACCTGCCGGAGATCGACTTCAGCGAATTCGGTCCGGTGGAACGGGACGAGCTCAACAAGCTGCGCAAGGTGGCAGCCCGCAATCTGCATCGCAGCTGGGTCACCATTCCCCACGTCACCCAGTTCGACGAGGCGGATATCACCGAGCTGGAAGCGTTCCGCAAAAGCCAGAACAAGGCATTGGAGAAAGAGGGCGTCAAGCTCACCATGCTGGCGTTTCTGGTGCAGGCCTGCGCGCGGGCGTTGCGCAAATTCCCCAGGGTGAACAGCTCGCTGGAACCGTCCGGTGAAGCGCTGATCCTGAAGGACTATGTGCACATCGGCATCGCCGTGGACACGCCCAACGGTCTGGTGGTGCCGGTGCTGCGCGACGCGGACAAGAAAGGGCTCAGCCAGATCGCCACGGAAATCGGTGAGCTGGCGGCCAAGGCCCGCGACCGCAAACTGTCACCGGCGGATATGAAGGGCGCCACCTTCAGCATCTCGTCGCTGGGCGGCATCGGCGGTACCGCCTTTACGCCCATCGTCAACTGGCCGGAGGTGGCGATTCTCGGCGTCAGCCGTTCCGACACCAAACCGGTGTGGGACGGCAACGCCTTCCAGCCCCGGCTGATGCTGCCGCTGTCGTTCTCCTACGACCACCGGGTGATCGACGGCGCCGACGCGGCGCGCTTCACCACCTACCTCAGTGGCCTGCTCGGCGACATGCGGCGCGCCCTGTTGTAACGGAAATGCTTTGGCATAAAAAACCCGGCCTGAGGCCGGGTTTTTTTGAAAAAAAAGAGGGCGCTATCAGTTATTACCGTGGCGCTCTTTCCACTTTTCCTTCTTTTCCTGCCATTTTTCCATCCGGTCTTTCTGGTGCTGTTCGTACTGGGCGCGTTGCTCGTCGTTCAGCACGTCACGGATTTCTTCCTGGGTTTCCTTGTGCAGTTCGCGCATCTCTTCGCCTTTCTCGCGGTAGATTTCGCGCACTTCCTGCTGCTGCTCCTCGCTGAGGTTCAGCTCCTGGGTCATTCTCTGAACGTGGCGGTCGGCGCCTTTTTCCATCGGTGAGCCGGCGAAGGCCGCGGCGGAGAACAGAGTCAGCGTGACAATCATCAGTTTTTTCATCGTCTTGCTCCTTGAGTAACGCTCCGGAGTATCCGGATTCCCTTATAGATTGGCCTTACATTGTGCAGCCACGATGCAGCGAATGTGGAAACATCGCTACAAGCTTCAGGCTGCAAGCCACAAGCAAGCCGTGCCGATCAGACCGGCTTCGCCGCCAGAACGGCCTGCTTGCAGCTTGTAGCTTGCAGCTGACCGGGTTCAAGCCTCTTCATCAGGATTTTGCAATCGATAACCGACGCCATAGACGCTGCCGATCCAGTCGTGGTCGCCGGTCAGGCCTTCACTGAGTTTGCGCCGCAGCTTACGGATGTGGCTGTCGATGGTGCGGTCGGACACCACCCGGTGGTCGGAGTAGATCACGTCCATCAGCTGGTCGCGGGTCCAGATGCGCCCGGCCTGACGGGACAACGCGGCCAGCAGCTCGAATTCGATCGCGGTGAGCGCCACCCGGGCGCCGTCGTGGACCGCCTCGAAACGGTGCCGGTCCAGGGCCAGGCCGCCCTCGGCCGGAGGCTGGGCGGCGTTACCGGCACGGCGGAGCACCGCCTTTACCCGCGCCACCACTTCCCTGGGGCTGAACGGCTTGCAGATGTAGTCGTCGGCGCCGATCTCCAGACCCAGCAGGCGGTCCACCTCTTCCACGCGGGCGGTGATCATCAGAATCGGCACCTGGGAGAAACGGCGGATCGCCTTGCACACTTCCATGCCGTCGCCGTCGGGCAGCATCAGGTCCAGCAGCACGGCGTCGAAGTCGCCGTCGCGCACGCGCTGCTCGGCGTCGGCGGCGCTGCCGGTCTGCTCCGGCTCGAAATGGCTGTGGCGCAGATAGTCCGCCAGCAGTTGCGCCAGCCGGGGCTCATCCTCGACGATCAGAATTTTCGCCATGTTCCGTTCCTTTCATTCGCTGTGGAAGCCCACCTTGTGGGAGCAAGACTTGTGGGAGCGGGCCCCGCCCGCGAAAGGGTGGCTTATAAGCCACCCGGCAGGATTCCAGCGCCCTCTCTAACAGCGGTACAAACAGCCTCTCTGGAATCCTGCCGGGAGCTTCGCTCCCTTTCGCGGGCGAGGCCCGCTCCTACAATGGCAACCGCACCGTGATTCTGAGACCCCCCAAGGGGCTATGGTCCGCTTCCATCGTGCCGCCGTGCGCCTCGACGATGCGCCGGGCGATGGCCAGCCCCAGGCCGGCGCCGCCGGTCTGGCGGTTGCGCGAGCTTTCCACCCGGTAGAGGTGATCGAACAGTTTCGGCAGGGCGTCGTCGGGCACGCCGGGGGCGCTGTCGTTCAGGGTCAGGCGCCAGTCGTCGCCGTCGCGGCCCAGGGTAAGGTGCACCTCGCCGCCTTCGTCGGTGTACTTGAGGCTGTTCTGCAGCAGGTTGTCCAGCAGCTGGCGCAGGCGCACCGGGTCGCCGTTGACCCGCGCCGGGCTCAGGTCGGTGCGCAGGCGCACGCGGCGGCGGCCGAACGCCGGGCGCACCGCGTCCACGGCGTCCTCGCAGAGCGTGTCCATATCCAGCGCGGTGAAGTGATAGCGCAGGTTGCCGGCGTCGGCCAGGGCCAGGTCATGCAGGTCGCTGACCAGATGGGTGAGCTGACGCACCTCGGATTCCAGCGCCGCGATGGTCTCGTGGTTGAGCGGCCGCACGCCGTCGACCACCGCTTCCAGCTCGCCCTGCAGCACCGACAACGGCGTGCGCAGCTCGTGGGCGATGTCCGAAAACCAGCGCTGGCGGGCTTTCTGGCCCTGGTCCAGGCGCTCGCCCAGGCTGTCCACATGGCGGATCAGATCCCCCAGCTCGTCGCGGCGCCGGCTGCCCAGCCGCGTCTGGTAGTCGCCCTCGCGCAGCTTGCGGGTGTGGGCGCTGAGCGCTGTGACCGGCGCCACCAGGTGGCGCGCCAGCAGCCAGGACACCAGCAGCGACAGGGCCAGGCCCACCAGAGCCATCCAGCCGGCGAAATTAAGCTGGCGCTCCTGGAAGCGCCGGTCAAGCTTGTCGCGGATCGCTTCCTGGTCGGGGTAGGCCAGCCAGCCCACCAGATCGTTGTCGGTGCGGATCGGCACCAGGCGGCTGAACTGTTGCGTCGGCGGCGGGCCGATCAACGGGCGCCGGTCCGCCGTCAGCAGAGTCAGATGGCGGGGCGCGTCGCGGCGGTCCCGCTTGCCCGGCTCGGTGTCGGTATTGCGGTCGCCGGCCAGCCAGTAGAGCCGGCCCAGCACCCGCGGGTCGCTGAGCAGGAAGTCCCAGCTGCCCCGTTGCGCGTACAGCACGCCCAGGTGGTCGGCCAGGCGCTCCACCTGGGCCTGCTGGCGCTCGTCGATGTACTTGCGCAGGCTCTGCTCGAACGCAAAGAAATAGAAACCGCTGGCGGCCACGATCAGCACCACGAAGGTGCCGAGAAAGGTGAGGAAAAGCTTGTTGCGTATGCCCATGGTCGGCCGGCGGACCTCGCCAGAATAACGGAACCGCCAGTCTAAGCCCTGCCGGCCCCGCGACCCAGCGCCTTGCACATTCTTTCAAAATCGCCTGTGGGAGCGGGCCCAGCCCGCGACAAGCAAATCCCTGAATATATATGACTGCCGGGTCTGTCTCCTTATTAAAATTAATGTGGAAGTTGATGTCAGGGTGATGTTAGGTTTTCGCGCACAAAAAAATATAAAAAATGGGACAGATAAAATTGTTCCTATAATAAGGATTTCTTGAAAAATGGACGATATTGATACGGAAAAAACGGGGAATCGGCACCTCTACGTTTACCGAAAGGAGGCCTGCAAATTCTGGTGGTGTGCACTGCCCTATGTCGACGAAAAGGGTCGTAGAAAGCAGTTCAGGAAGTGCTTCAGAGACAGTCGGTATCGGGATAAATACGCCGCCCTCGGCGCGGCTTTGGACTGGCGGGATGCACAGTTGGGAGCACTCAAGCGTTGGGGCACTCTCGGAGCGCCGCCGAAGCTGAGACGTGTCTCCGTCAATGAACTGGGCAGCCTGAAACCTAAAGACAACAGCTTCGGCATCATCGGTATCACCGTCACGCGCCGCCAAAAACCCAAAGGCATCAATGTGTCGGTGACCGCGCAGCGCGGGCAAAAGAAATGGTTTTCCATGCGCCGGCACGGCGCGTTCGAAGCGTTCCGGCTGGGCGTGCGTCAACGCTGCGAATGGATACAGGTGCCGGTGCCCAGCGACGAAGAACTACGCCGCCGTTTCCAGCACTGGCTAGAGAATAATTACCGGTTTCTGGAAGAGTATGACATTTCCGCGTAAAGACCCGAAGATAGAAAAGCGCATGTTCCATCATGACATCATGTTCCGGAACGCGGGGAGGCTGCCAAAGTCTTTTGGCTATAAAGATCTTCTTGATCTTGCGAGCTTTTCGATACCTGGTATCTCGGCTCCCGGTAAGACATTCTCTTGTCTGCGCTTTATTCAGAAGTTCTGCAGTGACAGTGCGGGTGCCCATGACCGGTTTTACCAGCTCAAGGATCCACGCCGTTACGACAGGCTCGCCGATCTCAAACAATGCGTTTTCCATCTGACCGAGTCCAAAAGCGCGGTTCTTCGCCAAGCAATGAAGGTGGAAGGTGCGGAGTTTGAGGAAGATTTATTCCACTTTCTAGCGTTGCGTTTGGAAGCCTGTAATTCGGAGTACTTCTGGCGCTTCAGTCTGAGGCAAAAGTATCAATGGCTCCATGACCGGCATGGCACCGGTGTTTCGCTATCCGATGCCACGCATACTCTTTCGGTGGCCGGCAACGAGCTGGCCCTGGCGTTGGATCAGGAAGACGAGGACCGTTGCTTGGCCGCTGTATCGGCGATCATGGACTGGGCAAGGGTTTATTATCCAGTCGGCTTGAGAAGGCACAACAAACCTACCGTTGAGAAACTTTATGAGTCGCGGTCCTTGCTGAGAGTGATAAGAGAGCATGTTGCTCTTTTGAAAGTCGGTGACCATGAAGGAGTCATCTATATGAACTCCGGCTGGTCTAAGGTATGGGGCTGCCTTATACCCGATATGATGATGATGGACAGCCGGGTTTCTTATTCGCTTGGCCGAATTTTCCAGGCGTACAGCTCGGAAGCAAAGCTGGATCTGCATTTTCTATGTGAACGGGTAGGGTTTTACCAGGTCGGCTTCCCGGGGCGTACGGTTGATGGCATACCAAGAATTGATAAACGCCCGGAGGTCTGGGCGCTGTCGGCGATTAATATGTCCCGTTTTTTGCTGGATTTTTTAGGCTATTGCAGGAGGAATAGCCGTCCGATTCTTAACGGTTATCCGTTTAGCTTGAGAGGCCTCGAAGCAAAATTGTTCATGATGGGTGGTAGCCAATTTGTGGGAGCGGGCCTTGCCCGCGAAAGGGAGCGAAGCTCCCGGTAGGATTCCAGAGGCCTTTCCGACGATGGTGCCAACAACGCTTCTGGTATCCCTGCCGGGTGGCTATAAGCCACCCTTTCGCGGGCAAGGCCCGCTCCCACAAGGCCGTTAACGATCCTGGCGACGCACCCATTGCGGCTCATCGGTGCCGGTACGCAGGTTGATGGCGCGGGCCATCACGAACAGCAAATCGCCGACGCGGTTGAGCACGGCGCGGCTGACCGGGTTGACCTGGTCGTCGTCGCCGACCGCGATCAGGTCCCGTTCGGCGCGCCGGGCCACGGTGCGGCAGTGATGGCACCAGGCGGCGTCGGGATGACCGCCGGGCAGCACGAATTCCTTGAGCGGCGCCAGTTCCGCGTTGAGCATGTCGGCCTGGGATTCCACTTCCACCAGATCGTCGTCGGTGAGGGTGACGGTGCCGGGCACCGCCAGTTCGCCGCCCAGATCGAACAGCAGGTGCTGGACCCGCTCCAGCAACGCGTCCAGATCGTCGTCCAGGGCCCGGGCGCGCAGCACGCCCAGGCCGCTGTTCAGCTCGTCCAGCGCACCCAGGGCCTGGATGCGCGGGTGATCCTTGGCGATCCGGCTGCCGTCGGCCAGGCCGGTGCGGCCGTCGTCGCCGCTGCGTGTGATCACCCGGTTGATGCGGGTTTTGTCGTCCTTGCCGTCGCTCATGGTCAGAATTCCATTCCCAGGCTTACCCGGTAGTGCCGTTCCGGCAGGGGGTAGGCGTTATAACTGAGGTTGTTGGTGGCTTTGACGCCGTAATCCGCCGCCAGTTCATCCTCCAGGTTATAGGCCCCGATGCGCAAGTAAGCATTTTGGTAGCGGGCGGTGGCCTCCAGGTCGGTCATCCGGTAGCTGTCGATCTGCTGGAAGTCGTTGGGCTGGTCGTTGTCGAAGCGGCGCTTGCCCACGTAGCGGTGCGCCAGGGACAGCTCCAGCCAGGGCAGCGCCTGCCAGTTGGCCTGGGCGTAGAACAGCTGGCGCGATACCAGCGGCACGTCGTTGCCTTCCCATTCGCCCTCGTCGAACTCGGCCCGTTGCAGGGTGCCGTTGAGCACCAGGGTGAGGTCGCGGTCCAGCCGCCAGCGGCTGTTCAGGCTCACGCCACGGCGCAGGGTGCGGTCTTCCAGGTTGACGTTGGACCCGAAGCCGCCGGCATAAGGATTGAAGACGATTTCGTTGTCGAAGCGCCCCTGCCAGGCGGTCAGCGTGGAGGTCTGGAGGCCTTTTTGCCAGCTGGCGCCCAGGGTGTACTGCTCGCCGGTTTGCGGCTCCAGCAGTTCGTCGTCCGGGGTGATTTCGTCGGCGTTGACGATGCGCACGCTGCGCTGGGCGCCGGCGAACAGATCCAGGCCGCCGTCGAAGTGGTAACGCACGCCGCCTTCGTACATCTCCGCGTCCTGGCTGTCCTCGCCCTGGCCGGCGCTGAAGCCGGTGGTTTCCGTCTCGGTGTCCACGTTCAGGCGGCGCGCGCCCAGGGTGAACGACCAGCGGTCCAGGGTCATGACGTCGTGGAAATACCAGGCGGTTTGCCGCTGGTCCAGGTCCTTGGTGCTGGTGGGGTCGCCGATGTCGCCTTTGCCGGCGGCGCTGCGGTTCTCCAGGCGGTAGTCGTACAGATCCCAGCCCACGGTGGTGTTGTGGGTCAGGCCGGCGGCCTGGAACTGGCTGGTAAAGCGCGGGTTGACGCTGTAGCTGTCCACGTCGGTTTCGCCGTAGGTCGGGAAGCCCGGATCAAAAAAGTAATAGCTCTGTTCCTTGCGGCGGCCGGAGAAATCCAGATGCAGGCGGCTGTGATCACCGATGCGCACGTTCATGCCCGGCATCACCGTGACGGTGTCCTGGTCGGCCCAGTCATAGGGGGTGTTGGCGCCGTCCGGATCGTCCTCGAACAGGTTCTCGCCGGTGGCCAGGTTGACGGTGCGGCCGCCGGGCAGGTCCAGGTTCTGGCGCTCGCCGGTGGCGGTCAGGTAGAAGGTCAGGTCGTCGCGGCGGGTGCGCAGGTCGGCGAAGGCGTTGCGCTGCTGCAGGTCGTTGTTCTCCCGGTAGCCGTCGCTGTGCAGGGCCTGCACCGAGGCGGCGGCGCTGGTGTGGTTGTCGCCGCCGCTTTCACCCTGATGGTGGCCGGTGGCCCACAGGCTGCCGCCGGTGGTGCTGAAGCTGCCGCCGGTGACTTCCACGCCGGCCTGGTTCCGGTAGCGCTCGCGGGTGACGATGTTGACCGCGCCGCCGACCACGCCGTTGCCGTATAGCGCCGCGCCGGCGCCGGGCAGCACTTCGATGCGCTCGATCGCCGCCAGCGGGATCGAGGCGATGTCCGGGCCGGACAGGTCCACGTTGCTGTAGCGGCGGCCGTTGAGCAGCACCAGGGTGTTGGAGGTGGCGTTGGCGCCGAAGCCCTGCATATCAATGGTGGCGCGGGCGCCGTTGATGCCGAAATTGCGGCGCACCTGGACGCCGCCCAGGGTGTCCAGCACGTCCGCCAGATTATTGGCGGGCATTGCCTCGATGGTGTCGCGGTCCAGGATCAGGGTGCCGGTGGGCAGTTCCCGCGCCACGCTGGCGGTGCGTGAACCGGTGACTTCCACCGGGGCGAGTGTGTTGTCGGCCTGGGTCACAGGCGCGTACAGGCAAGCCGTGGCCAGAGCCAGCTTTACAGCGGCGGCCACCTTAAGGGGGTGGGTATGCATAGTATTGTCCTCCCGATGCACCCTCCGTACATGGGGTGCGCCCCGGCCGTGGTCGGCGGGGGCGCGCCAGTGGCGACAGGCCGGTCTCCGGGCTCGAGGGGTGACGCCGTTACCGCCTTCCCAGGACGTGCCTGGTGGCGTTGTGGTAACGGCTACCTCATACCGTTGCGGGGGCAGCGCCGGCCTTTCACCGGCTTCCCGTACACCTGAAGCGGTGGCAAACATAGAGCAACGCCGGCCCCGGCACAACTTTCGCGGAGTTTGTGGGGGCGGGCTTGTGGGAGCTTGCTTGCAAGCGAAAGGCCGGCAAAGCCGGCCGGCGGGATTCCAGAAACGCTGTTTTGTGCTGCCATTAGAAGAGCCTCTGGGATCCTGCCGGGGCTTCGCCCCTTTCGCGGGCGAGGCCCGCTCGCACAAAAGATCCCGTCAGGGATGCCGAGCTTTGACCGCCGCAATAATGCGGCGATGCGCAGGCAAATCGAGGCCGAGGGCGTCGGCCTGGCGCAGCAGCCAGCCGTTGATGGCGTCGATTTCGGTGACGGCGCCGGCCTGCATGTCGGCGCGCATGGAGGAGGTGTTGCCGGCGGTGGCGTCGGCCAGCGCGCGGACGCCGGGCAGGGAGTCGCCGGGCCAGGTGGGGTCCAGGGCGGTGAGCACCCGGTCCGCTTCGCGGGCCAGTTGTTCGGCCTCGGCGGCCAGCGCCGGGTCCTCGAAGATGTGCCCGTTGGCCACGTCGTGCAGGCCGGTGAGCGGGTTGATCACCGCGTTGCCGACCAGCTTGCGCCACTGGCGGTGGCGGAAATCGTCGGGCCAGTGCAGCTTCGGCCAGTGCCGGGCCAGGGGGCCGAACCAGGCCGGAGGCTCAGCGGCCGCCGGACCGCCGGGCGCGGCGCTTTCTCCCATCCAGGTGTCATTCTCGGCCACCACACGGTGGGCGTCGCCGTCGCGCTTCACCGCCGAGGCGCTGACCACTTCAACCCTGCGCGCGCCGGCGGGCAGCAGCCCGTCCAGGCTGCCCAGGCCGTTCTGCAGCCGCAGCACGGTGGCGTCCGCCGCCAGCGGCAGCCCGCCCAGCGCCGCCGCCGAAAACGGCGCCTTGCAGGCCACCACCAGCCGCCGGATGGGGGCTGGCCTTGTAGGAGCGGGCCCTGCCCGCGAAAGGCCGGCAGAGCCGGCCGGCGGGATACCAGAGACGTTGTTGGTGCTGTCGTTAGAGCGGGCTCTGGGATGCTGCCGGGGCTTCGCCCCTTTCGCGGGCGGGGCCCGCTCGCACAAAAGCTCCGTTTCGTGGGCCACAAGTGGCTCGCACAAGAGTTGCAGTCGCACCCTGTCCCCGTCCGGGAGAATCAGAGTGCGTTCCAGGATCGGCGTCTCGTCGCGGCGCAGGGCGATGACGGTGAAGCCGGCGCGCTGCAGGTAGTGGGCGGCGAGCAGGCCCATGTTGCCGGCGCCCAGCAGGTACCAGGGTTCGGCGTGGTCGGGGGAGGCTGGCGTGGTCATGGCGCTATGCTAGGCGCGCCGGCGGCCGGCCACAATCGCGGCGTGGCGTCCGGGGTGGCGGCGGTTGTTAAATGTTCCCGGGCCCGTGTTGTGCTGTGCCGCGCAAACCGGGACTATGTTCGCTTTCGCCGACCGATCCGAATAAGTACGGGAAAGCCATGCCTCCCCTGAGCGATACGTTCCGCACCGCCTGGCAGCTCTACAGCCACCCCCGCGTGGTGGTGATGCTGTTCCTGGGGTTCTCCGCGGGGCTGCCCTACCTGCTGGTGTTCTCCACCCTGTCCGCCTGGCTGGCGGACGCGGACGTGGACCGGGCCGCCATCGGCTATTTCAGTTGGGTGGGCATCATGTTTTCCATCAAGGTGTTCTGGGCGCCGGTGGTGGACCGGCTCAAGCTGCCGCTGCTGAACCGCCTGTTCGGCCAGCGGCGCGGCTGGCTGCTGCTGGCCCAGGTGGGCATCGCGCTGTCGCTGGCGGCGATGGCGCTGGTGGAGCCGGTGGGCCACCTGGAGCGCTTCGCCCAACTGGCGCTGCTGGTGGCGTTCTGCTCCGCCACCCAGGACATCTGCATCGACGCCTACCGCATCGATTCCGCCGACGAGTCCTTCCAGGGCGCCATGGCCGCCACCTACATCTTCGGCTACCGCACCGCCATGCTGGTGGCCGGCGCCGGGGCTTTCTATATCGCCAGCTACGACTCCTGGAACGGCGCCTACCACGCCATGGCCTGGCTGATGGGCGTGGGCATCGTCACCACCCTGATTATCCGGGAGCCGAACACGCCGCCCCGGGAAAGCTTTGGGCGCGACCCGAAACAGTGGCTGGAAACCGCTCTGATCGCTCCGTTCCGGGACTTCTTCGGCCGCTACGGGCGGATCGCCCTGGGCCTGCTGGCGTTGGTGGCGATCTACCGGATCAGCGACATCACCATGGGCGTGATGGCCAACCCCTTCTACCTGGACATCGGCTACACCAAGAACGAGATCGCCACCGTGGCCAAGTTCTTCGGCTTCTTCATGACCATGCTGGGCTCCGCCGTGGGCGGGCTGGCGGTGCTGCGCCACGGCCTGGGCCGCTCCCTGCTGGTGGGGGCCGTGGGGGTGGCGCTGACCAACCTGCTGTTCGCGGTGATGGCCACCTATTCGCCGGTCACCGAGGTGCCGGTGGACCCGGAGCAGGTGCGCTGGGTGTCACTGGCCTGGCTGGCGGCGGTGATCAGCGCCGACAACCTGTTCGGCGGCTTCGCCAACGTGGCGCTGATCGCCTTTATGTCGAGTCTCACCAACCGCAACTTCAGCGCCACGCAGTACGCCCTGTTCAGCTCGCTGATGACCCTGCCCGGCAAGTTCATCGGCGGCTTCTCCGGCGAGGTGGTGGAAGCGTCCGGCTACACGGTGTTCTTCAACTACGCCGCGCTGCTCGGCGTGCCGGCCATCCTGCTGACGATCTGGTGGTTGCGGCGGCGTGACGACACCGCCGCGCGGTAGCCGCCTCCTCTATGGGAGCAGGCCTTGTGGGAGCGGGCCCCGCCCGCGAAAGGGGCGAAGCCCCGGCAGGATGCCAGAGACCTTTCTAACGGCAGCACTATCAGCGTTTCTGGGATCCTGCCGGCCGGCTTTGCCGGCCTTTCGCTTGCAGGCAAGCTCGCACAAGCCCTGACCTCTGGTCAGGGCCGCCAGAAGCAGGACTTGGGAACGCGGGCGCCAAGTATGGTGACGCCCTCATCGCTGAGCCGCTGGATCTGAGTTTCGCCGCTGGGCGTGCCGGCCAGCGGCAGCACGCCGTCGCCACGAATCACCCGGTGCCAGGGCAGGGTGGAGCCTTTCGGCAGCCGGCTCATCAAACGGCCGACGAAGCGCGCATGGCGCGGGAAGCCCGCCTGCCGCGCCACCTGCCCATAGCTGGCCACGCGGCCGGCCGGGATGGCGCCGACGATCTGATACACCGCGTCCGTGAATTCTTGGTTCATGAGACTAGCTTCAGGCTTCAAGTCGCAAGCTACAAGCCGATGGATTGTGGGAGCGGGCCCCGCCCGCGAAAGGGCGCGAAGCGCCCGGCAGGATGCCAGAGACCTAAAAAGCGGAACACCATCGGCGTCTCTGGTATCCCGCCGGCCGGCTTTGCCGGCCTTTCGCGAGCAGGCTCGCTCCCACAGTCCTTTGGCCCCGGCACGTCTAGCGGAGGCCGCCGTCGGTTTCGATCACGCGGCCGGTGAAGTAGTCGTTCTCGAAGATGAACTGCACCGAGCGGGCGATGTGCTCCGGCTCGCCGAGCCGTTTCAGCGGCACCGAGCTCACCAGCCGGTCGCGGGCCTCGGGCTTCATGGCGGCGATCATATCGGTGTTGATGGTGCCGGGCGCCACCACGCCGGTGCGGATGTTGAAGCGCGCCAGCTCCCGCGCCCAGACCTCGGCCATGGCCACCACGCCGGCCTTGGCGGCGGCGTAGTTGGTCTGCCCGAAGCTGCCCTGGCGGGCGATCGAGGAGATGTTGACGATCACGCCTTCCTCGACGCCGCTCTCCAGCATGCAGCGGGCCGCCTCGCGGCCGCACAGGAACACCCCGGTCAGGTTCACATCGATCACCGCCTGCCACTGCTGCAGGCTCATGGACGATTGCAGCTCGCCGTCCTTGAACTTCACCAGCAGGCCGTCACGGGTGATGCCGGCGTTGTTGACCAGGCCGTGCAGGGCGCCGAAGTCCGCCACCACGCCGTCGAACAGGGCGGTGACTTCGTCTTCCCGGGCGACATTGGCCAGGTAGCTCTTGGCTTCGCCGCCGGCGCGCTCACAGCGGGCCACGGTGTCGCGCAGGTCGTCCTCGTTGAGGTCCACGCAGGCGATGCGCGCGCCGCGGCTCGCCAGGGCTTCGGCGATGCCCCGCCCCAGGCCCCGGCCGGCGCCGGTCACTACCACTACTTTGTCCTTCAAATCCATCGGTCGCTCCTCGTCAAACGAATCAAAGGCCGGAGTATGACGGCGCCGCCACCGTCGGCCAATGACCAAAAAACATAGCTGCAGGCTACAAGCCGCAAGCGGCAAGCTGGCCGAGGGTGGCTGGCGCCACCCGATACAGGATGCAGGATTCAGGATACAGGGGAAGGCTCTGGAGTGGGCGGACCGGCTTGCGTATTAGCACGGCGCCGGTTGCCAAGACGCAAGGGCGCGGAGTGAAGGACTTTCCGACCCACCGATCTTCCCGCCGCGCTGTATCCTGCATCCTGAATCCTGAATCCTGTATCGCGGCTCATGGCACGGCCTCTCTGCCAGCACGGCCAGCCTGCCGCTTGAAGCTTGAGGCTTGCAGCTTGAAACGGGGCGGGACGCCCCCATCTCGCGGGGCACGGGGATGAGACAGATTTCGTCCCCCCACCTATTGACTGCCGTGAAGCGGCTACTATGATTAGCACTCGAATATTGAGAGTGCTAATTCCGGTTCGCGGGGCCCCGGCCCCGGTGACCTTAGAGCCAACTTGGAGAATGGAGACCATGAAAATTCGTCCTTTGCATGATCGCGTGCTGGTCCGCCGCGAGGAGGAAGAGACCAAAACCGCCGGTGGCATCGTGCTGCCCGGTTCCGCCGCCGAGAAGCCGTCCCGTGGCGAAGTGATCGCCGTGGGCAATGGCAAGATCCAGGAGAACGGCGACGTTCGCGCCCTGGACGTTAAGGCCGGCGACAAAGTGATTTTCGGTCAGTACTCCGGCAACACCGTGAAAGTGGACGGTGAAGAGCTTCTGATCATGAGCGAAGCCGAGATTCTTGCCGTCATCGAAGGCTGAGAATTAACAGGGAATACAGGCTCCGGGTTCCGGTGCCGAGAATACTGCAGAGGTATTGAATAATGGCTAAAGAAGTATTGTTCCGCGACAAGGGTCGTCAAAAAATGGTCAAGGGTGTTAACACCCTGGCCGACGCGGTCAAAGTGACCCTGGGCCCGAAAGGCCGCAACGTGGTGCTGGAGAAATCCTTCGGCGCGCCGCTGATCACCAAGGACGGCGTGACCGTCGCCAAGGAAATCGAGCTGGAAGACAAGTTCGAGAACATGGGCGCGCAGATGGTCAAGGAAGTCGCTTCCAAGGCCAACGACGAAGCCGGTGACGGCACCACCACCGCCACCGTACTGGCCCAGTCCATCGTCAACGAAGGCCTGAAGGCGGTTGCCGCCGGCATGAACCCGATGGACCTCAAGCGCGGCATCGACAAGGCCACCGACGCCATCGTCGAAGAGATCAAGAAGCTGTCCACCCCGTGTGACACCACCAAGAGCATCGAGCAGGTGGGCACCATCTCCGCCAACTCCGACAAGTCCGTGGGTGAGATCATCGCCCAGGCCATGGAGAAGGTCGGCCAGGAAGGCGTGATCACCGTGGAAGAAGGCCAGTCCCTGGTCAACGAGCTGGAAGTCGTGGAAGGCATGCAGTTCGACCGCGGTTACCTGAGCCCGTACTTCATCAACAACCAGGAAAAGATGCAGGTGGAGCTGGAAGACCCCTACATCCTGCTGGTTGACAAGAAGATCTCCAACATCCGCGAGCTGCTGCCGGTTCTCGAGAACGTGGCCAAGGCAGGCAAGCCGCTGATGATCATCGCCGAGGACATCGAAGGCGAAGCGCTGGCCACCCTGGTGGTCAACAACATGCGCGGCATCATCAAGTGCGCCGCCGTGAAAGCGCCCGGCTTCGGCGACCGCCGTAAAGCCATGCTGCAGGATCTGGCGATCCTCAGCGGCGGCACCGTGATTTCCGAGGAAGTCGGCCTGAGCCTGGAAAACGTGGCCCTGGAAGACCTGGGTTCCGCCAAGAAGGTGAACATCGACAAGGAAAACACCACCGTGGTCGGCGGCAAGGGCGAGCAGGCGGACATCGACGCCCGTGTGGAGCAGATCCGCAAGGAAATCGAGAACTCCTCCTCCGACTACGACAAGGAGAAGCTCCAGGAACGCGTGGCCAAGCTGGCCGGCGGTGTGGCCGTGATCAAGATCGGCGCCGCCACCGAAATGGAGATGAAAGAGAAGAAAGCCCGCGTCGACGACGCCCTGCACGCCACCCGTGCGGCCGTTGAAGAAGGCGTGGTGCCCGGCGGCGGTGTCGCCCTGGTGCGTGCCCTGGCCAACATCGGCGCGCTCAAAGGCGACAACGAAGAGCAGAACGCCGGTATCGCTCTGATCATCCGCGCACTGGAATCTCCGCTGCGTCAGATCGTCTACAACGCCGGCGGTGAGCCGTCCGTTGTGGTTCAGGAAGTACGCAACGGCAGCGGCAACTTCGGTTACAACGCCGCCACCGGTGAGTACGGTGACATGATCGAGATGGGCATCCTGGACCCGGCCAAAGTGACCCGGTCCGCCCTGCAGGCCGCCGCGTCCGTGGCCGGTCTGATGATCACCACCGAAGCCATGATCGCCGACAAGCCGGAAGAAAACGCCGGCGGTGGCGCCCCGGATATGGGCGGCATGGGCGGTATGGGTGGCATGGGCGGCATGATGTAAATCAGCCGGTCCCACGACCTCCCAAAAGCCCCGGCGGGTTCTCCCGCCGGGGCTTTTTTATGTGCGAGCGGGCCCAGCCCGCTCCCACAAGGCAAGACCTGGCCTCTGAGTTCACTTATCCTGCCACGATGCAAACTCGCGATCCCAAACTCCTTCCTCACGCCTTGGCGTTCATCGCCGTCGTTCTGGCATTGGGCCTGGCCCACCAGTGGGTGAACCCCTGGCTGCGCTACGACCGCGCCGCCGTGGCCGGCGGCGAGGTCTGGCGTCTGGTCACCGCCCATCTGGTGCACCTGAATCTCTGGCACGCGCTGCTCAATCTGGGCGGCCTGGCGCTGATTCTGTTCTTCTTCCGCGACCTGCTGGACCGGCGGCGGTTCTGGCTGTGGTTCGCGGTGAGCGCGCCGCTGGTGGGCGTGGTGTTCTTCGTGCTGGACCGGGACCTGGGCTGGTACGTGGGGCTGTCGGGGCTGCTGCAGGGGCTGCTGGTGCTCTGTCTGCTGATCGGCTGGCGCGGCAATCCGGTGCTGCACAGCCTGGTGCTGGCGGTGGTGGCCGGTCGCCTGGTGTGGGAGCAGCTGCCCGGCTACGACGTGGACTATCTGCGCGCCTGGATCAACGGGCGCGTGTACGTAAACGCCCATTTGTACGGCGCGCTCAGCGGCGCGCTGCTGGCCGTGGCCATGCTGCTGGTCGCTGGCCGCCGGCGCACAACCCTCGGACGGCGCTCGGACATTTGCTAAGCTGTACGGCCGGCCGCACAGGACACCACCATGAATGAAGCGCAGCGTCAGAGTTATCTCCGCGCCCTGGGTTTGACGCCCTGGGTGGCGCGCACGACGCTGCCCGGCGCGGCGCCGTCCGAGCCGCTGGACTGGGCCGCCGAGACCGACGCCGGGGAAAGCCTGGCGGCGGCGCCGGTGGAAGCCACGCCGGTGCGAACCGCGCCGGGCGTGGGCGACGCCGAGCAGCCCGCCAGGGAGACCGCGG
>Ga0207878_100043_pt1 | contig 204324 bp, 186 predicted proteins | sample LinPmetageLP41_FD_184053 | JGI IMG/M metagenome (GOLD analysis project Ga0207878, IMG submission 184053) | Marine viral communities from the Pacific Ocean - LP-41 (SPAdes) | ecosystem: Environmental > Aquatic > Marine > Oceanic | place: Pacific Ocean | collected 2010-08-27
GGCGGGATTGATTATCACCCTTCGGGCCAGCGTCGTGCCTCCGCTGTTGTCTCGCAAGCTCGACTGAACCCGCTACGCGGCTTCAACTCCCATATTCTCCAGACAAATAAAAAAGCCCCAACCAAAAAACGGTTGAGGCTCTTTCATTTGTATTGGTGGAGATGGCGGCGGGATTGCACTCAGGGCCACCTCGACAATTGCTCCTGCATTGTTCTACCTTCCGCCGTCCTTGGCGGTCGCAGGCCCTGCCACTTCGTGCGCCGGAGGCGGTGCAAATCGTTCCCTACGATTTGTGGACCCCGGAACTATGAGAGTTCACTCCACACTCGCGAAAACCAAAAAAAAGGCCCGATACCAAAATACAGTATCGAGCCTTTTTCTTTAAATTGGTGGAGATGGCGGGATTGATTATCACCCTTCGGGCCAGCGTCGTGCCTCCGCTGTTGTCTCGCAAGCTCGACTGAACCCGCTACGCGGCTTCAACTCCCATATTCTCCAGACAAATAAAAAAGCCCCAACCAAAAAACGGTTGAGGCTCTTTCATTTGTATTGGTGGAGATGGCGGGATTACACTCAGGGCCATCCCTGGCCCTGCCACTTCGTGCGCCGGAGGCGGTGCAAATCGTTCCCTACGATTTGTGGAACCCGGAACTATGAGAGTTCACATTCCGCACTGCTACAGATACTGAAAATAAAAAGGCCCGGTACTAAAAAACAGTACCGGGCCTTTCTATTTTAAATTGGTGGTGGGACGGGACGCCGGTTTGGTTCCCTCAATAGGGAGCTGAATTAGTCCATTAGTTGCTTTAGTAAGCTAATGCGGGTTCCTGCTTACGCAGGAGCTTCGGAGCCCTATTTGTCAGATGCTAGCAGAAACTCAGTTGACAATTGGCTTTGCTCTGGCGCTTCACCATTAGACGAAATCTGGTATCCCATAGCCTTATAGCTTTTCTCTCTTTTGTTGAACATTCGTTGCAGCATAGGGAGCGAGCAATCGACGTAATCGTAAATAGTAACACGGTCTTTGCCATCTGACTCTCGGTGAATACGCCCGGCATACTGAGCCAGTGAGCCTTTCCATGCAATGGGCATCGTTAAGAATAGTGTGTCTGATCTAATAGGCTATGCCAGGTTGTTGAAGTTACCTTAAATGTCTTGGCCCAAATCGGATCTTACGGTTTAAAAGAATTGTACGATGGAAGGTGTTAGTTGGTGAATATTGAATCCCATTGTTGGTTTTCAGTTTATTGAAAAATAAGTCTTGCAGATATTGGCCAATATTGGCCGGATCAGTTATATCGGAAATGTGATGCGAAAGCGGACATAACAGTTGGGCTGTTTTTACAAAATTACGGCCAATATTCGCTAAGTGAAGCTTCTTCTATATACTGTATGTATAAACAGTATCAAGGAGGATGCTCATGTCACCGGCAAGGAATGTCTGGGCGAGTCAAGCACCATACTATGAACGCCATCAGCCCGAAAAGACGCTCCTCTATCAATTGGTTCAGGAACATTATCCTGTCTTTAAGTCCTCGTTGGAGGGTCAGGGACAAAGCTTGCCTCGTTACGTTCAGAGAGAGTTCGAAGATTTTCTCCAATGTGGTCGGCTGGAATATGGCTTTTTGCGTGTCCGCTGCGAGGATTGCCATCATGAACGATTGGTGGCATTTAGCTGCAAGCGCAGAGGGTTCTGCCCCAGCTGTGGTGCCCGCCGGATGGCGGAGAGTGCCGCGCTCTTGGTGGATGAGGTGTTTCCCAAAGTTCCCATACGCCAGTGGGTGCTGAGCTTTCCCTTCCAGTTACGATTCCTGCTGGCTCGCCATCCAGAGCTGATGGGTAAAGTGTTAGGCATTGTCTACCGCACCGTCTCTACGCATTTAATTAGGCAGGCTGGTTTTACCAAGGCTACCGCACAAACCGGTGCAGTGACGTTGATCCAACGCTTTGGTTCTGCGCTCAACCTTAATGTCCATTACCACATGCTATTTCTCGATGGCGTATACGCCGAAGATACCTATGGCCAACGGCGGTTCCATCGGGTCAAGGCACCCACTCAACAGGAACTCAATGCGCTCGTTAACACCCTCAGCCACCGGGTCGCTCGCTGCCTGGAAAAACGCGGTCTGTTGGAGCGAGATGCCGAGAATACCTGGTTGACGCTGGACGAGGAAGGAGGAGATGTACTCACGCAACTGCACGGTTCCTCGGTGACTTACCGCATCGCCACCGGCCCCCAGCAAGGGAGTAAGGTCTTCACCCTGCAAACCTTGCCTCATTGCGAAAGTGAGAAGCCAGGCTATGGCCAAGCGGCTAAAGTGGCAGGGTTTTCACTCCACGCCGGTGTGATGGCCGAAGGACATCAGAGGGATAAACTCGAACGGCTCTGCCGCTACGTTAGCCGACCCGCTGTTTCAGAAAAGCGCCTGGCATTGACCTCCAATGGACACGTTCGGTATGAACTCAAAACCCCGTATCGCAATGGCACAACCCATGTGATCTTCGAACCCATGGACTTCATGGCCAAGCTGGCTGCACTGGTACCCAAGCCGCGCGTCAACCTCACCCGATTCCACGGAGTCTTCGCACCGAACAGCAAACACCGTGTTCAGGTCACACCGGCTAAACGCGGAAAAAAGCCTGACAAACCAGAAGCAGCCGATACTGACTGGCTCGATAAGACCCCTGAAGAGCGGCACCACGCCATGACATGGATGCAGCGACTTAAGCGAGTCTTCAATATTGATATTGAGGTTTGCGAGCACTGTGGAGGGCATGTCAAAGTGATTGCCAGCATTGAGGATCCGGACATAATCGAGCAGATTCTTAAACATCTCAAACAGAAGGCGGCCAAAGCCGATACTAACCATCACACCCAGCCGCCAGAGCGAGCCCCACCACTGACTCCCAGCCTGTTCGGCCCATCGCAGACTCGTTTATTTAATTGACGCTCCTAAGCTCTCAATCCATGCACTGTCAGCCTTTGCGGCAGGCCGGTGGGGCAACTGTCGGCTAAAGATCCATTCGCCAGGCACTTTTCGGTCAAATCGACCAAAATACGACCTTCTTTGGGCGCTGTGAAGCTAAATTCCGGGGCTTAGGCAATAAAAATGAGCAGCAATTTCGGGTATGCTACTTCATCCGAAGGGTGAAAAGGTGCTTTAAACGTCCTATACGCGTGAAAGCTTTTATTTGCTGCCCAATGCGCATTTAGTGGCTGCACTTTTACCGGCTAGTCTTTATGATCCAAAAATCAAAACAGTCGTCTATAAAATGTACAGCTTGTTTCTCGATGAATTAATCATTGAGTTAAAAGCAACTTATCCAAACCAGACTAACGATAAGCTACGAGAGTGTGCTTACAATATTGTCTGCTTATCTTTTGGTAGTGGCTGGATGAGTAATATTGATCTTTGTCCTGAATTAACGAGCAAAAAAATTGCCTACAGCTTGCTGTCTGAACTAAAAGAATAAGCGCTTCTTAGTCACACTTAATGGCAATTTCCCCTCCCCTCAATGCGTCTTATACATTCATATCTCTAGCACCCTTTCGTGTTTTATAGATCTCTGACAATAAATTCCCTCTAAGGGATTATATGTTGACTTGAGCTTTGCTGGCTTTTATATTCCCATAATGGGAATATAAAATGAACAGCAATTTAGTTGAGAGCTAGCTTTGAAAACAAATAAGCGAATTGGTCTATGCGTAGCAGTGATTGCATTGATAGTTGGCCTCGTTGCATGCCAGCCTAAAAGTGGCGTCGATGGGGTGATCTATGGCGGTCATATTTTTACCGCTACTGATAAGGCAGATGTTCAAGCTATTGCCTTTGATGAAAGTAAGATCGTTTATGTGGGTAGCCTTGAAGGCGCATATGCATTAGCCGGCGAAAGCACTCGCTTAATCGATCTTGAGGGAGGTATGTTAATGCCAGGGCTGATCGATGCACATGTCCACCCACTATTATATGCGCTCTTTTCTAGCTACCCGTCGCTTGAAAGTGCAAACAATGTTGATGAGTTAATGTCTTTGATGAAGAAGTATGAGAAAGATACACCTTCTACAGACTGGGTGATTGGCTTTGGTTTTCCCACGGGTATGTTTTCGGGTGAGATGCCCACTAAAGAAATGTTAGATCAGTATTTTCCTGGTCGACCTGTCGCGCTGATTTCACACCACATGCATGACTGGTGGCTCAATAGCGCCGCATTAAAAGACGCCAATATCACAGCAGAAACTGCCGACCCTAAAGGAGGCTTTATTCATCGCGTACCAGGTAGTCTTGAACCCAGTGGTTTTCTGGAAGATCAAGCTAGCTTTGGTTTAATTATGAGCAATAGTCACCTGTTGCCTTCTTATTACACGATGTACCAACAGTGGAGAAACATATTTAAAGAGATGGCTGCTCAGGGCTATGTCGGTTACCTGGATGCAGGGGTTTCACGTAATGATATCGCATTGGCTTATTATTTGATGAACAAATTAGGGGCAATTAAATTAAAAGGAAACCTTGCGTTAATTGTCATGCCCGACGAGGGGCTTGAAAGGATAAGCGAGATTGCTACGCTGAGGCAGTGGCTAGAGACGGACTCCCTCAAATATGATGTCGCCAAGTTTTGGATAGATGGCATGATTGATAATAGACATGCCTATATGAAAGCACCTTATCAGGACAATTCAAGCAGAGGGCGTGCGTACTTTAATACTGAGACTCTCAAGGCATATATTCTTGCAGCTGAGTCAAAAGACCTCAATACACACCTTCATGTCATTGGTGATGCGGCCTTGGGTGAATCTGTCGATGCTTTTGCTGATTTATCTGAAAAAAAGCCTTTTTCAAAGCGTCATTACTTTACACATCTACAAGTCGCAGATTCATCAGATATTGCTCGCATAGCCGACTTAAAGTTAGGTATCAATATCAGTCCTTCTTGGGCGAGACGTGATTTGCCAGGATCAAACGGTAAGCCGGTTGATTTAAGTGATATTGAAAATGCGATCGGCCCGAGGCTGAATAATCATGGTTTATATTTACCCTTTAAAACAATGTACGACTCAGGTGCGCGCATCAGCGCCGGTAGCGATTACCCTTTCACAACATTAAACCCTTTCGAAGCGATTGAAGTTGGCTTGACTCGTCAGTATTACAGTAACAGCGTTGCAGGGGCTATTCCAGAAGCCATTCAAGCAGATCAAAAGGTCACTCTAGATCAGTTGTTAAGATCAAACACCATTGAAGCCGCCTATCAATTAGGTAGAGAAGATGAACTCGGTAGCATTGAAGTGGGTAAATCAGCGTCGTTTACCTTGATAGATAGAAACTTGTTCACCACGAAACCGGCTGATATTGGTGAAACCATGGTCACGATGACCATGATTGATGGGGAGACTGTTTATGAGCAGTGATGGGCTCTCAAGCAATTGCTTTAGTTAAAGCGTTCACAAATTTCACTCAACGGTAAAAGAGGGTAGTTATGAGTTCATTAGCATCATCTTCAAATGTTATACCAAGCGATAGTCTAAATGCTCTCAGTGCGGAACAAATCGTAGCAAAGATCAAGTCTCGTGAGTTTTCCTGTCAGGCCTTACTGTCATATTACGAAGCTCAATATCAATTACATAATGGTCGAATTAATGCCATTGTCGCAACCGATTTTGATACAGCTCCCTAGTAAGGCAGAAACCGGCACGTTTATTTTGGATTTCTTTAATGAGCCGGATGATATTCTTAATGCTTTCCAGCCGTATTACCAAACGGCTGAGTTGGCGGATGTGTCTGATCCTGATCTGATTTTTGACTTATTCGACAAGCTACGTGCTTCAGGTGTTTTTTTATGGCAAGAAGTCGAGCAGTTTTGTAACGCCTTTTATGTAAAAAGCAAAAGCAATGCGGCCATCGCGAATATCTGCAAGCCTGCGGTAGAACGTTGGCAAAAACGTTATAAGTCAGCCATTGAGGCATTTAAACTAGCGAAGGAGATGTTTGAGCGCACTAAACGCACGAATGATCCGGTGTTAATTGCGAATGCCGAGAATAGTTTTAAAGAGTGTAAACAAGAAAAAGACGCGCTAGAAATTTTCAAGAAAGACTTGGGCACGTTTGTGCGCTTTTATGAGTTTATGTCTCAGATTGTTGATTACGATGATAAGGATCTCGAAAAATTATGCCTGTATGCGCGCAATTTACGCCCTATGTTGCGTGAGTCTATCGAGGACGAATACGATATTGATTTAAGCAATGTGGAGTTAAGTCATTACCGCTTGTCGGTGATTCGCCAGCAAAACATAAAGCTAAAAGAAGACTCAGCAGAGTATAAATTAGTCCCCGGCGAAGGTTTGGGGTCAGCTAAAGCAAAAGACAAAAAAGAAGAGTTTTTGTCGCAAATCATCGACCGCCTGAACGAACTCTTTATCACCGATGAGTTAACCGATAACGATATGGTGAGCTACGCCTACACGGTGCGCGATAAACTTAGGGAGAATGCTCAGGTCATGCAGCAAATTGCCAATAATAGCCCCGAGCAGGCAATGTTAGGCGATTTTGCTAAAGCAATTGACGATGCCATTTTGGATAGTAGCGCAGCGCAACAAAACCAGATGATGCAGCTCCTCTCAGACCCTACTAAAGCAAAAAGATTTTCTAAGTTAATGTATGACTTGCTGACGGTGGCGGTGTGAGGTTGTAAATGCCACTCTTTTATAGGCTGTATTTATACTCAGGGAGGAGTTGAAGGTAATAATGACTAAGTGCAATATATTGGAAGCTATCTCTTTGACAGAAGATTTAGCTAAACAAGGAAATCGGCAGAATACTAAAATAGTAAACCCAGAAACGGGGAAGTTATCTTTTGGCATTATTCCTAAAAATCGCATTATTGAATCGGGCGAGATCTATCTGAGATTAGGCTTTGTTGGGGTGGGGCGTGATCTTGCTGGCGGTTTTGGTGCACGTCATATATGGGATAAGCACAGCAAAGATCTGTCGTTATCTGAATTTTCTGATGTTCCAAGTGTGGTGGCTGCGTTATTACTGGAAGGCTGTAAAGTCTTGGTTGATTTTAATAAAGGCGGTGATGATAAGCCGATTGTATTAAACACTTCGAAGGGGATGGTTGTACTAACCAAGAAGGGCTTATCAGGCGCCATTGAATACAGCATTGTTTCTGCTTATGGCCGAACTAATCATCCAGGGACTGTTGTTGCGACATTAAAAAAGCCCGAATAGTAAACTATTCGGGCGATCATAATATTGATAGTCGTAGCAACTCTTTAGCACTTTGGGTTCAGAGTCGGTTGATGACGGGCTTGCTCTGCATCAACGCTGCTATCAACATGGTATCTAACAACCATGGTGGCTAAGTCGTAACGAGTATAAGGGTTAGATCCAAACTCGCTATGAAAGCTCTTCCACAACACAAAGATAGCAAACTGAGCAAGGAATGCACAACTTTTTCTTGTATTTTTTACGCATTCTGGATGGACAAATAACCCCCCCCCCAACCAAAAAACGGCTGAGGCTCTTTCATTTGTATTGGTGGAGATGGCGGCGGGATTGATTATCACCCTTCGGGCCAGCGTCGTGCCTCCGCTGTTGTCTCGCAAGCTCGACTGAACCCGCTACGCGGCTTCAACTCCCATATTCTCCAGACAAATAAAAAAGCCCCAACCAAAAAACGGTTGAGGCTCTTTCATTTGTATTGGTGGAGATGGCGGCGGGATTGCACTCAGGGCCATCCATGGCCCTGCCACTTCGTGCGCCGGAGGCGGTGCAAATCGTTCCCTACGATTTGTGGAACCCGAAACTATGAGAGTTCACTTCCAGCATTCGCGATATTCAAAAAAAAGGCCCGATACCAAAATACAGTATCGAGCCTTTTTCTTTAAATTGGTGGAGATGGCGGGATTTGAACCCGCGTCCGCCAATCCTCCACTAGAGGATCTACATGCTTAGCCGTCTCTATTGATTTAGTTCGTCACGGGCCGAGGGGCAGGCCGTTCAGAACGAGCTCGATTAAGTTTAACTCTTCAGCTCCGAGCGAAGCATCCAAGCGATCCTATAAGACGTCGCCCTCGTCCCCCGGCTATAGGAACCCGAGTTCAGAGGTAAGCGGGCTTAAGCCGCTAGTGCGTAAGTTTCGTCGTTTGCGACTATAACTATGTATAACGTTTATTTACGAGATCGCTATACACTCTCGGCATGCACCCATAGCTTTGTAATCAACGTCGAATCCTAATCATCCCCAGATTCTTGCTGGCTGTTAAGCCTGAGTTACTTCTTCATATATGAGGCTGAATCTAGTGAATTCAACCTCTAGAAGATAGTAGCCAATGTAACACACTGGCGTTCGTCTGTCAGCGAACTGAATGCTTCATGACGCGTTCTTTTTGCTTAGCCCAGTCACGGTCTTTTGCGGTATCGCGTTTGTCGTGGCTTTGTTTACCTTTGGCCAAGGCAATTTCAGCTTTAACGTGCGGGCCTTTCCAGTAAATCGCAGTACACACGCAGGTGTATCCTTTAGCTTGTATTTTTTGTACAAGCCGGTCGATTTCACGGCGATGCATTAATAGCTTGCGCTCACGTCGTGGATCGCAGATGACGTGAGTAGATGCTTGGTGCAGCGGGGTAATTAACGCCCCATGCAGCCATGCTTCACCTTGGTGAATCTGGATAAAGGAGTCGACGAGTTGGCATTTGCCTTCACGCAGGGATTTTACTTCCCAGCCGGTTAGAACCAGACCTACTTCGAGTTTGTCTTCTAGGAAGTAGTCGTGACGGGCTTTTTTGTTCTGTGCGATGGTGCCGCCACCGGACTTAGGTTTTTTGTTTGTGCTCATGGCGCTGATTATAACTGACACTGTGGCGAAAGGGCAGTAGGTAGCCGGCGCCCTTGAGCGTAGGGGGTAAATCCCTGACAATACGCGCATTACAAGAAAGGATAAGAATATGACGGCAGATAAGCGCGGTATGCACGGCATCTGGAGCAGTCGCTGGACGTTTATTTTGGCTGCGACAGGATCGGCAGTTGGTTTAGGGAATATTTGGAAGTTTCCATACATTGCTGGTGAGAACGGCGGCGGCGCATTTGTATTGGTGTATTTGCTATGTATTTTAACCGCAGGCATTCCGATCATGATGGCGGAAGTGCTGCTTGGTCGTAAAGCGCGCATGAGTCCGATTCATACCATGGAGCGTCTCACCGCAACGGCAAAAGCGCCGCGTATGTTTGCCGGTATTGGTTGGATGGGGGCTGTTGCTGGGTTTTGTATTCTGTCATTTTACAGTGTGATTGCAGGCTGGACTGTGTATTACACAGTGAAGATGGCAACAGGCACTTTTACTGGCATTAGCGGTGAGAATGCAGGGGCTGTATTTAGTGACCTGCTCGCTGATCCCCAGTCGTTAATGCTTTATCACACCATATTTATGGTGTTAGTCGGGGTTGTGATTGCGCGTGGTGTGCATCGCGGCTTGGAAAATGCAGTGCGTATTATGATGCCGCTGTTGTTCATTATGTTGATTCTGCTCTTAGGCTACAGCTTGACGACACCGGGTTTTAGCCAAGGGTTTAACTTCTTATTTAGTTTTGATTTCAGCAAGTTGTCGCAAGAAAGCGTCGTCGTAGCTTTAGGACACGCGTTTTTCACTTTGAGCTTAGGTATGGGCGCGATCATGGCCTACGGTGCTTATATGCCAGCAGATGCATCACTGGGTAAGACTGTTTTGGCTGTGGGTATTCTCGATACACTAGTGGCATTAGCCGCAGGTTTAGTGATATTCCCGATTGTGTTCACTAACGGTTTAGAGCCGGGTGCTGGCCCAGGGCTGATGTTTCAGACCTTGCCTATCGCCTTTGGTGGATTGCCTGGCGGCGTACTGATTGGCACAACGTTCTTTGTTCTTGTCGTGATCGCGGCGTGGAGTTCTGCTATTTCTATTGCTGAGCCTGCGGTCGCTTGGTGTGTCGAGAAGGGTGTTGGTCGCGGCCGTTCAACCTTCATTGTCTGTGCGCTGGCTTGGTTTTTAGGTATCGGCACGGTTTTCTCGTTTAATGATTGGTCGAATAATCAATTTTTCGTCCATGTGACACCAACAGTAGCGGAGCAGGCTGATGCAACGAGTGTCCAGTTGCCCGCGGCTGAGTGGTTTGCCTATGCCGATGTCTCTGAGTTAGAACGGCTATACCCGCCGACCGAAAGCGTTAACTTTCAAATTACAGGCAAGACATTCTTCGACGTACTCGACTTTTTAACCGCCAACATTCTGTTACCACTAGGTGGTGTGTTGATTTCGCTGTTTGCGGGTTGGTTTTTGAGCCGTCGCAGCGTTGCGGATGAGGCTCGGGTTAATAACACCGCGATTTTTGAAATCTGGCGTTTTATGATTCGGTTTGTATCGCCTGCAGCGGTGCTGTTTGTATTTATCCACGGCATCTTATGATGCTTCTGGCAATCAAAAGGTAAGCGAATGACGACTATTACGCGCAGTGCATTAGTGATGCATACCGCGGAAGAAATGTTTGATCTAGTAAATGATGTGCGCCGCTATCCCGAGTTTTTGCCGGGTTGCCAAGCGACAGAGGTGCTGGATGAAGATGACAACTTTATTGAGGCGCGTCTGACAATCAGTAAGGCTGGATTGCAACATAGCTTCAGTACTCACAATGACCTTGTACGCCCGGAGCGTATGGATATTCGATTACTGGAAGGACCTTTTAGTCGTTTTACGGGTACTTGGCGCTTTCAAAAACTATCGGATGAGGCTTGTAAGGTGTCGTTGGATATGGAATTTGAAATGGGCAATTTTATCACTGGGGCTGCTATGGGGGCCCTGTTTAAACAAGTTGCTGGGGCTATGGTTGACTCTTTTGTAAAACGAGCGAATGAGATTTATGGCTGAGAAAATTCAGGTCGAGGTAGCCTACGCCTTACCTCATAAGCAAAAAATTGTTGCAGTTGAAGTGCCTGAGGGCACGACCTTGTTAGATGCGGTACGTCTGTCGGGTATTGAAGCCGAATTTCCCGAGTTGGTATTAGCGGATGCTAAGTTTGGTATTTTTGGTAAGGCTGTGCGTGACGCGGAAGGCGAGGTGTTGCGCGCTGGCGACCGTGTAGAGATTTATCGCCCGCTGATTATTGACCCTAAGCAAGCGCGCGCTAACCGCGCAGCAAAGGCGGCGAAAGGCTAAGGCTGGTGGTGAGTGCGGCACAAAAAAGCCCACTCACCGTGGGCTTGATTTGCAGCTAGTACCTAGAGGTCGGTAGGTACGGTATTAAGATTTCGTTCTTCTTCTGGTAGTGAGTTGAGCTGGTTCGTTTCATTGAAATCTTCAGCCGGTAAATCGCCAGAATAGTGGGTATACAGACCTTGATCATTGAAGTGAATGACTACATGGTAGTCTTTCACTACCTTGTCTCGTTGCTCTAAGGTATAGATGTAATCCCACTGTTTTTGCTCAAAAGGGTTACGCATTACAGGGTTGCCCATTACGTAACTTACTTGGCGTTGATTCATGCCAGGCTTGAGTTGGCTTAGCATCTCAGGGGTAACAATATTGCCCTGTTGGACGTTGAGCTTGTACACACCGGGAAAAGTGCAGCCGGAAAGGGTTGCAAAACCAAGTAAACCGGTCAGAATTAGGGCTCGCATGATCAGGGTACTGTCTCTTTGGTTGCTTTCAGCTAGGACCACGATGATACCTGATAATTCAACTTGCTGTGAAATATTCGAGGAAGGCAATGTCCGATCAAAACGTGGAATTGCGCAAGGCAGGCCTGAAAGTCACGCTGCCACGTGTCAAAATTCTTAGTATCTTGGAGAGTGATCCAGATGCTCACATGAGTGCAGAAGATGTTTATCGCGCGTTAATTGAAGCGGGCGAAGATGTCGGTTTGGCGACGGTATACCGTGTATTAACCCAGTTCGAAAGCGCTGGGTTGGTTACTCGTCATAACTTTGATGGTGGTCACTCGGTGTTTGAGTTGGCGAGAGGCGAACACCATGATCATATGGTTAACGTCGATGATGGTACTGTTATCGAGTTTACCAATACGCAAATCGAACGCTTACAGCACGAAATCGCTGAACAGCATGGGTTCGATTTGGTTGATCACAGCTTAGTGCTTTACGTTCGTAAAAAATAAGCTGGCTGTCATTTTAAAAAACCGCACTGCATTACTGCAGTGCGGTTTTTTTTATGGGCGCTACTTTTATGTTAAAGGTCACAGTGCCGATTACGAGCGCACCAACGCGAGCATTTCTGAGGCATGCGCCAATGTCTGGCTGGTAATTTCGATCCCGCCTAACATACGAGCGAGTTCTTCCGCTCTTTGTTTGCTACTTAGTTCCCGAATACGCGTATGAGTGGCTTCATCACCACTGACCTTACTGACTTGGAAGTGCTGATGCGCTTGGGCGGCCACTTGCGGCTGGTGAGTGACGCACATAACTTGGCTATTGTTACCGAGTTTACGCATTAGGCGACCAACACGTTCCGCAGTGCCGCCACCTATACCAACATCGACTTCGTCGAAAATTAGGCTTGGCACTTTACTGGTAGCAGCGGTGACGACCTGAATCGCTAAGCTAATACGCGATAATTCACCGCCAGATGCTACTTTTGCCAATGGGCCTGCAGGCATTCCCGGATTGGTCTGCACGATGAAGTGAATGTCGTCGATGCCATGGCTTTGTGCTTGCTTAATATCTTGGGGAATTACTTGGGTGATAAACCGTGCTCGCCCGAGAGATAACGCCTCAAAGTGGGCTTCAATATCTTTATCCATTTGTGTTGCGGCATGGATGCGAGCATTGCTTAAGGTTTGAGCTTCACTTAAGAAGGCTTGGTAGAGCGATTCTACTTCAGCTCGTAATTCTGCTAAATCCTCATCTGACAACGACAAAGCAGCGAGTGCTTGTTCCTGTTCTTGCCAATGTGCATACACTTGTTGAGCATTAATGTGATGCTTACGCGCCATCGTGTAGATATCGCTTAAACGACTTTCTATTTGTTGTAAGCGATGCGGATTGATATCAACACCATCCAGATAACGCTGTAATGAATTACCGGCTTCTTCTAATTGGATATGTGCTTGCTGTAAGAGATCGCGGGCTTCTTCTAAGTGCGGATGGCGATCATCAATTTGTTGCAGCTGATGAATCGCTTGATAGACCATCTGAGTGGCGGCTTGCTCGCTGTTATCGTCACCTAGGCAGGCAATAACCGCAGATTGACCGCTTAAAAGGGTATTCTCGGCATTGGCTAAACGTTTGTGTTCGGCTTCAAGTTCATCCAGTTCAAGTTCACCAATGGCCAGTTCACGTAACTCTTCAACTTGATAGGTTAATAGCTGACGTTGAGCTTGAAGCTCGGCGCTTTCTTCCTGCAGGCTTTTGAGTTGGCGATATTGCGTTTGCCATTGGCGATATAACCCACTGACTTTGGTCGTTTGTTCCGATAGCCCAGCATAGCTGTCGAGCAGCTGTCTCGGGGTGTCTTTTTCTAGCAAGCGTTGGTGAGCATGCTGTGAATGCACATCAATTAAGTGGCTAGCGATTTCTTTTAAGTCGTTAGCAGGCACAGGGCGGCCATTAATGTAGCCGCGTGAACGACCTTCAGCCGAAATTATTCGGCGTAAAATAACTTCGTCGTCGCTAGGGAAATCATAGCTTTTTAACCAAGCTTGGGCGTTGCTATTGGTCTTAAATGTGGCGCATACCTCGGCCTTGCTTGCGCCTTTGCGCACGCATCCTGCTTCTGCTCGTTGGCCTAAGGCTAAACCTAAGGCATCGAGCAAAATGGACTTACCGGCACCCGTCTCGCCAGTAATAACCGACATTCCTGCACCGAACTCTAATTCCATGTGTTCGACGAGGGCGAATTGATGAATGGACAGATTTGCTAGCATGGTATGCGCTCCAGTATCTGAATGGATATACAGTGTTTTTATATACAGTAGTGCTTATTGTCAAGTGAAGTTTTGAACAGCGCCCTTGAAACACAATTTGTGACCCCCATATAGGAGTCAGATTTCTTGTATGTGAATGAGGATAGATACATGTCAGACGAGCAAAAGGTTCAAGACGAGACCCTGGAACAGGTAGCCCCTGAGGTTGCTGCTGAAACCGAGGACGCAGCGGACGCTTCGCCTGAATCAACGGCTCTGGCGGATGCTCAGAAAGAGATAGCTGAGCTCAAAGAGCAAATGTTGCGTACCCAAGCAGAAATGCAGAACGTACGTCGCCGTGCTGAGCTTGATGTCGAGAAAGCACATAAGTTTGGTTTAGAAAAATTCGCCGCTGAGATGGTGGGCGTCGTTGATAATTTAGAGCGCGGCCTAGCTGCAGCGCCAGAAGAGGAAGCGACGAAGGCAATTCGAGATGGCATTGAAATGACCCTAAGCGGTTTTATTTCATCGCTGGCTCGCTTCAATGTTGATGTGGTTAATCCCGAAGGTGAAACCTTTAATCCTGAGTTTCATCAAGCAATGTCAATGATTGAAAATCCGGATTTGGCCCCAAATACTGTGATTGCAGTGATGCAGAAGGGCTACACATTGCACGGTCGTTTATTGCGTCCAGCGATGGTGATGGTCAGTAAGGGCGCGGCACAAATAGACGAAAAAGCTTAATTTTTGTACTGGTATAGCCTTGAAATAGAAATTCCAGCACCAATATAGAAGTCATCGAACAACACAATTAATCATTACAATATTTGGGCTTTGCGCCCAGAGATTTGGAGAGTAATAGTATGGGTAGAATTATCGGTATTGACCTCGGAACCACCAACTCATGTGTGGCAATCCTTGATGGCGACAAACCAAAAGTTATTGAAAACGCAGAAGGCGATCGTACCACTCCTTCCATCGTTGCGTATGCCGACGAAGAAGTTTTAGTAGGTCAATCGGCTAAGCGTCAGGCGGTTACTAACCCGCACAACACTTTATTCGCAGTTAAGCGTCTAATTGGCCGTAAATTTAAAGATGACGTTGTACAGAAAGACATCTCTATGGTGCCGTACAAAATCATTGAAGCCGATAATGGTGATGCATGGGTTGCTGTACGCGATCAAAAATTCGCACCGCCACAAATTTCGGCAGAAATTCTGAAGAAAATGAAGAAAACCGCCGAAGATTATCTTGGCGAAAAAGTAACTGAAGCGGTGATTACTGTTCCTGCTTACTTTAACGATTCACAACGTCAAGCAACTAAAGATGCGGGTAAAATCGCAGGCCTAGACGTTAAGCGTATTATCAACGAGCCAACCGCGGCTGCTTTAGCGTACGGTATGGATAAAACCGGTGGTGACCGTACTATCGCGGTTTACGACTTAGGTGGTGGTACATTCGATATTTCTATTATCGAAGTTGCTGATGTTGATGGCGAAAAGCAATTCGAAGTATTGGCGACTAACGGTGATACTTTCTTAGGTGGTGAAGATTTCGACTTACGTTTGATCGAATATTTAGCAGCCGAATTTAAGAAAGATACGGGCATTGATTTGCACAACGATCCTTTGGCCTTGCAACGTCTGAAAGAAGGTGCGGAAAAAGCCAAGGTTGAGTTGTCATCCTCACAGCAAACCGACGTGAACTTGCCATACATCACGGCTGATGCGTCAGGTCCTAAGCACTTAAATGTGAAAGTGACTCGCGCGAAATTAGAAAGCTTGGTTGAAGAGCTGGTTAAGCGCTCTATGGATCCTTGTGCCATGGCATTGAAAGATGCTGGCCTGAGTGCTTCTGAGATTGATGAAGTAATCTTGGTTGGTGGCCAGACCCGTATGCCTATGGTGCAGAAAGCGGTTGCTGATTTCTTTGGTAAAGAGCCACGTAAAGACGTAAACCCTGATGAAGCAGTTGCCGTAGGCGCAGCAATTCAAGGTGCGGTTCTTTCAGGCGACGTGAAAGACGTATTACTGTTAGACGTAACTCCGCTGACTCTGGGTATTGAAACCATGGGTGGCGTTGCTACGCCAGTGATTGATAAGAACACCACGATTCCTACCAAGAAATCACAAGTGTTCTCAACCGCTGAAGATAACCAAACAGCAGTAACGATTCACGTTGTGCAGGGTGAGCGTAAGCAAGCGGCACAGAATAAGTCTCTTGGTCGTTTTGATTTGGCTGATATTCCGCCAGCACAGCGTGGTATGCCACAAATTGAAGTGACGTTTGACATTGATGCCAACGGTATCTTGAACGTAAGTGCGAAAGATAAGGCAACGGGCAAAGTTCAGTCTATCGTGATTAAGGCGTCTTCAGGTTTGAGTGATGAAGAAATCGAGAAAATGGTAGCCGATGCTGAAGCTAACGCTGAAGCGGATAAAAAGTTTGAAAGCCTAGTGCAAGCTCGTAATACAGCGGATGGTTTGATTCACGCAACTCGCAAAACTCTAGAAGAAGCTGGCGACAAAGCCACTGCTGAAGAGAAATCTGCGATTGAAGCGGCTATTACAGATCTTGAAGCTGTATTTAAAGGCGATGACATCGCTGAGATCGAAGCGAAAACCAATGCGCTAACAGAAGCCTCTGCTTCTTTGGCTCAGAAGTTGTACGCAGAACAAGCTCAAGCAGCCGAAGGCGCTAAACAAGGTGATGACCAATCAGCTCAAGATGATGATGTGGTTGATGCCGAGTTTGAAGAAGTGAAAGACAAGTAATCGGGGCCGCAGGCCACTGATTGACAGGGGCGCGGCAGTCTTCATTGAGGGCTGTCGCGTTTTTTTGCTTCATTAGTTTGAGTAAAAAGTTTCCTAGTTATTACGTGCCGGTACTCTGTGTATTGGGCAAAACCGAACACAAAACTGCACTGAATAATCCCCCCTTAAGGCGTAAATCGCGGTCGTCTGGGTGGCAGTACAACAGGTGATGACATGTCGAAGCGAGATTATTACGAAATATTAGGCGTCAGTCGCGACGTTGAAGGTAAAGACCTGAAAAAGGCTTACCGTAAGTTGGCCATGAAATATCATCCGGATCGTAATCCTGATGACAAAGATGCCGACGCAAAATTTAAAGAAGCTACCGAAGCTTATGAAATTTTAGGCGACGAGAAAAAGCGCGCTGCTTATGATCAATATGGTCATGCGGGTGTAGATCCAAATGCCGCTGGTGGCGGTGGTTTTGGCGGCGGTAGCGGTAACTTCAGCGATATCTTCGGTGATGTTTTCGGTGATATTTTTGGTGGCGGTGGCCGCGGAGGTCGCGGTGGCCCACAGCGTGGTTCGGATCTACGTTACACCATGGATTTATCACTAGAAGAAGCGGTTCGTGGCGTTGAGAAAAAGATTCGTGTTCCAACGTTAACGGCTTGTAGCACTTGTGATGGTAGCGGCGCTAAGCCGGGTACTAAGCCAAAAGTGTGTGGCACTTGTCATGGTCAAGGCCAAGTGCGTATGCAACAGGGCTTTTTCTCTGTTCAGCAAACTTGTCCGAGTTGCCGTGGTCAAGGCACCATGATTGAAGACCCATGTACTAGCTGTCATGGTCGTGGTGTTAAAGAAGAAACCAAAACACTGTCGGTTAAGATTCCGCCAGGTGTGGATACCGGTGATCGTATTCGTTTGTCTGGAGAGGGCGAAGCGGGTGCAATGGGCGGGCCTGCGGGCGATCTATATGTGCAGGTCAGTGTGCGTGAGCATGAGTTGTTCCATCGTGATGGTCGTAACCTTTACTGCGATGTCCCTATCAGCATTGTTGATGCGGCGTTGGGTGGTGAGTTAGAAGTGCCAACACTTGATGGTCGAGTGAAGCTTAAGATTCCAGCCGAAACTCAAAGCGGTAAGTTGTTCCGTTTGCGTGGCAAGGGCGTTGTTCCTGTGCGCGGTGGTACGGCGGGCGATTTACTTTGCCGCGTACAGGTAGAAACGCCGGTGAATCTAACATCAGAGCAGAAAGATCTGTTGTTGAAATTCCAAGCGTCTCTTAATGGCGAAAAGGGTGGTGATAAGCACTCTCCGCAAAAGAAAACGTGGTTTGAAGGCGTGAAGCGTTTCTTTGAAGAAATCTAACGTCTGATTGACAGAGGTGCTAGCTCGATTGATAGGCATCAATCGAGGTCAACTAGCGCCTCTGTCTCGCATCACTGTTAAATTCCCGATATCCTTACACCTTTTCATAATTCCTATTTTCAATTCTGGAACCCTGTCATGACACGTATTGCTATTACCGGTGCCGCCGGACGTATGGGGCGAGTGCTGATCGAAGCAGTCAACGCCGATGAACAAGCGCAAGTAGGCGCAGCTATTGTACTAGCGGGTGATCCAATGGCAGGGGTTGATGTTGGCGCTATCGCTGGTTTGGGATCAGTGCTAAATGTTGCGGCTACTACGGATCTAAGTTCGGTGATAGACCAATTTGATGTGTTGATTGATTTCACTTCGCCGGAAGCCACTATGGCGAATGTTGAACTTTGCCGCCAAGCAGGCAAGTGCATTGTTATCGGTACAACGGGATTAACCGAAGCTCAGAAGGCTGGTTTAAAAGAAGCTGCGGGTGATATGGGCATTGTCTTTGCCCCTAACTATTCGGTTGGCGTCAATCTTTGTTTGAATCTGTTGCGCATGGCTGCCTCTGTTATGGGTGATGATAGCGACATAGAGGTGATCGAGATGCATCACCGTCATAAAGTAGATGCCCCGTCAGGTACTGCTTTGCGTATGGGAGAAGTGGTTGCAGAAACCATGGGATGGGATTTAAACGAAGTGGCATGCTATGGGCGTGAAGGTCAAACTGGCGCGCGTCCACATAAGCAAATTGGTTTTGAAACCATTCGTGGTGGCGACGTTGTCGGTGATCATACGGTGATGTTTGCAACTGAAGGCGAGCGTGTTGAGATTACTCATAAAGCGCAAAGTCGTATGACCTTTGCTAAAGGTGCGGTACGTGCCGCTAAGTGGATTGGTGCGCAGCCAGCAGGTTTATACGATATGCAGGATGTACTTGGCTTTTAATGTTAAGTGTAAGAATAAAAAAACGCCGGCTTAGCCGGCGTTTTTTGTTTAAAGCATAAGTTACTCAGCTGCTGTTGGCTGCTTGCTTAGTAAGTTCTTTAGTTCGTCGCGAATGGGATCAAAAGAAGAAGTTAAATCGTCAATAGAGGCGTTGCTGTAATCCCAATGCTTATCTTCAAGTAAATCGCGCATATTGCGTAGCGTTACCTTAGGTGCACTTTTGGATACCATATTTGCTATCCAACTTGGTAAGCCGCCTGATAAGTCTACGAATGTGGTGAAGCGAATTTTAGTATTGCCATTCGGTAGGGGAGTAACTTCGAATAAATTATTAAATTCGCTGATTTGCACCATGCCCTTTGGAGCTGGAACCACATCTGGAACATTCGTGCTTTGTATATTAATCACGCCATCTTTGATCGACATCTTATTGATAAGGGTGACATAACGATCAGCTACCGGCCAAATGCCAGAATATTCCATGTATACATATTGATTCAGTGCTCGATCACTTTTTTGACAGTGAAACACCCAGTCAGATAAATCATCGGAATTCTCTAATGTCAGTAAAACGTGCAAAGCAGGTTGCGGGATGATGATTTCTCCACGGAACTGTTGAACATCTGCTCCTTCTACTTTACGACGCCAAGTGCTGACTTCGCCAATATCATCACCAACCTTGCCGGCTTTCCAAGGAATATTATCATTAATGATGGTGGTTTTAACGTCACTAGAACTTGCTGTGAGTGAAAAAGTGAGGGCTGTAATTAACGTAATGGTGGTTAAAAACAAAGAGCGCACAGTGATTTTCTCGATAATGTGATGGACACAAGTAGGTGTCGTTACTATTTGCGGCCATCCTAACTAACGCGCGGGGAGTCGTCTATAGAAGGAGGCTAACATGGCGCGAACCATGTCAGCCTAAGGAGTGGATGAGTACTTTATGACTCGCGGATGCCTATGATGTGGTTAAATCCGCGCTCTACCATTTCTTCCATGCCGTCGGGTTTGCCCATAGGGCTAAACACCATAGATACCAACATGTGAGCGTTGCCAATTGCCCATCTGGCACGTTCAATTGGTGCTAAACCATCAATGAGTAGGCCTTCTTTAATCGCGAGCTCTACTTGAGCTGTGATGATTTCGAGTAGGCGAGTTTGAAACTCGATATAGCGCGGCCACGTGTCCTCTCGTACAGAAGCACTCCACTCTAGCCATACTTTGATGTAATTTGAGTTTTCTTCACATGCTTTAAGAAAGGCTTGGATGTGATTTTTGATACCATCCACTGGGTTTTCTGCATCCTCGTACACGCGTTCTGCTAAGTTTAATAAAAAGCTTTCAACTTCATCGAGTACCGCACCAACTAGTGCTTCACGAGTGTTGAAGTAGTTAAAAACCGTTGCGACGGATACCCCGGCTTGTTGTGCAATTTCGGTATGGCCACCACGTCCAATGCCGCGGCGAGCAAAGACTTCAATCGCATCGTTTAGTAATAATTTCTTTCGTTCGTCTGGTTGTAAGCGTCGACGACCTTCGACAGCAGCAGGCATGCAGCATCCTCTTTCCTTGTTAATTACTAACTATGCAAAAAGCTCACCTAGGAGAATTGAGCCTTTGGTAACTCGACCGTCTAGCTATCGGCCTGAATCGATGGCTAGATCTTTGGGTCATCCTATTTTGTCGGTACGTAAAGTCATAGTTTATATAGGGTCATAGTGGCTTGGCCCGAACTTAGTTGGAAGTACGAACTACCATTTCTGATAACTAAGTATGAATTTTTTCTGGTAATGGCTTGTTAAGCATTGTCCTGATGCGACAAGTTACATATTTCAACGAAACAAGTGGTCATAAGGTGCTAATTCGGTGCAGTTTGGACTAATGTCCTAAGTGCCATTTTAAATGGACACAAGCGCCCCTTTTTAGTACCATTTAGGGTTAGTTCTAGTGTGTATCACGGCAGTCGAAAAGACGCCGAAAAAATCAGTGAAAAGCGGGATGGAGTCAGTTGATGTCGCCATTCCGCTTTTTTACGACTGATGGTTTTGCCACGTCCAGTCTGGGCCTGCCTGATGCAGACGCACGCCAGTTTATTTACAGTTCGGGGAATGAGTCTTGTCTACGCCAGCGATTCTAGCTCTTGAAGATGGCAGTATCTTCAAAGGCATCAGCATTGGTGCTGAAGGTCAATCTGTGGGGGAAGTGGTATTTAACACTTCCATGACCGGTTATCAGGAGATCCTTACCGATCCTTCCTATGCCAACCAGATGGTTACGTTAACCTATCCTCATATTGGTAGCTACGGCACCAATGATGAAGATGAAGAGTCATCCGCAGTCCATGCCAAAGGTTTGATTATTCGTGATTTGCCTTTGATCGCATCTAGCTTTCGCAGCCAGCAGCCGCTGGATCAATATTTGAAATCGCACAATGTGTGTGGCATTTCTGACATCGATACTCGTCGTTTAACACGCATCCTACGAGAAAAAGGGTCACTAAGTGGTTGTATCTTAGTGGCAGACGATTCGCACAGTGACGCTGGCATCGCTCGCGCCATTGAAGCCGCTAAAGCCTTCCCTGGCTTAAAAGGCATGGATCTAGCGAAAGAAGTGACGGTGAAAGAAGCTTATCGTTGGACGCAAGGCGACTGGACACTAGGCCAAGGTTTTAGTGAACAAACAGCCCCTAAGTACAAGGTTGTTGCTTTCGATTATGGTGTTAAGCGCAATATTTTACGCCTTCTAGCAGAGCGTGGCTGTGACCTAACGGTTGTACCAGCGCAAACCTCTGCAGCAGACGTGTTAGCCATGAATCCGGATGGTGTATTTCTATCTAATGGCCCTGGTGATCCAGAGCCATGTGATTACGCGATCAAAGCGATTCAAGAAATCTTAGAAACCAATATTCCTGTTTTCGGTATCTGTTTAGGTCACCAGTTGCTGGCTCTGGCATCAGGTGCGAAAACTGTAAAAATGGGTCATGGTCACCACGGTGGTAACCATCCAGTTCAAGATATTGATACTGGCCGAGTGATGATTACCAGCCAGAACCATGGTTTCGCAGTGGATGAAGCAACGTTGCCAGCGAACTTAGTAGCAACTCATAAGTCATTGTTTGACGGTACGTTGCAAGGTATTCGCCGCACTGATAAGCCAGCGTTTAGCTTCCAAGGTCACCCAGAAGCGAGCCCAGGTCCGCGTGACGTGGCGCCGCTGTTTGACCACTTCATCGAATTGATTAAAACCGCCAAAGCCGCGCAATAACAGGATTGACTGAGTAATGCCAAAACGTACTGACATACAAAGTATTTTGATCATCGGCGCGGGCCCGATTGTAATCGGCCAGGCGTGTGAGTTTGACTATTCTGGGGCGCAGGCTTGTAAAGCACTGCGTGAAGAGGGTTACCGTGTAATTTTGGTGAACTCTAACCCTGCAACGATTATGACCGATCCGTCGATGGCGGATGCAACCTATATCGAACCGATTACGGTTGAAGCGGTTACTAAAATCATCGAAAAAGAACGTCCAGATGCTTTGCTACCAACAATGGGTGGCCAAACGGCGCTGAACTGCGCGCTCGGTTTAGAAGCGGCAGGCGTTCTGGAAAAATTCGGCGTTGAGATGATCGGTGCTAATGCCGATACCATCGACAAGGCCGAAGATCGTAGCCGTTTCGATAAAGCGATGAAGAAGATTGGTTTGGAATGTCCGCGTGCGGGCATTGCTCACAGCATGGAAGAAGCACGCGAAGTGCAAAAAGAGCTAGGCTTCCCATGCATCATTCGTCCGTCATTCACTATGGGTGGAACGGGCGGCGGTATTGCCTACAACAAAGAAGAGTTCGAAGAGATCTGTACTCGTGGTTTGGATTTATCGCCAACCAACGAGTTGCTGATCGACGAATCTCTGATCGGTTGGAAAGAATATGAGATGGAAGTTGTGCGTGATAAAAACGACAACTGCATCATTATTTGTTCTATCGAAAACTTCGATGCAATGGGTGTTCACACCGGTGACTCGATCACAGTGGCTCCTGCGCAAACTCTGACGGATAAAGAATACCAAATCATGCGCGATGCCTCTTTGGCGGTTCTGCGCGAAATTGGTGTTGAGACCGGCGGTTCTAACGTGCAGTTTGGTTTGAATCCAAAAGATGGCCGTATGGTCGTGATTGAGATGAATCCACGTGTATCTCGCTCTTCTGCCTTGGCATCGAAAGCAACGGGTTTCCCGATTGCAAAAGTAGCCGCCAAGTTAGCGATTGGTTACACCTTAGATGAATTGCAAAACGATATTACCGGTGGTCGTACGCCAGCATCGTTTGAGCCGTCAATCGACTATGTGGTCACTAAGATTCCACGTTTTACTTTCGAAAAATTTCCACAAGCCGATGGTCGTCTAACTACTCAGATGAAATCTGTAGGCGAAGTGATGGCGATTGGTCGTACGCAGCAAGAATCTTTGCAAAAAGCGCTGCGCGGTTTAGAAGTGGGTGCGACGGGCTTTGATCCGAAAGTGGATTTAAACGATCCCGTATCGCGCGACAAAATTGTTTCTGAATTACGTACTCCTGGTGCTGATCGTATTTGGTACGTTGGTGATGCTTTCCGTGCTGGCATGAGTGTAGATGAAGTTTACGAACACTCATTTATCGACCCTTGGTTCTTAGTTCAGATTGAAGATCTGATCAAAGAAGAAGCGGCCGTTGCTCAGAGCAGCTTACAGTCGTTAGATGCGGCTCGTATGTTTAAGCTGAAACGTAAAGGTTTCTCTGATGCACGCTTAGCTGCTTTGATGGGGATTTCTGAGAAATCACTGCGCAAGCATCGCCAAAAAATGGGTATTCGCCCAGTTTATAAGCGCGTAGACACTTGTGCGGCAGAATTCGCCACTGACACTGCTTACATGTACTCAACGTACGAAGAAGAGTGTGAATCGAATCCAACGGATCGCGAAAAAATCATCGTATTAGGCGGTGGTCCTAACCGTATCGGTCAAGGTATTGAATTCGACTATTGCTGTGTACACGCAGCATTGGCAGCGAAGGAAGAAGGGTACGAAGCCATCATGGTGAACTGTAACCCTGAAACCGTATCAACCGATTACGATACCTCTGATCGTCTGTATTTTGAGCCTGTTACCTTAGAAGACGTGCTTGAAATTGTTGATAAAGAAAAACCTAAAGGCGTTATTGTTCAGTACGGTGGTCAAACGCCGCTGAAATTAGCCGAAGAATTAGAAGCTGCTGGTGTACCTATTATTGGTACTTCACCAGAGGCGATTGACCGTGCAGAAGATCGTGAACGCTTCCAGCAAATGATTCAACGCTTAGGCTTGAAGCAGCCGGTTAACGCGACGGTAACGTCGGCAGATCAAGCCGTTGTTAAGGCTGCTGAGATAGGCTATCCATTGGTTGTTCGCCCGTCCTATGTATTGGGTGGTCGCGCTATGGAAATCGTTAATAACGAAGCATCGTTGCGTCGTTACATGACCGAAGCTGTGAAAGTATCCAACGAATCGCCAGTGCTGTTGGATTACTTCTTGAATCGCGCGGTGGAGGTCGATATCGACGCCATTTGCGACGGTGAACAAGTCGTTATCGGCGGTATCATGCAGCATATCGAACAAGCCGGCATTCACTCTGGTGACTCTGCGTGTTCTCTGCCTCCGTACAGTTTGCCTGCCGACGTTCAAGATGAAATGCGCAAGCAGGTAGCTGCAATGGCATTAGAATTGGGTGTGGTTGGTTTGATGAACACTCAGTTGGCTTGGCAAGATGGTGAGATTTATGTGATTGAGGTTAACCCTCGTGCCTCACGTACTGTTCCGTTCGTGTCGAAGTGTATCGGTCTTTCATTGGCAGCTATCGCTGCGAAAGTCATGATGGGCAAGAGCCTGAAGGAATTGGGCTTCACCAAAGAAATCGTTCCGCCTTACTTCTCAGTAAAAGAAGCGGTGTTCCCGTTCAATAAATTTCAAGGCGTGGATCCAATTCTCGGCCCTGAAATGAAATCGACCGGTGAAGTAATGGGCGTAGGTAAAACCTTCGGCGAAGCCTTCTTCAAAGCACAGTTGGGTGCTAGCGCAAGCTTGCCAAACACTGGCCGCGTCTTTATATCGGTGCGTGATGCTGATAAAGCGGGTGTTGTTGAAGTTGCTAAAGGCTTTGTTGAACGTGGTTTCTCATTAATCTGCACCGATGGTACATGTCGTGTACTGAAGGCAGCTGGTGTCGAATGTAGCCGTGTGAATAAAGTGACCGAAGGTCGCCCACATATCGTCGACATGATTAAAAATGATGAAATTGCGTTAATTGTGAATACGACTGATGGTTCTCAAGCAATTGCAGATTCTGCGGATATTCGCCGCAGTGCACTACAACATAAGGTTTACTACACCACTACTTTGGCTGGTGCAGAGGCGGTTGTAGAAGGTCTGCGTTCTGATGGCTTGAAAGAAGTCCATCGTTTACAAGAGCTGCACGCAACCATCGTTTGATGGTTGCTGCGATATTTTAAAGGGAGAGCATAATGCAGAAATATCCCATGACTGTTGAAGGCGAAGCAACATTGCGTGCCGAGCTACAACGTCTAAAGACGATTGATCGTCCGCGGGTTATCGCTTCAATTGCTGAAGCTCGTGAACATGGTGATTTAAAAGAAAACGCCGAATATCATGCTGCGCGTGAACAGCAGGGTTTTATCGAGGGGCGTATTCAAGATATCGAAGGCAAGCTGTCGAACTCTCAAGTAATTGATATTAAATCGATTCCTCATAGTGGTAAGGTTTTGTTTGGTACTACGGTAACTATCATTAACTGTGCGACTGATGCCTCTGTGGTGTATCGCATTGTTGGTGAAGATGAAGCAGATATTAAAGCGAATCGTATTTCTATTTCTTCACCAATTGCGCGTGCCTTGATTGGTAAAGAGGAAGGTGATGTTGTCATCGTGACCATTCCTAGTGGAACCGTTGAATACGAAATCGAAGAAGTGCAGCACATCTAATATTGATGGTGTTGAATAAAAAAGCCCGCTAAGCGGGCTTTTTTATTGGATTTTTCACGTATTGCTTGTCAACTCAGCGTTTATTTATTGGATGCTGCTAAGCGTATAACTTGCCAATAAGTTGGTGGGTTAGGTACCGCTTGTTTTTCCCGCAATAAACGATGCAGTTTAGGCAGTTGCCAGTAGGGGACAGAAACTAGCGCATGATGCTCAATGTGGAAATTCACATTAAAGGGAGCAAATAATGCTCTGCCTATAATGCCTGCCTTTGTCGTACGGGTATTTTTTAGCATATTGCCACTGCGTTCGGTCATAGCATGTTCCGCGATCGACCGAACTCTGATGCACAACGGGTACGCAAATAGATATCCAGCCCACCATATAAAGAACAGTTCAGTTAGATTTGAAAAATACATTGTGAGAAAAAATATACTGTGGAATATCAGTGTTCTTCGGCTCTCTTTAACAAATGTCCATAAATAATCTGCTCTTGATTGGCCATTGCTAGGCAATTTTTCCACGGTACCTGCGACATTCCATTTGAGGATGCCAGCATTCATCATGCCTAGGCCAATGAGTGATTTGATACCCGTAATTCCTGATATATCGCGCAAAAATTTACGCATCATGGATGCAGGACTGGTTGGAAAGCCATCGCAGAGGGGAAGGTCTACATCCAGTTCTGTACCTGTGTGTACATGATGCAGCGCGTGATGACGGCGGTATTTTGCGATATCCAGAAATATAGGAGCAGCGCATAGCCAATTACAAACGGAGTCATTGAACTTCTGCGTTTCGAATAAACTGCGATGTGAACCTTCATGGCTGAGAATGGCGAGCCCGAGTATTCGTCCGCCAATCAAGGTTATGGAGACAATCAGTAACGGCAGGCTCCACCAAGTGAATGCATCAATGGCTAACTCGGACATAAAGAGTGCCAAGGCGATAGTGGCCCAGCAGCCTGCTATGCCAAACCAGCCCCAAGCATCAGAACGTCGATGTAGGGATGCAATCACCTCTGGTCCGAGCAGTTGGGTTAGGGTGTCGCGTGCAGACTTGCGTTCTAAGCCTGTTTCAAAATCGTCGTGTGTATTGGTCATAGTATTTGTTCCAGTGTTATCCGTTTAAATTACACTCAATAAAACAATGTGTCAAATGTTGTAATGATAAGGGTTTGAGTCATTGTGGTAACATGTGAGCATCTTACTTAGGCCGATTCTATGTCTGTTCGAGCACAGCCTCATTCCGCTAAAAAACTCATTCTCAATCTTGTTAAAGCAGCTGATCAGCCTATTTCAGCGCCTACTCTTGTGCGCATAGGTGCCTTGTTCGAGTTAGAAGCGAATAATATTCGAGTGACCCTAAATCGCTTGGTGGCTCAGGGCTTACTTATTTTGAGTGACCAAGGTGGCTATATCTTTGGTCAAGAGGCGCAGGTTTTTGCGGATCAGCAGAAGCGATGGCATGCGTTAGAGCAAAGCCTCAAACAATGGGATGGTAGTTGGTTAGCAATTTATGTGGCCAATCTTGGGCGGCGTGACCGCAAGCAACTACGCAAGCGTGAGCGCGCAACTACGCTTTGGGGCTTTCGCGAATTCGAGCAGGGATTATTGATTCGACCAGATAATCTTAAGATTGATATCGCGATATTGAAGCAGAATCTCGTTGAGCTAGGGCTGGAACCCCAAGCTTGTTTATTTCGTGCATCAGAACTTCAGTGTGAGCAGCTGCCGAGTGATTTGGCGCTTTGGCCGTTACAGCAGCTGAATGATAAGTATCTAGAACTCACCGCAGAAATGCAGTTGTGGCTTACCGATTATGCGTCGAAAAGTCTGCAGGATGCAGCGCGAGAGTCATTTTTAATCGGTGATAAAGTATTGCATGAAATTGCTTATGACCCCCGACTACCGGGGGAGATGATCAATAGTGCTAGTCGCCAAAATATGGTCGAAACCATGATTCAATTTAACGCCGTTGGCCGAGCTATTTGGTCGGAACTTATCGCGACAGTTGGTAACGACTAGCCTCTTAGGTTGTTTTAAGGGCAGCGTACCGTCGGTAGATCATTTAAGTCTGGATCATCGTCGCGCTCAATGGCTTTCATCATTTCTTGTAAACGCTGACGTGCTTGGCGACGTTTCACCGCTTTGTTGTAACGGCGAATTTGAGTTTCGTCTTTAAGTTCTAATTCGGGCACCGGCGTTGGCTGGTTGTTCTCGTCCATCGCCACCATAGTGAAATAGCAGGTATGCGTATGCTTTACTGTTTTTCGGCGAATGTCTTCTGCAATCACTTTAATACCAATTTCCATCGAAGTACGACCGGTATAGTTGATGGTCGCAAGGCAGGTGATCATCTCACCGATGTGAATTGGTTGTTTGAATAGAACGTTATCGACCGACAGAGTTACAGCGTATTGACCGCTGAAACGCATTGCACAGGTATAGGCAACTTTATCGAGGAGCTTAAGTAATTCGCCACCATGCATATTGCCAGAAAAGTTGGCCATACCAGGTGTGACCAGTTCGGTCATTTCAGTTTGGATAATTTGCCCCACAGCGACATCTCCTGAGGTGATTAAGAGCGCGGATTTTGACAAATTTTTAGCAGGTTGAAAGGTTTATTTTGCTTATGTCTAGAATGTCCTCGAAAAATGCCCCGAAAACGGGGCATTGATCTATTCGTTGGTCAAACTTTCTCTACCAGTAAACTACCGATGGAATAACCAGCACCGAATGAGCAGATCAAACCTTTCTCGCCTTTTTGGATATCGGCTTTATTGCGATGGAAAGCAATCACAGAACCTGACGAGGCTGTATTAGCAAATTCGTCTAGTACGATTGGTGTTTCTTCTGGCTCGGGCATGCGTCCCAATAGTTTCTTAGCTGCAAACATGTTCATTGTTAGGTTGGCTTGATGCAACCACATGCGTTTGAGTTGACTAGCTTCTAAGTGATTCTCAGCTAATTGCTCAGAAATAAAGTTAGTGACTAGAGGTAATAATTCTTTAAATACACGTTTGCCTTGCTGGCTGAAAAACGCACGATCTTCAGGCAAATTATCGAAGCAATGGTCAGTGTAGTTACCGTCGCAACGAATATTGTCTGAAAACTGAGTAAATTGCTTAGTATTCAAAATACGGAAAGCGCTATCAGAAGTGCAGGTTTCTTCCGGCTCAATAATCACAGCTGTAGCAACATCGCCGAAAATAAAGTGGCTATCGCGCGACTTTAGATTGACTTGCGGCGTGGTGAATTCGGGGTTCACTACGATGGCGCACTTTGCTAACCCTGCTTTTACAGAAGCGTAAGCCGAGATTAAACCAAAGGTTGCTGAGGAGCATGCAATGCCCATGTCGTAAGCAAAGCCTTTAATCCCCAGCTTTTCTTGAATTTCAACGGCAATTGAAGGATAAGCGCGCTGGTGATTGGTTGTCGCCACAATCAGCATATCGATGTCGGCTGCAGTTTTACCCGCTTGTGCCATCGCTTCTTTCGCTGCTGCAATACCCATGGTCACACATTCTGGCTCATCGCCTTCGTAGCTTGGTTTAAAGCGTGGATGCATCACGGTTGGATCTAGCATGCCTTCTTTATGCATGGCATAGCGTGATTTGATACCAGACGCTTTTTCAATAAATTCGCTACTTGATGTTGGCAAGGCTTCTACTTTGCCCATCTCGATTTGTCCAGCGTGCTCATCATTAAAACGATGTACATAACTATTGTATGCATCAACTAATTCATCGTTGGTGACAGTGTGAGGCGGAATGAATAGGCCTGAGCCGGAAATAACAATCTGAGACATGACGATAGGAAACCTTTATTTTTAATGCATTATCCCCCGAACTGAACGGGGTTCCAACACTCATAGCCGTCAGTACTGGAAGTTGTCCTAAAATGAGGGATGCGCCGCGCCAGCGCTCACCTCGTTAATGCTGACAATTGTAACAGCAAAATTTTATAAGCGTTTTAGATTCGAAAGATTCGGCTTTGCCTTTGGATTACGGCGTATTAATAGTGCCGTATTACCAATTTGTTGTACCAATTCTGCTTTCGAGATTTTCAGTACTTCGGCAATAACTTCTTTCTTTAATTCACGGTCACCGACAGAAACTTTGATTTTAATCAGTTCGTGGTCGTCTAGAGCACGATTAAGTTCCTCGATGACACCTTCCGTCAGACCATTACTGGCGATGGTCACAATCGGGTTTAACTGGTGGCCAATGGCCCGGTATGCTTTACGTTGTTCGTTGCTTATAGCCATATCGATTCGGTCGCTATGTGGTTCGGTGTTAGAATCCTGTGGCGACGTCGGGGCCGCTACGGCCCGATAGTATACCTGACCCTGGAGCAAACACCGCTATGGCGCGATCAAAAACGAGTGCAGACTGGCTAAAAGAGCATATAGACGACATTTATGTGCAAAAAGCTCAGCAAGATGGTTACCGCACGCGTGCCAGTTATAAGTTAATAGAATTAGACGAACGCGATCAGTTGTTGCGTTCTGGGATGACCGTAATTGACCTAGGGTCGGCTCCTGGCGGTTGGTCGCAGGTAGTTGCACAGCGCCTTGGTGATAAAGGGTTGGTGATCGCATCCGATATCCTACCCATGGATGCTATCGCTGATGTAACCTTCATTCAGGGGGATTTCACCACGGATGAGGTTTTTGACGAGTTATTAACGGCGATTAATGACCGTCCAGTGGACCTTGTAATTTCTGATATGGCACCCAATATGAGTGGTATGGCCTCCATTGACCAACCAGGCGCTATGTATTTAGTAGAGCTTGCGCTTGATATGGCGCGTCAGGTTTTGAAACCCAATGGCACTTTTGTTGCCAAAGTGTTTCAAGGTGAGGGTTTTGACGAATACCTTACGGATGTTCGCTCTTCTTTTACAAAAGTGTTGATTCGTAAACCAAAAGCATCGCGCCCACGTTCGCGTGAGGTGTACATTGTGGGTAAAGGTTTCCGTCCTTAGCGAATGCTTGCTAAGCTAAGGGCAATAAATCGGCTGGGACGTTCCAGCCAGACTAAAGAGGTGGTGCCGCGCATGGCAAAGAATTTCATATTGTGGGTAGTTATAGCTGCCGTCTTGATGATGGTATTTCAAAGCTTTAACCCAACGACTCGCGGAACCGAGCTGTCGTATTCTGATTTCATGAAAGCCGTCCAAAATGGTCAGGTTCAATCTGTCACCATTTCTGGTCAGTCCATCACAGGTAAACAAAAATCAACGGATCAGCGTTTTGAGACCGTTTTACCAGCCTTTGATGACAAATTGATGGATACCTTGTTGGCAAATAATGTCGATGTGGTAGGCGAAAAACCTGAGAAACAAGGTTTCTTGTCGCAACTATTATTAGCGTCCTTGCCGATTCTGATCATCATCGCCGTGTTCATGATCTTCATGCGTCAAATGCAAGGTGGTGGTTCTGGGCGTGGCGGCCCAATGGCATTTGGTAAGAGCAAGGCTAAGTTGCTGAGCGAAGATCAAATCAAAACGACATTTGATGATGTAGCTGGCTGTGATGAAGCCAAAGAAGATGTAAAAGAGTTGGTCGAATTTTTACGTGATCCGGGCAAGTACCAGCGTTTGGGTGGTCGAATTCCCCGTGGCGTATTAATGGCGGGACAACCGGGTACCGGTAAAACACTGTTGGCGAAAGCGATTGCTGGTGAAGCACGTGTTCCTTTCTTCTCCATCTCTGGTTCAGATTTCGTAGAGATGTTCGTTGGTGTCGGTGCATCTCGTGTGCGCGACATGTTTGAGCAAGCGAAGAAGCAAGCACCTTGCATTATCTTTATCGACGAAATTGATGCCGTAGGCCGTTCTCGTGGTGTAGGCATGGGTGGTGGTAACGACGAGCGCGAACAAACTCTGAACCAATTGTTGGTTGAGATGGATGGCTTTGAAGTGAACGACGGCATTATTGTTATCGCCGCGACTAACCGTCCAGATGTTCTTGATCCTGCGCTATTACGTCCAGGACGTTTCGACCGTCAGGTCGTTGTGGGTTTACCCGATATTCGTGGTCGTGAGCAAATCCTCAAAGTACACATGCGCAAAGTACCGATTGGTGATGATGTTAATGCGTCTGTGTTGGCTCGCGGTACGCCGGGTTTCTCTGGTGCTGACCTTGCCAACTTAGTTAACGAAGCCTCTTTGTTTGCTGCGCGTGCGAATCGCAATACCGTTGGTATGGAAGAATTTGAACAAGCGAAAGATAAGATCCTCATGGGTGCCGAGCGCAAAACCATGGTCATGTCAGAAAAAGAGAAAACCAACACGGCGTACCACGAAGCAGGTCATGCCATTGTTGGTCGTATCGTGCCTGAGCATGATCCGGTTTATAAAGTGTCGATTATTCCTCGTGGCCGCGCCCTTGGTGTAACTATGTTCTTACCAGAAGAAGATCGTCACTCAATCAGCAAGCGCGGTATCGAAAGCAATATTTGTTCTCTGTACGGTGGTCGTATCGCCGAAGAGATGACGTTAGGTAAAGACGGTGTTACTACCGGCGCTTCTAACGATATTGAACGCGCAACCAAATACGCTCGTAACTACGTCACTAAGTGGGGCCTGTCCGATAAATTAGGTGCTCAGCTGTATAGCGAAGACGAGCAAAATAGTTATTTGGGTAGTGCTGGTGGCGGTCAGATGTCTCATCTATCTGACGAAACTGCGCGAGTGATTGATGCAGAAGTCAGACACCTACTTGATACTTGCTATCAGCGCTCGGTTAAGATTCTTGAAGAAAATCGCGAGAAGCTTGAAATGATGAAAGATGCACTGATGGAATATGAAACCATTGATGCAGATCAGATCGATGACATTATGGAAGGTCGTAAGCCGCGCCCACCTAAGTCGTGGACAGATACGGGCTCAGGTCCATCTGCTCCTGCGGAAGCGAGCCGTGATATGGCCAAAGATGATGACGACTCGGTCGGTGATCCGGCGAGTGAGCAAAGCTAAGCATTTGTTGGCTGAAGAAGGCGGCTTTTAAGCCGCCTTTTTTGTTGGCTAGAAAAGCATGAATTGCCGAAAGTATTCGAGTTAGCTAAATCAAGAAGGACGAAACATTGCGTATACAGTGTGGTCAGCGGCAGCTGGATTTATCAGAGCCTAGAATTATGGGGATATTAAATGTCACCCCTGATTCGTTTTCTGATGGTGGTTTGTTTGTTCGCCCTGAGCAAGCGTTACGACATGTTGAGCAAATGATCGCGGATGGTGCGGCGATTATCGATGTCGGTGGCGAATCCACTCGTCCGGGAGCCGAGCCGGTTACGACGACGGAGGAATTGCAGCGCGTAATCCCTGTGATTGAAGCGATTGCTCGTGAATTTGATGTTGCCATATCTGTTGATACCAGTAGCGCCGCCGTGATGCGTGAAAGCGCAGCAGCGGGCGCGCATATCATTAATGATGTGCGTTCTTTGCGCCGTGAGGGGGCCTTAGCAGCGGCTGTCGCTAGCCGTTTACCTGTGTGTTTAATGCATATGGTGGGCGAGCCAACGAATATGCAAAATAATCCCCATTACGATGACGTAGTGAGTGATGTTGCTGATTTTTTGCAGCAACGCGCTGATGAATGTGAGCAGGCTGGGATGAGTAAGGATCGTATTTTAATAGATCCCGGTTTTGGCTTTGCTAAGACCTATGAGCATAATTACCAGCTGCTTAATCAATTAGAAAAGATTACAGCGCTTGGTTATCCCCTGCTTACTGGATTGTCGCGCAAGCGCATGATTGCTGCAGCTATTGGTGGGCATTCTAGTCCGGAAGATCGGGATGTTGGTAGTGCAGCAGCAGCGTTGTTGTGTGTATTAAAAGGTGCGCGGATTATTCGTGTGCACAACGTAAAAGCGACAGCCGATGCTGTCAGTGTATTGCAAGCCACTCTAGGAGAGGGCAATGAGTAGAAAGTATTTTGGTACCGATGGCGTTCGCGGTCGAGTGGGTGTTGCGCCGATTACTCCGCAATTTATTATGCATCTGGGATGGGCTGCGGGTAAGGTGTTTGCGCAGCAAGGCAAAAGCCGCATTTTAATCGGTAAAGACACGCGAATTTCCGGCTATATGTTTGAGTCTGCTTTAGAAGCAGGGCTTTCGGCGGCTGGCGTTGATGTCGGTTTATTGGGGCCTATTCCAACGCCGGGTATTGCCTATTTAACCCGGACTTTCCGTGCGCAAGCCGGCATTGTGATCAGTGCCTCGCACAATCCTTATTACGATAATGGTATTAAGTTTTTTTCGGGTGACGGCACTAAATTACCAGACGAAACTGAATTACAGATTGAGTCCTACCTTGATTTGCCGATGGATTGTGTGGAATCAGATCGGTTAGGTAAAGCGGTGCGCATTAATGATGCGGCGGGTCGATATATCGAATTTTGCAAAGGCACAGTGAACTCCTTGAATTTACGCGGCCTACGCGTGGTGCTGGATTGCAGCCATGGTGCTACTTATCAAATTGCACCGGCGGTATTCTCTGAATTAGGGGCTACGGTTATCACGATTGGTAATCAGCCCAATGGTATGAATATCAACGATGGTGTCGGTTCAACGTCGCCAGAAGGATTGCGCGCTAAGGTATTGGAAGAAAAAGCCGACCTTGGTATTGCCTTCGATGGCGATGGCGATCGCGTTATGATGGTCGATCATTTGGGTGAGTTAGTTGATGGCGATCAATTGCTGTTTATTGTCGCTACTCATGCTCAAGAGCAAGGTCGTTTAAAAGGCGGCGTTGTTGGTACGCAAATGAGTAACCTAGGTCTTGAATTAGCTCTAAAAGAGCAAGGTGTTGAGTTCTTGCGTGCCAAAGTCGGCGATCGTTACGTCATGCAAATGCTAGCAGAAAATGGTTGGCGTTATGGCGGAGAATCATCCGGTCACTTATTGTGCTTGGATTCGAACAGTACGGGTGATGGTATTGTTTCAGCATTGCAGGTGTTGCTGGCATTACGTGATACCGGTGTTGGTTTGCACGAGTGGCAAAAACGCATGAGTAAAATGCCACAAACTATGATTAACGTTCATCGTAGTCGTAATATCGATGTGATGAGTGACGCAACGATTCAAGCAGCGATTGCCGCAACGGAAAAAAAGTTGGCCAATCGCGGGCGCGTATTATTGCGCCCTTCGGGTACTGAGCCTTTGGTGCGGGTTATGGTTGAAGGTGAAGATCCTGTGGTAACTCAATTGTTAGCCCAAGAATTAGCAGAAGTGGTTGAGCGGGCATTGGCGTAACTACTTTCACTCTAAGATGCTTCAATTAACGGCTCCGGCTTGTCTATGAGGGGCATCTTAGATAGTATCTGCGCTCTTTGAATTTTGAGGGGACCCCATGCGTCGTTTACTGGTAGCCGGTAACTGGAAAATGAATGCTTCCGTCGCTATGACCGAGCATTTACTGTCCGCGATCCGGGATGCTGAGATCGATACATGTGATGTGGCTGTTTTTCCACCATTCCCTTACCTAGCATTGGCACACAGTACTATCGCAGACGCGCCCATTCGCTTGGGTGCACAGACGTGTAGTCTTGAGCAAAGCGGCGCGTTTACCGGCGAAGTAGCAGTGTCTATGCTATCTGAGTTTCAGGTGGCTTTGGTCTTGGTTGGTCATTCTGAACGACGCAGCCTGTATGGCGAAACAGATAAAATTGTTTTGTTGAAGACATTGCGTGTGCTTGAGCAAGGTATGACTGCAGTTGTGTGTATCGGTGAGACGCTAGAAGAGCGCCAAGCTGGTAATGAGCGTGAAGTAGTCGAGACCCAGCTGAGATTATTGCTTGATGAATTGTCAGACCAGCAATGGCAGTCGGTTGTTTTAGCGTATGAGCCAGTATGGGCAATCGGTACGGGTGAGACAGCAACGCCAGAGCAAGCACAGGCGATGCATCGCTATATTCGTAGCTTGTTGCAGCAGCGTAGTGCTGATATTGCGAATACTACACAGATTTTGTACGGCGGCAGCGTAAAGGCTGCTAATGCGGCGGAGTTATTCTCCCAGCCGGATATTGATGGTGGATTGGTCGGCGGTGCCTCGTTGGATGCCAATGAATTTCTTGGAATTTGTCGAGCTAAATAAAACTCGATAACGATAAATAGGTAGGTTATGGAACAAATTATTTTAATCGTTCACATTGTATTGGCGCTTGGTATCGTCTTTTTTGTGATGATTCAGCAAGGTAAAGGTGCGGATGCAGGTGCTTCTTTCGGCAGTGGTGCGTCGCAAACTGTATTTGGCAGCCAAGGTTCTGGTAACTTTTTAAGCCGTTCAACGGCTATTTTGGCAACTGCTTTCTTTGTGACCAGCCTAGGTTTGGCGGTATTCGCTAAGCAGCATGCGACAAAAGCATCGGATTTAGGTATTCCAAGCCAAGAAGTGATAGAAACACTTGAGCAAGATACCCCTGTTGTGGAAGAATACGCGCCGTCTGTTGATGCGCCGGAATTAGACGCATCAGTATCTGGCGAAGCGCCAGAAGTAGAGACGCCTGAACAGACGAAGTAATTCGTTTAGCAGGATTGCAGTGCGGATGTGGTGGAATTGGTAGACACGCCATCTTGAGGGGGTGGTGAGCATAGCTTGTGCGAGTTCGAGTCTCGCCATCCGCACCAATTATTCTAAAAAGGCGAACCTAGTTCGCTTTTTTCGTTTAATACGCCTATAATGCGCGAGCTTTGAAGAGCATATCAAAGAGCCCCTCCAGTCAGGGGCTTTTTAGTAATTGCACTTCCCGGTGACTCAAAAAACCGGATAGCGGTGAAACGTCACAGAAGTCTGCGTAAGCGGGCTTCAGTCTGCGTAAAAGCAGTAGCGGACTGGGCACATGTTGCCCAGTTTTTGTTTGTGTTGGGAGAGAATTTCTCCCGCAGGAGTTAGGCTTGTCAAAAGATACACAGTTAACAGAAATGATTGGCCCAGTGGTCGAATCTATGGGTTTTGTCTACTGGGGACTTGAGTTTTCAGCTCAAGGACGTCATTCGCTGTTGCGTGTTTTTATTGATCACGAAGATGGCATTAACGTTGATCATTGCGCGAGCGTCAGTCGGCAAATTAGTAGCGTCTTGGATGTTGAAGATCCTATCTCTCAGGAATATACCCTAGAGGTATCGTCTCCTGGTATGGATCGTCCACTGTTCACATTAGAGCAGTACGTTGCTTATACAGGCCACATTATAGATGTGCGCCTGCGTATGCCGTTTGATGGCCGTCGCAAATTTAAAGGTCAGCTGGTTGGTATCGAAGAGCAAGATATCGTGATGCGTGTAGACGATCACGAATATTTGCTACCTATCGAGCTAATCGATAAAGCTAATGTTGTTCCACAATTCAAGGACTAAGGTTGCAGAGCGAGGCTAGAAGATGAGCAAAGAAATTCTCCTGGTCGCGGAAGCGGTATCCAATGAGAAGGGCGTTTCAAAAGAAATTATTTTTGAAGCAATTGAATCGGCCCTGGCAGCGGCTGCCAAGAAGCGTTATGACGATGAAGACGCTACCATCCGCGTTGATATTGACCGTAAAACCGGCGATTACGAAACATTCCGTAGTTGGTTAGTGGTTAGTAATGATGTAGTTCCTGGATTGGGTGACGAATTAACCCTGCAGGAAGCACACGAAATTGATACAAATCTGCAACCTGGTGATACCTACGAAACTGTTGTGGATAATCCAGATTTCGGTCGTATTGCTGCCCAAGCGGCAAAGCAAATTATCGTACAAAAAGTACGTGAAGCTGAACGTGCGCAAATTGTTGAGCAATACCAACATCGCGAAGGCGAACTGATTCACGGCACCGTGAAAAAAGTAACACGCGATAACGTGATTGTTGATTTGGGTAATAATGCCGAAGGTTTACTACCGAAAGAGCATTTAATTGGTCGTGAAATTATGCGTATGGGCGATCGTGTTCGCGCCATTTTGCATTCTGTTCGCCCAGAAAATCGTGGTCCGCAATTAATGTTGAGCCGCACTGTGCCGGCCATGTTAATTGAACTGTTCCGTATTGAAGTGCCTGAGATCGCTGAAGAAGTGATTGAAATTAAAGGTGCTGCTCGTGATCCAGGTTCACGTGCGAAAATCGCGGTTAAGTCAAACGACAAGCGCATTGATCCTGTCGGTGCTTGCGTTGGTATGCGCGGTGGTCGTGTGCAAGCGGTTACCAACGAACTTGGTGGTAATGAGCGTATTGATATTGTTCTTTGGGACGACAACCCAGCGCAGTTGGTTATCAACGCTATGGCACCGGCTGATGTTGCTTCCATCATTATGGATGAAGAAACGAACAGTATGGACGTCGCAGTGGCTGCCGATAACTTGGCGCAAGCGATCGGTCGTGGTGGTCAGAACGTACGTTTGGCATCCGAGCTGACTGGCTGGGAAATCAACGTCATGACCGAAGAACAAGCCTCTGAGAAACAAAACGAAGAAGCCTCTGGTTTCATCGATAACTTCATCAATGTGCTGGATTTGGATGAAGACTTCGCCACTTTGTTGGTTGAAGAAGGCTTCACCACTTTAGAAGAAATAGCATACGTACCAATGGAAGAAATGCTGTCCATTGACGGTTTAGATGAAGACGTTGTTACTGAATTGCGTAATCGCGCAAAAGACGTGCTGCTGACTCAAGCAATTGCTTCTGAAGAGAAATTGGAATCTGCAGAGCCTGCAGAAGACCTTCTTACAATGGAAGGTATGGATAAGCATTTAGCGTTGGTACTTGCCAGTAAAGGCATTTGTACGATGGAAGATCTTGCCGAGCAATCCATCGATGACCTGCTGGATATTGAGGCGATGACTGAAGAACAGGCTGCGAAGCTGATCATGACAGCACGCGCGCCTTGGTTCGAAGGCAACGACTAATCACTCGCTCGGCATAGGAGATACGTATGGCTGAAGTAACGGTAAAAGAACTCGCCGACGTGGTAGGGACCAGCGCAGAGCGCTTGTTGTCCCAGATGAAAGAAGCGGGGTTGCCACAGACGGCTGAAAACCAACAGGTTTCAGACGAGCAGAAGCAGTCACTGTTGCTGTTTCTGAAAAAGAGCCACGGCGAAGAATCAGGTGAACCTAAAAAAATCACTTTGAAGCGTAAAGTAACGACCACGTTGAAAACGGGTCAGGGCGGCAAAAAGGCGGTCTCTATTGAGGTTCGCAAAAAGCGCACTTACGTGAAGCGTGATGAAGTCGATCCTGCTGTTGAAAAAGCACGCTTAGAAGAAGAAGCGCGTTTAGCGGCAGAAGCACAAGCAGCCGAGGCGGCGAAGGCCGCGGCATTAGCTGCCGAAAAAGCAGCTGAAGAAGCTAAAGTAGCGGCAGCGCCTGTCGTGGCTGATAAGCCGGCGGCGGCAGAGCCAGCGACGAAAGCATCAGAGCCTGTAGCGAAAGCGAAAGTTAAAGCCAAAGAAAAAGCACCTGCCCCTGAAACTGAAGATGCAGCGCAGAAACGTGCCGAAGCCGAACTTGCTCAACAGCGTTTGGAAGAGTCACGTAAGAAAGCGAAGGGCGGCGAAAAGAAACGTGTTGATGATAAGCCAGAAAGTCGTTTCAACGACGGTGGCAGCCAAGACAAGAATCGTCCGCGTCGTGCTAAAACTAAGCTTAAGAGCAATCGTAGTTCGTCTTCACGTCATAACCAAAATGCGAATAACGAGCACGCGTTTACGCGTCCTACCGCACCGGTTGTGAAAGAAGTTGAATTACCAGAAGCAATTACGGTTGGCGATCTGGCATCTAAGATGTCGGTTAAAGCTGGTGAAGTGATTAAGGTTCTGATGAAAATGGGCGTTATGGCGACCATCAACCAGACGCTTGATCAAGACACTGCAACCTTAGTGGTTGAAGAAATGGGTCACACCGTTTCTAAGTTAATTGCTGATAACGCATTAGAAGTAGCCGTAACTGAATCGGTTAATTACAGCGGTGATGAGTTACCTCGCGCTCCTGTCGTAACGGTAATGGGTCACGTTGACCATGGTAAAACATCTTTACTGGATTACATTCGTCGCACCCGTGTTGTACACGGCGAAGCGGGCGGTATTACCCAGCATATTGGTGCTTACCACGTTGAAACTGACCACGGTATGGTGTCGTTCTTGGATACTCCAGGACACGCGGCATTTACCTCTATGCGTGCTCGTGGTGCTCAATCCACAGACGTTGTTATTCTTGTTGTTGCCGCAGATGACGGCGTGATGCCACAAACAGAAGAAGCCGTTCAGCACGCGAAAGCGGCTGGTGTGCCGATTGTGGTAGCGATCAACAAAATGGATAAAGAAAGCGCCGATCCAGAACGTGTTAAGAGCGAACTGGCTGGTCGCGATGTATTGCCAGAAGACTGGGGCGGTACAGTGCCATTCATACCAGTATCAGCGCATACCGGTATGGGCATCGATGAATTACTAGAAGCCGTTCTGCTGCAAGCTGAAATTCTAGAATTGAAAGCGCACTTCACCGGCCCTGGCCAAGGTGTTGTTGTTGAATCGCGTCTTGATAAAGGCCGCGGTCCAGTAGCGACTCTATTGGTACAGAACGGCATGCTGAAGAAAGGCGACATCGTTTTAGCGGGTACTTGCTATGGTCGCGCTCGTGCATTGTTGGACGAGAATGGCGAGCAAACTGCTGAAGCTGGCCCATCAATCCCTGTAGAAATTTTGGGCTTGAATGGTACGCCAGATGCGGGCGACAACTTTATGGTTGTTGAAAGCGAGAAGAAGGCACGTGAAGTGGCTGAATTCCGCGAATCTCGTATGAAAGAGATCGTTCAACAGCGCCAGCAGGCTGCTAAGTTGGATGCCTTGTTCAGTGGTATGGGTGCTGACAAAGTTGAAAACCTGAACGTGGTGCTGAAAGCAGACGTTCGTGGTTCGCTAGAAGCCTTGATTAGTTCCTTGCAGAAGCTAGGTACTAGTGAAGTTAAAGTGAATGTTGTTTCGTCTGGTGTCGGTGGTATCACTGAAACTGACGTAACCCTCGCGGTTGCTTCGAGTGCAGTGGTGTTTGGTTTCAACGTACGTGCTGATAATGCAGCTAAGCGTATCGTTGAAAACAGCGGCATTGATATGCGTTATTACAGCGTAATTTACGATCTGCTTGATGATGTTAAACAAGCCATGGCTGGTTTGTTGGCACCTGAGTTGCGTGAAGAAATTACCGGTATTGCGGAAGTACGTGATGTATTTAACTCACCTAAGTTCGGTCAGATTGCTGGCTGTATGGTGACGGATGGTACTATCTATCGTAATAAGAAAATCCGTGTTCTACGTGACAACGTAGTTGTGTATGAAGGCGAATTGGAATCGCTACGTCGTTATAAAGACGATGTACAAGAAGTACGCAACGGCATGGAATGTGGTATCGGCGTGAAGAACTACCAAGACGTTCGCCCTGGCGATCAGATCGAAGTGTTCGATGTGCGTGAAATCGCACGTACGCTATAACACTCGGTTGTTGTAAACCAAAGCCCGGCTATGCCGGGCTTTGGTGTCTCTGAATGACAGAGTTAAAGCTCTGCAAGGAAAACCAAAAATGCCAAAAGACTTCAGTCGTACCTCGCGTCTGGGTGAACAGATTCAACGCGAAGTAGCGCGTATGATTCAATTTGATATGAAAGATCCACGCCTTGGCTTGGTGACTTTAAACTATGTGAAAGTTGCAAAAGATCTAGGGTATGCCGATTTGTATTTCACGGTAATGGGTGCGCGTGGCGAATCAGACGCCGAAATTCGTACTCAAACCTCACGTATTTTAAATGATGCCGCCGGTTATTTGCGCAGCGAGCTAGCGCGTATTTTAACTACGCGTGTCACACCGCAATTACGCTTCCATTACGATGAAAGTATGGATCGTGGTCACCATTTAACGGGTCTGATTAAACGTGCAATGGCAGAAGATGCGCTGCATGAAAAAGACAGCGATAAAGATTAACGAAATACGTTTAGGATAGGCATGGGCAGAAATAGCTCTCGACGCAAAAAAGGCCGTGATATTAGCGGTATCATCGTGGTGAACAAACCTTATGGGGCGAGTTCAAACCACGTACTACAGCAAGTTAAAACTCTGTTCAACGCCAATAAAGCTGGTCATACGGGGGCACTTGATCCGTTAGCAACAGGGTTATTGCCCATCTGTTTAGGTGAGGCAACTAAGTTTTCGCAGCTGTTATTGGAATCCGATAAAGCGTACGACACGACCGCGACCTTAGGCGAAATTCGTAGCACCGGCGATGCTGAAGGCGAGGTGCTAAAACAAGCCCCAATTCCCGTGTTAGCTGAAGATGATATTGAAGAGATATTGACCAAATTCCGTGGCAATGTTGAACAAGTTCCTCCGATGTTTTCGGCACTCAAATTGGACGGTAAGCCGTTATATAAGCTGGCCCGTAAAGGCGTGATGAGTGATGAGGAAATGCGTGCCGTTGCTGAAAAGAAACGCCGCACGATTCAGATTAACTCCCTAGTCTTAAATGAGTTCGGCACGGATACGATTCAGCTATCGGTGCAGTGCTCAAAGGGTACTTATATACGCACCCTAGTTGAAGATATCGGTGAAGCTATTGGTTCTGGTGCATATGTGAGCCGCTTACATCGCACTCAATCTGGCCCCTATCATGCTGAGCAAATGGTGACGTTGGAAGAGTTAGAACGTATCGCTGAAGAAGGTGGCCAAGCCGCTTTAGATGCGTTACTTCTACCAGCTTACACAGCATTGCCAGAAAGTTGGCCGAAAATTGAACTAAATGAAGCCGATGCTACGAAAATCCTGCATGGACAAGCCGTCAGTACTGGCTTAAAGGACACGCCTTCAGTACAATTATGGGCCGTTGGATCTGGTGTTTCTGAATTGCTTGGCATTGGCCGCATCAAAAACAAAGGGATACGTCCGCAACGCTTGTTGCAGGAGCGAATTGCTAAACTAGACTGACCGCTGCCGTAGGCAGACTGCATACCACTGTTAATGTGCACGGTGGTGATGTAATAAAACGCACATTCTTAGGAGTTATGACAGATGGCATTATCTGCTGAAAAGAAAGCTGAAATCGTAAAAGAGTATCAAACTGCTGAAGGTGATACTGGTTCTCCAGAAGTTCAAGTTGCTTTGTTGACTTTCAACATCAACGGCCTGCAAGGTCACTTCAAAGACCACAAGAAAGATCACCACTCAAAGCGCGGTTTGATCCGCATGGTAAACCAACGTCGTAAGTTGTTGGATTACTTGAAAGGTAAAGATGCGAACCGTTACTTAGAGCTGATCAAGCGCCTAGGTCTGCGTCGCTAAGATGCCTTCAGCAAAAGCCCCTCGGGGCTTTTGTTGTTTCTGGCTAGTCACGACTCAACTATTTATTTAATCGCGTAGACTGTGGTGCCAACCCCACAAATGATTGTGGTGGTGCTTCTACCCATAATTTTTTCTTAGAAATTATGGGTAGAAGTACCGGCAGTAGCGCAAAGACTTTAATCCAAAGGAAGCCTTTATTAATGAGCAACAAACCTGTCGCAAACATTAAAACATTCGAATTCGGCGGTCAGACCGTCACGCTAGAAACTGGTCGTATCGCCCGTCAAGCAGATGGCGCAGTATTGGCAAGCATCGGTAAGACCCAAGTATTAGCTGCTGTTGTTGCAGCAAAATCGACCAAACCTGGTCAAGATTTTTTCCCTCTTTCTGTTCACTACCAAGAAAAAATGTACGCCGCTGGCCGTATTCCTGGTGGTTACCTCAAGCGTGAAGCGCGTCCATCAGAAAAAGAAACTCTGACTTCTCGTTTGATCGACCGTCCAATTCGTCCACTGTTCCCAGAAGGTTTCATGAACGAAGTTCAGGTTATCCTGACTGTTATGGCCTCTGAAAAAGACGTTGATCCAGATATCTGTGCCATGATTGCTGCGTCTGCCGCACTGTCTATTTCTGGTGTACCTTTCAATGGTCCTATCGCTGGTGCGCGTGTTGGCTTCGTTGAAGATCAAGGCTACATGTTGAACCCAACATACAGCCAGCTAGAAGATTCATTGTTAGACATGGTTGTAGCCGGTACTAAAGACGCCGTATTGATGGTGGAATCTGAAGCCGACGAATTGACTGAAGACGAAATGCTAGGCGCAGTATTGTTCGCTCATAATGCATTCCAGCCTGCCATTACAGCGATTGCTGAGTGGACTGCTGAATTGAATGTACAGCGTTGGGATTGGACTGCAGAAGCTAAAAACATGCCGTTGTATGACGCTGTTAAAGCGCAAACTGCTGCTGCAATCAGCGAAGCCTATACTATCTCTGACAAGATGGCGCGTTACGGCAAGCTAGATGAAATTAAGAAAGAAGCCGTTGCTAAATTAGCAGCAGCTGAAGGCGAAGAAGGTTTCTCTGCAGATGAAATCGCTGACATGATTGGCGAATTAAAGTACGAAATCGTACGTCAACGTAGCGTTGATGGTCACCCACGTATCGACGGTCGTGACAACGATACTGTTCGTGGTTTAACCATCGAGACCGGTGTTCTTAACACCACTCACGGTTCTGCTTTGTTCACTCGTGGTGAAACTCAGGCGATCGTTACGACGACTCTTGGCTCTTCACGTGATGCGCAGATGATCGACTTCTTGCATGGCACTAAGACAGATCCATTCTTGTTCCACTACAACTTCCCTTCTTACTCAGTGGGTGAGTGTGGTCGTATGAGCCCTCCGGGTCGTCGTGAAATTGGTCACGGTCGTTTGGCTCGTCGTGGTATTCAAGCCATGATGCCGTCACATGATGAGTTCCCGTACACCATTCGCGTGGTATCTGAGATCACTGAGTCGAACGGTTCGTCTTCAATGGCGTCTGTTTGTGGTGCATCTTTGGCGCTGATGGATGCTGGTGTTCCAATCAAAGCCCCTGTTGCTGGTATCGCTATGGGTCTGATCAAAGAAGGCGAGAAGTTCGCTGTTCTTACCGACATCTTGGGTGACGAAGATCACCTTGGTGATATGGACTTTAAAGTTGCCGGTACAGATGAAGGTATCACTGCATTGCAGATGGATATCAAGATTGAAGGTATCACTGAGCAGATTATGGAAATCGCTCTAGAAAAAGCAAAAGCTGCGCGTTTGACCATCCTTGAGCAAATGAATGCGGTTATTGCTGAGCCTCGCACAGAATTGTCTGCCAACGCACCGACGATGTCGGCAATGCGTGTACCATCAGACAAAATCCGTGACGTGATCGGTAAAGGTGGTGCGACTATTCGTGATATCACCGAGAAAACCGGTGCATCAGTTGATATCAGCGATGACGGCTCTATTAAAATCTTCGCAGCGGATAAAGCTAGCGCAGACGCCGCTATTGCTATGATCCAAGCGATCACGGCTGAAATCGAAGTCGGCGTTACTTACGAAGGTAAAGTAAGCAAGATCGTTGATTTCGGTGCTTTCATTACCGTACTTCCTGGCAAAGATGGTTTGCTGCACATCTCTCAGATCAGCGAAGATCGCGTAGAGAACGTGGCTGACTTCTTAACTGAAGGCCAAATGGTAAAAGTCCATGTAATGGACGTTGATCCAAAAGGTCGTGTTAAGTTGACCATGAAAGGTGTTGAACAATAAGTTTAACGCTGACATAAAAAAACCGCCCTAGTGGCGGTTTTTTTATGTCTACTTCATATGGCTGAGTGTTTTACGCTACGGCTTGGCCATTTAATGTTTGCTCAACCATGTGCTCAGTGGAGTTGAATGGGTTCGCTTGAATTTGTACAAGCTTACGATTGCCTTGCTCGCCGTTCATACGCCAGTGGCCAACACGAACATTGTCAATAAAGGCGACATCGCCTTTTTCCCATTCCATCAGCGTTGCGCGATTAAAGATGCTGGCAAAGAACTCGTATTGTTCTGCTTCTGTCCAATTGAGTGAGTCGCCTGCTTCGTTAGCTAAATCCCAAGTGAGATTCATGCTTTCAGCAACGTTATCTTTCTTGAAGTCGCCGCGGTTAGTAAATATTTCTTTTGCTGCAGCATGTACTTGGGTATTCGTGTTGCGCGCAAACGCCCAAGGTTGAACACAAATAGTTTCTGTATTGGGTATTTTACACGCGGCAGGGCAGGGCTTTGATGTCATCACAGCATAACCATCCGAGCGCAGCGTTACTTTTAACGGGCTTTGCTTTAATAGCTGGCGATCAAACCAATTTAATTTACGCGCGCTGACATAGGAAAATGTATTCCAGCCCTGACGAAATTTTTGCTTTAGTGGCTCTGACAAACTCTCATACACTGAAGCTAGATCGACCATGCCAGTTTCCGCTAAGTAGGGTGAAGGCTCGAAGCAGCACAGGGCAAGATAACGTGAGCGTTCGACTAAGCCACCGCCTTCAACATGTGGACCTTGAATCGTGTCCTGAACTGGCCCAAGTTGGACGGTTGCAGTGCCTAAATAACGACGGTAGTCGCCAGCACCAAGCAGTTTTTCGGAATATTTTCTCAACCAATTGGCAATGAATTTTGGCGTGCCTTTAGAATTAAAAGCATTCCATGCTTCGAATCCCATTCCTTGGGTTACTAAATTGTGAAAATCTTCATCGAGTAATTCTTTCGAAAAACCACGAAACAAGATGCCACCACGTTCAGTGATCTTTGCCTCAAAATACGCTTTGTGATTCTGTAAGATAGTTAATAGCTGATCTTTATAATCGGCGCTTTGTGGCGTAAATATGGTTAAAAACTCGTGACTATTGTCTTCTTTTACCAAGGATTGAAGTGGCAAGTCAGTAGAGCTCATATTGGTTTCCTATGGGTGATCATATTTTTATTAGTATTTTGGGTTCACTGCGACTGATCTTAGTCGCAAGTAAACTTACATGGGTAGAGTATTTCATCTACCCAAGTGTTCATTTTATTGCAGCTCTTCTTGCTGCAGTGTCGCGCGAATCATTGCACCGCGATTCCCCGCGACGCTATCAATAACGGTTAATGTCCATATCCCAGCAGATGCAGTGGCACTCGTCATACGATATACGGCGGTAGTACCGTTTTGCCCCATACGAGTTAAAGCCATCTGGGTATTATCAGGAGTTTGCGCAACCACAGATAACTCTGAGTGATTAGGATGATCAATGATGACCACTAACTCAATATTCTGACCGTCGTTATTAGTCGTAATATTAACGTTAGTCACGCCGTCAATGTTCCGTCTTGGCGTACTGCGAGCGTCGGCCAAAACAGTTACACCAGATGTTCTATAGCTTACCGTTTCCCATGTTTCGACTGGAGTGGTTCCACCCGAGACATAATTTACAGCGGCTTCTGCATCTACAATGCCTGCGCCACAACCAGAACAAGTGCCAGGAAATGCTCGTGCTGTTGCTTGTAGTGCATCTGTAATTTCTGTAACAGTTGCGTTCGGATTGGCTGAGCGCATCAGAGCGACAACACCAGCGACATGCGGAGTTGCCATCGAGGTGCCTTGATATTCAGCGTAAGTAGCGCCTGTGCTAGCGCGAGTGCCGCTATCAATGGTGCTTAAAATACCATAGTTGCCACTACCGCCGGGTGCGGCGATATCAACAATGTCACCGTAGTTTGAGTAACTTGCGCGAGCGCCGTCACGCCCCACCGCCGCGACTGTGATCACATTATTGCAGTTAGCTGGTGTGGAACCGCTGGCGTTCACATTTTCGTTACCTGCCGCAACGACGACGACCGCGCCTGCATTAACGGCCTCATTGACGGCATCTTGCATGTAGGTTGAACACGTACCTGCACCACCCAGACTCAGGTTGATCACGTCCGCTGGGTTATTGTTGGCTGTGGTGCCAGAAACGGCTGCACCGGATGCCCAAATAACAGCATCGGCGATATCGGAAAGATAACCACCACACGCACCTAAGGCACGTACGGGTACGAATTTAGCACCGGGAGCAACACCGCTAATACCGGTTGCATTATCGTTAATGGCGGCAGCGATGCCTGCGACATGAGACCCATGCCAAGAGGAATCGCTAGCATAACCACACATCCAGTAGGTCGAGTAATCACCTTCATCACGAGCATCATCATCGCGACCGTCACCATCACGAGCGGTATTCGTCGTGGATATCATGTCGTAACCGGGTAGGCGATTAGCGTCTAAATCTGGGTGATCAATGTAGCCTGTATCAACGACGGCAATAACGGCACCGCTGCCCGTTGTAATATCTTGTGCAGCCTGCGCATTGATCCCGGCAGCGTCTTCAAATAAAGCCCACTGCTGACTGTAATACGTGTCGTTTGGTACTAAGGAGGCGTATACGCGAATGTCATTTTCTACATAGTCAATGAACGGCAACTCTTGCAGACGAGTGATTAAATTATTTAATTTGGCATCGCCATCGGGGACATTGATTACCCAGCGTCGGGCATCAAGCATTTGGCGCTTAACCGTTAGGGTTGGAAAATCAGCTATCAGTCGATCAGCAAGTTGGCTTTCACCGTGTTTAGTGGTGATGATCAATTGACCAGCATTACTCGTGGCTGACAAGCCCGTAGCTGCGATTACGAGTGCTGCGCATAGCAGTTTACGTGAAGACTTCATTGTATTTTGCATTAAAACATCCCTATACGTAGAAAATAGACTATGAAGATTCAACATAAGCGCTGAATTTTCGGTGGTAATAACACGTGCTCTAAGCCTTTAAGTACATATTTATTGCGAGTCAATCAGGCCTGAAATAGCGTTTTGCGGACTGGTTCATCGTTTGTAATGTACGAATTTGTTTAGAATCTAAGCCATAGATTGTAATTCAGTATTCTAACGAAATAGGTGAATAGTTTGGCTGAAAAAGTAGGTGATTTGGCTTGGATTACATATTGGCCGCTCATGTCCTATGCTATCATCGGCAGAATGAAGCGGTTGGGACTATGATTGATAGGCACCGCCGCATTATTAGATATTACTTCCGTAAGAAGAGCGTAATGGTTACGCAGTAGTGATGCCTCAGGGGATCGAGTACGACGCTAAATTTGACGCCCCGGCGGACAAGATAAAAACAATAAAAGGCGTTTATTATGTTTTCAATCCGCAACAGTCCTTTGCTTGTTGCATTATTGGTTTTTCCCGCTTTGTTAGTGTGGTTAGGCCAGTATTTATGGCAACAAACTACCCCCTCTTCCGACATACTGCAGCTTCCGGCGACTTCAGCAGGGTCAACCATTGTTGGCGCCGAGGGGAGCGAATCCTTTGATCCTTCCGATATTCCCAGTTGGAGTGGCGATGCTAGCGAGCGTAATTTAGCGAGCAGCGATAGCCGTTTAATTATTGATAAAGATTTTATTGTTGCTGGTGAATCGGTACAACTTCGATTACAAATCCCGCAGTTTCGTTTCCGTCGCAGTGAACCCGTTGCCGCCTTTTTGCAAATAAGCAGTGCTTCCCCTGATGCTATCGCTGCCATCCAGGATGTCTCCTTGCGCTTAACGACAGAGCAAGGCAATACCTTACGCGATATCACACCGCCTTGGACACAAGACAGTACTCGTTTGCATGGCATGGTGTCTGTGTTGCCTGATGATTCTTGGCCGGATCGCTTACAAATAGTCGCTACTGTAATCACGGGCGGACAACAAGCGTTACGCCAAAAAGCAGATATCGAGCTGTTCAGTCCGGCGGCAACGATTACTGGCACCGAACCTGCGTATTTGAAGGATGATGAGTGGTTAATCCCTGTCACTTTGCTTGTGAATCAGCGCGGAGTGGTTAGTTTGTCGTCTAGCCTTACAGAGGAAACGGGAGCCTTAATTACGCACTTGAACAGTCGTGAGCATATGACCGCATCAGGTACTATGCTGATTCACGTACGATCTTCCTTGATAACCCCTAGTCATCTGAAAACCAATTTGGTCTTGCGTGATCTACAGGTTCGTTTGATTCCTGATCGCCAGTCGGCGCCGTTAGGGATTGGTGATTCAGTGCAACCTTATTTCGTCTTAGCGCCATTCCAGCCTTGAGGTAATACGCCTTAAACTTGAATGTCGACGAAGCGCCCGCGGCGAGATTCACTACCTTGGGCTGCTGTTTGCATAAAGGCATCGGTTGGAGAGCGACGACCATCATTGCTGCTGCGTTGTTGATATAGAGCTTCTAGTGTTTCATTGTCGGGCCGAGCTGGTAAATATTCTGCTTCGGCTGACGGTGCTTTCGGAGTGTTGCGATTACTGGGTTGCTCAACCGGACGTGAGCGATCCTCTGGGGGGATTCCAGAACGATTAATCGTAGAAGGGCTACTGAAGGGTAGCGAAATAATACTGTCGCTCATGCAATCACTATAGCTGGCTCTTATCAGGGCGCAAAGTGTCTCTACCTAAATGTTTTACTTGATATGCTAGCTTGGCAGGCGAATAACACCCTGAAGGTAGTGGTACGTTTGGCCGCTAATCAATACGCGTTCATCAATGACTTCTAGGCTAACTTCGCCGCCGCGTCTGGATAGCTGACGGGCTTTCAGTACATCGCTGTTTAAGCGCTCGGCCCAATACGGAGCTAAGGTACAATAAGAAGAGCCGGTAACAGGATCTTCATTCACTCCTTGGCGCGGCGCAAAGAATCGGCAGACAAAATCCAATGCTTCGTCATCTGCTGGCGCGGTCACCATCACGGCAAAGCTATCTATTTCAGCGAGTAAGGCGAAGTCAGGAGCACAAGCGGCTACGGCAGCTTCATTCTCAAGTTGTACTAAAGTATCGCGCGAGGCACTTACGCTGATGATGGTTTGGCCTAGCGCTTGCTCTAGTAGATCAATAAGCGCTTGGTCGGTTACTAGGGTGGCGTCGCGTCGCGGAAAATCGAGTTCAAAAGTTGGTTCGACGTCATCAATCACATTAACCACTAGCTCTCCGGCTAAACAGCGGAAGGGGATTTGATCACGCTCATCACCTAAGGCCAGTGCAATCACATGTGCTGCTGCTAATGTCGCATGTCCACACAAGTCCACTTCCGTTGTCGGCGTAAACCAACGTATGTGATAGACATCGTCTTGATCCAGCACGAAGAACGCGGTTTCAGCCAAATTATTCTCGGCGGCAATGTCCTGCATAGCGGCGTCGCTTATCCATTCGCGCAGGGGCACAACTGCCGCAGGGTTGCCACTGAAGCGGTTCACGTCGGGAAGAATAAAGGCATCGACCTGATAGAGAGGTAAATCCATGTGCGACCATCCGATCGGCTAAGAAAGTAGGCCGCATGCTACCAGATTTAGCCGCTTAGGTACGTTTGAATAGGTACGTTTGAACGTCCTTATTGTATTGCTTACTTAATCCAGAAGAGCGACATCTAAATATTCTGGAACGTCAACCTGCCAGCCAAACCTATCTTTCAGGTGACGGCGGAAGCAATCCGATGCACTGGCTTCTCCATGGGTAATAAATACCTGTGTTGGTTTACCGGGCATTTTTTCTAACCAGCGTGTCATTTCGGCATAATCAGCATGGCTAGAGAGCGCATCTAAGTTATGTACTTCAGCTTTCACGCCGACGTATTGCCCATGAATTTTTACGCTCTCAGCACCGTGAGTTAGGCTGTCGCCGCGAGTTCCCGCCGCTTGATAACCTAAAAATAAAATGCTGTTTTTATGGTCACCTAATAGGGTTTTTAAATGGTGAAGTACTCGTCCGCCGCTTGCCATACCACTGGCAGAGATAATAACGGCAGGGTATTTACGTTGATTTAAAGCAATCGATTCTTCGACCGTTTTTACGTAGTGAGTCATTTCGTCGATGCGATGACAGTCATCTTCGGTTAATTTATGCAAATCGTGGAAGTTGTAAAATAATTCGGTAGCACGAATAGCCATCGGACTATTTAAATAAATAGGCACATCAGGAATCCGATGCTGATGTTTTAATCGTTCAATAATGTGAAGCGCCAATTGGGCACGGCCTACGGCGAAGGCGGGCATTAATACGATACCGCCGCGCGACATTGTTTTATTTATCACGTCGGCAATGGCTTGCTCAGCATCAACTTGTTCATGCAAACGATCACCGTAGGTGGATTCTAGAACCAAGTAATCGGTTGCTGGTAGCGGTTGTGGCGGGTATTGGATGAGATCGTTTTCACGCCCAACATCACCACTAAAGGTTATGCTCTTGCCTTGATATTCAAGGCGAATAGCGGATGCGCCTAAAATGTGGCCTACCGGAATTAATTGTGCGGTCATGCCACCAGGAAGACTAAGAATTTCATCTGCCGCAACATCTTTAATCTGTTTTAAAACTTTACGCGCATCTTCTTCAGTATATAAAGGCTCGGCTGGTTCATGTTTAGAGAAATGCTTGTAGTTAGCATAACGTGCATCTTCTTCTTGCAAATAGCCGGCGTCTGGCAGTAATACCTTGCACAAGGCCTTAGTCGCGACACTGCAATAGATAGGGCCGTGAAAGCCGCGCTTCATAAGTGCCGGTAAATACCCAGAGTGATCAATATGGGCATGGGTTAGCATTACTGCATCAATGGCCGACGCTTCAAACGGGAGTTCGCTCCAGTTACGCCGACGAACGTTTTTGATGCCTTGAAATAAGCCGCAATCAATCAGAATCTTATAGCGATCATACTTCACCAAGTATTTCGATCCGGTAACGGTACCCGTTGCGCCAATAAATTGTACTTGAAAGGGAGATTGCATAAGCATCCTTATCGATTCGCTAATAAGTCAGAAACCCCACCATAGAATGATTTGCTGAACCGTTCGTTGATACAGGGCAATGCTTGCTCGGATTCTACTCGTTAGACTGAGTTGCTATTCATATAGATCATTGGCAAGCGGTTATGGAAACACAATTCGATTTTTTACAATTGCATCGGATGGGGATTGATACGCATCAGGAGCCTGTCGTTTACATGCGCCGCGACTGTCATGTCGCAACCTCAGAAGGCTTTAATGCGATGAGTCGTATCCGTGTGAACACGGCGCAGACTAGTATTATTGCAACGCTGGTTCTTGTTTGCTCGGATTTGTTATCGCATCAGCAAGCGGGACTGTCGGAGGCTGCCTGGCGTTTATTGCACTGCCCAGTCGACGGCGAGTCGGTATGGTTTCATCATGCCCAGCCTGTGGATTCTATGTCTCAGGTACGCGGCAAACTTTATGGTCATCGGCTAACCGCCGCCAGTGCGAAAAATATTATTACTGATATTCGCGCAGGTCGTTACAGCGATATCCAGCTTGCAGCGTACGTGACGGCTTGCGCTGGCGATCGTTTAAATTTAGATGAAACTATCGCGATTACCCAAGCAATGGTGGCCAGTGGTGAGCATTTCGATTGGGGAATCGATCAGGTGTTAGATAAACACTGCGTTGGCGGTTTACCCGGTAATCGTACCACTCCAATTGTTGTCGCTATTGTTGCCGCCAATGGTTTAGTGATGCCAAAAACCTCAAGTCGCGCGATTACGTCGCCTGCGGGAACCGCCGATACGATGGAGGTCCTGACCAACGTTAACTTAAGCTTTGAATTGATGCGCGAGGTCGTGCAAAAAGAAGGCGCTTGTTTGGCATGGGGTGGTTCTGTGAGTTTGAGCCCAGCGGACGACATGATTATTCGTGTTGAGCGGGCTCTGGATTTGGATAGCGAAGGTCAGTTAGTCGCCTCGGTTCTTTCAAAAAAAGTCGCCGCAGGTGCTAAGCAAGTGCTGCTTGATATTCCTGTCGGGCCTACCGCTAAAGTGCGTTCTGCCGAAAAAGCTCAGCGTTTACGCCAACTACTGGAAAGTACCGGTCGGGCATTAGGTTTGGATGTGCGTACTATTATTACGGATGGGTCGCAGCCAGTAGGGCGAGGTATAGGCCCAGCACTAGAGGCTCGCGATGTTCTGCAAGTATTGCAAAATGATGGTCATGCTCCACAAGATTTACGTGATAAATCGCTGTTATTGGCTGCGCACTTATTAGAAATGGGTGGCAAAGCAGAGGTCGGTCATGGTTTAGCTTTGGCACAAAGCACTCTGATTAGTGGCCAAGCATGGGATAAATTTCGCGCGATTTGTGCGGCTCAGGGTGGCTTAAAATCGATCGAGAGCGCCGATTTTAGTCATTGTGTGCGCGCCACATCAAGTGGGGTAGTGGCCTACATTAATAATCGTTTTATTGCGCGTTTAGCATCGTTGGCGGGAGCACCCAATGCTCCGACAGCTGGCATGGATATGCATGTGAGGCTCGGTGACGATATTAACCAAGGTGATCCATTATTTACCTTATATGCCGAAGCGCCGGGTGAACTTGCGTACGCTTTAGACTTTTTAGATGGGCATACCGATGTTATTCGCATTGAGCGGGAGATGGTGTAATGAAGCTTGTATGCGCTGATGGCCATTTAGAGTTAGCTAATTCGTTAGGTAAATTATTGAACGCCGAAGTGATTATTCCAGAGCATCGTTTATTTCCTGATGGTGAACATTATTACCGATTAGATGGCGATTTTTCTAATGAAGATGTGGTGTTGCTTTCACACTTACATCAACCAAATGAAAAAGCGATAGGCCTATTGTTTTTAGCGGGGCATTTGCGTGATGTCGGCGCGAGGAGTGTAGGTTTAGTCGCTCCTTATTTAGCCTACATGCGACAGGATATTCGCTTTAAAGAAGGAGAGTGTATTACCTCGCGTTATTTTGCTGGCTTGATAAGCAATGCATTTAATTATCTAGTAACGATTGATCCACATTTGCATCGTTATCATAGCCTAGATGAAATTTATCGTATTCCGAATCGTGCATTACACGCGACGAATCTTATCGGCGAGTACATTAAAAGAATGATTCCTAACGCTTTAATTATTGGTCCTGATGCTGAAAGTGCACAATGGGCAGAAGGCGTTGCGGCAGCAGCTCAGTGTGAGTTTTTAGTGTTTGAAAAAACGCGTAAAGGCGATCGCGATGTCAGTGTCGCTATGCCCGATCTTAGCTGCTACGCCGATGCTCAGCCAGTGCTGGTGGATGATATTATTTCAACCGGAAGAACCTTAGTTGAAACGGCTGAAGGTTTAGTCGAGGCCGGTTTACGCCCTGCGATTTGTATTGGCGTTCATCCGGTATTAGCCGAAGGTGCAGAAATAACATTAAATAATCCCGCCATCGCTAATTGGTTAAGTTGCAATACTATTCCACATGCAAGTAATGCTATTGATGTTTCGTACTTACTAGCGCCCGCAATAGCAGCCATGATGGCGGAGATAATTCTATGATGCATATTTCTAATTCAGGGTCTCTGCAACAAAGTGCCGACGGCTATCAAAACCATGCGGATATGATGCGAGTACAGCAGCATCGCCGCCATGATGCCGTGTTCGATCAATGGGCTCAAGGTTGTGGTGTTATCGAGCATACCGCGGCGACGCAATTAGCCGTTTTCGAATTGGCCGCTAATTTAGAAGAAACAGGAAAGATAAATAATAAACAAGAATGCTACGAAACCTTAATTGCCCTCGATGAAATTGTAAATCAAGGCTTGTGGTTAGTGGTGCACATGACCTATGCAAAAAATATTTATTTAGATGGTCGTGATTTGCAAGCCGACGATTTTAAACGCGACCCACAAGGACATACCGGCGGATCACTCAATATGGTGCCCGCCTATGCAGCAATGATGGCCTTAAATAGCTTAACCGGCCAACATCGAGATTGGTTAATGGGGCAAGGTCACTGCATTGCTGCAGTAGACGCCTTGCAGCTATTAACAGCAACCGCATTACCCGAACGCCGCCGTCGTTATCCATTAACGGATGATGGTTTGTCGGCATTCGTGCAGGATTTTTATAATTACCGCGTAGCGCCAGACGGTAAGCCTGCGTCGCCTTTGGGAAGTCATGTCAATGTGAATACCGCTGGTGCACGCATGGAAGGTGGATATTTAGGCTTTGCCGGTTTGCAATATGTGCATCAGCCATTACCGGGTGAACGTTTAGTTGCGTTTTTAAGTGATGGTGCGTTTGAGGAGCAGCGCGGCAGTGATTGGGCTGCTCGTTGGTGGCGCGCTGAAGATAGTGGCTTAGTGTCGCCCATAATGATTGCTAATGGACGTCGTATTGATCAACGTACGACGGTTGATCAACAAGGCGGAAGTAATTGGCTATGTGAACATTTACGTCACCAAGGATTTGCGCCTTTTGTCATTGATGGTCGCGATCCTGCCGCGTTTGTTTGCGCTATTTATAATATGGAACAGGCGTTAGAGCAGGCGGGAGATGCAGTAAAGGCGGGCGATGCTGTTTATCCCGTGCCACTGCCGTATTGCATTGCTGAAACCATCAAAGGATTTGGCTTTCCGGGAGCGGGAACCAATGCTGCTCATGGTCTGCCGTTGGGTAGTAATCCACGCCGTGACCGCGATGCATTACGTTTTTTTCAGCAAGGTGCGCGCGCATTATTTCAACCAAGAGAGACGTGGGAACTGGCAGCCGCACGTTTGGCCCAGCCTCGGCGACCAATACGTCCTGTAGCGGTTACGGTTAATCGCAACGACCCGCACTGGCATCACGACGCTATTTCGCCCATGGCGGCGTTAGACAGCTATTTTGTTGATTTGGTGGAAGTGAATCCGCAATTGCGTGTGCGCGTTGGTAATCCGGATGAATTGTCATCGAATCGCATGAACCAAACGCTCGATTTATTAAAGCATCGCGTGACGACCCCCGAGGTTGGCAATCCAGAAGCAATCGACGGTTGTGTTATTACCGCACTCAACGAAGAAGCTGTTGTCAGCGCCTGTTTAGCGAACCAAGGCGGCTTAAATTTAGTGGTGTCGTACGAAGCGTTTGCGGCAAAAATGCTAGGAGCATTGCGCCAAGCATTAATTTTTTCCCGACATCAAAAAGAACAGGGCGATCCTGCGGGTTGGCTAGGACTGCCGGTAATCAGCACGTCCCATGTTTGGGAAAATGGTAAAAATGAACAGTCGCATCAAGATCCGGTATTGGCTGAGGCTTTGCTGGGAGAAATGACGGACATGGCCCGCGTGGTATTTCCCGCGGATGCGAATAGTGCCATGACCTGTTTAAAAGCGTGTTATGGCGATCTCGGTAGTGTTTGGAATTTGGTCGTGCCTAAGTCCGTTATGCCTGCGGTGTTCAGTGCGCAGCAATCAGCGCAGCTGGTCAGAGACGGCGCTTTATGTGTTGTTGGTCATTGTGGGGCACCCTTGCAGTTAGTTGCTTGTGGTGCTTTTCAATTGCAACAGGCCTTGCGTGCGAGTGAGCGCTTACAAGAGCGCGGAGTCTCTCATTCGCTGGTGTATGTATTAGAACCTGGACGTTTTCGTTTACCGCGTGATGGTTATGAAGCCGAGGTTATGGCCAACGAGGAAGTCACCACATCTCTTTTCCCTCACACGGTTCAGGCACGGATTATTTTGTCGCATATTCGCCCAGAAGTATTTTTGGGGCATGCGCGCTCTTTAGATTTAGGGCCACGTCGTTGTGTTGCATTAGGTTATGTTAATCAAGGCGGAACTTTAGATTCCGACGGATTATTATTTGCTAATCGTTGCACTTGGGCTGATGCATTAATGACGTTGGCGAGAATTTCTAATCATAAGGCAGATGATTGGTTAAGCCATGAAGAGCAAGCAGCTATACGGGGTGAAGGTGATCCATATGCCGTTATTCGTGATCCGTATCCAGCTCAGTAATGGCTGGATACGCAGCGATCTGAATATTAACTGCGGATTGCAGTGCCTACCGGTAGGGCCTCAAACCAGTCCAAAAATTCATGGACAAAAGGCGGCTTAAATAAGCGCCCATGCTGTGGTGCCATAATATTAATATCAAGACCGCGCACCCGACGAATCCAATCTAACTTAGCTTCGTTAGAGGGCATCCAGCGTTGGTGAAATTTACGCATTTTCGGTGCGTGACGCTCCATTGAATCTACCCATAAAGGCGCATCATTTTCTTCGAGTGCTGCGCCGACATCGCCACTCATTAAAATTTGCGCTTTTGGATCCCATACATGGAAGTTTCCCGATGAATGTAAATAATGAGCAGGTATAAATTGCAGTTGAATATTGCCCAAGGTGATCGTCATCCCCTCATCAGGAATACCGCAATATTCAATGCGCTCCATGCCAAAATGACGAATAAATCCTTCCCATAACCACGGCGAATATAGTTTTGCATCCGGCAGAGCTTGATCCCATAAACCCAGCGACGAAATAATATCGGGGTCTTGGTGCGAGGCGAATAAATGCGTTATTTGATCGGCAGGAGCGAACTTCAATACCGACGACAGCATAGGCGCGAATAACTCAATACCGCCGGGATCAAGTAGCATAGTGTGTTTGCCGCTTTGAATTAAATATTGGTTGGTATCAATAATCCCTTGGGGCTTTTTGGGATCTCGGCCAAACATGATCCAGCGGTGGTCGCCATCTTCATATAGTGTGGTTGCAAGCATTAGGCTCTCCTTCCCTTGTTGCTTTGGCTGAGTAGTGCATTTGCCTTGGTTAAGTGAGCGCCAATTTGTCCGGCAGTTGCGCGAATAGTATCGGCTATCACCTCCAGTTGACGGCGAAATTCGCCCGCTGAAGATGCCTCAACGTGACTAGACGTCGCGATGAGGTTGGCAGTGCGAATTTGTTTACGGCTTTCTTCCAGTTGATCCGTTAGCAAGCTAATGCCTTTTTGTAGCTCAATTGAAAGCGCAAGCTGCTTCGCTTTGCATTCATTAATACTGACGGTCAGTGAGTTTTGATAACGGCTGTTTTGGGTACATACCCAATCGAAATGCTTGCTAGCCATATCGGCGCGCCAAGCGTTGACGGCTTGCTGCGACAAATGTTCGGCCAGTACATTAATATTTTGCGATTGGCGAATAATAGTGCTGGCCAATTCTTCAATAAAATCTGTGATTGCACGGAATCCGACCGTACGAGAACCCGCTCGTACGGCAAGTGCACGGGCATTTTTGGCGGTTAGCGCCAATCCTCGCGCTTCCAACATGGCCTGATGCAATTCTGCTGAAATTGCTGCGGCAGTAATAAAAACAGGTGCGGACACAGTCCCTCCTTTGACAAGCGTCTTGCTGTCGGTGGTAGCAGTATAGGAGTCATTTCAAGGTTGCGCTTAGCGTGACGAAATTTCTGTACCCGCAGCATGGGTTTTTAGCCAACCACGAATGCGACGTGTCGCAAGATCACTATTGTTGGCCGATGACGGCAAGATGATCTGTTGATACTTGCGCATGTGTTTATGGGCCATAGCGCCGGCGCGTTGTTGTAACTGAAATGGCGTTTCGCGATTGTCGGCAGTTACTAGGTCAAGCATAGGAATGTTTAAGCCTTCGAGACGCTGGTTTAGTTGGATACGACTTAAACGATGCTCGCGCGCATCCACCATAATGAGGGTGATGCCTTTGGCATTGTTCGAATCACGTTGCTGTTGCTGCACATAATCAGCCGCCCAAGGTGCGCTTTCACCCGAAGCAATAACGACAATATTGAGCTGACCGCGTTGATTTAAAAAATTAATCCCGGCTTGGATTTGTTCGCGCACTTGCTGTCGATAGCGGTCATCGGCGCTGGGTTCTGTTGTCACATCATCTTCAACTGGCGTTGCCGACTGTGGTAAGGCCGGCAGACGTTCTAGCCGGGGCAGTGGCGCATTGTTCTCAGCCGCTAAGTCTTGCGGTGTGGTATCCAGTTCATCGCTTTTACTGATCCCTGCTGAATCTATGGGATCGGGTTTTATTTGTGGATTTGCCGTTGTGTCAGTTGCGCTGGTGGCTGGGGATTCGCTGGCTCCAGCGTCGCTATTCTCATCCTCTACAACAGCAGTCGTTTCGCTACTAGTTGCAGAGTACTCACTACGGGACGGTATGGCGGGGTTGGGTGTCATCGGCATTTCAATGGCTAAGGTATTCCAGCCGTAGTCAGGTAACTGCTCTCGCAACGGTGTAATCAGGGTTGGCCATTGGCCGTGCTGATCGATATCGTGAAGTATCAGTATGCCACCTTGAGCTTTGCCGTTGCGTTCGGGTAAATAGAGTCCATAAAAGGATCGCTCGCCAGCCACTAGCATGACGGCTTCGTTATCTCGTTGGTATAAGGATAAGTATGAAAGAACACTGCGATGCCGGTTGGCATCGGGATAGGGAATGACGCGCATGCTGGCAGGTGTTGCCGCTGTTTCGTCTTCTTTCGGCAATGTTTCACCGTCGCTAGTCGAGTCATTATTGGTTGCGTCTGTTGTGGTATCGCTCGCAGCGGTTTCCGCCGCGTAACTTTGTTGAGACACGCAGGTTCCCGCTATTAGCAGGGCGAATAGGGCTGCTAACACCAAGCAAGTAGGCTTTCGGTTGATATTATTCATCGCAGACATAAGGCGATATTCCACTTAAAACTGAGCTAGATGTTTGTACTCAGCAAGAAGTGTTCCTACGACGGCGGTAGTGTGTCTGACGTCAAGGCATTACAATGCCCCCAACGCTCAGTTATCGAAAGGTTTGCCCTCATGAAGGAATGCTTGATTGCTCCGTCTATTTTATCTGCGGATTTTGCGCGCTTAGGCGAAGAAGTAGAAAACGTATTAGCCGCGGGTGCGGATGTGGTTCATTTCGACGTTATGGATAACCATTATGTCCCTAACCTTACCATCGGACCTATGGTCTGTAAGGCGTTGCGGAATCATGGCATTACCGCACCGATTGATGTGCATTTGATGGTCAAGCCAGTCGATCAGATGATTGGCGATTTTGCCGAAGCCGGCGCGACCTATATTACTTTCCACCCTGAAGCCTCAGAGCATATTGATCGTAGCTTGCAGCTGATTAAAGCGGCAGGCTGTAAGGCGGGCTTAGTATTTAATCCGGCAACGCCGCTGCATTACATGGACTACGTCATGGATAAGCTCGATGTGGTGCTGCTGATGTCGGTTAACCCGGGCTTTGGTGGTCAGTCATTTATCCCTAATACGTTAGATAAATTACGTGAAGCGCGTGCGAAAATTGATGCGTCGGGTTTCGATATTCGTTTAGAAATTGATGGTGGTGTTAAGGTAGATAATATCGCCGAAATTTATGCGGCCGGTGCCGATATGTTTGTTGCCGGTTCTGCGATTTTTAATGCGCCGGATTATAAAACCGTGATTGATAAAATGCGCTCCGAGATCGCCAGCGTTAATGCCTGATCGCGATTTTTCCGTCCAATGGAATAGCGCTGTTCGTCAGCGCTTTGGCGATACTGGCCCTGAACTAGTGCTGCTGGATCTGGATGGCACCTTAATTGATAGCGTGCCTGACTTAGCGGCGGCGGTGGATATTATGCTGGCGGCTTTGGGGCGAGAGCCTGCAGGTCAACAACAAGTAAGCCATTGGATTGGTAACGGTGCTGATATGCTGATTCGACGTGCGCTCAGTTGTGGTGACGAAGATGCCGCTAATGCATTGACGGCCACTGAACTACAGACCCCACGTCAGTTATTTGATACAGCCTATTTATCCACCTTGCATCAAGCTACGGGTGTTTTTCCTGGTGTCTCGGACTGGTTAGAGCGCGTTACGACGCCGAAGATTTTAATCACCAATAAACCGCGTTTATTTACTGTACCGCTCATTGATTCACTGGGTTGGACGGGGCATTTTGTGAGGCTGATTTGTGGTGATGACTTCAGCGAAAAAAAACCTTCACCAATGCCGTTATTAAAGGCCTGTGAATTTGCTGATGTGAACCCGAGTAATGCACTGATGATTGGCGACTCACGCCATGATATTGGAGCGGCTAAAGCCGCAGCTATTTGTTCTGCTGCCGTCACTTATGGTTACAACCACGGCGATGATATTGCGCTTAGCCACCCTGATTATTTACTGAATAGCCTGTTCGATTTAATGGAGCCAAAGAATGCCTGAATGGTTTAATCAGTACCCAAGTCAGATCGTTATTGCCTTGCTGGCGTTAGGATTTATTGCGGTTGGTGGCTTAGGTTATCTGTTGCGTGGTCGCAAGGTTGCGCGCCTGAGTGAAGAATTTCAGAGGGTGCAGCAAGCTTTAATGCAAACTCAGCAAGAATATCAACAAGAACAAGAAAGACATCAAGTATTACAGCAAGCGTCGCAGCAACAATTGGCGCAACTGCAAAGTTATCAAGTGGAAGAAGCGCGTCAGCAAGAGCGAGTAATAGCCCAGCAGCAGCAATTAGCACAGCAACAAGCGAAATTAGAGCAGTTAGAGCACACTCTGCGTGACATTCAGCAGCAGTTGCAGCAAAGCCAAACGCAATTGGCGACCGAACAAGAAACTCGTCTGCAACAACAACAGCATGCTGAAGAAAAGTTAGCCCTGTTGCAAAGTAATAAAGAAGAGATGTTGAAAGAGTTCGAATTGCTTAGCCAAAAAATCTTCGAGCAAAAAACCAAACAATTTACCGAACAAAATCGCGTCGGTTTAGACACGGTATTAACACCGTTTAAAGAGCAGCTCGAAGGGCTAAAAAAGAAAGTCGAAGATGTACATATAGACGACGTACGTGATCGCACGACGTTAAAAGCACAAATTACCGAGCTGCATCAGCTTAATAAGCAGATGACCACAGAAGCTCATGCATTGACGACGGCTCTACGCGGCGAGAAAAAGACTCAAGGTAATTGGGGGGAGATGGTACTTGAACGAGTACTAGAGCGTTCTGGTTTACGCGCGGGCGAAGAGTATCAGCGTGAGCAGAGTATGCAAAATGATGAAGGCCAACGCTTTCGCCCGGATGTGATTATTAACTTACCAGAAGGTAAGCACATCGTTATCGACTCTAAAGTCTCGCTGAATGCCTACACCGATTATGTCGCCGCAGAAACTGATGAGGCGCGAACACTTGCGGCGCGCCGTCATACTGATGCCATTCGCAACCATATTCGTAGTTTGAGTGAAAAAGCCTATCAACAGCTGGAAGGTATCAACTCGCCAGACTTTGTCTTCTTATTTATGCCGATTGAACCCGCCTTTATGTTGGCGTTTCAGCATGATGAAAGTCTATTCAATGATGCGTTTGAACGTCGTATCGTGGTCGTTACACCAACGACCTTGTTAGCGACGTTGCGCACAGTTGCCAGTATTTGGGCAATAGAACGCCGTAACAAGAGTACCGAGAAACTGGCAGAGCAAGCGGGCAAGATATATGACAAGCTAACCATTGTCGTTGATCGCATGGAAACCTTAGGTAAACAGCTGAATACGGCACAAGGCACTTGGGATAGCGCTTGGAATTCTTTAAAAACGGGACGTGGCAATCTGTTTAGCCAAGCGGATCAGTTTTTGAAGTTGGGGGTTCGGGTTAAAAAAGAGTTGGCCAAGAACCTCGTAGAAGAAGCGAATGACGAGCATGATTTACACGAATCTATGCGTCTTAAGCCTCTTGTCGTGGACAGTGACGACTGATCTACGACAGTTAAACGGTTTTTTATTACCAGCAACGGCCTCCAATAAGTCATGTCCTAGTTGGCATGATCACCCATTATCCTAATAGGCCTTTTGTAGCCATTTGTAACCTTACACTAGCAGGGCTGGCGCTCTTTCAGTAAGCGACTAGAATCAAAAAGCCTACATATTCTCACATTTGTGCAGTTTGAGATGAGAAGGTCTGTTACATGCTGTCTCACTACTGGATCTAATCCGCACACATTCATATGGATATATCGCCCCCATCACAGCAGGCTTTAAAGTTAAATTGGCAAGCGTTCCAGAATCTAGGCGCTAGAGCTTTGGCTTTGCTGGTGCTGGCGGTTGCTGCTGCGGTATTACTCGGCTGGATTGCTGCTATTCCGACGATTACTCGATTTGCTGATGATTTTCCCGCCATGGTGTTCAATACCGCGCTGTTTTTTGCTTTATTGAGCTTAGGTTTGATATGCGATCGCCATGTCGTCTTTGGTTTTTGTAGCAAAATAACGGGGACTATTGTTTTCGTTTTATCCGCGCTGACCCTGCTGCAATACTGGCTTGATATGTCATTCGGTATTGATGAATGGTTTTGGTCGGATGACTCAGTCGATCCTTTGTCTTTACGCTCGTCTCCGTCGACCTGCTGGACCTTCATGCTGTTATCAGGGTTGATGATGGTCGGGAGTATTCTTAGGCGTCATTCTCACAATCTGGTCATCGCCTTAATTATTTTGGGTGCTCTTACCCCAACCACTGGGGCCGTTATATATATTTATGATTATTCTGACTTAGCCAAAGTTGACGCCTTTTCGACCATGGCGATCCACACGAGTGTGTCGTTCATCTTGTTGTATATGGCGGTTGCTATGGGAATAGGGCGCCGTAATGGAGCCGATTATTACCCCGATGATGGTCCAGGTTTTCGCCAGTTTAGACGTCTCATCTTGCCAACCTTATTTATCCCATTAGGTACGGGAGCTGTCTTGCATCAACTGGTTAACCAAGAGTATTTAACAGCATCATTTGGTTTGGCCATCATGGCGTCTGGTTTTTGCCTGACCATTGTTTCTGTTCTTTTATGGAACTCGCGGCGCGAAGACGAGTGGTTTGATTCCATGAATCAAGAAATTGAAGCGCGCGTGGGGGCGCAATCTCAATTAACTATGCTGCTAGATACTATATCTAAAGGCGTATTATTCGTGGGGAGAGACGGCAAAATTAAGTTAGCTAACGACGGTGCCTCGCAATTATTTGAATTCCCTGTTGAGTATTTGCAAGGGCGACACATACGTGAGCTACTTGCATCATCCGCCCATGAAAGTTTTGATAAACATTTCGATCATTTTATAAATTGCCAAAATCGTACGCATTACACCCATCAGCCTTTTCGTATCAGCGCCCGCAATGCCAGTGGTGACGAATTTCCTGTTCTTGCCAGTGTTGGTTATCTCTCTGAAGCGAAAGACAATGGTTTTGGTGTTTTGCTCCTCAATGGCGAGATGATTGAGCGACAAATGGAACAGCTGCGTCATAAAGTTCGTACCGACCATCTTACTCTTGTGGGTAATCGCAGTAGCTTTGATGCTCGAATGGATGAACTAAATGCTTATGGTGCAAGGTCTGAACAAGCGGTAGCATTAATCATGGTTGATATCGATCATTTTAAGAAAGTGAATGATCGTTTTGGTCATGCTGCTGGTGATTCTATCCTCAGTGATTTTGCCCGAGAGGTTGAGGATAGCTTACGTTATTCCGACTCCTTATATCGCTACGGCGGTGAAGAGTTCGTGATCGTTACCATTGGCGCGTCTTTGCCTCATGTTCGCATGCTGGCAGAACGTATCCGCATGCGCGTAGAAAGCTATCCATTCCCATACAAGACCAAAACAATTCATATTACGTGTAGCTTAGGTGTGGCTGTCCGCTTGCCTGAAGAAACGTTAGAGCATTGTTTAGAGCGTGCCGACAATAGCTTATTTGTGGCTAAAAATACCGGTCGCAATCGTGTCGTTGTTAATGAACGCCATGATATGAATTGACTGGCATCCGTTCGCCAGTTCTGGTTGTCGCACTGTGCTTGGGCTAGAATGTCGCACTTTTGTACAGCTAGGCTGACCTATGAGCGAACGCGATAACATCTATCAAGCACCGCACGGCAAAGTGGCAGACTTTGCCTTTGATGCCGCGGTCGCGCGCGTGTTTCCCGATATGATTCGTCGTTCTGTGCCCGGTTATGCCGAAACCGTTGCTATGTCTGGGGTTATCGCCGGTCAATATGCGCAAGCTAACTCCAACTTGTATGATCTAGGCTGCTCTCTTGGCGCCGTTACATTGGCGATGCGTCATGGTGTGCGAGCCGCAAATTGCCAGATCATAGGTATTGATAATTCGGCATCCATGTTAGAGCGTGCCGAGCATTATTTAGCCTTAGATGACGCGCATGTACCGGTCCGTTTTGTTTGTGCGGATATCTGTAATTATCCACTCGAAAATGCCTCGGTTACCGCATTAAATTTCGTCTTGCAATTTATTCCGTTAGAGCACCGCCTAGAATTATTAAAAGATATCGCCGCTGCAACTTTACCTGGCGGTGCATTAATCTTGTCTGAAAAACTGGCTTTTGACGTCAATGAACAACCGGTGCAGGATGCTCTGCATTTAGATTTTAAACGCGCCAATGGTTATTCTGATTTGGAAATTGCGCAGAAACGCAGTGCCATTGATAACGTATTGATTCCGGAAACCGAAGATGTGCATATTCAGCGTTTAAAAGCCGCGGGTTTTTCTCAGGTCATTCGTTGGTATCAGTGTTTTAATTTTGCCTCATTTTTAGCGATTAAATAATTTATTATGAACACCGATATACTGACAGCTGATATAGCGAGCTCTGAGTCTTTATTGCCTTGGTTTGACGAATTACGTTCCTTTTTAAATGAAGGTAAGTTTGCGCCTTGGGGGGCTGTTGTTGAACAACAATTGCAAGGTGTACTGCACGACAATGAACACGGTGATCAGCGTCGTTGGTTAGATGCCTTGTACTCCTTGCCTGACTTGGAACAAGTGAATTGCGATTTAACGGCGCATGATTTGGCTCTGACGAGTACTAATATTTCCAATGAACAACAAGCGGCGGTTTTAGCCGCGCTGCAAGGGCTGATTCCTTGGCGCAAAGGCCCATTTCAATTCTTTGATACACACATAGAAACTGAATGGCGCTCCGATTGGAAATGGGATCGTGTAGCACCACATTTATCGCCATTGCATGGACGTGTGGTGCTCGACGTGGGTTGTGGTTCGGGTTACCACATGTGGCGCATGTTAGGTCACGGCGCTGCGCGCGTGATTGGTGTTGACCCATCGCGGTTATTTTTAATGCAGTTCCAAGCGGTAAAAAAATACGCTGAAGTGGCATTGGGTAAACTTCCGGCTGACTTATTGCCGTTAAAAATGGAAGACGTTCCGCCACGATTAAAAGCCTTTGATACGGTATTTTCGATGGGTGTTTTATATCATCGTAAATCGCCGATTGATCATCTGCAGGAGCTGCGCGATACCTTGCGTCCCGGTGGTGAGTTGGTATTGGAAACGTTAGTCATTGATGGTCCTTTAGGTGAAGTACTAATGCCCGAAGACCGTTATGCCATGATGCGTAATGTTTGGTTTTTACCTTCGCCTGAAACTCTGCTGTTGTGGTGTCGTCGAGTAGGTTTCAAGAATGCGCGCATCGTCGATTTGAACCAAACATCGCTGCAGGAACAACGTTCCACTGATTGGATGACGTTTAATTCGCTAAAGGATTTTCTCGATCCTAGTGATATCAACAAGACTGCTGAAGGCTATCCGGCACCGCTGCGTGCAGTGGTGATTGCGGAAGCTTAGCTAGCTATCGATTCTTTCCTGCAAGGCCGCAAAAAACGCGGCTCTGTCGCGCTCACGTTTCACATCCTCGAATACCTGAGCTAGCTCCGCAGATTGGATTGAAAAGTAATGCAGCCATTGCTTCATTCGATCCACTAACTGCTTATCGGTAATATCCGGTAGTTTGGTTGCCAATAAAGGCAGTAGCGCTAAATGTTGCTGCCATGTCATAGGCACATGATCTGGCTGCTTAATGCGCAGGGCCAAATCGGGTGTCGAAACTAACCCACGGCCAATCATGAGTACATCGGAGCCACTTTCCTGTTGGCACTGTGCGGCTTGGGCGGGTGTCCATATTTCGCCATTGGCGAGCACAGGGATGGTAACTACATCTTTTATCTGTTTAATCCAATCCCAGTAGGCCGGTGGTTTGTAGCCTTCGGTTTTGGTGCGCGCATGTACGGTGAGCCACTGGATGCCGCCGGCAGTTAATGCCTGAGCATTTTCTATTGCTAAGGTTTTGTCGTTAAAGCCTAAGCGCATTTTGGCACTGACAGGGATGTGGTTAGGAACCGCTGCACGGACTTGGGTTGCAATGCGGTGCAGCAAATCGGGGAATTGCAGTAATACTGCGCCACCCATGCTGCGATTGACGGTTTTAGCAGGGCAACCAAAATTTAAATCAATGGCGGGAGCGCCCAAGCTTGCTGCAACGGCAGCATTCGCTGCCATCATTTCGGGATCGCTGCCCAATAGCTGCACATGTACCGGAGTTCCCGCCAATGTCTTACCGCCATTGTGCAGTTCCGGGCACAGACGATAGTAAACTTTTGCTGGTAGCACTTGTGTCGTAATGCGAATGAATTCAGTTACGCAGTGATCTATGCCGCCAACAGCGGTTAATAACTCACGAAATTCGCCATCCATTAGGCCTTCCATCGGCGCTAGCGCAATGTAAGGTCGATCTTGTACGGAAAAGGGAAGCGTGCCAGTAAACATGGGGATACGTATTGCAACTGAAGGCGCGCGAGTATACGCATCTAGGCCTTTTTCCGCTAGCCACATACGCTCTAGCCTGCATAACCAAGCCTTTTGGCTTCTTTATGGCAGTTGCTTTAAATTGGTCTTTTCAGTAATCTACGGCGGCTTGTCAAACCTATTGGCAGGGTTTTTTCTGCTCTAACGAAAAGCCTAGTACAAGTATAAATACGACATTACAAGGAGCCCCCTGCATGTCTGAGCCTAGTCTCGTATCTCAGGGTTTGGAGTTAATGATCTTCGGTATGGGCGTAGTATTCGTGTTTTTGACGATGCTAGTGTTCGTAACCGGCTTCATGTCCAAGCTGGTAACTAAACTGACGCCTGAGCCTGTAATCGTTCCCGCTAAAGTGGTAACTAAAAAACAGCCAGGTGTAGATCCGCAATTGTTGAAAGTACTTTCAGCTGCGGTAAAAGAGCATCGCGCGCGCCAAAAGTAGCATGCGGTATATAACAACCCATACGTTTACAACGTTAACGGAAGAAAAGGCCATCATCCATGTCCGATTCTAAGAAACCTTTAGGTATCACAGACGTCGTTCTTCGCGACGCACACCAGTCTATTCTGGCCACCCGCATGCGCATTGATGACATGCTTCCTATCGCTGCCAAACTCGATCAAGTCGGCTACTGGTCACTTGAATCTTGGGGCGGTGCAACGTTTGACTCTTGCATCCGCTACCTCGGTGAAGATCCATGGGATCGTATCCGTGAGTTCAAAAAGGCAATGCCAAAAACTAAGCAACAAATGTTGCTTCGTGGTCAGAACTTGCTGGGCTATCGTCACTACGCTGACGATGTTGTGGAGAAATTCGTAGAACGTGCTGCTACCAATGGTGTAGACGTATTCCGCGTGTTCGATGCAATGAACGATCCGCGCAATCTTGCGACTGCTCTAAAAGCAGTTAAAAAGAACGGCGGTCATGCACAAGCGACCTTGTCTTATACCACTAGCCCAGTTCATACGCTGGAAGCATGGGTAAGCTTGGCAAAACAAATTGAAGATATGGGTGCAGACTCTATCGCCATTAAAGATATGGCCGGTGTTCTGACCCCGTATGATGCTTACGAATTAGTCTCTCGCCTTAAGGCTCAGACCGATCTTGAAGTTCAGTTGCACGCTCACGCGACGGCTGGCTTGTCTGATATGACTATTCTGAAAGCCGTTGAAGCCGGTATTGACCGTGTTGATACTGCTATTTCTTCTATGTCGATGACCTATGGTCACACGGCAACTGAATCGGTTGTTGCGGCATTAGCCGGCACTGACCGTGACACAGGTATCGACTTGTTGTTGCTAGAAGAAATTGCTGCTTACTTCCGCGAAATTCGTAAGAAGTATTCTAAGTTTGAAGGTGCTCTACGCGGCACGGATTCACGTATCTTGGTTGCGCAAGTACCGGGCGGTATGTTGACCAATATGGAAAACCAACTGCGCGAGCAGGATGCTACTGACAAGTTCGATGAAGTACTAAAAGAAATCCCACGTGTACGTGAAGATCTAGGCTTTATTCCTCTGGTAACGCCAACCTCGCAAATCGTTGGTACTCAAGCGGTACTGAACGTATTGGCGGGCGAACGCTATAAGACGATCTCGAAAGAGACTCAAGGCATCTTAAAAGGCGAATACGGTGCGGCTCCAGCGCCTATGAATGCTGAGCTGCAAGCGCGCGTTCTCGATGGCAAAGAAGTCATCACGTGCCGTCCTGCAGATCTGATCGATAACGAAATGGATCAAGTGCTTGCCGACGTTAAGGCATTGGCAGCAGATAAAGGCTTCAAGTTGGCTGAAAACGCCATCGACGATGCTTTGACTCTGGCCATGTTCCCGCAAGTTGCGCCTAAGTTCTTGGCCAATCGTGGTAATCCAGATGCATTCGAACCAGCACCAAGTGCTGCAGGTGCTGATACCTACACGATCAACATTGATGGCAACGAGTACGTTGTTAAAGTTAATGAGGGTGGTGATGTCACAAATCTTGCTCCGGTGAATGGCGCTCCTATGTCTATAGGCGGTGCTTCTTCTACGGCGGCGCCTGTTGCTGCGGGTGGCGGTGATCCAATTACTTCGCCATTGGCAGGTAATATTTGGAAGGTATTGGTTCAACCAGGCGACGAAGTTGCTGAAGGCGACGTTGTACTGATTCTGGAAGCCATGAAAATGGAAACTGAGATTCGCGCACCGAAAGACGGCACCATTGGCAGTGTTTCTGCCAAAGAAGGTACGGCCGTTAAAGTGGGCGACACTCTGTATACCCTAGGTTAAGGAGCTGTCATGCATAGTTTGATTAACCTTTGGCACGACACTGGTTTATACCAGATGGAGCTAGGGCAACTAGCAATGCTTTGCATTGGTTGTTTGCTGTTGTTTTTGGCTATCCATCCTAAGTTTCAGTTTGAGCCTTTGCTGTTATTGCCAATCGCTATTGGTACGCTGTTTGTAAACATCCCTGGTGCTGGCTTTTATGCTGGTCCAGTGATGGCTGCGGATGGTCACCTCGATAGCCCTGCAGGTTTGTTGTATTACATTTACCACGCAGGTATTGAAACCGGTTTATTCCCACTACTCATTTTCATGGGTGTTGGTGCAATGACCGATTTTGGTCCTTTGTTGGCTAACCCTAAAACCTTGCTGCTCGGTGCTGCCGCACAGTTTGGTATTTTCGGTACCTTGTTTGGTGCGGCCTTCTTCACCGATATCGGTGTAATGGACTTCACCATGCAGCAAGCGTCCGCTATCGGTATTATCGGTGGTGCTGACGGCCCAACCTCGATCTTTATTGCATCGAAGTTGGCGCCTGAGCTATTGGGTGCAATTGCGGTTGCTGCATACTCTTACATGGCATTGGTGCCTATGATTCAGCCACCAATCATGAAAGCGTTGACGACCGAATCTGAACGTAAGATCAAAATGAGTCAGCTGCGCGAAGTGAGCAAGGGTGAGAAGATCATCTTCCCGATTACTTTGCTGGTATTGGTTGCCTTGTTGCTACCATCAGCGGCGCCTCTTTTGGGGATGTTCTGTTTTGGTAACTTGATGAAAGAGTCGGGTGTTGTTGACCGTTTGAGCGATACAGCGCAAAACGCCTTGATCAACGTTGTGACCATTTTCTTGGGATTGGGTGTTGGTTCGAAAATGAGCGCTGACAAGTTCTTAAACTTCGATACCTTAAGCATCTTGATTCTAGGCATGGTTGCCTTCTGCATGGGTACTGCCGCTGGCGTAATCATGGCGAAGATCATGAACAAGTTCTCGAAAGATCCTATCAACCCATTGATTGGTTCTGCGGGCGTATCGGCGGTGCCGATGGCGGCTCGTGTATCGAACAAAGTGGGCTTAGAAGCCAACCCTCAGAACTTCCTACTTATGCACGCTATGGGCCCTAACGTGGCTGGTGTGATTGGTTCGGCAGTTGCTGCAGGTGTGATGATTAGCTACTTCGGTTAATTGTTAGCGCGATGGAAAAACGGCTCACTTAGTGGGCCGTTTTTTTATCCTCCAATGATATCGCGAGCTTGGATTTTGATCGTAGGAGCGGGTGTAGTGAACAGAACTCGCGGTTAAAATCTAAACATAAATCAAAATCACTGCCGATAAATCGTCTCAATCAAATGCCAGCCAAACCGTGTTTTGATGGGCCCTTGTACTTTCAATACGGGTCCTTCAAACACGGCTTCATCAAACGCTCGTACCATATCGCCGCGGCTAAACTCGCCTAGCGAGCCGCCGTTCTTTTTAGAAGGGCAGGTTGAATACTTGCGTGCTAGCTTGTCGAAGTCTTCGCCTTCTTTAAGTCGCTTAAGTAAGGCGTTTGCTTCATCTACCGTTTTAACCAGAATGTGACGAGCACAGGCACGACGAGCCATAGTAATCTCCGAGTCAGTTTAATTGAGGTATTATACCTGCCAATGGCTTGTATCGTGTCTTGAAAATACGCCGCTTCATACCGATATAGTCTATACCCCTTGCAGGAGTTGCTTCATGTTATTGCTGATCGCTGTTTGTGCAGTATTTGCCGTTCTCTATTTAGGTTGGAGTCGGCAGCAGCGAGCACGTTCGTTAGCGTTGACCCGAGTAAAGCGCCAGTGCGAAACGGATGCTTTGCAGTTACTGGACGATACGTTAATTCTAGAAAGTATGCGGTTTAAATGGCGCAAAGATAATACGCCAGTGTTATGTCGCTGCTATGCGTTTGAGTTTACTTCTACCGGTGACGAACGTTACGCCGGTTATATCCAGCTAGAGGGATACCGCGTTGCTTCGTTACAGCTTATGCCACATCGAGTTCAATAGAAGTGAACGCGACTAATTACCGGAGAATATGATGGTAGTACATCAGCCAGAGCAGACTCGTTTCATTATCGAACAAGATGGACACACCTGTTTACTTGAGTATGCGCTTGAGGGGCAGAATATTAATTTTACCCATACGTATGTACCTTTCCGTTTGCGCGGCAAAGGTTTAGCAGAGCAACTAGTTGAAGTAGGACTGGCTTGGGCTAATGCTGAGCAATTGAACGTTAAAGCAAGTTGCTGGTACGTTGCTAAGTTTTTACCTCAATAGAATTAATCGTAATCTTTTATTTTATGCCGATTAAAATATTGCAAGGTATGTTATTACTCGATCAATTATTAACGTTGTAACTGTATAAATTCTAAAATCCAAGCACCGATATCATCAGCGTCTGTCGGCTGATCTAAACTCGAAAATCCTGCATCTAAAATCTCATCGCCGATAGCTGCGCGCCGGCGCTCTAGTAAGCGTACAAAGTATTCAGCGGTAAACTCTGGGTGACCCTGAAAAGTTAATACGCGGTCGTCGATAAAAAAAGAAGCGTTATTGCAAAAACGACTTCCAGCTAGACGTTTCGCTTTTGGGGGTAATTGTTCTACTTGATCTTGATGACTATAAATAAGGCGCATATGACTGCGTTGGTCGTTTAGCCAAGCAGGACGGTGTTCTATGGTTGTCATATGTACTCCAACGCCCCATCCTTTGCTGCTTTTTTGAGCGTAGCCGCCTAGGCTATGAGCAATAATTTGATGGCCAAAACAAATCCCAATTAGGGGAGCACCTTTATCGTGAGCTGCTTTGATCCACTTACTCAGTGGCTCAATCCATCGTTCGTTATCGTACACGCCCGTTTTGGAACCAGTAATTAAATACGCATCACACTCGTCGAAGGTTTGTGGTAATTCACCTTGCTTAACCCGATAGTGACGGTACTGAAGCTCGTGAGAACTTGACGGCAGTCGATTAAAAAAATGCCGAAACATGGTGCCGTAACTCTTATAGTCTTCTAGAAGGTCAGAATATAGGTCGTCTGTTTCTAACAGGCCAAGGTACTTCATAGTCATTAATGCAGCGTGTCGTCTGTTGAGTGTTGATGGTTAGGTGGATTGTTCTTCCGCAGCGGAGTGAGAATATCCTCTAATCCATGAATTTTTAATTCTAGCGCAAGTGCTAGGAGTTGGCCCAGCTGTCCTTGAGGGAAGCCCTTATTATTCATCCAGAGTAGGTATTCTTCTGGAATATCCATTAGGACACGACCTTGATACTTGCCGAAGGGCATTGTCGTTGTGATCAGTAATAGCAGATCATTCTTATCAAACACAGTTCGTCACCCTTGATAGTTGCCTACCATGATGAGGTGGGCCGGCTGCTCAAGCAAGCCAAAATTACTAGTAAATATCGACCTTACAGGATAACTTATGTCGCAAATTGACATTATTGGTGAGAAAATTGTGCCTATTTTTATAATTGTCATTATGGATGGTCTACACTGTTTTTCTACGACAATGATGCATCGTGGCAAAGTGCCATCTAGTTTTCCCCGAGTTGTATAAGGGTTTGTGAGGTCGGCACTTGAGTAAAATAGCCCCCGTTGGCGAGTGTGAGATTCGTGGAGTAGTTGCATGAATGCCGTTAAACCGGTTCTAGATTCTTCTTTTGTTAGTGAAGGGTGGTCTCGGATTGAGCGTGAAGCAGAAGAAGGAATTTCACTAGGTGTCGTTCGTTCAGAAAGTGGTGAAATCCGTCTAGAGACAATTTTAGAACGTTGCTTACGTGTTTTTTTAACCACACGAACTGAAACGTTACATGCGGATATCGAAGGTGCGCTGCTTCATATTGCTCGTTATTTGAAGGCGCGGAGCGCATTGGTTTTCGTTGCTGATGATGGTGAATCTGTTTCTGAATTATTGGTTAGTATCGGTGCAAAAGACGTTGAGGAGCTGCCACAACTCCTCAACAACTATTGGCGTAATGATTTAAATACCGAACGGCACTATGAAATGGGCGGTTCGAAAGTCCTTAGACGTGCGGCAGCGATACCTGCGGATGTAGAATTACTAAACCTTTTAGACTCTGATAATGCTATTTTGCTTCCAGTGAGCGGTCAGGAAGGCGCAGTTGGCTTTCTGTTAATTAGTTTTGAGCAAAATCAGCCGCCATTGAGTAATCGCCGTCAAGCATTACTAGCTACCTTCGCGCAGCTTTGTTTTTTAGTTCAAGACCGTCTCACTATGATGAGCCAGCTAGAGGATAGAGAGCAATTACTAAGACAAACTGAGCGCTTAGCGAATATTGGTAGTTGGCAAGATGATGTGTTGAACGATGTCATTGTTATTACGCCCCAAGCTGCGGTGATTTTTGAACAAGGAGAAACGTTAACAACGGTGAGTTTGTCTCGGTTTTTTGAATATGTGCATCCTGATGATAGTGAGCGTGTAGCGCAAACTTTAACTGAGAGTATGCAGCAGCATAAACCGTCCGACATGATATACCGAATCGTCACTGAATCTGGCACGGTGAAAGTTATCCATGGTCGTGCCGAAGTTATTGTTGATGATAGTGGTAAGTTAGTTGGTCGAGTTGGTTCTATTCAAGATATTACTGAACAACAAGCGAAAGAACACCGCTTACGACAAGCAATGACCGTGTTTGAATCGACGATGGAAGGGGTGGTGATCACCGATTCGCAAAACCGAGTTGAGGCAATTAATCCTGCATTTACTTCCATTACAGGCTTTGAAGAAGCTGATGTCCTTGGCCGATCAATTTCCTTACTAAATTCGGGCCGTCATTCCAAAACCTTTTATGAAGGTATTGCTAGATCCGTCCAGGAACGTGGTTACTGGCGCGGTGAAATTTGGAATCGTCGAAAAAATGGTCAGATTTATCCGCAGTGGCTAACGATTACCGAAGTGAAAGATGCGCAAAACCGTGTCACTAATTATGTCGGTGTTTTTTCCGACATGTCTCGCATCAAAGAATCAGAAGAGCAATTGGAGCACTTATCTAATTATGATTCGCTTACCAATTTACCGAATCGTGCTCTGCTATTAAGCCGTCTTGAAGGGGCTGTTAATGTAGCAACACAGAAGGGTCGTAAAGTTGGTGTTATTGCCATTGACCTCGATCATTTCAAACATATTAATGACAGCCTTGGCCATCCCGCGGGCGACCGTTTGTTGCAGGAATTTGCTCAGCGTATGCGCCAGCGTTTGCGTGATAGCGATACCGTTGCTCGCCAAGGTGGTGATGATTTCGTAGTGGTGTTAGAAAATGTTATTTCTCATGAGCAGGTGAGTAACGTTGCTGACATTATTTTGAATCTATTACGCACACCATTTGATGTTGGCGTCGGCCAAGAGCTTTATATTGGTGCCAGTTTGGGGATTACATTATTTCCAGATCATGGCTCAGATGTGACTCAATTATTGAGTAATGCTGATGTCGCTATGTATCAGGCGAAGCAGCATGGGCGTAATCATTATCAGTTTTATTCAAATGATATGACTCAAGCGGTGTCGGATCGTTTAGAACTTGGCAATCAGTTGCGCGGTGCATTGCAGCACGACAATGAATTACAACTCTATTATCAACCTCAAGTTTGTTTAATTGATGGCCATATTGTGGGTGTTGAAGCCTTAATGCGGTGGCATCATCCACAAGAAGGTATCATTGCGCCAGGTCGTTTTTTACCCGTTGCCGAAGATAATGGCTTAATGCCTGAGTTGGACGGCTGGGCGTTACGTGTGGCCTGTCATCAAATTGCCGTCTGGCAAAATGAAGGCTTCGAACCCATGATCGTTGCGGTGAATATATCCCAGCCAACCTTTGTTGTCGGTGGTTTGGTCGAGCGTTTACGGCGCTTGCTGGATGAAACACAAATTGATCCTAGTTGGTTGGAACTTGAAATTACCGAGGGTGCTTTACTAGAGCCAAGTACTCAAGTTCTCGACACTATTAATGGCTTAAAAGAGCTTGGAGTGATGTTGGCGGTTGATGATTTTGGTACGGGCTATTCTTCGTTAGCGTATCTGCATCGTTATCGGGTTGATAAATTAAAAATCGACCGCAGTTTTGTACAAAGCGTTGAGGACGAAGACGAAGGTCGCGTCATTACTACAACCATTATTCATATGGCGAAAGGTTTGGGATTACAGGTGCTGGCGGAAGGTGTGGAAACGGAAGCTCAATTGAATTTCTTGCGTGACAATGGTTGCGAAAGTTACCAAGGATTTTATTTTAGTAAACCCGTGCCTGTAGCAGAGTTAAAGTTAGAAAAAACTAAAGGCCATTAAATGGCCTTTAGTTCTTTTTAAGCGGCTTACTCGTAAGTGCAGAAGTAAGCGGTTTGACCAGCCATACGCACTTGAAATTTTACGTTGGCGGCAACTTCAAATGAGTCGCCTTGGTTAAAGGTTGCCCATTCAGTGGCGCCAGGCAGCAAAGCATCCATAGAACCTGAAACAACCGTCATTACTTCTTTCTGGCTCGTGCCAAATTCGTAATCGCCCGCTTCCATTACGCCGACAGTGGCCGGTAGAGTCGCGGTTTGCAGAGCGATTGATTTTACTTTGCCGTCAAAATATTCGTTAACTTTCAGCACGATACGTACTCCTATTAAGTGAGGTCGCGATTATACGCATCCTATGGTGCTTTGCAGAGAGGCAGAGTAGGGTTATCACGTAAATATTTCGTTTACATGAAAAAAACCTGAGCAGTGGCGTAAAATTTCCTATATACTTTGCGCCCTTTTGAACAATGATGAGTCGGGCTCACCCGTGTCAGCAGCGTGTTAGCAGAGCTAACCAGTTAGCGGCAAAGCCCTTCCCCGTCTGCACACAGGTGACAATATGACCGATACAATCAGCACAGGCTTCGCAAGCCTGGGCCTTCCTTTTCCTATTCTTCGCACTCTAGAAGAGTTGGGTTACGAAACTCCTTCTGCTATCCAAGAACACAGTATTCCGCCATTGCTTGAAGGCAAAGACGTACTGGGTATGGCACAAACCGGCACAGGTAAAACGGCTGCGTTCGCATTACCTATCTTGGCTCGCACTCAAGCCGACTTTAAAAGCCCACAAGTATTGGTGTTAGCACCAACGCGTGAATTGGCGCAACAGGTGGCTGAAGCCGTTAAAACCTATAGCCGTCACATGCCGGGCATTGAAGTAACTGCTATCTATGGTGGTGCCGATTACGGCAGCCAGCTACGTGATTTGAAGCGTGGCCCACAATGGGTTGTTGGTACTCCTGGCCGTGTAATGGATCACTTACGTCGCGGTACGTTGAGCTTGGCTGATATTAAAGCCGTTGTTCTAGACGAAGCGGACGAAATGCTGCGCATGGGCTTTATCGACGACGTAAACTGGATTCTGGAGCAAACCCCAGCCAGCCGTCAGGTTGCTTTATTCTCTGCGACTATGCCGCGTGAGATTCAGCGTGTTGCTGAAACTCACCTGAATAATCCAGTACAAGTAAAAATCGAAACCAAAACGACGACCAACGATAAAATTCGTCAGCGTTATTGGTTTGTCGGTGGCGCGCATAAAAATGATGCGTTATTGCGTATTGCCGAAACCGAAGAATTTGACGCCATGATGGTGTTCGTACGTACCAAGCAAGCAACAGAAGAAGTTGCAGAGTTTATGGTAAGTAACGGCTTTAAATGTTCACCATTAAACGGTGATATTCCACAAGCACAACGCGAAAAAGCGGTAGAACGCTTAAAAGCAGGCCAGTTGGATATTATTGTTGCAACTGACGTTGCCGCTCGTGGTTTGGACGTTGAGCGTATCAGCCACGTTATCAACTACGATATTCCACAAGATACCGAATCCTACGTTCACCGTATTGGTCGTACTGGTCGTGCCGGTCGTAATGGTGAAGCCATTGTCTTCGTACGTGGCCGTGAAAAGCGTATGCTGCGTGATATCGAACGTGCTACTCGTCAGCCTATTGAAGAAATGCCACTACCATCGGCAGAAATGGTTAACGAAAAACGTCGTGTTATGTTCCAAGCACGCGTTTTAGATAGCCTGCACCCAGAGAAAAACAAAGTGTATCGCGAAATGATCGAAAAGATCTTAAGTGAACACCCGGTGGATGCGATGGATGTTGCAGCAGCGATTGCTCGCATGGTGCAAGGCGATAAGCCATTGTTTATCGACGAACAAGAAGATGCACGTGCACAAAAACGTGCGCAAGAACAAAATAGCCGTGAATCACGCGACCGCCCAGAACGTGGCGAGCGTCGTGAACGCAGTGGTGAACGCGAACGTGGTGCTCCACGCAGCAAAATGCCAGCCAGCGCTTCGCCTATGCCATTAAAAGGTAACCCTGATATGGCGATGGCACGTTACATGGTTGGCATTGGCTACGACGATGGCTTGAAGCCGGGTAACCTTGTTGGCGCTATCGCGAACGAAGCCGATTTAGAAAGCCGTTTTATTGGTCACATTGAAATTTTTGAAAATTATTCTGTGATCGATTTACCAGCAGGTATGCCAGAACCAGTGATGAACACCCTGCGTAAAGCACGCGTATGTGGTCGTCCTTTGAGCATCAAGACTTACAAAGAAAGTGACATTCCTGAATCAACAGGTCGCTCTGCTCCACCGCGTCGTGCGGGTGGCTCAGGCAAGCCTGGTGGTGCTGGCGGTCGTGGCAAGCCACGTAGCAGTAATGATTCACGTGGTGATTCACGTCCTCCGCAGCGTAAGCGTCGCGAAGCGTAATTGTTAGTGAATTAAATTAAGCGGTCTTCGGGCCGCTTTTTTTTGGATGCTGTTTATGGTTTTTTAGCTGCTGGCGCAGACGCACGAGACGATATGCTTGAAGCTTGATGAATTCGAAGCGGATTTTTGATTTGTAGGAGCGATTCAACGAACGCTTTTTGTTCGTAGTCGCGATGTAATTTTCCGCGTATTAATTCGTCACTGCTCGCTGGCGCTCCCTGAGTGACTCCTACAGAAAAGAATACATTTTCTATTCATATTGGGCTTGCTCTAGGGAAAAAAACCTACGGCGTTAGCCGCAAAAAACAAAAAAGCCCCGGCGAACCGAGGCAAAGGGCATTGCGGGGTATGTCTAATCCCTAGACATTAATGACTTATCATCCACGGGCGCATAGATGGAAACATTTTATTTCCATCAGCGGTCCACAATAAATTGCTCGGGCGTTTCGGCGCGCAGCCACAACCTTTGTGTTTGCCGTGTGCGGCACGCTCTTGCTTTTCTTTTTCCCGTTCATGAAATTGTGCTGAGGTCATGAAGTCGGGTTCATGTTGCGCTTTTTCATTACGCTCCATGGCTTCTTTTTTCTCTTTAATCATGGCCGCAATATGCGGTGGGATCATCACAACACGCGCAGATAACTGCGCACATTGTGGGCATTTAGCCGGATGATCGTGGTGTTCCATTGACGCAAGTTCTTGGAAAACACCATGCTGAGTGCATTTATAATCGTATAAAGGCATGTTTAATTCCCCTTATTAATCCAAATCAGGCGCTAGTGGAATATCGACCGAGCCGTCGAGGAATTTAGTCGGGCCATTAGCGTTAGGCTTAATATCGAATTTAAAGATATCGGTTGGTAACCATAGGGTCGCACAAGAGTTCGGTACGTCGACCACGCCGCTAATGTGACCTTGTATCGGTGCACAACCAATAATGGCGTAAGCCTGAGCACGCGAGAATCCGAATAGCTCCATGTAGTTAATGGCGTTCAAACAGGCTTGGCGATACGCAACGGTGGTATCTAAGAAGTGCTGCTTGCCATTTTCGTCAACAGAAATACCTTCGAAGATTAAATAGTCGTCGTACTTAGGTACTAATGGGCTTGGCTTAAAGATTGGGTTTTTAACCTGGTATTTAGCCATACCGTCTTTAATTAAATTCACACGCATGTGAATCCAGCCAGCCATTTCAATTGCACCACAAAAGGTGATTTCGCCATCGCCTTGGCTAAAGTGTAAATCGCCAACCGATAGACCGGCTTCATCTACATATACTGGGAAGTAGATTTTTGCGCCACGGGTTAGGTCTTTAATATCGCAGTTACCACCATGCTCGCGTGGCGGTACGGTACGAGCACCTTCAGCAGCTGCTGCAGCTTTATCGTCGCCTTGCATGCGGCCCATGTGTGCAGTCGGTGCATACGGCAAGCAAGCAAGTGTTGGCGTACGATCTGGATCAGTGTCGAACAATTCTTTTTCACGCGTGTTCCACTTATCCAGCATATCGCGTGATGGCAAGCAACCGATTAGGCCTGGGTGTAAAATACCAGCAAATTCAACGCCCGGTACGTGACGTGAACTGGTGTAGATACCGTTGAAATCCCAAATGGATTTTTGTGCTTCAGGGAAGTGTTCGTCTAAAAATCCACCGCCGTTCTTTTTAGAAAAGAAGCCGTTAAAGCCCCATTGTTGTTCGGTAAATGCACCGATGTCTAAAATATCGACTTCTAATAAATCACCTGGCTGTGCGCCTTCAACAGCAATAGGACCAGATAAAAAGTGCACTTGAGATAAATCGACATCACGTACGTCAGAAGCGTCGTCGTCGTTCTTGATCTGTCCGCCTGTCCAGTCAAAGCATTCGACGATAAAGTCATCACCGGGTTTCACCTTAGCAACCATAGGAATGTCAGGGTGCCAGCGATTGTGAACATTATCGTGATCGTACGCTGATTTACTTAAATCGATTTTAATAATGGTATCAGTCATGGGTCTTCTCCTGTGACGGCCGAGAGGCCACTGGTTTACTCGTACGTGAAAATTCGTTGAGTAAGGTCGGTTGAAACGTAATTTTATTGGCTGTAGCAGTACCGAAGATAAATCGACATCGATCATCCGCAGCGCTGAGTAAAAATTGAGCGAGTGGCTCTAATACAAGCGCTTGGAACTGGCGTTGAATATCTCGTGCTCCATAGCGTTTGTTAAACCCAGCAGAGCACACTAAGGTGCGCGCAGATGGGTCAAGTTCGATAGCAATATTGCGGGCTTTTAAGCGTTGATTAAGTTCCGCTTCTAAGTTTTCGATGATATCCGGAATGGATGTCATGCTAAGATCGTTAAAGCAATTAACACTGCCAATACGATTGATAAATTCGGGATCGAAATGACGCTCTAACGCTCTAATAAAAGTTGCCTTTCTAGACTTCTGAGAAAAGCTTTGTCGAGCTTTGGATATGAACGTCTTAGTTTTTATCGCGCCAATATTACTGGTCATGAAAATCAACGTATTATTAAATTTCAGCGTTTTCTGACCGGATGCGAGGGTGAGTGAACCGGAATCCAATATGTTCATTAAGCTACGAACCACTTCGGCACTTGCTTTCTCGATTTCATCGAACAAAACGATGCCGGGACGGGTACTCGTGCCTGCAATGTGGTCTTCATTAAATAATGAATAATTTTCTTTACTACCAACATAACCCGGGGGCGCACCGGTGATTGCTGCGCTGTAATGGCTTTGCGATAGGGTATTCATATCAATGCGACAAAAAGCCTCGCTATTACCATGAATGGCTTTAGCGACGGTGCGGACAAATTCCGTTTTTCCCACACCTGTCGAGCCTAAAAATAGGGTGCTTAATAGTGGCTTACGATCATCTTGTAGCCCTGCTTTAACCACGCTGAGCTGACGCTTAAAGCGAGTGATGGTTTCATCTTGGCCGATGATTCTAGCGCGCAGAGCGCCTTCGATCTCACTAGGATCGAATACAAAACGCGACGTACACAAAGGTTGTGCACGGCGATTTTGTTCGAGTTTATCGGTGATAAATACCACGGCTCTCGTCCGGCGATTACTCGCCGGCCTCCCGTTCACGTTCGCTTACGGGTAGGTTTCCGACCGGACAGTCAGCTACGCCAATGGTGTCACGGGTCATCGCTTCGACGTCGCGCTGGGCTTTTTCTGCATCCATTACCCAAGTGCGGTAAAACTCAAATGGGCAGTCGGCGATGCCTTTATCACCATCACCGGAGGCGTGAACGCCGCTATAGCCGCGGTGCAATAATTTGAATAAATGATTTTGCGATTGATCGTTTTTGCGCGCGTCGCGAATTTGTGAAACTGAAAGTTGAGCATATTGCACGCCCATATCTTCTTCGCCACACTCTCCTAATGTACGACCATCAAATCCTATTAAAGCAGAGTGCCCAAAGTAGCTATAAACACCATCAAAACCGGTGGCATTAGCAACCGCAACATAGCAATTGTTAGCCCATGCCATGGTTTTCGCCATCATGACTTGCTGCTCTTTGGCAGGGTACATATACCCTTGGCAGCGAACGATTAATTCGGCACCGCGCATGGCACAGTCGCGCCAAATCTCAGGGTAGTTACCATCGTCGCAAATAATAAGGCTGATTTTCATGCCTTTAGGGCCTTCGCTCACGTAAGTGCGATCACCGGGATACCAGCCTTCAATTGGGCACCAAGGTATGCATTTACGATATTTTTGAACGATTTCACCTTCGTTATTAATCAAAATTAGAGTGTTGTAAGGTGCTTTGTGAGGGTGTTCTTCGTGACGTTCGCCAGTCAGTGAAAAAATCCCCCAGGTATTGGCCTTTTTACAGGCGGCAGAAAAAATAGCGGTTTCGTCTCCCGGAATAGTAGCCGCAGTAGCCATCATTTCATCATGGTCGTACATGATGCCCATGGTGCTGTATTCGGGAAATACAATTAGGTCCATGCCAGGCAATCCCTGCTTGATGCCGACAATCATGTCGGCAATATTGGCAGCGTTGGCTAATACTTCTTCCTTGGTATGTAGGCGTGGCATTTTGTAGTTAACAACTGCAACACCAACGGTATCCGGACTACTAGAAATATCACCGTGTCTCATGATGGGCTCCTAAAAGTAAATAATTAAACCGATAAATACTTAGCAATACTGGCTTGGTCAGCCTCGGCAATTGGTACGTCGTGTACAATTTTTCCTTTTTCGATAACCAAAATCCGGTCGGCAATATCGAGCGCAAAACTTAGCACTTGCTCCGAAACTAAGATGGATAGGTTGCGTTGATCGCGAATTTTCTTCAGCGTGCGTGCCATTTCTTTAATAATGGATGGCTGAATACCCTCGGTTGGTTCATCCAGTAGTAGTACGCTCGGATTACTCGCAAGTGCGCGAGCGATAGCAAGTTGTTGCTGTTGGCCACCAGAAAGGTTGCCGCCGCGACGATCTTTCATTTCGAGCAGTACTGGAAACAACTCATACAGGTCTTCAGGTACGGTGGATTTGCCGGTAACGGTTAAGCCAGTTTCGATATTCTCTTGTACCGTTAAGGTTGAAAAAATCATTCGACCTTGTGGCACAAAACCTAAGCCGGCGGCTACACGCTGATGGCTTTGTAAGCCAGATAAGTCGTTGCCATTTAAGGTAATCGTGCCTGCTTTGCTCGGAATCATGCCAATCATTGACTTCATCATGGTGGTTTTACCCATGCCATTCCGGCCAAGTACCGCGATGATTTCTTTTGGCTTTAACGTCAAGTTCATATCTTTGATGACGTCACTCTGGCCATAAGCCACACCATAATCTGCTAATTCAAACATACGGTTATCCTCAATGGCCGAGATAAACTTCAATGACTTTTGGATCGGCTTGCACGCGTTCCATCGAACCTTCCGACAGAACTTTGCCTTGATGCAAAACGGTTACACGGTCGGCGATGTCCGCGACAAATTGCATGTCGTGTTCAATTACCAGTACCGAACGATCTTTAGTTATACGGTGTAATAAGTCGGCTGTTTGTTTGCGTTCGGACACAGACATTCCAGCAACAGGCTCATCGAGCATGAGTAATTCAGGATCCTGAATTAACAACATACCGATTTCTAACCATTGTTTTTGCCCGTGACTTAGTAGGTCGGCTTGCATATTTAATTTGTCGCCGAGAAAAATCATCTCGGCAATTTCTTTTACTTTATCCTTTACTTCTTGGTCTCGTTTGAAGAACAAGGCTCCCCAAACATTGCGACCGCGAGGGAAAGATAGCTCAAGGTTTTCAAAGACGGTCAAATCTTCATAAATCGAAGGGTTTTGAAATTTACGACCAACACCCGCATGAACAATTTGGTGTTCATTGAGCTTGGTTAATTCTTTGCCTTTGAATTTAATTGATCCTTCAGTCGCCTTAGTACGACCACAAATTAAATCGAGTACGGTTGTTTTACCGGCACCATTAGGGCCGATAATGACGCGAATTTCTTGTTCTTCGACGTAAAGCGATAAATCGTTAACTGCTTTGAATCCGTCAAACGAAACGGTTAGCCCTTCAATACTGAGCACGAAATCTTTTTGCTCTATATGCTTATTAGTTTCCAGCATGGCTAGGCTCCTTTACTTGGGCTTCATTGGATTCAACAGAGTGCTTTTTAGTCGCCATAATTGGAGTTTCTTCATCTTTTGGCGTGCTACCAAACTTCTTTGCAAGCCATGGAGATATATGGCTTTGATATACGCCAGCAATACCGTTCGGGAACGCCATTACTACACCAATGAAGAGTGCGCCCATGGCGAATAGCCAAAGTTCTGGGAAGCTTTCTGAGAAGGTTGTTTTGGCGAAGTTAACGATTAATGTTCCGTAAATAGCGCCTAATATTGATAGACGACCGCCAACAGCACAGAAAATCACCATCTCAATTGAGGGCACAATGCCGACGAAAGAAGGCGACATAAAGCCCACTTGTAAAGTGAACATTGCGCCGCCAACAGCCGAGATCGCTGCTGCTAAACAGAAGATGAAAATCTTAAAGTTAGATACGTCGTAGCCAGAGAAGCGCACACGGTCTTCACGTTCGCGCATAGCGACAAGTAAGCGACCTAATTTGCTTTTCACAACATAACGCGATGCGAAAATAGCGCCGAACAATAACAAGCCGTTGATGAAGTACAAAACATACTTGGCTTCATCGGTACGAATATCCCAGCCATTTAATGTACGTAAGTCGGTAATACCGTTTACACCGCCGGTGTAACCTTGTTGACCGATAATAAGAATGGTCAAAATGGCGGCTACTGCTTGGGTAATAATGGCGAAGTAAACACCACCTACGCGACGCTTAAACATGGCAACACCAATGATGTAAGCGAATATGGCAGGGATAATAAATACGGCTAATACGGTAAAAGCGAAGCTATGGAATGGTTCCCAAAACCAAGGTAATTCGGTTAATTGGTTCCAATCCATAAAGTCTGGAATGCCGGGGGTGGATTGAATTGCGGTTAATTCAGGAGTGGATGCCTGAAGTTTTAAATACATGGCCATGCAATAGCCACCCAAGCCAAAAAATACTCCTTGGCCTAAACTTAATACGCCACCGTAACCCCAGCAAAGCACTAAACCCAACGCTACAAAAGCATAGGTAAGATACTTGCCTACTAGATTGAGGCGAAATATATCCATCGATAGTGGCATGATTACAAAGATAATCGCTGCCAGAATAATCAGGTGAGTGATGTCACCTTTCATTAGAAAATCGCGAGCTTTGGTTAACATAATTTACTACTCCTTAGCGGCGAATCTTGAGTGAAAATAGGCCTTCAGGGCGAAGCATAAGAATTATGACTACGGTCAGTAGTGTTAATACTTTTGCCATCGAACCACTTAAGAAGAATTCCATTGTTGATTGAGCTTGAGAGATGGTGAAGGCAGAAGCGATAGTGCCGAGTAGGCTGGTCGCGCCGCCGAATACAACCACAAGGAAGGTATCAACAATATAGAGCTGGCCAGACGTTGGACCGGTAGATCCCACCATAGTGAAAGCAGATCCGGCAATGCCCGCAATACCGCAACCAAGTGCAAAGGTCAGGCGATCGACGCGACCGGTATCAATACCAACAGCAGCAGCCATCGGACGATTTTGTACTACTGCACGGGTTTGTTTACCCAAACGCGACTTTTGCATCATTAACCACACACCAGTGGAAATAACGATGGTTAAAATCATCACGAAAATACCGTTAATAGGCACTTCGATCATGTCGGTAACTTGATAAGAACCCATCAGCCAATCGGGTAGTACAACACCTACTTCACGCGCGCCGAAAATAGTACGGTAAAGTTGCTGCATGATCAGGCTTAGGCCCCAAGTTGCTAATAGAGTATCGAGAGGACGCTTGTACAGGTGGCGAATCATCGCCCATTCGACAAAGGCCCCGAGTGCCCCCGTGACAAAAAACGCTATTATCATGGCGACAAAGAAATAAGCTTCGTAAATACCTGGCAGGTAATTAGCGAATACATTTGAGGTTAAGTAGGTAACGTAAGCTCCGAGAATCATAAATTCGCCGTGAGCCATATTAATAACACCCATTTGGCCGAAAATAATCGCCAGACCGAGTGCCATCAAAACAAAAACTGAGAATAAAATTAGACCGGCAAATCCTTGCATAGCAAAGATGGAGGTCAGTTCGGCTGCGCTATATTCAGCAAACATAGGTAATCTCCCGGTGGAAAAAATAAAGCTAAGTAGTAAGTAGCGGCTCCAAGGTAGGAGCCGCTGTTGTTACTTACTGGTAACCGGCAGGGAATGGGTTAGGTTCAATTAGCTCTGGGCTTTCATAAACTACGTCATATTGGCCGTCTAACTTTGCATGACCGATGCGTGTTTTAGACCACAAGTGATGGTTTTCATGCACTTTAACGTAGCCTTCAGGAGCTGCTGTGATTTCGATACCTGGCAAGGTTTCTTTGATTTTATCAATATCGAAGGAACCGGCTTTTTCAACCGCTGCTTTCCAGATCCAAGGGCCAAGGTAGGCTGCTTGAGTTACGTCACCGATAACGATGTCGTCGCCATACTCTTCTTTAAATGCCGCAACGAATTTTTTGTTGTTTTCGTTAGGCAGGCTTTGGAAGTACTTCATAGAGGCATAGATGCCTTCGATGTTTTCGCCACCGATACCCAAGATTTCATCTTCAGTTACTGAGATGGTTAGGAATAATGGCTTTTCTTTGCCCATTTCAATTCCAGCGGCTTTTAGCTGCTTGTAGAACGCAACGTTAGAACCACCAACGACTGAGATGAATACAACATCAGGCTTTTTCAGTTTGATTTTGTTGATAACAGAGTTGAACTGAGTGTGGCCTAATGGGTAGTACTCTTCGCCAACCGTTTTAAGACCCAATTTTTCGATGTGCTTGCGCGCGATCTTGTTAGACGTACGTGGCCAAATGTAATCTGAACCTAGTAGGTAGAATGATTTTGCACCTTTAACACGTGATGCCCAGTCGATACCTTCAAGGATCTGCTGAGTAGCTTCTTGGCCAGTGTAAATAACGTTAGGAGACTGCTCCAAGCCTTCATAGAAGGTAGGGTAGAACAACATACCGTTGTACTGTTCCATTACTGGTAAAACAGCTTTACGTGATGCTGATGTCCAGCAACCCATGATGGCTGCAACTTTATCGCTCACCAATAATTTTTTGGCTTTTTCAGCGAAGGTTGGCCAATCGCTGGCGCCGTCTTCTTGGATATACTCGATCTTACGACCTAATACACCACCCATGGCATTGATCTGTTTAATCGCTAATTTCTCTGCTTGTACAGAACCTGTCTCACTGATGGCCATAGTACCTGTCACTGAGTGCAGGATACCCACAGTTACCGTGTCGTCGGTAACGGCTAAGCCTGTGGTGTTGACCATATCAGCATTGGCAAAGTTGGCGTTTGCCAACATCACGGCCGCAGGAATGGCGAGTAAACTTTTAAGTAAGGTACGGCGACGAACACCGCTAGTAGGGTTAAGCGTTTTTGAGCGCATGGTGTAGCCTCTCTGACGTTTGTGGGTTCGGAATGGGAACACCGTTAGAATGCAGAAAGTCACGAAAGCAAAGAATTCGCTATTCGCACCATAGGCATACGTCATTTAACGCATAGTGGTTGGCACAGGATGTGATTACTGTCTTGACGCATGGGCGTGCGATTGATAGAAGTTGTTCTCGCGGGTCAAAACTATAAGGCATTGCAAGGACAGCATTCCAAAAATAACGGCTGTGAAGTAAATGTTACATTTGCAGCTAGGGGCATGTTCTACAATGAGCGATCAACAGGTCTTTAAGGCTCGACGAAGTTATAATCGTTGGGTCGCGAATCAGACTCTCGAAGATTTTGCATTACGCTTTACCGCTAAAAGTGCGCGACGCTGGTCGGCAGCTCGGGTATCGAATACGGCGTTAGGTGCTATTTCATTTTTAGCCTTAGAGGCAATCGGAGCTACGGTAACCTTACTGTATGGTTTCGATAATGCGTTTTATGCCTTTATGGCAGTCTCTTTAGTTATTTTCTTAACTGCGATTCCAATCAGCTACTACGCGGCTAAATACGGCGTTGATATTGATTTACTTAGCCGTGGAGCTGGTTTTGGTTATATCGGCTCGACCATTACGTCACTGATCTACGCATCATTTACTTTCATCTTCTTCGCACTTGAATCGGCCATCATGGCCTCTGCATTGGATATTCTGTTTGGTCTGCCATTGATGTTTGGCTATTTACTCAGTGCCATTATTGTCATTCCTTTGGTAACGCACGGCATTACCTTAATCAGCCGTTTCCAATTGTGGACTTAGCCAATTTGGTTGGTTCTGCAGTTAGCCCCATTTGTATTTATCCTGTGGCATGAATGGTCAGCTACTCTGACGTGGGTGCAATTTACTGGGATCGAACGAGTAACTGAAAGCGCACCAATTGGTAGCGGTGGCTTTAATTTGGTCTTTTTTGGTGCTGCATCGGCCGTTATTTTTTCCTTAATCGCGCAAATCGGTGAGCAGGTCGATTTTCTTCGGTTTTTACCAGAACCCGATAAAAAGCATAAGTTACGTTGGTGGACTGCGCTAATGGGCGCAGGGCCAGGCTGGATTGTTGTTGGTTTTATTAAATTACTCGGCGGTTCCTTTTTAGCCGTGCTGGCGTTGAGTCACGGTTTGAACGTCAGTGATGCCAGTGACCCTACGCAAATATATCGGGTCGCATTTGGATATTTGTTTGATTCACCCATGGTCGTGATGGCGGTTACGGGTATTTTTGTGATTCTTTGTCAGGTCAAGATTAACGTAACTAATGCCTATGCTGGCTCTATTGCGTGGTCTAACTTCTTTTCGCGCTTAACGCACAGTCATCCCGGGCGGGTAGTATGGCTGGTGTTTAACGTCATGATTGCCTTGTTGCTTATGGTGCTGGGTGTCTATGAATCACTCGTTCATATCCTTGGTATCTATGCCAATGTGGCCGTAGCTTGGGTTGGAGCACTGGTCGCAGATTTAGTAATTAACAAACCATTGGGGCTGAGTCCGAAACACATAGAGTTCAAGCGCGCCTACTTATACGACGTTAACCCCGTTGGTTGTGGCGCTATGATCTTGGCTTCATTACTCGGTATTATTTGCTATGTCGGAGTTGTTGGTCCGGAGGCACAGGCCATGGCGCCGTATGTTGCCTTGCTAACTGCGTTTGTTACCGCGCCTATTATTGCGTTCGTGACCAAAGGACGCTTCTATCTTGCGCGTGAAATTATACCTATCGTTCCGGTTAATCCGCACTCGATGCTGACTGAGTGTGTCGTCTGTGAAAACACCTTTGATCTTGAAGATATTGCGCAGTGCCCTGCTTATGGCGGTCATATTTGCTCGCTTTGCTGTTCGTTAGAAGCTCGCTGTCATGATCAGTGCAAAGAGAAAGCACGGCTTGGCGATCAGCTACAATCTTTGCTCGAAACGGTACTGCCGGTCTGGCTAGTACGGCGTATGAATCCGCGGTTAATGCAGTTCAGTGGTTTTCTTAGCATCATTGCTTTTACCGTTGCTGTACTTTTCTGGCTGGTGTATCTCCAAGTGCCGGCTGCCGATGCGGCGCAATCTATGGTTGGGACCACACTTGTACAAGTGTATTTTCTGTTACTCATTATTATTGGCGTTTTGATTTGGTTATTTGTATTAGCAAATGAAAGTCGACAATTTGCGTTAGATGAGTCCATGCGGCAAACCGAATTACTCACTCAAGAAATCAGTGCGCATGAAGCTACTGATAGAGCCTTGCAAGATGCAAAAGAGTTAGCCGAGGCGGCTAACCGTGCTAAAAGCCGATATTTAGGCGGCATTAGTCATGAATTACGCAGCCCGCTGAATTCGATTTTAGGGTATGCGCAGTTACTAGAAAAAGACAAAAACCTTGATATTTCCCAGCTAAGCAAAGTGAAGCTTGTTCGTCGTAGCGGCGAGCATTTAGCGGATTTGATCGAAGGCTTGCTCGATATATCTCGTATTGAAGCGGGGCGTTTAGAAATTCGGCGCGAAGAAGTGGCTATCCGTAGTATGTTGCAAGAACTGGTGGATATGTTTTCGCTACAAGCCGAGAATAAAGGTATCGCTTTTTATTATCGACCATCACCGCATCTGCCTGCTGTGGTCACGACAGACGAGAAGCATCTACGCCAAATTCTGATTAATTTATTATCCAATGCGGTTAAGTTTACTCATAGCGGATCAGTAACTTTATCTGTGCGCTATCGTAGCCAAGTCGCCGAATTCTCTGTTGAGGATACGGGGGTCGGGATAGACTCTAAAGAAATGGAGCGAATATTTCAGCCATTTGAACGTATTCGCAAAGCAGGACAACCGCAAATGCCCGGTACAGGCCTAGGTTTAACCATCAGTAAATTGTTAACCGATATTATGGGCGGCGAAATCACACTAAAAAGTGATCCAGGGCAAGGGAGTCGTTTTAAGCTGTCGCTCATGTTATCGAGTGTTTCTATGCCTTTACAGCGGACAACTCAGGTACGAGAGATAGATTCTTATCATGGTCCGCAGCGCACCGTCATGGTTGTCGACGATGATGCATCGCATCGGGGGTTAATTAGTGAAATTTTATCACCGCTTGGCTTTATAGTGCTTGAAGCAACCAACGCCTTCGCCTGTTTAGAGGCGATTGATACGGTGTCGGTCGATCTATTCTTCCTCGATATTTCTATGCCCGAGATGACGGGTTGGGAGTTAGTCAAAGAATTGCGTCACAGAAATATTACCGCACCTATTATTATGGCGTCTGCGGATGCAGAAGAAAGCCACGAGCACAATCAGAGACAAAACGGCACAGATAATGTCGAGCGTTTAAATGACGATTATTTAATTAAACCGATTCGTGATCAGGTATTGCTCGATAAACTGGCAGCAGCGTTGGCCTTACAGTGGATTTATAAAGATGATGTACCCGTTAACGAAGTAAAGACTGCAGATGCCGAGATTATTGATATTAGTCATGCCGATGCGCGCGAATTAATCGCGATGGCAGAATTGGGTTATGTTGATGGCGTGGAGAAGATTTTAGTGCGCATTGAAAGCTCGGGAGAGCACCCAGTTTTTGTCCAGCAAATGAAACGCTACCTTGCGTCGTACCAGTTTGCGACCATCATTTCTACTAACCAAAAGGTGTTATCCCGTGATCAGGCCTGAATCTAAAGGAATCGTGCTGGTTGCGGATGATGCAGCAGAATCTCTCGCTATGATGAACGAAGCGCTGACGTCTGCGGGATACACAGTATTACTCGCGATGGATGGTACTCAGGCGCTGAGTATTACCGAACGTATGATACCCGACCTGATTTTGTTGGATGCCATTATGCCAACGATGGATGGCTTTACGGCTTGTGAAACGTTAAAAAAACGCAATGAATTGCACGATATCCCTGTGATTTTTATGACAGGCTTGAGCGATAGTGAGCATGTCTTGCGTGGATTAGAAGTCGGTGGTGTCGATTATATTACTAAGCCCGTGAACATAGATGAGCTGTTAGCTCGCGTGCATGTGCACTTGAGTAATGCGCGTAAAACACGCAGTGCACGTAGCGCTCTGGATGAAATGGGGCAACCAGCCTTTGCTTGTAATATTCACGGGGAAATGCTCTGGAGTACGGTAAAAACCCGAGAGTTATTACAAACGCTCGGGAGCTCAGAGAGTGAACTAGAAACGTTAATTCGCAGCGATATAGCACCTTGGTTAGCAAGAGCACCCGAGCGTAATAGTCATAGTAAATTAGAGCTGGGAGCGCATTCGCTGCAAGTTCGCTATTTAGGCCGACCATCGCCTGCTGAATATTTATTACGATTAATTAACGACGATGACAATGTATTGCAAGCTGAATTGCGCCAGAAGTTTTTATTAACTGAACGCGAAGCGGAAGTGTTGATGTGGTTATCGCGTGGCAAAACCAATCGTGATATTGCGCAGATTTTAGCCATGAGCCCACGCACGGTGAATAAGCATTTAGAGCAAATATTTCCTAAGTTGGGTGTCGAGAACCGTGCCAGTGCAACCGCTGTAAGTTTAGGTTTTTTAAATTCTTTATAAAATACGATTGCTTGGCTACCAAGCTTCAATATCGGCAATTAAAAAGTCGGCTATGGTGGTCATTGCTTCTATACCCTGATCACGGCGAGTATTAAGTAATAAGCGGGTTTGTGCGGCAATAAACTGCGCAGCGGCCTCCGGTTTAAACTGACGTTTGAACTCATTTGCCGTCTGGGCTTCTATAATACGCTGCAGTAATAGAGTTTGTTGCTTTTCTATGGCGGTATGCAAATTCTGGAGTGCAGTATCAGACATTGGCGTTTTCGCTTGCAGGCTGTTGAACATTAAGCAACCGTTGTTGGCATTCGTTCGTTGTAGCTGATCACGAAACTTCTGACAAAAGGCAGTTAAAGCTGCTTTGCCTTTATGCTCCTTTAGCGGCATTTGCATAAATTCAAATACCACCGCGATATAGCGCTCCAGCGACAATTCAAATAAGGCTTGTTTGTTACCAAAGGTCTCATAGAGGCTGTAGCGATTGACACCCAAGTGCTTCACCAGTTGTTCCATCGACAGGCGTTCAAAGCCCTGCTGCCAAAACAGCATCATGGCTTGTTGTAATACCTGTTCAGGATCAAAACTGCGCGTTCGCGCCATAGCAACTGCCTCGACTGATTATTTTGAATATGGTCATAAGTTCTCTTGACCTGTCCCATCGCTCTCGGCTAGTGTAATACAGAATGAGCATTCTGATAAGGTGTGCTTTGAAATTATTGCATTGATAGCTAACCGTCACAGGTATCTATTGGTCGTGCATCAATCCGCGCTCGTTAGGGCATGTAGAGGAAGTTCCATGAAACTGTATGACAACAATCAAGCGCCAAACCCTCGTCGCGTTCGTATGGTACTGGCAGAAAAAGGTATTCCGGACGTAGAGATCGTGCCGATAGAGTTGGGTGCTGGGGGGAATCTAACCCCAGAATTTTGTGCAAAAAATCCATTTGGAAAAGTACCTGTATTGGAGCTTGATGATGGTTTTTGCCTAGCAGAAACCGGTGCTATTTGTCGCTATCTCGACGAGCGCTTTGACGGCGGAAGTCTGTTTGGTAAGACAGTAGAAGATCGAGCTCGTATTGATATGTGGGATCACCGCATGGAGTTAGGCTTAGTCATTAGCGTGGCAATGGGCTTTCAGCATCTCAGCGGCTTTTTTAAAGATCGCATGACGCCGGTAGAAGCTTGGGGCAAAGAATGCGTAGGGAATGTATTGAAAATCCTACCGATCTTAGAAAAACAGCTGGCGGATAATACTTGGGTTGCTGGGAGTGAGTTTTCCATCGCCGATATTACAGCCATCTGTGCGATTGATTTTGCTCGTGTTATTAAAATACGTATCGGTGATGAATACCCTTCGATTCAACGTTGGCATGCGGCTATGAAAGAGCGACCATCATATACAGCATAAAATGTAGTGGTTATTAGCTGCACTGAGGCAGCTAACACATGAGGACATAGTGATGTTAGAGCTATACAGTGCAGCAACGCCGAATGGTTGGAAAGCCACGGTGTTACTCGAAGAACTGCAACTTCCGTATACGTTGACGCCGATTGATTTGGGCAGTAACGCACAGAAAGAAGCATGGTTTTTAAAGATCAATCCGAATGGTCGAATTCCTGCGTTAATTGATCATGGCGAAGACGATTTTGCGGTATTTGAATCGGGCGCAATTATGATTTATCTGGCTGAAAAGGCTGGTAAATTACTGGGTAATAACGCTAAAGAAAAATCTCAAGTGATACAGTGGTTAATGTTTCAAATGGGCGGAGTCGGCCCCATGATGGGACAAGCCAACGTCTTCTTTCGCTATTTCCCTGAAAAAATTCAACCGGCGATTGATCGTTACCAAAACGAGGGGCGGCGATTGTTGACTGTACTGGATTCAGCATTAGCAGAACGTGACTATTTAGTTGGCGAAAATCGTGGAGAATACAGCGTTGCCGATATCGCTAACTGGTGCTGGGCTCATACTTACGAGTGGTCGGGTATTGATATTTCAGGGCTCGACAACCTGCAGGCTTGGATTCAACGAATTCGTGAGCGTCCTGCGGTGCAAGCCGGTATTCGCTTGCCTGTGCGCGGGGATAAAGATACGGTTACGCAAACGGGGCAGACGATTATTCAAAAATAGCTTGATGATCGGCCCTTTGATTTTTCAAGTACGGTAGGAATATTTATGTCTAAAATCGCCATTGTTAGCGCCAGTCACCGCGCTGACTCCCAAAGCTTGCGTATTGCTCATCATTTGAATGATGAGCACCTAAATGGCGAAGCCAGTATCGTCGATCTCAATGAAGCGGACTTACCGCTATGGGATGGCAGTGCAGCAACGGCAACGGTGGTCGCTGTACAAAATACGTTACAGCAGGCTGATGGCTTTATTTTTGTTATTCCTGAGTGGCATGGCATGGCGCCTGCTGGCTTAAAAAATCTTTTGCTATGGTGCAATGCCAGTCACCTAGCACATAAGCCGACCTTACTCGTTGGTGTCTCGGCTTCGAGTGGCGGTGCGTTTGTGATCGCTGAAATGCGCGGTAGTGGCTATAAAAACTCTAGGCTTCTTTATACTCCCGAGCATTTGTTACTGCGCAACGTCGGGACTTTATGGACGGGTGAAAACTCTAAATCAGATACGTATTTACATGAGCGTGCGGCGTTTGCCATCGATCAATTGCAAACCTATATAACAGCACTGGCACCGCAGCGTGAATATTTATGTTCGCGCTTTAAAGAGTACGGTAATGGTATGTCGTAAGATTTCATTGAAAAAAAAGCCCCGACAGTCGGGGCTTTTTATTCTCTGTCAGTTGAAATTTATAAATTTCAACTGTGTTTCACACGCTTAATCGTTTCGGATGGATTTTCACCAAACAGTTGCTTGTAGTCTTTTGCAAATTGTCCGGGGTGCCAAAATCCCCAGTTCGCTGCGACAACAGCCACTGAGCTGTCTGACAATGGGTCGCTCAGATTACGTCGAACACGGTTCAATCGCGCTGTACGCAAAAAGCGCAGTGGGCTTATGCCCAAAATAGTTTCAAAACTATATTGCAGTGTGCGACGACTGACGTGCGTTAATTCACATAGCTCGGTCATAGTGACGGGTGCATCTGCATGGGTTGCTAAATATTCTTTAACGCGATCAACGACGGCCTTTCTATGCGCGTAGCTGGGAGCTGGCGATGAGGACGGTGTCTCTTCCTGTAAAAGCCGAAGTAGCCCCATCGTCACCACATCTTGCTGCATTTGATTATTTAATCCATTGGCGTTGTGGTTTAACACTCGTTCCAATAAATAACGTACATCATCTAGCGTTTTTTGTTGCACGGTTAGACGCGGATATTCGTTGAAAGACAAACCTTTAAGAGCTAAACCTTGAACCTCGGCTGCTTGTAGCAGTACATCCTGTTTTACCACGATGCCGTAGATATCATATTTTTCTGGCGTCATTAATTCGAAGTCGCAGCTGCCAGGGCGGCACATGAGTTGATCATGACCGATGACTAAGCCATTGATACGACTATCCGATGGCTGTGCAGGAATCCCCAGCCAGATAGAGTCTGCCCAGACATTACATTGCTGACGTAAAGAGCGATTGGTGTGCTCTTTAAATACCTGCAAACCCTCTAACGTTACTTCATCAATACGACCATAAAAGTTGCCATCACTTAATTGATCGTATTCTTGCTGCCAATTAGTCAGGTTGTGGGCATGTTCGTCTGCATCCCTTGCTTCACTGATGCACTTCTCCGGTGCGCTCAGATGTGGTTCGTGCTGCATGGGTGAGCGTTATTGCCTCTATTTAATGACTTCGAAATAAGTTTACGACCTTTAATATTTGCTAACCACCTGATTTTCCTGTGGAAACAAAGGTTTGCCAAAATTTGATAGTCGGTCGGAATACATATCGCATCTTCCACATTATAGAAAAGTGGACTCTGTAAATGAGTACAGCAAGTTTCGTTCCTGAGGTGAACACATGAGTAAGTCGTATTGCTACACGCTGGGTAGCAAGACCTATCAATTTCGTGATCTTGCCGAGCTAATGGCAAAAGCAACGCCTGCGCGATCTGGTGATCGCTTAGCTGGAGTGATCGCATTATCGGCAGAAGAACGTGCAGTCGCACAAATGACGTTGGCGGATGTGCCATTAACAACATTTTTAAATGACGTACTTGTTCCTTACGAAAGCGATGAAATAACCCGCCTTATTATTGATGAACATGATGATAAAGCCTTTGCGCCTATTGCTCATTTAACAGTTGGCGATTTCCGTAATTGGTTGCTCAGTGATCATGCAACACCCAGTGTTTTAGCTAGTATTCGTATGGGTGTTACACCAGAGATGGCCGCGGCGGTCAGTAAAATCATGCGCAACCAAGATTTAATTCTAGTTGCTAAAAAATGTCATGTTACTACTGCCTTTCGTAACACCATAGGTTTGCCGGGGCACTTATCAACTCGTCTACAACCAAACCATCCTACCGATGATGTGAATGGTATCGCCGCCAGTATTTTAGATGGCTTGCTATACGGTAATGGTGATGCGGTTATTGGAATTAATCCTGCAACGGATAACGTAGCGCAGGCAATAAAGCTCATGAATTTGATGAGCGATGTTATTGAAAAATATGAAATCCCAACGCAGTCCTGTGTGCTAACCCATGTGACCAATACCATCGAATGTATCGAAGCCGGAGCCCCAGTCGATCTAGTGTTCCAGTCTATCGGTGGTACTGAAGCAACGAATTCCAGTTTTGGTTTTAATTTAAATACTCTCGCTGAAGCGCAAGATGCCGCCTTAAGTTTACGGCGCGGTAATGTCGGTAATAACGTCATGTATTTTGAAACTGGGCAGGGCAGCGCCTTATCCGCCAATGCCCATCATGGATTAGATCAACAAACCTGCGAAGTACGGGCTTACGCCGTAGCGCGTAAGTTCAAGCCGTTATTGGTTAATACTGTGGTTGGCTTTATTGGCCCTGAATATCTATTCGATGGCAAAGAAATTACTCGTGCCGGATTAGAAGATCATTTCTGCGGAAAATTACTCGGTGTACCAATGGGCTGCGATGTCTGTTACACCAATCATGCCGAAGCTGATCAAAATGATATGGACAACTTGCTTACTTTATTAGGTGTTGCTGGTTGTTCATTTGTGATGGGCATTCCGGGTTCTGACGACATTATGTTGAATTACCAGACCACGTCATTTCATGATGCTCTATATGTACGGCGCGTGTTGGGCTCTCGTCCCGCTCCTGAGTTTGAACATTGGCTAACGAAAATGCAGATTATGAAAAATACTAATCAGCATATTTTAAATGATTCATTACCTGCGTCTTTTGCTCGTTCGCTAAAAGCTTTGCCGGGAGGTGGTTTGTGAGCGACATTGATGCACATGAAGACAATGGCAAAGTAGTCAATAACCCATGGCGGCGCTTGCGCGAATTTACTGATGCGCGAATAGGCTTAGGTCGCGCCGGTGTAAGTTTGCCCACCAAAGAAATGTTAGCTTTTCAGTTATCTCATGCTCAGGCGCGTGATGCGGTGCATTTCCCACTGGATGCCGAAGCTATTTGCCGCGATATCAAAAGCTTAATAGGACTAATTCCTAATCAAAAAACACTGCGTCTACACAGTCAAGCGATAGACCGAATAACGTATTTGCAACGCCCCGACCAAGGCCGTGCACTGAGTAACGAGTCGCGGCAAAAATTAATTCAATATATGGCTAATAACTCAGATAACAGCGCCACTGCGCCTCATGCTGAGCCTAAATACGATCTCGCTATTGTTGTTGTCGATGGACTGTCGTCGTTAGCGGTGCAAAAAAATGCGGTGCCGTTTATTGAACAGTTATCTGAACTACTCATAGCCGAAGATCAACCATGGTCACTCGCACCGATCACTATTGTAGAGCAGGGCCGAGTAGCGATTGGGGATGATATTGGCGAGCTACTCAATGCCCGAGCGGTGTTGGTATTGATTGGTGAACGTCCGGGGTTAAGTTCGCCCGACAGTTTAGGTTTATATCTTACGTGGAATCCTAAATCGGGTCTTAACGACGCTAGTCGTAACTGTATTTCCAATATTCGGCCCGCCGGGCTGGTTTATCCAGAAGCGGCGCGTCGCGCTTTGTATTTATTGCGCGAAGCGCGGCGTTTGAAGCTTTCGGGCGTGAATCTAAAAGATCGTACTCAAGATGATGTTATTGAGCATCACGTTGAACAGAAGAACTTCCTGCTTTCTGAGTAGAGTGGGATGGCTTTTTACGTATTTAAAAATTGATTTAAAAACTGCACAGAAAAGAGGATTAATCATGTCGAATGAAAATCAAGAGTATCTTGCCAAACGGCAATTGAAGCGGGGCACGGCAGGCTGGATTCTTCTAGCAGGCTTAGGTGTTTCATACGTTATTTCCGGTGATTTCGCCGGTTGGAACTTTGGTATTGCTGAAGCGGGTTGGGGTGGTTTTGCTATCGCTGCGGTATTAATGGCGATTATGTATTTAACCTTAGTGCTGTCGCTGGCTGAAATGTCGGCCGCGATTCCCGCCGCTGGCGGCGGCTACAGCTTCGCTCGTCAAGCAATGGGGCCTGCCGGTGGATACATGACTGGGTTAGCCGTTTTAATCGAATATGCCTTAGCGCCTGCCGCTATCGTCATATTTATCGGGTCGGCGGTGGAGTCTTTAATTGGGGTGAATGGCCCCTGGGTATATGCCGCATTTTATTTAGTATTCGTCGGTATTCATTTAGCGGGTGTAGGTGAAGCGCTAAAAGTTATGATGGTGATCAGCGGTTTGGCGGTATTTGCGATCATCGCGACGGGAGTTGCGCTTATTCCAAGTTTTGATTCTGCGTTGCTATTTGATATTGCTGCTACGGATGCGGCTGGCGCGAGCGAGATGTTACCGCTCGGTTGGTACGGTGTTTGGGCAGCTTTACCTTTTGCTATGTGGTTATTCTTAGCAGTAGAAGGTGTACCTTTGGCTGCTGAAGAAGCCAAAGATCCGGGTAAAGACGTGCCTAAAGGTATTATCGGAGCCATGATCTTCTTGTTATTTACTGCGCTACTGGTAGTTGTGTTAGTTCCGGGTGCCGCAGGTGCTACGGCAATGGGTGCCAGTGCGGTGCCTCTAGTGGATGCATTGAATGCAACAGGTAATGCAAGTTTAGCGACCCTGGTAAACGTGCTTGGTCTAGCAGGTTTGGTTGCCTCTTTCTTCTCAATTATCTATGGCTACAGCCGTTTGGTTTTTGCGCTTTCTCGTGCTGGATATTTACCAAAAGCATTATCGGTAACCACTGAACGTAAGGTGCCAGCGCGCGCTTTAATCGTACCAGGTATTTTTGGCTTCTTAGCCTCGTTAAGTGGCGAAGGTGACCTTATGTTGGCGATGGCGGTTGTTGGTGCAACTGTGTCTTATGCGTTAATGGCGCTTAGCCATATTTTATTGCGTATTAAACAACCTGAGTTAGTGCGCCCTTATAAAACCCCAGGTGGTGTTGTCACTTCTGGTATTGCTTTGGTCTTGTCTTTGATTGCCTTAACGGGTGTCTATGCTTTTGATCCGCGCGCATTCTTCTTCACCATCGTATTGTTCGTCATTGGTGCCGCTTACTATTTTGGTTATAGCAGTAAGCACTTAGTCGCTAAATCAGCGGATGAAGAGTTTGCTATGTTGGCTGAAGCTGAGTCGGATATGGCAGTTGCCGGATAAATCAGAAATTTTAAATTATCTCTACTTTAAGGCCGCTATTTAGCGGCCTTTTTTTGGAATTTTAGTCCGGTCGGGAAAGTGGTGTTATGCTAGTCGTTAATTTCAGATAGTTTGAATGGACATTCCATGGCAGAACGTATTTCGATTTTCGTCGATGTGCAAAACATTTACTACACCACGCGTCAGACCTTCGGTCGTCATTTCAACTATCAGGCATTTTGGGATGAAATTACTCAAGGCCGAGAGGTCGTGCGTGCCGTCGCTTATGCGATTGATCGTGGCGATGCCGCGCAAATGAACTTTCAACGTATCCTACATCAAATTGGTTTTGAGGTACGGCTAAAACCTTTTATTCAACGTCGTGATGGTTCCGCTAAGGGCGATTGGGATGTTGGTATTACCATCGATTTGCTCGATGCAGCACCTAAGTCGGATGTCGTTGTATTGCTATCGGGTGACGGTGACTTCGATTTAGCACTCGAACGCGTGAAGCAAGACGGTGCTAAAACGATAGTGTATGGCGCAGCAGCATTAACAGCTCAGTCGCTTATTAACGCTGCGGATGAGTTTATAGCGATTAATGAGTCATTATTGCTGGGACGCAAGTAACCGCTTGAATTTGAGTTGCTCGTCGATTTTCTCAACTATCGCTTGGATATTCTTCAAATACCGGTAAGTCACCCGATCCACAAGACCATTCGGTGCGCGAATTCCAGAAAATATGCGCCTGTGGTTTAAAGTCTGGTTCGTCATCTAGTGATCCCGCTGGGATGACTGCTATGTCTACATTGGGGCGAATCTTTGGTAGTGGGCTTCCGCATTCGCTGCAAAAATAATTGGTGAATCGTTCTGCTTCCGGCACTTTAAAGAACTTAATAAGGTGTTCGCCTTTCGTCCACTGATAGTTTTCTAGCTCTACCATTAAGTTTGATGCATTGCCGGTCCCGCTAACTTTGCGACAGCGGCTGCAATGACAATGATAAAAGCGTATAGGGTTGCCATTAATTTGATAGCGAACTAGTCCGCATAAACAACCTCCGGTAAAAGATGTCGTCATCGTATTCTCCTGTTGTTAGCCAACTAGACTTGACCTCATTGAGTATTAAGGCCTTTTACAGCCTTAGCATCCCAGCTCAATAACTTGATTTAGATCAGTGTTCTAGCATAAAAATTCTCGCGTTAGTTCAGTTGCTGGCGCGGGCTGACTTAGTGCTGCAATAAGGTCTATAACCGCGCAGATTCTCTATTTCTTATCTCCTAGTAAGACATTTTGGTCACTAATACGGCCATAAAATTCTATTGAAGCCGTCGTCTGTGGCGAGAAATAACCTTACCCAATACAATTCTCATGGTAAGATTGTCCTACAATAATACAGGATAGGAACTATTCCTATGTGTGGGGATATCCATGTTTGGTCTATTTAAATCGGCTCAACCAAGCAAATTAACCATCGAAGGCATTGATGGTGAGTTTGAGGTGAAGCCAAAGGAAACCATTTTGGCCGCGGCGCTGCGGCAGGGCGTGCGCTTTCCTCACAGTTGTCGTGTGGGTGGATGCGCAACATGCAAATGCCAGCTAAAAACCGGCAAGGTCAAAGAGCTCACATCTGCGGCTTATATTCTAAGCAAAGAAGATTTGGATCAGTCGTATATTCTGGGTTGCCAGTCGATTCCTAAAGGGGATGTGACCATTCGAATTGATGGTTTAGTTGACAGTATTGGTGCGGCTCCAGTGGCTACCGCTGGACGAATTATCGGCAAAGATAAATTAACTCACGACATCGTAAAAGTTGATGTTGAGTTAGATAACTCGATGACCTATTTAGCTGGGCAATACGCTTTGTTATCTGTGCCGGGAATGATTGATGCGCCACGCAGTTATTCGTTCGCAACACCTTCGGGTAATCAGGATGGACGATACCTGACATTTTTTATTCGCGAAGTTGCGGGTGGTGAAATGTCTACTTGGATGAATGAAAGCGCTGAGGCAGGTCAATCTATTTTAGTTGAAGGGCCTTATGGCGATTTTTATCTGCGCAACAGTGATAAGCCATTAATTTTGATCGCTGGTGGCAGTGGTTTGGCTCCTATATTGGCCATTCTTGAAGATGCCTTGCAGTTTAAAAATCCGCGTGATGTCACTTTCTTATTTGGTGCGCGTACTCAAAACGATTTGTACTGCTTAGATCAAATTATTCGTATCCAAGATAACTGGGCGGGTAAGTTTGAATTTATTCCAGTTCTATCGGCAGAGCCTGAAGAATCAGACTGGCTGGGCGAGCGCGGCTTTATAACAGAATCACTAAAGCGTTTTGCCGGCCCTAATAAACAAGCATACCTCTGTGGTCCTCCGCCTATGTTGGATGCGGCTGAAGCAGTTTTAAACGACGCTGGAATATCGATAAACGATGTTTTTAGCGACAAGTTCTTAGACCGCTCTTACGGAACTAGTAAGTAAAAATTTATAAATAACAGGAAAAAAATATGTTTCACTATTTGAAATACTTTCTCTTTCATATCATTGGATTAACTGCGGCCAGCTTCTTATTTTTAGGAGACGGTTGGGTTATCTATGGTCTTATTGCTGTGTTCTCTACTTACATCGTTCTTGATGCTGTATTGGGCGATGACACAACGGTACCAAAATTTAAACATCCAGTTATTTTGACAACGCAGTTGTGGTTTGCGCTACCGCTACTGGCTCTCATTACATTTGCATTTTTATGGCAGGTGAGCAGTGCTGATCTGTTCGGGGCTGGTGCGTTGATTCAGTCGGTGACCGGTATTGATGTTCTTGCCAGTCGCGCTGAAGGTGGAGCCGGCGTTGCTTTTGCTGCGATTATCCTGACGGGTTTAATGATCGGTTTGATCGGCACCATTACGGGTCATGAATTAACTCACCGTACATGGGATCCTGTTTCTATGTTCATTGGACGTTGGTTATTGGCTTTTAGCTTCGATGTTGCCTTCGCGGTTGAGCATGTTTACGGCCATCATCGTTATGTGAGTACTACTAAAGATCCAGCGACGGCACCACGCGGACGTAATGTGTATTACCACATTTTAAGTTCAACTATTCGCGGTAATATCAGTGCATTGCATTTGGAAAAAGAGCGCCTAAATAAAACAGGGCATTCAGCATTTTCACTTCGCAATTCAGTATTACGCGGTTATTTAATGAGCGCTTTTCTTGTTGCGCTAGCCTATCTTGCCGGTGGTGTTGAGGTGATGTTGTTATTTGTCGCCGCTGCTTTGTTTGGTAAATCACTGCTAGAGATTGTTAACTACATGGAACACTACGGTATGGTACGTAACCCAGAGACCACACCGGTTCAGCCGCGCCATTCGTGGAATACCAATAAGCGCTTTAGCTCATGGACAATGTTTAACTTGACGCGTCACTCTCATCACCATGCTCAAGGTGAAGTGCCATACCACGAATTGCGTCCGTATCCAGAAGCGCCAATGATGATTAATGGTTATTTGACCACTATTGTTGTCGCTTTGATTCCGCCTCTATGGCACGCCTTAATGACGCCAAAAGTTCAACATTGGGATAAGCATTACGCAAGCGAAGAGGAAAGAATCTTAGCGCAAGAAGCAAATGCTAAGAGTGGTATTCGAAGCCTGATGAAGGCCGCCTAAGCTGTAGTTTGATCGTATCGAGGCTCCGTCAACTGGCGGAGCCTTTTTGTCTCTGTTCTAACAGCACTAGCCCTTAGCCGCTAAACCTCCTACCATTCGGGTTTTACTGTCGGAAACCCACGCGTGTCTCAGCACCTACCACCTCAAAACGTCTCTAATGCCAGCGGTTTAACGCCGCAGCAGCAGGCTGTTGTGGCCCATGTTCAAGGCCATGCTCGGGTTGTGGCTGTCGCTGGAGCGGGCAAGACGACGACGTTAGCTCACTTTATTCAAGCTAGAGTCGCACAGGGTGTGCCGCTGCGGCGTATCTTAGTGCTGATGTATAACAAGGCGGCGCAGGTTGAGTTTCAAGCCAAGCTTAAGCACGTCATGCCCAATCAGCCGATTCCCGATATCCGTACCTTTCATTCCCTCGGGTTGCGCTTGTATCAAAAATTGATAGAGCGCGGTGCCTTACCAGCATTTCAGGGTAAGCCGCTATCCGATGGTGAAATGGAACCTATGGTTTGGCGGTTGTTGCAGCAACTGGCCGATGACGAAACCAAACAAGATATTCTGTCGCAGCGTAAAAAATGGGTAGAACCAGCGCTCAGTTTCATTGATTTAGTAAAGTCAGGTTTCTTGCCGCCTGCTGATGTCTTCGATAGCTTAGATTTACCGCCACAGTGCCGTATTTTCATCGAGCTGTTTTATCAATTTGAAGACTGGCGTAAACAGAACCGCCGTATTAGTTTTGCCGACATGATTTACGACCCGGTGATGTGTTTCCGCGCTCATCCCGAAATCGCCGATATTTTTGCCGGTCATATGCAGTGGATCTTAGTGGATGAGTATCAAGACATTAACGATATTCAGCAAAACCTATTGCGCGTATTACACGGTGGTCGTGGCTCGGTCATGGTGATCGGTGACCCTGATCAAACCATTTATGAATTCCGTGGCTCTCGCCCAGAGTTTATTGTTGAGCAGTTTGATCGCGAAATGGGCGATGTAACTTGCTATCAGTTACCGCATACCTTTCGTTATGGTCATCGCTTAAGTTTAATGGCGAACCATTTGATTCATCACAACAATGAACGTGAGCCGGTATTGTGTTTGTCTCATGTTTCAACGCCAAATACGCGCGTGCAATTGCATCATGCGCGCTACGAGCCGGCGCTGACGCTAACTCTTATTCAAGAGGAAGCCAAGCAGCGACCACTAGAAGATATTGCCGTTATCAATCGCTTATGGGCCTTATGTGCGCCAGTAGAACTAGCTTTACTGGCGGCCGGTATTCCTTATCAGTTAGATAATGCTCAGTCGGTATTAGAACGCTGGGAATTACGTATTTTTTGGTTATTGTTAGAAATTGCGTCAGGCGAATTTAATCGCCGTGATTATGCCGCGCGTGAAGAAGCCTGGTTGCATGTTCTCACCACGCCGTATCCGAAAATAAAACGTCAGGTATTGGAAGATTTAGCACGACATTTAGCGCAAGTAGATAACAACTTGGGCGAGGCCATGTTTCGCGCTATTCCCGATTCACTCAGCCAATGGCAAAAACAGCAATTAGAGGCGCGTGCGCAGGTATTAGCCAATGCCGAAGTCGGCAAATTATCGGCTTATCGCTTATTAAAAGATTACGTCGATTTAACTGAGTTTGAACAAGGTATCGAAGATAGCGCATTTTCGGCACAGCAAATTGAAGATCGATTACAGACCATTCGCGCATTTTTACGTTTTATTCGTGAACTGGATAAAAGCAGTGAGGACACCTTGGCGTATTTACGTGAATTACGCCAGCAGCGTCGAGAACAGCGCCAAGCTACTGGAGTGTTGCTCACGTCAATCCATAAGAGTAAGGGACGTGAATGGCCAGTGGTAATTATTCCAGGATTAAATGCCCACTATTACCCCTATGCGCCGGAAGGCGAGTTCACAACGGCCGCTAGTGAAGAAAGCGAGCGGCGATTGTTGTATGTGGCTATGACTAGAGCGCGAGAACAGCTGCATTTGCTGGCGCCAGCGCCAACTGCAAAATCCGCTCGTGATACTACTTCGCGTGATTGGCCTAGTCGTTTTGATCGAGAAATGGCCGTGGAACGCTGCTTAACTTTGATGAAAACACTAGAGCAGGGCGGTGGTGAAATCGAACTGAGCCCGCAATTCGGTGCGCTTGCGGATTGGGTGCCACAATATCTAGAGCATTTATCAAGCAGCGGTATGGCGACAAGTGAGCTTAAATTCACGATGGCTGCGCCTAAGCCTAATGCCCAGCGTTCCTCCGTTCGTCCGCCAGCGAATGGTGGCGTTGTCGATCAGAAATTTCCTGGTAAGCAAGGGGTGACGCGAGTCACTCACGATTCGTTAGGTACGGGCGTTTTAATATCTCAAGACGATCAATATGTGAAAATTCGCTTCGACGGTGAGCAGGGCGTGCGCACCCTAAGTCGAGATGTGGCAGCTGATTATTTGAAATTTCACTTCTGATATTTTTACGCCCTTTGCCATCTAGATACGCGTGTTGGCTGATTTTGATCGGGCACACGGGGTGATACTCATCTATTCACTTGTTATACTCTACTACCTTCGTAGAGACCGGCCGCTGTTGGAAACCCCTCAAGTCGCCTTTGCGTAATGCAAATACACGCCCATCGGGGCCACGACAACGGACAAAAACGCTATGACAATTGCACAGCACAAGGTCGTCACCATTCATTACAAGGTCGTTGATGTCGCCAGTGGCGAAGTGATCGATTCTTCTGAAGGCGGTGCGCCAATGACTTATCTACACGGCTTTCAAAACATCATTCCAGGCTTAGAACAAGCATTGGAAGGTAAAGTAGTGGGTGATGAGTTCGAAGTACAAGTAGAGCCAGCTGACGCCTATGGCGAATACAGCGATGAGCGCATTCAGCAAGTACCGGTAGCGGCATTTGAAGGTGTTGAGCAAGTTGAACCAGGCATGGCATTTACTGCACAAACTGAACACGGCCCAATCAACTTGATCGTTACTGCGGTTGAAGAAGACATTGTGACCGTTGACGCTAATCACCCTCTAGCGGGTAAGGCTTTGGCTTTCTCGGTTAAAGTTGAAAGCGTTCGCGATGCAAGTGAAGAAGAACTGGCTCATGGCCATGTTCATGGCGAAGGTGGTCATCACCACTAAAATGTCGGCCATTTCGATGGCCACATAAGACCGGCAGCGACGGTTGCCGGTTTGCCGTTCTGTTCTGCCCAACGCCTCTAAAATATCTTATTTCCGCTGTAATCTTTTCGCAAAGATGCCAATTGAGACAACTTGTCTTGGTCACTCTCGTAAATCCTGTCTATTTGAAGGATTCTGGTGCATACGACTAACGTCGTGCCATCAAAAGCAGCACAAACAATCTGATTTAAGTCAGTAAATTGTCAAAAAATGTCTATTTCGCCGAATGGAACCTGTCTTATTTACTCTGGTCACATTGACCGCGTAAAAGCATCTGATATAACTTTTTAAGTGAGGCAACTCACACAACAGGACGTAAGCGGGACAAAAATAGGCTCAGGACAAAAGTCTTGATCTAGGATGTCTTACAGGAACGATCCGGAGGATAAACATATGAAAGACGAACGTTTAGCTCGTTATCGTAATAAAGCGTTAGTAACCGGAGGTTTGGTAGGTGCTGGCCTAGGCATGATCATTGGCGCAACTACTGGAATGTCTCTTGAAGCTACTGCTACTGGCTTCATTGGTGGTTGGTTAGTTGGCGAGCTAGTGAGTTATGGCACTACGCCGATAGAGCCGCATCATCAGCCAAAGAAAAATAATTAATTAAACTGATTGGCCGTTGATTGCATGGTATTAGAGATGCTCTAAAGCGTATCTTTGATACGGTGCGGGTGACCTTAGTTGGTATTTCTTTGTCGCTGTTTTGGCTGACAGGAGGTGCCGCTAATCGTACACTTTAGGGCGGCGGCGTATCAGTATCCCACTAACCACATGTTGCCACTCGGATGTTTAGGCAGTGGACAACATGATGGTTAGCTCAATATCACAATTCTCAACCTCTACGACAACGATTTCTACCAGTTCGGTTGAACTGAAACCAACTTACTATTTAGATAACTTTTTACATCTTATTCATCACGTCAATAGCTTATATCGAGACCTCCTATCGGAAGTCGAGTGCAGTTTTATTGATGAGTTTTTGCAGTTGTCTATTGCAGCTCAATGCCTATATGTCAGGTTGTCTGGTCGTCGAGGTGATTTCTTTCGAATTGATAAAATTCATTATGAAGAGATAGCCGATATTCCCTCTGCAGTTGCTGAATTAACAACAAGTCGTTATTTCGGTGTATTTCAACCAGAACAATTAAGTGCTGATTTCGATGATGGCGAATGGCTGGCGTTATTTACTAAAAACGAAATGGAGCAGTGGTTGTCCTGTGGGCGGCGCTTTCGACGCGATGAGCTTGAGCAGCTTGTATTGCAGCAATTAAATCGAACCCCACAGCTGATTACTCAGTGGATAAAAAGTCCTGTGGTTTGCGTTTATGGTGAGCAAGAACTTCAGTCTTTTCGGCTTTTATTCTTTGGTAATTTACAACAAAGCTTAACCGATTTTGTGTTGCGTGATTTAGGTATTTATCGTTACCAAGCCTACGCGTTAGAGCAACCTTCGCGCTGGTGCCAATCAAGGGTGATGTTAGAGCATCATCTTGAGTATTTTAATACTCTTGAGATTATGGGAGATGTTAGCCAATACCAAGCTGATGCTTTATTGGCATGGTCGCAGGCCTTCCCTGTTGCTGTAGATGATGAATTATTAAAACGTAAACTCGATCGCACGCGGTTGTTAATCGCGCGTCAACTGGAGCGATTAGCGGATTATGATGGTGCACTCAGTTTATATGCTGCTATCGCACTGCATCCGGCACGCGAGCGTAGCTTACGCTTACTGGTTAAGCTTAAACAATGGGAGGCTGCGTTAGCTCTAGCCGTTAAAATGAATGCAGCGCCAATGTCTGAAGAAGAATTACAGTTTCTACACAGTTTTGTACCGCGTGCATTTAAACCAGTCGATATTTTTTCAGACCCCAATACGGCTGTTAGTTTGATCAAAGAGTTAACGAGCAAACCGATTGATATTTCAACGCAAACGATCTATCTAGCAAGCGAGCAAAGATCGCGACTTGGAGTCGAGATTGCGGCCTTGTCTTACTTGCAAGAACAATATCCGTGTCAGGCTTATTATTGCGAAAATGCACTCATTCCTAGTGTTTTTGGTTTGTATTTTTGGGATGTGATTTTTGCACCGATTACGGGTGCTTTTTATCATCCTTTTCAAATACGTCCTGCAGATTTATACGACGATGACTTTATTGCCAAGCGCCAAATCCTGTTTGCTCGTCGTTGGCAGCAACTTGAGCAGCAAAGCTTGGTGGAGTTTGTAGATGACCTAGCGGCTAGCTTTACCTTGCATCAAGGTAAAGCTAATCCATTTGTTCATTGGGAGTTTTTAACAGCAGAGTTTTCTGATGGCTTGTTAGTCAGTGCGTTGCAAGCCATTCCGCGTGTTCATTGGCTAGCGATGTTTCGTTTTATATTAAAAGACCTACGTCATCATCGCAGCGGTTTACCTGATTTAATTGTGTTTAATAGTACGAATAAAAACGAGCATTTATACGAACTGATAGAGGTGAAAGGCCCTGGCGATACCTTGCAGAAAAACCAGCAAGCTTGGCTGCAATGTTTCGCCCGCGCAGGTATTCCTGCCAGTGTGTTGCATGTTCGTGATGGGCCAAAGCAAGGCTAAATTAACCTTCGGCAAACTCGACGCGCACACGCGTACCGGCTTTTACCGACTTTAATTGCGTTACTTCATCTAAGGCATCGCCACAAATATTACAAGGATAAGACAATCGTATTTCATTACCTTGTGATGTGGGTGTCTTGCCAAATGCTATGGCTAAACAGCTGCCATCAGACCAAAAAGCAATGTCTCCGGGTTGCACGATATTGGTCGCTTTATCTTCGGGTGTTACTCGTATCGGGCAATCGAACAATACTTGAGCCCCTCGAGTTTGGATTGTCGATTCAAAGGGTACGGCTTTGAGTAAAGCATGCGCTGTTGGTGTGCGACGTAAGGCAATGCGGATAGTTACTTCGTCAAAATGAAGGGCTAGCAGCGTCATGAAGGGCGTCCTATTGCGGCTGACAACGGCAGAAACTCCCGTTCGTACGAGAATTCCTGCCTCTGCTGCTAGTGTAGCCCGTCAGTTAAATTTAAGCTGCTTTTTCATTGCGAATTAACGCAATATTTAATGCAGAAACAATGGCTTGTAGGCTTGCCGATAAAGTGTCGGCATCCTGTGCTGCAGCACAATAGCGTTGTCCTGCAACATTGACCTGAACCATGGCCATTGCTTGCGCATTCGAACCTTCTGTTAACGCTTGCTCTTCAAACTGCACCACTTGTACATCGACGCCGGTGGTTTTGTGTAATGCATCAGTAAAAGCGCTAATGCTGCCTAACCCATGTCCGTGTACGGTTAATAATTGACTACCGTCGTGCAGGCAGGCTTGAATACGATGATGCTCGCCGTTTTCTAGGTTGCCATGCTCGGTTTGATAGCTGGCTAACATATAGCGCCCATCATTAGGCATAAAGGCCTTACGGAATACCTGCACAATGGTTTGTGGTGATATTTCACCTTGCTCGGTTTCTGCTAAGGCTTGGATGTGTTGAGCCAATTCAATTTGCATCCAGCGTGGCAAGGTAATACCCAACTCTTGCTCCAATAAATAAGACGCGCCACCTTTACCCGACTGGCTATTCACTCGGATAACCGATTGGTAGTTACGTCCCAAGTCTTGCGGGTCAATGGGCAAGTAGGCTACATCCCAGAAGGCGTCATCTTCTTGCACCGCTAAGCACTTGCGAATTGCATCTTGATGGCTGCCAGAAAAAGCGGTGTAGACCAATTCACCTAACCAAGGGTGGCGAGGGTGCGTTGGAATATTCGTGCACGCTTCGACCGTAGTGATAATGTCGTCAGCGGCGCTGATATCTAATTCTGGATCAATGCCTTGGCTGTACAAGTTCATCGCCATTGTCACTATGTCCATATTGCCAGTACGTTCGCCATTACCTAACAAAGTACCCTCAATACGATCAGCTCCGGCCAGTAAGGCTAATTCTGCAGCCGCAACGGCACAGCCACGATCGTTATGCGTGTGGATGCTAATGGTTAAGCAATCACGTTTGTTGACGTGGTCGCAAAACCATTCGATTTGATCGGCAAAGACATTCGGCATTGCCGACTCAATGGTCGCTGGTAAGTTGATAATGGTCTTGTTATCAATGCTTGGTTGCCAAACATCAATGACTGCATTGCATACTTCGACCGCAAATTCGACTTCGGTACTAGAAAAGCTTTCTGGCGAATACTGGAATACCCATTCGGTTGCAGGGTACTTCAGTGCTTCGCTTTTCACTTTTTCCGCGCCGTGCCGGGCAATCGCGACGATACCGTCTTTATCTAATGAAAATACTTTTTCGCGCTGCACGGGAGACGTCGAGTTATAAACGTGGACAACAGCACGACGAGCACCTTCAAGCGCTTGATAGGTACGCTCAATCAGTTCGTCACGGGCTTGGGTTAATACTTGAATCGTAACGTCGTTTGGAATTTGGTTTTCGGTAATCAACCAGCGCACAAAATCAAAATCTGGCTGTGATGCAGCAGGGAAGCCAACTTCGATTTCCTTAAACCCCATACGTACTAATAAGCCCCACATCTGCTGCTTTTGTTGTACAGACATAGGCTCAATTAAGGCTTGGTTGCCATCACGTAGATCCACAGAACACCACAGCGGTGCGTTTTTGAGCGAGCGGCTTGGCCAACGACGGTTGGGCATTTGCAATGCAGGGAATGGACGGTATTTACGATGATTAAACCGTGGATTGCTTGATGTGCTCATGATGGGTCCTTGTGCGACTTACCGTTTTGTGGCTTGGCTCGCTGTGTTCGGTTTGGTTGATTAGTCGCTGTTGGCAGATATTGGCTTAGCCTTGTGAGCGTTACCATCTATGGCCCTTGTGGGGACATTTACACAGATTCACCTGGTTGGGTTGTTCTGCTCTGCCTTAACAGTGTGAACACAGTATATGCGCAGTTTGAGCAAATATGATTGCGAACTTGCTTTGCTTTTGCGGTATTTTTAGCATTAAAATGCGCATATAAGCTTAATATTAGTTAAAAATGTCTTTAATCTTAAGAGGTACGGACTATGGCTTCAAATAGTTATGAACGCGTGAAATTGGATCGTGCGGATCAGCGCATTTTGGAGTTACTGCAAGTGGACGGTAGTTTAAGTAACATCGAACTTGCAGATAAAATCGGTTTGTCGCCATCGCCATGCTCTCGTCGCGTGAAGGCACTTGAGGATAGTGGCTTAATTCAGGGGTATCGAGCTCATCTAGATGCCCGCCGTTTGGGTTTGGATCTGCTGGCCCTCATTCAAATCAGCATGGATCGTCATACCCCCGAGCGTTTCGATAACTTTGAAGCGCAGGTCACTGCCTGCGCAGAAGTGTTGGAGTGTTACCTAATCACCGGCCAATCTGCCGACTATGTGCTCAAGGTACTGGTTGAAGACATGCAGGCGTACCAAGAGTTCTTGTTGGGCACGTTAACGCGTATTGAGGGTGTGAGTGGTGTTCACTCTAGTTTTGTTATGCGCAAGGTCCTTGATAGAACCGCGGTTGCCATCCCTAAATTCTCTCGCAATTAGGCACTGCTTTACGGTTACTGAGTAACTATTGTGACTTGCGTTCTCTTCAAGTTACTGATGTGAGCGAACAACTAAAGCCCGTCTATACTTTGAGTACTTATAAAAGTAGGGGCTAGTTTTGGCTCAGCAGACTGCATCATCCATTGAGAAGAAGCTCACTCTATACGTAGTGCTGTGCAGCGTACTGCTCGGTTTGCTGTTTAGTGGCGTGCAGATTGGTACAGATTACGTAGTAGAGAGTCAGAGGTTTGACGAAAATGCCCAGCGTCTGATTAACGGTCAGCGAGTTCCCAGCGCGTTAGCACTATACAATTACGACTCCGGTTCGATGAAAGCTATCTTGGATAGCTTATTAGTAAATCCAGCGGTTCTCGCAGCCCGTATCGTTGAGAGAAAAACAGGTTATGAAATCTCTGCTGGTGCTGCCCCGAAAGACATCCCCTCTAATAATATCGTGCGCGCATACTCCGTCGTTCTATACGAGCCAGAGGCATACAGTTCTCTTAAGCGTGAAATCGGAGAGCTAATATTACTGGCTGATGAAGAGCAAGTACGTAAAGGGTTTGAAGGACGCGCCTTGACTACGTTATTGCTGGATATTTTACGCAACATTGTTTTGGCTTTTGTTTTAATTCTCGTCTTTCGAACTCGTTTAACGGGGCCAATTAAGCGCTTGGCGGCTCGATTATTAGATGTGGATTTGCAGGCGCCGTCGCTATCGTTGGAGGTTGAAAACGCGCTGAAGTACACAGAGTTAGATGATCTGGCGTGTAAAATGAACGATTTATTACGTGCAGTAAACGACGAAATAGCGCAGCGCAAAAATGCAGAGTCGCGAGTTCGCCTGTTAAATGAGCAGTTGGAAGAAAAGGTAAAAGATAGAACCAAGGAATTGCATACAAGTAATCACCAGTTACAAAATAGCATTGATGAATTGCAGCGTACGCAAAACCTACTACTGCAAGCACAGCGCATGGCGTCTCTGGGGCATTTGGCCGCCGGTATGGCGCACGAAATTAATAATCCAGTCGCGATTGTTTATAGCAATATCGCCACATTAAGTGAGTACCTAACCGAATTAATTAAATTGGCTGAACAATACAAGCAAGCAGAAAATCAAATTGGCGATGTATCGGTAAGAAAAGTCCTAGCCAACTTACGGCAGAGTATTGATTTTGATTTTGTCCGTGAAGATGCGCCAGACTTAGTTCGAGCCTCGAAAAATAGTTTAGAGCGAGTGCGCAATATAGTAGGAGAGCTGCGGACGTTTGCTAACAGCGATCAGCAGGAAAAGTCGTCGTTAAATTTGAAATCCGTGATGGATGAGTGTCTGAATGATTATGGCCTGTTAGACCACGATACTATTCGGGTATATGCATTATTGGATGGCCTGCCAGAAGTGAAGGCCGTTCGATCTCAAGTAATGATGGTGTTCGGCAAAATTTTGCAAAATGCGATTGATGCACTGTCGAAGGGAGGCACGATTGAAATTGCCGGCGAATATGACGATGAGTCGGTGTCTGTTTTTATTAAAGACACAGGGGTTGGCATGAGCGAAGAAGACGTTCGGTGCGCTATTAACCCGTTCTTTACTCGTAAAGAAATCGGTGCAGGCATCGGATTAGGGCTGACTGTAGCCTATAACCTGATGTTAAATCATGGTGGAGAGTTATCCATTAACAGTGAAAACGGTAAAGGTACGGTCGTCATTCTAAAGTTCCCTTTTACCGATGTATTGTTCGATTAAAAAATCCCTCGTATGTGTTGGTTTTGCTGGCATGTTTCGTTGATTCAACGGATAGTATCGGTTAGTTTTCCTCGTTCAAATACAGCAATAAGATGTACCCATGTCGAAAAAATCTTCTTCTGGCGGTTTAGTTTACTCTACTGAAATTGGTCGCACTTGCCCTGATTGTCGAGCTGCAGTTACAGACTGCCGATGCGGTCAAGATGAGCAGCCACAGGGTGACGGTATCGTGCGTGTTAGCCGCGAAACGAAAGGGCGTGGCGGTAAAGTCATGACCCTTATTACAGGCATCCCTTTGGTTGGTGCTGAGCTAAAAACACTGGCGAAAGATTTAAAGAAGAAATGCGGTGTTGGCGGTGCCTTGAAGGATGGCGTTGTCGAAATCCAAGGGGATCAGAGAGATATACTGGTGGCTGAATTAACTAAGCGCGGTTTTACCGTTCGTAAGTCGGGCGGCTGATGATGGCGAAAGCGCTGATCATATATGCCCATCCCGCTCATCAACGCTCTCAAGCGAATCAAACCTTACTGGATACCATTGCTGGTATTGCTGATGTAACGGTTCATGATTTATATGAGGAGTATCCGAACTTTCATATTGATGTTGAACGCGAACAGGCATTACTGCTTGAACATGACATCATTGTTTTTCAACATCCGGTTTATTGGTATAGCGCACCTGCTTTGTTACGAGAATGGCAAGATCTTGTGTTGGTGTACGGCTTTGCTTATGGGCGCAGTAGTCAAAAGCTAGTGGGAAAAGTATTTTGGCCTGTGCTTACGGCTGGAGCATCGCAGTCGTCTTATTCTGAAGAAGGTATTAATCGCCACACTTTGGCGGATTTCTTCATTGCTTATCCTCAAATTGCCCATCTATGTGGCATGCGCTATGAAAAGCCTTACGAGATATTCTCAAGTCGTCAACAGACGCAAGCAGCGATACAAGATGTCGCGAACGGCTATCGCGACAAGTTAATTGAATTACTGGCGGGAATGACTCATGGCTGAAACCAGTTTAATGCATCAAGCATTAGTGTTCTTACTCGCTGCGGTTATTTCGGTCCCGGTTGCGAGTCGTTTAGGGCTCGGTTCTGTACTTGGGTATTTATCCGCTGGTGCGGTTATTGGTCCATTTGCTTTTGGTTTTATCGGTACTGATATTGGCGATGTCATGCACTTCGCCGAATTTGGTGTCGTCATGATGCTATTTCTGGTCGGCTTGGAACTGCAGCCGTCACTGCTATGGCGCATGCGCGTACCCATCGTTGGTTTAGGTGGACTACAGGTTGTGCTCACCGCCGCCGCGATTGCCTGTGTGGCGATGGCGTTATCTATGAGCTGGCAACATGCGACGGCGATCGGCATGATTTTAGCGCTGTCATCGACGGCCATTGTATTGCAAACCCTAAATGAAAAAGGGTTGATGAAAAATGATGCTGGGCAATCGGCATTTTCCGTTCTGTTATTTCAAGATATCGCCGTCATCCCTATGTTGGCGATATTGCCATTATTAGCTGTTACTGATGTGGAGCACGTTTCAGCGAAGCATGGCTTACCAGGCTGGCAAGGTACGCTGCTGGTATTGGCGGTAGTAAGTTCGATTGTCGTGGTCGGACGCTTAGTTAGCCGCCATGTATTTCGCATTATTGCGGCAACCAAGTTACGTGAAACTTTCACCGCAATGGCATTGTTGCTGGTGGTCGGTATTGCCGTATTAATGGAATATATCGGTCTTTCACCGGCTTTGGGTACTTTTATTGCGGGTGTGGTTCTCGCAACAAGCGAATATCGCCATGAGCTAGAGGCTGAGGTTGAGCCCTTTAAAGGCTTATTATTGGCACTATTTTTTATATCTGTTGGTGCCAGCATCGACTTTGGATTGTTTTTAGCGAATCCATGGCCAATTCTCGCCTTAGTACTGGGGCTTGTGCTGATAAAAATGGTGATCTTACTGTTGCTGGGGTGGGGCTTCGGTATGTCGGCGCGCAGCAACGCTATTTTTACCTTTTCGTTAGCACAAGGCGGTGAATTCGCTTTCGTTTTACTGAGTTTTACGTCTAGCCAAGATATTTTGCCGGCGGCCATTGTTGAGCCGATGGGGCTAGTGGTAGCCCTATCAATGGCCATTACTCCCTTATTGTTTGTGCTCAATGAGCGCGTGGTGTTACCTAAACTTTCGGGCAACGCTAATGTCAGGCCGACCGATACCATTGAACCACATGATGCCGAAGGAGAAGCTATATTGGTGGGGTTTGGTCGTTTCGGACAAATCGTCGGTCGTTTGCTGCGTATGAACGGTTTTAATATCACAGTGCTTGAGCACAATGCGACTCAGGTAGATTTGGTGCGTAGCTTTGGTCATAAAGTATTTTATGGCGATGCTTCGAGAATGGAATTATTAGAATCTGCTGGTATCGCTAATGCACGGTTGTTAGTGCTCGCGATCGATGATCATGAACGTACGCTTGATACTGTCCATCAAGTACGTCGTCATTATCCTAATTTACGTATTCTGGCTCGTGCAGCCGGTCGTCGTCAGGCTGCTGAATTGCTGCATGCAGGGGCTGATCATGTCGAACGTGAAACGTTTGACTCAGCATTGTCGTTAGGCGAACACGCGTTAAAAAATTTAGGATACAGAGCCTATCAAGCGCATCGTGCTGCCATGTTGTTTAAGCATCATGACGAGCGAAATGTTCACGCGCTGACGGAAGTGATTGCTGATGAAAAGGCGTTCTTGACCATGGCAAAGCAACATACTGCCGATTTAGAGAAAGTGCTGCAGTCTGATGATGAAGTTGATAAAGGGATGCAAGATAGCGGCTGGGATCGCTCCTAATATACCAGCCGAAAATAGCTTCTTTTGTGGGCATTTAGAGAGTCACTAAATGCTCACTTAGTGCTTTTCTAATCGTTTCTGGAAGTGCGCAAGATACCTTGGCGGCGTGATCGTAATGCACCATTACGGCATTCCCTCGTGCACACAAACGCTTGCTTTGCCACACCTCATGTTCGACCACAAATGATGTATTCCCTATGCGTCCTATAAATGTACGCACTTCAACATCTTGGCCATAAAAAAGTTCGTCGGTATATTCGACTTCAATTTTCGCCACAATTAAATGCCAGTCTTTAGGATTTAAATCGGGTGTAAAAAAGCGAAATATCGGCGTACGTGCATCCTCAAACCAGACGGGCAGTACGGTATTATTTATGTGGCCTAGGGCATCTGTATCAGCAAAGCGCGGTAGTATGTTTTGTGTCCACATAAAATAAACTCGTATTGGATTTAACCGACATTGTGCCATTTTGAGCAGTTAATACCAATTTCTCGCCCGCTTAACTACAATAGCGTCAACTTACCAAAGCTGAATTTTATGTTGTCACCCATTGGTCTGCCCATCGCAGATGATGAAAGTGCTATGCGCTTAGCCTTGCTGCAAGCTCAGCAAGCTTTTGCTGCTGGCGAGGTTCCTGTGGGAGCTGTTGTGGTGTTGGATGGTGTTGTTATTGGTGCTGGATTTAATTGCCCAATAACGACGCTCGACCCGAGTGCTCATGCAGAAATGGTTGCTTTGCGTGATGCAGCCAAGCGTATTGGTAACTATCGAGTTACTGATGCCACACTGTATGTCACGGTTGAACCCTGCACTATGTGCTCTGGATTGCTTATCCACAGCCGTATCGGCCGTCTTGTCTATGGTGCGACAGAGCCAAAAGCCGGAGCCGTTGAGAGTGCGACCCAAGTATTTTCGCAACCTTGGTTAAATCATCGCCTTGATCTAAAGGGGGGGGTGCTAGCTGTCGAGTGTTCTGAAATTATGTCGGAGTTTTTTCAATTACGTCGCGATGCCAAAAAGCGTTTGAAGCAAGCATCACCACTACCATCTAAAGATTGATGATATTGCGTAACGATTATAGAAGAGGTGGCACAACCGTTACGTTCAGAGAAGATACCTGCAAGGCACCACTACCTTCACCAATCGTTGCGTACTGTTCGTCATTCCATACTAAGACATCGTAATAGCGACGAATGTTTTGTACGTAGTTAACCGGCTCTTGGCCACGAGCATAGCCGTAACGGGTGTTGCGGTAGTAACGACGCTGGCTGAGTAAAGGTAAGCTGTCTTTTACATCAATCCATAAATTTGGATTTTTGCCTAACTGGCTGGTGAGCTTGCGTGCATCGCTAAGATGCCCATAGCCAACGTTATAAGCTGCCAACGACATCCAAGTGCGATCTGGCTCTTGAACTTCATCTTCAATACGACTGCGCAATTTTGCTAAATAACGACCACCACCTTCGATGCTTTGCAATGGATCGAGGCGGTTTTCTATACCCAGTTCGCTGGCTGTATTTTGCGTCAGCATCATGATGCCACGAACACCTGTGTAACTACGTGCCTTAGGATTCCAATGACTTTCTTGGTATCCCATGGCTGCGAGTAGACGCCAGTCGAAGTTGTTATCGTCTGCTGCTTTTTGGAAATGGGCTAAATAACGTGGAAGTGCGCGTTGCGAGTGACGTAAGAAACGCTGAGCACCGACGTAATCAAATTGGCCAAGGTGTCCGTAAAAACGCTCGGATAACTCTGCTAATACAGCACCGGTTTCCGCTTGGTAGAAAAAATTGAATGCTTCTTGTGCTAAGCCATCGTCAGAATTTTGAGGAAAGCTCCAAGCAACGTTTTGCAGATCGCCTAGCGTGAACGCAACTTCCAAGTTCGGTAGATAGGTCTGCATCATTTGGAATTCATTAGAATTCACCATGGTGAAGTCTAGATCGCCGTCCGATACCATTTGCATCAAATCAGACGCTTCCAGATCGGTACTTTCTTGCCAGCTTAAGCTTGGTAGCTCATCGCGTTGCCAGCGACGTAGGCTGCTAGCATGACGTGAATGCGCAGTAACCATTAAGCTGCTTTGAGCTAGATCATTCAACGACGTAGGGCGCTCTCCGCCGCGACGCATCACGATATACTCCGACACCGTCATATAGCTGGGCGAATAATGTAGCGGATAATCGGCAGTTTGTTCTTTGCTTAAACCGGCCGCTGCAAATTGTGCTTGTCCGCTTTCTAGAGCAGCCATTACGCCTTCAAGATTATCGGCAACTAAAATTTCTAACTCTAAGCCGAGATAATGGGCAAATGCCTTGGCGAGTTCATACTCATAGCCTGTGGCGCCATCACGATCATCGTAATAAGTAGTAGGGCTGTTACGCGTCACCATGACGACTTTGCCCGTTTTGTGTAATTCGTCCATACCTTGCGGGCGCACGTTGCCAGAGAGCGTAGTCACCGTAGTGAACGCTAGCAGGGCAATCGCTAAAAGACTTATTACGCCACGAAGCATGAAATTTCCTATAAATCGCACCAAAGTAGTGCATTGTTCATCTGGGGAGTCATTTTAGCGTGCGCACTGCTTAAAAAACAATCTATAAACGACGGGAACTTTTTCCGCACTTTCGGGTATAGCTTCACACTCTGCGCTAACACCTTGATATGACGTAACTTTTTGTAGTCAAAAATGCCGCGGAACAATCTGTTGCCATTGGTTCATTGATTACAATCTCAATTATTAAAAGCAAAGTAAGCAAAATCTGGTGTGAAACCGCCCGATCCAGTACAATTCCGCCTCATTTTTGCTTTGATATGCTCCCAACCTTTGGAGTCGAACCACGATGCTTGAGCTGCGTGGCGCCCCGGCGCTGTCTGAATTCCGTCTGAATAAAACCTTAAATAAGCTACAACAGGTGCTGCCTCATGTGAGCGCTGTGTATGCTGAATTTACGCACTTTGCAGACCTAAAAGCTGAACTCAGCGCTACCGAACTGACTGTGCTGCAACGCATTCTGCGTTACGGCCCTAAAGCCGATGTGCGTGAGCCTAGCGGCGAGTCGTTTCTCGTTATTCCCCGTTTTGGCACTATCTCGCCGTGGTCTTCAAAGGCAACCGATATCGCGCACAACTGTGGATTAGGTAATGTCCTGCGTTTAGAGCGCGGCATTACCTATTATGTAGAAGGTATTAGTGCTGCTGAGCGCGAAGTAGCCGCTGCGGTACTGCACGATCGCATGGTAGAAACCGTGTTGGAGAACAGTGAAGGCGCTGGCGCTATGTTTTCGCACGCACAACCCGCGCCATTAACTGAGATTGATCTTCTCGGTGGTGGTCGTGAAGCCTTAGTCGCCGCCGACCAAAATCTCGGTTTGGCATTAGCCGATGATGAAATCGACTACCTTGCCGACAGCTATCGCACCTTAGGTCGTAACCCGACCGATATTGAATTGATGATGTTCGCCCAAGCGAACTCAGAACATTGCCGCCATAAGATCTTCAACGCGACGTGGACGATTGACGGCGAAGAACAAGATAAATCCTTGTTCCAAATGATTAAAAACACCTACGAGTGCTACAACGAAAACATCTTGTCGGCATATAAAGACAACGCATCGGTTATTCGTGGGCATGTGAGTGGTCGTTTCTTCCCGAATCCAGATACTCGTGGCTATTCGTACCACGAAGAAGAAATGCACATATTAATGAAGGTAGAAACTCATAACCACCCAACTGCGATTGCACCGCACTCAGGTGCTGCAACTGGTTCGGGTGGCGAGATTCGTGACGAGGGTGCAACCGGTCGTGGTTCTAAGCCAAAAGCAGGCTTAACTGGTTTCACTGTTTCTGATTTAAAAATCCCAGGCTTCGAACAGCCTTGGGAAAGCCAATACGGCAAGCCGGATCGCATTGTTTCTGCACTCGATATTATGATCGATGGCCCTCTGGGCGGTGCGGCATTTAACAACGAATTCGGTCGTCCTGCTCTGTGCGGTTATTTCCGTACATTCGAATTAGAGCACGACGGTGAAGTGCGTGGTTATCATAAGCCAATCATGATTGCGGGTGGTTACGGCAACATCCGTGACGAGCATGTACAAAAAGGCGATATCCCTGTCGGTGCACGTTTAATCGCACTCGGCGGCCCAGCCATGCAAATCGGTTTGGGTGGTGGTGCGGCGTCATCTATGGCGTCTGGCCAATCCAATGCCGATTTAGATTTTGCTTCTGTTCAACGCGAAAACCCAGAAATGGAACGTCGCTGCCAAGAGGTGATCGACCGTTGTTGGCAGATGGGTGATGCCAACCCGATTGCCTTTATCCACGACGTGGGTGCTGGTGGTTTGTCTAACGCCTTCCCAGAGTTGGTATCTGACGGTGGTCGTGGTGGCAAGTTTGAGCTGCGTAACGTACCCAACGATGAGCCGGGTATGAGCCCGCTGGCGATTTGGTGTAACGAATCTCAAGAACGCTATGTTATGGCTGTTCCTGAATCAGAAATGGATGTGTTTGATGCGATTTGCGCGCGCGAACGTTGCCCATATGCGGTGGTGGGTATCGCCACCGAAGAAGAGCATTTAACGGTTACGGATAGCCATTTCGATAACAAGCCTGTGGATCTACCGCTACAAGTATTACTGGGTAAGCCACCGCGTATGCATCGCGAAGCAACTACCCGTAAGGTGGCGGTTGATGCATTTGATGCAACCAGTATCGATTTGGCCGAATCGGCTGAACGTATTCTTAAGCTGCCAACCGTCGCCAGCAAGTCGTTTTTGATTACCATTGGCGACCGCTCGATCACGGGTACGGTTGCACGTGATCAGTTTGTTGGCCCTTGGCAGGTGCCTGTTGCCGACGTTGCGGTAACGACAGCGTCTTATGATGGATACGTTGGTGAAGCCATGGCAATGGGTGAACGCACGCCTGTAGCCTTGTTGGATGGCCCTGCGTCCGGTCGTTTGTCGGTTGCTGAAGCAATTACCAACTTGGCGGCTGCGCCGATTGCTCAATTGGCAGATATCAAACTATCCGCTAACTGGATGTGTGCGGCGGGTCATGACGGCGAAGATGAAAAATTGTATGCCACAGTGAAGGCTGTGGGTATGGAGTTGTGCCCAGATTTGCAGGTAACCATCCCTGTGGGTAAAGACTCTATGTCGATGAAAACGCGTTGGACTGAAGGTGCTGAAGATAAAGCGGTTACCTCGCCGATGTCGCTGATTATCACAGGTTTTGCGCCTGTATCAGACGCACGCAAGGTGATGACGCCACAGCTGAAAACCAACGCCGGTGAAACCGACTTAGTGTTAGTGGATTTGGGCCGTGGGCAAAATCGTTTAGGTGCCTCGTGCTTAGCGCAGGTGTATCAACAAGTTGGCCAACAACCGGCCGATCTTGATGATGCCGAAGATTTAAAAGCCTTTTTCGCTGTTGTTCAGGGCTTAAATAGCGATGATAAATTGCTGGCTTACCACGACCGTTCCGACGGTGGTTTATTCGCCACATTAACGGAAATGGCGTTTGCCGGACATTGCGGTATTGACGTTAAGCTTGATCTGTTGGCCGAAACCGAAGCAGATTTAGCCGCAGCTTTGTTTGCGGAAGAACTCGGTGCCGTCATGCAGGTTCGCCGCGATGACCTAGAAGAAGTGCTGGCGCAGTTCGAAGGCGCAGGCTTGGGTGAATGCACTCAGGTGATCGGCACTATTAATGAAGACGACCAGATTATCTTCAGCTTCCAAGACGAAGACGTATTGAGCGAAAGTCGTGTGACTTGGCAGCGTTTGTGGTCACAAACTAGCTACGAAATTCAGGCGCGTCGTGACAACGTTGAATGTGCGAAGCAAGAATTCGATGCTCTATTAGACGCGGAAAACCCAGGTATTAATGCCGAATTAACGTTCGACATTAACGACGACATTACTGCGGGTCTTGAAGGCCGCCCATGCGTTGCCATTTTGCGTGAGCAAGGTGTCAACGGCCAAATCGAAATGGCCGCGGCGTTTGATCGTGCGGGCTTCGATACCGTCGATGTACATATGAGTGATGTATTAAGCGGTGCAGTGACCTTCGAAAACTTCCGTGGCCTAGTGGCGTGTGGTGGTTTCTCTTACGGTGACGTATTGGGTGCCGGTGAAGGTTGGGCGAAGTCTATTCTCTTCAACGAGCAAGCACGTAGCCAGTTTAAAGCCTTCTTCGAACGCGAAGATACGTTCGCTCTTGGTGTATGTAACGGCTGTCAGATGCTGTCCAACTTGCACGAGTTGATTCCGGGTGCTGAACACTGGCCACACTTTGTACGTAACATGAGCGAGCAGTTTGAAGCGCGTGTTGCCATGGTTGAAGTACAAGAATCGGATTCCGTATTCCTCTCAGGTATGGCTGGTTCACGAATGCCGATTGCTGTTGCACACGGTGAAGGTCGTGCTGAGTTTGCTTCTGAAGACGATATCAACGAACTAGTCGGTCAAATTGCCCTGCGTTATGTTGATAACTATGGCCAAGTGACGCAGCAATACCCAGCCAACCCGAACGGCTCACCGCAAGGTATTACCGGTTTAACGGCAAACGAAGGTCGCGTTACTATTATGATGCCGCATCCAGAGCGCGTATTCCGTGCTGTTCAGAACTCTTATATTCCTAGCGAAGATTGGAGCGAAGATGGCGCGTGGATGCGTATGTTCCGCAATGCGCGGGTGTGGTGTGAAGAGAATTGATTGATCGTTGAAATCAACTCGTAGGAGCGCATCGTATGCGCGATAAAAAAGGCCGCTTTTGCGGCCTTTTTTGTATTTTTCGAATTCAAGTGTCATAAAAACTTAATATTTCATTTCGCTAGGATTGTTGAATGGTGATATATTTTGTATATCATAAATACATCTTCAATCTTGTTGAGTTCTTTTGTGGATAAAACTAAGTCTGAATCCGCCCCTGATAAAAAGGAGACTGGTAGTAAGAAAAAACCGAAAGTTAAGAATGACGCCCAGTTGTTGATTCGCATCAATGGTGTTGAGCGCGATGAGTTTTTAGCTTTGTGTGACGATTTAGATACCAGTGCAGCCAGGGAGATTCGACGATTTATTCGTAGCTTTATTCGAGAACACCAAGAGACTGATGATCAATGAGGGCGTAAGCCAAATATTAAAGAAAAGAAGGGAATAACCATGTCTAAGAAAGTTTCTAAACAAGTTGTTAGTATCAAAAAAGAAATCAAAGCACGTAAAGCTAAAATTTCTAAGCAAGAAGGCAAGTTAAAAAGCTTGAAGAAAAAGCTTAAAAAAGCAGCGTAATTCCATGTTGCGTCAAAAAGCCTCGTTATAGACGAGGCTTTTTTATGGGTGTGGACTGGTCTATTAAATTAAAGATGAAGCCCGCATTCAGTTTTCTCTTTTCCCTGCCAGCGTCCAGCTCGTCCTTCGCCTTTGACGGTGCAATGTGAACAGCCAATTGACTCATAACCTTCAGCAACCATTGGGTGGAAAGGCAAGTCGTGGGTGGCAATGTAGGCATCACGTTCTTCTTTAGTCACATCAAGCATAGGGTTGAATTTAATGATGCCACGGCGTTCTTCAAAGATATTGAGCGACGCACGGTGATCCGATTGCCAGCCCATTAGGCTGGAAATCCAAATATTGTAACGAGCTTTAACTTCTTCGAGCGGCTTTACCTTATTCACTGAACAGCATAAATCTGGATCGGTTTCCCATAGGTTTTCCGACAGTGAGTATGCGTGCAGATGCTTGTCGGGAGTTAGATCTGCAACCCTCAGATGGAAGCGGTCTATTAGATAGTCGCGGTACTCTAATGTCTGTGCAAAGTGGTAACCAGTATTTACGAAGTGGATCAGCTGCTCTGGTCGAATCGTTGAAATAATGTGCAAAAAGTAGGCTGAAGTCGCGGCAAATGACGAGGTTACCAGTATTTTGTCCGCAGCGAAGTCTTGGTAAACACGCTGAATGCGCTCTTCGAAGTTGAGTGGTTTGTACTCTTCGTTGAGCTTTTCGATGGCTTCTTTAGTCAGCCCAAGGTTGTTTGTACCTGCGGTGCTGATAATGTCGGCAGAAGTGATGTTTGCGGTATTCATTGTAATTCCTTGGGCTTTCGACCCACTGAATGGAAGGTGCGCGTTGCAGATGTTGAAAGATAGAGGCAACGATATCTGCCTATAGTAAACTGGCAAGCGATTACTTCAAAAGAATAAATAGTAAAAGTTTTATTTCTAAAAAGAATATAGGTGGAGATTGTTGGGCAGCCTCATTTGGCTTATTGGGTACGTGTGGCTCATCCCAAAATTCCTGAAATTTAGGTTTTGAAGGGATATTTTTTCTATTGTATAACTCGCGAAACCGATAAAACCTCCGAAAATAATTATCAAAATTTTCTTATTAGCCTCTAATTTCTGGTCAACATCGGCCTTCTATTATTATTTGGTTTTCGTGTCTAAGCCGTATTTTATTAAGGTTTTATCTCCATGTTACGCCGATTTAATATTGTGGCATTTTTAGTGTGATGTTCGATTTGATACTTAATGGACGTCTTTTGTCTCGCGTCTAATTTCGTCCGGACATTTTCAGTCTTTGGCTGATTTTTCTAAGAAATATTGGAACTCGGTAATCGTTCACCTGCCAGAATAGCTCTAATAAAAATTCACCACTTAGGTACGGAAGACAGGGAGGGTTATTGAATGGCTAGTTTACGATTCTTTGATTTTGGGTTGTTTGGGATATTGTGTCTGTTTGCTCTGGGGGCTGGTTTAGCTCAGGCTGACGATTCAACGGTACTCGACCAATCGAATGAAGACTTAGCAAAACGAGTAGGTATGCCGTTTTTGAACGATGACGGTATGAGTGATATTGCCGCCCAAGGTATTCGCGACGATTATAATTATTTAATTGATGTTGCTGATGGTACTGGTCCTGTTGATCAAGCTCCTGAGAAGGGGATTACGGCCTTGTTTCAAAGTGTGCTTCCTATGCTTGATTTCCTTACTGATTATGAGATATCAGATGTTGAATATCATGATCCAGCTGCACCTCAAGTCGTGACTAATACCGATGGTACAATCACAGTTTTACTGCCTAAGCGTATAGGGCAAATTGCGTATCATAATATGGCTATTAAGGGTCTCGAAGATACGCCGCTTGGCGATCTCTTTTTTAATGATGTCACTACCGTTGAAGGTTCTAAACTAATTCTTACGCCTCGAAATATGTGATTCGCTTGTCGAGTCGTCATAGTTATTTCGGCGGTGTTATAAAACGTCCGCCGGAAATATGACCATGACTTTAGAGCGCGATCATTCTCGGCTATTTTATTTTTTGAGATTTATTATTAGAGCTTTTAGTTCTTGAATTTCGTCTCTTAATTCATTCAATGTAGCGCTGCCGTCTTCTTCGGCTTTCTCCGCTCGTTCTTTTGCGTGTTCATCTTCTAATACATTGACGACGATACCTATCACCATATTGAGAAAGGCAAACGCAGTGAAGAAAATGAATGTTAGGTAATAGCTCCATGACAAAGGGTAGACTGCCATGGTTTCGTACATCACATCAGTCCAGTCTTCGAAGGTCATTACACGGAATAGCGTAAGTAGAGAAATACTGATATCGCCCCACAATACCGGGTTAATTTCGGCAAAGAAGGTGGCACCAACGGCTGCGTAGATATAAAAAATGATGAACATGAGCAGTACGACATAGCCCAGCTGTGGCAGAGCGCGAACAAGGGAGTTAAGTAGGGTACGCAACTCAGGAATGATAGAGACCATTCGTAGTACGCGGAATACGCGCACCAAACGGCCAACTAAGGCCATATCGCTGTTATCAATAGGTATCAAGCTGACGACAACAACGAGAGTGTCGAACACGTTCCAGCCATTGTGGAAAAATCGTTTCTTATTCGGCTCTGCAATGAACCTTACGATGATTTCAAAAAGAAACAGAAAGGTAATGCCGACATCTAGCCAGAGGATAATTTGGGTGACAGCTGAAGGGATTGGATAGGTTTTTGCGCCAATCAACAAGGCGGAGAGAATGATGACGCCGACAACCAGCATCTCGAAAGTGCGATTGTCACGCAGTGCAATGGAGCGTTCTTGTATCTGCTGAATAGTTATCATGTTGATGCTTTGTCTGCCTAGTTATGACGATTAAAATGCAGATGGTATCCAGATTTTCGCTTAATACAATCGTATGAATCGAGGATTGTGCGAGAATGACGCCTTCTCTGTTCTGGCTAGTGTTTTATGAATGTCGCAATTCTGGTCTTGGTGGCTTGCGCAACGTTAGTTTTGTTTCTTGGACCTCTTCGCAATCAGCCCTTGTGGCGCGCTACGATTACGCCACTCGCTTCTATTATTGGTTCTGGTTTTTTAGTCCTAGGTCCTGTGCTTGCCCATGACTTTGGCTCATGGGCTCCGGTAGGAATGGCCGCCCTTTGCCTATTAGCTTGGAGTTTTGGCTCGGCAATTAGAGCGAATATCGCACGAATCGATACGGAGGAGGGCTCGGCGGGCGAGTGGAGCGAGCGCATCAGTGCTTGGGTGCTGTCTGTAGCCTATATGATATCGGTTGCCTACTATTTAAATTTATTAGGAAGCTTTGCGGTTAGTCTTACATCCTTTGATACGCCTCTCGTAGCGAGAGCCATTACGACTGCCGTATACCTCTTTATTATCCTGCTTGGTTGGACGCGCGGCTTCGGAGCATTGGAAGCCGTCGAGTACCCAGCGGTTGTTGTTAAGCTCGCGGTGATTACCGGGCTGATTTTTGCACTCGGACACAACATGTGGTCTGTTCATCAGCAGGATAGTTTAGTGTTTCCTGTTGCCGATATTCGTGGCTGGTATGCTGTCACCTTGTTTTTTGGGTTGATTGTAACGGTGCAAGGGTTTGAGACTTCGAGGTATCTGGGCGTTACGTATTCAGCCTCAGTACGAATTAAATCAATGAAAATCGCCCAGTATGTTTCTACCGTCATTTATTTAGTCTATGTCGTGTTATTAACCTATGCGGTGCCGATTTCAACCGACAACGTCAGCGAAACTGAAATTATCCACCTAATGAAAAGCGTCGCACCAATTTTGCCTGTGCTCCTTTTGGTAGCGGCATTGGCGGCACAATTTAGCGCTGCGGTGGCGGATACCGGTGGGGCAGGCGGCTTGGTAGAAGAAGTAACGCACAAGCGAGTTAGTGAGCGTCAGGGCTATCTGCTTGTTTGCTTGGTCGGTTTGGTTCTAACTTGGCTTGCGGATGTATTCACTATCATAGCGTTTGCATCGCGTGCTTTTGCTCTCTATTACGGGGTGCAGTCATTTATCGCTGCGCGTAATAGCCTTGGTGGTTATCGGATTTTTTATGGCGCGTTAACCGTCGTGGGTTTCGCCGCGGCGTTGTTGGGGGCACCAGTAGAAGGATGATTAATAGGAAATTTAGGCTACCTCATTACAAGGTAGCCTATTGGGATATTTAGCGGTTTTGTCCAAGAATACGCATGGCCTTTAAGCGGCGGCCTGCAGCGGATTCATTCACATTTAAAACATGATCAGCAATACGCTCTAGACGATTCAGTACGTCAATAAAGGTAACACCGGCACGAGGCGAGTAATCTCCATTTTCCAAGCGAACATAGTGATTACCGCGATATTCGTCGCGCAGTTTGTCTACTTCATTTTCTAATACAATGGCATGGTCGAGATCGACTTCTTGCGGATCCATGGCCACATTCAAGTGCATATTGGTGATGACATCGCGCACCGCAATCATCATTCGTTCGATTTCTGCGGTCGCAACTTCTGGCCAGGCAGACTTGGTTTCGTGCATGCGTTCTAACAGCTTTGAAATCTGGAAATAGATGTCTGCGATGCGCTCCATGTCATTGATCATGGTTTGCATGAAACGCATACGTTCAGTGAGGTCGTGTTCTAGGTGGGTGCGTTCACTGATGCTAACGAGGTAGTCGGAAATTTCGATTTCAAATTGATCCGTTGCTTGCTCGTATTTTTGAATGCGTTCCATTAATTTTTCGCGTGCGGCCTTAGGGTCGAACAACAACTCATTAACAGAGTCGTGCATTTTTTCGAGCACATCGGCAAATTGCTGAATCTCTTTTTGCGCCTGTTCAATTGATAGGTTAGGTGAGGTCATAACCCCTGCGCTGATGTAGCGTAAGTGAAAATTATCTTCATCACTGCCGCTATCGGGCTGCAAATATTCTACTAGGCGCACGAGTTGTGGCACAAAAGCGAACAAAATGATGACATTTAATACGTTGAAGGAGGTATGAAATAGAGAGAGAGCTAGGGTTGCGTTGGAACGTGCTGCTGGGTCGTCGCTTAACACGGATATTGGGTTGTTGGTAAAGGTTTGCACCGCCCAGTCGATGGCATCAAGTACAAAGTAAATCGATGCCATCATCCATATCACGCCAATGATATTGAACAGAAAGTGGAATCGAGCGGCTCGCTTAGCATGAACGTTGCCGACCATAGCCGCTAAATTGGCGGTAACGGTAGTACCAATGTTTTCACCCAGTACCATAGCCGCTGCAATCGGAAAGGAGATCCATCCTTCGAACAGCATCACCAGAGTTACAGCGGTTGCAGCGGAGGATGACTGCATGAGCAGCGTAAGTACGGTGCCAATAATGACGAACAAAACTAAGGAAAAGTAGCCGTAGCCAGTAAACATATCGAGAAACGCTAGGATCTCAGGATTGCTACGAATATCCGGTACGCCATTTTTAATGAACTCAAGGCCAATAAAAAGAATACCGAAGCCAACCATAGTTTCAGCAATGTTGCGCCAGCGGCTGTTTTTGGAGAATAGAAAAGCAAAGAAAATACCGATCATGGCAATGGCAATCGGGGTGATTTTCATCTTGAAGCCGAATAGGGCAACAATCCAGGCGGTAATCGTTGTGCCTATGTTGGCACCCATAATCACACCAGTGGATTCAACAAACGTTAGTAGGCCAGCGTTAACAAAGCTGACCGCCATAACCGTGGTAGTGGTGGACGATTGAGTAATGGCGGTAGTACCAAAGCCTGTCAGAACGCCGGTAAAGCGATTGCGGGTCATGCCACTTAAAATTCCTTTTAAGCGACTGCCTGCAATATTTTGCAAACCTTCGCTGAAAATCTTCATACCGAAGATAAAAATTCCTAAAGCTCCTATCAATTGTAGGAAGTCGAAGAAGGAGTAGTTCATAGGTCACCACTGAATTCGCGCTTAGAATTGTGTTGCCGAAGCATTGAGGCCGCGATTATAGCCGCAACTATTTCGCGAGCGGTGGCTTTTTCATATTTCTGTAACAAAAAATAATTCATTTAACGAATATTAATGCTGCCGTTGTTCCTAGTGGCTACTAGTGGTGGTGGCACCAAGGGCGTGAAGATACAGATAACGCCTATGTTAAGGCCGGTATCGTGACTAGTTGCCAAGCACAAGTAGGTCAGACAGTTGAGCCGGGTATGCGTCTATTAAGCCTAGTGACTGAGCTTATTTGGATTGATACCAACTTTAAAGAAACTCAAGTTGCTAATATGCACGTGGGTGATGTCGCGACTATTCATGTCGATGGCTTGGATGGTAAGAAATTCAACCGTCATGTCGATAGTTTCTTCGCTATTTTAGCGTCGCTTGCCTGCTCATCCGCATGGAATCTCGATTCAATGATTGTCTTTCGGGTATTGCAGGGTTTTACCGGCGGTGCACTGATTCCTATGGCCTTCACTCTCATCGTTACTTTGCTACCAGCCGAAAAACGACCGATTGGCATGGCTTTATTTGGCGTTACCGCAACGTTTGCTCCCGCGATAGGCCCGACATTGGGTGGTTGGTTAACTGAAGTCTTTAGCTGGCACTACATCTTTTACCTGAATGTGATTCCTGGCCTTGATTTCAGCGTCGTGTTTATTTCTTTTCGCTCGCAAGCAGTTGGCGAGTGAGCATCCACTGGTAAATCTGCGCTTATTTAAGAGCCGAGATTTCACCTTGGCCTGTATCTCTTACTTTGTTCTCGGTGTCGCGCTATTTGGCTCGGTCTATTTAGTGCCACTGTATTTGGCCGATTTGCAGCAGCGTATTGTTGTGGGCAGTCAAAATGCGCTGGAATATCTACGTCAATTGGGCGATATGTTGCAGGCCGGTGGCGGCAGTGCTGATCAGAGTTATGGTGTACTCATGGCTGAGTTACACACCCAAGCTATGGTGATGTCCTATAATGAAGCCTTCTTTGGCTTAGGTATCGCTTTACTATTGGCTTCGGTGGTGTCGCTGAGCATTCGACCTGCAGCAGCGCAGGCTGATATAGCCGAAGCCCCCGTGCATTAATCAATACTTGTGCTGGGAGTAGAGATTTTATACACTACGCGCCCTTTTAATAGGCCCCGTCCGTCTAGGTGATGTTCAACATTGAGCACATTGAAGTGGTTGGGAAGATAAACGACAAGCGATTCCAAAACTTGTCACTTGATAAAACGATCGGAGTGATCTGAATTTATGGTAGTTATCCGTTTGGCCCGTGGCGGCTCTAAAAAACGTCCTTTTTATCACATTAACGTAGCTGATGCCCGCTCACCACGTGACGGTCGCTTTATCGAGCGTGTTGGATTTTTCAATCCAGTTGCTCGTGGCCAAGAAGAGGCCTTGCGTCTGGATCTTGAGCGCGTTGACTATTGGTTGAGCAAAGGTGCACAACCAACAGAACGTGTTGAGAAATTGGTTAAAGATCTCAAGAAAGCTCAGGCTTAATTGTCAAACGCGGAGTTGTCTGTAGTGTCTGAAGAGAACATTTCAGTATTAGGAAAGGTCTCAACGGCATTTGGTATTAAAGGTTGGATCAAAGTGTTTTCATACACTGATCCGGTCACCAACATTCTGGATTACCCCATTTGGCAACTTAAGATTCAAGGCCAGTGGAAAGAATTCAAAGTGCTGCAAGGCAAGGCGCAGGGCAAAGGGTTAGTTGCACAATTAGAAGGTATTAACGATCGTGATCAGGCTCTAGCCATTGCTAAAGCTGAGATTGCAGTACCGACTGAAGCACTACCTGAACTTGAAGAAGATGAACATTATTGGTTCCAGCTGGAAGGGTTGAAGGTGGTAAACACCGACGGCGTGTGGCTGGGCCAGGTTAAAGAGCTTTTTGAATCTGGTGGTGGCAATCAGGTTATGGTGATCAAACCTTGCGAAGGCAGTGTTGATCAACGTGAGCGGATGCTTCCTTATGTGGATCAATTTGTTCTAGAGGTGGATTTGGATCGCGCTGAGATTCAAGTTGACTGGGACCCGGATTTTTAAACTTGGGCCCTCAAACAAGGGCTAAAGTGGAGTAATAACCGGTGTGGTTTGGAGTTGTGACTCTGTTTCCGGAAATGCTGCAAGCGCTGACCGACCAAGGTGTTAGTGGGCGTGCGGTAAAGCAAGATCGGGTACAGATTACGTGTTGGAATCCTCGTGATTTCGCGCATGATAACTATCAAACCGTGGACGATCGTCCGTACGGTGGTGGACCAGGAATGCTGATGAAAATTCAGCCTTTACGGGACGCTATCCATGCAGCTAAAGCAGCTGCTGGAGACGGTGCTAAGGTGATTTATATGTCACCGCAGGGCCGTAAACTGGATCAACAAGGTGTGCTTGAATTAGCGCAACAAGATAAGTTGATTTTAGTAGCCGGACGGTACGAAGGCATTGATGAACGTTTGATTGAACACGAAGTCGACGAAGAATGGTCTATCGGTGATTTTGTGTTGAGCGGTGGTGAGTTAGCCGCGATGACGTTAATGGATGCCGTGATTCGATTAGTGCCTGGTGTGTTAGGGCATGATCAATCAGCCCAGCAAGACTCCTTTATGGAAGGCTTGTTGGATTGTCCACACTATACTCGCCCCGAAGATTATGAAGGGCAGTTAGTACCCGAAGTACTACTTAGTGGTAATCACGAGAAAATCCGCCAATGGCGCTTAAAGCAGTCATTGGGCCGAACCTGGGAACGCAGACCGGACTTACTGGATGCGCTGGAACTGACAAACGAGCAACAAAAGTTATTGACAGAGTATCTGAATGAACGCGAAGCGCCTTCATCAGACTGTTAAGGAGCGAAATAATGAGCAGCAAGAACACAATCATTCAGCAGATTGAAAATGCACAGCTGAAAGAAGCACTTCCAGCATTTGGCCCTGGCGACACTATCGTTGTACAGGTAAAAGTGAAAGAAGGTACTCGTGAGCGTCTACAGGCGTTCGAAGGTGTAGTAATCGGTAAGCGTAACCGCGGTCTGAACTCTGCTTTCACAGTACGTAAAATCTCTCACGGTGTTGGTGTAGAACGTACTTTCCAGACTCACAGCCCATTGGTTGATAGCGTTGAAGTGAAACGCCGTGGTGCGGTTCGTCAAGCTAAGTTGTACTACCTGCGTGAGCGTAGCGGTAAATCTGCACGTATCAAAGAAAAGCTTTAAGCTTTTCAGCGGGAAAAACGGGCCATTGGCCCGTTTTTTTTTGGTCTTTTTCTCTAGGCCTGTATGATGTTGGCAACTTTCTACGGGCCATGAACTTAGTTTGGCTCAGTCACTCAAACGCTTCATATGTTAGTGAGCAGATTTTTATGAAAAAGACCCTGATTGCCGCTGCGCTTGGACTATTAATTGGTGCAACGGCAAATGCTGAAATGACACTGAAGGACGCAGCAGAAGCCAAATTGGTTGCTGCTTTCGGACCCGACCTAAAAGTCCGGGAAGTAGCGCAGTTGGCTAAAGGCCAAGTACTAGAAGTGGTATTAATAGATGGCAGTGTCATGCATATGACGCCGGATTTAAGCTACTTCACTTATCGCGATGAATTGTATGAGTTGACCGCTCGTGGCGCTAAGAGTGTTACTGAATCTCGCCAAGAACCGATGCGCGCAGCGAGTTTGGCGGCGGTACCCGATCGTGACACAGTGGTCTTCCCGGCTAAGGGCGAGGAAAAAGCCATGATTAACATCTTCACGGATATTGATTGTGGTTATTGCCAAAAGTTACACACCGAGATTCCACGTCTAAATGAACTAGGTATTAAAGTTCGCTACTTAGCCTACCCACGCTCTGGTATTAAAGATCGTGAAACGGGGCAATTGACGTCATCCTACGAAAAAATCAATTACGTTTGGTGCCAAGCTGATCGCGGCACCGCGATGACTGATATGAAAACTACTCAGCGCGCTTTGAATATCACTGGCCAGCGCTTGTCTAAGGCGAGTAGTCCAGATCAGGCCAGCACTCTTGAAGGCGAGTACCGTGCATTACAATCGCAAATGACAGCAATGCTTGCGTCTAGCAAAGACTGCCATTCTCCGATTGCTGTCCAATATGAGTTAGGTCAGTCGGTTGGTGTCACGGGTACGCCTGCCATTATCACAGAACAGGGCAGTCTCATTCCTGGTTATATGCCAGCAGATGATTTAGCGAAGCGATTAGGCGTTTTATAACCGAAAAATCGGCATGTTTATCGCTTAAAGAAGCCCGCTTATTAGCGGGTTTTTTTTGTTTGCGATTAAGTAACTTTATTGCTTGGCGCTCAGTGCTCACGTTTTATTTAAGTACAAACGTTCATTATATCTTATTCAGAAAGAGTACAGGCCTGATATTAAGTGGCCTTGAAGCAAGTATTCAGAAGTTATGCAAAGGGTTATCCACAGGAGCTGTTTTGACTGATTTTCACCCTAAGTTAACTTTTTACCGAAAAGTTCAGAAAACTGCTTTACTCAGATCTTTTTCGGTGCGTCCTGCCCCATGATGATGCCGTCTTATGCACACAGGTATTTTAAAGTCGTATTTTCTTCATATTTGGCTTATAAAAAGTAAATATGTCTATTGATTTTTATAAGTCATTGAAAAATATAGAGTTTTTAGTAGATCAAAAAATGATCAATCTGTAGGGAGGCTAAGTATGATGGGGATTTGTTGCATTTTTCAAAGTCTTATCCACCAACTTATCCACAGAATCTGTGGGCAAAATTCATCGGACTATCTCCGCCAATTTGAGCAATTTTTTTTATAAAATGCTGTGTTGACTATTGACAGGGTATTGGTGACAAAAAGTTGGTTATACACATTTGCTATCTTCGTATTTTGAACTGTCATGAAAAAGTCAAGCGCTTGTAGTGTTAACTTTCAGTATTCATAACTCATTGAAAAATATAAGATTTTTTTGTGGTGTAAAAGCGAACAATTTAACTCAGGGCCTGTATTCATGGGCCTTAGAGGGAGTTTTCAAAAACTTATCCAGAAAGTTATCAACAGAAAATGTGGGTAACTCGCGGAAAGCCCGAAAACACGGGCCTTTTAGCTGTTTTCATCCTCTTCTGAATGCAATAAAAATTGGTCTAAAGAAGGGTGTGGAGGGATGTCTAATGTGGATTGTAGAGATCCAGGTAATGCGTCAAGCCAGTTGAATCGTTCGCATAGCTGGCGCCAGATCCCATCTAGTGGTGCTGTGAATACTAATTCTTCTCCTGACGTCGGATGCACCATATTGAGCTGCCATGCGTGCAGCAATAAGCGAGGTGCGTTGAGTTGGTCGCGGAAGTAACGGCTGTGACGCCCTTTACCGTAGCGTGCATCCCCTATAATTGGATGTGCTAAGTGCTTTAGGTGACGGCGTAGTTGGTGCTTACGGCCAGTATGTGGTCGGCAATCGACTAGGGAGTAGCGTGATTGCGGATATTTATCGATTTCTACAGGAATCTCGACGGTTGCTAAACAACTAAAGTCAGTAATGGCTTCTTGCTCTGGCCTGACACGCTCGTGCTTGGCGTATTTATCAACCGGAGGAGCCATGGCGTAATCTAGATGGATGAATTCCGGCATATAGCCGCGGGTAATGGCGAGGTAATGTTTCTCGACATCGCGTTCGCGCCATTGGTCGGCAACCAAGCTGGCGATCTTTGGACTACGAGCAAAAGCCAATACGCCCGAGGTCGGCTTATCAAGGCGATGTACTGGATATACGCGACGGCCCAGCTGGTTGCGAACGAGCTGTAATGCGAAGCGGGTTTCATGGCGATCAATTTCGCTGCGATGAACGAGTAAGCCACTGGGTTTGTTGATAACAACAAGATCATCGTCTAAATAAAGAAATTCGAGTTCCATAAGCCTGTCTTTTTGTTGCAGACGGGCACTTTACTCTGATTGATCTTGATCATCCAGAATACTGGTAATCGATTTAGATGAATGGCTGCGTAAAAAATGTAGGATTAAATCCAGCAAGTTTTGTGGATCTTCGAGGTGAGGGAAATGGCCGGTGCTCAGTTGTAAGTGGGTTACGTTACTTAGCCCAGCCGGAAGAGCCTTAACGGCCATACGATCATACTCACCATCAATCAGTAGGATAGGAAGAGTACTTAGCCAATCGGTTTCATAATAGCGGCAATGAAGTAGTTCAGGTAAAGCACGTAAACCATCATGAACGCGGAGCAGCTGCCATGTATCACGTAAAAATTGTGTTGATAGTCGGCTGTAAGGGCCTGTTTGCCTTTGCATATAATGCATAAAGCGCTTTTCATTAATAAAGGGTATTAAAGCAGGACCGATTGGCGTTGCCAGTAATCGCTCCAGCAAAGGCCAAGGAGCGAGCGATGGTGGCAGGCGGGGAGCGATCAGCGTCATGGTATTAATCACCGCGCACTCTTGTGCTAGCGATAGTGCAATCAGAGCGCCATAGTCATGCCCGACGATATGAATATCTTCAATGTTTAGATGAGTTAATAAATCTGTTAACAGTTCGCACTGAGTGTGGATGTTGTAATCGTAGGGAAAGGGCTTATCAGAATCGCCACAACCGACAAAATCGAGTGCGGTAACTCGGTATTGCTGAGTTAGTAACGGCCATAGTGAATGCCAATCCCAGCTGTTGCCAGAGATTCCATGTAGTAGCAATACATCTCGGCCGCTACCGGCTTGGTGGTAGTTAACCTTGATATCTTGCCAATGAAACCATTGCTGTTGGCCTCGCCAAATATTGGGATTGAGGTCAGAACTTTCCATGCTGGCCGAGTAATCCTCATATAAGTGCCGCTATCGTGTCATCTCTTTGTATGAACACAGGCTATTATTGTTCTGCTTAGTAATTTAGGCCAGTGTTGATAATAGGGCAAGTAGGCCCGTGTTTGATCTTCATTTCTCTGTATGTGTTGATCCGTTATCATGAGTCAACTTTTATACAAGGAATGTCTTTATGGAGCAGCGTTTCGTTCTGTTGCTGGTATGTCTTTGGTCGTTTATGGCAGTGGCGGAGCCGGTAGCATGGGATGGCACTGCCAAGTCTTGGCTAACACGCGGTAGTGAGCATTTTCAGATTCACTATCCTCAAGGCGAACAATATGAAGAAACTGCACTGCATGCGCTTGATCTTGCTGAAACGGTTCATAAGCAGTTAATTCCTTTTTTTGGCACTATTCCCGCGACTAAAACGCAGCTCGTGTTGGTTGATGATTTTGATATCTCTAACGGTTGGGCGACATTTTCTCCTTTCCCGCAAATTCGGTTGTTCTCTTCGCCACCGCAAGATATTAACGGCTTAGAGAATAATGATGAGTGGATGGCTGCACTTATTCGTCACGAATACGTACACATCTTACATATGGAAATGGCTAGAGGAATTCCAGCTAACGGTCGTAAGGTATTTGGACGACTGCCCTTTTTCTTTCCTCATGCGTTAACGCCGCCTCTCTTTATTGAGGGATTAGCCGTGTATTTCGAAACGAATCCAACATTGGGTATTGGTCGTCTGCAATCGAATTTTTATGAAATGCAAATGCATGCAGAAGTACGCAGTGGAGAATTTGATGAGCTTGGTGAGGCCGTAGCTTCTTTGCGTGAGTGGCCCTATGGCAAACATTATTTGTACGGTGCATATTTTATTGATTACTTAGTGCGTACTTATGGCGAGCAGCAATTACAGCGATATCTGCAGCAGTATAGTAAGCAGATTTTGCCGTATATCATGCAAAATGATGTCGCTAGAACTGTATTTGGAAAAAACTTTGCGCAGCTGTGGGATGACTTTCGCAAGGATATGCTGGTTCGATTTGCGGCGGACCCGGAGCAGACTTATGTGGAAGGTCGTTCAATTGCAGATTCAGGTTTTAGAACACTAGCAACAACGGTGTTAGGTGATCGGCTTTTCGTTAATTATGCCAATGACCAAGATAGAGCTGAATTACGCGTATATCCCACCGACAGTAGTAATGCTCAAGCAGCCGATGGAGATTTTCTTACCTACACCAAAGGCATCACCGATTTAGACGTTAATGCAGAGGGGGTTGTCGCCGCGTCAAGGCGTATTAGCTACAGTAGTGGTCGTTTAGAAAACGATATTTTTATTTGGCAGAATAATGATTGGACCCGTTTAACCAGTGAGCAGCGGTTACGCAAAGTACGCTGGCTGCCAAAAGGTGAGCGCTTGGTCGCTAGTCGAATGGTTGCTGGTATCAGCGAGTTATATTTACTTACTCTCAACGGTGAAATGTCGCTATTGTGGCGTGGCGTTGCGGGTGACGTACTGGGTGATTTCGATGTCAGTCCTGATGGTTTGTCCATCGCCGCGAGCATAAAGCGCCCAGATCAGGGTTGGAATTTAGAGTTATTTTCTATCGCCGATCATGTTTGGACACCGTTAACCAATAGCTTGTCGATCGAGTCGACTCCAGAGTATACCCCCGACGGATCGTTATTATTCACCGCCGACTATGATGGCGTTTTTAATATTTATCTGCGCACGAGTGAAGGTGATGTTAGTCAGATTACGCAGGTTGAGTCGGGGGCGTTTTCACCGCGCTGGCGTGATGGTTCTGTGGTGTATCAACAATATACGGTGACGGGCTATCAGTTGCGCGAAATCCCCATGTTATCAGCATTGCCGCCCGCATTAACTGTAACGGATGTACCGATAGGAATGCATAATTATCCTAATCCTGTGTTGATATCAGCAAACTCATCAGATGCTGAACCATATTCTCCGTTGAAAACAGTGCGCCCTTATTATTGGCTTCCAGCATGGGAAATCACCGACACGAACAGTCGAGTTGGTTTGCAAACCGGCGGCATGGATGCATTAGGGCGGCATATGTATTCATTATTATTGCTGCGCGACGTTAAGCAAGATGTATGGGAAGGAAGCGCTTTTTATAGTTATGACCCACGTTGGACACTGAGTTGGGATCGCAGCCATAGCTATCGCTTTCCACTTTCTGAGGTGCTTGATCCTATTGTTATTCGCGATGATACCGTGCGTGGTGAGCGCAATTACCTACTACGCGGTATCGAAGATCAACTCTCGTTGAGTGCGGGCCTAAGCTATTCAAATAAAAGCTTAGTGCGTGCACCAGAAGAAATAACAATTGTAGGTCCCCGTGACCTAAGTCAGGGGCTAGCAGGCTTGGCATTAACTTTCGATAATCGAGAAACCTACCTACAGTCTACCGGTGTAGGTTGGGGGCACAAAATTGAAATCGTTGCAGAGACGAATGACTTGCTCGAAAGTGCTTATGAAGGGGAGCAGTACCAAGCCGACTGGCAGTACAGCTTTAATATAGCGGGGCGGCACTCATTAACACTAAGTGCTGCTGGTGGCTGGGCAGACGATACCGCGGGTACATTTATACTCGGTGGTTTACCTCCGCAAGAAGATTTGCAGCGATTTGGTCGTGATGAATTATCTTTGTCGGGTTATCAGCAGGGAGCCGCGATAGGGCATTTTTATGACCGCGAACGTATCAAGTTTTCCGCTTGGCTAGGGCGCATTGAGGATAATTGGGATGTATGGCCAATCGGCGCTGGAGATGTGTCACTATCCTTGTACGCAGAATCTGGCGCTGCTTGGTTTAGAGGACAAGACAGAAAGGTATTGCCTGCCGTTGGCATGGAATTGAGTATTGAAGCTTTAATAGGCTATCGCCTTATTTTACCGATAAAGGCTGGGGTTGCTTATGGTATCGACGATACTTTAGGGGAAACTCAAACATACTTGCGCACTGCTTGGTATTATTAGTCGATAATTATATAGGGGTTGTATGGAATATATTTGGATTTTAGTGGCGTTTTTATGTGGATTTATTGCGCGCCAGTTAACTATGCCACCTCTTGTCGGGTTTCTTTTAGCGGGTTTCGGCATGAATGCCGCAGGTATCGAACCGCTAACTAATCTGCAAACATTAGCCGATCTTGGCATTACCTTAATGCTCTTTACAATTGGCTTAAAGCTTGATGTTCGGGCTTTGTTGCGTACCGAGGTATGGGCTACTTCTATTGCCCATTCGGGAATTTGGTTTGTATTAGTGGCTGCACTTGTTCCTGTTCCTGCATGGCTTGGTATTGCACAGGTATACGATGTTTCATGGCAAACGGCCGGATTAGTGGCTTTTGCACTGAGTTTCTCTTCAACTGTTTGTGTTATTAAAATGCTGGAGGATGCCTCAGAGCTTAAAGTTCGTCACGGCAAGTTAGCGGTCGGAATTCTTATTATTCAAGATATTATCGCGGTATTGTTCCTTGTCGCATCGACAGGGAAGATCCCCTCTCCTTGGGCGTTTGCTTTGTTAGGACTTTGGCTAATTCGGCCAGTTATATATCAACTAATGAGCCGAGCAGGACACGGTGAATTATTACCCTTAATGGGATTTTTCTTGGCCTTGGGCGGTGCCGAACTTTTTCAATTAGTGCATATTAAAGGTGACCTCGGTGCATTAATGTTCGGCATTTTGCTAGCACCCCATGCAAAATCTGCTGAGCTGTATAAATCGTTGATGGGGTTCAAAGATCTATTTTTAATCGGTTTCTTTCTTTCGATCGGTTTTACTGCGCTTCCGACACTAGATATGGTGCCCGTAACCTTGGGCTTGCTCTTGTTATTGCTGGTGAAATTTGCTCTATTTTTCTTCTTATTTGTTGCTTTGGGTTTACCTGGGCGAACCGCTTATCTCACGTCCTTGGGGTTAGCAAACTATAGCGAATTTGGACTGATAGTGGCTCATCTCGGCGTTGAGGAGGGTTGGCTGAGTAACGACTGGTTAGTGATTATTGCTTTAGCAATGTCGTTATCTTTCATTATTAGCAGCTTTTTATATCGTAAAGCGCACCATATATACGCAGTGCAGAAGGATCTAATTAATCGCTTTGAACGCAAAGGAGCGCACAATGGTGTTAAATTACCGCAGAAAATCGACATCTTGATTTTAGGTATGGGACGAGTTGGTAAAGGCGCTTACCAGACATTAAGCCAAGATTTCGGTGGTGCGGTTTGCGGGGTAGAATCGGATTCTGATCGTGTGACTTATTTGCAGGCAAAGGGACTAAACGTTATTGCTGGTGATTCTGATGATATGGAATTTTGGCAGCAGGCAGCGAAGCGCAACATTCGCTTAGTCATGTTGGCTCTGCCGTCGCAAACAGAAATGCGCAGTACCTTAGAAATGATGCAGTTATCTGGCTATCAAGGACGTGTTGCCGCCGTAGCGCGTTATGAAGATGAAAGAGAAGAGTTACTCGCCTTAGGTGTTGATGTGGCGTTTAACTATTATTCCGAAGTTGGGTCGGGCTTCGCTGCAGAAAGTCGTCACTTACTAGAACCGCAAACATAAACAGCCGGCATGGTGCCATCCCGGCTGTCGAGTTTTATTCTAATCAGGCTGATCAAAAGAGGTTGAGAACAAGAGCTGCTTGCTCGCAGTTATCTTTCTCTTTTAAATCGTTTTTCTGCTTAGACTGATCCGATTTGATCCAGCTGTAACTGCTTGGTGAGCCCTTACAGATGGTTAGACCTAGTACGTTATTCGCCGACTTTACAAATACATTCATGTTCACTAAACCGCGAGTTCTTGAACGTAAATAGATTTTCTTCGGTGAAATGGTGTAGGCCCGTAGTCCATCTTTGGCGCTGATGCTCTGGCTGCTGCCCGCAGGCGCATTCACAAATACCGCATCGTCACGAATCTCGATACTGCTCCAATTGGAATCAGTTTCAAATTCCAATTCGTAAATTTTGTCTTCGGCAAATACTTGGGCACTAAAACTTAGGGCACATAATAAGGGTAAAACGATTGCTTTCATGTCAACCTTCCGTGGGTTCGGATGGTGGGTTTGGAAAGGGCCGGTTATTACCAGCCCCTTTATATGCTCCTTAAAGTTATAGTTCAGCCTTTAGCAACCGTCAAAGATGACTCTCAGCATATTCTGCCAATGGTGACCGTGGTGAGCCTTCTAAATGAATCGTGCCTCCGTATGGAAACTCCTTAAACCGTTCAATTAAATAGGTTAATCCCGAGCTAATTGGATTGAGGTAAGGTGTGTCTATTTGCGCAAGGTTACCAAGGCACACGACCTTACTGCCCGCGCCTGCACGGGTAACGATGGTTTTCATTTGGTGTGGTGTTAAGTTCTGACATTCGTCAATTAAGATTAAGCTGTGCTGGAAACTGCGTCCGCGGATGTAGTTGAGCGATTTAAATTGTAGTGGCACTTTTTGCAAAATATAGTCGACACTACTTTTTGAGTGTTCGTCATCGTTATGTAGCGCTTCAAGGTTATCGGTGATCGCACCTAACCAAGGCTCCATTTTTTCGGCTTCTGTGCCTGGTAAGTAGCCAATATCTTCATCAAGGCCGCGAGTACTGCGTGTCGCAATAATGCGGCGGAACTGTTTAGTCGCAACTGTCATTTCAATAGCGGCAGCCAGTGCCAGTATGGTTTTCCCCGAGCCTGCTTGACCGCTGAGTGTTACTAAATGCACGTCGGGATCGAGTAGCAAGTGCAAGGCTAACGCTTGAGGGATATCTCTTGGTGTTAACCCCCAAGCACTTTGTCCCATAAGTTGCTCGTAGGGCAGGTCGCGAATCAACGCAAATTGCTCTCCTATTCGATCAACGCGACCGATAAAACCTTTTTCATCAACGATAAAGCGGTTGGCATAGAGTTCTTCAGGTAAATTTTCCAATGGGATTTTATGATAAGTACCTGTCTCATCATGGAAAGTATCAACCGTTGTTTGTGTTTCCCAAAACGACCCTTCAACACGTTGAAAGCCCGTCTCTAGTAAGGACACGTCAGATACCATCTGATCGTTTTGATAGTCTTGCGCACCAATACCACAGCCACGAGCTTTTAAACGCATGTTGATATCTTTGGTGATGAGCACGACATCGCGGTGAGGACTGCGTTCTTGCAAAATAACTAGGCTATTAATGATTTTGTTGTCATTGAGGTTGTCAGGAAGGGCGCGGTGTGGAGCATCGAAACTATCGAGTAGGATAGAAAAGTGGCCGTAGGTGCCACCATCGGGGCGGATAATAGGAACACCTTTAGCTATTTCAGTCGGGCTTGCATCACCAATGATGCGATCAATTTGACGAATCGCCTCGCGGCAATCAGTGGCAATGGACGCTTTGCCCATTTTTAATTTGTCGAGTTCTTCCAATACAGTCATTGGAATCACGACTTGATGCTCCTCAAAGTTGAGGATCGCAACCGGATCGTGAATAAGAACGTTGGTATCCAGAACGTACAGCTTAGTGTCGGATTTACGCGCAGCCATAGTAGTACTCTCCTAATGAGCAGGGTCTGGTCAGACAAATAGGCGCAACGAATACAGGCATACTATTGGAGGTATGAGTAATCGATGAGCAAGTTGGTTTAGGGGGTAGTGCGAGTGGGGTAGAGCGGTTTTTTCGAAGTGCGGAGGAGACACAGACGTTGCAACGGGTGTTCAGCGTCGTTGGAGTATGATCGAGGCAATGTCGCTTGCCCTGTGACCTTTTACTCCTGCCTGCTAAGGGCAGTCTTGTGAAGTTCTCGTTCAGAAACGATACCTCCCTCCTTTGGGTGTTTAATCACTATGGCGCGAAGTTTGACCGTTGCCAACCCCTGATTTTCAGAGTGTGACTTTGTCCTCATTGCTGTGCAAAGACGAAAAGTAGTCGTTAAAGTTATCTTGTTGTGCGCATTTGCTGTAGGCATCGCTAAGCCGCATAGGTGTTGCCGAAGAACCTTCAATTAAGAGCAATATCTCTACTTTAAATAGTTTTATTATCTAACGAGCGTCCAGTTTCTATGAAGACTAAATCACACTATGCATAGCCGAATCCCATGTAGGACAGTTGTGATGATGGCGTGCGTTTCAAGACAGGCGTCTGTTATTTCTAATGTCTTAGAGGCGCGAAGGGTCCGGTGATCAGGAGAGAGTATTATTGAATTCAGCTTGCTGGGCGTCTAAGAATATTTCTAACGCTCGTTCTAAGTTATCACCGTCGAATAAGTCAATGTAAAAAATTGCTCCAACTTTTCTCCTGCCCTGAGAATTCGCAAGGTTTAGGCGGCCTATCACAGCGCCGATGACGAGTATGGATAGTGTCTATTTAGAGTGCTAATACGTCATGGATAGGCTCTTTATTATGCTCTTAATGGCGCTTTATGACCCTTCTTGGTGGCGTAAAATGACGAGTTTACGTGGGTTGAATTCGTTGTTTTGCTTTGAAAAGTGCCATTCAATCCCACATGAAAGATCACTGTTTATGTTTCTAAATGTCGCATTTTGTGTACTTGTTGGCAGGTTTAAACCTTTTTGTGGCGTGAAAATGTCCATATGGTGTCACCCAAGCGTCCGGATAGCGGATTTGCAATGGTATTGGCGTAACAATCGGGATATCCTCCGGAGTGCGTTAATTGCCCAGATAGGTTACTATCTTGGCCATAATAACAACAAACTACTCATCCTATGGGGGCGTCATGTCGTTTCTCTCACGTATTGCAATCGTTATTGCTGCGCTTGCTTCAGTATCTGGCTGCAGCATCATTTATAAATCCACCGGTTGGGTGGTTTACGACTTAACTGATCGGCACATCACACCTTATACAATGACCGTTGATGACATTGGTGTAGCTTGTTCTACAACCCAAGGTCTGCAACCTATGGTCATGGCGTTTACACGTGTAACGTCAACGCCTGACCGTGCTTCTCTTATGATGAACATGATGGCTGGTTCATGTGCTGAAGCGGATGCGTCGGAAGACAGTCTTGCCTACATTCGTGCCTTTAAAGCGCAAAACATCAACGAAGCTAAAGATGCTCGCATCCGTGAAAAACGCGATTATGCAATTGCAGCAGCGCGTCAATACAAAGCCTACCAAAACATGGTGCACGAGTTTGGTGAGCCAGGCGGCAAAAAATGCCCAAGTTTAAGCAAGAAAGACCGCGTTTATTGGGCTCTTGGTAACTTAGCGGGTTTGCAAGCGGTTATGTCTGACTTGCGCGCTCAAAGCGTTGTTAACGTTCCTAAAGACATTGCTATGAAAACCGTTCGTGGTTTGCAGTGTCTGGATAATCAAGAATTTTGGGGCTTACCTTTAGCGGCCCAAGCTGGTTTGTGGATTTTGATGCCAGATACAGCGCCTGAAGGAGTCGATCCTTGGGTTGAAATGGCAGCAGCAGCTCGCGGTGGTTCAGATAGCGGTGTGCGTTTGTCTCACGCAGTAGAAGTTGTTATCGCTGATGGCTCCGGTAACCCAGAACAAGTACGTGATGCAATTCGTCGTCATGCAGCATCTTTAAAAGTAGACAAGCCAAACCGCGATTATCAATTGTTAGATTTAGTGGCATCGCGTCAAATTCTGGCAGTATCAGATCGACTATGGACTGAAGGAACTGGTTCTCGTACTCCTGTTGGTGGCTTAGGCACTTTCTGGGATGACGAAAAGAAATCTGCGGCTCCTAGCCTGAGTATCGATGATCTTTTGGAGGATTAATATGCGTAAGCTTTTGTGTGTGGCAGCGTTAGCTGCCAGCCAACTTACATTCGCGGCAGCGGACGAACGAAAATTTTGTATTTATGATCCACTAGGTGCCAACGGCAACTTGTATGGGTTAATGAAGGAATACCGTGAGTTCGCTATACAGCAAAATGTAAACATTCATTTGCGTGCCTACACAGATGAAAAAATTGCTTCTGATGATTTCAAAGCAGAGCAATGTGATGCCGTTATGCTGACAGGCGCTCGAGCTCGTCCATACAGCAAATTTGCTTCTACTATTGAAGCGATTGGCGCGGTACCAACAACTAGCGTTATGAGAAATTTGGTTAACACCATTTCTCAGCCTGGCGCTGCTAAATATATGGTCACTGGTGATCGCTACGAAGTCGGTGGTGTGATTCCGGCAGGCCCGATTTACTTGTTTGTACGCGATCGTAGCGTCGATACCGTAGAAGAAATGTCAGGCAAGCGTATTGCCACCTTAGAGTACGATGAGCCATCGGTAAAAATGGTAAACCATATTGGTGCGTCAATCGTTCCGTCAAACTCGGCTAACTTCTCTGGCAAGTTTAATAACGGTAGCGTGGATATCGCTTATGCACCTGCAATCGCCTATTCACCACTTGAAATGTACAAGGGTATTGGTACAAAAGGTGGGATTCTACGTTACAACCTTGCTTACTTAGATTTCCAAGTGCTTTTGCACAAAGAACGTTTCCCTGAAGGGTTCGGTCAAAAGTCTCGACTTTATGTCGCTGGCTTGTTTGATAAGGCTAATGCATTCGTAACACAGGATACGGCTGGTATCCCTGAAACTACATGGATTGATTTGCCAAAGGCAGACGTAGAAAAATATAACGAAATGCTTCGTCAAGTTCGTATCACTTTGCGTGATGAAGGTGTTTACGACGCTACTATGCTGACTTTACTGCGTAAACTCCGCTGCCGAGAAAATCCGGCAGAAGGTGAGTGCGTAGAAAATTTAGAATAAAAAGTTACCCCTTATAAGTACTCTTAAAGCAACCACAGAAGTTGCGAGTATGCAGAAGTTAGGGATAAGAACCGAAGCCGGCAGGCTTCGGTTCTTTTTAATCATCTAGAGGTATATTTCATGGAGCAAACAGTGCGTGTGGGGCACCGCACGGCGTACGAATGGCTCGCCGCTTTACCTGCCTTTGTGGTATTGGTTTTTGTAGTGATCCTTAATACAAGCCACACGATGCATGCACAGCTTTTACAGCTGGGTGAAGGCATCTGGGAAGGATATTTTACGCTGCGTCACGATCCTGTGACCCCAGACTGTAATCCTAATATCGATGTTGAATTTGAACTTAATAAAATTATTCAACAACGTGCAGCTGCACCTCAAGATGATTTCGATTTATTTGAGCCGGATCCAATCAATCCTGCTTTGATGCGTCAGTCGTTGCTCGCTGCTCAAGATCAGTGTCGTATCAAAGTTGAGCAATTTGAAGCAACCGATGGGCGCATTACTCCAGCCGTAAAATTGTTCCGTACCGTTGAGCTAGGTGTAGCCCGTTTTGGTGAAATGGGTTTAAGTGCTCAGCGCATTATGCTTGCAGTATTGGTACTCATATGTGGCTTGACGGCTTTATTCCGTCGTCATCACATAGCGCTGCGCCCTATGATAACCGTAATGGATTATCGGGTAGCATCCGGTGCGCAGTTAATTGCAGCAACGATTTTATTCTATTCCGTTTATAGCTTTAAAAATGTGGCCTTCTCTGCTGGCATTGCAGTCACCACTGAACACGGTATCTTGCATTGGTTATGGATCGGGGGCTTCGGCGTCATTCTGCTTTTGAGTTTGTTCCAATTCATATTCGTCCCTAAGACAGCTAAACCAGGCGGGAGTTTCCTCAAAGCACAGTTGGCGGTTCCGCTATACGCAACTATGTGTATCATTTCCGGTACTTACTTTATCTCTGCTGGTCATAGTGCAGGTATTGGTATTTATCTAAACCAAATGATGGAGCTGTCGCAATTGTTCTTGAACGTTGGTTTGTATGTATGGATTGGTATGCTATTGAAGCGTACCGAGTTGGCCGGCAAAGTATTTAATATTTTCCGTCCATTCAAATTGCCGCCAGAAATGTTAGCGGTTGCTGTTGTTGCACTAGCTGCAATTCCAACTGCTTATACCGGTGGTTCAGGTATTTTCGTTATTGCCGTTGGTGGTTTGATCTACGCTGAAATGCGTCGTGCCGGTGCTCGTCGTCAGCTGGCTCTAGCAGCTACTGCGATGTCGGGTTCGCTTGGTGTTGTATTGCGTCCATGTTTACTTGTTGTGATTGTTGCAGCGTTGAACAATGAAGTAACAACCGATCAATTGTTTGGATGGGGCGTAAAAGTCTTTTTCTTAACAACTGCACTGTTTGCGATTATGGCGCTAATTACTCGCCAGGGGCCTCTGCGTCTAGACCCTCCAGAAAACGTTTGGCCAGAATTTAAGGCAGCTCTTAAGCCACTGTTCCCATATGTCATTTTAGTTGGTGTAACCTTGGTAGTTTACGCCTTATTGCTAAATGCTTACTTAGATGAATTCTCTGCCCCTATCATTTTGCCGGTATTACTGTTGGTCATCTTGATTTATGAGCGTTTAACTCAAGAGAAGACTAGCCGCGAAAATCTAAATATTGATTATCTTGAAAAGCGTCTAGTGGATTCTTGGGATGATGTTCGCAAAGGTAACGACTCTATTGAGAAGACGATTCGTGAAGCAACAACAGAAACGACAGGACATATTGGTGCGCTGTTAATGTTGATGGGTATGTCGATCAGTATTGGCGGTGTAATTGAGCGTGTTGAACTGATGTCTATGGTTCCAACTGAGTTTGGATCTATCTGGGTTGCGATGACCTTACTGGTTGCCATTCTTGTTGTGATTGGCATGATTATGGACCCATACGGTGCTGTAATTTTAGTGAGTGCGACTATCGCTACCATTGCATACGATAGCGGTATTGATCCTGTTCACTTCTGGATGGTTACCCTAGTGGCATTTGAATTAGGTTATTTGAGTCCACCAGTAGCCCTCAACCACTTACTCACAAGACAAGTGGTTGGAGAAGAAGAAGTAAGATTGTCGGCGCTAGAAGGTCACAACTTCTGGTATCGTCATGAGAGGATTTTATTACCTCTAGTGACAATGGGTCTGGCATTGTTGGTGGTTGCTTATGTACCGCTGATGATTGGATACGACTAATTAAACAAGTTGTATTGTGATCAAATACGGGGGCTTCGGCTCCCGTTTTTGTATCTGCCGGATACGTCAAACGATGGCGAGCAGTGTTGGTTGCATTCGAGTACCTGTAACTAGTCAAGTAAATTAGAAGTGGCTGATACTAAGCGTCAGATCGTATATCGCTTCGTCCCTCGGGTCTAAGTAACAGAAGTTTCCCAGCTCTCACAAAATTCAGGGTTGAAGATCAGTCAATACTTGGTCGTAGAGAAGCTATGAATATAGAGAAGTTTATAGCAACAGAAGCTTTGGGATTTTAAGCAGGATAGGCTAGCGCAGAAGCGGCCCGGATAAAACGCTAGGATAAAAAAAGGCCGCTAATAGCGGCCAAAAAAGATCAATGCACACTCTAAAGTTTTACTCGCGGAAGCGCAGAGTAATACTGGAACCTTCTGTTAGGCGAATATCATTGATGAACAAGTCGCCCATTGCTGGACCTTCCGCTCCTAAGACATTGAGGTTACGGAACGCAATTTGGCCTATGCGCTTAGGTACTTGCACACTTAAAGAACCGTCGGCATTCAGTGTAGTGCGTGGCCCGTTGGGATCATGATATTCAACATCGCTAATTTCATAGTCAGTTAGCAAGTTCAAGCCAGGGAGTAGGGATTCAAATGCGGCAACAACGGATGTCTCACCAGCATCTTGGTCGGATACCGTACCATTGATGATGCCAACCAACTTATCGTAATCACCATTTTGAAGACCTTGAGCTGTTACTTCGCCCATAGATTCTTCGTCCATAGCCTTCATGCCAATTCGCTGCCCCAGTTCCTCTTGAGAAACGACAGGAGCTTGTTCAACACTGGCATGGGCACTACCCATAAAAGGCTGTAGAGGTCCAAGCAGCATGGCGCTGATGGCAGCAATAAGGCGATAGCGAGACTGTTTCTTGAGCGCTCGCTGCAGCTGGCGATGAGTTAACCATCCTTGACGTACCATGACCTCTCCTAATCTTAGATTGGTCTCGGACTGCAATCGCAGCGCTTCATCCAGTTGTCGTCTGTTAATCAACCCCTTCTCTATTAGAAGAAGACCCAAACGAGACTTTTGCTGAACTTCTTGACGCTTTTGCATAATTGCAGACCTTTGTTTTTTTTAATCGATGCGTAACTGCTGTAGTAATCCTGCACCAAGGTCTTGGGCGCAACAACGCAGATTCATTGACACATCGGCCTATTACACTGTAACAACGCTTTAACTTCCTGATTTATTTATAGAATCACAGGAAATACTATTTTTGTAATGAGTTGTAACTGTGTATGAGAGGCAATTGTACGGAGCGCATATTTTCACTGATTCCCCACAACGAGCCAAAGCAGGGATATTGCTCGAATTGCGGTAGACCCTTGCCGGATTTCGAATGATCGTGTCGTTATCTGTCTTATAATCTTGTGCAGAATTTTAAGATTCACCCTTGTTACTTATCCATCGCGCCCATATCACCTATAATGCCGACACAAATTTTCACCTATCTTAATTTTGGAGGCTCATCGATATGAGCAATGCACGTCACGTAAAACTGCTGATTTTGGGGTCTGGGCCTGCAGGTTACACCGCAGCGGTGTATGCAGCTCGAGCTAACCTAAACCCGGTGATGATCACTGGCATGCAGATGGGCGGACAGTTAACGACCACTACTGAAGTCGATAACTGGCCAGGCGACACTATGGGCGTGCAAGGACCAGAGTTGATGGAACGCATGAAGGCTCACGCCGAGCGTTTTGAAACAGAAATTATTTTTGATCAAATCTCTGCGGTTGATGTCTCTAAGCGCCCATTTACATTAAAAGGTGATACCGGTGTCTACACCTGTGATGCTTTGATCATCGCTACTGGCGCTAGTGCTAAATACCTAGGTTTAGAGAGCGAAGAAGCATTCAAAGGCAAGGGCGTGTCAGCTTGCGCGACCTGTGATGGTTTCTTCTACCGAAATAAACGAGTTGCTGTTATCGGTGGTGGTAATACCGCAGTAGAAGAAGCGCTATATCTCTCGAACATCGCAAAAGAAGTGGTTGTTATCCATCGCCGTGAAGGTTTCCGTAGCGAAAAAATTCTAGCCGACAAGCTAATGGACAAGGCCGCTAACGGCAATGTCACTATCGAGTGGAATAGTGAACTTGATGAGGTGCTGGGCGACGATATGGGTGTTACGGGAATGCGTATTCGCAACCGTATGAGTGGCGAGAGCAAGGATATTGATCTTGAAGGTATCTTCGTTGCTATTGGTCACCAGCCTAACACCGCTATCTTCGAAGGCCAGTTAGAAATGAAAGACGGTTATATCGTGGTTGAAAGCGGTTCTAACGGTAATGCGACACAAACCAGCGTTAAAGGTGTGTTTGCAGCAGGTGATGTTAGCGATCACATTTATCGTCAAGCCATTACGTCAGCGGGTACTGGTTGCATGGCTGCACTTGATGCCGAGCGTTACATCGACGATCTACCCGCTTAATCTTCCGTTTCTAAGCTATCTGCTCCTCTCTTCATCCACGAGGGGAGGGGCGTTAGCTTTCCTTCAGTATCATCTTCGGCCTGTAATCGTTTTAAACGCTCACTAGTCGCAGGGTGTGTCTGCAAAGCCGATGCCCATAAGGGCATGTCCTCTTTACTTTGCATCTTGGCAAAAAACTCATCCGCACCTGCGGTATGGCCATAATAGGCACGCACTAACTCAATTGCTTGGTTGTCGGCAGCACGTTCCATGTCACGGCTAAAGCTCATCAGCGTCAAAAGTCCGGCAGACTGACTAAGTGGACTGATTTGGTCATGAATTCCTACTGCTGACATTAACAGTCCGGTGCTCACTTGCTCTAAGAATAAAATCATCGGGTGGCGTTTCTCGACATGAGCATATTCATGTGCGATCACCATTGCCAAAGCATTCTCTGAAGAAATGGTCTTCACTAATCCGCCGGTTACGTATAACTGTCCTGCGACCATGGCAAAGGCATTTGGGGTATCTTCATCGGGAAGCCAATGTACAGTTACAGGCAAGGGGTGAGGCTGGCTTGCGCTCAATTGATTGGCCAGATCCTGCAGATAAGCTTGTTGTTGTTGTTTCTGCTGTTCGTTTAATTTGGGTGCGGCTATGCCTGCAATCGAAGGTTCCCATTCAAAGGGGATTCTTGGGGCAAGCCAAAAAGCAGTCCAGGCAATTAGATAGATAGTTGCAATCAATAGCGCGCAAAGAGAACCCGCTAAAATTAAGAAGTCTTTGAGTGGATGCTCATAAGAATTATTAATCTCATCGGGTAATATAGGATTTTCGCTAGGAAGATTGGAGCTCACTGAGGAGCTCTCGGAATCATAGCTGTACCGTAGGCCAGTACCTCTACGGAGCCAATCGACTTTCCGGCTTGCTGGCCGATACGGCTGGTTTCGTATTTCACATTTAATACCGCTTGAGCTCCCACTTTCTTGGCCTCTTCTTGCATGCGAATGGTGGCTTCACGGCGTGCACGATCTAGTAGGGATTCATAAGCACCAACGCGACCACCAAAGACGTTTCTCAGTGCGGCAGCAATAGTCTTAAAGTAATCGACGGAAATGACCACACTTCCTGTGACTAGGGTACTACCGTGTTGTAAGTATTCCGGAGGAGGTAAACGCATGGGAATAACAAGAATACGGCGTAGCGCCTTCTCTCGCTCATGAATACGGCGGTAGTGGCGAGCTTCGGCCCAACGGCCAAAACCGTAGCCAAGCGCCAATAGCACCAGAAAAATCACCAATTGCATTAGCGATCCTCCAGGATAACCGCCGTACCGTAAACGAAAATTTCCGAAGCGCCTGCTGCGATGGATGACGTAGAAAAACGCACGTTTACAACCGCATTGGCACCGAGTGCTTGTGCTTGTTCCTCCAAGCGCTTGAGCGACTCATCCCGAGATTCCGACAGTAGTTCTGTATAACCTTTAAGCTCTCCGCCAAAAATATTTTTGAAGCTCGCCATGATATCGCGGCCAACGTGTTTTGCCCGAACCGTACTACCTTGCACCATGCCTAGATGGCGAACGATGCGTTTACCGGGTACGACTTCCATATTGCTGATCAGCATGATTAATCCCTAAAAGCGTTAATTTAAGTCATCAAAGGTGCTTTATCATAACGGTCTTTGGTGCAAAAAAAAGCCCCGTATGAAACGGGGCTTTTACGTTACTAACACGAGTTAGAAAGGGATGTTATACCGCTTCTGGCTCGCTAGCATCGGCTTTTTTCTTACGAGTTGTTGCTGCCTTCTTTGGCGTATCTTGGTTCTCAGCAACAGGACCAAAATGTTCCAATGGGAAGTGATCAACATGAACCATGTCTAGAACGTCTTTTTCAAACGCCAACATGAACTCACCTTCATCAGCAGTCAGAATGCCCATCTTAACACCGTCGGTAATACGGCCTTCAATGCTAAGGGTGGCTTCATCGTACTTATCAGCTTTGAGTGCCGTACCAATCTTCTTGTATATAACATCCGCTTGTTCCACGCGATCCAACAAACCGTCGTATACCGCTAGTGGATTACGCAAGGTTTCTGCATAGCCATTGCTGATTGTTTCACCACGATAAGTACCTGCGATTAAACGTTCGCGAGTCTCATTGTGAGAAGTAACCAAATCAACGATCTTAGCGACTAGCTTGTCGCTAGGTGCTTTTGCTACACGGCCAAGAGGCATGGTTAGAACGCGTAAAATCGCAGCAACAGGACGAGAAGGTAAGTTCTTAATCAAACCATCTTGTGCTGTTTCAAACTCGCTGAATAGCTTCTGGCAAGAATATTCCACCAAAGGTAAATCAGCTTTATGAGCACCTTGATCTTCCCAGTGCTTCAATACCATCGATGCTAGGTACATCTTGGACAGCATATCGGCCAAACGCGCAGAGATAAGCTCGCGGAATTTCAACTCGCCACCAAGAGAGAAGGCACACATATCAACCATCACCGCGAAGGATGCCGCATAACGGTTAATTTGCTTATAGTACTTCTTCGTAGGGCCAGTCACCGGCACGCTGGTAAATGCAGCGTTAGTTAGGTTCAGCACTGCAGAGCGAGAGAAGTTTGAAAAAATAAAGCCAAAGTGCCCGAACAAGGCTTTGTCGAAGGCTTTAAGATCATTTTGTTGTGCCGCATGCATTTCTGGCAGAACAAAAGGATGGCAACGAATCATACCCTGACCAAAGGTGATCATAGAGCGAGTTAGAATGTTGGCACCTTCAACCGTGATGGCGACAGGAACTGACGAATAGCCCGATTCAACGTAGTTTTTAGGACCACGAATAATCGCCTTACCACCATGAATATCCATGCTGTCGTTGGCAATATCACGCGCTATTTCAGTTAGGTTGTACTTAAGAATAGCCGATGGCACAGAAGGCTTGTGACCTTCATCAATTGCAATGGCGGTAACACGAGCACCGGCAGAAGCGGTGTAAGTATTGCCGGCAATGCGCGCCAGCATTTCTTGTACACCTTCCAATTTAGAAATCGGCACATTGAACTGACGACGAATACGCGCATAAGCGCCGCTCGCAGCAATCGCGTATTTACCACCGCCCGCACCTGAGCTCGGCAGAGTAATACAACGGCCAACCGACAAACATTCAACCAGCATACGCCAGCCTTGACCGGCATTAGCAGCACCGCCAATGATAAAATCTAGCGGAATGAACACGTCTTTACCGAAGATAGGACCATTCATAAATGGCGAGCCTACCGGCTTGTGACGGTTACCAATGTCCATACCTTCTAAATGACGAGGTAACAAAGCAACGGTAATACCGATATCTTTTTTATCGCCAATTAAACCTTCTGGGTCGAACATACGGAAAGCCAAACCAACGACTGTCGCAACAGGTGCGAGCGTGATGTAACGCTTCTCGAAATTCATTTTTAAACCAAGAACTTCTTTACCTTCCCACATGCCTTTGCAAACAACGCCGGTATCTGGCAATGACGTTGCGTCGGAACCCGCGCGCGGGCCAGTTAAACCAAAGCATGGAATTTCGCGGCCATCGGCTAAACGTGGTAAGTAATGATCTTTTTGCTCTTGTGTACCGTATTTCAATAACAGTTCGCCGGGCCCAAGAGAGTTAGGTACACCAACGCTAGTAAATGCAGCGCCAGAAACGGTTAGTGCCTGCAAAATATGAGATTGAGTTTGAGCCGAGAAACCAAGACCACCGTATGACTTAGGAATAATCATAGAAAGGAAACGTTCCTTCTTGATGTAGTCCCAAATTTCTTTTGATAAGTCACCGTTTTGCGCGGTTTCCCATTCGTTCAACATAGAGCAAAGTGTTGCTAATTGGTTGTCTATGAAGGCTTGCTCTTCTGGTGGAATGCTTGGATTTGGATGATCCAATAATGTATGCCAATCAGGCTTGCCTGAAAATAGTTCACCATCCCACCAAACAGTACCTGCTTCGAGTGCTGTTTTTTCAGTCTCAGACATCTTAGGTAGGATCTTCTTGTACAACGAGAAGATAGGGAGAGTAATGGTATTGGCGCGGAAGGATTCCAAGCTCAATACACCACAAGCGATAGCAACAAGCGCGGCAATGACAGCGATCGTAGTAGCGGCACCACCTACAAATGCAACAACAGCAAAAATGCCGAGCGAAATTGCCGACATCTTTAGCGGAGCACGTTTATAAGTAAGCGCAACGAGTACAGCAACGAGGAGTAAACTCCACACAGAACCAGTCATACGATATACCTCAAGTTTAAGGCTGAAAAAACAGCCAAGATTTTTGCTTTAATTTCACCTGTCACCCCACAAGGCGGCAACTCACTTGCAGGGGTTAGCCATTGATTCTAACCAGTAAATTCGCTGTATCGCAAACATCATTTGCTAATTGGTTGACTGATTTACTCAGGTAATTGGTGCCTTAAATTCACTAATCTTACTGAGCATTAGCAGCGCTATTGCGTGCAGTTCAGTGATGCCTGTTTTCATGAGCTGATTGGCCGAAAATCCGACAGTTAAGACCAAAGAAGCGAAGTGGTAAATCTGAACTAAACTGTCAGATATCACGTTATTGATTCAAAAAGGCAGGACATATCGTTATGGCCGAACAGTTTTCTGGATGGACCCTAGGCCTCATCGGCATCATCCTAGTGCTTGGCGTTTTTTTTCATGCATTTCGCTATTCAGCGCGCACGGCAGAGATCGCACCTAACATTCTTACTAGCATCGGTATTTTTGGTACTTTTCTTGGTGTTGCCTTGGGTTTATGGGAATTCGATACCGGTGATATTCAAGGCAGTGTTCCTAAGCTTATGGACGGCCTCAAAACGGCTTTCTGGTCATCTATTGCCGGTCTATTCACTGCCCTGACGCTAAAAATACGCGCAGCCGTTGCGCAAACGGGACGCCGAGAAGCAAAACAAACCCGCGCTGCTAGCATCGACGATCTTGATACCTCGCTACGCATACTGGCTGACCAAGTTCGTACTCAAGGCGACGATACTTTTAGCCAACGTTTGCAAGTTAATCATCAACAAATGGTGGGTAAGCTAGATCAGGTGGTTGATACCTTAGAGAGCTATCAAGAGCGCATGGCCGAGGCCAATGCTAAAGCGCTGGTCGGCGCTATTAAAATGGTTATGAATGAATTTAACACCAAAATTAATGAGCAATACGGCGAAAACTTCAAACAGCTCAATGAATCCGTTATCGCCATGCTGGAATGGCAGCAGCAATATAAAGCTCAACTGAATGATTTAATTGGTGAGCAGGAACGTACCTCAGCATCAATGAAAGAAGCGAGTCATGCATTCGAGTATATGGTTGATAATGCCAACGCCTTCAATGGCATCTCAGAGTCGTTGCAAGATCTGCTAACAGGCCTTGAAACCCAACGACTCAACCTGCACTCCCAGCTTGGCAGTCTAGCCGACATGGTAAATCACGCGGCAGAAGGCTTACCAAAGCTCGAAGAGCGTATTTCTATACTCACCAAAGGCATTGCCGATACCGTGCAATCGCAACAACGCTGGGCCATCGAAGAGCTGGGTAAAATGCAGCAGACGATCAGCCAACAGTTACAAGATCAACTCGCCGATAGCGGTGCGCTACTGAAAGATCAACAACATGCGAGCCAACAGCACATGCAGCGTTTGGGCGAACGTTTAGAGCGCCAAGTGACTCAGTTAGATACCAGTATGGAAGAAGAGCTTAACAAAGCGTTGCGGGCGTTTGGTTTACAGCTTACCGCGCTGTCTGAAAAGTTTGTTAGTGATTACTCACCACTGACCGACAAGCTACGTTCACTGGTTCATATGGTGCAAAGCGTCGATGAATGAACAAGAATTTGGAACTGTAAAAGAAGACGAAGGTCATTGGGTAGCTGTATCCGATTTAATGGCTGGCCTAATGATGGTCTTCATGTTGGTTTCGGTGGTTTTTATGATTAACGTCGAAACCGAACGGGATAAGATTCGAGACGTTGCGATTTTATACGACCAACTTCGTACTCAACTGTATCGCGACTTAAACAATGAATTCGCTGCCGATATGCCTCGTTGGGGAGCGGAGTTGGATGAAGACCTCTCGTTTCGGTTTAATAATACCGACGTATTATTCGATCGAGGTGAAGCCGATATTAAGCCCGAATTTCAAGCGATACTTAACGACTTCTTTCCACGTTATGTGCGTATTATTACCCAAGAGCCATACCGCGACGATATTCTCGAAGTGCGAATAGAAGGGCATACATCGACGAGTTGGTATGGCGCGAAAGACGAAGATGAAGCCTATATTCGCAACATGGATTTATCGCAAAAACGTACTCGCTCTACGCTTGAATACGTATTGGAATTACCGGCGGTTAAAGACAGTAAAAGTTGGCTTAAAAATTATCTAACTGCTAATGGCCTGTCATCGGCCAAGGTGATACGCGATGCAGCGGGTGTTGAAGATGGCGAACGCTCGCGGCGAGTAGAATTTCGCGTACGTACAGATGCCGAAGGCCGAATTGCCACCATTCTGGATCGTGTACAGCCATGAAGCTTTTTAACTTCACAGAAGACAATGACTTTAATCAGCTAAAAAAAATGATGGGTGCAGCTGAATCGGGAGACTTTACCGACTTTGATCCTGAGCATCAGCTAACATACGGTGAGCGTGAAACTCTTAAAAACGACGGTATGAAAGTATCTGGACAACAGTTACGCATATTGCGGGATAAGACCTTAGCCCTAAAAAACTCTCGTGTTTGGGTCAAGCACGAAGATGACATCCATATTGCCGGATGTCCAATCGTACAAAACTTACGTCATCAACCGCAGTCATTAGAATTAAGTACAGCACAGCCAACCAAACAACAGCATATTTGTATTGAATGCCTTACCGAGCTGCAATATTTGGGTATTGACCAGCGCCGCAGTCGACGTTTAGCTGATCAGGTTGATGAATTATTTTCGATGACACAGTTTCAACAAGATTACCCCGTGCATCCAATTTAATAAGACATTTAATTAATAATTAACGCGCCGTGTATTTTTTTAATGTTTTTTCCAACTCTGCATCTAGCGGAATCCCCGAGGAGTTAAGCACTCCAGCTAATCCTTGATACCAGCCAATCAGCATTAATAGTTCGACTTGGTGACGCGCACTGAACTCAGCGGTTAAGCCACTCCAAGTATCTTCGGCCACTATGTGATCAGAGATCAATTCATCGCAAGCTTTCAAAATTAAGCGTTGCTTCGGTGTCCAATCACTTGCGTTAGGGCCTTCTGGGATACGACGAATCTCTTCTTCCGTTAAGCCAGCACGAGCGCCGATATCCACATGTTGACCCCATTCATAGCGCGAACGGCAGAGCCAAGCTACGCGTAAAATAGCTAATTCTGTATCACGACGATCCAGCTCACCAAACGGCATTAGTTTAGAAGCAAAACCCAACATTCCCCTCAATAAGCGCATATTGTTCATCATCAACAGCCAAAGATTGGCTGCTTTTAATTTTCCAAAGCGTTCAATAGCCCACAGCAGAATACGTTGCAACAGGTTGGCATTTTCAGGGCTAACGGGCGCAATGTGCATGGTATTGGTTGATTGCCAGCCTTTAGTTGGCGTTAATAACTCATCTTCTGTGTGCATCGTAATTACCCTTTGATCGGAAAGTGTTGCTTTAGCCAAGCAATTTGAACGGCCACGGTTTGTTCAAACCATTCACCCACATAAATATCAAAATGGCCGGTGTCGAATTCCACCAACTTACCTTGTGCTAATTGCTTAGCGTATTTTAACGTAGGTTTTACTGGCGCTACTGTGTCCTTTAAACACGCAATGATTAAAGCAGGGCAGGTTACCTTGGCGGCTGATTTACCGGGGAAATAGCGAATAATATCGTACGCAAAACGGGCTGCGACGTATCCCGGAATCGTATGATTACTCGGTTTAATAGCCTCGTAACCACTCAGCGCATCATGAGCACACATTAAGGCTGCAGAACCCGGCTTTCCAGCCAAATCGACCATAATAGGAGTCTTTTTAAAAGGACTGGTAATAATGTCGAAAAAGCCAAGCGTTGATACCTTGATTGAGCTAATTGGATTTAGCGCTAACGTTGATGCTAAACCATTAGTAAAAGGGCACTGCGACATAGAACCGGCAATACCAGGAACGCTAGCAGCCGTCGCCAGTGCATGACCGCCACTAAACGAGCTACCCCAAACAATCACCTTACTGGTATCAACTCGCTTTTCTTGCTGCGCAAATTTAACGGCATTTGCCCAGTCCTCTAATTGTTTTTTAACGTTGAGCAATTGGCGCGGCTCGCCGCTACTATCACCAAAAAAACGATAATCAAATACCAAGCAGGCGTAGCCTTGTTCGCAATATTTTTCCGCAAAGGCATCTAAACGCATGGTACGTACAGCCCCTAAACCGTGGGCCATGACAATGACAGGTGCTGGCTTAGTCGATTCGGGTAAATACAACCAAGCAGCGAGTTGCTCACCTTCGGACGGAATGGTGATATCTAAACGCTTCATAAAAACTCCCATTAAAAGTGGCGCATCACCCTAGGTGAAGCCTTATTAAGATCAAAAGCAAGAGTCGCCTGATGGCGCAACAAATTCATAGTTCCTAGTGTACCGGGAAGCGAAGTTTGATCGATACCCCACTCACGGTATAGGTTCCAGGCATTGGTAATAATACGTTCGGGAGAATCCCAAAGAGCAAAGGGCCGTTGATTAAAATCGTCACTTAATGCGACAAAACGTGCGGCCTCGATACTCGACATGCCATTGTTACTTTGGGCAAATAAATGCTCTTGCAAATATTCCCAGTAATCCAATAAATTTTGTACATCTTTGGGTTGTGCGAAGGCTCCGTGACCCGGCACAATCACAGTAGCATCAAATGCCAATAACTGTTTTAACGCATTACATATATTTTTAACGGGCCCAGCCCACATAACCGGCGTAGCGCCAATAAATAAAATATCACCCGCATAGGCGACTTTTCTGTCGGGCACATACACAATAGCATCGCCGTCAGTATGCCCTGGGCCAACTTCATTAATAACGATATCAACTCCGCGAACATTTATGCATTTCTGACCACTAAAACCGTCGGTTGGTGGCGTAATATGCACTCCAGAAAAATCATACGGCGCAAACATAGATGACATGTAATGCGCAAATTTACGCACACTTCCTAATGGCAAACGTTTAAGAACTCGTCCAGCGTGCGTTAACGCGGTAAGCGATTTAGGGGAGTAATGGTGCATAGAGTGGATGCAGGCATTGGTCGCAATAATGGGGGTATTTGCAAACAGTTGATTGCCCCAGCAATGGTCGCCGTCGCCGTGGGTATTAATCACATACTCAATCGGTGAGTTTTTTAGTACACCATGAAAATGCTGCAGCATCTCTTGAGTGAATGCTAAATCCCAGCAGGTATCAATGAGCACTGACTCACCGCCACAATCGATTAAACCAATGTTGGTTTCACCCCAAGAGCCATTCGGCACCATCCAAGCATAGGTATCCGGCGCGATGCTATAGAGCCCCTCGCGAAAAAGAGGGATCTCACCAAAGCGTGTTAGCGTATTTAAAGGGCCAGACATCCAAACTGGATGGTCGTTCATAGCAATTCTCGGTTGTTTGGAACACTTGTTCCAAGGCATACTAGCAACTCGGAACACTTGTTCCAAGCATTTTTAGAAAATAACTAAGGTCAATAATGACGCATCCTAATGGGCGGCAAATAGCCAATCCTAGCCAACGGCAAATAGCCAATAGAGAAGCCCTACTCAACGCTGCCGAAGCCCTGTTTGCTTCATACGGCTATCATGCTGTGCCAGTGCGAGACATCACGGGTTTAGCTAAGGTTAGAGTGGCTGAAGTGAACGACTTGTTTGGTGGAAAAGAAGCCTTGTTTTATGAGGTTATCAAGCGTCGAGCTCCCATCATAAACGTGATGCGACAGGAGAAGCTGGGTGCAATTAGGCTAGATACCAGCACGGATGAACGGTTATCGGCGTGGATACAGGCTTTTCTCGATCCATTGCATGAGAAAAGCCAGGAAGGGGATGGGTGGCGAAATTACCTACGTTTGGTTGCACAACTGACCAGCTCACGAGCACCGATTCTTGTCAGTGTTGTCGAGTTCTATAACCCGATTGCCATGCAATTTGTTAGTAAGCTACTAAAACTCTATCCGGCCTTACCGCAAGCAACAGCATTGCGTGTGCATCAATTTATGGTTGCGACTTGTTTCAGCGTATTTGCTGATAATTATCGAGTAAACACCCTAAGCCAAGGGCAAGTCACGAGTTCGGATTTCAGCGCTTCTTATAATCAAGCGTTGATATTTATTAATGCTGGGGCGAGGGCGATTATTGCGGGGGTGTGATTTAGAAAGGCTGGCAATTAAATCTAGCAATGGTCTCTACGGAGGAAGCTGCTGAGAGTTTTTTAATATACACCCCAGTTCCAGCCTTGCCATCCGTCTATTGCTCCCATCGCATCCAGTGATAGTGCAGGCTAACTTCCTTTCAATGGAAATTCTCGACAAACTATCCGGAAATACTTGACCAGAACACTTTTCTTGAAAATTTTAAGAGGCGAGCGAAAGGGTATTATTCACTTGCTTCTGACTATTATGCCGCAACGTTGTTGTGATGCTTGGCGCCATAGATAATGCCAGACTTGATCTCAGAACGGACGAAGTCAGATGCTTTGACAATCTTAATCGACTTCAGCACATCCTGACCTTTGAGCTTGATTAGGTTGCCAAACAGCGCGTTACTGAAAGAGCTGTTTAGTACTTTTACGCCAGAGAAATCGAACTCTACTGTTTCAGATGCATTCAGAGCAGGTATAACAGTGGTTTGCAGAAAACTCACAGCACGGGTACCATCACCGCATACCGCGCCAAAAATCTGACTCATTTTGAATGTTTTCATAGCATTATTCCTCAAAGATTCCTTCCAGAGTATCTGAACTGACTTCCACTTCGCCCAGAAATTTCGACTTGGCATTTTCCAGTAAGTTCTGGAACTGATCAAGTTCTGTTCTGGTAAAGGATAGACAAATAAACGTGCCTTTGTAGGCATTGCCCAGAAAACTACTCCCTTGATCGTGTAGTAAAGCATGTCCAGACGCTAGCTGGTAAGCTCCATTGGCTTGAATGGCTACATCTGTCAGTAAGGTTAATCCTACACCTGCATTTTCGGCAGAAGCACTTAGAGGGTCGCCTTTATAGGTTTTACTGGAGACTTCTGCTTCAAGAGCCTTGTTTAGGGCATCTAGGTCATTCCCTATGCTAGCAGCATGTGGAGACGATGAGCGCTCGAAACTCTCTCGTATACCAATACCGGTGTCTATGATCGCAATCTGAGTTTTGTCCGTTTTAGGATAATACTGAGCTCCGATGAAGCCGTTACCACAGCTGTGTTGCTGAATGTTTTTGATCAACTCACTAACAGAGTATGCAATAGCCTCGTAAAAACCGTCTTCCGGGGGCGTGTCTGTAAACTTGAATAGGTCGAGTTCGTTGGTCCCTCCTGTGATACAAGTTGCCATGTCGTCCGCTATGACGTCTGCGGTATCGGCTGCTCTGCCTGTAATTTCTTTGAATTCTACGAAACGATTCCCTGCATCTTGTCGATTGAACTTCTCGGCAACTTGGTGGCCAAGTAAATGGAAGAAATTCATTCTACTCATGTAGCAGACAGGCGAGCTTCTTGCTGCAATACCCTCAAGTGAAAGTGAAATATCATTTTCCTGCCAGCCTTTGAGCAGACCCAATAGATAGGTCATGGGCCCAAGTTCAATCCACTTTAAATAGTTAAAATTAATGGTAACTTCAGTAGTGTCTTTATCCAGAAAAAGTAAATTAGCGAGTGAATTTACACCACTATTTTCGGTGTAACTTGCTGCGAGGTGAAAGCATTTTTTGTTCAATGTGACATCCTTGTTTTTTTGTTTTTCTTAAAATAATTGCCTATCAACTTGGATGTAGAGGGAATTAACGATGAGGGGAGTTAAGTTCACTGAGTCGTATCTCTACAGCCTCTTCAAATTTTTTATATAGCACTTCAGGTATATTGCAAAAATTACCGAACGCACATGGATATAGGTCACCCTGAGGGGTAGGAGACTGCGCAAGTGAGTTTTTAAAGGCGTTACGGAGGAAAATGCCTCTGTCTGGCTCGGTATGGTAGGTGTCCCGAACCGTTTTTACTATTAACTCAAAAGCTGACCAATCCGAAGCAGACATTCTCTGTATAAACAGGTTCTGAGCAGATAGGTTTGCCGTTTTTTGTGGAGTTGAAGGGCTATGAAGCTTTAATGCTTTACGAATGGAGTTGAAAATAAATGCAATTACACTCAGCACAATAGCTGCCATGACGCCTTTTACCGCGCCATTCAGAAAGTCTGCTTCCACGACGAATTCCTTTTCTCAAAACCCCTGAAGTCTAAAATGGCCTCCCCACAGGAGGCCGAATTTAAATCCTAACTATTTGAATATAAATAACTTTCTGTTTTTTGTTTTTTGGAGTTACCCCGGAAGTTACCCCCGTATCGCCGTCGTTGCAGGTGACTCAAATTAAGGTTTTGGATAAACAACTTACGGAAGAAAATGTTTTCATCGTCATCTGTAAGGCAACAATTCAACACCTGTTGCACAACAATTGTTATCTGCCAACACCCCCATATGTTGTGACAAAGCTAGCAAAATGACGAAAAACTGTAAATTAGGATTGCATTTACTCGCAGTATCACTAGAATTCAGTCCAGCTCATCTACCATCCCAATGCCAACGGAGTAAGTGTGGAAGGAGTTACGGCCCCGTTTGCTCACAGTAGGCGCGGCCAGCCTCAGTTCTCGACATTCTCTTTATACTTATTCCATCGATTATTGTATTTAACCTTCTGATGTTCCCGATCCACAAAGAATGCCGTCCAAAGTAGATAGTCTCTGCGTTTGTTTAGTACCAATAGGTAGCCTTCATCTTCAACCCATAAGTGGATTCGTTCTTCACTGCCACGTTTTTCGTTCCATACTTTGATATCAGTGTGTGGTACACCTTGAATTACTGGCTTGGGCCATCGAATACGTTCACAGCGCCGCATGTCAGGTAGACGGTCAGCTTCGTTATCTCCAGAACTAATGATGTGCCAGAAGGTTGCTTCTTTTCCATTTATAATTGGGTGTCGTTTCAGTCCTAGGCGCACCCCTTGAAAACTTGGTTTGGAATCAACGAAGTCATGGCAAAATATTGCGTAAATGGCTTCTAGGTATCGGTCCCAGTCCCCCTCATGGTCACTGAGTAATTCTAGATTAGGAAGCCAATCAATTTGCATTTCCATATCAGCTTCCTTGCCAGATCAAAAGGTTAAATTTTTGTTCAGCTGGCATTGTATTCAGTTTTAGGTTGTAGTTACTTCTTTGTTGAATTCGTTTGATTAATGCGAGCTTGGCTTTGTTTTCATTGAGGCCACGATGGAGATAGCTTAGAGCTCCAATTAACAAGTCTGCTAGTTGTAACTGTTCCATTTCATGAGAATGAACACGTTGGATGCTAGCAATCATTTGTCGAGAAAAGTCGTAGGCGTTATTACACAATACTTTATGCAGTTGCTGTACTTTTTCTTGGCCAAGGGTATCTTTAATATCAATATATATGCGGTACTGACTTTCTGGATTAAAGATGATTTTTAGCATGGTGAAATACATCTTATAGTACCAATCATCATGGTTGTGCCCGAAGCGGCTATGTTCTAGTTGCTGCTTGTCTGGAACAATTAAGCCGCGAAAGTGGAGGTCGTCATTATCAAAAAAATAGTCGATCAAATCTAGATAAAACCCTGCTTTGGATTGGCTAACTTTAGTCCATTTCACTTCAAAACTATTTGGAAGACCGTGCTTTACCTTTAACTCGCGTATGCGTCGGGCAATCTCTAAACGATTATCCATGGGGCACCATACGGCACCTAATACCATGGCTTTATGACCATCATTTTCTAAGTGGCATGACTCGTCACAATATACATTAAATTTCTGATTCATTGGCGTAATGACCCCTCTACTAATGCTTCCATTAGTGTTAACTGAGTTTCGCTGCCGGCTTGAAGGCGGGCTTTGAGTTGGTCGCAAAGAGCAAATAGCTCATCGACTTTTGCGACGATACGCTTTTGTTCGGTGAGTGGGGGGACTGGAATAATTAGTTGAGTGACGTCCTCCATCTTTAGGTTTGGCTGTAGCCCAGAGTTTCCGAACCGTTTCATATACATACCAAGAACAAACTCACTTTGAAGGTATTTATATAAGAACATTCCATTAATGTAAGGTCGAATTGCAGCTACGCGCTGATTTAACAGGGAGCCGTTATACATTTCGTTACAGATTGAAACTTTTAGGCCCGATGAAATATATGGTCGTGTCAGGGCTATAACCAAGTCATTATTACTGACTAGATATTGTGAATAATCGTTTGCGAATTCATTAGGTAGAAAATCCTCAGTGGGTTCAATCTGTCCTACGCCAACATTCGAAATTTTGATTACTCTAACGCCTGGATGTTGCTTGAAATCTTCGCTTTTGAAAGAACAACCCGCAAATATATGGGCTAATTTTTCCAAGAACACTACTGACCACCCCTCCGGCAGTTCAAACGGCTTTTCTTCGTCAGTAATTGCAGGCAGTGGCTTTTGCTTTTTAATTTTGCCTTCTTTGACCAGCCGGGCTTTTTCGGTTTCGATTTTTTTCAGCAGTTCTGACGCCGGTTCGTCGTCGGGGTTTTGCGGTACCAGTTTGCCCATGACGGCGAGTTGCAGGATGGTGTCTTTTAGGCGGTCGATGGCCCATTCTCCGCCGCCATTCCCTATGCCTGTAGTGCTGGTGAGTGCGCCGGAAAACAGTGTGTCGAAGTGTTCGGCGAGGCGTTGCCAGTTGGTGGCAAGTTCGTCGGCATTTTCAGATTCGACAAGGGTGGCGAGCAGGGTTTCGACGAGCTGTTTGTGGGCGTCGAGTTGGTGTTCGCTGTGTTGTTCGAGCTGGTCGCACAGGGCCATGAGTTCATCGACTTTGGCGACGATACGGTGCTGTTCGGCGAGTGGTGGGAGGGCAATAGTTAGTGTGTATGCTTCATTTCTATTTAGACCGGGCTTAATACCTTTTCCTAATGAATCTAAGCCAATAGTATGCAGTAGCTGGAAAATGTATTTTAGGTATAAGCTTTTGTGAGGAATACAGAAGTAAGCTACGTCAGTTACGCAGCAACCGCTACTTTCGCATAAATTTAGAGCACCAGCAGAACCTTTTCGGCCAATCACAATACATTGTTCGTTTATGAATGCCTTGTTATGTGTACCCACTACACCGTTTGAACCATAAACCGGATATTCACCGGTATTACTTCTTTTTGCACTTGGGAGATTGTCACCATATTCGAGTGATAATAAATTGCCAAGTTTTATCCACGCCCACCCTTCCGGCAGCTCAAACGGCTTTTCATCTTCACTAACTGCTGGCAGTGGCTTTTGCTTTTTAATTTTGCCTTCTTTCACCAGCTTATTTTTTTCGGCATCGATTTTTTTCAGCAATTCAGAGGCTGGTTCGTCTTCCGGGTTTTGCGGAACAAGTTTGCCGCGTACGGCCAGTTCTAAAATCAGTTCGCGCAGTTTTTTAATGCCCACGAGTTCTATTTTTTTGTTGGAGCCACGGCCGCTGGTGGATTTTGCCTTGGTTGCGCTAATCCATAGGTTTAGATTTTCGGTGAGCGGGTTACCGGTAATAAAGCTTTGTAGCTCTCGGTTGACCGAAGGCACTGGTGTACTTTGATAGCTGGCAGGGGCTTCTTTTACCGCGTGTTTGTTGCTCATGCTTTGTTCTCTGCAGTGTTGCTCTCAGTCGCAGAGTTGCCAGTTAGGGCCGCACTCAGTATGCCTTTTAGCTGGTCGCGCAGGCTTTGTATTTCGTTTTGTTGTTCTGCGTATTGGGCTAATAGTACGTCTGGGTCGTGGATAACTTGGTCGGCAACGTGTGGGTTTTTGATATCTAGGTCGTAGTTGCGCGCCTTGATGTCTTCGAGGCTGACTTTCCACGCTTGTTCGGTTTCTGTGCGGCTGGCAAAGCCGTCGTCTTCATTGCCCCACCAATCAATTTCGGTGGCGAATTCGGCAAAGCGCATGGGCTTGGTTTTGTTGTAGCTTTTTACGCCTTCTGGATACGGGTGTTCGTAATACCAAACCTGCTCGGTGGGCTGGCCTTTCGTGAAGAACAGTAGGTTGGTTTTAATGCCGGTGTATGGGGCAAATACGCCGTTGGGTAAGCGCACTATGGTGTGCAGGTTACAGTCGGCTAATAAGCGTTCTTTTAGGCGGGTTTTCATGCCTTCGCCAAACAGGAAGCCATCGGGTAATACCACGGCGGCGCGGCCACCGTCTTTTAATAATCGAATAAACAACGCCATGAATAGATCGGCGGTTTCGCGGGTACGGAATTCGGCTGGAAAGTTGTTTTCGATGCCGTCTTCTTCGGTGCCACCAAAGGGTGGGTTGGCAATAATAACGTTAACTCGCTCGTTTTTACCCCAGTCGCGGTAAGGGCGGTTGAGGGTGTTGTCGTGGCGAATTTGGTTGGGTGTTTCGATACCGTGCAAAATCATGTTGGTGGTGGCCAACAAGTGCGGCAGGGGCTTTTTTTCGACGCCGTGGATGCTGCGTTGCAGAGTTTGTTCGTCGTCGGTCGATTGCACATAGTGTTTGCGTTTGTGCTCGATGGTGCAGGTTAAAAATCCGCCGGTACCACAGGCTGGGTCCATCACGGTTTCTTCGAGTTTTGGATCAATGCGGTCGACCATAAATTCGGTGACGGCACGCGGTGTATAAAATTCACCGGCGTTACCAGCATTTTGTAGGTCGCGCAGAATTTGTTCGTACATGTCACCAAAGGCGTGGCGCTCTTGGGATTTGTTGAAGTCGACGCCTTCTTGAATTTTGTTGATGACTTGGCGAATCAGTTGGCCGGATTTCATGTAGTTGTAGGCGTCTTCAAACACGCTGCGAACTACTGCGGCTTTAGGGCTGCCACTGACTTCTAAGTTTTGCAGGCCGGTAAATAGAATACTGTCGATGAAGTTTTTGAGTTCTTCACCGGTCATGCCTTCGGGGTCGGCTGCCCAGTTACGCCAGCGTAGGCCATTTGGGATGGGGCTTTTGTAGTTGTCGTCGAACATTTCCCATTCTTGTTCGCGGTCGTCGTAGATTTTGAGAAACAGCATCCACACTAGCTGGCCGATACGCTGGGCATCGCCGTCGACACCTACGTCTTTGCGCATGATGTCTTGGATGGACTTAATAACACTGCTGATACTCATGATGATGGCTTCTCTTAACAAATTAACTCCCGCGGGCGGGAGTGACGATCAAAAATTGGTGAATTATGCGGTGTGAACTAGCTGGCGTCATCCTGATAAATGGAGTCTTCTAATATACGCACGGCTTTGTGGTAGTCATCTTTATTACCAAAGGCTTTTAGTAGCTCGATGGGGGTGCCGAGTTTATCGAACGGCGGCAACTGAAGCACTTTGGTGTCTTCTATGGTGGCGACGCCGGTATCTGAGTATTTGTCGAGCAGGGCATTCATCACGGCTTGTGCTTGTTCGTTGTAGCGGTCGAAATAGTTACGCCTGCGCTTCGCGTGGGTCACGCGTTGTTTACGCGTCAACGCGGGTTGGCCATAGACGATGTGAATTATCACATCGAAGGGGTCTGGCTCGTCGCCGAGTTTTTCTTTTACTTGTTCGATCAGGTCGTCCCAGAGTACACCTTGCGAGGTGAGTTCGTCGATTACGGCTTGTTTACGTTCGGCGCTGTTCCAGTGTTTAAGGAAATCAGACAGGGTGGCGTAGTGGCCTTTTACGGACTTGCGGGTGAAGTCGGTTAGGTTTTCGGTAATGAGTTTGCCATTGCTGTCGAGGTATTGAATGCGCTGCTCGATAACGGTGAACTTTACGTTGTCGACCACAAACACTTTGCGTGGCTCGCGGGGTTCGCCGTTATCGTCGCCCGGTTGCCATGGGCCTGTGCCTGAGTCGCCGCTACCTGGCATGTAGTCGCCACCGGGTTCTTGTACGCCGGGTAGGTCGGTGCCTTCTAAGCCGCCGTTATTATCCCCGCCTCCTGATTCACCACCTTCGTCTGGCGGCAGTATGTCGTCGCCGGGTTTGGGCTGGTAAATACGCTCTGGGTCACCGTCGAATTTTGGATCGGCAAATAGCTCGGTGGCTTTTTTGAAGTCGAGAATGGTAAACCAGTGCTTGTTGTATTCTTCGTCAATGCGGGTGCCACGACCAATAATCTGTTTAAACTCGGTCATAGACTGTATGCGTTGATCCAGCACGATAAGTTTGCAGGTTTTGGCATCGACACCTGTGGTCATCAGTTTGCTGGTGGTGGCAATGACTGGGTAGTCTTCTTCTGGGTCGATAAAGTGGTCGAGTTCGTCTTTGCCTTCTTTCTCGTCGCCGGTAATACGCATCACATATTTTCGGTTTTTGCGCACTTGCTCTGGGTTTAAATTCACCAGTGCTTGGCGCATGCGTTCGGCGTGGTCGATGTTGTCGCAAAAGACGATGGTTTTTTGCATTGGGTCGGTTTTCTTCATGTACTCGGTGATGGTCTGTGCCACCAGTTGCGTACGCTGTTCAACCACAATGTTTTTATCAAAGTCGCGCTGGTTGTATATGCGGTCGTCGATTAGGTGCCCGTGTTTGTCGGTTTGGCCTTTGTCTGGTCGCCAGCCTTGTAGGTCTTTATCAAAATCGACTCGAATGACTTTGTAAGGTGCCAGATAGCCGTCGTCGATGCCTTGTTTAAGCGAGTAGGTATAAATGGGCTCGCCGAAGTAATGGGTGTTGGATACTTCGTTAGTTTCTTTAGGCGTGGCGGTTAAACCAATGTGCGTGGCGGCGCTGAAGTATTCGAGAATAGAGCGCCATGCTGAATCTTCGGCGGCACTGCCACGGTGACATTCGTCGATGACGATTAAATCAAAAAAATCTTCACTAAATTGTTTATAAACATTGCGCTGTTCTTCGGGACCACTTAGGGCCTGATAAAGGCCAAGGTAGATTTCGTATGAGGTGTCTACTTTGTTTGTGCGGTCTTTGCCTTTTTTTATGGCGCTGGTGATTTCAATTTTTTTGCCGTTTCGTTCCATGCCACCGCCCCTAGGGGATAGCTTGGCCATTGCACCGGCAAAGGGTTTGAAGTCGTTGTTCATGGTTTGGTCGACAAGGATATTGCGGTCGGCCAGAAATAGAATTCGTTTTTTCTGTTTGGATTTCCACAGTCGCCAGATAATTTGAAAGGCGGTGTAGGTTTTGCCAGTGCCGGTTGCCATTACCAGTAATATGCGGTCTTGGCCTTTTGATACGGCTTCTATGGTGCGGTTAATGGCGACCATTTGGTAATAGCGTGGGCTGCGGCCTAAGCCATCGTCGTAGTAGGGCTGTATGACGGATGATTTATGTTGATCGATCCCTTTCCATTGGCAGTAGGCTGTCCACAATTTCGCAGGGCCGGGGAGGCTATCGAGTGCTAGCTCGGTTTCTGGCTGCTGAAAAATCAGGCCAGAGCGGTCGTGGAATAAGAAGCTGTCGCCGTTACTGCTGATGGCAAAGGGGACGTCGAGTTTTTCTGCGTAGTCGAGCGCTTGCTGCATACCGTCGCCAAGACGGTGTTTGTTGTCTTTAGCTTCGACGACGGCAATGGGTTGGTTCTTTTGATAGCAGAGCACGTAATCGGCTCGACGTGAGGCTTGGCGTGTATGTAAGCGGCCACGAACCATGATACGACCATCGGCTACGCCGTATTCCTCAAAGACTTGGGTTTGGATGTCCCAACCTGCAGCGATTATCGCGGGGGTAATGTATTTGGTGCGAATATCCGTTTCGGTCAGGCTTCTCTTATCCATGACGGTGTTCCAAGTACTGTTGCTGGGCAATATTGGTTATTGTTGAACCGAGTTTACCGCAAAACTTGGCACTGGCCACGGTTTCTGTCGTGGGCTGTCTGGTGTTTGGTTAAGCTGTTTAGATCATTGCGGTAATTCCCGCAGCAAATGCGACAATGCTATTAACTCGCTAGGTCCAAAAACTGGACGGAATCGTTACAGTTTCTGGACTGATGAGTAGGATTTGGTTAGGTTTTTTACGACTTTAATGGCTAGCTCGGTACAGTTAATGGACTGATACAGTGTTTTGCTTGGTCCAGAAACTGGTCTCCTTTTTAGATATACCATGTACTTGCTCTTATTAATCGGTGACTGGTGTTGGCTTGAAGGTGTTGTTTTGTTGTTTCTTGTGGCGCTCTAGTGAGAAATTGCGCGGAGGAACATTGGTGGGCTTGAGGTCGTGTTTGCCATTACATTCGTCGATGGCTTGCCATGTTAAGGCGTATAGGGAACATACGCCGCCAGGGTTTAAAAAGCGTCCTGCTCGCGTTTCGATAATAAAGTTTTTCGTCAGCAATTCTTCTTTTGCTTTCTGCAATGTGGTTTTAGATTTAAACCCCCAAAGCTTCATTACCGTGAACGAACAATTCAGGTCTCCGTTATTTCGTCCGTTGAATTGATAAGCGATAGCGAATAAGAGTTTTGTTCCGTAGGGGCTCAATTTTCTATAGTCAGAGCTATCCATAACGACACAAGGTATCGCTATGAAACGTCCTTGTTCGCGCCGAGCTTTTGATCGAAGTCGCTTATCTTTTACTGTCATTATTCTGAAACCAGTGAATCACTAGCTGTTTGCATCAAATATTCCACATTTGATCGCATACGCGGGTTGAGTGCATTGAGAATGGCTGTCTTGTTGTTAACGTTGTCTTCAACGTAGTAACGAGCGTGGATGCCACCTGCGTGTTTTTCTTCCGCTGTTCGTATTGACACTCCCGCCTGTCTTAAATCGTATATGAGCGCGGACAAACGGGTGTGTCGGAAGGCGAGGAATGCCTGCCAACTTGAGATATGCCCGACGATGATTAAGTGCGCAATGATGAGTTCTTTCTTGGTGTATTTAGCCATGGTCGCCTCCTCAGTTAACGTTGCGTGATTGAGTAATGCGAGAGGCAATCCATTCGTCGATTTCCGCTTCGATCCAAGCAGAGGCGCGTTCACCAAGTTTGACGGGGGCTGGAAACTTGCCCTTTTGGACGAGTAGGTGTGCTTGTGAACGACAGATACCTACACGAGGCTGGACTTCAGTCCAACGTAATAGGCGGGTTTGATTGGTAGTTTTGGTAGTGGTCATTGCTTGCCTCCTGAAGGCGTTAGTGCTGACAGGAGGGATTGAATACAAAAAAGCTGGAGGCTATTGGAATATTCTCAGAATATTCTCAATTTGGATTTGTTAGGTACTCCCTTAATGTTGGGTCTGAACACGGGATGTCGTTGTGGTGATACTGCATCGCGTCCTTTAGCGCTTTAAGCTGTGAAGCTGTTGGGGTGTCGTCGAGTTCTTCCACTATACAAAGGGCTAAGGCCCTACATGTAAGAACTAACTTGTTTTTCGTCTTCGTTGCTAAGTCTTTGGTTATAACGCTAGGGGGTGTTTCTTCTGTTTCATCTATACTAGATAGAAATTTCATTAAGGCGTCTCGCTCGTAAACGAACAAGGCATCTTCGGGTAGCCCTTGTGGTATGGGAGTATCTAACTCATCTATTTCATCACGCCAGTCAAAGTCTGCTAGTTGAAACCAAGTGCCATTGGGCGATATGACCCAATTTCCATCCAATGTAACGTCAGTGACCCCATAAGGATGCTTAAACTTCCGAAGCATTGCATCCTTGATATCCAGACGATTTGAGCCGATCATCGGAAATCTATAGGTCCCTTGGAGGCGGTCAAGAGGACCGACTTGTGTTTGTATGATATTGTTATTCTCAGGGTTCAGAATACCGACAAAGCTAATAGATACCTCAATTTTATGCTCGTGGGCTAAAATCTCAGCGATGGTTTCGTCAAGCTTTGCTTTTTCGTTTGAGGGAATATTGAATTGATTTAATAGTACCTGTTCAAGTAATTCTCTGGCGGAGCTATCGACTAACTTTTTGTACTGCCCATTTACGTGAAAACCAAGGTGAAAACTAAAGCTCTTATCTGTGGTTAGTAACGGATGGTGCAAAATAGCTATCACTTTGGCCTCTTCTTTAGGTACTTCAACTGCTGACTGAGCTTTTATGGTGTTAGGTAAGTACACAGAAATAGGTAACTGACCATCTAACGTTAACTGCAATAGATCCGAGTCTTCAACTGTTTCTTCCAAAAAATGTGATGCTATTTTTGCTGCATTTTCGACGGTAAACCATTTTTTTACTTTGGATAACTTTTTCATCTTATATCCCTATTTGGGTAGCCCACCACTGCAGCATTTCTCTGCGCTCTTCCAAGTAGTCAGCCCGGTTGTAGGCTTTTCTCACTTGATTACGTTCTTCATGGGCGAGTTGTTTTTCAATCACTTCGGCGCGGAATCCGGCTTCATTGAGTGCCGTAGAAGCCGTAGCGCGCAGTCCGTGGGTGGTGGTGTGTTGGGTAAACCCTATGCGCTTAATTAGTACCAGAAAGGCATTTTCAGATAAAGGTTTGCGAATGTTGTTAGGGCTGCGCACTATGTATTCGCTATGGCCAGTTAAGGTATGCAGCTCTTTTAGTACGCTGATTGCTTGGGCGCTAAGAGGGATTAAGTGGTCGTTTCTCATTTTCATACGTTCGGCGGGGATGAGCCAAATACGTTTGTCAAAGTCGACTTCTTCCCAACGGCCGTAACGTACTTCGCCTGTGCGCGTCATGGTGAGCAAAAGTAGTTTTAGTCCTAGCTTCACCACTGGATGTGCAGAATCTTTGTTTATGGCATCAATGAAGCTCGCCATCATGTTAATAGGAAGGCTGCGCTGGTGGTTGGCTGGTGGCAGAGCCTTTAGAGCGTGGCCTATGCCTGTCACTGGATTGTGCTCGGCAATTCCTTCAGCGATTGCGTAGGTATAAATTTGCTGTAGGTAGGTTTTGACCTTTCGCGTAGTTTCGCGAACGCCATCATTTTCCATTTTGCGTAACACTTCGAGAATATCTGAGTTTTTAAGCTCTTCGATCCGTCTATGGCCGATGAAAGGGAATATTCTACGTTCAAGCATTTGCATAACTTTCAGCGCGTAGCGGGGCGTCCATCTAGGTGTGTTGAGTTCGTGCCAGCGACGCGCTACTGGTTCAAAACGATTTGGGGTATCTGGTGTATCAATGGGGGTACGTTGAGTCTTGCGCTGAGCACTGGGGTCTTCACCGCTGCGTAATACTTGGCGGAACTCTAGTGCCTTATCTCGGGCTTCTTTTAGGGGAACTTCTGGATATACGCCTAGAGATAGCAGTTTTTCTTTACCCGCAAAGCGATACTTTAAGCGCCAGTATTTAGCTCCGTTCTTTTTAACAAGTAGGAATAAACCTTTCTCGTCAAAGAGTTTGTAGTCCTTATCCTTTGGGCTGGCGCTCTTCGCACTGATATTGGTAAGTGCCATATTGCTTCCTTTGGGGGTATCTAGCCCCGACGAACTGCGATACCCCAGAATATACCCCCAATGCATTTCGGGTGTCTATGGTCGCTAATGGATGTTTTTGAAAGGAAGTCTTAGTGTTTTCGGGGCTTGTAGAGGTTTGTTGATTCTTACTGGAAGGCTTTGAAACTAACAATGGCCTCCCCACAGGGACTCGAACCCCGATCGTCCGCTTAGGAGGCGGATGCTCTATCCTGTTGAGCTATAAGGAGACTGCCGCGCATTCTACCGAACTGAAGAGGGACTGTCAGCTTTACAGTTCTTCTGTTGGTTGCTGCAGTTTTATTTGACGCTCTTCCCACTGGAATTCGGTTATTAAACGATCAAGGTAGCGTTGAGCGGCGGGAGATAGCAGGGTGAACGCAAAGCCACAATGGGTGTTGCCTTCTTCATTAATAACGATGTGACGGGCTTCTAGGCTGCAATCCATGGTGTTTTCGCGATTAAAGCGTACCCGTGCAACCGGAAATTGCTTTTGCTCTTCTAAGCGAGCTTTGCAGTCGCCTTCAAATTGCACTTTAAAGCCACTGGATGATAAATCTAATATACGTCCAATTAGGTCACCTTGTTCATCATTCATTTTAACTTTAATTAAAATCTGATGAGCCGGTGGCACGATCACGCGGTAGGCGGTGCGGCGCTGTAAATACAATACTTCTAATGGAAATTCTGCACGGTACTGTGCGTGTTCGGGGTTGTACTTTAAGCGCCCTGACATTCTGAATTCGATACGAACACCTTGGGTATCGCACTCAATGATAAAGCGTTTACCTGCACGAATGAGATCATTGCCGTGTTCAGGGATAACCTTATCCATGAAAAAGCTTCGAGTTTTAAAGATGGTATCCGTGATAGCTGAGTGAAAGACCTCTTCGCTGCCGTCGATTTTCACGGACACTGGGGTTTCTAGCAGCACGATTTTACGCAATGCACCGTATACGTCTTCAGCTTCCGTTAATACATATTCTTGGTTTGTTTGCTCGGGCATTCGGTCCTTTCCAGCATGATCAATCAGGCTTGAATACAGCTATTGCCTAGCGTAAGTCCGCTAGCCTTACCTTCATTATTATATAAGTGTGGATCATTATGCCGACCATGCAAGATTTTCAGTTGTTGCTGGGTGCGATATCGTAGCGAAAGCACAACTTCGCTTAGGCGTACCGATAGGTGCTGATTCTTTTCGTATTGGTTAATGAGTTGTTGCCATAGAGAGGGGATTTCAGCGTGGACGGCAAGGTCATGCCGCTGAAGGCATTGATTGTTGTGCGGCAAATCTTGTTCGGTTAACCACTGCAAGCGCTGTTGCGCTTGCCGCTGCAGGTTAGCCAGTAGTGTTTGTTTTTCAGGAGTAAGATGTTGCAAAGCGTCCATATCTTTGGCTGACAGGGCGCTGAGTTCACGCTGGAGTACCGAATGCAGGGTGCAGGTGGTCTTGAGCTCGGTGTTCAATAACGCGGCAAAAAATTCAGTATCCGATTGCATGGCCCTAGCCTTTTCAGTTTAAACGCTCCTCAAAATCAAGCATTTTTCCTGCCAGCTTTTCATAATCAATCTTGTAGTCGCCATTTTGAATAGCAGAACGAATACGTTCGACGGTTGCATCATCTACGTCAGGCATGTCACGAATCTCAGCTTCTATCTGCTGGATGCTCTTGCTACTGGCACTCAGTTTCACCTGATCAGTGAATCCTGCGCTTTCCTTAGCTTTGGTATCCGGGTTAGTCGTTGGTGTTTTCACCGGCTCGCTACTGCGGGCTTTAGCGCCGCTGTCGAGTCCGTTAGTAAATTTATTGATATTCATAGCTATGTCTCCGAGCCAATTGTTCATCTTACACTCCTGCATTGTGGTTATCGGCAGCCCATTATCGAACTTTAATATTTTTTTGAAAAATTAATCGATCTGTACTAAATCAGCGCCCAAGACCTCGGCTGATAGTATCTTTTGTGAACGGTCATTGCGCACACGGATATGCTCGCCCAAGTGGCCGTCCGTCAGCGCAGTGCCCGCCATCTCTATGCGAATTCCAGGGCGTTTCAGGCGAATCGTTACGGGTTGGCCACGAGAAATGATGTCCGCAGCCTCTATCATATCGGGGCTAATCACAGTGCCAGTGCGCAAACTGCGCTTAGCTTCAGAGCCAACAACATCTGTAAGCGTCAAATAAAAACCCTTACCTAGCTCGCCTGTATCATATCGAATCAGTGAAACGTGCTCTGGTTGAAGGATTTCACCGTTTTTTATCGGGTTTTGTAGCACAGCAACCTCGCGGTAGATATGCAGTTGTAGCGCTAAATTTTGTACCCAATAGGGGTCTGCACAGCGCAGCTCAATACCATTACGGCCCGGTTGTAGCGGGCGCATCAGATCAATGGTGGGTTCTTCTCGGCAATCAGGTAAATCGTATTGCGGGCTAATACTCGGAAACGACACCTCGGCTTCTTGCTCTTCAGTCGTTAAGCTTTGCCATTGCGCCAATATCCGGGCGCCTAAAGCCTCGCGCCAATTGCTCTCATTGGCTGCCGTTTCTGCCAGCGCAGCGCCCACAGTTAGTCCGGATAGGAAAAATCCCACAAATATCCGGTGCATTTTCCGGTTCTCTACTATGCTCAAGATGTTACTGAATAAAGATGTCATGAATCTGGCGCTTTGCTGAATCTAATTAACTCTTCAGCAAAGGTCGTGCCGGATTACAAACCGGAGAGGCGTACATGGCAGGTGTCTTAGAATCCGTCAACCAACGAACCAAACTAGTCGGTGAAAACCGCCTAGAGTTGCTGTTGTTCCGGGTCAGCGGACGTCAGATCTACGGGATCAACGTTTTCAAGGTTAAGGAAGTATTGCAATGCCCCAAACTCACCGTGCTGCCAGGCAGCAATCCGGTAGTGAGAGGCGTGGCGCATATTCGTTCAGGCACCATACCCATTATGGATATGAGCTTGGCAACGGGTAATGCACCCTTGCAAGATATCCAAAATGCCTTCGTGATCATTACGGAATACAACGGTAAAACTCAAGGATTTTTGGTGGCTGGCGTAGAGCGCATCATCAACATGAACTGGGAATCCATTCATCCACCCCCAAAGGGCACAGGTCGTGAACATTACCTGACTGCGGTAACCGAGGTGGATAAAGTACTGGTCGAAATCATCGACGTAGAGAAAATTCTCGCCGAAGTTTCGCCGGTCAATGAAACCATACGAGACGGCATAATCGATGACGGCGTGAAGTCGCGCGCCAGCGCTCGCAAAGTACTGATTGTCGACGATTCTAAAATCGCTCGTAAGCAGGTGAGCCGATGTCTCGAAAATGTCGGTGTTGAGGTGGTGGCTCTGAATGATGGCCGCCAAGCGTGGGAGCATGTGCAAGCGATTGCGGATAGTGGTGAGCGCCTGCAAGACCATTACATGATGTTAATCTCGGATATCGAGATGCCAGAAATGGATGGTTATACCCTCACAACACGTATTCGCAGCGATAGCCGTATGGCTGGGTTTTATATCGTACTGCACTCGTCATTGAGTGGTGTATTCAATAAAGCCATGGTTGAAAAAGTAGGGGCCGACGATTTTATTGCGAAGTTCGATCCCGACATTTTGGCTGAACAAGTCGTACGTCAGGTAAATGCTGGTTCCCAGTGAGTGACAGAATGCCCTGGAGCATTTCCAATGAGCGGTGATGAATATCGCCGCTTCCAACAGATGTTGGAAGCGGCGAGTGGAATACTACTTGGCGACGGCAAGGAATACCTTGTTACCAGTCGCTTGCGTAAGCTAATTACTGATCGGGCTTTTTCTGGCCTTGATGCCCTTATAGCTGCCAGTCAGCGCGACCCTAGCTTGATGAATCATGTTGTCGATGCCATGACAACAAACGAAACTTTATGGTTTCGTGATGAACATCCCTACAAAATTTTTCGTGAACGAATGTTGCCCGAAATCGCCGCTAACGGTCGTTCGGTGCGTATTTGGTCAGCGGCTTGTTCTACAGGGCAAGAGCCTTATTCGTTGCGTATGGAAATTGAAGAATATCGCAAACGAAATCCCGGCAAGCTCAATCAAACGATCTCTATACTAGCAACCGACATATCCTCATCGGCGTTGGCAGTGGCTAAGGAAGGGCAGTATCCACATATCGCGATTCGTCGTGGTATGACTGATCCAATGCTCAGTGCCTACTTTCAAAAAACGCATGATGATATCTGGACCATCAACAACCTTGTTCGCAAAGATATCGAATTCCGTGCTTTAAACTTACAAGACAGCTTTAACAGCCTTGGTAAGTTCGACATTATTTTTTGTCGCAATGTTCTTATTTATTTTTCACCTGAAACTAAAACGAACATCTTAAAACGCATGCACGCCTTGCTGCCTGTTGGCGGTTATCTAATGCTAGGGGCCTCTGAGTCTCTGCACAATCTTCCCGATTATTATGAAATGGTCGCCTGCCATCCGGGCATCGTTTTCCGCGCTAAAGCCCTGTCTTAATTACCGGCGGTAAAGCGGCAATGTCTAGTAAATAGACCCTTGCCGCTCAAGGGAAAACCCTTGCCGCTAGCCCTCCTGATTCAACGTCGAAAACCAATAACCTATTGAAAAATAAGTAAAAAATAAGTTGGTACGGGGTTTGCTGATGTAATTACACAGTCACTAATCGAGAGTGCAACATGGGCTCAATTAACTTTACTAACGCACTAGGAATACACAGCTCGGCGATGCAGCTTCGCGCAGCACGAGCCGAAGTGTTAGCCAACAACCTAGCCAACGCTGATACCCCAGGATACAAAGCACGAGACTTTGATTTCCAAGCGGTACTGGCTGGTCAAACGCGCAGTAAAGATCAACTTACCCTTGCCCGCACGCATCGTGGTCATATCGACAATAACGGCGCTACAGAAGGCGAAGATGGCGAGTTGTTGTATCGCACACCATCACAGCCATCCATCGACGGCAACACTGTTGATTCCCAAATAGAACAAGCTCTATTTGCTCGTAACAGCCTGAATTACAACGCCAGTTTTGAATTTTTAAACGGCAAGTTCAAAGGCATTAAAGGCGCGATTCGCGGAGAATAATTATGTCATTAACTAGCGTACTCGACATCGCCGGAACCGGCATGAATGCCCAATCAATTCGTTTGAACACCACGGCCAGTAACATCGCAAACGCCGAGAGTGCTTCAAGTTCAGTTGATGAAACCTACCGTGCTCGCAAGCCTTGGTTTGCCGTACTCGAAAAAGAGCAAAGCAACATTAACAGTCAAGACGAAGCCTTTATGCAAAGCGCAGAAGGCACTGGCGCGGGTGTACAGGTGATGGGCATCGTCGAAAAAGATTCACCGTTGCAAATGCGTTTTCAGCCGAATCATCCAATGGCGAATGAAGACGGCTACGTCTACTACCCAAACGTTAACGTCGTCGAAGAAATGACCGACATGATGTCATCTTCGCGTAGTTATCAAATGAACATCGAAGTACTAAAAACAGCAAAACAAATGCTGCAACGTACATTAACTCTAGGACAGTAAGGAGCTGACCATGGCTATTAACGACGTAAGCTCCAGTGCCTCGGTCCTAGACCAATACCGGACGCCGACTACCACCGAAGAAAAAACCAACGAGCTAGGCCGCAATGCCTTCCTCGAATTGATGGTGGCACAGCTAAACAACCAAAACCCGTTAGAACCCACCGATAACCAAGCGTTTGTCGCTCAGTTAGCGCAGTTCTCTCAGGTTGAAGGATTGGATAATTTAAATACCACTGCCGAAAGCATGATGTCGCAGTTTACCTCCAATGCTGCGTTACAAGCGTCGAGCTTAGTGGGGCAGTCGGTCATCGTCGAAGGCAACACTACCGGCCTGCTGTTGAGTGGCGGAGTAGTGAGTGGCTATGCCGATGTTCCGGATAGCGCCGCCGATATGACGTTATCTATCGAAGACGAAAACGGCGTACTGCTAGAACAAATTCCACTGGGTAACCACGATGCAGGATCCATGTCCGTGCGTTGGGATGGTTACAACCTCATGGTGGATGGCGACATCGTCAATCTGGATCGCAGCAAGCTAAATGCGCCGCAATATTTAACCGATGAAAACGGCGATACCATCTTAGATAGCAACGGCGAACCGGTTCCAGCTGTATATGCCGCTGGTGAATACAACTTCAAGTTGAACGCTACAATCGGCGGCGAAGCCGAAGAATTAGATATGCAAATGAGCTCAAGGGTAGACAGCGTAACCATGAGCGCAGGCGGCAGTGTGACCCTCAATTTAACTGGGGGGCAACGCGCCAGCATGGATCAAATCAAACAGATTTTAGACGCTTAATTTAGGCACCGGAGAACAAACATGTCTTTTAATATTGGTTTAAGTGGAATTCGGGCTGCCTCAACGGATCTTGAGGTAACAGGTAATAACGTTGCCAACGCCAGCACCATTGGTTTTAAAGAATCCCGTGCTGAATTTGCCGACGTATATACCAGCACTTTATTAGGCACAGGTCTAAAGCCTGTGGGTAGCGGCGTTATGGTGGATAACGTTCGCCAACAATTTTCTCAAGGTAATATCAGCGGCACAGAAAACGCCCTTGATTTAGCTATCGACGGTAACGGTTTTTTCGTACTTGAAGACCGCGGCAGTATTTCTTACACCCGTTCAGGTATCTTTTCTCTGGATAAAGACGGTTATGTTACTGCCAACAATGGCTCGCGCTTGCAGGGTTACGACGCCAATGACAGCGGTGTTGTTAGTGGTGTTTTAGGCGATATTCAAATTCAAATCTCCAACCAAGCACCACGTTTAACATCATTAGCATCGTCGATATTAAACCTCAATGCGGGTGCCTTAGTACTGCAAGAACAAGGTTTGCAATTAGTATCAAATGGTTTGGCCATTGGTGCTGCTGATGCCGGTATTGCCGAATCAACGCGTTCTATTTTGTCGGCGGCAGGACAGCCAACAACCGCAGGCACTCCAGCGACTATGCCATTTGCGACCGATCTTGCCACGGTTGCTGCCGGTGCCGGTTACGGTGCCATTGCCATGGATATCGACGTTGGCGATGGTGCTGGTGCGCAAACCGTCACATTAACCGGCTTAGTTGGCCCAACTACAGTCAATGCCATTTTAAGCGACGTGCAAACAGCGCTTGATGCCACCTTTGGTTCACAGCAGCTGACTGCCACCCAAGACACCACGACGGGTGCGTTAGTGATTCAACGTGCAGGCTACAATGCCACTAACGGTACTAGCTTTGCTGCCACCAACACCGCCGCATGGGATGCTGCATTTGGTGCAAACAGCGGTGTTATTGCCGGAACCCAAGGCAGCACTTTATTTGTTGGTTCAACGCCGATCACCGCTGATTTTACCAGCATTCCAGGTACATCGACCACCACACGCACAACCGCAACTCCAACACTGAATATTGTCTCTAGTGATGCTGGCCAGTTTGCCCAATTAACGGCTGACAATAACTACAGCTCACTCGACGTTAGTGCTGGTGGCGGTAACGTATTAGCCTTCACCATTGCAGCAGAATCAGGCGGCACATACCCAATTAATTTGAGCCAAGCCGCTTGGCTTGGTGCTGCTCCCGTAAGCTACAACGCTGTTTCAATTACAGAAGCCGTCGCTGAAATTAATACCCAAATTACCGCCACCGCCGGTGCTGGTAACGAAGAAGTGATTGCGGTAGTTAATGGTGGGAAAATTGAATTTCAAACCCAAGCACCAGCAACCCAAGGCGACTTTGTACAAATCGCCGATAACGCGGTTAGCTCAGTGGGCTACAGCCTGACAAGCTTAGGTTTTTTATCGAATAACCGCTTCGATGGTGGTGTCGAACCTGTACTCGCTAACAACGAATTTGTGCTCGAAGTAACCAGCACATCCGGTAATGGTGGTGGCCCATTCACCATCACCATTCCACCGGCAAATTATGCCTCGCTGGATGCATTAGCGGTCGCCATTCAACAACAAATTGATGTGTATATTGGTGCTGGTGGCTTAGCAGGAAAAGTGACCGTCGATGCTGTGGGCGGACAGCTAGTATTTACCAATAGCAACGTCGGTGCGGGCGAAGGCGTTTCTATCTCAGGAACCATCGCCGAACCACAGGCGGCAGCTGAATTAGGATTAGACAGCCTATTTACCGTAACCGGCCAAAACGAAGTGGATCGCTCCAACAGCTTCCGTATTAATTTAACGGTACCTGCGCCGGATTCTGAAAATCGCAGCGGCTCGGTACTGATTTCTCTCGATGAAGAATATCGCTCAGTACAACAATTGGCTTCCAGTATTAACCGCCAATTAAATAGCCAAGATGCCGACAGTTATATTGGTATACAAGCATCCGCGGTAGAAATTGAACCGAATGTTGTACCGCCGCAATTCACTCTAAAATTGAGCGCAACTACCGAGGGTGAGGCATCCATTATTTCCATCACCAACATCTCTGCTAATGGTCCAGATATATCGGCAGCCGAATTGTTTGGGATTTTACAAGTCAATCCAGATGACTCCAGCCTACTGGTAACCGGTATTGAAGGTGTATCAAACGAATACCCAGAACAAACCGTTACCCTGATTGATCCAGATGGCGAAGAGACCGAAATTACCTTGCCATTGCACAGTGAAGGTAACGAAATTGTCTCAATATTTAACCAACAGCCGGGCGTTACCGCATCCGCATTAACCACCATGAATATTCCGCTATCGGGGTACAACAGCCCAGGTAACGACCTAAAATTAACCGTAAATGGCCAAGTATTAGAATCCACATCACTGGCAGACATTGCCGATGAAATTAATAACTACCGTGCCACAACGTTACCCGGATTTTCTGCTGAAATTAGTGAAAATGGCGACCTCGTGATTTACAACGAAATTGGCCGAGATATTAATGTCTCCATCGACAGCGCTGTTGTAACCGACTCCATCACCATTCAAGGCGCAGACAATACAGGACCAGTGGTATTAGGTGGTTCAGCCACAGCCGACGTCGCCGCAGCCATTGGTGGGCAGGTTACCTTTATTCTTAACGAAGGGTATATTCTTGCGAACCCAGACCCAGTTGTCTCCGGTATTTTTGGCGCACTGAGCGAAGATGAATTCACTCCATATGTACTGAATTCGTTCGATCCACTGGATCAAGATACCTACAACAACGCAACCTCAACCACAATTTATGACAGCTTGGGTAACTCCCACGTCATGACCCAATATTTCGTAAAAGAACCGTTAGATGCGACACGCCCTAACGAACAAAATATTTGGGCAATGTACGTATTAATTGACGGGCAAAACGTCGGTGATCCTGATCCATCACTGCCATTCCCAGAAAACTTAGACCCAACTGCAGCGCGTTTCGAAATCTTCTTTAACCAAGACGGTACACTCGACGAAATTGCCACCGGCGACATCTTCATCACCAACTGGGACCCCGTTGACGAAAATGGCGATCCAACGGGTGCATTTACCTCAACCAACGTGTTGGAAGGCGGTATTCCACTAATTGATCCACCGGTTAACTCCAACTTCCAAATTTCGTTGGACGGCTCCACCCAATTCGGTAGCAGCTTCTCCGTTAACGAAGTGAACCAAAATGGTTATTCAACCGGCCGCTTAACCGGCCTTGAAATCGACCAAGAAGGGATTATCTTCGCCCGCTTCACCAACGGCCAAGCACAAACATTAGGGCAGGTAGCACTGGCTAACTTCCGTAACCCAGAAGGCTTAACGCCAGTAGGGGATACCGGCTGGGCAGAATCGTTTGAATCGGGCGTACCGACGGTTGGTTCTCCAAGAACTGCATCCTTCGGCCAGATTCGATCATCGGCACTCGAAGACTCTAACGTAGACCTTTCAGAAGAACTGGTTGGCCTGATTATCGCCCAGCGAAACTTCCAGGCCAGCGCCAAAACCATTGAAACAATGGACCAGGTGACCCAGGCCATCCTGAATATTTAATAGAGGTTGAACGGTAGGAGGTACTCATTGAACGGTAGGAGGTACTCATTGAACGGTAGGAGGTACTCAGGGAGCGAAGCGAGCAGTGCCGATAATCGCGACTACGAACAAAAAACGTTCATTGAGTCGCTCCTACACAAAAAAACGTTCATTGAGTCGCTCCTACACAAAAAACGTTCATTGAGTCGCTCCTACCGATACACCCCAAGCGGCATACCCTTGCCGCTTCCCCCATATCTTTTCCTCCTTTGACGCGATAAAAACCGTCGAAAAATCTCTATCTAATTGATTTAAAACACAAAAATACACTTGGCACGCCCTCTGCAATGTTCTTAATAACGCAATAACAAAGAACAACGGGGAACACCATGGATCGAGCGCTATACATCGCCATGTCGGGAGCCAAACAAAATACACTTGGCCAAGCCGCGCACGCTAACAACCTAGCGAACGCCAGCACCACAGGTTTTCGCTCCGACTACACCCAAAGCCGAGCCATGGGCGTATTTGGTGAACACTTCCCAACCCGCGCCTACGCCATGACCGAACGTCCGGCCTCTGATTTTACCCAAGGCCCACTGGTAGAAACAGGCCGTGCCCAAGACGTCAGCATCGAAGGCCCAGGTTGGTTCGCCGTTGTCGGCCCCGACGGTAACGAAGCCTACACCCGCGCAGGCGATTTAAGTGTCGATCCCAACGGCAGGCTCATCACCGGCACCGGCCTACAACTTCTCGGTGATGGCGGCCCAGTCGTACTGCCAGAATACGAAAAAATAGAAATCAGTCGCGCGGGCATTGTCACCGTACAACCCACGGGCGAAGTACCTTCAGCCGTTGCTGAACCCGTACAACTAAAACTTGTAAATCCAGATATGCAATTGCTAGAAAAAGGTGAAGATGGCCTGTTTCGCTTTCGTGACCCAGCCGTCACTCAAGCACCAGCCGACCCCAATATCACCTTAGTAAATGGCTTTATCGAAGGCAGCAACGTCAACGCAGTCACCGAATTAACCAGCTTGATCTCGCTCAATCGACAGTACGAAATGCAAGTGAAGCTAATGAAAAGCGCCGACGAAATAAGCGCAGCCACCACACAAATACTGTCGAATCAGTAATAGGAGCTAACCAATGCTAAATTCACTATGGGTAAGCAAAACCGGCCTCGAAGCACAAGACTTGGCACTGACAACCGTGTCGAACAACCTTGCCAACGTATCGACCACCGGCTTTAAAAAAGACCGCCCCGTGTTTGAAGATTTGTTATATCAAATACAACGTCAACCGGGCGCCAACTCATCCGCCGACAGCCGTCTGCCATCCGGCCTGCAACTGGGTACCGGTGTGCGCACAGCCGGAACACAAAAAATATTTACCACCGGCTCACTACAGCTAACCGATCAGCCGTTAGACATGGCCATTAATGGACGTGGATTTTTTCAAATTCAAATGCCCGACGGCAATATTGGCTACAGTCGCGACGGCACATTTCATATCAACGCCGACGGTACCATCGTTAACGTCAACGGCTACCCGTTAGAGCCACAAATCGACATCCCAGACCAAACCAACCAGCTCACCATTAGCAAAGATGGCATCGTACAAGCCACCTTATTTGGTGACCCAACACCGCAACAACTCGGTCAAATTGAAACCGTCGATTTTATTAATCCCGCCGGTTTACAAGCCGCAGGTGGCAACTTATTTCTTGAAACCGCCGCCAGTGGCGCACCACAAGGTGGAACGCCCAACAACGACGGCTTCGGCACCATAGAACAAGGCGCACTCGAAAACTCCAACGTCGAAGTTGTAGAAGAACTCGTGAAAATGATCACCGTTCAACGCGCCTACGAAATGAACTCAAAAGTCGTCTCCGCAGCCGATCAAATGCTGCAATTCCTGACGCAAAACGTATAGCAGATTAGGAGGTGCCTTATGTGGCGCATCGCATCAATACTCGTTATTTTATTGCCAGCCTGCACGTCCGTTCCCATGGAGCGCGACGTATTTCCAGACGATCCAGACTTCGCCCCTGTATCCGCGCAAAGCCTAGCGCCACCACCTAATGCCAACGGCTCGCTGTATCAGGCGCGCTACAGCCTAGGTTTATACACCGACCAGCAAGCCACCCGTGTCGGCGACATCATTACCGTGATATTCGACGAACAATATCAATCGAGTAAATCCGCCGCCACCAACGCCGACAAATCATCGACCAACGACCTCGCCGTACCGAGTTTAATGGGCACAGTACCAGGATTTAAAAACTTAAATCTCGATACCAGCACCTCCGCTAGTCGCAATTTTAGTGGAAAAGGCGAAGCCGACCGTTCGAATAGTTTAAGCGGCCAAATAACCGTATCCGTTGCTGAAATATTACCGAACGGAATATTAAGAATTCGTGGCGAAAAATGGTTAACCCTAAGCGAAGGCGAAGAATATATTCGCATCCAAGGACTCGTCCGCCCGGCCGACATCACCCCAGATAACACCGTCGCCTCTAGCAAAGTCGCCGACGCACGTATCTCATTTGGCGGACGTGGAGCGCTTAACAACTCCACCAAACAAGGCTGGGCCGACCGTATATTAACCTCACCTTGGTGGCCGTTTTAACTAATCGCGACTACGAACAAAAAGCGTTCGTTGAATCGCTCCTACAGAATACCGTTCGTTGAATATGTAGGAAGTACTCAAGGTAAAACTGTAGGAGGTAATCAAGGTAAAACTGTAGGAGGTACTCAAGGTAAAACTGTAGGAGGTACTCAAGGTAAAACTGTAGGAGGTACTCAAGGTAAAACTGTAGGAGGTACTCAGGGAGCGAAGCGAGCAGTGCCGACGAGGATAAGTATTGATGATCTTCACAGATCACATCGCGACTACGAACAAAAAGCGTTCGTTGAATCGCTCCTACAGAATATCGTTCATTGAACATGTAGGAGGTACTCAAGGTAAAACTGTAGGAGGTACTCAGGGAGCGAAGCGAGCAGTGCCGACGAGGATAAGTATTGATGATCTTCACAGATCACATCGCGACTACGAACAAAAAGCGTTCGTTGAATCGCTCCTACAAGAATAAATCATTACTCAATCTGCACGAACCTTCTTGAAATTGAATCACTATTAAATTAAAACGATGAATAGGGACATAAATTCAAGGATTGAATATGCTCAAAGGGCACTCTAATTTACGCAAAGGCCGATTTTCAGAGCCTGGCCGCATTTATCTTGTAACGGCCACGACCAACGACCGCACACCAATATTCTCTGATCCTAAATACGCAATTCCAACCTGTAGGTTTTTTACTAAACCAACCTCATTATTAGGTAATTCACTATTAAGTTGGGTGTTAATGCCTGACCACATCCACTGGCTAATAGAACTCGGTGAGAATGGCGATCTCAGTAAAACCATACAGCTACTTAAATCAGGTTCAGCACGAATAATTCGAGAGCGTGGGTACGGGAATAAAGTATGGGCCCCCGCATTTCATGATCGAGCGATACGTAAAGACGAAGATCTTAAACAAGCAGCGCGATATATCGTAGCCAATCCGCTGAGGGCTGGCCTGGTGAAGCGACTCGGCGATTATCCTTACTGGGATGCCGTTTGGTTGTAATCACCCCAGCATCGCGACTACGAACAAAAAGCGTTCGTTGAATCGCTCCTGCAGAACACCGTTCGTTGAATATGTAGGAAGTACTCAGGGCTAAACGGTAGAAGGTACTCAAGGTAAAACTGTAGGAGGTATTCAGGGCTAAACTGTAGGAGGTACTCAGGGAGCGAAGCGAGCAGTGCCGATGAGGATGAATATTGATGACCTTCACAGATCACATCGCGACTACGAACAAAAAGCGTTCGTTGAATCGCTCCTACAGAACACCGTTGGTTGAATATGTAGGAAGTACTCAGGGCCAAACTGTAGGAGGTACTCAGGGAGCGAAGCGAGCAGTGCCGATATTTGACACAGCCAGAAAAAAACCACCGCAAGCGGTGGTCAAGGAGTGGAGCCCTCAGAAAATCGTTTTAGTGCTGCAATATTTGACGATAACGATTAAGCTTATTTTGCCCTTGGTTATGTTCGACAATTTGTTTTTGCTCGTCCTGCAGTTGTTCTAGTAAACCTTGCTCTTCTTGCAGTAAATCTTCTAAAAATACCTGTTGTTCGCTGGTTAAATTAATCAGGTCGTTTATTTCGGCAAACCATTCTTGCATTAGTTCATTACGTTTATTAATTCGTTCTTCTACGCCTTCTTTAACGCCTTGGCGAATTAATGAGCGCAGTTCCAGCGAGAGATTTTTCACCTGTACGAACAGATCTTTTTTCATATGACAATTAACTCCGCTTTAAGCGCACCGGCTTGTTTCATTGCTTCAAGTATAGCCATTAAATCACCAGGCGCTGCGCCAACTTCATTAACTGCTTTGACGATATCGTCCAGCGATACGCCTGGACCAAATTTAAACATACGGCTGTCTGCGCCGTTGTCGATATTGATGTTGGTTTGAGGTACGACGACGGTTTCGCCTTCGGCTAAGGCATTAGGCTGAGAGACAGCAAAATCTTCGGTAATAGTAACGGTTAAGCTACCGTGGGTGACGGCTACGGGCTCGATCATTACGTTTTGGCCAATCACGATGGTGCCGGTGCGCGAGTTAATAATAACTTTGGCGCGTTCTTTTCCGGTTTCTACCACTAGATTTTCAATAACGGATAAATAAGCAACGCGCTGGCTTGTATCTCGTGGGGCGCTTACGCGAATTGAGGTAGCATCGAGCGCTTCTGCGGTATTTGGGCCAAGCATGTCATTAATTTTATCGACCAAAGCACGCGCGGTGGTGAAATCGGGTTGGTCTAAATTAAAAATTAAACTATCGCCACGAGCGAAATTATTAGGTACTGCTTGTTCAACGGAGGCGCCATTTGGAATTCGCCCTACGCTCGGCACGTTTACTTTAATACTTGAGCCGTCGTTACCTTCAGCACCAAACCCGCCAACCACTAAATTACCCTGTGCAACGGCGTAAATATTACCGTCTGCACCTTTGAGCGGTGTAAAGAGTAAGGCGCCACCGCGTAAGCTTTTAGCATTGCCTAATGATGCTACGGTGACGTCTACGCGTTGTCCGGGTTTTGCGAACGGTGGTAAATCGGCGGTAACCGACACAGCAGCAACGTTTTTAAGTTTTGGATCAGTGCCTACTGGTAAAGTGATGCCGAATTCACTCATCATATTGAGGAAGGTTTGAGTGGTGAACGGTGCTTTGTCACCGGTGCCGTCAAGGCCCACGACGAGGCCATAGCCGACGAGTTGATTGCTACGAACACCAGAGATGCTGGTGATGTCTTTGATTCGCTCTGCGTAGGCCGTTGAGGCTGTTAGCAGTACGAGCATGACTGATAATTGACGCCAGATTTTCATTTTTATACCTGTTTTATCGGCAACAGCGCCGTTTTTTCCTCAATTACAGGTATGTATGCAGAAGGTGTGCCTATTCCTTACGTGTATTACAGATTCAAACATACCGTCTTGCCGTAGGAGCGATTCAACGAACGTATTTTGTTCGTAGTCGCGATAAATCGGCACTGCTCGCTTCGCTCCCTGAGTACCTCCTACAGATATTCCTGAGTACCTCCTACAGATATTCCTGGGTATCATCCATACATTCAAAATATATTATCTTGCCGTAGGAGCGATTCAACGAACGTATTTTGTTCGTAGTCGCGATAAATCGGCTCTGCTCGCTTCGCTCCCTGAGTACCTCCTACAGATATTCCTGAGTATCATCTATACATTCAAAATATATTATCTTCCCGTAGGAGCGATTCAACGAGCGTATTTTGTTCGTAGTCGCGATAAATCGGCACTGCTCGCTTCGCTCCCTGAGTACCTCCTACAGATATTCCTGGGTATCATCCATACATTCAAAATATATTATCTTGCCGTAGGAGCGATTCAACGAACGTATTTTGTTCGTAGCCGCGAAACCATCCTCCTCAAACTTGGCAAACTCTTTGCAATCTCCATTATAAAGGAGATTGTTATGATCCAAACCCAAACCAACGCTGCTAATGTTTTTACCGATCTGAATGGCCTTCAGGGCATCCGTAAGCTCGGAAAAGAAGACAAAGGCGCGGCATTAATGGAAGTCGCGAAACAGTTCGAGTCGATGTTTATCGGCATGATGCTGTCGTCTATGCGTGACGCGGGTAAGGTATTTTCCGAAGACAATATGTTCTCGTCTCCAGAGTCTGATTTTTATCAAAATATGTACGACGATCAGATGTCTGTATCGCTGACAGCGGGGCAGGGCACGGGTTTGGCCGAGGTGATACACCGTCAGCTCATGGTTCAGTACGGTGAGAACGGCGAAGAAAAACCGCTCGATTTCTCTAAATTAAACGACCGTCGTCAGTCCACGTCATTGGCTTATGCAATTAAAAAAGTTGATGAAGAATTAGAGCAAATCAAAGAAGACAGCAGCGCAGCCGCCAGCGCAAATCAAGATGCGCCCAATAGCGAAAATACCACAGCAATCGTTGCTAGCGGCGTTGGCAGTAAGGGGCAACAGTTTGCCACGCCTGCGGAGTTCGTTGCCGCTTTGTATCCACTCGCAGAAAAAGTCGGCGGTGATTTAGGTGTTGATCCAAAAGCCATCGTAGCGCAAGCGGCGCTCGAAACTGGCTGGGGTAAGTACATGATTGCCGATGAACAAGGCAACACCAGCCATAACCTATTTGGTATTAAAGCCGATCCTCGTTGGGATGGCAGCAAAGTAGAAGTCACTACTCATGAATTCCGTAACGGCGTTCGCGTAAACGAGCGCGCTGAATTCCGCTCATACGCCTCATTAGAAGAAGGCGTGCAAGATTACGCTAACTTCCTACGTTCGGCTTCACGTTATCAAGATGCCCTAGATCAACAATTATCGGCTGGCGAATACGGCCATGCATTACAACAATCCGGTTATGCGACCGACCCGCAGTATGGCGCAAAAATCGAACGAATTTCAGACAGTGAATTACTCAATACCGTGCTGAAACAAGCACTCAATAATTCGCCAACTGAAATTTCGTCCACCGCCACATCGTCGGCAGGAGAATAATCATGGGCGATATTTTAAGTGTTGGTATTTCAGGTTTAAAAGCGCACCAAGCTGCGTTAACCATTACCGGTAACAACATTACCAACGCCGGAACCGAAGGTTATAGCCGCCAAGAAGTTAGCTTTGGCGAAAACGATTCCCAGTTTTCTGCCGGTGTATGGGTAGGTTCGGGCGTTAATGTCGATTCTGTTCGTCGCGTCTACGACCAATTTTTAACCGAACAAGTACGCCTTGATACCTCCACATTTAACGAATTTAACGCGCTCGCGGTAAACGCCTCACAAATCGACAGCCTACTGGCCGATGCGGGCACAGGTTTACAACCGGGTTTAGAAAATTTATTTGGTGCCTTGCAATCATCGGTTGACGATCCATCATCGCTCGCCGCTCGTGAAGTAGTCATCAGCGAAGCCAACAGCTTAATCGACCGCTTTACTACCATCTCAGATCGTTTAAATGCTCAAAACGACATTATTAACGGCCAAATGGAAGTCATTGCCGGTGAAATTACCACCATTGCCGAAGCCATCGCCGAGCTCAACGAACAAATCTCGTTTGCTACCGCATCAGCTCAAGGTAACGAACCCAGCGAAATGCTCGATCAGCGCGACCGCCTATTAAAACAATTGTCTGAGTACGTAGAAGTGAACGTCGTCGAACAAGACGGTTCATCGATCAACGTATTTATTGGTAATGGCCAGTCGTTAGTGATTGGTAATGATTTTAACGAAGTATTTACCGACATTGGTGCCAACGACCCATCCCGTGTTGATATATATTTTCGTAAAGGAAATTCCGTGCAAAACGTCACCCGTGAAATTACCGGTGGACAGCTTGGCGGTATTCTAGATTTCCGCGAACAAGTACTTGATCCTACTATGAATGGTCTTGGTCGCATCGCGCTCACCATAGCGCAAACAATGAACGACCAGCATAAATTAGGTATCGACTACGATGGCTTAAAAGGTGAAAACTTTTTTGAAGACATTAACGATCCATTAAAAACTTACGAGCGTGTATTGGGTGATCGTAACAATGCCCAACCGAACGACCGCATTATGTCGGTACATATTATCGACGCTGGTGAACTCACAACCAGCGACTACGAAGTCGAATTCCCAGGGCCAGACGACTTCACCTACCGCATAAAACGCTTAAGTGACAATAAAATATTAGAAACCAACTCCCTTAGTGGCGGCTTTCCCGACAGTATCGAAGTCGATGGTTTTGAAATTCGTTTTGAAAGTGGTTCGTTTCAAAAAGGCGACAACTTCTTACTGACACCAACGCGTAACGAAGCCGCAAAAATAGACATGAACATCACCCGCGCTGAGCAATTAGCGCTGGCGTCTCCTATTGTTACCGATGCAGCCATTGGTAACCGTGGTAGTGGTGAAATAACCCAAGGTGAAGTTTACGACACCAACACCACCTATCTAATGAATGAAGGCGAACTCGACCCGCCACTCATTATTCGATTTACATCGCCAACCACCTACGACGTATTGGACAACACCGACCCGGGTAATCCGATACCATTATTTCCACCATTAATGAACCAAACCTTTGTGCCCGGTATTAGCAACTCCATGTTGCCAGCCGACGAAGGCAAAACTGCATTTACCAGTTTTGGTGGCGTACTACCGACAAAGCCAACCTATCAGGCGGCATCCCCCGCTGCGATAGTCGACTCAGTTAATGGTTTCTTTCCAGAACGTATTGGTATCAGCTATACCAATCCAACGACCGGAAAAGTAACCACACAGCCCACATTAATTACCTCAATAAATGCTTCTGCAAAAGAAATTGCCCAAGCATTAAGTAAGCGCGACGGGGTAGAAGCATCGGCGCGTACCACCGTCGAAATAACCGGAATTACCAACGATCCTAACCCCTTCCAAGACATGGTAATTAGCGTTAATGGTATCGTGCTTACCGACACACTTGGCCCTAATCAAACCAAATACTCCAGCGGCTACCCAGAAGAAGTCCCAGATCCTATTACTCTTGATTTCTTAGCCGAACGAATTAACGCCAACATCGACTTTCAAGATCAAGGCTTAGTCGCACGCAGCGACGGCGCTAAACTAACCATTATTTCGCTCGATGGTGAAGACGTTAACCTAGAAATTACCGGTGATGTAGGAGACGGATTTTCCGTAGGCAACGGCGAATATACCGACCTTCGTGAAACCGGTAATGCCACCTTTACCGCACTGAGTGAATACGAAGGCTACGATTTTAGCGAAGGCGGGCCGTATACCTACGAATTTGACGTACCGGGGCAGGGCACTTTTAGTATCGAAATGACCGGCACTTACGCCACTGGTGATGAACTGCTTGACGGTATTCGAACCGAACTCGAAAACTCCGGTTACGTATTTTCAGGCAACCTAGACGTCGGCATTAACGAACGTGGAAAAATCAGCTTTACGCCGCGCTTAGAAATGAACGCAACCGGCATTAATGGCTCATCCAAGCTCACTATGGGTGGGCAATTAAAAGTCGTGCTCGACGAAAATTACAGCCTTAGCATTGCACCGCCGGGCAATAATTTATTCGACACCAACCCCGTCGGCGAACCCGTGCATTTTGGTTTTGACGTTAATGTATCGGGCTTAGCACAGGCCGGAGATGAATTTACCATCGAATTTAATACCGATGGTACCTCCGATAGTCGTAACGGATCGTCAATGGCCGCGTTGCAAACAAAAGACTCTATTAGCGGAAATACCAGTTATACCGAAGCTTACGCACGCTTAGTAGAAGTCGTAGGCTCAGTAACCAGCCGGTCGCAAATTAACCGCGACTCCGCCGAAGTATTATTGCGCAACTCGCAAAATGCAGTCGACAGTAACTCCGGCGTAAACCTTGATGAAGAAGCAGCAGCCCTAATTAAATACGAATTGGCCTACAACGCCAGCGCGCAGGTAATTCAGGTGGCACGGCAAATCTTCGACACATTAATTAGCACATTCCGATAGGAGCAGATTATGCGCGTCGCAACTTTGCAGTCATTTAATAGCGGCTTAAACTCGATATTGGATAACCAATCATCAGTTAATAAAACCCAGCAACAAGTATCTTCGGGTCGCCGTGTTTTAACTCCGGCTGATGATCCTATTGCCTCGACTAAAATTTTACAGTTGCAGCAAGATATCGCTCAGCGGGATCAATACGACCGCAATATGACCGCGGCAGAAAACCGCCTAAAACTCGAAGAAGCAACCTTATCCTCGATAACCGACAACCTAACACGGCTGCAAGAACTCACCGTCAATGCCGGTGGTGGTACACTCACGCAAACCGACCGCCAAGCAATTGGCTCAGAAATTAATCAGCTAGAAAAAAGCCTCGCTAGCTTATTTAATACCCGTGATCCCAACGGTGAATTTATTTTTGCTGGATTTAAAGGAAAAAATCCACCATTCGAACAACAAGCTAACGGTCGCTATGCCTATAAAGGCGACGAAGGGCAACGGTTTTTATCCATAGGCGACACCACCAACGTTGCTACCGGTGATAGCGGTAAATCATTGTTTATCGACGTACGTGCCGCTAAAAATACGTTTACCACACAAATAAATCCATTAAATACCGGTGATGCTCAAGTGAATGCAGGGTTTGTAGTCGACGAAGAAGCCTACGCCGACTTCTATCCCGACGACATCATCATAACGTTTAACCAAGAATCCGCCATCAGCCCACCAGGGCCAAATTACACCGCACGCAGAGCCTCTGATAACCACGTTATCGAAGGCAAAGTAAATGTCGGCTACACAGGCTCGAAAGACATCGTAGTCGCAGGCGTCAGCATGACAGTGTATGGCAACCCAGAACCCGGCGACGAAGTGCTGGCAAAATCAACACCCAAGCAAAGTATCACCGACACCGTATTTCGCTTACGCCAAGGACTGGACTCGCTGGAAGACAACCCAGAAGATTCAGCGACCCTAGATATCTTGATCGAAGACACCCTAACCAACCTCGCATTTGCACAATCATCAATATCCGAAGTGCGTAGCCAAGTTGGCGCGCGATTAAACGTCATCGACAACACGCGTAATTTAAGCGACGACGTAAAATTAGTAAGCCAAGCGGTACTATCAGAATTATCAGACGTGGATTTTGCCGAAGCCGTCAGCAGGCTATCGCTGCAAACGTTTTTATTAGAAGCAGCGCAGCAAAGCTACACCACCATATCGCGATTATCCTTGTTTAATCAGTTGTAAGAGCGATTAACCGAATGTTTTTTTGTAGGGGCGATTAATTGAAAGCATTTTTTGTAGGAGCGACTCAACGAACGTATTTTGTTCGTAGTCGCGATAAGCAGTGATTCTATCAACACCGCCAATCGGCACTGCTCGCTGTCGCTCCCTGAGTACCTCCTACAGATTTCTTCAAATCTGATGAATCAATAATTCCTGTAGGAGCGACTCAACGAACGTATTTTATGTAGGAGCGACTCAACGAACGTATTTTGTTCGTAGTCGCGATAAGCAGTGATTCTATCAACACCGCCAATCGGCACTGCTCGCTGTCGCTCCCTGAGTACCTCCTACAGATTTCTGCAAATCTGATGAATCAATAATTCCTGTAGGAACGACTCAACGAACGCTTTTTATGTAGGAGCGACTCAACGAACGCTTTTTGTGTAGGAGTGACTCAACGAACGCTTTTTGTGTAGGAGCGACTCAACGAACGCTTTTTGTTCGTAGTCGCGACAGAACACCACTACAACTCTTTAATCACCAAATCATTACCAAGATACGCGCCGCGCTCGATATAAAACCGATTCCCCAACTGCAAATCACCGCCATTCACATTGTGCCCATGAATTAAATAATCAATTCCGTTCACCACGTGACGCGACTGGCACTGAAACTGGCTGCGTGACCAAATACACTTCTCTAACAACTTGGGCGTTAAATGCTCAAACTCTTGCCAATGTGAATGCGGATAATCAGCATGAATAATTCCGTAACGGCTACCGTCGCGGCCTTCTACCTCAATCGCCAATGGCAAGGCCTCAATCGCATCAAACCAATCATCCCACAGGGCAGGGGAGGTTTGCGTAATCCAATCACCGCCATGATTTAACCATGCCATACGATGACGGCTGCTTTTATAGCGCATACCGTTAATCATCAAATATTCATGATTACCGATCACCGAAAAAAACCAAGGCTCATTTAATAAATTAAGTGCCTCAGCCGACTCTGGCCCGCGATCAATTAAATCACCAACACAAATAACGCGATCTAAAGCAGAGTTAAAATTAAGAGCCGCCAACTGATCATGTAATTTAGTAACATGACCATGCAGATCACCCACCACAAAATCACGGCCTTGAGTGTTTTTTTCTAATTTGAGAAGTGTAGCTTTTAATTTCATCCGTTATGAGCGCTCCGGCTCCTCCTTATTTCAGGTGCCTTCTCCGATTTGTGTGGAGTCCACCTAGCCACTGCAGCTAAAGCTAGCAACAGCACAAACATATAGGCATTAGCAGGGATCTGAAGGTTAAAATCCACCGCAGAATGAATCAGCAATGCAATAATCCCCATACAAGCCCCGAATCCTACTCCTTTAAACAACTCACTGTTACGTTTAACCATCGCCATGATTGCCCACCACGCACTAATCAACACAGCCAGCGCCAACAATAGAAATGCCGGTAGTCCAAATTCAGCCATAAACTGCGCATGATCGTTGTGCGCATTGTTGTAAATACGGTCGGCCTTAATGTCATCCCTTTTATAAGCAGGATAACTATAAATAAAGGTGCCCGCCCCGATGCCCGCCAGTAAATGATCGCGGGCAATTTGCAAGGTATCGCGGGTTACCTCATCGCGACTCTCGGTTTCAGACGTTGTGTTTTGCAAACGCTCCGCCACTTTCTCAACACCAAAAAACGTACCCACAATCGCAATATCAATCACCAGCAAGCTCGATAATAGAATCGTCGTCGACAACGTCTTATTGCGCATCAACACCAAGGCCAAGCCACCGGTAATCATCAAACTGGCAAAAAATGCCGTATTACCCATGCGTGAGCGCGTAAGCACCAAGGCAATCACCATAATCGCCAGCAACAAACGCAACACCACCTTAGTGCTTAGCAACATGCGAACCAACTGACGCAAACGCTGGCGAAACGATCCGCGATACTGAGTAGACTGAGCCAACAACAGACCAATACCCAGTGCCAGCGCCATCTCTAAGTAGCCTGCCAAATGATTGCGGTTAATGTATGTACCCGTTGCCAAACCGCGATAGGCCGACTTCTCTATGAAAAAGCCCAACTCCCAACCAGTGAGCACCATCAGCGCACCAAAAACAGCCTGAAACGCAGCCGCCAACACCACAATCCAAATGGCCCGTGTTACCCGCCTGCGCGAATCTAAATTCAACAAAGCCAACGCAAAAAACGACGTAAGGCCAATGCCCTTTAACAAGCTTTGATACGTTTCAAAAACCGACACCGACGTCGGCCATAACCATTGGAAGAACACCCACACCTGCACCGCAGCCAACAACCCCAACACAGGCAAAGCACGCGTAAACGCAACAGGAAGAGTCAAAGAAGGAAGATGATTAACCGATTGAAATAACAAACGCTCGCGCAAATCCAACGCCAGCAACACCATCGCCGTAACAGCAAACCAAGGCCACACCCAATCAGCAGCACCACCAAAAGGAAGGGGAAGAATAAACAGCAACGCCTGAAAACAGCCCCAACGGGTCATAAATCATCCTTGTTGAAACAAAAAACGAATATTACCACGTAGGTAGGAATGTTCATCCTGTAGGAGCGAAACCCAACCTGTAGGAGCGAAACTTTTTCGCGATTGGCGTCGCGGATAAACGGAACGCCGCCCGGATCGCTCCTACGGTGCCTGATTTCCACCAAACAACAGCCAAAAAAAAACCCGGCGAACCGGGTTTTTTACACTCAACTACCTAAACTAATTAGCCGCGATTTGCAGGGCTGATAGCAGGTGGAGGAGTAGGAACAGTAGGAATCACAACAACTTGTGGAGGAGTAGTTGGCTGTGTATTCGTAGTGTTGTTGTTCGTTGTAGTAGTAGCAGCAGTGTTATTACCAGTTGGGTTACCAGCAGCAGTTGCAGCAGCAGACGCGATACCAGCAGATGCAACATCAGGAGAAACGCCAGAAGCCAATGCAGCAGCAGTAACGGTAGCAGCGTCAGCGCCAGAAGCAGAAGCACCCTGAACAGCAACAATCGAAGGAACGCCAGCAGCAGAAGCAGCAGAGATCACAGAAGAAAGTGAAACACCGTTAGCAGTAGCAGCAGAAGAAACAGCAGCAACCGCATCTGCTTGGCTTACGCCTTCAACAGAAAGAGTAGCAGCCATAACAGCGTTAACGTCGGCACCAGAAGCGAAAGCAACGTTTGCCGCAGCAGTCATTGCATCAGCAACAGAAACGCCAGCCGCTTGCATTTGAGCCATGATGTCAGCATCACAACCGCCGCCACAAGCAGCAGAAGCAGCCGCATAGGCTTCTTGTACAGACATACCGCTAGCCAAGTTAGCAGCAATATCAGAACCATTCACAGCATCTTCAGCTGATGCAGTCGTGAATGCAGCAGCAAGGAGAATCCCTGTAAGTAATTTACGCATAGTCTTTATCCTTACGTGTTAAAGCTTAATTTGTGACCATTCTATAGTGAGTATCAACAACTGCCAACACATGCTTACAAAAAAAGTTAGTTAAAGAAGGCCAAACGTCGGCAATGTCATAAACCTTACAAAATATTTAATGAACAAGGGTTATTTATAAGCCGAATGCACCCGTAGGAGCGACCCCCAACCCTGTAGGAGCGACTCAACGAACGCTTTTTGTTCGTAGTCGCGATCAACCCTGACCAATCGGCACTGCTCGCTGTCGCTCCCTAAGTACCTCCTACAGATTTCTTCAAATTTGATGAATCAATCTTTGCTGTAGGAGCGACTCAACGAACGTTTTTTGTGTAGGAGCGACTCAACGAACGCTTTTTGTTCGTAGTCGCGATCAACCCTGACCAATCGGCACTGCTCCCTGCCGCTCCCTGAGTACCTCCTACAGAACCCAGAACACCTCCTACAGAACCCAGAACACCTCCTACAACCCCCATTGAACACATTGACTGACTTACGTCTATTAACGCCACATTCCGGTGCATGCTTTGTTTCTTTCCCTGCCGTTCTTTAGTAATGTTCGCCCCTGTTACACGCCCTTACAAAATGCCAGTGGCCCAACGCCAAGGAGACCTACAATGACAGCAAGCAATATCGTATGGCACGCATCCGCCGTAACGAAGCAAACACGGTCGGCTCTTAACAAACAAAAGCCATGCGTATTATGGTTCACCGGTTATAGCGGTGCAGGTAAATCCACCATTGCCAACGCCGTAGAACAGCGCCTTGCCAGCCTCCAGCAACACACCTATTTATTAGATGGCGACAACGTTCGTCACGGCCTAAACAAAGACCTCGGCTTTACCGATGAGGCCCGAATAGAGAACATCCGTCGCATCGGCGAAGTCGCTAAACTCTTCGTAGACGCAGGCATCATCGTACTATCGGCATTTATTTCGCCATTCCGCGCCGAGCGTCAAATGGTGCGCGAACTAGTAGAAGAGGGCGAATTCATCGAAGTGTTCATGGACACCCCATTAGCCACCTGCGAACAACGCGACCCTAAGGGCCTTTACGTAAAAGCACGCGCAGGCGAAATTAAAAACTTCACGGGTATCGACTCCGACTACGAGCCGCCGATCAACCCAGAAGTAACGCTCGATACCTCAAGCATGAGCATCGACGAATGTGTAGAAATAGTACTAGCGCACCTAGCAAACGTTGGCGTGTTGCCTGAATACAGCGCAGCCTAAATAGCAGCGCGCAGCTTAAGGAATCATCTCATGGCAGATTATGATCTATTTAATGGCGATGCCGACGGCATATGCTCACTCGTGCAACTGCGACTAGCCGAACCACGAAACAGCACCCTAACTACCGGCATCAAGCGCGATATTAAATTGATGGGGCACATCCGCCCTGAAGCTGGCGACCGCATTACCGTGCTCGACGTTAGCATGGAGAAAAACCAAAAAGGTTTACATGCCGCCCTCGAAGCAGGCGCGACCGTATTTTATGCCGACCACCATCAAAGTGGCGACATCCCAGACCACCCAGCCCTTAGCGCCCACATTAATACCGCCTCGAATACCTGTACGGCATTAATTGTGGATTATTACCTAAAAGGTAAATACCGGGACTGGGCCATCGTAGCCGCCTACGGCGACAACATTACCCAAGTGGCCGAAGAGCTAGCCAACCAAGCAGGCTATAACACCGCACAAAAACTCATGCTCGAACAGCTGGGCGTAGGCATGAACTACAACGGCTATGGTGCCAGCCTAGACGACCTGTTTTATCACCCAGCCGAACTGTTCCGCATTGCCGTGCAATACGAAACTCCGTTCGACATGATCGAAACACGCCAAGACGTCTACCGCACCCTAACGGTCGGCTACCAAGAAGACATGGACAAAGGCCTAAGCATTACCCCATACAGCGAAACACACCCAGGTGAAGAAAAGGGTGCTGCCATGATGATACTGCCGAACGAACAATGGGCACGACGCATCAGCGGCGTACTCGGCAACGAATTGGCCAATCGCTTCCCTAATCGTGCTCATGCCATTCTTACCGAACTGCCAGAACCACTCACCGGCCCCGATGGTAAAACTGAAATGGCCTACCTAGTAAGCTTACGTGCCCCTAAAAACAACCTAACCGGTGCAGACACCATTGCCGTTAAGTTTGGCGGCGGTGGCCGTAAAGGCGCAGCCGGTATCGACGTATTAGCCACCGTCGATATGGATAAGCTGGCGAAAGAACTTGCCGATACCTACATATAGTAGGGGCCGAATAGCCAGAAGATCGCTGCATTTTTGTTCAAAGCGCCCAAATTTGTCAGGTTGCTGCTAGTCTTTGATTAGATTGGCTAATACGGCCATAACAAACGCTTTGGCGTGTTCCAATTGCCGCCTAAATCTAGTACTGTTCCGGCCTATATTTTGCCCTCTAACATCCGTGAGCGAGGAGAGTCAGGTGTCTCAATGCATTCCCTGTTTTGGTAGCTCAATGGAAACTGTTCTTGTTTCCATCCTGTCTGATCCCAGCACACCATGTAATACGTGGTTGAAAATACCACGAGTGCTTTATCACGCCTTTCGTATGATATGCTTTTCTTGCCAGTATATAGATATACATCGTCGGTCGGTTCTAGGGGCTGAAAGTATTAATTATCGGGGCAGAAATACTTTACGTGTATGTAGTAATTGGCAAGTCCGATCCATCTTGTATATGAATGTATGATAAATATTGGTAGTTAGAATCAATTAGGGTTTCGAGTTCTATGTTGCTAAGGAAAATTTTAAGTTTGGGTGTCACCAATACAGGTGCTCAGTTAATTTTAATAGCGACCATGCCATTTTTGGCGAATCTTTATGGTAGTGAAGCATTAGGTAAATTCTCGATTTTCCTCTCAATTTCTGTAGTAATTATCAGCTATTCTTATTTGAAATTAGATCTTTCTATTCTTATGCAGAGGAATGAAACTCATAGAGAGCGAATAGTATCAGCGGGAATCTTTAGTTCTGTACTTATTTCCGCAATTTCTGCCGTTATAGCTGGTATAATATTGGGCTGGGGTTGGCAGTTAATTATAGCCCTAGCTCTCTATTGTATATGTTATTCCATTTTTTTTCTTGGCTTGGCCAATAAAATTTCGAGTGGAAGGGTAGTTAGCTCCGGCATATTTCAGGTTTTACGTGCTACGTTATTTGTCGTCTTTCAGTTATTATTTTTCTATCTATTCAGTGATGGTGGTTCGATTTTAATTGTTCTGTCACTGGTTGTCTCTTACATGTTTTTAGTACTTCCTGATATATCTGGTTTTATAAGAAATATAAAGTCACTGAATATTTCTGATGTATTTGCCGTATTTCGTGAAAATAAAGATAATGTTTTATTTTCAACCCTGAATTCTTTTGTATCGTCGAGTTCGAATTTCCTTAATGTATATTTCGTGAATGAGAGCTTAGGTGCTGGTGCCGCGGGGTTGTACTTCTTTATAATGCGAATGTTTCAAACACCAATCGGAATAGTAGGTAAGTCAGTTTCTGATTCAATGTTGTCTAGTGTTGTTGATCTTTCTAGCTATCAAAAATCAGTCTGGCATGTTACCGGTATCCTAGTGCTGATAGCCAGTATTGGTGCTGGGTGCTACCTACTTTTTGGTGACTTTGTGTTAGGTATTTTACTGGACGATGATTGGGATGGCGTATATGCGATGTCGTTATTACTTTTACCTTGGCTGATACTTCAGTTCGTCAATCCACCATTGATTTCAAAATATCGTGTGCTGGGTAGAGAGAAATTAAATCTTAGTATTGTTTCTGCTTTTTTGATTGTAAAACTTTCATTTTTCATGTTATCGAGTTTTGATGTGGTAAAAATACTTGCAATATCAGGTTTCTTTATGAATCTTGCTTTA